>Ga0315912_10000110_pt1 | contig 199979 bp, 179 predicted proteins | sample VfabasoilMG_FD_204469 | JGI IMG/M metagenome (GOLD analysis project Ga0315912, IMG submission 204469) | Garden soil microbial communities collected in Santa Monica, California, United States - V. faba soil | ecosystem: Environmental > Terrestrial > Soil > Garden | place: USA: California...
AGCCACATAGTTGCCTACGGTGTCAGTTGTTAGGTCAACTGAATTATTCTGGACACTACCGACGCTCAAACCGACACTAAACGAGCCCGAAACGTCTCCAACAGCCGGAGATTCACCGACGTTGACGTAAATACTGTCTGTGGTAGATGCGTAGTTGGCTGTGGTAAGAACAGTTCCGCTAGAACCAGAGAATGTATAGTCTGCGTCTGCCCCCGGAGTAGCCACTACAAAAGTTACGTCATTGGCACCTTTATCAAATCTCATGTTACCGTTCTCAAGCAAGCGGGCTACTTCGCTGCCTGCGCTGCTGAAGATAATGTCGTCCGCTCCGCCGGTAGCCGTGGCATGTATGCTGAGTGCTCCGGGATTTTGCAAAATCGGTGTAGTTACGCTAGTACCGAAACTTACAGCTGCATTTGTATTAAGCGCCCCGCATGCTCCTCCGCTACCAAGCGTAATGACCGTTCCGCCGCCCGAAAGGTTACCTGTACCAGATGGACAGGTTACCTGTACGCTGCCCTGTACCGACGTATTAGCCGACGAGCCATACAGTACCACCAGCGTCGGGGTACTGCCCTCGCCAGAATTGCCAGTTGTACTAAGGCCGGTTAGAGAACCTAAGTTCTGCACGTAATCACCTGTTGTTTGCGTACCAAGAGCGAAGTTACCGGTCGTTACTTGGCTGGCATCAATTGCGATTGCCGTTGATCCGGCAACCGTTAAGCGGCCTTGTTGATCTACGGTGAATGTGCCGGTGCTTGAAGCTGAACCATAGCTGCCCGTTGTTACGGCAGTGTCGGCAATATTAATTGTGGTAGTCCCTCCCAGGCTAACAGACCCGCCACCAGACAATCCCGTGCCAGCGCTAACCGTCAGTGAACTATTCGTTAGATCAGTATTGGCAACTGAACCATTTACAATCTTGCCGCTATTTACTGAATCAGCCTCGAGTTCAGCTAGTGCGATAGTTTGGCCGAGCAAACTTACTGCTGCATTTAGTCGGGTGTTATCGAGTGTTCCCGAAGATATGTTGCTGGCGTTCAGGCTCGTAAGTGCCGCTCCATTACCGGTGAACGTAGTCGCACCTACATCTCCGTTGACCACGATATTACCCCCCAATAACTCGAGGTTGCGAGTATTATCAATCTCTACGTCGGATCCGTTCTGGATCAACCACGAGTTCCCCAGGCTCTGGCCGCCCGTATAAAGAGGGATCCGGTTTGTTGTACCAGACCCGGTGATTGTACCGGCCGCTCCTCCATCGTCGTTGTCGCATAACAGCACGCCGGAAGCATTGACCGTTAATACGCCGCCATTATCGTTGCCAGAGCAGTCAAAGCCAGTCAGGATGATCTGGTCAGCGCTTGTAAGCGTTAGATCGTTGCCGGAGCCAGTTGTAGAAAGCGCCAGAGGTCCTGCGTTCGTGAAGGACGGCGCAGTAACAGACGTGAAGCTTGGCGTAGCACTAAAGCCTACGGCGCTGCAGCTACCGCCAGATCCAAGCGTTATGCTACCACCCCCGCCCGTTAGATTACCGCTGACACTGGCACAATTGATGGAGGTGTTCCCTTGGACTGCCGTACTAGCAGATGATCCATACAACACTGCCAGCGTTGGAGTTGAGCCTTCACCGCTGTTTCCTGTTGTAGAAAGTCCTGTTAAGCTGCCTATGTTTTGTATATAGTCACCTGTCGTCTGAGAACCCAGCGCGAAGCTGCCGGATGTTACTTGACTGGCAGCAATGGCGATTGCCGTGGTGCCTGCAGCCAATAAACGACCTTGGGCATCTACCGTAAACGTAGCAACACTGGAAGACGAACCATAGCTACCAGCCGTAACCGCGGTATTAGCCAAATTGAGCGTACCGCTGCTGCCCAGACTAATGGCTCCTCCTCCGCTCAGACCAGTCCCCGCAGTAACTGTCAGAGAACTGTTAGCCAAATCGACGTTTGCAACCGAACCATTTACAATCTTAACGCTATTTATTGCATCAGTCTCGATCTCAGCCAGCTCGATGGTTTGACCAAGCAAAGAAACGCTTGCATCCAGACGGGCATTATCGAGTGTTCCCGAAGATATGTTGCTGGCGTTCAGACTTGTTAGAGAAGCACCTGAACCAGAGAAGGTTGTGGCGCTGACGGAAGTAAATGTCGGCGTGGCAGTGATGGCAACGTTATTGCAGGTGCCACCAGAGCCAAGAGCAAAGCTGTTGCCTCCGCCAGACAAATTGCCCGTGCCGCTACTACATGTCAATGTAGTATTACCCTGCACTGCAGTGTTGGCGCTAGAACCATAGAGGACAGCTATAGAAGGGCTCCAGCCCTCGCCGGCAACACCGGAAACGCTTATGCCATTCCCAGCCGTTACAGCGCTTGTATACACGCCCGTGGTCTGTGTGCCGAGCGCAATAGCATTGTTTTCTATCTCACTGCTACCGATAGTCGTACCGAGCGTCGACGATATGGTAATACTGCCAGACCCATTACCAATAGTTATACCGGTGCCCTGGGTCAAATTAGCCAGCGTATAGCCGCTGCCGTTGCCAATAAGCAACTGGCCATTGGCCGCTGCCGCACCGTTAATACCGGTGCCGCCATACTGCGCGGCGATTGCCGTACCCTGCCAGGTGCCGTTGGTAAACAGCCAATTACCGCTAATCGTCTCGGCGATCGTGCGCCTGGTTATGCCTGAATTGGCATAATCTATCGCTATGTTCGCTTCATTAGCCGGCGATTGGCTGATATTGAAATCGCTGCCTGAGAAATCTAGCACATCCAAAGCAGCAAGCACCCCTGTATCGGCTTCTTCTACGGTGATTGATGAACTGCCGCCAGGAGGACCTGCTGGCCCTGCAGGACCCTGTGGGCCTGCTGCACCGTTTGCACCTGCCGGTCCTGTGGCGCCAACAACGCCCGCTGGTCCTGAAGTACCTGCCTGTCCGTCGGCACCTTTTGGTCCCGGGGGACCAATTACGGCCGTGGCTCCTCCTTTTTGAAGCAGCTCTATTACTGCTTTTGACAAGTGGCTGATCTGTATGGCCCCGTCAGCAATTTCACCCTCTGTGATCGGTAGCACGCTTAGATTACCGGTCTGGTCTCCAGGCTCAAGACCTTGCAAGAATTCACTGTTAAGGTTTAGTATGAGCCCTTTATCCGGTATGATCAAATCGCCGGATTTTGTGAGCTCTATCCTTGTAAGTGCATTCGATGACGGCTGGTTTCCATTTGTTGCCAAGGGTGTTGTGGCTGGCAGCAGCCACAAAAGCACCCCTATACAAAGCAACAGAATTATAAATGCTCCTTTCTGCGCATAGGTGCCTTTTTGTCTCAAAAAGAGACTCGGTGCCGCCCAAGAAAAGTTTTTGAATCGGGCTGGTTCTTCAAATACTTCTACTGTTTCGGCCGTATTTATCTTCTTTGCGTGTTCTGTAGTTTGTGCAGTGTATTCCTGAGGTATCTGGTGCCCAATGAGAGCATGCACTGCCTCAAGTTCGTAGACCCTTCTTCCATTTTCTTCTCTGCGAGGAATCAGCTGTCCGCTTTGCTCTAAGCGACGCACGGTAGAAGCAGAAACGCCTAAGTGTTCGGCCGCTTCTTTAGTAGTTAAGCCTTTTGCCACTAAGAATTGATGCAATTCGTCGGTATCAAAGTAGCGGTTTTTACCGTCTAGCCTCTGAGCAGAGACCTTACCTGCTTTTTCCCATCGCCGTACAGTATCAATAGATACACCCAACAATTTGGCAGCATCACTAATAGTTACAAAATCATTGTATTTATTGGTATCGGTCTCGGTATTGCTCATTTTGAGTACTATTTTTTGCGCTTGTTTTGTATTCAATAATGCTTTTATATCTGTTATGAAAGCTTATGCATAGTATAACCACAAGGGTTTACCTATGCAATAGTTATCAGTAATTTTTGTACTCAATTTTTGACAATCTACTGCATAATTTGTACTTGATAGTCTATCCCTTGCCCATCCTCGTGGAAGTATCGTGTAATTAACCGTGCGTTTCTTATTGCTCCTAGCCTTTATTTCTATTGTTATCTACACCTCACGCAGCCGATATGTGCCTCTGGATTCACTGTAAACAAGTAACGCAAAGCGGGGTTTACGAGACCTACTATATTCCATCTAAGTGCGCTACCGCCCCTACACGGAAGGCTATCCTAGAATTGTGAGTACTCGCCAGCTATGACTTGGGCTAGTCCCGCTGGCTGTGCCTGGAAAACCAAATCATTTTGATTATTATTGTTGTGTTTATTTTATACAACTATAAATATAAACACTTTACGAACAATTCCTAATCACCCCTGTATATTTTTTACAACTTCCACGAATTGGTAGTATTTTCATAGGTTCAATTGCTAAATCATGATCAAATAATTCCTTTGCTATGCTCCCCTTCGACTATGTATTTTGTTTTACGCTTTGCGAGCATCATTCTGGCACACATGCTGGCTGAAAATTCCACGCAAGGACAAATTAATTACCAGTAAATCTGCAGCCAGGCAAATTCCTCAGCGCTATTTTTAATATTTTTATGTAATACTATTGCTAATTAGTCTTATTCATTAGTTTGTCAGAGACACACCTGGTAAAAGTAGCGTTTGAAAGCCGTTCATTTTCACGCGCTTTTCATAACCGGGAAGAACTTAGAAAAACTATTTTCACGTTATAAATTAATAAAAGCGAATGCCCAAAAATGCAGCGTGAAAATTAATATTCGCACTGCCACGTTTGAGTACGAAATTTACGAAAATGGTCCTTCTAGCCTTATTTCCTCAAAACCCACTATTCACAAATTTATACACTATTTGATATAGGTAGTTCGAGTGATATACCACAAATGGTATCCACCAAACAATAAAATGCCCATAAGTAAACCCCGCCATTGTACGACATTGGTGAGCTGAATTCCTTTCCTTCTACCCACCCCAGGCGTATAATTAACATTAGTTATGGTTAGAAAAAAGAAAGAAAAGCTAATAAGGGCTGCCGGGTTGAAGTTCAACCTAACCCATCAACTTCAGGGATTATTGGTTGGTGCAATCTTTAGTGGTCTAGTCTCTTTAGTCGTATGGGCATTTGCGTATTTTGGTTATATTAATCTCGGACTTCCCCAGAGGTATGATTACGAAACGATAAATCATACGATTAACAAAGAATTGCCCGAGAATTACAATTATAAATCTACTTTAGTAGAAAATTTTAGGCAGCCTGATACAAAAAGTATCTTAGTTGTAGCTACGCATAAGGGATTTGGAGGTGCTAGCTACGATAAAACTGTTGATTCCGATATTATTTTTCTACTAGACAAGACAGACAAAGAATACGAGGTAACCTATAAATTCCAACCTGATAAACGAGAGTATCCTATGCACGTTAGAACTATGAGTATTAAGGATATCAACGGAGATAAACGACCAGAAATAAGCATTGGATGGTCAGAACTTGGTGCTCATTGGAGTAATACATTTTTATCGGTTTTCAAGTCTACAGGACTAAAGGTTAATATCGCTGGTTCCCCAAAATTAGCAGATATTGTGCGCGATGATTCTGGAGGCCACAAAGAAGACAAAGTTACTAATAAATTTAACTCGACCGAGAGAGTTACATCTTATAGGAGTGAATACTTTGTGGCTAAAGAGGGTGGTATAGCTGTCATAAATAGAAACTATGACAGTTGCAATGCATGTTGGGATGAAGACTTGTGGCATATTAATTATCTTTCTTACTGGGGTGACAGGCTAGTTGAAAGCGGCTTTTCGCATAAAGATATTCAGGGGGACAAAAAAATGTATGAATTATTAAAGAACGACGGATATGAATGGTAGTACCTTCTTTTTACAGCATTTGGCGGAACCGATTGGTGATCGGTGGGATTGCAGCGAGTAATTGGCGAGGATCAGTCCTTTTCCTCCTATAGAGTATAGAAAAGGACCGACCAGAGGTAGTTCCGGAGCCACGCTGTAATCACAGCTATCTCCAGTAGTGTTTACGCCAACTGTTGTCGGCTTTTGGGTTCCGTTTTGCCGAATCAAAATGGAACAAGTTTGGTACTTTCCAAAAGTACATCGGTTTGGTTCTTTATCAAAAGAACTGACTTATTACTGAGGTGTTTCGGTCCCTGCCGGTGCAGCAGGCTTCTCGTTGTTGCCAATGTTAATTGGCGCTACTTCTATGATTTTATTAGTCCCCGGACGGTACAGGATAGCCTTCTTGGCTTGAGCGTACATAAGTACTTTGTCGCCATTCTGGGCGTTTTTAAAGAAAGCTTGGCTAGACAGCTTGGAGGCGTCTACAACACTGGCGATAGTTGGGTCTTCTCCTTCTGGAACATCGATAAGCTGGGCTACACTAGCCTTAACGCGCTCTGTCTCGAGTTTGGCCGATTCTTGAGGGTTAGCCAAACGAGCATTCTCTTCCTTAAGTTTGGCGTTCTCTTTATTGGAGTCATCGATAACCTTGTATGCAATGGCTGCGCCGCCGAGCAGCAACACGACAACCATGACTACGGCCAGATATACACTGCTGATTTTTTTGATCTTCTTGCCTGGTTTTTTTGCTGTGGTGCTAGCAGGCGCATCGGTAGACTTTTTCACGTGTCTCTCCCTGTTTTAACTCTTTAATTCCTTATGCTTACAGCATACCATAACACTAGTTCGAATCAAGGGACACCTCCTTGGGCTTGGCCTGCAAGGCTATCCACGAGAAGTTGAGAGCATCAGTGGACGACGTCTTCACTACAATTTCAAATCCGTCTTTGGTGACGTTACGATAACTGTACTGGGCAAATTTGCCATCACCAAGTGTCAAGGATATTATCGGTATCTCTGTTTGGGGCTTGCTGAACTCGACCTTGATCACAGTTTCGCCAGCAGGCAGCGTCACTACGCCTGCGGTATCGCTGCCGACAGTAGTTTGACCCTTGATAGATACATTTCCGTCAAAGGCAGCATCTTTCTCAAACTTAACTGCCTGCCTAAAGGTTGCCGGGCCTTCGACTATCAGAGCTCCTTTAGCTATAAGATCAAGGTTGACCGTCAGCTGCTGAAAGTCGGCCTCTCCTGCAACCGAAATCTTTCCCTGGAAGTTCACATCTTTTTCGAATCGAGCCATTTCTTTGAAAGTCGCTTGGCCGCTAACTTCTAAGGTACCTTCGGCAATAAGGTCGGTATTAACTGTCAGACCCTCAACTTCTGTTTTACCGTTGATAGTTACGTCGCTTGCGAAGCTAGCTATTTTATCGAAACTAACCTCGCCCCTGATAAGCGTAGATCCGTTAAGGGTAGTAGAGCCTGTGGCTGTAAAGTTCCCGGCAGTCAGATTCTCTAGATCAATTTGTTGTTGCGACTCAGAAGTAGTCTGATCGTTGTTTGCTGTCTGTTGTTGCTCAATGGTGCTAACACGCTCTTCCAGTGATTCAAAGCGGCCAACATAATCCAATCCCTCGATATGGTCAGCACGGATAGTACCGGCCTCTAGCACGCCGTTAACTGTTAGCGATGTTGCTGTGACTTTGTTCAGGCTCGCATCGCCGTTAGATCTGATGCTGCGGGCCAGCTCACCAACGGCCTTGAGGTTATAAATGGCCAAAGCATCATATCTTACGCTGTAGTAACCATGCTCGTCTTGGACTACCAACTCAGGGAAGATTTGGGCAATTTCCTGTGCGATCACACCTGTCTGGTGGTCTATGTCGCAGTGCTGATAAGCAAATGCTGGGCTGGTACAATCATAGTCAAATTCAACCACCCTGATATCTTTTATCCTGTCGAGCATGTAGCCCTCGACATTTTGAACATTTTTCTTGACTCGAGCATCAGATATACCTGTAGCATCCGCTGCGCAGTTCCAAACTGAACTCGCGTTAACCCACTTCAATATTTGGTTGTTGGAACAGCCTTGAAGTAAGCCTATTCCGCCCGTTCCGGCTTCAAGTCCTGAGCCGTTACTAGTAGCGCCAGCTCCATCGCCAGCAATGAAGTCATTTTGGTCAACCAGTGCAGCATTTTTACCATCAAGTAGATTGAACTCTGTAGCGGTAACTGTCACACCATTTATCACAAAAGTAGAGGCTGAGCTGCCTGTAAGAGTCAGTGTGTCTGTTGACGAACCAATATTGATAGTGTCAGCAGTCGTATTATCGGTAGCTATATTGATGATATCACCAGCTGTCCCACTACCCAGATTGATTGTTTTAGCAATGGCTCCTACGCCGCCTAAGTTAAGTGCTCCGGTAGTGCCAGAATCTATAGTCAGACTGGAAGCAGCACCCGAAGTAATCACCAATGCGCCTGTCGACGTAAGATCTCCGCCGTTTAGGGCTAAGTCACCCGCTGTAGTAATACTGCCAGTTGCACCTGCTACTTGGAAGAGGTCGCCATTGCCCACTGTAAGGGTAGCCGCAGGTGTAGCGTCGCCAATACCAACATTGCCCGATGCCAACAGGGTTAAAATCTCCGTGCCGGCGCCTGTGCCACTTGCTATATTGGACCGGGTGTCGGTAGCAATTGTGAAGGTTCCGGCGTTATCAAAGTAAAACCCTGATTTTACAAGCCCTGACTTGAGTGACGCGATAACACCGTCGGTACGGTCAATAATAATAGCTGCGCCTGTTCCTGTTTGTTGGGCCAGAATATTACCTGTAACCGCAACACTCTCGCCAAAAGCTATTGAGGCATCATCAAGATCAGATATCACGCCGTCCGTGGTGACCAGCAATCCAGTCGTAGCCGAACCAAGGTTAATCTCATCGTTCAGTACAATGGCGCCGTCAACATCGATAATTGATCCATCCACTGCTACTCGAAGTCCGGTCGTGGCCGAACCTATGTCAACCACGTCATCAAGAACAATGTTTCCATCGATGTCTATAAGCGCACCGCTGGCTGCTATTCGTAAACCGCTGGAAGCAGATCCCAGGTCTACTGTGTCATCAAGCACTAGATTACCCGTTGGGTCAGATAAGGCACCGTCAAGGCTAGCTGCTCCGGTTATCGTTAACCCGCCTGTACCTGTAATCAACCCTGTACCAGAATTGACACCCACGGCAGTAACCGCTCCCGAAGCGCTCACTTGGAACTGGTTCGCAGTGCCTACTGATAATAAGCCTGCAACAGCTCCTGTCGTACCTATACCAACATTGCCGCCCAGCGGATTAAGTACTAGATCTCTGCCTCCTTGCGAGGCGCCGTTAACATCGTAGGCTCCAATTTCAAAGCGACTAACGCTATCGCTCGTATCAACTGACCGGTAATAGCCATAGGCGTTTAAGTTTGTGCCTGCAGCCATAAAGCTATAACCGGCACTATAAACGCCCAGGGTACCCGTAACTGTGCTGTTACCAGTAACAAAAATGCCCCCTGAGTTAACGACAACATTTTCGTTAAATGTTACTGATGTATCATCAAGGTCTGATATGACTCCATCGGTTGTTATTTGTAGCCCGGTAGTTGCTGAGCCAAGAGCTAATTGATCATCTAGCACTAGGTCGCCGTTGATATCAAGTATGGAGCCATCTATGTTCACTCTTAGCCCGTTAACCGCCGAACCAATATCAACCGTATCATCAAGCACTAGATTACCTGTCGGATCGGATATGGCACCGTCAAAACTTACCGCACCAGTTATCGTCAAACCACCCGTTCCTTGGATCAGCCCGCTGCCTGCGGTCAGGCCGACACTTGTGATAAGACCGCTGGCATCTATCGTACTAACGCCTGCTATTGAGCCGGTATTAGTTATCCCCCCACTTGCCAGATTAAGTGAACCACTGCTAAAAGTTATACCAGCGACACCGCTCAATGTGCCTGCTTCGGTAAAGCCTCCGGAATTATTATCAATTCCGCCATTTATTACAGCACCCCCACTGCCCACGATTAAGCCTCCGCCGGCAGTGATTGTCTCCGAGCCCGCCGTTTGCAAACTTCCTAGGAGATTTATATCGGTTCCGCTATTTCCAATTGTTATGGTAGTAGCCGCCCCGCCGATATTGAGCGTAGTAACTCCTGTATTGAGCAGATCGAAGCTATCGAGTGAGGTTTCCACGCTGTTTTCATTGTAAAAGGTTGTGCCGTTACCGGTAGCAACTCCTGCGATAAAATAACCCCGGCCATACCGGTTGGCAAGTGTGGATGTAAGATCAGTACCGCCCAGCTCCGGTACATGATACTCCGTGACAGTCTTAGCATTTGTCCAGCGCAGCGCAGGAGTAATCGTCAAGGTGTTGGTTGCTTTAGCCGTAATCTTAGCATAACAAGGGTTAACTCCGGTACCGCCGCAGTTGGTATCGCTTACTTGGACATAGTTGCCAACCTCAAAGTTCGCAGCACTGTTAAGAACAAGGGTAGTGGAAGTACCAAGTCCACTCGTGCCATTCGTAGTTGAACTGCCGTCAAGCAAGGTGAACACACTGGTAATATCACCGTCTGTGTTGACCTGGAAGGCATTGCCATTGCCAGAACTGAGCGCACCAGATACGTCAAGATTCGCCAGATTAGAACCATTGGAATTGCTGATATTGAACGTTGATGTGCCAGCATTGGCCAGATCAAAGGTAAAACTAGCGGCCGTTCTCTGCAAAGTACTCGAACCAAGTACAATCGTACCTGAACCAGCCGTCAGGGTTAGGCTCGTAGCCCCTCCTGAAGCTATAGCTAGTGCACCACTGCTGTCGATGTTGCCACCGTTAACGACTAGGTCATCGGCTGTCGTGATGAGTCCATTTGCCGCTATGGTAGCAGCGTTAGACGTACCCACCGCCAGCGTGCCGGCAACATCTACATTGCCTGCAAAATTAGACAAACCTGTTCCTTGTACCGTTAAGTTGGAGCCCGTGCCAAGTAAGGAGAAAGAGTCGTCGGTAGCCAGGGCATCAGCACCTGATCTATACAAAGTGGCCCGGTCCGCCGCTGTACCGAAGTAAATACCACCGGTAGCCACCGTATTGGTGGGTAGTGTAAGTCCGGCAGCCGGTGCAGCCCCAAGTAACCCCAACCCTGTGGTGTTAAATGTCATTTGGGTACCATTTGCGTTGTTTACTCGGAAAATGACACTTTGCCCCGTTGCGGAGTTAATAAATGTCGCACCGTTGGCACCTTGGATCAGCGCGTAGTCCGTCGTGTTAGCCCTATTGGTATGGGCAATGCCGTAATAGCCTAGTCCAGCCCAGCCCACATCGCCGACAAACAAACCGTTGGTAGCGCCACCGGCGATAAAGTTGTCATCTGTCCTAAGGGTATCATTTGCGGAAAGGTAGAGGTTGGCGCTGTTAGCACCGGTGCCAAAGATCAGTTGGCCGTTCTCCAGCAGTCTCAGTCGTTCAGTGCCAGCAGTTTCAAATACTATATCGTCTGCTGCTCCTGTGGCGGTTGTTCTGACTGTCAAAAGTCCAGCGTTAGTGAGCAGCGGTGTCGTAACACTTGTTGCAAAACTTACAGCGGCGTTTGTCGTAATTGCCGCACAGGTTGTGCCGCTGGTACCGATCGTAACTACCGTTCCTCCACCCGTAAGGTTGCCGCTGCCGCTGGCACAGGTGAATGTGTTGGCACCCGCAGCAGCGTTATTGGCGCCCGAACCATAGAGTACCGACAGCCCTGGAGTACTGCCCTCACCGCTGTTGCCACTAGTGCTTAGACCAACGAGCGCACCAAGATTTTGAACGTAATCGCCAACGGTCTCAGCTCCCAGATCTACCGCATTATTTTGGACGTCATTAACACTGAGACCCGCCGAGAATGAGCCTGACACGTCGCCAGCGGCCGGTGATTCGCCGACGTTTACATATGTACCGTCGAGGCTTCCGGTGTAATTAGCCGTTGTTAATACTGTTCCGCTTGCGCCGTCAAAAGTGTACGTAGCCGGTGCTCCGCTGGGCGTATTGACGACTATTGTGGCGTCATTGGTGCCGCGCTCAAAGAACAGGCTGCCATTCTCTAGGAAGCGCAATATTTCCGTGCCAGCAGTTTTGAAAATTAAGTCATCTGCTCCGCCGGTGGCTGTGGTCTGGATAGTTAATGCTCCTCCGTATGTCAACAGAGGTGTCGCAACACTGTTGTCAAATACCGGAGCTTCGCCAATGGTAATGGCGCCGCACGTTCCCCCCGTACCAAGAGTGATGATGGTTCCTCCTCCACTTAGATCCCCGCTACCACTTGGACAAGTAAGCTGCGTATTGCCTTGGACTGAGGTATTAGCGCCTGATCCATAAGTTACGCTCAGCCCTGGAGTACTACCCTCACCGCTGTTAGTGCCAGTAATACTAAGCCCGACGACTGTACCCAGGTTCTGAACATAGTCCCCAACGGTTTCAGCCCCCAGATCAACCGCGTTATTCTGGACATCATTGACACTCAAGCCTGCGGTGAATGAGCCAGACACGTCGCCAGCTGTTGGAGATTCAGAGGTATTCACGTATGTTGCATCTAAATTGGTTGCGTAATTGGCCGTGGTCAAAACTGTGCCAGTCGCGCCATCAAAGGTGTACGTCGCCGGTGCACCCGGAGCATTAACAGCAATTGTCACATCGTTAGTGCCCTTTTCCAGGTAGATATTGCCATTTTCAAGCAGGCGCATAACTTCAGTGCCAGCCGTCTTGAAAATCAGATCGTCGACTCCAGCAGTGGCCGTAGTCTGAACGGTTAACGCACCACCGTAGGTTATGAGGGGCGTACTAACAGAGGTATCAAAAACTGGTGCTTCGCTGATGGTGATGGCGCCGCAGGTACCGCCAGTGCCGAGAGTTATGACTGTGCCACCTCCGGACAGATCGCCACTGCCAGAGGTGCAGGTAATTTGGGTATTGCCTTGGACGGCGGTGTTAGCACTAGATCCGTAGATTACGCTCAGCCCAGGAGTACTGCCTTCACCGGAATTGGTACCGGTAATACTGAGGCCGACCATAGTGCCGAGGTTTTGCACATAATCCCCGACTGTTTCGGCACCTAGATCAACGGCATTGTTTTGAACATCGTCAACAGACAAGCCAGCCGTAAAGGATCCCGATATGTCACCAGCCGCTGGGGACTGGGATTCATTGACGTAAATTCCGTCAAGTGTTGAAGCGTAATTACCGGTAGTTAGGATACTGGTGCCAATTCTAACTCGGGTAACTCCGCTACCTTCGTTGGTAATTATAAATTCGGTATCAGAACTGCTAGGCGGCCCAAACTCCAGAGTGCTGGCTGTTGTAGAGGGCGACCCGTCGCTCTCTCTAACCGCTATTGATGAGCCACTGCCTGATACGCACTCCCAGAGTTTAGCGGTTTCATTCCAGCGCAGCATCTGGGCATCCGCACAACCGCCGAGAAGTCTTAAGCCATCAGCACTAACTTCTAAACCAGAGTTACTGCTGGTTGTAGCGGTGTCGTTCGTCGTTGCGACATCCACACAATCTGGTGAGCCCTGGACACACAGAGTGCCACTCTGATCTGGCAGATTAAGGGTTCTGTTGCCTGTAGGAGTTATAAAATCTAAGATACTGGTATTTGCGCCGGCTGTTTTTCTCAGTTGTCCCGCAGTAAATGCATATGGGACAGCTGTAAGTTTGAGACGCGGCGACATTTCACCGTCAAAACTTGGCGAGCCGCCCGAACCTCCAACATTCATCGTCAGCCAATGTTCTTGATCCCAGTTGATCGTATTCGGAAAGGCAGTAACGCCACCTAGATCGACCGTCAGATAGCCGTTTACCACTCTGACCAGGTTACCGGTAGTTCGGGTTTCAGTCCAGAGCGCAGACCCACCGCTGGATGCAGAGTAGAGTTTGAACTCGATGTGATAATTGCCGTCAGGTACTAGAGCCCCACTATTGGCGAGTAGCCGTGCTTGGAAATTGAGGCTGGAAGAAGTTGCCGCGTATACGTGCGTAGGTGTACGCGCGCGCGTAAAAGAAAAAATTACCGAGAGAAGCAAGACAAAAACAGAGGTCAGCAAAAACGCACGGAAGAAATTCCGAATCCCAATAGGTTTCCTAACAGGTATTACCTGGGGTGTATGCATGTTATTTTTTTGGTTTGTTTTTGTGTTACTAGTTTTTGTTTTTTACCTAGTAATAATAGTATGCTCCTGCGCCCCTGTTACAGTCAAGAAAAAATGAATACAAAATTGACTCAATGCGCCTTTTTGACCCTCACTGTTTCGCCATTGATCTTACGCATCATAGATATTTTAACAACGAATATTGCCATCTTACACCTTGATTTTTATGCTTATCGCGTTCTCTGCGCTTGTTTCTGCTATTAAAATTTTATCCACAGGCACGACATTTCCTGTCAATAGCAATGCGCTCATTTTTAAAAATTTACAACACACTTTGCTCGTTCGCTAGCACAAGATATAATCAAGCGTATGAGCACTATGCAAAGCTACGACAGCGTAGATGAGTACTTGGCCAACTTCTCGGGAGACACGAGAAACAGACTAGAGGCCGTGAGAAAGGTTGTTAAGGATAGCGTGCCCGCAGAAGCTACAGAGAAGATCAGCTACGGCATCCCTACCTTCTACTTAAAAGGCAATCTGGTACACTTTGCAGGCTACAAGAGCCACATCGGCTTCTACCCTGGATCCGTGCCTATCAAAGAGTTTGCTAGTGAGCTAGTGGGCTATAAGACGTCCAAGGGTACGGTCCAGTTTCCTATGGATAAGCCTTTGCCGCTAGACCTGATAACCAAGATTACCAAAGCCTGCGTAGTACGCAATCAAAGGAAGAAAAAATGACCTTCCAGGCGTACCTCGACACTATCAAAACTAAAACTGGCAAAACGCCGGAGGAGTTAAAGGAAGCAGCAGAAAAGGCTGGAGTCTATAGCTACGACATGACTGCAACGGATCTCAAGAACTTCTTGAAAGAAGAGTACGGGCTGGGCCACGGCCATTCCATGGCCGTATGGCTCATCTTCAAACAAAAAGGCTGGGTCCCTGACCCCAAGAAAAAATAGTTATGTATACCTTGTCGCCTCTTTAGACATATACTATCTACAATGAAAGAAATTATCGGTATTATTGCTGTTGTGCTCACTTTTTTGAGTTACATTCCCTACTTTAGGGACATTATTAAGCACAAGACTCATCCCCATCTCTATACTTGGGGTTTGTGGGGACTGCTAACCGTCCTGATCTTTGCGCTCCAGATAAGTGATAACGCCGGTCCAGGCGCCTATGTTACGTTGTTTGCCGGCCTAATGTGTCTGATCGTAATACTCTTGAGCCTTAAGTACGGAAAGCGAGACATAACCTTATCCGATACAGTCGTGGCAATACTCGCCCTCTTAGCAATCGGTCTATGGCTAATTGCGGATCAACCGGTGCTCTCGATAATACTTGTGACCATCGCCGACATGCTGGCATTTATACCTACTGTGCGGAAATCTTGGGATAAACCCCACAGCGAGACACTTTCGCTCTATGTCACCAACACTCTCCGATTTACACTCATCCTTTTTGCTCTTGATAACTACTCTATCCTTACCGCCCTTTGGGTTGTAGCATGGATAGCCGCTAACTTCTTGTTCTCGATGATACTAGTCATTCGCCGCCGACAGCTAGCGTAGCAAGGTCATTATTTCTTGCTGAAGAAGACTAGCTTGTAGCCATCTGGGTCGCGCAGCACAAACTCGCGGCGGCCCCAGGGAAAATCTTTTGGATCGCTTGAGGGCTTAAGTCCTTTCTCTACCAAAGCTGTGTAGAATTCATCAACATCCTGCACGCTGATATGTACAAATAGGCCGGCTCCGCCAAGCTTGCTATCATCTGTTTTCACTTCTTTTTGAAATACACTCGGCTCAGCCTTATCCCGTTTTACAAACTCCATCCAGAACCAATTCAACCGAGCTGTAGCAAAGTCTACAGACGTGCGCTCCTTGAAGATAAAGCCCAGCTTCTCATAAAATTCAATGGTCTTGTCCAAATCCTGAACAAAACAAAGTATTCCTGAGACACTATTCATTTTAATCATACAAGCTAGATTTTTAAGAGGTCGAAGATTTGATTGATAAGAAATGCTGGCCACACAGCAGCTTTCGCTACAGCCACTATGATATTCCAGAACCCGTCAACATTGCCGACAAAATGAACAGCTGCCCCCATAAACCCTAAGAAATAAAATCCCATCGCCGGCGGCGGCCCCTTATGAATTCCTGCTGATTCTTTACCTTTTTTATGCATTTTAATTATCCTCTCATTAATCCTTACCTAAATTAATACACCCTACCCCAAACAATAGCAATATCTCTGCCATACCCAAGTTCTATTTTATGGGCGCATAGTGCAAATGCTAAGGAGGTGGTATATGTAATCTTATTTATTGCTTTAGTAATAAATTTATGATATAGTATACTCCATGCTCGAACGTTTTGTTGGGTCTTCCTTATCTGGTCAGCTAGGGCGCGATGAAGCACTATCAGCGCCCCGCCTAGAACTTGATCCCGATGGGAGAATCTGTCTTGCTAATGACTTGATGGTTAGTTATGAAGAAGCCGATTTTAGTATTGGTGATTTTGCTACGGGTTTTGAGATTCGACAGGGCGATACATATATTTCGCTACATCTACTTACAGACGCGAGGCTCCTAGATTTTATCAACTATATGGACCCCTTACTTGAACAACTAGCTGAAGAGATTATCAAAAAACAACCTTACCCAAAATATATTGTAGGGATCACCTATCCAGCTCTTGCTAATTTTGCTGCACGAATGGTAGATTTCAAGCTTTTTAGACCAGACCCTAGATTGCTGCCAGCAGAGATTATTGCAAATATGAGAGAGATCTATGAAGCGCAAAGAGGCGAAGGCTCCGCCGAACAAATGGGCGACCCGGTAATAGCATTCTTGCAGACGGAAGACTTTCTACAAAAGTATCTACATGCATAGAAAGAATTATTAATCGCAAAAAAGTGGGAATTTACTTCCCACTTTTTGCTTCCGCTTCGGGGGAGAACAGCCAGAGAAAATGTTTCATTTTCGCTGCGCGTTAGGAGGGGACGTGCCCCTTCCTAAAGCAAAGAGCCACCCCGAAAGGTGGCTCACATGCAAAATACGGCACCGTGCTATCTTCCCAGGATTAAAATCCAAGTATTGTAACCGCTACGAGGCTTAACTGCTGTGTTCGGGATGGGAACAGGTGTTACCCTCGTGCCATGGGCACCGAGGGCGCTTCGTCTTGCAAAGCGCAGGAGGTGGGATGCGGGATATAGGATATAGGGAACTATTCCCTTAACTCCTAACTCCTAACTCCTAACTCCTACGCCTCAATCGAGGCGTATATCGGTGTCCATAAGGTGCATTTTGGCTGATTTTAAAGTTGTAACAAACGTATGGTGATGTTGATTATCACCAATAACTAGTCAAAGCATATTGCCCATGAGCTCAACCCATAAATAGGTCGGTCTCATGGTTCGTAAAAAGTCAGTGGGGCTATTAGTATGCTTCGGCTAAACACATTGCTGTGCGTACACCTTGCACCTATCAACCTGATCGTCTATCAGGGCCCTCATAGGGAAATCTAATCTTGAGGTCAGTTTCGCGCTTAATATGCTTTCAGCGCTTATCTGTTCCGCACATAGCTACCCAACAATGCCATTGGTATGACAATTGGTACACCAGCGGTGCGTTCACCCCGGTCCTCTCGTACTAGGGGCAAATCCTCTCAAATTTCCTGACGTCCACATCGGATATAAACCGAACTGTCTCACGACGTTCTGAACCCAGCTCACGTACCTCTTTAACCGGCGAACAGCCGGACCCTTGGAAGGTGCTTCCCCTCCAGGATGAGATGAGCCGACATCGAGGTGCCAAACAGCGCCGTCTATGTGAACTATTGGGCGCTATAAGCCTGTTATCCCTGGCGTAACTTTTATCCGTTTGCGCTGTCGATCCCACGTTCATTTACATAAATGTAAGGACAGCGGATCACTTACTCCTACTTTCGTACCTGATTGGCTTGTAGGCCTCACAGTCAAGCTGGCTTATGCGTATGCACTACCACTACGATTTCCATCCGTAGTTAGCCAACCTTTGAACGCCTCCGCTACTCTTTAGGAGGCAACCGCCCCAGTTAAACTACCCACCAGACACGGTCCAGGAACCAGAAGAGACTTTCGAACACGCGTTCAAAAACCTTTTGTGGCTCCTGTAAGAATAAAACTACAACAAGGGTGGTATTTCACTGATGACTCCACCTAGACTAGCGTCTAGGCTTCAAAGTCTCCCACCTATCCTACACATGTTGCAGCTCGATTCAATGTCAAGCTGTAGTAAAGCTGCACAGGGTCTTTTCGTCCTGATGCGGACAGACGGCATCTTTACCGTCAATGCACTTTCACCGAGCTCTTCGTTGAGACAGTACCCATATCATTACTCCATTCGTGCGGGTCAGAACTTACCTGACAAGGAATTTCGCTACCTTAGGACGGTTATAGTTACCGCCGCCGTTCACTGGGGCTTAAGTTCGAACCGTGAAGCCCTCCCCTTAACCTTCCAGCACTGGGCAGGAGTCAGCCCGTATACATCCACTTTCGTGTTAGCACAGACCTGTGTTTTTGGTAAACAGTTGCATGGGTTCCTTAGCTGCGGCCCCGTCACACTATCTACCACGATAGTGATCTAATTCAGGGTCAGCTTTCTTCTCAAATCACTCGTTTATACTGGCCCGAATAAGAAGTTAATAAAACTTATTCGAACTACAGTTGTTCTTTCGCAAGAAGAAAACTGGCAAAGATCACAGTGATAAACACTGTGACGGGGCAGACCTTATCCCGAAGTTACGGTCGCTGTATTGCCGAGTTCCTTAACGAAGAATCACTCGTACACCTTGGTCTTCTCGACCTGAGCACCTGTGTCGGTTTGCGGTACGGTCAACTATATACACGCGTCTGGAAGCTTTTCTAGTCAGCACTCTCGCAGAAATTCGACCAAAAAGGTCGTTTCATTCACAGTTGTTACGCTGCTTAGACGGATATAACCATGAATCCGCTTCTACTAACATGCCGCGCACTCCAAACAATATATAGCCGGTACGGGAATATTAACCCGTTGTCCATCGCCTACGCTACGCGCCTCGGCTTAGGCCCGACTAACCCTGGGACGATTATCGTGGCCCAGGAATCCTCGCTCTTTCGGTGGGCAGGATTCTCACCTGCCTTATGGTTACTCATTCCAGCATTCTCACTTCCTCACGCTCCACAGAACCTCACAGTTCCACTTCAACGCAGAGAGGAACGCTCCTCTACCACGCCACTATGAGACAAAACCTACGGTTTTTTCTCATCGCTTCGCTGCTCTTTTTCCCTTAAGCAGACAAAGTTATTGAAGGAAACCTCCAAAAACTTTGATTCAAAACGTCTGAGAACCGTAAATTCAATCTCATAGTGGCATCCATAGCTTCGGTAATACACTTTAGCCCCGTTACATTTTCCGCGCAAGATCTCTTGATGAGTGAGCTGTTACGCACTCTTTAAATGAATGGCTGCTTCTAAGCCAACATCCTCATTGTTTAAGAAATCTCACCTCGTTTCCCACTGAGTGTATATTTAGGGACCTTAGCTGATGGTCTGGGCTGTTTCCCTTTCGAGCGCCGATCTTAGCACCGACGTTCTAACTGCCATGATTACACTGCTAGTATTCGTAGTTTATCAAGGGTGGGTACGCTTACGCGCCCCAGTCCGAAACAGAGCTCTACCCCTAACAGCTACAACATGACGCTAGCCCTAAAGCTATTTCGAGGAGAACCAGCTATCTCCAGGTTCGATTAGCATTTCACCTCTAACCACAGGTCATCCGGGCGTTTTGAAACACGCTACGGTTCGGTCCTCCACGTCGTTTTACCGACGCTTCAACCTGCCCATGGTTAGGTCACCTGGTTTCGGGTCTACTATATACAACTGAGTCGCCCTATTCAGGCTCGCTTTCACTACGCGTCCGTCAAATGACTTACGCTTGCTGTATACAGTAACTCGCTGGATCGTTCTACAAAAAGCACGCAGTCACCGGACAAGCCGGCTCCTACTCCTTGTACGCACATAATTTCAGGTTCTATTTCACTCCCCTTCCGGGGTTCTTTTAACCTTTCCCTCACGGTACTTGTTCTCTATCGATCGTAAGATATATTTAGCCTTGGGAGGTGGTCCTCCCGGATTCGATCAGGGTTTCTCGTGCCCCGATTTACTCGACAAATGATCCGTATAAACAGATCAACTAGCAAATATAAGGTTAGCGAAACTTAACATACCGGACTATCACCGTCTTTGGTCTGTCTTTCCAAACAGTTCTGCTCGCATCGCTAATTTGTAAACCTTATGCAGAGAAATGGTAGTCTCTGCGGGCCAACACGGAAATCTGAAATTCAGAACTCCGTACTGGTTGTTTGCTAGGTCACAACCCTCTTTAGATATTCATCTACCAATTTATCCATCTGAATTAACAGATAGAAACCTAAAAAGTTTGGGCTATTCCAGTTTCGCTCGCCACTACTCCCGGAATCGTTGTTTACTTTCTCTTCCTCAGGGTACTAAGATGTTTCAGTTCCCCTGGTTACCGCTGCAATGCCTATTTAATTCAGCAAAGAGTGATCAGACATTACTCTAATCGGGTTTCCCCATTCGGATATCTTCGGTTCAAAGCTTGTTTGACAGCTCCCCGAAGCTTTTCGCAGTCTACTACGTCCTTCATCGGTATCTTACGTCTAGGCATCCTTTATGTGCGCTTGAGTAACTTTTTACGATTGTAATGAGACAAAGTCTCACTACTATGCATTTGACTAGTTATTGGTTGATAACCAATAACATGCCGTTTGTTACTACATAAGTTCTTCTCACGGAACTTATGCTTTTCTTTCGTCAGCCAAATTTTTAAGTTGCTAAACACAAACGTAAGTAAATGGTCTTTAAAAACACCCTTTACTGTCCGACTTGAGTTTACGCTAGAGTTCCAATCTTCGAACCTCGTGCCTAAACTCAAGGACAACCTTATAATTCTAGCAAGTTTAACAGATACGGTCAAGCATATTCCGCTGACAAAAATACTACACTCTGGTATCTATATATTACTTGGCTAAAGCTACGACTGTAGCGAGGGTTGCAACAATAGTTAGCAAGAAAATAAATCTCTGCAGCTTTTCATTCTTCTGATCAAGGTTTCGAATAGTCTTGATCAACTCTGCATTTATCTTGATCTGCAGCGCCTGAAGTGCGGCATGATTACGAGCAGTTGGCTCGTGTGTCTTGTAGTCACCGTTCGCAATAGTCTGGGACTTCTTGACTATATTATTAATCGCTTGGTCGCTAAGAATATGTTTCATATAAAAACCTGGTGGAGCGTCGGGGACTCGAACCCCGGACCCCCTGCTTGCAAAGCAGGTGCTCTAGCCAACTGAGCTAACGCCCCATAATTATGGGATTTGGTGGGCGATGATACGAACCATCTCCAAAAGTCATTATATTTTGTTACACAAAATTAATGACTTAGTGGTGGGCGATGAGGGACTCGAACCTCCGACCTCGTCATTATCAGTGACGCGCTCTAACCAGCTGAGCTAATCGCCCACAACGTATTGGTTTGTTTGTAAATGTCCAAGCCTGCTGGGCTGCCGATCCAAAAAATACTTCGGTATTGTACCCTAAAACTTCTCTGGCTAACAACTGTCTCTAGCAAAAAGGCGCCATTGCTGGCGCCCTCCTTGTTAAAAACTAGATAGTGCAAACAACGTCAAGTTCGTGTTACAGAAACTGATATCTTGTCCTTCACTCTCGCAAGCAATAGTGAAGGATAAGTACATTGTCAGTACTGATTTACAATGTACCAAGACCGACCTAGCTCCAAAATGCATTGCTGCGACTTTGTGCTAGTTTTCTCCCTAGAAAGGAGGTAATCCATCCGCAGCTTCCGCTACGGATACCTTGTTACGACTTAACCCCAATCATCCCCCCTACCTTAGGCCGAAGTAAATTCAGACGTCAGGTATTGGTGACTTTCATGGTTTGACGGGCGGTGTGTACAAGACCCGGGAACGTATTCACGGTAATGTGCTGACTCACCGTTACTAGCGATTCCGACTTCAAGCAGGCGAGTTTCAGCCTGCTATCCGAACTGAGACCGGCTTTGATGGGATTTGCTCCCCCTCGCGGGTTGGCTGCCCTTTGTACCGGCCATTGTAGCGTGTTTGTAGCCCCAGGCGTAAGGGTAATACTGACCTGACATCATCCCCTCCTTCCTCCCTGTTACCAGGGCAGTCTAGCTAGAAAAATTCAACTAACTATAAGGGTTGCGCTCGTTGATGGACTTAACCAAACATCTCACGACACGAGCTGACGACGGCCATGCAACACCTGTCACTTGGTTCCCGAAGGCACAGTCTCCTTTCGGAGGCCTTCCAAGGATGTCAAGCCTGGGTAAGGTTCTTCGCTTACCATCGAATTAAACAACACGCTCCACCGCTTGTGCGGGTCCCCGTCAATTCCTTTATGTTTTAAGCTTGCGCTCGTACTCCACAGGCGGGATGCTTAACGCGTTAGCTTCGCTACTAGAAGGGTCGATACTTCTAACAGCTAGCATCCATAGTTTACGGCGTGGACTACCGGGGTATCTAATCCCGTTTGCTCCCCACGCTTTCGTGCCTTAGTGTCAATAATAAGCCAGTAGCCTGCCTACGCCATCGGTGTTCCTCCTAATATCTACGGATTTCACTCCTACACTAGGAATTCCAGCTACCTCTCTTATATTCTAGCTTAGCAGTTCAGGTAATGTGAGTATGGTTGAGCCACACGATTTCACTACCTGCTTACTATGCCACCTACGCAACTCTTTACGCCCAGTAATTCCGGATAACGCTTGGATCCTCCGTATGACCGCGGCTGCTGGCACGGAGTTAGCCGATCCTTATTCATCTGCTACCGTCAAAATCGTCACAGATAAAAGCAGTTTACGCCCCAAGGGGTGTCATCCTGCACGCGGCGTTGCTCCATCAGGCTTTCGCCCATTGTGGAAAATTCCCTACTGCTGCCTCCCGTAGGAGTCTGGGCCGTTCTCAGTCCCAGTCTGGCTGGTCATCCTCTCAGACCAGCTAATGATCGTCGCCTTGGTGAGCCATTACCTCACCAACAAGCTAATCATACGCAGGCCGTTCCCAAACCGCCGAAGCTTTACTCCTTAGAGCACATGCGGTATTAGCTACTCTTTCGAGCAGTTATCCCTCAGTTTGGGGTACGTTCCTACGCGTTACTCAGCCGTCCGCCACTCGAGTACCTCCGAAGAGGCCTTTCCGTTCGACTTGCATGTATTAGGCACGCCGCCAGCGTTCATCCTGAGCCAGGATCAAACTCTCCAAAAAAAGAATTCAATCATAGACTTCAGTCGAACATGTGATCCTAAGACCACACTGACTAAAATTTCAAAAACAATTCAATTGAACTGACGTTGATTTGCACTATCTAAGTTTTTAACGTTCACTTTTTCTGAGCAATAATTACACAACTCCTTCAAAAGCTCATACTATCTTACTTGACATCTCCCCTGTTTGTCAACCAAACTAGTTGTGTAATTTGCTACGCTTACCAATCTGCAGAAGAAGCTCTGTTTCGTCGGAAATTATGCCGTCCGCACCAAGACGGAGTGCTTTCTCTATATCTTGCTGCGAGTTAGCTGTCCAGACATACACCAAACTGTTATTGGAATGTATGCGTTGAATTACGCTGATGCCGATAAATTTGCGGGGCAGTCCCACTATGTCTGTATGTACTGCTTGTATGTAGAGCCTCAGCATCCCTGGTATGCTCAGCACGAGCACTAAAGTCGGGGCGATGAGCAATTCTAAACAAATGGCCATTTGGCTCTTGGCTAAAATTTGTTTTATGCGCCTCATGCGAACAGGGTTAAAGGTGGCAACACACACTCGATCCCACACCCTCTCCTTCTGTATATAGACCAACAAGGGCTTAACCACCCGATCCGTTTTAGCGTCAATTTTAATCAAGGCATCCGGGAATGTTTTGCAGAGCTCATCAAGCAATGGTAACGGTTCACCACCGGCAGAAATAGCTTTTGTTATATCCTGATATGTCATTGACTCTAGCTTACGCCGCAGTACCAAACCCGTCCGCCACGCCAAAAAGCGATTTCTCGAGCCATGATAGGCAAGAATTTTTCCATCTTTAGTTAGAATTACGTCTGTCTCGAGGTACGCGTAGCCCATGCCTGCTGCCGATCGAAAGGCAGCAATAGTGTTCTCTTTTTCTTTGCCGGCACCGTTGCCGCCTCTATGCGCAATGAGGTGCGGCTTGGGTGCGTCCAGAAACCGCGAGACTGTTTTATACGGGCTGGTCAGGTTCTTCTTGGTCGTCATCTTCGCCCTCAACTTTGTCTACAAGAGCTAGTGAGACGACAGAGTCTTTATCGTTTAGCCGCATAATCCGCACGCCCTGCGTAGCACGGCCAAGTCCAGGTATATTTTTGAGACCAAGTCGTATGGTCTGACCAGCGCTAGAAATGAGGATAACTTCTTGTGTGTCATCACCAGAAAGTGTTTTAACACCGATGAGTTTGCCTGTTTTGCTGTTTACGACAGCTGAACGAATGCCCACTCCACCGCGAGCATGCGCAGTAAATTGCGCTATCTTGGTACGCTTGCCGTAACCAAACTCGCTGATCACGAATATGCTAGAGCCTTCTTCGACAACATCCATACCGATTACGCAGTCGCCGGGGCGCAGACGGATACCACGGACTCCCCGAGCCACTCGACCCATTGGCCTGGCTCCCTTTTCATGGAAGCGTATAGCTTGCCCTTGGGCAGTCGAGATGACTACTTCGTTGTCGCCTGAAGTCATTCTGATCCACTTTAACTCGTCTCCGCTGTCTAGATTTATAGCAATCAGGCCGGAGTTGCGTACATTCTGGTATTGGTCAAATGGAGTCTTCTTTACTACCCCTCGTACTGTACACATGATCAGATTTGCGGCATCATTCTTCTGGCTAATATTTACAACAGCACTTACCTTTTCTTCAGGCTGAAGCTGCAGTAGATTCACGATAGCTATACCCTTGGCATTCAAACCAACTGCCGGAACTTCATAGGTTTTCATTCTAAAAACGCGACCTTTATTAGTAAAGAATAAGAGGTAGTCGTGGGTGCTGGCGTTTACCACGTGCTCGATAACGTCTTCATCTCGGGTTGCCATTCCTCTCTTACCTTTACCGCCCCGATTTTGTTTGCGGTACTCGGCAATTGGGCTGCGCTTTATGTAATTTGCCGATGTAAGAGTTACAACTACCTGTTCGTCAGGAATTAGGTCTTCGTCGCTCATTTTTCCAAGTTCGCTGGGTATTACTTTTGTTCGGCGTTCGTCACCAAATTGTTTCTTGATGTCGAGAATCTCGTCTTTAATAATCTTGAGGATCTTCTTCTCATCAGCCAAAATTGCCTCTAGTTTAGCAATCAGCTCCAGCAAACTTGCAAGCTCGTCCTCGATCTTCTTACGCTCTAGACCTGCAAGTGTACGCAGCTGCATAGCCAAGATGGCTTTAGCTTGGATTTCGCTGAGTTTGAACTTCTTTATTAAGTTAACTTGGGCTTCTTCGGTGGTTTGACTGGCCCGGATAGTAGCGATTACTTCGTCTATGTGATCCAGAGCTATTTTTAGACCCTCTAGGACATGAGCACGTTCTTTAGCTTTGCGAAGTTCAAACTCTGTTCGGCGCCGCACTACAGAACGCCTGTGTTTGATGTACTCACTCAGTATGTCGACTAGGCCAAGAATGCGCGGTTGAATCCCGTCGATAAGTGCCAGCATATTATAGTGGAAGGTCATCTGTAGCTGGGTCAGCTTGTATAGCTGGTTAAGAATCTTTTTAGGGTAGGCGTCTTTTTTTAGATCAATTACTATTCGGACGCTGCCGCGGGCACTTTCGTCGCGGATGTCGCTGATTGACGTTAGCTTTTTGTCTTTGACCAACTCGGCAATTTTCTCAATCAAAGATGACTTGTTCAGGGTGTAGGGTATCTCTGTAATAATGATCTGGCTCTTGCCCTTGTTGTTCTCTTCTACGCCAGCGACACCTCTAACTATTACACCGCCTCGGCCTGTAGCCAGGGCCGTACGTATAGAGTCTTTGCCATAAATTATGCCTCCTGTGGGGAAGTCTGGCCCTTTTACATACTCGAGTAGTTCGTCCAGGCTAGCCTCAGGCTTTTCTATAAGATGGATCGTAGCATCTGCTATTTCGGTCAGGTTATGCGGCGGAATATTGGTAGCCATGCCGACAGCAATACCCATTTGGCCATTTAGGAGCAGGTTTGGTAGTTTTGCCGGCAATACCTCAGGCTCAGTTTCTGAGCCGTCGTAATTTTCTCGAAATGGCACCGTTTCTTTATCGATGTCTTCAAGCAAAGCCTGACCAGCTTTTGCCATACGAGCCTCGGTATAGCGCTGAGCGGCTGGGGGGTCTCCATCCATAGAACCGAAGTTACCCTGACCATCAACCAACAGATAGCGAGTGGACCAATCCTGAGCCAGACGCACCATAGAGTCGTAGATCGCCACATCGCCGTGCGGGTGGTATTTACCCATAACATCACCTGTAATACGAGCGCTCTTTACAAATTTTGAGCCGGGCTTCCAGCCATTTTTATCCATCGAGTACAAGATACGGCGATGGACGGGTTTCAATCCGTCGCGCACATCAGGGAGTGCTCGGGCAACTATAACGCTCATCGAGTAGCGTAGGTAGCTATCTTCCATGACGTCTTCAACGGTTCGCAGTTCTACACTTCTGGAATGCTCGCTATCGACCATCTCGCCGGCATTCTCAAATGAATTCCCAGACTGGTTTTCGATTTTTGTCTCGTCCATGGTCTGGTCTTGTGGGGTATTTTCGTCTTCCATATTAAACGTCCAGGTCTTTCACGAACTTGGCGTGCGTCTGAATAAAGTTCTTACGCAGCTCTACCTCAGTACCCATGAGTTTATTAAATATAGCATCTGCCTTTTCAGCGTCATCCAGACGAACTTGTATCAGTACACGGTTCTCCGGATTCATCGTTGTCTCCCATAATTGCTCCGCGTCCATTTCGCCTAAGCCTTTGTAGCGCTGAATGTCCGACAACCCTGCTTGTTTTTTGCGATCATCAGTACTGCTGATGGCTGTGCCGCGCTCACGGCGCTCATCTATTAACTTATCTATCAGCTTGTCTCGTTCTCCGTCACTATAGGCATATTGCCTTTTAGTCCCAGAGCTTTTGAGGAGGAAGAGGGGAGGTTTTGCTAGATACAGGTGTCCTCCATCGATAATTGGCTGCATATGGCGAAAGAAGAATGTCAAAAGCAGCGTACTGATGTGCGAACCGTCGACATCGGCGTCAGTCATAATAATAATACGGTGGTAACGAAGACCGTCCATGCTAAATTGTTCCTCAATTCCGACTCCCAAAGCCTTGATTAGAGTTACAATTTCGTTATTGGCTAGCATTCTATCTAGCCGCGCTCTCTCTACGTTCAATACTTTACCTCTAAGCGGCAATATTGCCTGGGTCTTACTGTCACGGCCACTTTTGGCCGAGCCGCCAGCCGAATCACCCTCGACTATATAGAGCTCGGAGTTTGCAGGGCTCCTGGAAGAACAGTCAGCCAGTTTTCCGGGTAAGCCTGAACCTTCTAAGACGCCTTTTCGAATTATATTCTCGCGAGCGGCTCGGGCAGCTTTACGCGCACGGGCCGCAAGCAGCGCCTTGCCCACAATCTTGCGAGCTACGGCAGGATGTTCTTCTAAATAATAGTTCAGGTATTCTGCTAGGACTTGTTCCACGTAGCTTCGGATTTCGGGGTTGCCAAGTTTATTCTTAGTTTGTCCTTCAAATTGGGGATCGGGCATTTTTACCAAGATAACCGCCGTTAGCCCTTCACGGGTGTCTTCTCCAGATAGGTTTTCTTCTTTTTCCTTTAGCAGGCCGTTCTTGCGAGCATAGTCGTTCACGACACGAGTTAGTGCTGCTCGAAAACCAGTCAGATGCGTGCCACCGTCAGGGTTAAAGACATTGTTGGCAAAAGCCTTAACCGTTTCCGTGAAAGTCTCTGCATACTGCAGAGCAATCTCGATCTGGCTATCTGCAACTTTTTTATCAACATAAAAAACTTCGTCGTCCACTACATCTTTGCCGAGATTCAGGTGTTTTACGTAGCTGCGTATTCCGCCGTCAAAGTAAAAACCGTACTTCTCGCCGCTTCGCTCGTCTGTCACCAGTGTACGAACACCCTTTGTTAGATATGCTTGGTGGCGCAAATAATCAACAACCCAGGTATACTCAATGTCGACCGCTTCGAATATAGTCTCATCTGGATAGAACGTAATAACTGTGCCTGTTTTTTTGGATGCTCCCACTTTTTTTAGGTCGTACTTTGGAGTTCCGCGCTCGTATTCCTGTAGATAATGGTTGCCGTCCTTGAAAACCTCGGCTTGCAAGCGAGTAGAAAGAGCGTTTACCACGCTTATACCGACACCATGGAGTCCGCTTGAGACTTTGTAGCCACCACCGCCAAACTTACCACCAGCATGCAGAATAGTGAGAACTGTTTCAAGCGTACTTTTGCCTGTCTTGGGATGAAGATCAACTGGTATGCCCCGCCCGTCATCTTCTACGCGGATACCGCCATCTGACAGCAGCGTCACAGAGACCATACTGGCGTGTCCGGCAATCGCCTCGTCAATAGAGTTGTCAGCTATTTCTTTAACGAGGTGATGCAAGCCTTCACGGCCAGTGCCGCCGATGTACATACCGGGGCGTTTTCTAACTGGCTCCAAGCCTTCTAGTACCTGTATGGAACCCGCATCATAGTCTTTTTGTTTAGGCTTGGACATAAATAATAGCAACTCCCTCTCTAGCGTCTATTTAGTAGCATTTCCTAAGAATAGCCTCAATGTATCTAAGTATACGAGAAAAGGCCCTCCGTATCAACTAATAACTCTTGTTTGAACACTCATAATTATGGTTCAATAAACATAAGGATAAATAAATACACAAAGATTATTCAATTATTAATATGATACACCGTCTGCTTTCTACCATCTCCCTAAGTCCTAGCTCTGTTGAACAACTTGCTTTCTATTCAAAACGACTCAAAAAAGAAAGCTCAATACGCTTGGCTGGGCTAATACTACTTGCTCTAAGCCTGCTGGTTCAGGTCTTTGCGACGATGATACCTGCCGAGAAGTCACTTGCAGCGTCAAATAACGACGTCATTAACGGGGGCGTCAAATCCATTTCCCAGCTGCAAGCTAAATGCACCGCACAGGCAGATGTTGCTGCTCTATACCGAAGATTTGGTCTGATTGGTGTGGACAGCAACAATAACCCTGACTGCAATACCTTGAGCAGCCGCAAAGTGCAGAACACTTCGTTTAAATTTAAGACACAAGGGTCGAAAGGCACCAGAACAGTAGGTAGAGTTAATTTTGCCAGCACGAACGACAATCCCTTGGGACCATACGCGGGGACCACTTTCTATAGCCGCAGCGCCTCCGAGTGGAAAAATAGTACACCGGCCTACTTCTTCGGCAGCCACCAGGGTACGGACGGTAAATACTACTACGTGTGGGTATTGAAAGATTGTGGCAATATCGCTTATCGTGCTGCTCCCACCCCGAAGCCAAAGCCGGTACCAAAGCCTAAGCCGACTCCTGCTCCGAAGCCAGTGAAAACACCTACTCCTAAACCTGTAGCAACCCCGAAACCTGTAGTAGCTCCCACACCAGCGCCTATAACCCCTACCCCGACACCCACGCCAACTCCAACACCCACTCCTACGCCTGTTGTCCCGCAAGTAGCCCCAGAACGCAGCAAAGAAGCAAGGAATATCACCCAAAAGCTCTCAAACAAAAAAACCTTATCTGCTAAAGCGCGTCCAAATGATGTAATTGAATATAGTCTGACTACCAAGAATCCGAATGCTTCCGCTGTCACTGACTATGTGGTAGAGGATTACATTGGAGACATACTAGACTACGCCATCCTCGACGAGATTTTTTTGGCAAAACAGAACGGATCATACAACGCCGCTACTAGAACCATTAGTTGGGCGCCGCAACGTATCGCCGCAAAGGGAACTGTTAAAGAAACGTTCCGCGTAACACTCAAGAGCCCCTTGCCTATTACAAATAGTCCAAATGCTACAGCAACAGACTTCGACTGCAAGATGCAGAACGGCTACGGCAATGAGGTTGTCATTGACGTAGAATGCTCGGTCTTAAAAACGGTTGAAACTCTGCCAAATACCGGCCCAGGGGCAACAATCGGTATTGCCTTTGCCCTTACTACCGTTAGCAGCTACTTCTTCGCTCGTAGCAAACTCCTCGCCAAAGAACTATTGATTGCAAAGAAAAAATTTACATTTTCAGGAAGATAAGTCATGAGCGAAAAAATATCATTTATCCCCGAAGGCGCTCCAGAAAACCAAGAGACGTACCAGGATACTGAGCGTAGAATTGCCAAGAAACACGAGGCCGGCCAAGAGACAAGAAACGAGCACAGAGACGACCTTGAGGCGATTATCAAGAAAATTGAGCATGAGGCCAAATCGTCAAAAGAAGTTCACAGCAGCCTGGAAAAGGAAACTAAGACAGAGCAACATCAGTACCTAAGCATGGGGCTCAAGAACCACGCTCTCAAACAGAACCTCAACTCTATCCAGCATGAGCTGCGACCAGCTGAGCGCATATTCAGCAAGCTGATACACAAAAAACCAGTGGACGTTGCCAGTAACGCCATCGGCAATACTATAGCTCGCCCAAGCGGGCTATTGGTGGGCAGTGTCTGCTCACTTGCAACGAGCCTTCTGGTAATCTTTATATGCCGCTACTATGGCTACGAGTATAACTATCTGTTAGGTATTGTGGGTTTTGGCGGTGGATTCGTTGCTGGACTCATAATCGAGATGGTGCTCAGATCTTTTAGAAGAAAATAGCCTACTATTGTTATTCTGCCTTATTTTTTTGCATGTTGCCGTCTCTGTCTATGATTATAGTATCTTCGCGGTGAGAAGCAGTTTCTGAAGATGCGTCTTCCTTGCGGTGGATTTTTAATTCTCCATGAGGATGGGTACTGCTGGTTTTAATTTTGTGACCGTGTGAAGCTTTAGCTTCTTGTTTTGTTTTAGTAGGAACTTTCACCTGTTCGTCTACTGGTGTGTATGGCCTTAGTTCGGCTTCCGAGAGTCCTGGTGAAGCCGTTGTATTGACTGGCACGAGGTCTGTCTGGCTTGTAGCGCCTCCAGAGGGTTTAAGTGCAGCTGCAGGTGAAGCCTGGCCTCCACCCATGCGGCGTTTTTTATCTAGCCATTGGTCAAGAAAAGAAGAGCCTCCTGCAGGCGCAGACGGTGGTGCGCCACCAACACTGGCCGGTGATGCACTTGCAGCAGAATATGGCTTAGCAGCCCCTGCAAATTGAGCCGCCTGACCAGCTTGTCCAAGTCGCGGCTGTTCCGGCTCCTGTGTTTTTAGCCGAGCAAATATTTCGGCTTCTACGGCTTGCCTCGGGCGTCCAAATTTGGCTGCAGAAAGTTGCTTAAGCGCCGTACCTAGCTCTAAGTTCGGTGTACCAAGCGGGGGAATCGTTGCCATAGAGAATGGCTGGGTGGGTACACCACGTATCAGCGTCCTAACAATTGTATTGTAGTTTGGAACCCGCAACAGATCATCCCCATCAAACAAGGGCTGGAAATAACGCGTAAGGGCGTCTACATCGTTCTGGCCAACGCGAAACGAGATAATAGTACCCATGTTGCCAAATACGGCGTCGCGGATGTCATCAGTCAGCTGTGTCGTAAACTGATTGGCAACAATTAAGTTAAGGTGGTATTTGCGGGCCTCCGACATGATAGTAGCAAACGAATCCGTCGAGAAGTTCTGAAACTCATCTACATACAAGCAAAAGTCTTGTCGTTGGTCCTCGGGGATATTAGCCCTCGACATAGCTGCTGCTTGGAATTTCATTACGAAAATCATCCCAAGAAGTTTTGAATTGAGATCACCGGTGCGGCCCTTGCTTAAATTTACCAGTAGAATTTTTTTGTTATCCATAATGTCACGGAGGTCGAAGGAGCTTTTGGTCTGGCCGATTATATTGCGCATCATGTTATTAGAAAGAAACGCTCCGAACTTGCTTACAAACCAGCTCACTACGTCTCCAAATTCGTTTGAACGCTGCGACTGCGGCATCTCTTTCTGCCAGAACTCCAGCACATTCTGGTCCGTGACGTGCTTAAGCTTTTGGGCAACATACTCTTTGTCGCGGAATAACTTGGGAATATCAATAAAGCTGCCTGGTTCTGGACCAGCCATAACTGTAAGTGCAGCGTTCCTAAAAAGGTGTTCGTACCTAGGGCCTATAATGCCCTGTCTTTGGGGATCATACAATTTATACAGTACGTTAATAACTTCTTGTATAACGAAGTCTTTCTGGTCGTCGCCCTCAGCTTCAAACACGTTAAGACCGAGAGGGTAGTCGGTGTCAGCCGGGCAAAAGTAGATAACGTCTTCTGTGCGCTCCTTTGGTACCATCGCTAATAGTCTCTCCGCTGTGTCGCCATGCGGATCAATGAAAGCAAAACCATCACCGTTTAACATGTCCTGCAAGGCTAGGTTCTCGAGAAACACAGACTTACCCACACCAGTCTGGCCAACTACGTACATATGCCGCTGGCGATCGTGGTTCTCTAGACGTATAGCTTTTTTTATACCCCGGAAGACGTTATAGCCTAGCAACAGTCCTTCGTCGGGTACATTGCGAGGACCATCTACCTGTTTAGAATCCTGCCTGGTTAACTGGGAGGTCGGTATATCGTCTTGCTGGGGAAAGTGAAAGAGCGTAGCGAGTTCTGACGAGTTAAGGATGTTCCTGTCATGCCCCGCAGGGAAAAAGCGTAAGATATAAGCAGTAGCAAAGTTTTCCATATCCTGCGCTGGTGCATATTTAAAGCCGTTCTTGCCCGGAGAGTCATACAGAGCAAAACTGGCGACAACATTGCCCAAGATACTTTGTGATCGTTGCGAAACGTTTGATGAAGTTATGACACGAATAGTGGTCTCAAAGCCCGGTTTCCTGGTTTTCTCGTCAATAGAATTTAGTAGCGCTTCCTCGTGGCTGGATAATTCTTTCTTCGAGGAGTCAGCCGAGGATCCTTTCTCCTCGGGCGGTTTTGTCAGCGCGCTGAAGCCCTGGCTGAACCAAGAAAAGATTAAATCACCACCTTTTTTACTCTCTTTGCCCTTGCGTTTCTTGCTAGCTAGCGCTGAAGCGTTTTTTCGCCACTTGTCATTCGCAGGCCGGATAAGCATTTGTATGGCAACCCCGTCTTCTTTGTCTAGGGTAGAGAGCGCGTTCAACACTGAACTCATCGGGTCTCGTTTGATATCTTGATAAGTCGCTATCGGGTAAGCATAGTTTTCTTTAAGGGTGAGTTCCCCTCCAAGCGTACTTGATATACGGCCAACCGGGTTAAAAATGTTGTGTTCGGCGACTTCCTCCAAGCGAGCCGACGGGTAGGCGCTCACAACAGCCTGCTTAACGACATCAATTAGGGCAACCGGAACAGCAACATAAAAATTCACTATGCCGTTTGTACCAATAATCTCAAAAGAGACATGTCTCTGACCGTAAAAGCTGCTCTTAAAGCCCTTTTTTAATGTACTCGCTATTATCCCGTACAATATCTCTGCCTTAGAGATGTTCTCATCTGTGACGTCGCGCACATCTCTCGTACCTATGTCAGTGTCGTCACTCGGAGGGGGCAAATGTATAAGCAGTGGAACCATTTTTAGGCCACGCTCAAAACTTTTCTGTTCTCTAAGTACCCTCCTCGACTGCAAATAAACTATTGGCCCGATAATCAAACCGACCGACAGAAGCCCTACAATGATTGCCAGCAATGCTGCCATATAAATAATTAACTCCTGGCCTTACTCAGGCTTCTGGAGCCTTAATTTCCCTGTCATAGCGCTTTTTCATGTACTCTACCTTCATCTTCGCGATAGCTTTTTGCTGTTCGTATGGATTGTCTCTGGTATGGTCAACTATCTGCTTCGCCCGATCTACCCACTCCTTTTCTATAAGATCAGCATCCGCGGCTATATCAGGCACAGCAACTTGGTGAGGTTTAGGAGAGTCTTGTTGTGTGGCCGTCGCATTTGCACTAGGGTCGGGCACAGATTGCGGCAAAGACATCAAAGCAGGATCAGCTGCGAGGTTAGATTGGCTTTGATTATCGTCTGAAGGACTTGCTGGTATATTTTGCTGCGACATTACATTATTCTCTCTGTTAATTATAACAGAGAATAGACGTAATCCCACAGGGTTATGATTCTACCTATACCGGGAAAGGTAGAAAAATACGATCAACACTAGTATAGAGATTATCCCGACGTCTTCAAAGGTTAACTGCCCGATTGACTTTAGAAGGATTGACATAGTTACAAGAATTGTCGGAACAAGAGCTGCGACCGTCTGTTTCGACCTCTGCCCGCCAAAAGCTAGCATCTGATCGAGTACATACCTGGAGCCAAAGTAAATACATAATGCGATGCCCATAAACGGCATCAAAAGAACGGGGAGGACTACGTTATTTGGATTGGTTGTAGATATAAAGAGCGCAAGCGAAGCAACGATTACGATAGCTTTTGATATGTAGCTACTGGATTTAATTAATATCATAGTTATTTATAAGGATTTTGTGGTGCTAGAGGCAAAAAAACGCGCCTATGATCTAAGCGCGACGTGGAGCCATGGACGATAAAACCGCTCTTTGTTATTAAACTATTTAGCGCTTATCGCCCATTTGGCTTTTGACTGACCGCTCGTATTTGCTTACTCGCAAATATCGAGCGACGCTTTTTTGTAATTGTTTTTATCTTTAACGATTACACGTAACACGTTACTACATATGCAGCTCCGTGTCAATCATTGTTAACGTATTCTCAACAACATAACAGTTTAATAAGTACGTTATTTTCCGTTGTGTTAATTGCTACTATATTTTTGCTAGATGGCCTTAGGACCATAAGTAAGACTGCCCACACACTCCTTTTTCTAAGTCTAAACACTCGTCTTTGTACATAGGAAAAGTATCGCTGAAGGATCTTTATTTTAGCTGAGTACAGTAGAAGTTTAGGAAGCCTAGGCATTAGCTATGTTTCAGCCTCTTGCCAATAGTCGTCAACCAGCCACCAACAAAGGATATCCTATTGATGTCTTCAACCCATAGAAGCGAGGTAATATTATCGAGAATATTTTATCGTGTATATGGAATCTCCGTTGCTGGAATCCCAACCCGATGGCGCGCTCAGCGGTCCTCAATTATAAACAAAGTAAATCTCCTCCAAGAGAGCCGGGGGCAAGCAAACAAAAACTCGCACACACGGTACTTCCGGCTGTATCCAACAGCAAGAAGAGGGCTACTCTGCAGTACACTTTTTTACTCAGGTTTACTGTTGCCCTATCTTAGCTGCCAGCAACTAGCACTAAACGGCTAGTAGCTCATCCTCTGTCCTATCCTTTTGCGTATCCATCTTAGGGCTACGCACATTTTACTTGCCGTCATAGCGTACACCCTGCCCGACACGAGCTTTTGTATTCAAGCTATGTCATTTATTCCATGTATACACGTTACGTGCTGGCCGATTTGAGAAAATTGACCCACCAACCTTAGGTTTATGACTGCACCACTTCTGCTGTTAGTTATTGGGAGCAGCCAATAGGAAACTATTTGCCTATTTACTAAGTTGCCCCTACGACTGTTGGCTTAATATTGAGCACTACCTGTATTTGTATTCAGGTAGTTTAAACATAAGGCGCACCCCCTGATCCGCCCAAATAATTAGAGGAATCCGCGCGGCCATTGTACTGCTTTCAATAACCTGGCGACAACTTATGCACAGCTATATAAGCAAAAACGTATTGACGTAGGAAAGTACAATTTATAAGATAGGGACAGCACTTGAACAAATAAAGTGCTCAAAAACAAAAACGTCTCTGTAAACAACGGCTTCTCGCAAGCCGTTGTTGCATGAAGCGGATAGTTAAAAGCTAAAACCAAACACATTCCAAATACATAAAATAGGTCCCGGTGAAAACATCCGAGGCCTATTTTATTGCCCTCTTTCTGATTTATTATAGCCGTGTATACTTATCTTTAAATGTCTAGCAACGTAAAAACAATTGTTGGCTACGGGTCTTCTGGTTTAGTCATTGAAGTTGAATGCAGCCTGGCGAATTCTTTGCCTAATATAGTTATCGTAGGCTTTGCGAGCAAAGCGGTGGATGAAGCAAAAGAACGTATCCGTGGGGCTTTTGCGGCCAGCAGTATTAAGTTGCCAAAAAAGAGGATAACACTCAACCTCGCCCCAGCTGATATTCCCAAGGAGGGATCTTCCCTCGATCTTGCTATGGCTGTAGCTATTCTGGGAGCCGGCAAGCTAACCAAGTCGCAGCTAGATCAGCACACTGTCGTAATAGGTGAGCTGGGTCTAGACGGCTCAGTAAGACCCGTAAGAGGCCTCATTGGCAAGATATTGGCAGCTAGAAAGCTTGGGTTTTATAAGTTTATTATCCCGCAAGCAAACATCCAGCAGGCAAACCTTGTACCAGACATACAAACCCTACCGGTAGCCAGTTTGCAAGAACTATATACTTTACTCAACAAAGACTCCGTTGAGTTTGCTGCAACTAAAGACCCGCAATTGAGAATCCGGCAGCCAGAATCAACACATAAAGTCTGCTTTGAGGATATCGTAGGCCAAGAACGAGCAAAGCGCGCCCTGCTCATCGCAGCGGCAGGCCATCATAACATTATGCTTAATGGTCCTCCTGGAACAGGAAAAAGCATGATGGCAAAAGCTCTGCCCAGCATAATGCCGCCCCTTAACCAAGAAGAAATGTTGGAAATTACTCACATACACAGCCTAGCTAACCGACAGTTCGAAAAAATTATCTATAACCGGCCGCTCCGCTCCCCTCACCACAGCTCAAGCCAGGCATCTATTATTGGAGGTGGCCAGAACCCGAGACCAGGCGAAATAAGTTTAAGCCATCATGGTATTTTATTTTTTGATGAGTTCCCAGAGTTTCACAGGCCTGTTATAGAAGCTCTCCGCCAGCCGCTTGAGGATAAGATGATAACAGTAGCCCGTGCGAAGGATACACTGGAGTTCCCTGCCCACTTCATTCTTGTTGCTACCGCCAATCCCTGCCCATGCGGCTACTACAATAGTTCGCGAGAATGTATTTGTATGCCTCACGAGATACTTCGCTACCATAAGAAAATATCTGGCCCAGTAGTAGATCGTATTGACTTATATGTAACAGTTGACGAAGTAGCTCACGACAAGCTGCTAAAAAAGGCTGCTCAGGGCAAACTCGGTACCAGCGAATATTTGGCTAAGGAGGTAGCGAAGGCGCGCTCACAACAAAAAACGACCCGGGCCAAGAAGCTGAATAGCGAACTCGACAATAAGGAGCTAAAGAGGTGGTCCGGACTCACCGAAGAGTCTGAACTACTCCTGAATACCGCTGCCGAGAAGATGCACCTCTCTGCTCGAGGATACATGAGGGCGATCAGGGTGGCCCGCACTATTGCAGACTTAGACGGCGAACAACAGATAGGCATAGCTCAGATCACTGAAGCCCTGCAGTACCGCAAGAAGCCTTTTTCTCTGTAAATAATCTCCTTGACCTCTGTTATTATATCTGTTACGATGTACCCAATAATCTTTGCATCTCGGGAAGGAGACACGCCAAATTAGTAAAGCACCGAGCTTGAATCATGCGATTCGGGCAACAAGCCTCCGGGTTATCGACCAGGATGGTAAACAAATAGGTGTGCTGTCGCGGAGTGAAGCCTTGCAAATGGCCTTCGACCAAGAGCTCGATCTAGTCGAGATATCTCCAGAAGCAAATCCGCCCGTAGCAAAGATTGTGGACTGGGGTAAGTACAACTATCAGCGCACCAAGCAACTTCAAAAGAGCAAACGGAATTCCAAAGTCCTAGAAGTAAAGCAGATGCGTTTTGGTCTTAAGATATCTGAGCATGATCTTGGGGTTAAGCTCAAAAAGGTATCAAACTTCCTCGTAAACGGCCATAAAGTAAAGTTAATAATATTTTACAGAGGAAGAGAGCTAGCTCATAAGGAAATCGGCTTCCAGCTGGCAGAAAAGGTTATCGGGCTGCTGGGCGAAGCAATCGTAGTTGATCAGCAACCACAGCTCGCAGGAAAGCAATTAATATTCGTCGTAAGGAGCAGCAATGCCAAAGTTAAAGACTCATAGCGGAACAAAAGACCGCATCAGAATCACTAAGTCCGGCAAGGTCCAGCGCCGCCACACTGCCGTAAATCACTTTCTTAAAAAGAAAAGTGCCTCCACTAAACGCACCTTTGCGGGCGTTGAAGGAGTAGCTGGCAAAAATATGAAGAATTTGAAACGGAAGCTAGGAGTCTAGAATATGCGAGTAAAAAGAGGCGTCACCACACACCAACGACATCAGAAGATTAGAAAAGCTACCAAGGGCATGACACGCTCTAACCGCTCTAGCGTTCGCCGCGGAAAGCAGGCCCTCACTAAGGCTCTTTTTAATGCTACGCGAGACCGCAAAGATCGCAAGCGGACGTTTAGAGCACTTTGGAATGCTCGTATCAACGCGGCAGCCCGCTTGCACGATACAACTTACAGCCGCTTAATTGCTGGCCTTAAGAAGAACCATATAGAACTCGATCGCAAAATTCTGGCCGAACTAGCAGTAAACGAATCAAAAGCTTTTACTGAAGTCGTCAAAATAGCTAACAAATAGTAATTTTAATCCTAGCGCAACATAAAATACCCGTAATATTACGGGTATTTTATGTTTGTCAGACTATCTATAAGCCGGGTTCTGTTAAAAGCCTGTCCAACCCTATTCTTTCAGTAAAACAGTAGGTCTAAGCCCAAAAATCCATCTATCGCTCGTCAACATGCCTCATGGCATGTCTCCTCACGCTATATAAATTTTTGTCGCTCATCTGCAACTATTTTACTTTTTGAAAGAACAAGACTGGACAGGCTTCACTGATCATCTATCTAGCCCGCTGATTGCTCAGCGGATCGAGCGGATCTTGCGACTAGCCTTCGGCGGGAACCTTTTGAAAGCCAATCTCCTTGCAGCAGGCAGGGTTTACCTCCCGGCCATGTCACCATGGCCGACTGTGAGCTCTTGCCTCACTCTTTTCACCTTGACCTCTTGCGAGGACGTATCGTCTCTGTGGCACTTTCCCTAGGGTTACCCCCGGTTGCCGTTAGCAACTGCCCCTCCCTATGCTGCCCGGACTTTCCTCTCCCGTCTTGCGACGAGGGCGATCAGTCAATAATCTGACATCTATTATTATACACCTCTCGCTTCAACGGCATCTAGGCATTCATTTACCATACTATCTGCTATTTTGTTGAGTTCGCGTGGCACATGGTTAAAACTGATTTTCTTGAATACAGGCCGCAAGTCTTGAACGGCTTGGTAAATAGGCCATAGCTCACGATTCTTTACCTTGAACAGCCCATTAAGCTGGTTCACGACCAGCAGACTATCCATGTATACTCGCAGCTCCTGCACACCAAGCTCCTTAGCCATCAAAAGCCCCGCTTTGAGTGCTAAGTACTCAGCTTGATTATTGGTTGTAAGACCTATATAGGCTCCCTCTTGCTTAATGACCTGGCCGTCCTCGTCGTATATGACGTAACCCGTTGCAGAGGGCCCGGGATTACCCCTAGAGCCGCCATCTGAGTAAAGCTTGGCTTTCTTGACAATGACTACCTTATCAGTTTGCTGGACAGGTTCGAACAGGCGGTCGATTTCTTTTGCAAAAACTTCGTCCTTCTCTGTCACGACATCTCCGGCAGTGTGAGTAGAAAGCCACAGCTCAACCTTATTATAGGTATTTACAATCTTTGGGTGATGGTTCTGTATGCGAGCAATGGATGCCACTTTCTCCATAAACGAGAAGGCTTCGTCAAAATCAGCGAATTCAAAAGTTTTATGTAATTGGTTGTCTATTTTTTGCCACATAGCTATCAAGAGCTTACCTCATCCATTAGTGAATAGAAACTGGTCGGGGTGACAAGACTTGAACTTGCGACCTCACGGCCCCCAGCCGTACGCGCTACCAACTGCGCCACACCCCGACAGATTATTAAAACGCTGCGAGGGGACCGACTCGACTAATCTGCGCTAAACGCAGGTGGGTAACCTCACATAACAGCCTCGGCTGGTATAAATATTGGTCTCCCTAATCGAAAAATATTGAGATAGTCTAACGCCGGAATTGCCCCGCAGCAGATTTATTATAACTCTAGATTAAGAAGTTTACGACTTCTCTGTTGAGCCGCACAAGCAACTCACCAAAAGCCGGAACAACCAGAACTAATCCAAAGACTATAAATATCCCAATTTGCTCTAAGCTTGCCATAAACCTTTGTACAGGTTCTGGAGCAAATGCGTATAACAGGCGTGAGCCGTCAAGCGGAGGAATAGGAACCATGTTAAAAATAAACAACCCGACATTAATGATGACGAATATGCCTAAAACTTCCAGCATATCTACGCCAAGCGAACCTTTGAAAATATTTATAATCCCTGCTCCCAAAACAGCCAAAAAAAGATTAGTAAGCGGCCCGATAATACCCACTAGCGCGGCTCCAAACTCTTCAAAGCGAACCCTGTTTGGGTTAAAAGGTACTGGCTTGGCAGCTAAGAGGGGTATATGGAATAAGACTAATGTGATCATCGGGAGAAGAATCGTTGCAAACGGGTCTATGTGTTTAATTGGATTGATTGTTATGCGCCCTTCTTGTTCAGCAGTGTCATCGCCAAGCCAATGGCTCGTGTAGGCATGCATCGCTTCGTGCAAGGTTATCGATATAACCAGCACCACTAAGACAATAAAAATTGCACCTATATCAAGGGATTCAATCATATACCTATTATAGCAGGAACGCGCAGAGTCTGATTGACTTTCAAGGAGTAAAACGATACAATTACTAACTAAATATAAGAAAGTAGCTAGAGAACACTCATGCAAAAATGCGAGATCACCGGTAAAGGCAAGCAGTACGGCAACAATGTTAGCTTTAGCCTGCGCCGCACCAGCAAAGTGTGGAAGCCGAATCTACAGACCAAAACAGTGGTTGTGGACGGCAAGAAAATTAGCCTAAAAGTCAGCACTTCCGCTATTAGAACCCTCAAGAAAAAAGGACTTCTCTAATACTTGGCAGCTGGCTAGTGCTCAATTAAAGACCAGGACCCTCCGAGACGATCGTCACGCGAACTATGACGTCTTTTTTACTGTCTTTTGAGGACAATAAGCTTGGCACCCTCCGGCATATCAGATCCCTTGAGTTTTAGGGTGTCCAAAGGCTCGCCTGCTTCCATGGATACAACTTTAAGGGCTTCTTCTAGTTCGGTGGCCACAACGGGATATTTTACGTCCTTATCGGCATATGATGTCGGGATAACTATTTTTGGCTCTACCGCCTTAATAATTTTAAGTGCGCCTAGCCCATCAAGGGTAAATCCATTGCCGCCAACCGGAACGAATAGCACATCAACTACACCCAGTGCCTCTAGCTGCGTCTCGCTGAGATCAGGGTGGATATGCCCCACAACCCCAATCCGCACATCATCTATGATCAGCCTGTACATGACCGCTTGTTTTGTGCCAGGTTCACCTATATGAGCACGTGCAGCGACACCTGATATGGACACATCCAGGACCTCGTACTCACCAGCCGCGGAGATAGCAAATTGCGCGGTGTCAGCGTGATGGTCTTGACCGTCTGTCGACAGCACTACATCTGTTGGCTTGGTTATGGACTTTAGGCCGAGCTCATCCAAGTTATCGTCGATAACAACAGTTACCTTTTTGGTAGATATTCGTATGCAATTCGCGCCGTAGTATTGTAAGTCCACGTCTGTTCCCTTCTTTATTTATTCTGCTGTTGCTGACACGAGGTTGTCTTTGTCTACTAAAATTTGTTTTTTGGAGTCAAAAACATTACCCAAGAACCTGTCATTTAATTTTCGGCGGTACAAGAATTCCTTCATGCTCATTACTACATAACGAACTTCTTTACCTTCTTTTTTCTCTAGTTCGGTTACGTATTTAGTCAGTTGGGTTTGGTTAATATCTCCTACAACCAAAAAGTCTACGCCGCTCCTGTCATCTCGTGTGAACTGCCCAGTAAGCAGTGCTAGATCTACCCGACCAAGCTGCTTAAGCGTATCGTCAGCTCCTCCTTCGTCATCAGTTTTGATAGCCGTTACTTCTCCTCCAAAAATTAGAGACAAAGGATCATAGAATTCATAGGCCTGATTTACTTCATAGTACAAGCGATTCTGATTATCTTCGGACTTAATAATGCCGATACTGAGTAGGTTCGCGAGTTCACGGCGAACCGAGTTGATCTGCTCGTCAATCTTACGAGTTATCTCGCGAACGTAATACGACCTGTTAGGATTACCATAAAAAAGCTGCAGCAGCTTAACACGCGTCTTTGACCCAAACAATTGCTCAATCATTTCCCTATTGTATCAAATTTGCGCAAAAAACTTGCGACGATCTTTTCGGTTTGTTCAAAAGATTGTACCCAGACAATATCGGGATTGCGCTTAAACCAGGTCCTTTGACGCTTCGCTAACTTCTTATCATTCTGGATAAAGTTGTTCCTTGCTTCTTCTAAACTTATTTTGCCGTTAATGTATTCACTGAAGGCTTTATAGCCTGGAGCCTGGAGTCCTGGAGCTGAAACAGCATATTTTGTGAGTAGTTTTTGTACTTCCTCCTCAAATCCGCCAGCCAGCATTTGCTCGACCCTAAGCTCTATCCTTTTTTCCAGAGTTGGTTTATCGACTTCGATACCGATCAATAACACATTACCTGGTAGTGGGTGCTGTCCATAGAAAATACCTCCACGTTCCACCGCACGACCAAGATGTCTTTTGTTCTTGTAGCTCACGTCAGCCTCCTTAATCCCAAGCTCCCTAGCTTCTTGCTGCAACTGGTGCAAGCTTGTGTTCTCGATTTTTTGGCGTACCCGTGGATCAACTTGACCTCCAAACTCAAAGTTATACAAAAGCCCGTTCACGTACAAACCAGTTCCACCAGCCACAAAAGGCACCTTTCCCCTGCTTTGCACATCGTGGATCACACGTGTGGCATATTGCTTAAACTCAGCTGCAGAAAAGGACTTGTCTGGTTCTAGAAGGTTAAGCCCGTGATGAGGCACTAGTTTTTGGTCGTCTAAACTTGGCTTGGCGGTACCAATGTCCATTCCTTTATAGATCGTTCTTGAATCAGCACAAATAATCTCCCCTCTGTGACTTAGAGCCAGCTTCATGGCCAACTCAGACTTCCCGCTCGCCGTCTGCCCAACAATGGCTACAATAGGGGGTGCTAGTTTGGATTCCATAATAAAGACACTACTTCCACTCGATACTCGTCGTTCACCCTTATCCCTTCGGCTTCTAGTGCTATCTTATGTCCATCTATGCCACCATAAGGCCAGCCACGTGCCAGTCCACCTTGCTTATTGACCACACGCTGCCAAGGCAGGTCTGCCGGACCCGTGTGAGCAATTTGGCCAACCTCCCATGCCGCCCACGCTGCGCCGCATATAGCCGCTATCTGGCCGTAGGTCATGACTCTACCCGCAGGAATCTGAGCGACAAGGTCATAAACCCGATTTTTAAATGCTTGGTCGACTCTTGGCATTATAACGAAGTCTTAATAACTCTCATCTTTGTTTCGTTGGCAACAGTTTTAAGAAAATCCTCAATTGATAGTTCCGGATGGGCAGCTATTACTACTAGGTCTTTTCGTACTCGGGGGGTAACTCTTCCGCCTTTAATTTCATTCTCGCCTACGACCAAGGTGTAGGGCACCTTCCATATCTCTGCATTTCGGATTTTTTTGCCGACTGATTCGCTATCATTATCGATTGTTGCCCGGAGCCCCAGCGCCTTGGCCTGTTCTAAAATACTATCTGCGAAATCAGCTGTCTCTTGCTCTTGGTTAACGGTCAAGATTCTTATCTGTTCAGGCGCAAGCCAGATTGGGAATCGACCCGCAGTGTGCTCTATATATACCGAGAAGAATCGATCGAAACTACCCATGATGGCACAGTGAATCATAATAGGCTGCTCTTTCTCGCCCTTGTCATTGGTGTATTCAAGCTTAAAACGTTCTGGCTGCACGAAGTCAAATTGAACGGTTGCCACTTGCCAGACTCTACCAATGGCATCTGTTGCCATAAAATCTAGTTTGGGGCCGTAAAAAGCCGCTTCGCCCTCTTCAGAGTAGAACTCTAGCTTATTGCGCTCCGCTATGGCAGCTAGTTTTTCTTGGCCAAATTTCCAGAGCTCCGTTGGACCCAAATAAGCATCACTGTCATCACGCAAAGAAAGCCGCAGCTTCAGAGGCATGTCTATTGCCAGGTAGAACTCCTGGATTTTCTCAATAAGCTGGTCAAAAATTTCGTCTACCTGGTCTTGGCGGCAATATGTATGACTATCGTCCTGTGTTAATGACCGAACCCGGGATAGGCCATGAAGTTCGCCCGTCTTTTCATCTCGATAGTTAGTAGTGGTCTCCATGAGTTTGACGGGAAGCTCTTTGTAACTCCTTGGGCGGGATGCATAGATTTGCGCATGGTGCGGACAGTTCATAGGCTTCATTACTAGTTCATCAGAAGTTTCCTGGCTATTCACGATGAACAACTCATCACCAAACTTGTCCCAGTGTCCGGAAACTTCGTAGAGCTCCTTTTTGGTAATATGCGGCGACCAAACTTTCTCAAAACCGACTTTTGCCCGCACTTCCTCAGAAAACCCAATTAGCCCTTCTCTGACTGCGTTTCCGCGAGGGGTATAGAGAGGCAGCCCTGAACCCACCAAATCCGAAAAAATAAAGAGATCTAGTTCCTTGCCCAACTTTCGATGGTCCCGCTTCTTTGCTTCTTCAAGCATCTGCAGGTGGTCTAGGAGCTCTTGTTTGGTAGCAAAAGCAAGCCCGTAGATGCGAGTCAGCATGAGGTTCTTTTCGTCTCCTTTCCAATACGCACCGGCGGTTTTCATAATCTTAAAACTGGTCGGGTTGATTGAGCTAATGTCATCAACGTGCCCCCCCTTGCATAGATCTACAAAGTCGCCTGAGGTATAAACCGTCAAAATTTTGCCACCTTCCGCGAATTCTCGGGCCAGCTCCTGTTTGTACTTATTGTCGGAGAAAATATCAAGCGCCTCATCTAGACCCACCTCTTTTCGTTCAAAACCTTTCCACTCTTTGAGAATCTCTTGCATTTTCTTCTCAATCTTTGGCAGATCTTCTTCACCAATGGGTCCGCTCAACTCAAAATCCTGATAGAAACCGTTCTCTACAGCAGGGCCGATAGCATTCTGACTGCCAGGGTAAAGCTGTTTGACGCTACACGCGAGCACATGAGACAAACTGTGTCTTACTGCTTCTATACTTTTATCATTTTCAATCATGTATTTCCTGTTTTGCCCTATAATTACGTTTTACACTGCTGTTATGAAAATTCTTAACCCCAAGGGGTTATAGTTGGCAGCGCTACACCATAAGCTTTAAGTGCCTGGAACTCTTCTGCTGCCATAGACTTTTCGCCTTTCGACTTACTTGAAACAAAAATACGCACATCTTAAACTGATCTCTCAGTCTGTATATGTGCGCTTCGGTCCTGGCATCTCCAGGAGGTTCCACCTTAGCTTTTACTCTTACAGCCTCTGATGTCGCTCATCGGCTATCGCCCGGGCGGAGCTCGGTGGCTGGTAGGACCACTTCATAGCTCAATTCTAACATTATAACCCTTAACAGATCGTGTGCAAAGAAAAGCGGCTAAGTATTCTCGCAAATACACTTAGCCGCTGCTTGCAAGACAAAACGTCTCGCAATATCCCACCCACGCAGACAATCATAGCAATGATAGTACTATATGGCTAGTACTATTCTATTGTTTTATTTACAGCTTCCTGGGTAGTGCTCAATCCTAGAGGCCTTTTTCCGGTAGGCTCTCCTCTGTTATCAAGTATCCGCTTGCTCTGTGGCTTATAGATCATTTTTCTGGCAATCTTTCTGCGTAAATTGCTATTGAGTGCGGCAATTTGGCAAAAATATATATCTACGGTCTAAAGATTAAACGAAAACTGATAGAATAGCTTGGTGCGGGCGATTAGCTCATTTGGCTAGAGCGCTACATTGACGTTGTAGAGGTGATAGGTTCGAATCCTATATCGCCCACCATTGTAAGGTTCTGGTTCTTACCGGATTTTACAATAGTCCGAACATAAAGATACAGCACCGTAGTCCGGTGGGTGAAGCGCAGGGCAACAGTAAGCCTATTACTGCTACCGAACATCAATGTAAAGAGTGTCGCCATAGACCAGTTTCCGCCGGTTCTTGATGTTTACTTCAGCTGCAGATAAGGCTAGACCTATTGACTATATGTGTACTTTATGTTAGCATTACCAAGTTAATTAGGAGATTTGGTGAGTACCAAAGCCACTACTAAGGTTTTGGGCGGGTTTAAGCTCTTTTATGAAGAAGTAGCCCCGGCCAAGCCTACGCGTCGAATACGACGCACGCAAGCCTAGCATAGGCGTTAACCTCTCTAAAATAGTCCATTCTTGTACACCCGGCTGACAAATCCGGTATATTTTCATGACTTATACCCCTATTCATACCAATTATCCACTAGCATTATAAATAGCTTCATGACAATATATTGTCATGTATTGCATATATTGTGGAAGCGAGACTCGGACAACCAACTCCCGGTCTACGAGCAAAGGGCTGCAAGTATGGCGCAGGCGGACCTGCTTAGGCTGCAAGGCAGTTTTTACCACCAATGAAGCAGCATTGCTTGACCAAGCCCTAAGAGTGACAGGCAAGAGCGATCTAGAACCCTTCTGGAGGCTTAAGCTGCACTTAAGCATATACCGAAGCATCTCACACCGGGAATCGGCTCAGAACGACGCTGAGCAGCTAACCCGCACAGTCATTGCAAAGCTGCTGCCTGTTCAAAGAGGTATCGTTGACAAGAAGAGCCTAAAACAAACCGTCCAGAACGTTCTTAAACAATTTGATGATGCTGCTTCTGTGCACTACGAAGCACATCATCGTTGAGGCGCTCTACTTCTTTACCGCTTTTTCTGTAACGTCAAACTTGTCTAAATACCAGCCAAAAAATAGTCTGGTTTGAGAGTTTAGTGCCGCAAAGGAGTTATAGCAAATTGTCGTGATCGGTAGAAACACCCACTGCACTACCATAAAGAACGAACGATGTCTCTTATACCGTAGCGGTTTGGGCGGCAGGGACTTAAAGCTGAGGAACAGTGTGACAGCCAAGCCAATCATTGCCACGGTTTGTATGCGGCTCGCGATGTTGGGCAGCTGATTTGCGGCAATGTCCTGCGGATTGAATAAAATAGGGACGAAAGCCGAAAAAGCCAAGATCAGGGGTGCTGTCGCCCAGCTCAAATGGCTTTCAACTAAGCGGCCAAGCTTGAGGATGCCATCGATTTTGGGCACTTTATTCTCTGTTAAAAAGAGCTTCTGCCAAACGTAGGCAATGTCAGAACATCCCCACGCCCACCGCCTAATCTGAATAAACTGAGCTTTGAGGGTCCGTCTGTAGCCATCTGCTAGAACCGCGTCTTGATAGATTGGCACATAGATCGGGTATACTTCGTGATTTCCGTCGTAGCGAAAGTACGTGCGCCAGAATTGATGTCCATCCTCCACAATCGTCCGAACACTCCAGAAGTCTGTGTCGATGAGGGCCGCCATACCTTGGGCGTGCGAAGAGAAGTTACGTATCATATGCGGGCGAAGGCTAAGGACAATATTCCAAAAAGAGTTGCCTGTGGCGATAACGCGCATAAGTGCCGGTGCATCCCAGATATTATTGGTATAGATCGGTATCGGCTGGAACGACACTGTCCTAGGGTCAGGGCAGAGCGCAAATGTGTAGGTGAGCGCTCCGAAATAGTTTGGGTGCGGCCGGTTATCGGAATCGAGCGTCGTTACTTGCACGCGAAGCGGATCAATATCCCACTCCTCAAGCTTCTTTTGCAATATGCGGGCAGCATAGGTAATGTTTCCCCCTTTTCCCTTGACCTCGTGGGGTGTTAGCGGGTGCTTAGCGGCAAAGGCATGCATAAACTGGCCGCCGTATTGTTCCACCAGGTTAAGGACGGCTTCCTCTGACTGAGCTCCATCACGCCCTTCGTATGCAAACACTAAAATAACTTTTTTCATATCGAAGCTCGACGCCAAAACAGATTGGATGGTAGGCTCAAGCACTTCCCGGCTTTCGTTGTAGGCAGCAATCATGGCTACATGCACGACTTCGCTTGGCTTGATCGCTCCCGGGCGGAAAGCTAGGCGTTCGATATTCTGGCGATGCCAGACTGGCGCGCCCTCTGTCTTAACTTCCATGTTCTCTACGTCTTCTATAAGCTCGCCCCACGGCAGCTTTTCGTGTTCCTTCATGCGTTTATAGCCTTGGAGAACCCGGATATTCAGACCAACTGCCCGGGCGAACCACATAAGCAGGTAGCCTATGATGAAGAATGCCGTTGCGATAGGGCTAATCTGGCTCAAAATCACTGGCAGCGCTAACAGCGAATATGTCAGAACGGCGGGTAATCTCTCCAAGTTCCGATATGCTTTAGTCTTCTGGCCTTGGAGGGGTATTTCAATATCTTTCATGCACGAGTCCGCTCAACTACCGTAATATCAGCAAAGAATTACTGACTATCAGGGTAAAGATCAAAAGAATAGTAGTGAACATTAACACAGCCCAGGCGGCATGCTTGCGTATATGATAAATCCGCATACTGATGATGAGCTGAAAGACGTAGGCAAGGACCGCAAACAGCGCGAAGCTGAGAATGTCCTTAGCTCCCCCTACCTTAAAGTGGTCTATCCCTAGGTTAGAACGATACTGCGCAATGTAAGACCCGCCTGTTTCATCTAGGCGCAACACTACTGACAGCACACACACAATCGCCAAGAAGCTATTAACGGTTAGCAGCAGCAGGATAAACCTGTCATGGAAATAAGGTCGGGGGTTTGCCATAAGTGTATCTGTAATTATACGTTTTATATTGAACTGATGCTATAGACGTATGGTGCGGATAGAGAGAATCGAACTCTCCTCTCAGCCTTGGGAAGGCTGCATATTAGCCACTATACGATACCCGCTGGAGCCACCTAGCAGGATCGAACTGCTGACCTACACGTTACGAATGTGTCGCTCTACCAACTGAGCTAAGGTGGCAACTTACTAATATGGCTTGCCCCATTATAGCAAAGCTTGCTTTGCATTTTACCCCTGATTTTGGTATCGTATGACCTGTTCATATAATGGCCATGGGCTCGTAGTGAAGTGGTTATCACGCCTCCCTGTCACGGAGGAGATCGCCGGTTCAAATCCGGTCGAGCCCGCCAGAAATCTAACATAGCTACCCTTCTTTTGGGTGGCTATTTCTTTTCAAGGGTATTTCGGATGGCGAAAAAGGCGGGTTTTGGGGAGTAGTCTTCGTTAAAGAGTAGTGGATTAGCGTCCTCTAGGCCAATTCCCCGGTACCAACTTTGACGATCGATTAAGCCTAGGAATCCAAAGTTAGGACAGTTAGCGGCCCCGACCTCCAGGCAAGCTTCTAGGAGCTCACCGTAGATTTTTGCCTGCTGCTGGTCTTCGTCTTCTTTACTGTTCTTGACAGCGTGCATGTTAACGTCAAATTCTGTAATGTAAATCTTTACGCCTAGCTCATTAAAGCGCTTCATGTTGCTAACCACCTTGTCTTTGGAAGGCGCATTGGTTGCGTCTATGTGCATTTGCATCCCCAGTCCGTCGATTGGTACGCCCCGGGCTTTTGCGGCTTTGATGTAGTCGTACATGAGATTTGATATATCGCCTTCTGTTTCGTTGCCAAAGTCATTGAGTATCAGGATTGCATTTGGATCGGCATCGCGGGCCCAACGGAAGGCATTGTCTATGTACTCTTCGCCTAGACGTTCCCCCCACCAGTCTTTATTGCCTCCTGTTAACAGCTTGCGACTAAAGGCTTCGTTCACTACAGTGTACTCCCGCACCTGGCCTTTGTAATGGGCGCCGACGGTTGTAATGTGATTGCGAATAATCTCTAGGAGTTCTGGCTTGCTGTAATTTCCTTGTTTGAGCCAATCAGGCAGCCACTTTTCGTCGCCCCAAAGTAAGTGCTGGACACGCACTGGCATATCGTTTTGATCGGCAAAGTCGAAAACTTGGTCCATTTGGGTAAAATCAAACGTGTCTTTTGTAGGACGCAGGGTGTGGTCTTCAAACTTCCAGTTTGGCTCACCGTCTATAATGGCGTATTCGAACTGGCTGGACAGAATATCGGTATATGCCCGTTCACGCAGATACTTCAGTGAGGCAAAAGAGCCCACCTGCACACCACGTCGTTCGGCTAGCTCCTTAAGAGGAGGTGTCGGCAGCTGGGGAGCAGGTTGTGTTGTATACGGATCTTTATCGCGAGCCAACCAAAGGCCTGCAGGAATGCCAATTGCCAGAACGACAATCACAATAATCGGCAGTAGTCGTTTAACCTCTTTCACTTGCTTACAGAATAGCCGATAATTGCCAACGAGCCTAACTAACTCTGTATATTTGAGTATAGACTTATTTATTATTTTGTGTTATAATCTATTAATGACGAGTCCTGAGGCTGTCGCAGTGCGAGTAGGAGACCTTGTAGTCTGCGGAGAGCAAGAAGATGCTCCCGTCGGTGTAGTAACTGAGGTCCGTCCCCAACTGCATGTGGCGAGCATACTGGACGCCTGTGATGGAGAAACTGGTTTGAGGCTAGCGCTGCCCGGAACCGTATATGATCCTGTTGAGGTAATAGGATCTATACCGCTATCAGACATAGTTATGGGTTTTATGCGGCGCCTTAAAGAGCCCTCTGCCTTTGATTACGATCGTGGGCTGAGAGAGTTTCAGGAAGCATACAATGCTGGACCGGTTGAGTACCCGAGACTACAGCTGGGCGGTTTTGAGCACTCTGGGCACGAGAAACCCACGACTTCCCCTGCAACGGCTATCATAGAACTGACAAAGCCGGGTGACGCGCCCGAACTCGCAAGAGAAGTAGCCTTATTTATATTTAAAGAGTTAGGCAAAATCCCAAATCCTAGCGAAGAAGATCTGGCCATAGTATTGGGACAAATGGAGCAGCGAACTACTGTAGCAACTTTCGGTGGAGACCAACTCTTGGCAACTGGGCAAATCCAACCACTATTCCCGACTCGAGAAGGGTTTATTGGTAATGTTGTTGTCTCCTCCGCTAGCCGGGGCACCGGCTTGGGCAGGGTGCTCGTGGAATCGCTTGAAGATGTGGCCCGAAACGCAAATCTAATCACGGTGAGCACAATCCCATTAGATGAGGTAGCGGCAGGCTTTTGGGAGCATCTTGGCTACCAGGAAGATGGCTATGCTCATACGAAGTCTCTCTGAGACAAGAAATAAAGATCAAGACCATTTACCTGATAAGTCTCAGGGGCTGGCAAAGAGATCAGTAGAGTATAGTCCATCTTTTTCTTTAATAAACCCCCTGGACATTTCGAACATCTGGGGGTACGATGAGGCTAGTTATATCTAAAAAATAAAAAACATGTCAATACTCGGATTAATCGTCGGCCTTTCCTGGATCTGGATTCCCTTGCTTATAATATGGCTCCTGACTCGGGGCAAAAAAGATGCACCCAGCAAGCCAGCGGCACAAAATACGGGCCGCGACCAGATGTGGCTTGACTATCTTGCCTCTTATAGGACGGTCGTAAAGACAGCCAAGGAAAAACGGCTACTCGAAGCTCTTATTGAGGGATCTACCGCTGATGAATTCGTAAACAGCCCTACAAAAACCCCTCAGACATTCCCTAGTTCAAAACAACTTGCGGAGTATGAACAAGCTCCCACTGCTAAACCAACGCCAGCTATGGCGACTTCGGTTGAAAACCAGGCGCCTGCCAAAATCTCGCAACCTATCGACAATACAATCCTGCTCCTTTATTTTGGAGCCTTTCTGTTGGTAGCATCAGTCGGGCTATTTGTAGCCATCGGAGACCTGGGGGGACTAACCCGCACTATTATTGTTGGTATCACGGCAGCCGTACTTTACTTAGGTGGCCTGTGGCTATATACAGCTAACAAAAAACTGGCCCAGGCTGGCATAAGCTTCATCGGCACTGGCATGATGGTCGCACCTTTAACGGGCGTAGCTTGGTATAATCTGGTGGCTGATCAGAGCAATGCCGGTCTCATTTGGCTAGTAACATCGCTTGCTTGTATCGCCCTCTATATTCACGCTTTTAGTAAAATTAAAAACGGATTTATCGCTTACCTGCTGATCGGCAGTTTTGTGTCATCTATCGAGTCTGCCGTACTCACCATTGACTTGCCGGCTTACGGCTATGCGTGGGGCCTCATAGTGGCCGGATTACTGCTCACAACGAGCAATAGACTTCGTGGCCAGCCGGCAGAATTAGCCCAAGCCAGCGATACAAGCGCTCAGCTGCTTATCCCTCTTAGCGTAGTTGGATCGGTCATCCTCTTACCAGAGTTTGGTAGCTTGCAGCTGTCTGTGACTATGTTTTTATCTGGTTGCTACTATGCCCTGCTGGCTGCGAGCGCCACCGAGCGCCGTCAATCGTTCGCGGTTGCCGCACAATTATCATTTATCTCGTCCGCTACAAGCTTAGCCTATTGGTCCGAAGAGTCGCTACTGGCAGCTGGGATCACACTTATCGCTATATCGTCCATATACTGTGCAGCCATTGCCTACACCAATCAGCAAACGCTCAAGAGCTATAGCCTTATCGAGCTAGCTAGTCTGGCGGTTTTTGTCGGCTCAATTTTATGCATAAGCGAACCCTGGGCGCTCGTAGCTGGACTCTCTGTATCCACGCTGCTCTCGGGCATAGTCTGGCAAAAACTGCACAGCGACGAGTCGCTGCAAGTCATGGGGCTCTTATTGATCAGCATACCCTTTGTCGGCGGTTTGTATGCGGCTGGATTTGAACTGGCGAGCTGGGAACAACTCTCCCTGTGTCTGGGCAGTTTGGCTATAATCGGCGTACTGGTCGTCGTAGCATGCACGAAAAACTCTTACAAAGCGTACTACAACTCATCCTCTATGCTGTACGTTATGGCAGCCACAGCGTTGCTAATCCCTTCCGGGGCTATAGACTTCCTGACACTCAGTGCTGCTGTAGCTGGAATAGTTTTGAGCTTTGCAGCCGTGCATCGCATGTCAAAAGATTCTAACTGGCTCGTGGGCTCGGGTGTGGCAACTTTTGTACCGCTCACCTATGCCCTCTTTGAATATGGTATAGACGACATCCGCTTCACCGTAGCAGTGGCGGCTGCTTTGCTCTGGAACATCGGTGTATCACTTGCAACCAGGGAATCTCTGGTGCGCTGGATGGTTGTTGTCTGTATACTAATCGCTCCTTTTGCAATTGGCGGAGGTGGACTTGGATTTCACTGGAGCTACGCCGGCTATGCTGGCGGCTACCTGCTAGCTATGGGCAGTTGTATACTGGCCCGAGCTATCGCCCGCGGCAAATTACTCGTATCAGCAAAAGTACCCATATCTAGTTACTACACAGAGGCAAGCCAGGCATATGTGACGGGCTACAGCGTTGCTGCGGTAATCTCAATAATTGTTTCCCTCTACGATGAGCAGTCCCAGCTTATTACTACCTTGATTCTTGGCGTGATGGCCTTAGCCATCGCTTTTATATCGAGAATGGAGCAGAAAAATCAGTTAATCGCTCTGCTGCCATTTGTGGCCCAAGCAGCATTATTAAGCGGGCTCCGCCCAGACTTAGATAATGCCAGTCTTGTAGGAATAACAGCACTCGCGTCAACGTTTGTTGCACTGTGTACTTACGGGATCGCGGTACTTATGAAAGCTTCTGACACTAAAGCCGCAGATTCTACCCGTCTTGCGAGCGTGCTGGCAGCGTATATTGCCCCTGGCTTGGCCTTCACACAGACTGATCCGAGCCTTCTGCTGCCGATCAGTCTGTTCGTAGCGGGACTGCTCACCTTTGACTACAACAAAACCGCGCCTCAAGTAAATAAGGAACTCAGCCTGGGAGTCTGCATTGCTGCAGTACTTTGGATGGTATACCTGGCCGGCTATACGAACATTCACATCCACACCCATCTGCTGGCCGTCTTCTTTGCTGGCTTTGCTATGTGGCGCAGTAATATTGGGGACTCCAAGGGCAGCTTAGGCTATGTGCAAGCCCTTTTCTTTGTAGTAACCGTGCCTCTGGCGCTACAAAGCCTGTCTGGAGATAGCGGCGGCCCATATGGCTTACTGCTTATCGGCGAACAAGTGTTCTTCATGATAGCCGGCGCTATGCTTGCGCAGCGCTTCCTGCTGCGCTGGGGACTCTGGACTGCTCTCGCTGCTATCCTCTTTCAGCTCCGGGGACTCGGCTGGGCCTTCCTGACCCTGCTGGCCATCATAATCATTAGTGTTGCCGTCTATCGACTTCAGAAACACCCGCCTGATAACGCGGATTAGTTACCTAGTAAGCTGCCTTCCTATTGCGAGCACGAGGAATAAGTTTACGAATATCGTTGTAGGCTTGTTTTTTATTCATGCTGCCATCAAACAATACTCCATCGTTTTTTTCCTGCCATGAATGACGTTTTGCAAGTCCCCAAACCGTTATCCGAGCACATCCCGGTTCCCTCACGCATGCAATTGATATCGCTTTATAAACCCGGCGCTGCGCTACCAAATCTGCTGCCGAAGGCTGCTCTGGCATTGTTACATCAAGTTCTGTTATTTCTACCTTAAGACCCATGTTGGCAAAAATGCGCATCGTCTCAGCAAATTCGGGAACACGGCGTAAAAAATCAAGCGTGACGTGCGTCTGCAAGCCCACGCCGTGTATGGGAACTCCCTGCCTCTGCAGGTCCCTTGCAAGCTTAACCAGAGCGTCACGCCGCGGACCAGGCAATTCGGCATTGTATTCATTGATAAATAACTCTGCATCTGGGTTAGCTGCGTGGGCAATCCTGAGTGAGTCTGCTATGTAGCCAGGACCCTCGCAGGTGTACCAGGGGTTATTATCGCCAGGCTCTTCGCCTTCGTACTTGCCGTTGTCTTTGAGTGGTTCATTTACAACGTCCCACTGTTCTATGTACGGATAGTGCTTCATTACTTTATTAATATGATCGTGCCGCGTTCGCCTCGCCAAGTTACGATTGGAGGCACCGGTCAGTAAGTCACTACATAACCTACCGATGCGTTTCATAAAAGGCAGGTCCTGCTTGCTAAAGTTTAGGGCATGGCCGCGCATAGGCATATCATGGGTCCGTGCAAACTCTACGATGTTGTTAGCTGGCGCGAAATTAAAAACATTTGGCTTTGGCTGCAAGCTAGCTGGCTTCATTTCATTTTCTGCAGTTATAGAGTCAAAGTTATCACTCACCAAGTCTCTGTACGTTTCGCCGTCCATAAAACGGCTAGAGACGGCAACCCCAAGCAGTCTTGGCTCTCCTGTGCGGGTAGGCACTGCAAGCGTTTTTTTAGATCTCGGCCGTGCGGGAGGCCGTTCCTGCATGGTTGCTCGGGCAAAACGAGCACCTTCGCTATTGGCCGCATAAGCGGGAGCGGCGGTGCAGGCTGCCAGAGAAACAAGCCCGACAGCAGTAACTTGTCGTAGATATTGGGCTGCTCGATCTATATGAGCACTGGCTTCGAAGTTACGAATAATAGCTTCACCTTAATATACGTTGTAATTAGGAATAGTTATACTATAATCTCTACGTTCTTTCAACATTGGCAACGCCCGTTTTACTCACCCATAACTCTATTCACTTCTCTGGCAAGCTCCGCAATCTGTGCGAACGTGGCCTTGTCAGACAATACAGACAGTACATAAACACCTCGAGAGTGATAGACGATTCCAACATCGTACGTCACGCCGCCTCGTGAGCCGGCTTCGTTGGCTACCGATATCCCTGATGACCCTGCGGGGATACCACCACGGACAGTTTGCTGGCGCAGTAAGTCCAGCAGCCTATTCTTATGATCAGCCTGCGTAATTGCACCGTTTTGGAGCTTTATCATCCAATCTGCTGTGTCACTTGCGCTGGTAAGTCCTGCCCCATTTGATAGAGCACTGTCAGAAAAGCCTTGTGAGCGCAGCAAATCATTGCTGGCCGACCAACCGACAATACCACCGAGCGCCGACGTGCAAGACTGGCTGGAGACCCGCACCATTTGGTCAATACAGCTTTCAACACTTTGGCCGGCAGAGGTGCTGCTTGACAGTCCGAGAGAGCCTGCGGCTACACGGCCATACACTAAATGAGCGATGTAGAGTCTGTTCGAACCGCTACCGTTAAACTGTTCGTAAGGATTGAGCGTAGCCACAATCTTGCCATTCATGGTGCGCATGACGACGCCAGACTGTCCGCCAGTTGTTTGTGCCCAATAATCGATCAGGCTTTGAAAGCCACGGCTGTCTCTCGTGTAGCGGCGTTCACTGATTTGCTCTGGGAATACGATTCTCGTCTTACCATCAATTGTGTTCAGGAAGCCGTCGGTATTTTTAGCGACATCATCGACAAGCTGGTCAAAGAGCAATTCTCGCCCACTTTTGCCTTCTACGCTGCCAGCTCGAAAACCATTTAGCAGTGTCGTTACGGTTGGTTTTGCGGGTGTATTTACTTGGCTAGCAAAAGTCTGGAGCGAGGCAGCAACCCGAGATTTATTAAAGCTTATGTCTATTTTTTTGCTTTTTGGATCAGAGATAATATCAACCCATGCAGCCATTATCTCAGAGCTGATCGTCGTGCTTTCATTTTCCGCTTTTATAATCATTGGCGTATCCAAGCGCCGCTGCATTTGCGCAGCCTCTCGCTTTGCTAGGCTACTCGTAATGCTAGGATATAAAACTTCCGGGGTCAGTTCTATCTGCCCGTCATTGTTTAGTCCTATACTTAACAGTTGTTGCTTAAGCGACGACTTATCATACACATATCCGTTCTCAGCAGGTACGACAATCAGTTCTGTGCCATTTAGCGAGATACTCGCATCACGCGGTTGCCTGCTACTGACAAGATCAGATTCTCGAATAAATCTATCCAATTTCGCTTCATCAATATCTTTGCTTAAAGTATACGTAGCGTTTCCCACAACAAATATTGAGAACGGTATGAGTCTTTCGGCCAATGAGTAGTCGCTCAGTCTGTAGAACGTGTCCTCAGCATTTATGCGTACGCCCATGTCCGCGTAGGAGGTTGCTATGGTTTTATCACGAACATTAACATTTAGGCTGCGGTAGTTAAGCGATGCCACTCTGGCGATAATTTTTTCGTTCGGCTGAAAGCCCACGCGGCCCGCTGAATCTATGCGGCTTAGAGGGAGCGTCCTGTCTGCCGGATAGGCCAGCTGAATACCAATGACAACGGTCAGCAAGGCTAGCGCGCTGAACCCGAGTTGGACGTTGTGCGAACCGGTGACGTGCATGCAGCGCTGGCGGCTTTGATAGGTCGAACACATGACATCGCACACATTTTTTGATTTGGTTTTTTGAGTAAAAACTATGAATAATAGTGTTGAGCGGGCTTTCCGAGAATGCAGGTAGAGTTGCCATAATCTGCTCGCCAATAGCCTGGATATTTTTGGCCCACGGCGCGGCTGCGACGTTGCAGCAGATTGAGTCTTGGCCACATGCTTATTGGCACGCTTTTGGTGTGCACCAAGTGCCGCGTGCCCCGGCAATTTAGAAGCTGTCTTTTTTGGCTTTTTCATGAGTGTACTATTTGTTTTTGTGAATCTTATTTATTATACTCCAAAAATCTAAGTTTGTCAATTACTTACCCCTATTGTCTGGTATACTTCACCTATAATGATGACTAAAGAGCAGCGTCTAGTACTGTGTGTAAGTATCCTTGCCTCGTTCATAGCTTTTTTAGATGGATCAGTCATAAACGTAGCTCTGCCTGCTATATCAGCTGAACTCGGAGGTGGACTTGCCTCACAACAGTGGATAGTTGATTCATATCTTATAACCCTTGGTTCTTTAATTTTAATAGCGGGCTCCCTGTCTGACTTATTTGGCAGAAAGAAGATCCTAGCAGTGGGGCTATGGGGGTTTGCACTCAGCTCAATACTCTGTGCTGTAGCGCCGACGAATGAATTCCTAATAGTAGCTCGAGCCCTGCAAGGTGTTGCTGGAGCCTTGCTGGTACCTAGTTCCCTCGCGCTTATCATCGCAGCGTTCTCTGGTGAAAAGCAGAGCCGTGCGATTGGCATATGGACTGCTTGGACTGGCATGGCTTTTTTGATTGGACCATTGCTAGGTGGTTTTTTGGTTGATTTCAGTTCGTGGCGCTACATTTTTGCTATTAACTTGATCCCTATCGTGGCCACAATAGGTTTGCTAAGCTTGCTCAAACCGGAAAAGCGTCCCCCAAGAATCGGGAAAGTAGACTATATTGGTGCAATTTTATGTACGGCGGGACTCGGTGGTCCTGTATACGCCTTGATTGAGCAGCCGCACTACGGCTGGACGCATCCCCTGATTGCGTGGCCTCTTTTTATAGGCATACTGAGCCTCGTACTACTCATTTGGCACGAGAGACGTACACCAAAGCCTATGCTGCCATTAGATCTATTCAAAGTTCGAAATTTTTTTATAGGTAATATGGCAACCATCGCCATATATGGAGGCCTCTCTCTTGCAACGTTTTTGATTAGCGTCTTTACGCAGCAAGTCGGCCACTATACGGCGCTGGAGGCCGGCTTAAGCTTGCTACCCGTTACCATAATTATGTTCCTGCTGTCTCCAAGGTTTGGAAGTTTGGCCGGAAAGGTTGGGCCACGAGTGCTTATGACTATCGGTCCGCTCATCGCCAGCTTAGGGTTTATTATAATGCTCCGCGTCGACGCCTCGGTGCATTATTGGACCCAATTGTTCCCGGGAGTCCTACTCTTTGGACTTGGACTGGCTGTAACCGTCGCACCCCTGACCTCTGCTGTGCTTGGCGCCATCGATAAAGAGCAGGCGGGTATAGGCTCAGCCATCAACAACGCACTAGCTCGCGTAGCGGGACTTCTAGCTATTGCTGCTCTTGGTCTCTTTATTGGCTCGGAGCTGACGCTAGAAAGCTTTAAAAGTGGCTTGATCGTTACAGCCGCCCTGCTGTTAGCTGGTGGCCTACTCTCAGCAGCCGGAATACGAACTCCTAGACCAAACAACTAATCAAAGCCCCAGGCTCTTGTCTCCTACGTCATCAGGTGCAAAATCCTTCGTATCATCCTGGCCACTTAAATCCTGGCTGAGCGAGCTGTTGATCTGTTCTATGCCTATGGCTGAAGCGGGCTCAAGCACGGTCGACTGCGATGTCTCCTGATTTGCGCCTGAGCTTGAAGTGTCTCTGCCTGACAAAAACACATACAACACTGCGGCTACTAGGAGTAAAGTTAAAACCAAAATAATCACGACTAGCATGAGCTTCCCTGTTTTTGGAGATACAGCAGCGCCGCTCTGCGTGGAGTTTGGCTGGTCACCGTAGCCTTGCGACGGTACTGGCTGCTGACTTTCTGGCCGCGGTGGTTCATTTTGTGGGCCCATTATTCTATTTCTTCCTCAGGCTGGTCAGTTTCTGGCCTCAGATCTGATGCGTATGTGCCAAGCGTAGTTTTAATATCATCGATCACATACTTGCGCATACCCTCTGCCTTAGCGCGCGCCTCGATATGATATATGCGAGCTGTCTCAATTAGAGACATGAATCCAGTTACATCTGCCTGGCAATTCATAACCTGTATATCGTCTAATACTTGGGTTAAGTGTCCGGCGCTATCAACAAATGCTGCAACTTGAGCGGCTAGCTCGCTGCGTTGTTTCTCTAAGTTTAGGGTGTCTTGCCCTGCAAGTTTAAGCTGACCGATTGCTATCCATAGTTTTGCGTCAATTTGTAGATACGTCTCGGTACGGGAGGCGATAGCAGGGCTTACTTTTTGATTTAGGCTGCGAATCTTGCCTTGGACGACCACACAGCGTGATGCCAACCTTTTTTGATCAGTCTCGTCGAGACTAATTGCCTGCTCGACTTTCCGTTGTGCTACTCTCTGTTCAAGGGTCCCTCCCAGGGCGGGCGGAGCTGGAGCAGACTGGGCCAAAACAACCCCGCCGCCTATCACGCATGCAGGCAGAAGCGTGCTGAGCGCTATGTAGAACTTAATTGGCTGTCTTTTCACTTTTGTTGCTGACCTCTTCTTATGTATCATTTTACCATAAGCACGGGGTAAGGGTTTATTATACGTATATGCCCAGGCACAACGAAAGAGCAACCCCAAACAAAGAAGGAAAAACTGAGAAGGCCAGCCGCATCCTGCGCAATATCAATGTAGCGGTTGGGGCAGTTGCTTTGGGAGCAGCTGGGATACTAGCTCCGCCCGCAGCCGCTGTAGCAGCGGCATACGGAGGACTTAATATAGCCCAAGGTGGGGGCTTTGAGCTACTCAGACGGCACGCCAAGAAGAGGAGGAGAAATAAAGGCTCCACCTAGAGGCGTATGTAGGTGCGTGTCTTTTGTTTGTCTTTTACGTCGTTTAGATACTCTTGGATATCCTTAAAGTTAAAAACAATATGTGCTGCCCTTATTTTTCCGTCTGTCTGCTCAATGCTTTTAACTATCTCAAGGCCATATCCAATATTGATGATATCTGAGGTCTCGCCCGGTTTCAGCTTAAACAGCACTTCTACGGTTTTCGGGCTAATATCACGGTTGTTCTTGTCTATGGCGAAGCCAAAATCCCCGCCGTTCTGCTTGGTTGCGGGATCTTCTGATACTTCTTTGGCTAGTGCGCTAAAATCAGCGCCCGTGCTGAGCTTGGAAAGCGCGCTGTCCGCTTTGGATTTAGCATCCGTATCAAGCGCCACAATTACTTTGTCATTCAAAAGCTGCTGGCGGAGGCTTCGGCGGAAATCGTCAACTGACCAATTCCAAAAATCTTTTAGAACGGCTTCGAACTCTTTATCGCTACTACCCAGTCTGTTCTGATTACGCACCACTGCTATTTCGTTATTGAGTTCTTGTTCGGTAACTCTTATACCTCTCTCGGAAGCTATTTTTTTCACATACGCATCGTTTATAACTTTTGACAGGGCTGTTTTCTTAAATTCCTGCAGCTGTTGTTTGCCTGCCTCGCTATTAAAGTCTAGCTTTTGTTGGACTCTATAATAGTGCGTGTAGTGGTTAATCTCAAAGAGGTAATTCTCGTACGCCACGAAGTCCGAACCAATGCGGGCAACCGGAAATGGTATAACTTGAGTTACCCGATATAAAAATTTTGAGTCGCTCTTGGTCTTGTACAGTGCAAATACGCAGTAGCTCGAGAAAGCCACAACTGCAACGAGCAGCAGGCTTATCGAAATAGTAACCAAGCGGTGTTTGGAGTGCTGGAGCGGATATATAAATTTGCGGGCTTGCCCTAACACCTCTTCACGATGGGCGGCTAAGGTTTCATTCGTAACACGGGGAGAGGTTTCAGCTGGTTTTTCTGCGTGTTTTTTTCTTGATAAAACTTTCTTAAGTTTGGATTTCATCGTCAGCCTTGTTGTTTAGTTGTGGGGGATTATTCGCTATAACACCTTTATCTCGCAGAATACTGAGCAGTTTTTTCTGCGTATCGGCAGGGTGATGTATGTCGTGTATTACTAAGTCTCCGACAAAGGTTTGCATCATTATTGTACCAAATCCCAGCATGGTTTGCTCGAGCCCAGCAATCTGATAGTTAACCATCTGTATCTGATTGAGTCCAATGTCGACTACGCTTCGATTCCAGAAGCCCTTTTGGGTAATCTGTAGCAACCTCTGATCAGTAATAATGTACACACTGTAGTACCAAGTGATCCAGTAGGGCAAGATCACTAGAAAGCCAAGGACGAACCCGGCTGCTAACCCCCCGAATAGGTAGATATACTCAGGCTTTATGAGAGATGGAAGCGTTCCAAGAAGTAGAGCTAGCATCGAGAATATGAGCCCTTTTCTCATCACAATAGGGTGTTTGCGAAAAACCATCAGCAGTTCTTCGTCTTCTAGTTGATCGGCAAAAAATTTATCAGCCATACGCCTGTAGTTATTTTATCCTGTAACTGTCCGAAAGCTATCATCGAAATGACTACGCATCAGCCCGCAAACGTGTTCTTTGAAATAATGGTGCCCCCACTACGATTCGAACGTAGATCTACACCTTAGGACGGAGTTATTCTATCCATTGAACTATAGGGGCTCATGTGCTTACTTTTGTTTTGTTGGTGCCGTGTACTTTTCGTGGACTGTCTTATAGTCGAACAGCTCTGCACCACTAAACCAATGGGCTATTTCTGCACTAGCCTCGTCAACATCCCCAGACGCATGCAGGATGTTTGCAATACCCATTTCTTCCTTGTTGGCATGGGTAAAGCTCACGTGGGCGTAGTCTCCACGGATTGTACCTGGCAGGGCTTCTTTTGGTTCCGTCGTTCCGACCATTTTACGCACCAGGCTTACTGCCTCCACCCCCTCTAGAACAACGGCAATAACCGGTCCCTCCTGCATCATTGCGAGCGTCATGTCGAATGCTTTCTGACCGCGGCGAGAAATCATTTTGCCAATAGTCTCGTAGTGGTAGTAGAAGTGATCGTAATCGGGGCGAATCATTTTTGCAGCGATAATTTTGAGGCCTGTTTTCTCGAATCTGGTCAGAATCTCACCTACAAGCGCTCGCTGGATGGTATCAGGTTTCAATATTATCAATGTTCGTTCCACGGGCAGGTATTTCCTTTTATTTTATTGTCTCCCGATTATACCAGATATTACAGAGGTACGCATGCGGTATACTAATAAGATGCACCTAGAGCGAACGATCGTAGACTTTCTTGAGTATCTGGAGATCGAGCAAAACAGGTCTCAAAAGACAATAGAGAACTATCATCATTACCTAAGAAGGCTAACTGATTACGCCGGCGACATCCCTGTTTCTGACATTACACCAGAGCTTATACGCAAATGGCGGCTTTGGCTGAATCGGCTCGGCACGAATACTAGCGATGAACTACAGAAAACTACACAGAACTATCATCTAATAGCCCTCAGGAGTTTTTTAAAATTCTGCGCAAAGAGAGATATCGATGCCTTGTCGGCCGACAAGGTTGAGTTAGCCCGGACTAAGCGTGCTCAAGTAACCTTCTTGAACGACGAAGAAATGAGTAGACTGCTCGACGAGCCAGATACGGGCAAAATAGCGGGTATTCGCGACAGAGCAATTCTTGAACTGCTCTATTCGAGCGGGTTGCGCGTATCGGAGCTTGCCGGGCTTAACAAAGACCATATTAATCTGAAGCGAAAGGAATTCATGGTGCGCGGTAAAGGCCAGAAAGACCGGCCAATTTTTATATCGGATGAGGCTGCCTCGTGGATAGAGCAGTACCTAGCTGCCAGAACCGACAACAGTTCACCGCTATTTATACGCGTAGGCGGCAAGAAACAGGCTGATCGCAGCGGGAACTTCCTACGCTTAACACCGCGGAGCATCCAGAGAATGGTAGCCCGCTACGCACTCCAAGCAGGCATAACCAAACATGTTTCCCCACATACGCTTCGCCACTCGTTTGCAACAGATTTACTTATGAACGGGGCAGACCTGAGATCAGTCCAGGCCATGCTCGGGCATAGCAACATCGCCACAACGCAAATATACACCCATGTTACTGATCCTCATCTCAAGAGCATACACGAGCGCTTCCACCGTAAGCACTAGGCTGCCTGCAGCCGAGCAAAACGCTAAGGGGCGTCTATCGGGCAGTCGGTTGTGTTGGTTGTACTCGCTTCGTTTGCAGGTGTCCTGGTGACTTGCATAACTTTACAGATTGAATCCCTGGTCTGTATACCAAAATTAGCCAAGTAGTACTGCGGTTTGACCGGTAAACGCACCTGAACACGACGGAGCACATCGTTGGCCTTGCCTGTTGCGTCGACCATAACTTGAGCGTTCGTAAACCGCACCGGCGCTGAGCTTGTATCGGTGCCGTTAACACTTACGTCAGTTGGCTTATAGAGTGATCTTATATGCAGAACCAGCTGGCCGGCCCCCAGGTTTGTTATTGTCATATTGCAGCGGCGCGGCGCGTCGGAACCGTCATATTTTTTACCATCACATCTCGCATTGCTAATAATCCCCTGGTTGTCCGGGTAGATAGGCAATGCAGCCAGTAAACCGCCGGCATTTCTGTGCGGCAGCAAGAATGCATTGGTGGTAAACTGTGCAAGCTGTGTCCTGTTTGGCTGCGGGCGTATAATATCAACCCGCACTCCCCCAACCGTGCAGTTGTTGGGCAGTGATACCGGCAAGGGCGGTGAACCTGACGTAAAGTCACATCCTGCAACACTTCCTGTAGCGTCTGCGTCATCCCAACTTATATTGAGCGAACCCAGTGGCACAGAAGCATCGCCGTTCTCGTTTAATACTTCGATTGGTACAATTTTTGAGTCGCTGAGCCCAATATTATCAAATTCGAGCGTCTTGGGAGCCTTATTGTAAAGCAGGCAGGTGTATCTATTTATACCATCTGCGTCAATCAAACCATCTCCCAACGTTGGGGTAGCTGTTTTATACCATTGACAGTCATCTATCTGCTCTACTGCTACCGCTGGATTGCTAGGATTCTTGTAAAGGTAGTTGATCACATCGTTTATACCTGATTCTGCGTTGTAATAAGCTTGGTCGCCGAGCTGCCGGTCTAGCGCTTGTCTACTCTCATTATTCGCATTCTTAGACATTGCAATGGCTATGAGAGTCAGCACCAGCATTATCAAGACCACGACGATCATGGAAACAACGCCTCTTTGCTGATTTTTTAGATATTTGTACTTTTTTATCATGGTTATGGTCTAATTTAACCTCTTTTTTACTACATTGTCTAGAGAAGAAACTGCACAAAAACTACCCCCAGCTATGCCTGAGCGGCATAAGCCCGTATTGGCCGCTGCTATGGGTGCGGAACTTGCATCTGCATTCTCTGGATAGTGCGTTAGCAGATCATTATCTCCGTATGCGATGCGAATCTTGATCTGCAGTGTTTCTTTTTCGCTATCGAGATACGTAGGGGGGTTAAGATTAAGCTCTAGAAGTCTCATATTAGTGCCGAGAAGCTCCCGGCCAAAACTACCCGGGGTGGCATCTGCGCAGGCTGCACCATTCAGGCGCTGAGCTTTTATGCCCGTGCCTGTTGGGCCAACCTTCTGGTCTATAGCATACGTATACCTAGTATCGCCTATGCACACTTGCTGGTGTCCAGCAGGCATTGGCGGCCCTGATGCTCCGGCTATCACTTTGCCGCTCGCAAACTGAAACGAACCAGTGATTTCATCAGCGATACCTCTGGCTGTTTCTTGTGTTTTGCTCTGTATAAGGCCCTTGTAGTAAAGTTTTCCAATCTGTATAGCGGTACTGCTAGCTATTAGTAGCACTAGGCTGAAGGCCGCACTGGCTATCATAAGCTCAACGAGCGTGAAGCCGCGCTGATTATTTCTCACTGTGAGCATCCTCGGTGAGACATTGTAAACCAAGCATAACCACTACTGTAAATGATTGCCCGGGCAAGAGCAAGCACTTCCGTGGAAAACTAGCCCTATTCAGGCAAACTTGTACGCACACCTGAACGTGATACGATATACATAAGTATTTTAGAAGTAATTGGAGCAATGCATGAGTTCAAGTGTATCTAAACCATCAAACAAAACAATTATTAAAATAGTGACAATCGCTGCACTTGGAGCACTAGCCGGCTCGGCAATCACCTACGCGCTGACTCAAAGTCTCCCTGTTGGTGAGGATAACACTAAACAAACTCGTGCAACAGAGTCTGGGCCGCCAGAAACTGTCTTGCCCGAAGGCACAATTAGCCCTAATGATGCCGTGAAAGACCTTCAAAAGTACAAGGGGAAAGAAATCAAGGTACGCGGGATGATTGTTGAGACCGCGCCGGATAAATATAGCCTAGTGAGCCAAGATCAGGAAAATCCCGGCGCCCTAATACTAGACACAAGCAAGTCGCAAACTGGCCCCAAAGAATTTATCAGCGGCTATGTTGATCAGTCCAGAAGAGACCCATCCAAGCCACCTGTAGAGGCAGCTACTGTGACTGGGACACTAGTTATCGACGCCTCGGGTACTCGTCTAGTTGTTCAGAATATCGAAAAATAATTGCTCTAAATTTTAAGCAAATATGGTTCTTGTTTAATCAAGCGAGTAGTGAATCCTTCGCCACCTAGGAGATAGCTCTGGGGCTAAGCAACATCAAAAACACCTTCTAAACAGGGCATCTATTCACGGGGTCACCGTAGTTTCCGTAGTAATCCCGAGTCGAGTAAGGATCGCCGTAATATCCATAGTAATCTCGGGCAACCATATTACGCCATAGTTCATAATACCAGCCGTTTGCGACACTGTAGCCCAAATCATAGCGCGGACCATTCCAGTAGAAACTGCCATCCGCCAGAGCCGGCAAAGGAACATGATAGCGCCCAGCCGAATAACCATTGAATGAAGTACCCCAAGGTTGCTGCCAATACACCCATGGGCCATAGTGGTCATATGGAGCCGTGTAGGCCGTGTACCATGGGCCGTAATGATCATATGGATTACCTTCTGCTACATAACAATTCGGTACGAATCTAAAGGTTGGCGATGCTGTCTGCTGACTCGGCGTTGCTGGACCGGCTGCCACAAGAGGCTTCGCAGGTGTATTGGTGTTGCTCAGAGTAGGTGCGCAGGCCGAGAATGAAGGCTCGCCGCCGGCCCAATAGCGAGTGGCTGGGTTCGTCCCGCCTGGAGCAGCAAATGTTGCTTGATAATTGGTCGAGAACAGCAGGTTGCTGAATGTCGCCCTAGACCCAGCTCCTGTTGTGGCTGTAGCAGTTGTAGGCGGGCTCGCACTTGTCAGAGTGACGACGGCTCCGCTTCTGTCCGATACGCCGTACGGCGCACCGCAGGGCGGGGTGGTTTCGCCAGACGGATTAACCTTCTGTACCACAACGTATATTGTAGGAGGCACGGGAGAACAAGATTCAATGCCTAAGAAACCACCAGGGCTCGTATAACCAGCAGGACACGGCTCACAGTTACCGTTAGATACTTTATATTGGTTGGCCGGGCATCCAACTACACCAACTACAAGATCCGTACTTGATAGAGCAAAATTGTCAGGATAGAAACTATAGACCATAGTAGACTCATCTACACCCCTGCCCGTGGCGTTAAACCAACGCGTATGGGCTGTGAAGGTATTGCCGTCACGTACAACGTAGGTGTAGTAGTTGCCAGATGGGTCTGGTTTGCAGTCTGGGTGGGCCGCAAAAGCCACAAAGTTTTGTGCCACCTCATCCTGGGCATTCACGGGGGGAAGTGGCGAGGTAAACAGCTCTGCCTCGATTTTGTTAGTAAGAGTATTGTACTTCATGCAAAATACCGAGTTATCAGGTACTGTATTCAGGGCTTCCGGCACAGAAAAGTATTGCTTAAGGCGTTCTAGCTGTGACTGTGTTAATTTAAGAGCCTCTCCTCTTTCCTGGGACTGCCGTACGGTCTGACTGCTCTTCGTAGCAAGTCCATAAGCCACGCTCATTACCATGCTCAAGGCTGCAATGGAGATAAGTACTTCAATAATAGTATCGCCGCGTTGATTTCTAAGGAACTTCATTAGCTACACTCCCCCGTTTGCGGATCAATTTCCCTATCTAAACTCAGTTGCTGACCTTCTGAACCTATAGTGATCGACGCCTTGCGCCCATCGCCCGCACCAGACTCCTGAAGGCATATAATCACGCCCTTTGAGGTAACAAAATAGTTGGTATCTAGGTAGATTGCACTCGCAAAACCTGCCTCGCTTGTGGTCAGGTTGGTAGTCCTGATCCCAGCCAGGTTAACCCGGGCTGCATTCCCGCTAACAGCGTTGTCTATGGAAGATTTCTTTGAAAAATCTGACAAAATTGCTATGCCTCCCACATTGGATCCGTCGTCCTTCATTACTATCTTTGTTATTCTGACGTCAGCCTCCAGAAGCCTTCTATCCACAACTCCAGCGTCGCCATTAACTCCCAGCAGATTTGGCTTTGCTTCGGTTATTGAGCGGACGTCTTCTCCTCTGTTAGGACTAGCAGCGTCAATTACCAAACGATTGCCGACTATGGTGTAGATGTTATAGGCAAGATTATCTACGTCAGTGCCAAACTGCAAGGCCTTACCTATAAAAATACAGTCCAGGTTGGCTCCTTGTTCCGGGGCAGCGCCAGATAAAACGCTGGGGCCTGTTGCAGTAGGCGTACAATTAAAGTCCTCGGCTGAAGGGTAGTACCCTGTTGAGACATCGTTGAGCGTGTCCTGCAAGCGCACCTGCAGGCTATCGACGGTTTGCGTGAATTGGTTTCTCTGGTTTTGTTGACTCATCGCCGACATAACTGTCCCAAATAAGCCGGCACTGATAACAAGAAAAATCATTGTCTCAACAATGGTATAGCCAGACATTGTATGTTGGCGCTTCATAACCGTAAGTATAGCATAAGCGTTGAGTGCGCCACACCGAAAATCAACTAGAAAATAACTGTGTTTAGATACCAGTCGCTAAGACGCTCGCCAAAAAGCCGAACAATAACTGCTGCAGCTATAAGCATGGGGCCGAATGGGATGCGTGTTTTTGCGTTTACTTTGCCTCTAAACATTTTAGGTGCAAGAATGAGCGTACCGAGCAATGAAGCAAAGAATAGTACCATTAGTGCTTCCAGCGGCCCAGCGACTAGGATGCCGAGCAGGAAACCCAGCTTTACATCGCCCCCTCCTATCCATCTGCCTTTCGATAGCTCAAACAGCACATAAAATATGCCCCCGCCGACCAGGAGGCCCATCACGGCAGAGATAGCAGGCTCGAGCGACTGACTGATGAAGGCCGCATCTACAATAGTCGCTGCTGCTGCTGCTGCAAGCAAAGGAAAGACAATCCTATTAGGCAAGATCATCCAGCGTAGATCGTACACAACCAACGCCATAAAACCTGTTAGGCACACGATCCACAGCGCAAAATACAACAGTCCTCGCGCATCAAAATCTTCTGGCCAGAAGAGGTATGAGACTGTGAACAGGGTGGCTGCAACTATTTCTACGGCCGGATACTGCCAGGGTATTGGCTTTTTGCAATATCGGCACTTTCCGCCAAGGCCTAGCCAACTCAACAGAGGGATTAAATCCATAAGTCCAAGTGTATGGCCACACTCCGGGCACATGGAACGCCCGCGGATAATAGAGAGATCTCCCGTATTCGCTTTCCGGCGTTTTTTTGGCAGCTCCTGCTGATGCAAGCGCCACACAAGCGCATTCACAAAACTGCCCAGGCACAGGCCGAGAACAATAAGCATAGCGATAATCATGAGAGGTATAGTAGCACAAAATAATGAGGAGCTCGTTTCCGAGCTCCTCATCTTGCCACAGCTAAGTCTTGTTAGAAACTAACCTATAGATCTTGGCACTGTGTTTGTGCATCGCTGCTGGTCTCGATCCTGTAGACGACTGCTACGTTGCGTCTGGTTGGGTTTGTTCCCATAGCCAAAGCTGCGATCGTACCGGGAGCAGGCTGAGCTGCTGGGCATTTGGCAAAGTTGTTTACTACAGCACCTGTCTCGTTAGGCGTTACTGTAGTCTGTGCTGCAGCGTTGGCTGTGCTACCAGTGAAATCTCCTGGTGCGTAGAATCCTAGCTTGGAGTTCGTTACGCCAACTGCTGGGGTTGGAGGTAACTGACCATTGTTATTATTAGAATATTCCTGGAAAGCACCAAGCACAGAGCTAATATCAGCCCTACGCTGTGTATTACGGCTGTTACGTTGCAAGGCTGGAACCGCCAAGAAGACGATCAGCATAATCAAACCGGCTATTGCCAGCACGATCAGAACTTCAATAATAGTGAAGCCTTTTTGTTCTTTATTTAATTTACGATTCATGGTGTAAATTCACCCCCTTATAGTAGTTTTATACTGCTTATCTTTATCATGTTAATGCAACCATTGCCATATTGCAAGTGGGTTATTGTATAACGTTCTGCCCCGCCAGGCCGTAGATTGGCAAGAGTACTGCTGCCACTATAATAAAAGCTACGACCCCCAAGATAACCATCAGGAGCGGCTCAATAATTGTTGATATGGTTTTGATCTGGTTGTCTACCTCTTTTTCGTAGTAATCTGCGGTTTTGCCGAGCATGTCCTCAAGAGAACCAGACTGCTCACCAATACGAAGCATGTTCGGCACTAAGGGCAGAAAATTTGGGTCCCCTTCTATAGAATCGGAAAGCGCTTTGCCTCCTTTGACCTTTTCTATAGCATTATTGATTGAGCGTTCAACATGAACATTGTTGATCGCCTGCGAAACGACCTCGAGCATCTGTATAAGTGGTACGCCGCTAGAAACAAGTGTACTTCCTGTGCGAGCAAAGCGAGCCATATATAGTTTTACAAACAAGGGACCGACTGGCCAAGCTTTCATCTTTACTTTATCGATAATCTCTTTGCCAGGACCAGTACGAGCATAGCGGGTAGTAGCAAAACCGAAAAAGAAGAATATCAGCAAAACAATCCACCAATATTTGGTACTAAAATGAGATATCGCAAGGAGTATACGAGTCACCAGCGGCAAGGTAGCTCCGGGTATGTCCTTGTATATGGACTCTACCTGTGGCAAAACCTTAACAATCATGAAACCAACTACACCAAACATGACCAAAATCACAATGGCAGGATAAGCCATGGCTCCTCGTATCTTGCTAATAATTTCGGCATCTTTTTCTTGCTGGAATGCAATTCTCTCGAGTGCTTTGTCTAGGTTTCCAGACACTTCTCCGGCTGCTACCAGATTCACGTAGACATTATTGAAAACCTTTGGGTGTTTTGCCAGTGCAACCGAAAAAGCCGATCCGCCCTCTATGTCGCTGATTAGTTCGTTTATAATTACCTTGAAGGCTTTACTCTCTGTTTGGTCGTTTACGCTGCGGAGGCTCTGAGTAAGTGGCAGGCCGGCATTGATCAGCGTAGACATCTGGCGCGAGAAGATGATTCTTTCCTTGGTCTTAATTCGGTTACGAAGAGCGCCTACGGGACCGCCTGTACTAGCATTCTGCGCAGTTATCTCTATTGGGGCCAGGCCCTCTCCTTGTATCAACTTGGCGGCAGCGCCCTCATTCTCGGCTTGAACTGTGGCTTTTATCTTTTGGCCAGTTGCCGGATCCCGTGCTGAATAGCTGAAGGTTAACATTACTTGTTCTTAGCCTCTCATTAACCTGTCTAGTTCGTCTATATCTACTGCCACCAGACGAGCCTCATCGTAAGTGATGCTGCCAGCATGTATGAGCGAAGTTAGTGTCTTGTCCATAGACTGCATGCCATACTCTCCGCCTGTCTGTATGACAGCGTCTAGCTGGTGTGTCTTGCCTTCGCGGATAATATTGCGTACTGCGGGAGTAGCCATCAGGAGTTCTGCTGAGGCAATACGTCCGCCGCCAATCGCTGGGACTAGGCGCTGCGAGCAAATAGCCATCAGTATATTACTAAGCTGTGCTCGGATCTGTGGCTGCTGATGCGGCGGGAAGACGTCGATCATACGATCGATACTCTGCGCAGCGCTGTTGGTATGCAGGGTCGCGAATACCAAATGCCCTGTTTCGGCAATGGTGATGGCCGCCGCAATAGTCTCCAGGTCACGCATCTCACCAATAAGCACCACGTCTGGATCTTGTCGCAAGCTGCTTCTGAGCGCTGCAGAGAACGAGTAGGTGTCGTAGTGGACTTCACGCTGTACGATAACTGACTTGTTGCTCTTGTGCGTAAACTCGATTGGGTCCTCTATAGTCACGATATGTGCAGCTCGTTCCGCATTAATCTTATGTATGAGTGCTGCAAGAGTAGTTGACTTGCCCGAGCCAGTGGGCCCGGTTACTAATACTAAGCCGCGGGGATAATCCGCAAACTTCTCTACTACTTTTGGCAAGCCCAGTTGATCAATCGTTAGAATCTCGTTTGGAATAAGGCGCAAGGCGGCGGCTAAGTTTCCGCGCTCGTGGAAAGAGTTTACACGAAAGCGTCCAAGGTCGCCAAACGCAAAACTAAAGTCAAACTCCTTATCTTTGAGCAAGATCTGCTTCTGCTCATCGTCAAGAATTGAAAAGACAAGGCTCTCCACCATTTCCTCGTTAAGAATTGGTGCGCCGGCGACCGCGATAAGAGCCCCATCGACGCGGAGCATAGGGGGCAGGGCAACTTGGAGGTGAAGATCGGAGGCCTTCTTCTTGATAACCTCTTCTAGTAATACCTCTATTCGCAGATCTTCTTTCATGTCCTCACCCTTTTTCATAAGTTTTACGCACTATCCGTTGCCGCGACGCGGTTAACTTCCGAAACCGATGTATATCCGGCTAAAGCTTTGAGGTACCCATCTTCGCGCATGGTCACCATACCATTTGCCCTTGCTGCACGCTGTATCTCAGCGCTCGTAGAACGTTTGAGGATAAGTTGCTGTATAACTTCATCGATTTCGAATACTTCATATAAACCCATTCGCCCCTTGTATCCACTTGGGGTTTCCGGACTATCCTTGCCCTTGTACAAAGTATAAGCGTTTTGGCCTGCCAGTGGCAAGCTTTCGTATCCAAGATCCTCAGACCGGGCTGCTGCTTCTGCAGCATCTTTGGGCAATAGAGCCCCAAGGTTCTCCATAATACCTTGTGTTTCTGGGGCGCTAGACTGATAAGCTTCCTTACCTTTATCGGCGACGCGACGAACTAGCCGTTGACCAATCACCGTACGAACAGTAGAGGCAATCAGAAATGGTTCTATGCCCATATCCAGCAGCCTGGGCAAAATACCGGCAGCCGAGTTGGTGTGCAGCGTACTAAACACTAGGTGTCCTGTAAGCGCAGCTTGCACCGCTAGTTGAGCCGTCTCTTTGTCGCGAATCTCGCCTACCATTACTACGTCAGGGTCTTGACGAAGAATCGAGCGTAGACCCGTCGCAAAGGTAAGCCCTACCTCTGTATTAACCTGGATTTGGTTAATGCCGTCCATCTTGTACTCAACAGGGTCTTCAAGCGTGACTATATTGATGGTATCGTTCTTTATCTCCTGGATCAGAGCGTAAAGGGAGGTCGATTTGCCTGAGCCAGTCGGTCCGGAGGTCAGTATCATGCCGTTGGAATTCTCGATACCCCGCTTGATAGTACGAAGCGCCCGTCCGTGGTAGCCCATATCCTCGAGTTTGAGGCTCGTACCAGATTTATCGAGTAAACGGATGACAACTTGCTCACCCCACACCACCGGAGAAATTGCTATACGCAGATCGATGGCGCTTTTATCTACAGCTACGGTGAACTGGCCGTCTTGGGGTATGCGATGCTCGTCAATCTTCAGATTACTTAGAATCTTTATGCGGGAAATCAGAGCTGGTTCTGTGCTCTTGGGCAGCTTCATGATTTCTCGCAAAACTCCGTCTACGCGGCATCTAATCTTGAGCTCCTTCTCCAGCGGCTCGATATGTATGTCACTGGCACGAGAGCGAGCGGCATACTCCAATATTGCAGACAGTGCTTTGCTAATAGGTGAGTCTTGAACAATTGTTTTAATATTTTTGGCCGTTCCGACAGAGATAGCAGTCTGTTCGTCGGCTTTTTCCTTGTCAGTCTGCTTAATACTGGCATCCATCACCTGCTTAACGTCGGCTTCCACATCTTCATCGTATTGTTTGAGTATCCGCCTGATACCTTCTTCAGATGCCGTATACACCTTGAGCGGTCTACCTATGCGGCTTGAAAGAAAATCCACAGCCTGGACATTGTCGGCGTCGAGCATAGCTACCACGAGACGCTGCTGGATCTGCCCGAGAGGCACAGCCATAAAGTGTTCTGCAATATCCTTGGGAAGCAAGCGCAAAATATCCCGATCTATTCGGGCGTCTGTAAGATTCACGTAGGGCACGCGGTTAATCTTGGCTGTGACCTTTGTTATGACCTCATTGCTCACATGCCCCTCGCTGACGAGAGTTGCTATGAACGGCTTGGCGGCCTTGTCTGCCTGCTCGCGAATCTTTTTCATCGTCGGCTCGTCAACAAAGCCGTCGCTTACCAGCGCTTGCTCAAGCTGCTTCTGATTGGCTGCCGACAGAACACTCATAGGCGTTGTCTCCCTTCAGCTTTTTTAAAAGGGGTCTGGGTTATTGTTGTCGCCAATTTGAATAAGCTGTGTTGGGTTTATGGCGTCTTTATTGAATACTTTAGGGTCGGGTTTATCGAATTTACTACTTATGGCGTCCACCTTTTCGGCCGTTAGCTCACGGCTTTTACCGGAGAAGAAGAAGTTAGTGAACAACAGGGAAACTATGCCAGCAAATATCACTACTACCGCAATGAGGGCTATGTCTTTTTGCTTCACTTCACTACCTCATTTTTTACGTTAAAGGTCTTCTTTGGCTGGAAGTAAGTCTTTCCCTCAAGCGTTACCTTAAGTCTATCCGTACCCCCTTTGATAGTAATCGAGTCTATCTGTATTGGTCTTATAGAGCGCTCAAAGAGCTGAAGAAGCGGCTTGGTAGCAGCCTGCGTTGTCTCTATAGAGACAGAGAACGGCATCTCTATAGCTTGCGGGGAGTCCGAAGATTGGTTTGATGTCTGAGCAATTTCATCGTCTGTCCCAGTAAGGGATTCGATTTTATAGTTATTGTCCTTGAGAAGTTTCTCTACACTTGTTGCCAAGGCCGGGAAATCGTATTTGCTTGGCAGCGCGTCTAGTACGATACGGGGGTTGGGGCCGTCTCTGTTTGCTCCGCCGATGGGGTTGCCGCCCAATACGTTCTCGGGAGCCTCTGCGAATTCTTTATATGAAGTTTCCAGCGTCTTTACTTCTGCAATATTCACCTTCAGCTGGTCTTTTGCCTTCTTCTTAGTCGTGATAACCTTTGCCTGGTAGGCTCGCTGATCAAGCAAAGCCTTAGATGCGACCATCGAAAACACGACTATGAAGGCTGCCGCTCCCACCATAAGCACAATACTCGTATTGGCTTTGTTGATAGCGATTCTTTTGTTTGACAGTATTCCTGCTCGTTTTGGCATAACTTACCTCCCCGTCCCTGCTGGTGGCGTTGTTTGCGGCGTCTGGATAGGCTGAGGCACGAATAGATTGCCTGGCTTCTCGGTTTCTGACCTGGTAGATATAATCTTTGGAACTACGAGCTGTACTGCTGGAATCTCTGGGGGAAGTTGCCGCGAAATCGAGGCAAATATGGCTGCATCAAACGTAAAGCTTATTTCGTAGCTCGCTGCCCCTACTCTTTGGTCTGCACTGGCCAGGTTAAGCGAGAAGCTTTGCAGTACCACGCTCGAGAAGGCCTTGCCCTCCTTGGGCTGTTCTTCGTTCACTTTATAGTCGGTAAATTTAAGCGTATCGGTAAATTTGTTTACCGTACCAAGAGAGTCAGCATTGCCCTTAATCGTTAGCTTGCTCTCTGGGAAACTCATTTGTACCTCAGAAATTGTTGCCTGGGCTGGTGTTAACTGTCCAAGATAATCTACCAATCTTGAAGTAACTACACGCTTATTATGCAGGTCGGGCATACTATTAAGCTGGTTCTGGATCGTTAGAATTTTGTCCAGGTCCGGGGTTTGCTGGATAGTTGAAAGGTGAGTCTGTATCTCTTTGCTCAGCGAGTTCATCTGGGCTTTCTGTGCCACTCTCACATACAGGAATAAAAGAATAAATATCGTCAGAGTTGAGGCAGCGGCAACAATCGACACAAAGGCTATCAGCCGCTTTCGATAACGCGTCTTAATGAAATCTATCTTAACGTCTGGTAGTAGATTAAACTGGATCATTCGTTTCTCTCCGCCAGGCCTACAGCCACGCCAAAATGATTTGATACAGCCATAAGCTCATTCTGCCGCTCAAGCCCAAACTGTACGTTACGCCAAGCATTACCTATTTCAACGTTTATGCCAAATTTATTAGCCATATAGAGGGGAAATTCGGGTAGTGCTGAAGCTCCGCCTGTCATGATTATTCGATCTAGAGGCGGCCCGCCCTGATATCTTGTTTGAAAGAATTTTATAGATTTATCGATATCGCTAATTAGAAGATCTATGGTGTTGATAATAGCGTGATACACCTGACCTTCCAGTTTCTGCTGGCTTAGGCCAAATTTGAAGACAAATTCTTGGGCTTGTTTCTCGTCAATATTGAGATTCTGCGTGGCGGCCCGGATTATAGCTTCAGACCCAGTGGGTATGGCGCGAGTCAAGCGAGGCAGCCCGTTCATAGTAATCACCAAATCTGTGCTCTTGCTGCCAATATCGATGACCATCTGAGGAGTTGCGGCATCTGCCGGGAGCATCGAGCGCGTTAGCGCAAGGTTGTCAGGCTCAAAGGCTACTACATTGAGGCCAATGGACTCCAGCATATCAAGACGGCCTTCGATAAACGAGTTCTGCACACTCGACAATAATACTTCGACCTTATTGGGATCCTTCGGTGAGTCACCAAGCACCGCCCAGTCAATTTTAGACTCTGCAAGCGGGGTTGGTATAAGCGAATCTGCTTGATATCTTATGGTTTTTGCTAATTCAGCTGGTGATAACCGCTCTATATCTACAACTGTCGTAAAAACCCGTGAGGAAGGTATGCCCACCGCAACATTCTTGGTCGTAATGCCAGCCGCCGCAAGAACTTCCTGCAGACGCTGCGCAACCTTTTGTTCATCGGCCTTGGCATCACTTAAAACAATCTTGCTGTCTATGGGGGCAATGGAGTAGCGGAGTAGCTGTTTAACACTTGGACTATTAGTAAGCTGTACCGCACGTATAGCCGAGGTGCCGAGATCTAGGCCAAAGAATTCAGATACCCCACTCAGTAAACTCATTCTTAATTACCTAGTTTCCTATCTCCGTTAACGTATCTTTTTTTATTGTTGCTGTTGTCATGATAGATTTTCTTTTTGCCCCTTAGAACGATAGAAGGCTCAATGCTGGTAAGTATACCATAACCGTTTTAAAATTTAGAAAGCGATTTTGGTATTTCTGATTACCGGCACTTGTATGTAGCGGCCTCCGCTAAAGTATTGGCGGCAGGGTGGAAATATACTGATACTCTCCGCTCGTTGGTGTTGAGCGGGGGCTAAATACAGGGGGAGATAGATATAGCTCGGGGCTAAAGTTAAATACCTCGGCAGCATTTGTGGCGCTTGTGCAGGCAGGCACCGAGGGTATAACCATTTGTGCGGCACACTCTCGGAACTTAGAGTCTCTTAGGGTGCCTGTCGTACGATTCAATATGACCCGCTGGGCAATAAATGATCCATTCACTGTAAGCGGCTTGGGGTTCCCCGGAGTGGCGCCACAATGAATATACATATCCGCAGGAGCAACCGCAGGTTTATCACCCAAACCCTCGGTGGCACAGGTATATATGCGCCCACTTTTTGGCCTTGTATCTGGCTGGGCAATGTAGAGGCCATCTAACTGTGATACGTCGTTATCGATGTAGATATTGCCCTTCACTACAAGTGTGAAGTTGGGAATGCCGGCAATTCCAGCACCGTATGGATTTATATAGGGGATATTATTAAGTATGAATACGTCTCCCTCTACATAGACGGTGTGGTGCTTTGAGTATGCGGTACTGCCAGGATTGATCAACCTCACCTGGCCAGAAATAGGCTTAACGTAGGTTTGCGTTAAGTCTGACAACGCAGGGTCTGCAACATTTATGTCTGAATTAGCGGTACTTGACGTCTTTTTAGCTCCGACGGGGTATTGTGTCTCTGTGAAGTAATCTGGCATACACCAGCCGTCACCAGTTACTCCTCCTCCCAGCAGGGGTTCGAGCGAGGCTGGATCGGGCGCCGCCGGAGGGTTGGTGTTTGCAAAGGTCAAGCTATTGGGCAAAACCGGGTCCGTGCTGCGTATTGAGGCCGACGTAAATCCTCGTATCTCGCCGAGTGCCATTGCTGCTAATTGCCCGCCCGAACCACTCAGGTTAGATGCCGGATTCTGCTGGCTAATCGGTCGCATGAATGCCAGAATTTTGGAGTCGGTGTAGCCACAATTTGGCTCGAACCCGCCACCAGCCGTAATATCAGTACCGTATACTCTTACATACGGCCTATCTACCACCGTTGGAGGTTCTTCTGGTGGACCATTCTGGCAGCCAGGATCCGCCGGATTACAAGGCGGCGCAGGGGCGCAATTGTTGTCGCCTTCTCCAGACTCTTCTATGTAGTCGCTTGGTCCACGCCAGCCATGGCCTCGATCCAGAGTAATCCACACGCACCATGCATCACCGAGCGTATAAGTTCCTTGCGGTATGCCGTAGTCGTCTATATAGCTACTTGGTCCATTTCTGTTTCCAAAATTACCGGTCTCCGCCCTAGGACTAAACGGCGTAAGCTCATTCAAGCCCCCAGCTGCTGGCTTCTTATAAAACCTCCTGGTTGCTGTGCCGTCAACATCTACGCCTTGCTGTGTAAGGGTTGTAGTAAATCTGGCAAGTTCGGGCCTCTCCGAATCTGGTGAGTAAGTTGTGGACGCCGATGCGTCAAAATCATAGCGCTGATATGTGGTGACTGTCGTGTTGCACACTGGACCGACTAAGCTACCGGGGGTAGCCCAGCCTTCTGAATTACCGGCTGACCAACGCAGATTATAGTAATCCGGATATACCTCTAATAGCCTGTCCAAACGGTCGTTTGGCGCACCTAGAGTCTGGTAGAAAGTATGCTCTCCAGCAGGGGGAATACTTGTACCCAAAGGAATCGCTTGAAATCCCCAATTACCTGGCAGTGTTGCGGTTAGAGAGGCTCCCCTAGAAGAAATTGGTAACTCATCGCGGCCTGTGTTCTTTATGGTGATACGGGCATCGAAATTCTGTCCTGCCTGCACATCACCAGGACCACCGTTAGGAATATTAGACGGCACGCTTACTTCACATTCAGCCAGGTAGCAGTTCGGCTGCAAACTTAGGCCATCGGTATAATACCAATCTGTTGTGCCATTACTATTCCTATCCTGGCTATGGTCCCATTTCTCAAGATATATCAGCCAATCTGGTCCAGCTGGATCGGGAAAATTAAGTACGTATTGGTTGGTGGACGCCACATACGTCGCCCTGCTATCCGAATAATTCGATCCGGTATTAATATCTCCAGATTGATAGAGCGGCGTTCTTGTAAACGTCTTCCAACCTCCCCTACTGCTTGCAATGCTGGGTACTGCTGGTGAACTCGCTTCGTATGACTGGTTCTTCGGGAATACACTTATCCTGTACGTGGCTGTTCCTCCTCCACTGCTGTCTGGAGCCATAGTTTTTATGTACTGATCACAGTCTGACGCTACAGGCTGAGGTGTGGGGGTTGGGCACGGAATACGGGCATCAGCCGAATCAAAAGGGTACCTAAAGCTGATACCATTGCCTCCAGCTATATCGTCGAACTCCATCATATAGGCATACGGCTGGTTTGTGCCATAATTTTCTGTCACCTGTCCGCTTCTCATCTCAAAGCTTGTTCCTAAAGAGTTAAACGTTTTAATAATCTGCCTGCTGCCGATATCTCCTGGCTTAAATCTATAGAGCTTTGCAGTTGGCGTCGCCAAACTAGACGGCTGGAAGGCCGGATGTCCGGTGTTTACGTCATCCCACGCGATATCAAACTGGGTACTAGCCGGAGTGTTGCACTGTGGGCGGAAGTAAAAACGAATCTTACTTGTACGAGCATAGTTGGTAGGGTAGGTGTTCGTCCAGGCATGTTCATTTGCATTGGATTTTGGCAATGGGGTAGTTGGAAGACCATTCGAGGCAATCTGGCCAATGTGTCCGAGCCGCGCACCTGAAGCCGTTATATGAAAGCTCATCTGCGATCCTGCTATATTGCCCGGTGCATATTCTAGTACAATTCTACCCCTGTATATTCCTGTATCAACACCGTTTTGTTTCATTTCTTCAAATCCAGAAGCAGGGAAATCCCGTAAGTTATATCCCCGTTCGCACCCGAAAGCCGAAGTTATCGGGGTCGGAGAGCCAATACCATCAGCAGATCCCGGCGGAGTGTTTCCTGGATAATAATATGCTGTCATCGTGTTACCGCACGCCAGCGCATTGCCTATGCCCCTGTCTACCAAGAATATGCTTAAGTTTTTTGTGCCAGGGGTTGTAGTATATATGGCAAGTTCCACAGTTCTACCAGGATATCCATTGCATGTTCTAGTGTCGTTTATCGCGCAATTTGAGAGCGTGATGTATTGGTGCGAGTTATTTCCATTATCTGGGAAATAGAAGTAGTCCCCCGTCGTACAGCCCCATTTCCCCCCGGGCTGCTGCATAGGAAGTATAGGCGGGTTATCACAATCCGCACTGCTACCCACTCCTGGTGGTGCATACGGGTTACTTTTTGAAAGCTTATAGCTATCGTCAGGTAGTGTGTTATCCATCTTGGCATAGGCGTCGTCGAACACCCCCGCCTGAGCATTGCCGGGTAGTACCAGCCCAGCTACGACAATCTGTACCATAATTACACTACAGAATAAAACCAGCACTACTTTCTTAGAAGCAAACGAGCGCCAAAGCACACTCTTATAGAGATTCATTAGTAGGTTCCGTCCCTGACATACTCTAGCTCTTTTATAATTTGCTCGTGGTTATCCAGAGTTTTTTCTGAGTCAGCCAGATTGCCGTTAATCTCAAGGCCTTTCTCCGCATCATGCTTTGACTCCTCAAATTTGCCAAGCATGTAGCCAGTCGTAGCTTTTTGATGATAAAACTTTAGTTGAGTTATTTTGTCTTCTGATTCTTGGCTTCCAACTATAAGGAATCTCTTCTTTTCACTACATGCGCCCTTGTTTTCTTCGAGTGTCTGGCTGGTCTTAACTACGTCGTCTTTGCTTTTGAATTCTTGAATTGATTTATCAGTTTGGCTATTGAGTTCAACGCATGAGGTAATTGCACCATTGGTGCCACCGTTTTGGCGTTGAATAAGATAGGCAATTAAAGAAATGGCGCAGAGCAGTCCAATAGCCATAAATACAGAACGCCTCCTGTTTGGCTGACGTATTTTTTTTGTTGCTTGTTTTATGTAAGCAGCAAATCCACTGGTAGTGTGTGTAGATTTAGCCATTAGCGTTGTTTCCTGTAATGACTGTACCATACAGGCTAGCACTAGCGCAAAGACTAATTGTAGCGATTTTACAGCTGTTAGCAGTTGAGTTTAAACCTACTCACAATAAACTTTTGGAGCCAATGAATATTAACTAAGTTTTGGAGTGCGCTGGAGAGACTTGTCTTACTAAGTTTTTTTAACAACTCTAGTTATGAGATCGCCTGGCTTGGAAGTGTTGCGCCTAACGTCGTATGTTGTGTTAGAACCCTTTATTCGATAAAATCTTTGCTCTACTTCATCGCACCCTTTTCCACTCGCGTCGTAAACTGGATCTCTGACCACGCAACTTTGCTCTACCTCTACGTAGTATTTACCAGATTGTCTCTGTTCAGCAGTAAGTCGTCTTTTTGGTTTAAGCGTCACGCCGCCTGTATGTCGAGGGTCGATCGTCGGTGCGACATTGGTTCCAACATGAACTCGAGCTAGGTTAGCAGGAGCTAGGTTATCCCAATTAGGCATTGCTTTCCAGCTCCCGTGTGGCGTAATCGTACTTCCCCTACCATTCGGGGTTGGGTTTGTTACGCGAACAATGCGCGCTCGCACATCTTTTTTGAGAAACAGGTCTAGATCAAAATCCATCAGATAACTCTTGAGCAAAGTACCGTCAAGATCTTCGGGTGACTGAAAGGAGGCGGCTGCTCCGCTTGTCCTTTCGTTGTCTTGAGTTATAAAGGCTTTTATCCCACCTGTGCTAGTACCTTTAAGCTGTGTCTTGCTTATGGCGTCTCCGACTGGTTGGCGACCCATATTATCGTAACCGTCTCTTATCTCTGCATCGGTAGGTCCGACGAACTTCAAACCAGCATTTGCCGGATCGGCAAGAGCTCTTTCTCTAACGCCCTCAATTAACGGGAACACTAATGGTAATCCGCCAATCTGTGAAGCTTTTGCCTCCGCTCCGAAAGCGTCAGGAGGCTGGATAACTTGCCTGGCAGCATTCGCACCAGCGGCAGCAGCAAGTGTTGACATCAGTACCGCTGGGTTGGTAGCCATTTCGTAGGCTTGTCTTGCTGCGTGGGCTAATCGTCCTGGTTCAGATTCTGCGCTCATGTATTTTTATAATCCTTGATAAATTAGCAAATATATTTAACACTAGGATCATACCATATAGTATGTGGTTTTGTCAACCCCTAACTATACTTATCCACAGATAAGTATTAGCCTACGTGTATTGCTTCGCTTTGTGGGGATTCACCGCGACGTTGCTTGATGAGTACAAACGCCAGGACCGAGGCTGCAAAGGCAAACGCCGCCCCAACCAAGAATGCGTCGTGGAAACCAGCAACCTGGGCGGCCGTCTGATCCCCTGTTGCTTGGACTGTCTCAGTAACCTTTGATGCGAATACGCCAGATAAGACTGCAAGGCCTAATGCCCCGCCGATTTGCTGAGAAGTGTTAAGGATACCTGAGGCAAGTCCTGACCTGTCGGCAGGCACTCCTGAAGTTGCCGCTATGGTAATAGTCACAAAAGAGAATCCCAGCCCGAGCGACATCAGAATAAGACCAGGCAGCACATCCCCTAAGTAAGTGCCGTCGACTGGCATATTACTAAATAACACCATGCCAGCGCACAAGAATAGCGGCGCTACTACCATGGGTATTTTATAGCCAATACGGGTTACCAAAACTGAGACAATGGCTGAGGCTACACCAATAACAATAGTGACTGGCAGGAAGGCCAGCCCCGACTTTACAGGCGAAAACTGCAGGATTGTCTGGATATAAAGCGACAGAAAGAAGAACATGGCAAACATACCGGCCGTGATGGACATTTGTACCAGGTTAGAGCCGCTAAGATTGCGATTTTTAAAAATATCAAGTGGAATAAGAGGCTGCTTAGAGTGGTACTCGTTAGCCACAAAAGCAGCCAGCAGAACAAAGCTGGTCAATAGTAGCAGCACGATATTCGTGGAAGTCCAGCCGTAGTCTGGAGCCTTTACTAGAGAGAAGACCAGCAGCATGAGACCGGTAGTAACTAGTGCTGCTCCTGGCAAATCCAAATGATTATGTGCAAGTTTTGTCTTGCTCTCTATAATTACACGCTGTGCCATATACAGAATAAACAGGCCCATTGGAATATTCACGAAGAAATCCCAACGCCATCCAAAATACTCTGTTAGAACACCCCCGAGCAGTACGCCTGCTGCTGCGCCTGCTGCGGCTACACCGCCCCATACGCCAAGAGCTTTGTTGCGCTCAGCGCCCTCTTTGAATGTTGTTATAATAATCGAAAGGGCTGCCGGAGACATGAAAGCAGCAGATAGCCCTTGCAGGGCTCTCAACGCTACTATCATCCCGCTGCTTTGACTAAGACCCACCAGTAGAGAGGTCAAGGTAAAGGCTGCTACCCCAATCAGAAATACTCTTTTACGACCAAACAGATCGGCAGCTCTACCACCGAGCAATAGAAAGCCGCCGAAACATAATGTGTAAATCGTGATGACCCATTGCAGATCAGCTGGTTTAAAGTTGAGATCACGGCTGATATCCGGGATAGCGATATTCACTATAGATATGTCCAGCACCACCATGAACTGGGCCAGCGCTACTACGAGCAAGATCAAACCTTTTCGTACAGGGCGTTTTTTCACTACTCCGTCCCTCCTTCTCTTATTTCTAAGATTACGCCAATAACTACATGAATGCCAACAATCTTTTTGTCATCTCTGTTAAACTAGAGTCTATGTCTTTATCTATCGGGATAGTGGGGCCGTAAACCTACCATATCCCATCACCTTCAAAATACCTAAACCACAAAAAACGCGGCTATCCAAAAGTGTTCATTAAACATCTACTTGATGTTCAGTACCCGTCAGCTCAACTTGAGTATGAAGCGGAGCCTGGCCAAAGGGACTTAAATACGCACCATCACTTTCTTTCTGGAGTAAACCAGATAGGTATGTAGATGCTTGGTTAGGGTCTGATTGATCGAAACCTTCGGGGAAACGCGGGGTATAACCGTATACTACAAACCCGCCCCGTTCGCGTGCCCTGTCTCGTGGCTCAATCACTGTATCAAAGTCACTTTGATACTCTTCGCTACCATAGCCATCACGAAACAATAAACCAACCACACGTGCTGTTCGTCCATTGCCATCATGAAAGGGATGAAGTAAAACGGTGCCAAGGGCAAGGACGTCTCCTACTCGTTCAGGGCTTACATCATCAGGGCAATTCTTAATATCCGCTACCAGGCGCGAAAAAACGTTATATCTATCTTGGGGTTTGATTGTCTGCTTACCGCCAATTTTAATTGTTTCATCGTGGCTTATTAAAGAGTCGACAGAACCTTGAACAGATTTATTAATATCTTCAAGTAATATAGCCACGCCCTCGACTGAAAGTTGCTTAAGCTGATTAACGCGTTCAGCTGGGCTATCGCCATTAATGCCGTATTCACTACTCAAGCGCTGCTTAAGTTCAGCAGCAGAGATTATAGGCACGGTTTGCTTTATTTCGTAACCGTTTGACATGTTAGTTATATCTGTAATTTTTTGTTTTGTATTGAATATATTACATAATAGCATAAGTTTTATTATTTTGCAAGTTTCTTATGATCGGCTTATGATATTATTAACAGATGAAAATGAAAGGTTGGTTTACGTGCTGAGCATTGGGATTGTCGGGTTGCCGAATGTTGGTAAATCTACGTTGTTTAATGCGCTGACAGATAATAATATCCTGGCAGCTAATTATCCTTTCGCCACTATCGAGCCGAACACTGGAATTGTCGGCGTGCCAGACCCACGGCTGGCGGTGCTGGCTGAAATGTACGCGTGCTCAAAAATCGTACCGGCCAGCGTTACCTTCGTAGATATAGCTGGGCTTGTGGCTGGCGCCAGCCAGGGAGAGGGCTTGGGTAATCAGTTCCTAAGCCACATTAGAAGCTGCAGTGCTATCTGCCAAGTTGTACGTGCTTTTTCTGACGACAACGTCCAGCATGTCGATCAAGAGCACAACCCTCAGAAAGATATAGAAGTTATTAACACTGAGCTTGTTCTTGCCGACCTGCAAACAGTCGAAAAACGTTTGCCTGCCCTGCAAAAGGAGGCGAAAGCCAATCCGAAACTCAAACCTTTAGTAGAGATGGCAGAGCAGGTAAGGAACGTGTTGGATGCTGGGACGCCCCTATTCGCTACAGCCAATACATGGAATGCTGAGCAGAAAGAGTGGCTACGAAAGGAGCTGCAGCTTCTAACCCTAAAACCGATTATCTATCTATTCAATGTCGATGAAGAAACGCTGACAGACGAAGTACGAAAAAAAGAATTAGCGAGCCTCGTTGCACCGGCAGAAGCTGTATTTGTGTGTGCAAAACTTGAGAGTGAACTACGGGGTCTCTCAGACGCCGAATCGGCGGAACTACTAGAGACATACGGCGTTAAAGAATCTGGACTTAACCAGCTAATACACGCCGCCTACGAAACCCTCGGACTCCAGAGCTACCTGACGGCTGGGGAAAAGGAAGTTCGGGCTTGGACTATACCTAAGGGTGCAACCGCACCACAAGCAGCTGGCGCTATCCATAGTGATTTTGAACGGGGGTTTATCGCCGCTCAAGTGACTGATTATGAGGATCTCGTGCGTGCCGGTTCAGAAACAGCCGCCAGAGCGGCAGGCAAGATGAGAACCGAAGGCAAAACATACGTCATGCAAGAGGGTGACGTGGTCGAGTTCCGCTTTAATGTATAGTAGCCCTCGTACGTAACTATACTGTGTAAAGTTGTTACGTTTTATGTATAATCATTCTATCTATGACGGCGCTTGAAGTTCATAAATTAAAGAAGACCTACGCCAGCGGCACGAAAGCACTGCAGGGCATCGATCTTTCCATTCCTGAAGGATCATTTTTTGGTTTGCTTGGTCCAAACGGCGCAGGAAAATCAACACTCATTCACTGCATTATGGGCCTTGCCATACCAACCAGCGGCAAGGCGGCTGTGTTTGGCCATGATATTGTGACCGATTACCAGGCTGCCCGTTATAACGTGGGGCTAGCTCCGCAGGAGATAAACTTGGACTGGTTTCTAACTGTAGAAGGTACCCTGGATTACCACGGTGGATACTACGGTATGCCTAAAAAAGAACGCAAGGAACGGATTGAGGAGCTGCTTGAAGTATTCTCCCTAGCCGATCAACGAACGGCCAACACCCGTATGCTGTCTGGCGGTATGAAGAGACGCGTTGTACTGGCACGGGCCATGATGCACAGACCAAAGATGCTCATCCTCGACGAACCGACGGCCGGTGTAGACGTTGAACTTAGGCTAGAACTCTGGCAATACATGCAGAAGATTAACAAGGAAGGCACGACCATACTGCTGACTACTCACTATATTGAGGAAGCCGAGCAATTGTGCGACCAGCTAGCTTTGATAAATCACGGACAAATTATTAAGACCGGCACGTCCAAGGAACTTATGAAGACTTATAAGAAAAAAACCCTTGAAGATGTTTATTTGCATCTTATAGGGCGCGGCGAACTGACCAGAAATGGTAGGAACTCATGACATTTCACGCATGGCTGCCCTTTTGGACTGTACTTCGCCGCGAGCTATCACGTTTCTGGGGTATTAAGCGGCAGACTATTCTGGGGCCCCTGCTTGAAACTTATTTGTATATCAGTGTCTTTGGCGCTGCTCTCGGAAGTCGCATTAGTGAGCTCGACGGACACCGCTATATTGTCTTTATAATACCTGGTTTACTCATGATGAGCTTTGCCATGAACATCTTTGCCAACAACTCTTCATCCATAATGCAGCAAAAGATCCAGCACTCTATCGATGACCAACTAGCTTCTCCGGTGTCCAACACCCAGTTGTTGCTGGCATATGGCTTTGGTGGATTCGTAAGGGCTATTATCATCACCACGATTACATATGTTACTGCCCTACTGCTCGTCCACGATCTGCCTCTGGCACATCCCCTCATCCTGCTACTGAGTTTTGTCTTGATTGGCGCGTTCTTCGCTATGGCGGGCGTTTTGGTGGGTCTGCGTTCCGAGAAATTTGACGACCTTAGCCTATACCAAACATTTATCCTCCAGCCATTAATATTTCTGGGTGGCGTATTCTATTCTGTATCTCTTCTGCCTGAGCCCTTTCATACACTTACGCAGTTTAATCCCATATACTACATGATCAATACTGTGCGATACGGCATGCTTGGAAGCGCCGATGTTAACCCCGTAATTAGTTTGTCGGTTATTGCTGCGGCTGCGGCAGTTTTATTTGCGATAAACTACCACTTATTTAACCGTGGATACAAGCTGCGAGCCTAACTACAAGAGCCTTAGGGCATATACAACTGGGTGTCGACAACTTCGGTTAACTCAGCTATCTGGTTGAAGCTGCCCCCTTTGCTCATAGCTACCAAGATGTAGCTGTTTGGTCCATGCGTCACAACCCCGGCATCGTGAACATAGCCATTTATGTCGCCTGTTTTGTTGGCTGTCCGGCAATCACCGCAACCCCTGGGAATTCCCTTATCGTACTTCTGGTTATACAGGGCATCAAAAACAAGTCTGCGGGCGCTGTCGCTCAGCATCTGGCCTTTCTTAAGACGGGTTAATAACTCGCCAACTTCGCGGGGGGTAGTTTGCTGGCCGCTGCGGCCAGCTACCTTCGTTTTAATAAATCCATTCTGCTCATTCGACTTATCTACATACTGCCAGTTGGCTACACTGGCGATTGACTGTGCACATTGATTATCGGATACTTGCAGCATCGCCTGGACACAGCCCGAAACTGTAGTGCTGCCAATACGCGATTTCCAGTTTCCGAATTCCATTTTGCTCTCGAGCGGCGCTAGAAGGAAAAGTTTGTAGAGGCTGGCCGCCGGGTATACTTTGTCTGCGTTTATTGACGCCGAACGACCTGTATTTATGTCGTATACATAGACAGACCACTCCTGCTTGGAAGGGAACTCGCTAATTTTACTACTGATCTTGGTCGCAAGCAGTTCATCCTGCTCTTGCAGTGCTGCTTTGGCAATATCGCCTGCATTAGGGGCGGGTTTTGTGTCTTCGCCCGGCGCAATAGCCTGAGCGCGGGGGATAGTATCGTTAATAATGAACGACATGATGGCATAACGATTTACATACGCACCCCCGCCCAGACTTGCAAAGAGCACCATCATAGAAAGCACAGGTATCCATAGCCTGCGTTTTGGGATCACACCAACTTTATTCGTATAACGAACGGCCTTGCCGACACGAAAAACCGATGATTTTGTGTTCACTTTTTATCTCTTTTTTAGTATTCGTTTTTAGTAGTTTTTATTTTATCTAAAAACTTATGCTGACAATATCATGCCATTATTTGGACCGCAAGACCTTTTTTATGTGCTCAATTATTTACCAATTGAGTACAATATTTTCCATCATATCCACCACTGTTTTATGGTCTGGAATGGTGTTATCTTTATAATAATGGTCGACACTAAAAAAGTTTTGCGCAACGCCCAAACAACAAATTTCGTCAGCTACTAAATGCATGCGGTCAACCGCTGACACGCTGGCAATGGGTGTAGCCACAATGAGCCTTTTGGTTCTGATCGGTTTGATAAAGTCTCCTGCTACGTCCAACGATATGCCACTTTTTAGACCATCTGAAACGATGATAACAATGTGCCCTTTTAGGAGACTCTTAGGGATATCACTACCCCCTTGAGACGATATCCGATTTAGTTTGTGGAAAGCGTGCAAACGTTCCTGCTCTATATATTGGTGGTACTCGTCGTCAAACTCCTCTAGCTGACCGACGGTAAAACCCTTGTTCTGCGTATATGTACCTGCTGAACTTAAGGTAGCAACGGCTTCCGGCTCTCCTGGAAGCGTAATATTCTCTGTGGTGAGAAGAAACAGTGTGGCGTGGAGTTTTTTAGCAATTTCTGCGCCTATAATCACTCCGCCTTCGCTTAAGCTCACCACGGTTGTGTTGTACTCCCTGTACTTGAGCAGTTTTTCTGCGAGTATCTGGCCGGCCTGCTCGCGACTTTCAAAGTAATTCATATCTGTTATTTTAGCATGTTTTCCGGCAGCTTATTTGAGAAGAAACAATTTATAAAAACGTTCCTGGTTGCCTTTTTCACCATGTACAGCAGAGTCCGCCTTGGCAACAATCCGAAATGAGCGACTCGCCCATTGTTCAAATTCTTTAAATATTGTGCGGCGCATTGCATCATTTTTTATAACGCCCTTGTGCTTCAGCCCTGCTTCCCCTGTTTCGAATTGGGGCTTCACCATAGCTATTATCACTGTCTCCACTCTAATCAACCGTGCAACATGCGGCAAAACCTCTCTTAGAGAGACAAACGAAACATCAATAACGACCACGTCTATTTTTGTGCTCAAGGCCTGAACTGTGCGAATATCCGTCTGTTCATGCAGCTCAATGCGCAAGCTACCTCGCAAACTTGGATGCAGCTGGTCGGTGCCGAGCTCAACCGCAATAACTTTCTTTGCACCGTGCCTCAGGGCGTAGTCTGTAAAGCCGCCCGTGCTGCTGCCTACATCCAGGACGGCCTTATCCTTAAAGTTAAGTTCGAATTTATCGGCTACCGATGCCAGTTTGTGCCCAGCCCTTGAAACGTATTGATTAACTGCGCTTATCTCGATACGATCACTCAAGCTGACAAGTTTGCCTGGCTTTTGTGACTTCTCTCCATTTACAAATACATGGCCAAGCTTAATATAACTCTCTGCCTGACTGCGACTTGACGAGAGCTTGCGGCGCACCACTTCCTGGTCAAGCCGGATTCGTGTGCTCACTCTGGTGCCGAACTAGTCTTTCTTACGTTCGCGGTATGAGCCGCTGGCGGTGTCTATACTAATGACATCGCCCGTTTTTATAAAAGCCGGAACTCTCGCCTTCATACCTGTTTCAAGCGTGGCTTCCTTAGTAATTGAGGAACTAGTATCTCCCTTTACGGCGCCCTCTGTGTATATAACTTTGAGAAAAATATTTTTAGGCAAGACAACGTTAATAACCTGGCCGTTAAAGTTCTGAGTTTGCAGTTTGTCACCTTCCTTGAGGTAACCGCTTTGTTCGCCAATAATATCTGCAGGTACGCTGAGGGTTTCGTAGCTAGCTTCATCCATAAAGTAAAAATTCTTTTCGTCGGCATACAGGTACTGCGCATTGCTGTTACTCACGTCGGCAGACTCTAGGGACTCGTTGCCCTTAAATGTCTTGTCAAGAACACGGCCATCGAGCAGGCTCTTAATCTTTACATTCACAATCGAACCCCCGCGGCCCATAACTTTTTGCGCGTATTCTACTACCCGGTATGGTACGCCCTCCATCTGGAATATAACACCTTTTTTTAGATCAGTTACACCTAACGCCATCTAAGATTCTCCTATTTTGTCTAGTAGATTGTTGATTTTATCCATGTCTGAATCTGCCAGCAAACCCGTGGCGTGCTCTACCATGCACAAGGCGCGCAGTTCTTCTATTTGTGCATCGGGAGCCTTGCCGGCGCCAACAGTGCCCACAAACAAGCTTGCTGTCCTTAGTAAGCCTTCTGGATTACCAAGCTGTGACCCAGAAAATCCATGGTGTCCACCTAGATTGGGCCTATTGCTAGTCGTTACATCACATATAATTCTACGAATCTCTGCTGCTGCTTGGATTTTGGTATTCATGTTTTAGTAGTTATCAAACTTGCGCAGTTCCATCATGAAGTGCTCAAAGGATTTATGCAACTCCTCGATGTGGACGCTGTCCATGACAATTTGATTGTACTCTTTAGCATGGTGGAGTGTGCGCATAATATGTTTTATGCGGTCCTCTAAACTCCGTGGGTTTTTCTTTACCTCCAGCTCGTCAACGAGCCTGCGGGATTCTGAGAGCAGTTCCTGTGATATATGGTGCGACTTGTCATCTAGCACATCCCGGATACGAAACTCTAGGCGCCTAGCATGTTCGAGAGCGTGCTTGTATTGGTGTTCGTCCATGACTTACATCTCCTTTAGTTAGATGCTACAAACGGCAGCAATGCGATATGCCGAGCGCGCTTGATCGCGATGCTCAGGCGGCGTTGCTGGCTCTCCGTAAGACCAGTCTTCTTGCGTGACTCTATCTGGCCGTACTGGTTTACGTAGCGCTGCAAGGTTTTAAAATCCTTGTAATCAAAAAATGCTACGTCTGTGCGGTGTTTAAAAATTTTTGCCATCGTTAGTTCCTTTCTTTAATTATCTTTTGGGGAAAGCAGCCGGAGCGGGCGAATTCATTTCGCTGCCCCTCTCATAAGTCAAAGCCGCTTAAAATGGTATATCATCTAGATTAATAGGCTCGTCACCAATATCTTCGATCACAACATCTTTATCTTTTTTCTTAGTATGTTTTGCAGATTCTGAACTTGGAGCAGTAGACTCATTACTAGAATCGCTACCTCCGGTGCCGCGGCTATCTACAAAGTTAAAATCTTCTACCACAACCTCTACTTTGCTACGTTTTTGACCATCTTGCTCCCAGCTGCGCTGCTCTAACCGTCCACTCACCAGAAGAGCTCGGCCTTTTTGAATATATTGGGCAATGATCTCACCGCCCTTGCCCCAGGCTACGCAGTCAATGTAGCTAACACTTTCCTGCTGGTTGCCGTCTGCTCCGCGCCAAGTTCTATTGACTGCCAGCCCAAAACTTGTGACACTTTGGCCGCTGTTGGTGGCACGCACTTCTGGGTCACGTGTCAGGTTTCCCATCAAGATAACTTTATTAAATCCTTTTGCCATAAGTATGTGCCTCTCTTATATGTACCTAGTTTACTCTTTTTCGGATTCTTCGTCAGCCGATTCGCCGCGCTGTTCGGCTTTCTTGGCTTTATCAGCTTTTGCCTCTTCAGCCTTAGCAATGGCCTTTAGATCTGGTCGGGTAATGAGGTAGCGAATGACCTCATCAGTGATATTGAGCGTTGACTCAACTTTTTGCACGCCTTCAGCGGGCATCTCTACTGTATAAAATACGTAGACGGCATGTTCTTGCTTGGCAATAGTGTAAGCGAGCTTCTTTTTGCCCCAGTTATCGGTCTTGGTAATTTTGCCGCCGTTATCGGCTACGAGTTTTTCGATCTTGGCGGTTGGCTTGCTGAGATCTATCTCAAGCTGCGGATCAAAAAGCACCGCAATTTCGTATTGGTTCATGTAAGAGTTTCCTCTCCCTTGGTTAAAGCCTGCACGTACATATGACTGCAAACTGAGTTATTAGTAAGCTAATTCTACCTCATCTACCTCTGTTCGTCAATAGCCGTTTGCTTGCTGCAGTGCTGTCGTGTTTTAATAATCTACAGATGGCTGAGCGCAACTTTCTCCAACTCTACCCTTCGAGAAGAATTCCCCAAGCTGACCCTTCGATTGACTTTAATGATCCCGCCCAAAAAATACCTACACCTTGTGATCACAGAGGCTTAATTGTGGTTGAGGCCCTAGTTTCGGCGGTTAAAGGAACCGTAGCCCCGAGTTATAGATGGAGCGGACGCCGGACAGTTCATCACCTCTATTACTATGAGGATTTGTATCCGTCTAGACCCTTTTCGGCGGATAATCCTAGAGCCTTCCGTGATTTGCCACCACACATAGTTTCTGTGCCGAAAGATTTTGAAGAATGGTGCGAGAAAGTCATGTTACCTGCGGATGTACCTGATCCGGAAGTGCGAACAACTTGCCTTCGGGCTTGGTCTATCGCTCGCGGACTGTATAGAATGGCTAGCTACAGTATACGCACCGAACGCCAGGCAAATAGACGCGTTGACCAGCTAGGTAATGAGTCGGGTTTAATTTGGCGGAATCCAGGCGACACCGATGAGGCTGCGGTGGAACGCATGGCTGATCGATTTGTAAAGCAAATGTCTGGATTTGAACTGCACATGGAATGGAATGCCGGAATTCCAGAGGATTATCGATACATCGACGTGAATGCCTCCCCCGAGGAAGCTGCCCGGCAGCTTGGTCGCTGCGTAGTTAGGCGGTCTAGGGATTTATGGCGGCCACTGGTATTAGCAGCTTGATTCCGGCCTAGGTGCCGCTAGCTAGTCTTCGTTGTATCATCGTCGGGCATGTCGTCATATACGTCGCCGTCAGGATTGCTACGGCTAAAGACGTCGTCCATGCTGCTCACGAGGACTTCCCTAGGCCGGGCACCGTCGGCTGGGCCAACAATGCCCTGCTCTTCCATCGTTTCTATCAAACGGGCCGCACGAGCATAACCAACACGCAGTCGCCGCTGCAATAAGCTAGTGCTGGCTTTTCTGCCTTCAATTACCACCTTTACAGCGTCACGCCACAGATCGTCATCGACATCCTGTCCGCCATAATCGGCTACAATTCCACCCTTGCCATTGAGCTGTACAGGCTGGCTGACAACTTCGTCGTTGTAGTCAGGCAATCGCTGCTCGCGTATGAAGTCTGTTACTTTATTCGTTTCTTCATCGCCAATGAGAGCACCCTGAATACGTCGCGGCTTTGGCATTTCAGACGTCTTGAGCAGCATATCTCCACGGTTCAGTAATTTTTCTGCGCCAACTCCATCGATGATAGTACGTGAGTCAACTTGGCTAACGGTCGTAAAGGCGATACGGGCTGGCACGTTGGCCTTAATAAGTCCCGTTATTACATCGACGCTCGGCCGCTGGGTCGCCAGCACCAGGTGGATGCCAACGGCACGGGCTTTTTGGGCAATTCTCACAATCAGCGCCTCGACATCACGGGCAGCTACCATCATAAGGTCGGCCAGCTCATCAAGGACTACTACGATATATGGCATGCCTTCTTCTTTTTTAAGGTTGTTATACTCAACAATGTTCCGGCGGCCTTCGTCGGCAAGCGCTTTATAGCGGCGCTCCATCTCGGCCACAGTCCACTTGAGCGCACTGATGCACTTCTCAGGTTCGGTAATAACTGGTGTCAAAAGATGTGGTATGCCGTCGTATGGCTTGAGCTCGACTTGTTTAGGATCGATTAAAATAAGCTTCAGATCAGCCGGTGTGTTGCGATATAGCAGGCTTGTGAGGATGGTGTTGATCATTACCGATTTACCAGACCCAGTCTGTCCAGCTACCAGCAGATGAGGCATCTTTGCAAGATCTCCAACCACTGGCTGGCCAGATATATCTTTGCCAATCACAAATCCCAACGGGCTACTGACAGCCTGCCAGTCCTGTGATTGCAGTAAGCTGCTGACACGTACCGTGGCGGACTTAATATTGGGGACCTCGATCCCGACCAGCCGTTTGCCTGGTATGGGCGCTTCGATACGTATTGAGTGGGCCGCTAAATCTAGTGCCAGATTATTCTCAAGCGCTGTAATTTTAGTGAGCTTAACTCCCGTCGGAGGTTTAAGGGTGTACTGCGTAACACGGGGACCCACGTTGGCGCCTTCCATGTCTACCGCGATGTTGAAGTTTGTAAACGTCTCACGAATAACCTCGGCGTTGCCCTGCACATCACCGGCATCTGCCTTGTCCTGTTTCTGATTGAGCAATGAGAGCGGCGGGAATTGCCAGTTGGGATCGCGGGCGGTCGTCAAAGCTTCATGGTTTTCAGCAGATGTTAGCTTGACGGCTGAATTTCTAAGACTACTTAATTTCGGCGCTGCCGTTTCGGCGAGTGTACTTCGCTCTGTTGGTACGCCCTCGTTAAGTTTAAACTCTGGATTTGCTCGTGCCTTTAGCTCACCCAGATCTGTATCTGGCTGGTTTTTTGGCCGCTTTAACGGACGGAACAAAGACAACAACACTTTTGGAGATATGCTAAACGCCAAAAAGAGAGCTAGAAGAGCCAATACAAGGAATATAAGGCTGGCTGGAAATTTATCTAGTGCCAGCAACACAGCATTGCCCAGGATACTTCCGACATAGCCCCCATGGCCAGTCCCGTCAACTGTATCACCAACCTGATCAACAGACACGAACAGCGTATGTGCTGCCACTGCCAGGGAGGTCACCAATCCGAACATAGCCGTAAACTTGGCGAGCGGTATCTGATAGTCTTCGGATCGAAACTTAAGGATCCCAAAGAATACCAAAGCTACAGGTGTCGTGTAAGCTACCCAGCCAAGAGCTTTGTAAACTGCATCGAACATCCCGACCGGCAGTGACCCACCTGTACCAAAGCCACCTATGAGCATTAAGACGCCGAACAGTATTAGCAGAATAGCGCCGCTAAGAGGCCAAAACGCAGATCGAGGCTGCGGAGTGGGAGCGGCTACTTTCTTTTTCTTGGTTTTTTTCTTTTTTGCCATTTTCTATCTACTATTTTACTTTTTTCGTAAGCAGAATGCTAGGAGCAATCATTGTTAGCTAATTATAGCAAAAATTACTACAAAAGTCAATAGGTTACAGGGAAAGATTTGCTATCTTGCGGCTGAGAAAGAAACGATCCAGCCACGAAAAACTAATGACTGTTAGTTATAGATGTATATGGTAACACTTCTTAGATAACAGAGCACTTTCGGGACAGAAGAGTCCTCTAATCGACGCGGGCGTCTTGGTTGAGGAGGCGTTCTCGCATGGCAGCAAAACGCTTTTGCACATCCTCTGCTTGCTGTTCAGGTGTTTTAACGGATTGCTGCTGGTCCGGCCGCTGTTTATTGTTACCGCTGCCGTTATTCTGCTGTTTGGCACCGCCGACCACATTTACTACGGGGATAACGATAGGGCTGCGGCCAGTTTGTTCGTACAAAAAGTGAGTGACATGGTCTTTAAGTTCTATTTTGAAGCGGTCAAGGTCGATACGTTTGAATCGCTGGGCTACAGCACGCTTAAGCTCGACACGGAAGCTGTTCATTAGTTCTTCCTGCCCCTTCATATATATAAAGCCACGGCTAATGATGTCGGGACTGGTAAGTAGCTGTCCAGTTTTCTTGTCGATAGTTAGAACAACCGCTACTAAACCTTCGTTGGCTAGCATGAGCCGATCCTTAACGACCACATTGCTGACAATAGCCCCGGTCTGGTCAACTAGGATGGTGCCATGAGGTACTTCTCCGTCAACTTCCATGCTATCGGCAGTCAAGTGCACAACCTCACCGTTGTCGACATTGACCATATTCTTGCGGGCTATTCCGTGCTCAACCGCTAGCTCGCTATGGTATTTCTTGGCGGTAAAATCACCGTAGATGGGTATAAAGAATTTTGGGCGGGTGATATCTATCATCTCGCCGTATTCATCGCGGCTGGCGTGGCCAGAAACATGCAAAGGCCCGCACTGGTCAACTTCGCGGCTCTCATGACGGAAAACGTGTACATTATTCTTCATCAAGCTATCTACCATGCCTCGAACCAAGGCATCATTTCCAGTGTAAGGTATGGGTGTACTGCTTAAGATTACCGTGTCTTGTTCTTTTAGTTTAATGTGTTTGTGCTCGCCGGTACTCATGCGCTGGAGGGCTGAATTAGGCTCGCCCTGACCACCTGTACAGACAACGATGACGTCTTTGTCGGGCAGATTCGGCACGCTGGCAATCGGCACAAATGTACCCTTTGGTATCTTCATAAAGCCGTTCCTAACCGCCATTTCTAGCGTGCTAATCATGCTGCGCCCGTCGAGAGCTATTTTGCGGTTGTGATGAATCGCGGCGTTTACAATCATCTGAATGCGGTTCACGTTAGTGCTAAAAATCGCTACGAATATTCGCCCTGGGGCTTGTTCCATGATATCGACAAAACTTTGCTCAATGGTAGATTCAGACGGCGTGCGGCCCGGACGATCAGTTGTAGTACTCTCGCTCATAAGCAGTAATACTCCTTCGTCGCCGAGTTGCTTCAAGCGTTCAGTGTCAGTGCGTTCATGATCAAGAGGGTTTGGATCAAGCCGGAAATCGCCCGTATTAATTATGCGCCCCACCGGCGTATCCAGCACAATGCAAGTACTTCCAGGAATCGAGTGAGTAATGCCTACAAATTCCAAAAAAAACTCGCCAAGTTTTAGCCGCTCGTGAGTATTTTCATTCATAATTACTGTATTGAGCTCAAACCCGTCGGGCATTGGCAGGCTGAAGTTCTGGAAAATCTCCTCCACGCGGCCAATCGTAAAGCGACTGCCATATACTGGAGCTGGATAGAGCGGCAATATGTGCGGCAATCCCCCGATGTGATCAAGGTGGCCATGCGTAATTACATAACCCCGGAGTTTGTGTTTAACGGTATCAAGATATGCCATGTCAGCAATACCGTAATTGATACCTGGAAGATCAACACCAAGATCGCTGCCGCAGTCCATGATGATAACGTCATTCTTGTACTCCACGAGTATGGTGTTCTTAGATCCGCCGCCGTCCATGCCGCCAAGCCCGATTATCTTAAGCCGTGGACTGTCATCAATAAAGTTTGCTCGCCTCCTAGGAGAGGAGTTGCCGTTCTGCTGGCTGCTAGCATCAAGGTATTGGCTGGCAATCTTGTGCGCATCGTCGGCATTGCGTTTTTGGGCACGAATAGCTGCTCCTCGGCTGGCACCGCGTGACTTGCCGCCACTACTCTGGCTGCTGTTTTTGTTATTAGCTGGTCTTTGGGGACGATTTGGCTGTTGGCCTTCGTTATTGATCTTCATTATATCTATTGGTTTCCTTACGTTATTTGTGGGTTACATTTACTCGTTGACTAGTGATAAAACTGCTGGGATGGTCAAAAAGTCTTCGAGAAGAGTGTTTCTTAGACCTCCATTATACAACGCCGCAGCTGGATGGTACAGAGGCAACACTACCAACTTGCCATTACCAAACATAATGCGCTTGGGCTGGCCATGAATTTCAGTTATCCGTTTGCCGGGCAAAAAGTATTCCATGCTGTGCCGGCCAAGCGTGATGAGTAATTTAGGCTGTACAATCTGCAGTTCGCGTACCAAAAACGGCCAAAAAGCCCGTTTCTCCTCAGGCAACGGATCGCGGTTATTCGGCGGCCGGTATTTAACAATATTAGTTATATAAACTTCATCTATTGATAGGTTAATCGTGCTGAGCATTTCATCCAGAAACTTCCCTGCTGCTCCGACAAATGGCACTCCTTGCAGGTCTTCATTCTTGCCTGGTGCTTCACCGATAAATACAATCTTTGCACTAGGACTCCCACGGCCCATAACTAAGTTCGTGGCTGAGTGGGCCAAATCCGGGCAGATACCACTTGATAGGATTTCTGTCCTAATTCGTTCGAGTTTCTGTGCCTTATTTGTTGGCTTTTCGGTCATGGTGTTTTCGAGAGAGCTTGATAGCCTCGATGGTGTTCGCAGCACTCCCGATGAGAAGCCCTATTGTTACGACATACAACAACAGACTTCCGTTATCGATCGCTACAGAAGCTGTTATATAAGCCAGCACTAGCTCAAAAGTTCCAAACGTAAGGCGGCCGTTTTTTGTCTTGTGCCACCTATCAAGCCGTTTTATTGTGTTATGCATTCTCTGTCCCCTTTTCTTTGGCTGCTTGTTTCATACTAAGCTGCAGGCGGCCTCGATCGTCTATGGCTACCAGCTTAACGGTAACTCGGTCGCCTTCTTTAACAACATCACTAGGCTTGTTAACGCGTTCTTCAGACATTTCCGATACATGCACCAAGCCGTCCTTGCCAGGCATAATCTGCACAAAAGCCCCGAAGTCCATAACACTGACCACCGGTACATCCTCGTATATCTTGCCTACCTCTGGCTCGGCAGTAATGCTCTTGATGATAGCTATTGCCCGATCGATACTGTCTTTATCTGGACTGGCGATAAACACTGTGCCATCTTCTTTAATATCAATCTCTGTCTTTGTCTCGGCGATAATTTTGTTTATTGTCTCGCCACCCTTGCCAATAACTTCACGAATTTTTTCCGGGTTAATGCTGATGCTTATAACCTGCGGCGCGAACTTGCTTAGATCTCCCCGTGGGCTAGCCAGCGTGCTTACCATGTGCTCCAAGATGTGCAGGCGACCTTCTCTCCCCTTTACAAGTGCTTGTTTGAGTATTTCCGGACTCAAGCCGTGGACTTTCATATCCATCTGAAGTGCGGTTATACCTTCCGTGGTGCCAGTTACCTTGAAATCCATATCTCCAGCAAAGTCTTCTGCATCAGCAATATCACTAAGAATATACGGCGTGCCGTCTTCGCCTAGCATAAGACCCATGGCAATGCCGCTGACTGGCCGCGTAATTGGTACCCCTGCATCCATAAGAGCCAAACAGCTGGAACATGTTGCTGCCATGCTGGTGCTGCCGTTTTGACTCATTATTTCTGTAACTGACCGTATGGTATAGGGGAACTCTGCTTCGCTCGGCAGAACCGCCGTAAGTGCCCGTTCGGCTAGGGCGCTATGGCCAATTTCGCGCCGTCCAGGACTACCCAGACGCCGTATCTCTCCGACCGTATAACCGGGAGCATTGTAGTGGTGGAAGAAGCGCTTCTCTTCGCTTTTTTCCATGGTATCAATCATCTGGGCGTAGCTCAGGGGAGCTAGCGTAACGATGTTAAGGGCTTGGGTCATGCCGCGGGTAAACAAACTTGAGCCATGCGTACGGGGCAAAATACCTACTTCGCTAGATAATATGCGGACTTCGTCTAGTTTGCGACCGTCTGGGCGGGTACTTTTTTCGACGATGCCTTTTCTTACGTCCTTATGTAGCGCCTTGGTGAGGGCTTCGTCGTAAGCAGCTTGGTGCTCTTCATACGATTCGCCTAGCTTCTCTTCGACAAATTTATGGAAGTCAGCTCTGAGTGTTTTGATGAGTTCGTTGCGCTCAGGATAGGCGGTATGTAGGGCTTCTCCGAGCTTACCTTCTGCCCATTTGTCAGCCTCCGCTTGGACTTCTGCGTTTGGAAGATCAAGCTGATACTCCTGAGGGGTGACCCCGATCTTGGCAATCAGTTCCTTTTGTAGGGAGATTGCTGGCTGGATGGACTCGTGGGCAAAAACAAGGGCAGCGGCTACTTCGTCTTCTGTGGCTTCGTTGGCTCCTGCCTCAACCATCATAACGCCTTGCTCGGTACCAGCGACAACTAGATCAAGTTTTCCTTCGTTTAGCTGGTCATGCGTAGCGAAAGGAACGTACTTACCATCTACCATGCCGATACGGACTCCGGCAACTGGTCCTTCGTATGGTGCACCCGTTAGCATCAGTGCAGCACTAACGGCAATCATGGCAATCATGTCAGGACGAAAATCCGGATCCATACTAAGCACCGAAGCTATGCCCTGAGCCTCGTGGCGGTAACCTTTTGGCCAAAGCGGCCGTATAGGACGGTCGATCAGACGGCCTATTAGTATGGCATCATCGCTGGGCCGGCCCTCGCGCTTGATAAACCTGCTGCCACTGATTTTGCCAGCAGCGTACATTTTTTCTTCGTAATCAATCGACAGCGGGAAGTAATCAAATCCCTTGAGCGGCTTATCGCCAACCATGGCGGTTCCTAGTACTACGGTGTCGCCGTACCGAACAATAACACTGGCACTTGTCCGGAAGCCTACGCGGCCTACCTCAAGGGTCAAAGGGCGGCCACAAAAATCGGTTGTTACGCTGACTATGTCTTTCCCAAATGGGTTAACTGTACTCATAAATATTGAGCATTCCTCTCTTTTGTATGAAGCAAGGTTCAGATATACGCTCTAGGCCCGCGGCCTCGTATAGCTGTGCTCTGCTCCATACATTATTTAAATATGCTGGAGAGCTGTTTAACTCTCTAGTCTTGTACAATTTTGAAAGTGTACAGAACTAGGGAGTCAACTAGCGGCGGATACCGAGCTTCTTGATGAGCTCTAGATACTTCTTGCTATCTTTTTCGGCAATATATCGAAGCAGCCGCTTGCGCTTGCCGACCATTTGGAGCAAACCCCTGCGAGCAGCAAAATCTTTTTTGTTTATTTTAAGATGTTCGGTCAATTCAATAATACGCGCAGTTAAGATACCGACCTGGGCCTCAGGCGATCCCGTGTTCTTCTTGTCTTTGGCTATGTCAGCAACAATGGCCTGTTTTTTCTCACTCGTTATCATACGTTGGCTGTATTTTAGCATACCGCTCCCTGTTGAGCAAGTGTTCGCTCGATGTATTGACTGGAGATATCGGCAGGACTAACTGCATCGAGTATGTTGAAGTCTCCGACTGTAATACGGCGAAGGGCGGTCATGTAGGCCCCCGTGCCTAATTTCTGGCCTATATCCTCAACAAGCGATCGAATATAAGTTCCGGAGGAAACAGCCGCGGTAAACCTAACCTCTGGATAATCGTACTCTGTAAAATCAATGCGGTGAATAGTTACCTTTCTTGGTTCGAGCTTTAAGTCTATGCCTTGCCTTGCCAATTTGTAAGCTCGTTTACCATCAATCTTGATAGCTGAGTATACCGGGGGCACCTGATCGTACGTTTGTCTGAAAGATAGGACTGTGTTTTTTAGAGCCGTTTCTGGCGGAATTTCGTCGGAAATGTGAATTTTCTCTCCCTCGTTGTCCCCCGTGGTACTGGTATGGCCAAGCCTCATGGTTACTTCGTAGGTTTTATCAAGCTTGCTGAACTGCTCGGCACGCTTGCAGTAACTGCCAACCACCACGATCATGAGCCCTGTTGCCAAAGGGTCGAGTGTACCCGTGTGCCCAACCTTCACTTTTTGCCCAGTCTCGCGCTTGATAACACCTCTAATTTTGGCAACTGCGTCAAAGGACGTCCATCCAGCAGGCTTATCTATAAGTAGCAATCCATTCACGTTAAAAGTGTACTACACCGGCATGAGTGGAGGAGGCACAGGGGGGGGGTCGGGTTTATCCTCGGAGCTAGAGCTATCTTTAGGCGAGTCGCTTCCGTCGTTTTCGTCAAATTGCAGACCGGCTATTCCATCATTCTCGTGATGTAGATCCAGATCGACTGGCTGTGCATTTAGGGCTGCTATTGGTTCTGGTGCATATGGCTGAAGGGTGTCATCAGAAGCCTGCATTACGGCGTCGCGTGCTGAATCAAGACTAGCTGTATCTATTGACGGAGCGGGTTCAAGATGTGGACTAGCGACTGCTTTTTCTATATCTGTGAGCGTTTGTTCGCCATCTATATTTGGCGACACAAGCGGCTCGGCAGGTTGTGGTGCTTCGGCTTCAGGAACGGGAGGTTCGGGAAGTATTGGAGCAATTGGCGGAACATCTGTCGCGGTGGCACGACCCAAGATTGGCGTGTTTGTTGATTGGCCGCTAGGAGCACTCAGGGGATCTGAACTACCACTGTACTGTCGATCCTGCGGCTCCGTATTGGCAGTCAGCTGTCCACCGAGCTGAGGCGGTTCAAGCACCATACTAGGCCCCGGTCTGCTGCCGTCAGCAGGCGCCGTAATATCCGAAGCCTTATCGCTTTTTTCGTCAGCTGGTGGCGCTGTTAGATATGTCCTGGCTTCTTCATATTCGGGTTCTGATTTTTCCGCGGGGAGCTCTTCCTCGGCCTCTATCTTATGTAGCTTGCCTTCTTCATCTATGTGAATCTGGTCATCGTCCTCGTCGTCCTCAACTCCAGGCTGGACAGGCGGGATCTCCTCAGCGCCATCGTGATCTATTTGGATCATCCCGTCAGGGTTAGGCACTTCCTCGTCAATTTGCTCGGGCTGCTGTTCTGCAACACGGCTCGATTGTTCAAGTTTTGTACTAACCAGCTGGGTACTCGCCCCTGCGCTCATTAGAGCACCAGCCACCGACATAGTGTGCGGGGAAGCCTTATCGTTTCTAAAGCGCTCAGTCTCGGATACTATACCTGTTAGCAGTGCTGTGGCTATTTGGGCGTCAAGAACATCTTTTGACAGCTCTCTTACGATGTCTGTGACCATCTCCGATAAACTGCTCGCATCCTTGGCGATCCAATCTATAGCACCAAGCTCATTGCCGTCTGCCGTATTTATGCAAATGATCACGGCATCGTGCAGAATACGGCCATGCGCCAAAATTGCTGCGTCCAGCTGATTTTTGTCGTGCACTCCGATTGCCACGATAACGTCTACATTGAAGTCTCCCTGGCTAAAATCAAGGTCTTTCTCACTAATACTCGTTTTGTAAGGAGTAATGAAGATTTTGACAACATCATTTTCTACTTTGTAGCGTAGTTTATCGGCTTTAGATTTATCTAGGGAAATTATAAAGTCTCTTAAGCTGTCTGTGTTTTTCTCGATCGTCTTGTCGGGTTCTAGGAAATCTATGGTGGACGGTACTTTACCACTAAATACCGCTGTGGCATGCTTGCCTTGTTTCGTAAGTACCAGGGTAAGTCCAATGCACGCAGCCAGCTGGTCAACACTCGGATCAGTACTGACCGTGACCAAGACGTTGTTTGCAGATTTTATCTTATCTACAACTGTCCCCAGTGGAGTGCTAGTGTTGCTTTCTTGAGGAGGCATATTGGAATTTCATTTTTTGTTATTTTTGTTTATGGTTACTCTAATTTGAAAGTATACAACCTTTCAATGCAAGCTGTCTAGTCTTTTTGGGCTTGTTATTTTTAACCTGTTCGAGAAGTGTTTACAAACCCTTCTCGTCTGCGGTATAGTGGAGGGTCGATAAGAAAAGTAAGTTAACAGTACATTAAGGATAGTCATAACATGCCCATTATTAAATCAGCAAAGAAGCGAGTTCGCGTAACTCGTAAAGCAACCATTCGTAATTCGCGCACCAAGCGCAACCTAAAAACAGCTGTCAAAGCCCTCCACACAGCCCTGAAAGGCAGCAAAAAGTCCGCTACCTCCGAGCTTAGAAAGGCTCAGAGCGCCATCGATACAGCAGCCAAGAAAAACGTACTGCACAAAAACAAAGCAGCACGCAAAAAGCGCCAGCTTGCTAAAGCCGCTAAGATCGCTGCTGGCGTCACTGTTGCGGCGGGGGCAGCCAAAGTAGCAGCTAAGAAGTCTGTAGCCAAAAAAGCGCCCGCTTCGAAAAAGCCTGTTCCCAAGAAAACTGCAGCCCCCAAAGCTGCAGCCAAAACTAAAAAGAAATAGCGCTTAGTATGCTCTGGTGGCAAGCTTAAGTATGATCCGCTTCAGGGCGTCATCCATGTTGACTGATTCTTGTTTGCTGCTTTTATCAAGATCTAACAGGTCTTCTAGTATTGCCTGTATCTGGCGACGCTCAAATTTCTCGGCGATCGTTTTTGTTTTTCTCAGCACAAACGGGTTCATGCCTGCTTCTTTAGCAATTGTTTCCACCGATGTGGTGCCCGCACTTTTGAGCAGAGCGACTGCGTGCATCTGCCAAGCTAGCATGCCCAAAATTGCTTGAGGTTCTGTGCGCTGCAACCGTTGCATGTCGTAGAGTTCGATTGCTCGTTTGGGGTTTGTGCCAAAAGAGGCCTCGACAAGATTAAAGATCGTTCCCTCGGGGCTGGCTTCAACATTTAGGTTGATCGTCTCCTTTGTTATGTCTGGGTTATAAATGATCAGCTTCGCTAGCTCCTGCGCTAGTAACTGCTGATCGTCTCCCACTTGCTCGACCAGATACTGGGCATCACGGGTAGATATAGTGGCTTCTTGGGCGTTTGCTACTTCCACAATCCAGCGGGCGAGATCGTAGGGCGGCATTACGTCGAACTCTTTGAAATCAGTATATTTCTTTAGGTATTTGTAGTATATGCTTCTCTTATCAGGCTTCTGCTCAACGATAACTAAATCTGTAGTATCTGATGTTTTCGAGCAAATAGCTTCGATCCTCTCGGCCACAGTTTTATTCTGTCCGAGCTCCCTTATTAATACTAGCTTTTTCTCTGCCAGAAAAGGCATGGACTCTACTGCTCCAACTATCTGTTCGTAGGAAGCCTCTTCGCCGTCTATTCTCTCTAAGCTGATAGGGCCATGCTCCTGAACAAAATTCTCAACCAACAAATCAAGAGCCGTCTTTAGCCCGTATCTATTCTTGCCGATCAAACTCTGTATCATATGGTCTATCTAGCATATCAAACTCTGCCCTAAAGCTTCTGGCAAGCTGGGCAAATATGCGTACCTCGTCCTGCAACCTTTAGCTTCTGGATCGCGCTGCTGCAGCGCGGGCAGTCTAGTTCCTCCCGCCTAAAGACCCTAGCAAAATTCAGATAGCTTCCTAATTTGCCTTCCGCGTTTACGTAATTTTTGTCTGTCGAGCCGCCTTTATCTATAGCTAGTTTTAGCACAAACTGGAGTTCGCTAAATAACGTTCTCAGCTGCCTATCGTTAATCTCCCGAACTAGTTTTGCTGGATGAATACCTGCCCCCCAGAGGCTTTCGTCCGCATAGATATTCCCCACGCCTGCGACAATCGTTTGGTCTAGCAGAACCGCCTTTGCACCACTGTTATTTCGCTTCCTTAGACACTGAATAAATTTTGTGCTCGTAAAGTCTTTTTCAAGTGGCTCTGGGCCTACTTTTTTGAAGAAATCAAGCTGCTCTATTTCGACTGTAGGCAGCAGTTTCATCCAGCCAAATTTGCGCTGATCATTAAAAAACAAATGAGCCTTATCAAGCTCTAACGTAACACGTGTTGACTTGTCGGGCAGCTGGCCAATGAGTGAACTATTTGGGTGGCCTGCTCCAAAACGGATCCTATTACCGAGGGCTCTATACACCAGCTGGCCCGTCATTTTTAAGTGGACTATGAGACTATAATTAGTATCGAGATCGATGATAAGAACCTTGGCTCGACGGCGCACTCTTACAACTTTGGAGCCGATCAAAAAAGCGTTGACGTCCGCCTGGCTATTGGGAAAGCTTTTTGCCCAATCGCTGGCTGCAAACACAACCTTGTGTCCCGGCAATAGTTCGTTGAGTCCAATACGCACAGTCTCGACTTCTGGTAATTCCGGCATTAGTACATAGTAACATCGCCGCTTTATATTTGATGCCGCTGTTTGCACTGATAGAATAACTACATGTCTACAAGCAGTATCGCTGATGTCCTAGGTTCAAGAAAGTTTGAGGAGCCACCTGAAATCATGATCATCAAGGATTATGTAAATGCCCACTTCAACGAGAGTCCGGGAGTGATGATTAGAGAGCAGACCATTATTATCAAGGTTAGTAACGCTTCACTGGCAGGCGCCTTACGAATGCATTTGAATAATCTGCAGACCAAGCTTAAGACCGAGAAACGCCTCATTATCCGTATCGCGGGCACCTAAGTTGATCGATTAATATATAATCATCACTGATGGATTATGCTTATGCTTATTTAGTAGGCAACCTTATTCTTTTTGCCCCCTGGCTGCTACTTTATATGCTCCTGGGTAAGGTTCGCCGCGAAATGATAGTCGTTGGGTTGTTATTAGGATTTCTATCTCTTTTAACTTCTGCCGTATTTGCAAGTGAATATTGGACTCCTGAATTTCTGCTTGGAAGGTGGCTGCCAATAGAAGACTTCTTGTACGGTTTTCTGATAGGCGGTATCGGCAGCGGTGGCCTACATGTAATTGCCCGCGTACGGGGACACCACAAGATCACTAGGCACAGATTAGTGCATACACTAGTAGAGCTTGTTTGCATAGTTGCGGTCTTCTTTGCACTGCTTTCCATTCAGGTTCCGGCTATCTACGCCGCTATCGGCTTGCTGCTCGTTACTGCTTTGGCTATATATTTTAAGCGACATGACCTAATCGTGTATTCGTTTTTTTGCGGGGTACTACTGTGTTTTGTTACATTACTTGGTTTCGTCGTGCTCTTGTTGTTTTATCCTGACCTCATAGATCGATGGTGGAATCTTGAGGCCCTCAGCGGCATTCGCATTGCATCAGTGCCGGGAGAGGAGGTTCTTTGGTCATTCTGCCTTGGTCTAGTTGTTGGGCCACTCTATGAATACGCATCGGGAGATAAAATAAAGCCTAGATACAATATTACTAGGCTTTATAACCCTAAGACTACTTAAACAACGTCGTGGGACTCCAAACTGTGAGTTAGCCGGTGTCTAGGTGATGCTCTACTTACTCTTCGCTATTTTTAAGTACTCCTGCACACCCTTAAGCCAGCCACCTTCAAAGTAGTTTTCTGGTTTGAAAGTAGCGACATCAACCCACTCCATCTTGTCATGGTGCTGCCATAGTTTAATATCACCGCTCAGGTACTCTGCTTCGTAGCCAACGGCAAAAATACGCACTAGCTGTCCGTCCAATCCCGCTTCTTTGCGTTCATGCCGGAAGAAAACTATAGGGCGGCCGAGTTTATACTGAACTTTCTCCCCAAGTTCTTCAGTAACTTTTCGCTTAACTACTTGCTCCAGCGGTGTGGCAAAGTCTTCACGGCGAAGCCGGCCACCAACCAGATCCCATGCATCCCAAACATCATGCGTGATAAGCAGCTTGTCACCGTCTCTTAAGAAGAGCTTCACCGCCACAAAATAAAGATCCTTGGACATGCTACCGGAGCTAAGGGGATCACTCAAAGTTCACCCCAGTTTTTGCCTATAGACGTATCTACTGTCAGTTTTACAGGAAGTTTGTAAACATTCTCCATAATATCCTTGAGTTCTCGGGCCAGCTCGTCGGCTTCAGCCTCTGGAGCTTCAACTAGTATAGAGTCGTGAATCTGCAGGAGCTGGCGTATGCCAAGCTTATCTTTCTTGTCGATGTATTTCTGTACATCTATCATTGCCATCTTCATAAGATCTGCTTCTGTTCCTTGTATTGGCATATTCATAGCAGCACGCTCAGCTGCTTGTCTAACTATAAAATTACTGGAATGGATATCTGGCATCGGACGGCGACGGCCGAATAGCGTTTCTACATAGCCATCTGAGCGCGCCTGTTCTTTCAGGCGGTTTAGATATTCTAGTAGTGGTTTGCGAAGTTCGAAATATTTGTCTATGAATATTTTCGCGGCTGAGAATGTCATGCCCGTCGCAGCACTTAAGCCATGCGGACTCATGCCATACAGAATCCCAAAGTTGACGACCTTAGCATCGCGTCGCATATTTTTAGTCACATCTTCTGGCTCGCGACCATAGATTTGGGCGGCTGTAGCTGTGTGTACGTCAACATCTCTATTAAACATATCTATTAAATCTTCATCGCCTGCCAGCATTGCCGCCAACCTTAATTCGAACTGGCTATAGTCGGCACTTATCAATACATTGCCCGGCCCAGCAACGAATGCCGTTCGAATGCGCTTACCTAGGTCGGTCCGAACTGGGATATTTTGGAGATTCGGGTCGGTCGAGCTGAGCCTTCCTGTTTGGGCAATAGTGATGTTGAAGGTTGTGTGCAAGCGGCTGTCATGGTCTACCATTTTAGGCAGCGTCTCCACGTAGGTATTCATGAGCTTTGTGACCTCCCGAAACTGAGTAATGAGATCGATGATCGGGTGCACGCCGCGCAGTTTATCTAACTCAGCTGCAGCAGTACTGTAACCTGTTTTGCCCTTTTTTACCCCTGTTGTTGACAGGCTAAGCTTCTCGAATAAAATTACTGCTAACTGCTGGGGGCTTGCGATATTAAATTGCTCGTCGGCATGTCCATAAATTTGTTGTTCAAGATCGCTAATATGGTCCCTCAGCTCATCGGCAAACTTGTACAAATAGTCCGTATCCAGCCGAATGCCATGGTACTCCATAGCAGCTAGCGGCGGTATGGCTGGCCATTCTATGTTCTCGGCTAACTCTCTAAGTTTGGGGATGTCATTTAACTCACGTACTTGATGCTCGTAGAGCGCCCGTATTACTGCAATAAGCTGCGGCGCCTGCGACAGGAGCTCCTCCGGTGGCATATCTTCAATATCAGGCAGTTCATATCCTAAATCTGAGAACGCTAATTCTGATAGTGTCTGCTCACGGCGCAGGCTATTCAGCAAAAAAGCACCGATAAATACGTCATGCCCAACACCTTCGAAGTCGCAGCCTAATTCAAGGAGAACTTTAACCGTATTTTTGATATCGTAGCCAATCTTTTTTACTGCCGGGTCACTAAAGATAGGCTGGAGGACTTCGCTGGCGTGCTGCCTGGATACTTTGTCAAAATCAATATAATAATTTGTCTTCGGATTTGGACTTATTATGAGCAGCTTGGGCTCACGCCCGTGCTTGCCCGCAGCATAACTGTGTACGAATATCTCTTTGCTATTACCTAGATGCATGTCTTTTGTTAGTTTTGCTGCTGTGTCTATTGGCACGAGCTTTCCAAGCATCAACTCCCCGTCTTGTGACATTGACTGGCCTGCTGACTCGGGTACACGCATTATCTCTGGTAGTTGGCGTACTAACGTGCGGAACTCTAGCCTCTGCAGTACTTCCTGTACTTCCAAAGGTTTGCATTTACTGCCGTCCACTTCCTGCAGATCAAGTGTAATTGGCGCATCAGTCCAGATTGCTGCAAGCCTCTTGCTTACCTCAGCTAATTCTTTGTTGGCGGCTAATTTCTCGCTCAATTTCGATGGCAGGAGAGCAAGGTTGTCATAGATACCATCCAGTGTTTTGTAATCTTCCAGCAGTTTGCGTGCAGCTACGGGGCCTATGCCCGGAACTCCCGGAATATTATCAGAGCTGTCACCAACCAGAGACTTGTAGTCCAAGAACTGATCTAGCTTAATCTGGTACTTAGCCTCAAAGCTTGCTGGGCTGTAGAGTTCTATGTTGGACAGGCCTGTTTTGAGTGCGTATACCTTGGTATGACTGCTGATTACTTGGAGCAGGTCCAGATCGGACGTAACAAGCAGGGTATCAATATCTTGTTTTGTTGCCTGAAGAGCCAGAGTGCCCATAATGTCGTCTGCTTCGTAATCATCGAGCTCGTACAAAGGCCATCCAAATGCTGCTAGCAGCTCATGAAGAAGTGGTATCTGGGCATGAAAGTCTGGCGGGGCAGGCTTGCGCCCGGCTTTGTACGCTGGGTAAAGTTCTAGACGCTTTCGTATATTTGTTTTTGGTTTATCCCAAGCGACGCATACATAGTCGGGCTTAAGGCGTTTAATGACTTCCAACGCCATGACGGCGAAACCATAAACTCCGCCCGTGGGTGTACCATCCTTAGTGCTAAGATTTGGCATCGCGTAATAGCCACGATAAAAAACGCTCTTCCCGTCTATGATCGCCAGCTTCTTTCGCTCCGTTGCCATACTATCTATAAGTATACGCTAGGCCGCATATTTTGCCTTCTTAGGGGCTTACAGCTGGTTTGTTTTCTGGAAATGCATATAATCGACCACTCCGTTTTTTTTGGCCCAGTTGCCACCCCATTCCCAGCCTCTTAGCTCCATAAATTGGACCAATCGATGGCTGCTATGAAGTGTGCCTGGTTTTTTCGGGTCCCATCTCGCATTCTCAGGAAAAACTGTTTCTGTACCATTTTTATATCTTATATAGGGATTCTGTTTGGGATTGAGATCTATGGCTTTGCCGTAAGAGTGGCAAGAAAGCTCGTTGGTGTCTTTAATCTTCCGGTAGTTAAAGCCCGCACTTACATTGTCCACGACAACCAGTTTGTGAGCATTCCATTTATAGTTCGGATGGGCATTAGGCACAACTTTCGCAATCGGAAATTCAAGTTCGCGGGCCATTTCGAACATCTCCAGCATATCGGCCTCAAGCTCCTCATCAATTACTAGCTGACCTCTATGAATCTTACCGTCGAAGCTTAAATAATGCACCGTCAGAAGCTGCTGCCGTTTTAGTATATCGTTTGGACAAGTCGGTTTGCCCGGTTCTGGCAGCAACGCTTCATCCAGCGTAATATTGCTATCAACTATCGGTTCACTGGTCATCAGATTCTTGATTACCAGAGTTGCCTATCTCTTTTTCCTCCGGTGAATTGGGATCCACCGGGATGAAGGTGATTCGAGGAGGGGTCGGTTTAGTTACTGGGTGTTGATCAAGTATAGCCCGCACTCTCTTCCTGGCTGCGACGTCTAACTTAGGAGTGTCAACTACACCTTGAAGTGCTTGAAGTGCTCTATCACGAATCTTTGGCTTAGGTTGTAGAACAAGGCTTTCGAGCAGCTCAAGAGCCGCGCTCCTAGACTCCTCAACTCCTTCTAGATCCCGGTGATCTGTAACAGCTTTTTCAAGTATGCCGAATGCCTTCTCGCTAGAATCCTTGTACCAAGAACCAATCATACTACCTACAGGTGGAATTAGCTCCACAGGAAAACCAACTCTTAGTTCTTCTATTCTTCTCAATACACGATTGTTCACTACATGACTTTCGTGCTCCAAGCCGCTTGTTAGTGCCCTAATAACTATTGCACGATCAGCCTGTCGTTGCTCCTCTCTGCTTAAGGCTTCCTCCAAATCTCGCCGGGCTTGTGGCGAAAGTTCCTTCAATCCTTGTCGCGTTACGGCCAGTGAAAGCACTTCCATAGCTCTATCGTCTAAGGGCAAGCCGGCCACAAAACGGTCTAGTGCTTGTCTTTCTTCTTCTCTAGTAATAGGGGTAGCGCCTTCGTCGACATCCATACGCTCTTGAACTTCTCTAGGGGTTAGTAGCTCGAGTTCATCAAGGCCGAGCTCTTTGGCGAGCTTTATTGACTGGTCACGGTATACCCTCAGAGATCCTGGAAGCTGGTTTAGTTCAGGACCGGCTGGTAGCATGTCGGCGTTCTTGACCTCAGCTAATGTGCGCCTGCCATAATATGCTAGCCTAAACTGGCGGCCATTTTGAAGACCAGCCCGTATGGTGTCAGGAAGACGCTCAAGATAGGCATTACTATCTATAAGGGCTACGTCGGCATCGTCATTACTAGCTGTTAGCGCATCTGCAACAAAACCCATCAGTGCGGCCTGATCAGGACGATATCGAAATTTTCTTTTCCCTGTATCCTGTTCTTCGTACCACTCTTGGTCTACTCGTAAAACCACCACTGATTCGCTGCCATTCATACCAACAGATATAAGTTGCCCAGTTGCTTTCTGCAGAGTAGGGTTGTCTTTGCTTACTTCATAGCCAAACGGCAACGTAACTGGGTCGATACCGCAGATAGCATCTCGATTATCGGGGCCTGCCACCCGACGCTTTGCCATCCAGACAGCAAGATCATACTCAGTACATTGCTTGGGCTGACCCTCTACTTCCCTCACAGAGGCTTGGTCAAGCTCAATTAACTCTTCCTCTGTCATAGCTTCTTGTTTAATAAGCCAGCCTCTTTCAGCATCAGACAACGTACGTTCAGCACTACCCACATATACAGCAGTTGTAGGACTATCTTCCTTGTCTAATACTTGTTCTTCGCTGAACATCTTCCAGCCGAGACCGGCCGCAACTATAACCACATGGCGACTCAGGCCTGATGTTTTATCTAGCTCAGCACCATAATCCAGTTCTTCAGCAGTCCGCCTCGCAGAAGCAATTTGTTCATCGCTCCAATCTGGTACGGGCGCCTTGCTCCTAACTACTGGTGGTATAGGGAGTACCTCATCAATTGACGCCCCACCGCCACCAATCTCTTCCACGAGATTATTTATTAGGGAAATCTCTCGGACTACGTCTGCCCGTAGAGCCTCCAGCTGCTCTGGCGGTATTGTTTCCGATTGACCTGCTGCTGGTTCTAGTTCTGGCATGCTTCTTCCTATGAATTACGTTTTTTGCTTATTCAGGTATATTATCGCAAAATATATATTTTGTCAAGATACATTTCTTGCTTGTTATTTTTTAGGTGTTGAAGTGATAAAAATATGTGAATATTTAATTCACAAATATTGATATCTGTGCTATAATTGAGCTATGGACTTGAAACAACTCATTGCCACTGGCCTGAACGCTCAACAAGCGGCAGCTTATGCCCTACTCATAGAGAAGGGGGGCATCACTCCTCCCGAGGCAGCAGACGAGCTCGGGCTAAGCCGCAGCAACGCCTATAAAGTACTCGATCGACTGGTAGAACTAGGACTCGCAGATCGAAGAGAAGATGCCAAGAAGTTGATGTACTCCCCGACCAACCCAACTTCATTGGCGCGACTGGCAGCTGAACAGCGCAACCTAGCAACCGCCAGAGAAAATGCTGTCCATGAGGTTATCAACAATCTTATGAGTAAGTACCGGGAGCATACAGACCAGCCTAGTGTCCATGTGGTAACCGGCAGAAAGGCAGTGGCAGATGCTTACAGAATACAAATCAAGCAAAATGCTGCTATTTACTTCCTTCGTAGTCCTGCAGATATCGCCACTATGAGTTTCGATACGATGCATACTATCCGAACCGAACCGGAGCGTTTCAACATAATGAGACACGGCATAACACCTGACCTCCACACGAAGCCCTCTAGAGATAGCAACCTTAACCGTACGTGGATGCGAGGCGAAGACTATACAGCCCCGGTAGAGTGGAGCGTATCTGGAGAAAGTTTACTGATAGTTATCTTTGGCGAAGAGCCCCACGCCATAACTATAGAAAATCCAACAGTAGCTGACGCCTTCCGCCAAATGTGGCATCTATTAAATAACTGCCTACGTGCAATGCCCTACTACGGCAACCTGCCTCGTGAGAACGTTAACGCTTAGTTCTACTTGTCAGCATAGCGGCAACGCCATTTCGTCCTCTGGGAGCAAGTATAGGATCTGTACTTTCTTTTTCAGCTTTTATTCTAGCTGCTGCGTCTTCTCTGTTTGCTCTAACGTTTGAGAAGTACCCGGAGTTTTCTCTACCGACATCAATCGGACTAATAACCATTTGACTAGCTACCAAACCGTATGCACCCAGCTCGCCTACTAAACGACCGAGTATATCGACGTGTGATCCGGTTTTTTCTCTGTGTTCTATGAAATCTTGCCAGTTTGGGTCATTCAAGCGGTCATCAGTAAGTTTAGGGTAATAGTAGGATTCCTTGCGTACAGCCGGAGCAAAATGCAGTCTTAGATCTTCTGTTCGAATACCGTGGGCATCTGTTAATAAGGCCAAGGCCTTGAAATGTATACCCAATTCTATACCTGGTATACCTGCGTGGATTACTCCAATCGCCTGACCCGCATCCCTACCCTTCATGGCGTTTGCCCTGCGAACACCGAAAATAACAACCGCGTTGCAGTCTGCAGGGTTAAGGCCGAGCGCTACTCCGGGCTCGTCTGTTATTAGACCATCGGTAGGGTACTGATCATATATTGTCCTTCGACTAGGGTTTACGCCACTAAGATCTTCTATGCCGTCGCCCATCTGAACTACTTGTAGTACGTAGCGATCTGGATCTAGAGTAGCGTCCAGAAATCTCTTTCTATTCCTAAATGATTCTCTGTCGTCCCCAAACTGATGACGAAGATCGACATTACCTTGTACAAGCCCTGCAGAGTATGCAACTCTAGCAGGTCCATCAATTATATTAATAAATCCCGGCGCTCCCGGTGCACATATCTCACCCATAATATATTATTATAGCATGGTTTTATATATTTTACAATATATGTTCTGTTGGCAAATTTAAGTACTAAAAATATTACTCAGTACTGTTTTTAGGATTCGGAGCTTTGAAGGTTTTACCTTACGCTCAAAGATAATTAATGGGTTCTTCTCAATTTCTAATGCCACCCAGGCGTAAAGATCTATGGCTGTCTTAATGGGAATGCGTAGTCTGCGAGGAATATACTTCAGGCCTTGATTTGCTTCTTGTTGGAGGTTTCTGTAGTCTGCAATCTGTGCCCTAACAAAGACTTCAAATGCTTGTTTGTCTTCTTGCGTATTTTGTTTTGCAATAGTTTTGATCGAAAACTGTTTTAAATTGGTGGAGCTGAAATAACAACGACCCAAATTCACGTCCTCTTCGATGTCTCTAATAAAGTTAATCATTTGCAGGGAACGGCCTTGCAGCATTGCATACTTATCCGCCGACCTAGGCAGACCCATAATGCGTGACATCATCAGCCCTATTACTTCTGCAGAGCCATGTATATATGACAACAAATCTTTTTTTGTTTTAAATTTTGCTGCGGCCTGTCTTTTTTCGTTCTTTATACTACCCATGCGGGTACTAGACATTATGTCATTCTGCCAATCCAAATCAGACTCCATAGCCTCCAAGAACACTTCAACCCAAGCGGGTGGAAAATTATGTTTATGGCTTAATCGAACTATATTTTTAACAACCCTCTCATTTACGGAATCTTCGACAGTTTTAGTTGTGTCAAACTGAGTATTTTTTATGGCATGATCATAGTCTGATCGTAGTCTGCGGAAGGCCTTCCTGTCTTGCGGCAATATATCTACATAGTCATCGGCTACTCGAACAAAACTATATAGGTCGTATACGTCCCTGCGCACATTTTGTGGAAATAGCTTTGAGGCTAGGAAAAAGGTTGTACTACCCTTTTTAAAAATTTTTTTTTCGAGTTTTGGCGCCACTGCAAACTCTCTAGTAGTATCCCTTAAGTTCAGCCTCGGCTTGGTCTTTAAAACTATCAAGATCCTGGCCGTCATTTAGTATAAATATGTCAGACATTGCTTTCACGGCGGCAGAGTTAAGCGTCGCCTCGTCTCCGCTATGATGCATCTCTATTTGCTCTTCACTCAAAAATTGTTCAAATGTTTTTTTGTCTTCATCGCTTCTTGCTCGACTTGTAATACGATTGTATCGAACTTTCGGATCGGCGTCTGCCCAAACAAGCCACCCTCCCAAATCCTTAACTCTCTGAGCCTCTCCGGAATTGCGCATGGGCACCACCACAAGCCCAGCATATTTGCTAGCGGAGACATTAAACAATTCAACACCCTTATCAACCAGTACGCCTAGACCATGTTCTCGTCGCCACTCGGCACTTATGCTGCGTAGTACTTCGCGCTCAATGGGTAGTCCCCTTTTTTTTGCCTCCTCGCGCAGAAAATCTGAGACCGAAACAAATAGCCAGCTATGCCTCTCTGCTAGCATATGGCCAATACTGTCTTTACCACTACCGTTTGTGCCGGCTATGCCAATGATCTTCATCTGAGTCTATTGTAAGGTGTTTTATGGTTCTTATAAAGTGTTAGGGGGTATATTTACTCGGGTCATCTCCAGGAGAGTAGCATACTGCGGTCTCCGCCTCATGTTGTGCTGCGGCAAAAGCAGCAAAAGGATCTTCTTCTCCCAGGCCCAACTCAAAGTCCGGCGGACGCACCAGTGCTGACTCGACCGGCAATGTGGCTCCACTCGCTGTTATAATTCCTTCGAGATTTTCACGCGCAGCCGCCAATTCTTGGCTGGCGTCGTCAATAGCTAGAGCTGCGACGGCCGGTTCGTAGTTTGTCTCAAAAATCTCAGCTGGGGTAGGGCCTTCGTCGCTTCCGGCATATTGATAGGTAGCGGCATCAACAGCGGCATCTGCAGCCATTATCTCAGCTTTAACAGGGTTCAAAAGGCCATGCTCCTGCAGGGCGACCTCTACAACGGCCCGACGCTCATCCTGGAATGCATCCGCAGCTGCTCCGCTGGCAATCGCTTTCTCGTCTATGTGTCCGAGTTGTCTGTCTATATCTCTAATATCATCCGAGCTAAGCTCCGGTGCTTTTGGGTTACAAGTAAGTTTTATGTTTATGCTGGCCTCCTTGGCGTGGCTTAAGGCAGAGGCACGGAGAGCTGCTGTAGCACCTCTATCATCCGCCGCCCTGTCTTTTTTGCCAGTACCAACTGCTGCTGCCCCGCCTGCTGCTGCAACTAGAGCACCTATCAGCAAAATCTTCCTAGGCGCAGGCATGCGATCACGTAGTCTTCGCGGCGGTTCCTGGTCTATATCTGGTGATTTTTTTGGCATAATCTACTGAATTTTATCTTTATGATTCAGTATATTGTACCAAATATACATACTTTTGTCAAGATATGTAGTCGTGGAGCTTGCGGGCGTCTTTGTGCTTGCGCAGCTTGGCCAGAGCTTTGGCCTCTATCTGCCGTATGCGTTCGCGCGTAACGGAGAACTCCTGGCCTACTTCCTCAAGTGTGTGACTCTTGCCGTCTTCCAAGCCAAAGCGAAGTTTTAGTATTTTCTGTTCGCGCTCAGTTAAGCCTGATAACATATCCTTGACGTGCTCTTTGAGCAGCTGTCCCGTGGCGGATTCTTCGGGACTAACCGTGTCCTCATCTTCGATAAAGTCACCAAGAACACTGTCTTCTTCGTCGTCGCGAACACTAGCGTCTAGTGAGTGAATATCTTGCTTGATCTTCATAATGTGTTCAACCTTAGCTACGTCCATTTCCATAGCCTCGGCAATTTCTTCGTTCGTAGGCTCGCGGTTAAGCTCCTGTGTCAGACGGCGTTGGGTACGCAGCAGCTTGTTTATTGTCTCGAACATGTGCACGGGGATACGAATAACGCGGGCTTGGTCAGCAATAGCACGGGTAATTGCCTGGCGGATCCACCAGGTTGCATAGGTTGAGAATTTAAATCCTTTATCTGGGTCAAACTTCTCGACGGCACGAAGCAAGCCGGTGTTGCCTTCTTGAATAAGATCCAAAAGATCCAGACCGCGGCCAACATAGCGCTTGGCAATACTAACCACAAGACGCATATTTGCCTCTGCCATTTTGTCTTTGGCTTCTTTTTCTCCGGCTACAACGCGCTGGGCGAGAGCCAGTTCCTCATCAGCTTTCAAAAGAGGGATCTTGCCGATTTCACGAAGGTACAGGCGGACTGAATCATCAGCAATATCATCAAGGTATACTTTGTCATCCAGTACTAGTTCTTCCTCGTCCTCGGCTACCCACTTATCGTCTACTCCCGGAGTGACTGCTTCGCCGCCGGTCACCGGAATATTTGCATCGGCTAGTTCAGTGTATAGGCCGTCTAAAATCTCGACGTTCTCTGGTATTTCGGGAATTGCTGCAAAGATAGCTTCTTGTTCGATCTTGCCGTCTTTTTTGGCTTTTTCAAATAATGCTACTTTTGCCTCTTCTAGTAATTTCTTTGGATCGTCGCCCATGATTAAACCTCTTTCACTGCCTTAAGTAATTGGTCTAGCTTACGTACCTCTGATAGAATAGCGGGCTCAAGTGCTGCGTCGGCCACCTTGAGCTGGCTCGATAGCTTGTTCTTTTGTTGTTTTACGAAATAATCCACCACTTTGACTCGGAGTCGCGCCGCTTCGTACTGAAGCTCTAACGTATCGACATTGTCATAAAGTTCTTCGAACTGTAAGGTAATCATTTTAACATAATCTGTTATGTCTTTCAATTTTGGGGCGTTTTCTAGGCTGCCGTCAAAATCTGGTGTCTCCTGGAGAAAGCTCAAAAGCAATTGCTGCTGGGCCGTCAACATCATTGCAGGCTCTATCAACCCCAGATAGCCGCGGGTTCCTGGCAGCATAAGAGCTAGGCAAAGCAAATGTTCGATAGACTTTAGCTGGTCCTTATCATATTGTCTGGGCAGAGGGTCCAGCGGTGCTTTAATAGATTTTAGGCGATTTTCCTGGTTTAAGTTGCTCTTTTTTTGTAGTTTGACGCGAAGCGAATCTGCACTCACAGCTATGAGCTCGCTTAGACGAACAACATAATGATCCTGCTCGACCGGATCCTCGATATTTTTTAGAACACGTAGCACAACATCAGTGAACTCCCGCTTTCCTTGGGCGCTCGACGTGTCTAGCTTCTCTTGGTGGCGTTTAATAAGCCAGTCCAGCGCGTAGCTATGGCCAGTGATCGCCTTCTGCCAGAGTTTTGGATCTTGGGCTATGAGTTCATCAGGATCTTTGCCGCTCGGAATTGTGATAATGCTCAAATTGACGCCCACCTTGCTAGCTATTGGTATAGCTCGCTCCGTGGCTTCTAGCCCTGCCCTGTCTTGATCGAACGCCAGGCGGACATCTGGAGAAAAACGTGCCAGTACTTTTAGATGCTGCTCGGTGATAGCCGTACCAGCAGTGGCCACCACGTGCTTTTGCCCAACCTGGTGGCTAGCAATTACGTCAAGATTGCCCTCTACAATAACCGAGTATTTCTCCGCACGGATCATCTCCTTTGCCAAATGCAAGCCATATATATGACGGCTTTTATCGTATAAGGGGGTCTGTGGAGTATTAATATATTTTGGCGCACCTTCTGCTTCGTACAACAGCCGCGCAGTAAAACCGACCACCCGGCCGAACGAATCATGCAGAGGCACCATGATGCGTTCCCGGAACATGTCCCCAAGTCCGCCTCGTCTCATAGCTGTTAGTCCCGCCAACTTCAGTTCTTGTTCACTGAATCCTTTTTTAAGAAGATAGTCTGTAAGCCCCCTAGTCGTATCGGGGCTATAGCCGAGCTGAAATTGCAGTACGATGTCCTTGCTAAATCCGCGTTTCTTGAGCAAATAATGTAAAGCATCTTCCTTGGTTCGCAGCTGAGCCTGATAAAACTTGGCAGCTGCAGCTAATGTTTCGTGAAGACGTTCTTTGTTTGGCCCTTTGGACTTTGACCCCGTACTAAATTGCTCTAGGTCAACACCAGCCTTTCGGGCCAATAACTCTAGTGCCCCCTTGAAGTCGAGCCCTTCTACTTCTTGTATGAACGTAAACATATCGCCGCCGCGTCCCGAACTAAAATCGTGCCAGATCTGCTTCTCCGGACTCACTACGAAGCTTGGTGTACGCTCGTTCGTAAAAGGACTGAGACCCTTAAAATTTCTTCCTGCGCGCTTGAGAGAAACATACTCGCTGAGCACATCTTCTATGCTAAGCTTGGCTTTTACCTCTTGTACAGCATCCATGTGAGTAAGTGTAGTGTCAAAATCAAAAAGATAAAAGCATAGACACTATGAACCCATCTCAAATCCCGATTATGTTAAGTGAAAGTCGCTGCAAGCGAGTGCTCCGGCCTGATTTTGGCAAGGAAGCCTATCCAAAGATACGCTGACGAGTCAAATCAGACCGGAGTGCCGCTATAGCGAGTTGAAGCTGGAATGGGGACTTGTGATGAGTTCCATGTTTAGCCTTAAGCTTTTAACTGATAAACTATTCCTATGCCGCCGAACATGCCGAATCAGCAGAATCAATACGACTTCATTCTTAACCCCGAAACCCAAAGTAAAAAAGTCCCCTTGCTAGGAGGTGTCGGCGGGGGCGGAATGAAACAGCGCGTCATCTTTGCTGGCGCTGGCGCCATACTGCTGATTGTTCTAGTGGTTGTAGCTACCTCATTTTTAGGCCGCGCCAGTAACGCTCAAAAAACAAAACTCACAGAACTCGCACAGACACAGACAGAAATTATTCGTATTGCCAGCCTTGGCCAGGAGAATGCAGCTGCCACCCAGACAAAGGCACTGGCAACTACAACAAAGCTCAGTTTTCAATCTTCTAAGAACAGCACCCTCCAGGCCCTAAACAAGCGAGGGATTAAGAAAGTAAACGATAAGATATTGGCCGCTGGCCGCAACAGCAAAAATGACGCTACGTTAGATGAAGGCAAAAAAAACAATCGCTATGACGAGACCTTCCAGAAACTACTTGAGGCCCAGCTTGCTAATTATCAGAAGCAGCTTAGGTCAGCCTTCGATTCTGGCAGTGTAGCCGAGAAAAAAACCTTACAAAAAGATGCTACCAGTGTAAGCTTGCTGCTCAGGAAGCCTGGCGACAAAACATCGACACCGACTAATAAGCCAACCAATGCCGCAAATCCTGGAGACACTGAAAGCGAAGCCAGCGCAGACGACGACACAACCACTACAGAGGACGACGAGGAAGAACTGTAGAGGACCTTACTAGCTTTTGGTTATTAAATCATAGCTGTGACGGATTAAGCCCTGAACTTCTTCCCAAGGTAGCTGCCCAGAGAGAACGATGGTATTCCAATGTTTCTTGTTCAAATGATAACCTGGCATCACCGTTTCGTACTTTTCGCGCAATATTTCACTAAGCTTGGGATCGCACTTTAGGCTAATGCGCATCGGGTCAGCTGTTTCTGATATAAGAGCAAACATTTTATCCCCAGCTTTATAAACGGCTACTTCCTCTCCAAAAGGATAGGTGAGAACTGCGTTTGGCATGCTCAGCACATATTCTTCTACTTCTTTACGCATAGCAAAACTAGGACTTAAGTCGCTCCAGGTAATGCTGCAGCTCGGCTATAGAAGCTTGGATGTCATCAAAAGCACGGTGCGCCTTATTTTTCTCAAATACTACGCCGTACTTAGCCTGCATGAGTACTTTAAAACTGCTGACATCAAGCATGCGGTAATGCAGCAGTTGATCTACTTCTGGCCACCATGCTTTAATAAAACTTCTATCATTATGTATTGAGTTTCCCGCTAGAATAGCTGGCTCATCTCCGAACTGGGCTTTTACAAAACCGACCAGTTCGTGGATGACTTCTTTCTCAGCCCTGCCCTCAGTTTTTATCCGATCCATAAGCCCGCTGGTAGTATGCTGCTCTTTTGACCAGGCATCTATCGCGAGAAGCCGCTTATCTGGCTGGGCAATAACTGCCTCATAGCTAGCAAGAGTCTTGAAGTTAAAATCCGTTATCTCGGCTGCAACTTCCACGATAACGTGCTTGGACGTATCAAGACCTGTCATTTCCAGATCCATCCAAAGAAGCTTGGTGGGTATTGGTTCTATGTCGCTCATTACCTTAGCAGTATACTTGAATAACCCCGTGATATGATACGTCATAGTGAAACGAAAACTTTTTCTAGTACTAATACCCCTGCTAATCCTTGGACTATACTTGGGGCTAAAAGCCGCAAAAACAGAGGCCCCAGCACCGAGCACTTCGACCAATACCAATAATATTCAGTCCTCAGGAACAGGGCAAGAGAAAGACGGTTTTGACAAAGATCTTTTTTCTCTACAAGAACCTACCAGCCCGTGGGTAGTCGTTAATAAGAAGCGAGGTTTGCCCGCTGATTTTGCACCAGAAGATTTAGTAGTACCGGATATCAAGCTGCGCTTAGGTGCTGGAGATGAGCAAATGAAGATTAGGAAACCTGTAAGCAGCGCCTTCGTTGACATGTTTTCAGCAGCAAAAACCGAAGGCGTAGCACTCGTATTTGGGAGTGGTTATCGGTCCGAGACTTTGCAAAAACAGTTCTATAGCCAATACGTTGCTAAAAGCGGCCAAGCAGCGGCTGATACATTTTCCGCCAGACCAGGCTTCAGCGAACACCAAACAGGTCTTGCAGCCGACATCACGAGCTCAAGTGGAAGTTGCCACTTAGAAATCTGCTTTAAGGAAACTCCGGAAGGCAAGTGGATTGCAGCGCACGCGCATGAATATGGTTTTATCATTCGCTACCCGGAAGGTAAAGAAGCTATCACAGGATACCAGTACGAGCCGTGGCACCTGCGCTACGTAAGCACCCCATTAGCTACAGAGCTTAAAGATTCTGGCCAAACCATGGAAGAGTTTTTTGGCTTGCCCGCTGCGAGTCAGTATTGACTAGCCTCTAGTATTTTTACCTCGGCGGACTGGTTAAGCACTGTTTGTAAACGCTTTTTTTGCTCGGCAATAGTGGTTTTGTTCTGGGAGCGGGACAGGGGGGTGGCAGCCTGATCGAGCGTATACATCATAAAATTTTTGCGGCTTAGCAGATCCTCGCGGGCTTTTTGCTCCGGAGTCCACTCATAATGCATGTAAAAAGGCAGGAACGAAAGCTCAGCCACCTTCTTGGCGGCAATGTCTATGTCGATAACTGCCACACCATTAAAGAGCGTCTCTGGCTCCAGCTGTGCATTCACAAAATTACCAATACCGTACCACACAATTGTCTCTCCGCCGTCTTTCCTGGGTAGTTTTTTCACGGGCCCTTGGACGTGCTGGCCATGGCCTAGCACAATATCTGCGCCATTATCGGCTAAGAATTGTCCCAAACGGCTCTGGGCAGAATTAATAGCTGGCGAGTACTCTGTCCCCCAGCGCATACTAACCAACACAATGTCAGCTTGTGATCGGGCCGTAGCCATTTCGCGGGCAGCGGTTGCCTCGTTCCACATATTAACACCATAGCTTGTACCGTTTTTGGTGTTGTTGTAGGTTACGTACGATAGAAAGGCAAACTTGACGCCGTCTTTCTCGAAATAACGGATCGTCTGTTGTTGCTCAACGCTGCGGTTAGAGCCGGCAGTGGCTAGAATATCTGGCTGCTTGCCCCATGCGTCCAAATTGGCATTTATAAGTAGCTGGCCTTTGTCGTTTGAGTGATTCGTACCTGTATTAATAAGGTTGCACCCGAGCAACGTCATATCGCGGGTGAATTCTAAAGGAGCATTAAACACCGGATAACCAGATATGCCAAACTCCTCTCCGCCCGCCGGCACACCTTGCACACAGAAACGCACATCGGCTTTCGAAAAGTACAGCTGGAAGTTTTTCATAATCGGCAGATAATCATAGCCGTCCGCTGTTTTAGCCGCTTTATTTATGGCATCGTGTGGCAACATGTCACCCGCAGCTATCAGCCGCAGCCTGGTTTTTGGCTGCGGCTGAGCTTCTTTTTTGGCTTCCTGCTTATTTTGCGAGGTAGGCTGGTTTGGCTTTTTGCTGCCTTCTGAGTAGCTATTAAAGATTAAGCCCGCTACGCTGAACACAAAAAGTGCGGCTATATACAAAAATGCGAGCCTATTTTTTTTCATCTGCATTTTGGAAGGCTAGGCATACTGAATTGATGCAATAATGCTTACCCTCGGGCTGGTCAGGCGCATCTTCAAAAACATGCCCCAGGTGGCTGCCGCAATTTGCGCACACTGCTTCGGTGCGCTGCATACCATGGGAAGTATCTTCCAGCAAGTTCACTGCCCCCGAGATAGCTACATCCGAAAAACTTGGCCACCCCTGGAGCCCTGGACTAGACGACTCGAACTTAGACGACGAGCTGAACAGCTCTGTGCCGCACGCAGCACAGACGTACATTCCATTATCAGAATGGTTGAGATACTCACCTGAGAAGGGAGCCTCTGTGCCCTTTTCGCGTAACACTCGGTACTGTTCAGGCGTTAATTTTGCCTTCCACTCGTCGTCTGTCTTACCCATCTACTTTTTCTTCTTGGCGGGCTGGTTTGAGAGAGTGCCCAATAAAACAATCACCCAAGCGAGCAACTCAAGCACTACTAGCTGCACAGCTGCCCACACTGCCGGATACAAGTATGTCTGCTGCCAGTCGGCTTCAGGCCCAGCGAAGCCGAATCCCTGCTCCTCACCTAAACCGCTTAGCGTTCCGGCTATACTCCCCGTTGCAAACGACAAACACTGGCCAACAATCATCGCTATTATGACCGCAACTATGACTGAAGTTGCATCCTTGCGCTTTAATATCTTTACTAAAATCATGTCTTTCTCCTAGGTATTAATCTTTTTTCTTATCTAGCTTATCGAGTCTTAAAGCCTTTACTAGATAGTAAATAATGGCTACAACAATTAGAAAACTCATTAGCACATACGCAAATTGTCCCCAAGCAAATATGGCTGTCTTGCCTAGGGCGTCAAACACAAATTTCTTTTGACTTAGGTCGCCCGCTCCCGGCAGTGCGATGCCAAGCAGCGGATTCACAAAGCTGGCCAGCAATTGGTCGACGAGCACCTTAATCTGAGTACCAAGCACCAGACCGACAGCTAAACCAACCACTCCCTGATTCCGGATGAAGTTCATAAAACCTTCAGCTTGCTGGGCCGGAATATTTCTAGCGGCAGTTGTTCGCTTTATGGCCGTCCTGCGCGCACTTGCTGCGGCGCGAGCGGCTGCACTTTGAGCAACGCGAGCTTTTGTTGGCTTTTTTGTTGCTGGGGTCTGATCTCTTGCCATAGGCTGTTTCCTCCTACGTTCGTTATTATCCCAAGCTTACTCCATAGATGAGCTTGGCACAATAGACCTCTTTCACAACCCCCGTCTGTTAACGAAAGCGATTTTCAAGAAGTCGCTGCAAGGCTACGGTGAAAGCGGCCTCCTTTAACGGGACTTCGTTTGCCTTAGAGTAGACAACAACTGCACGAATTGCTCGAGCTAGTATGCGCTCAAGCTCCTTATTAACTTGCTCCTCAGGCCAATGTTCGTTTTTCAGATTTTGTTGCCACTCTAAATAACTGACAATTACCCCTCCGGCATTAGCTATAATGTCAGGAATAATTATTACCCCTTTCTTGGAGAGGTAGTCGTAAGCTGCTTGGTCGAGAGGTCCGTTAGCGAGCTCTAAAATGTAGCGGGCTTTAACCTGCCGCATATTGTTCTCTGTAATAGCGTCACCTAGTGCTGCTAGTATAAGCACGTCTACATCCTGGGACAGAATTTCGGCGGGACTAATTTTGTGCGTTCCAGATGATTTGTACTCCGCCAAGCGATTGCCTGATTCTTTATACTTACCCAGCTCTGTCGCGCTCAAGATGTCATCCCGACCAAGCGTACTGACACCGCCGCTAGAATCCGTAGCTGCTTTGAGATGCCAGTTTGGATGACTATGCTCGGCGATACTTCCAAAAAATGACCCGACATTGCCAATCCCTTGGATTGCCAGGGTTACAACTTCGTCAGTGTCAGCCAAAAGGCTGAGAGTCTCACGGAGCGTTATTACGCCTCCCCGGCCAGTTGCCGTATTCCTGCCCTCACTGCCGCCTTTTCCTATGGTCTTGCCGGTGAAGCTCGCCCGGGAGACATCACCGGTTTGCTTAGAATATTCGTCAACCATCCAATCCATAATTTGTGGATTTGTATTTACGTCTGGGGCAGGTATGTCTTTCTGTGGTCCGATGTGTGGGTGAAGGTATGCCACATACTTGCGGGATAATTCCTCCAGCTCATGCGGTTTAAGGGCCCTTGGGTCTACTGATATGCCCCCCTTTCCGCCGCCAAACGGCAAACCGACTGCCGCTGTTTTGAAAGACATTAGGGTTGCCAAGGCTTGCACCTCGTCTGCATCGACTTCGGGATGAAATCGTATACCGCCTTTGTATGGTCCGGCCATATTATTGTGCTGTACTCGATATGCTTTATGTTTTGCGCCAGAACCGAGCGTGATCTCAAAAGCATGCACAGCATCAGCCTCCAGCAAATTATCTACTTCTTTTTGGGTTAAGCCGAAGCGTTTGGCACTAGTCCGAATCATTGAATGGGCAGTATTAAGCATGGATTATTTGCCTTCTGTCTTTAAAATTATTCCGACAATGTCCTCTGCTTTGCCCACAATAGCAGTCGGCAATAGTTTCGCTAGAGTCGCAGCATCTTGAAATCCCCAGGGAACGGCAATAGACAAAACGCCTGCTCGCTTGGCAGCGTAAATATCGCGGACTTCATCGCCTATCATCCAGGTAGAATCTTTAGTATATGCCTTCTGCTGGATCAATTTCTTAACACTTTTATGCTTCGTGAAAAAGCCTGGTTTTTTTAATACCAATACCATAGAGCCCAGGCCGTTTTTGTCCATCACCAGCTGCACCGTACTTTGCCAATTGCGGCTTAACACGTATAGCTCGCAATCGGCCTGGTGAAGCTCTGTTACAACCTTCTTCATTCCTGGGAAAAGCTTGATGCTATTGGCCCGTTGTTGCAAACGACTACGGCTCTCGCCAACGAGATATGGGAGCCTCCATGGCAAAAAGCGCGACCATAGCGCGGCATCCCAGATGCTAGCCGTAAACAACTTGCGATACTTAGCCCTGTCCAGCGGCGCCCACCCCTTCTCTTTCGCTACATCTCTATAGATATTGCGCAAAATTCCTTCTGTATCAGCCAGGGTGCCATCAAAATCGAAAATCACAACTTTTTTGGGGAGTATTTTACTAGACATCTACATTTTCTCCGGTGTGGGCATGCCCAGTAGTCCAAGCCCGTGGGTTAGTACTTTCTCGTATGACCCGACGAGCTCTGCTCGGAGTGCTTCTCGCTGATCACCAGCCACACGACTATTTTCGTAAAAGCGATTAAAAATTTGTGCAAGTTCATACAAGTAACCGCAGATATGATGCGGCGAGTAATCAGCCAGCGCCGCCTCAAAGGTCTCGGGATACATGCTGAGTTTCCGTGCCAAACTTCGCTCGAACTCGTCAAGTTTGATGTCAGCACCAGGAGCATACGCAGTAGAATCTGTGACCTTCTTTAAAATTGCCCGGGCACGCACAAGTGCGTATTGCAAATAAGGTCCGCTGTTACCCTCCTGGGCAACAGACTCATTAGGATCGTAGGCAATGTTGCCCCCGATGCGGTTTTTAAGAAATGAGTACCGCACCGCTCCTAGCACGATCGACTTGTCGCCACCTTTAGACGCCGCGAAGGTAGCCTCCAGTACGTCTTCCGCCATGACCACGTTTCCGCCGCGGCTGCTCATTTTTGAGCCATCAGCAAAATTTATTCTTCCGTGCGTATGATGGACGGTCTTGGCTACTAACTCCGGTTCATATTGCTCAATACTTTTCATGACCACGCTCAGATGGTCCTTCTGCGAAAAATCGGTAATAATAAAGGAAATGTCGTAGTGATAGTCAATGTATTTCTGTTGGATCAATCCCACGTCCTTGCCGGCGTAAGTTGTAAATCCTTGGCTATTTACGAACACCTGCGTGAACAAACCGAAAGGCTCGCCGCGAAAAATAATTGCTCCGTCAGATTTTTCGTAAACTGTTCCCAAATGCTTGTTAATCGTTTCGAAACCGAGGCGGTCAACAGCACTCTCCGGATAATATTTATCGAAGGGCTTCATGTTGAGCAATTCATAAAGCGAGTCAAATCCGTCATAGCTCCACTGCCGACAAGTCCAATATATTTGGGCAAATGCCGAGTCTTGATCCTGGTCAGTATGAACTTGGTAAACCCGTTTATTCATATTTATAATGTTGTTCTTGGTTTGTTCATCACCTTCATAGGCTTTGTGGCCTTCCACGTAACGGTCGCTAACCCACTTTGCCCGGTCGCTTTTTTGAAGCTCCTTCAGCTTTTCGGGATTCTCGCCGCCGATTGCTTGTAGTATGGCCCACATTGCTTTGCCAACATGCAACCCTACATCGCCACCAAAATTAACCCTTTTGACTTCGGCCCCCGCGGCTTCCATGAGGTTGGCGACCGCATCACCAACTAGGCTAGTATAAAGGTGCCCTGCATGAAGTGCTTTAAACGGATTGGGGTCCGAGTATTCGGCAACAACAATTTGGCCATCAAGTGGTTTTTTCAAGGAATCAATTGCAGAGCTCGCGGATGAAACAACTGCGCTATCGGCTACACGGACATTGATGAATCCCGCACCCGCCACAGTAGCATCCATATCAAGCTTTTCTACAATCTGTTCCGCAATTTCACGCGGCTTTGTTCCCATTTTAGCCGCCAGCTGCATAGCCACATTAGTTGAGTAATCTCCAAATTGTTCTTCAGGCCGAGTTAATATCACCGTGACTTCTTGCTCAAACAGCTCCAGGCAAACGGTCTCAATAGCTTGTTTATATGTTTCCATCATCTTTTATTAGTATATCACCTAAGGTGTTAGCGGCCGTGAGCCTACAGTATCTAGAGCCTTGCCGATTATGAATGCCTCTGCGTTTATTTGGGCATTTGGATCAGGGAACATAATATAGTCTCCTTTTTGAGCAACAATTTCCTGGTTGTTTTGGTGGCCAACTACCTGATCATCTACTAGTTGTTCAAAGTTGTAGAGCTTAGGATTCAAATAAAAATCGTCGTGCTTACGAATGACTGCACGTTCTGCTTTGATGATTTTCTTTGGGCTTTTTGAAAATGCTACAGTGTCTGCGATAACTCCGTAATGTTGCAGAAACTGCAGAACTGACTTTTTGGCTAAAGCCTTGTAGTGCTTGGACTCCTCGATTGGCCCGCACTCCACACAAATACCAACTTTCCCTGACAGGTGCATGTAGCCGTCCGCTGCACCCGGCTCCACAGCAGTCCAGTTTGTTGAGATGATACCGGGATCCAGCTTAGAAGCAACTGGCAGGGAGCTCTCTTCACAGATGACGAAAGCTTCACCCTCTGGATTTTTGTAGGCGTGAAGGTCTATCAACGCGTCACACGCATCAAGCAGCTTCATAAGTTCTCTAGCCCGTCTGTCCTCGTAGCTCCTGCCTTTATTGTCGGCGTTGAAACAACGATTTATATTTTTATTCACTAGCCGAACATTTTTATTAACCGCTGGGGGATTAGCTAGCACCAGGTAAACGGTCCCTTTGGTAATGTGCAGTTCACGCTTGAGCTCGTGCAAGGCCAAAATACCGGCTCTCTCATCTCCGTGGACTCCTGCAAAGACAGCGAGCACCGGGCCCGGCTTGGCGGCCTGCAGTTTTGTGACATTTGATAGCACCATATGTTTAGCCTTCCTCGCCATATGTATGCAATTCTACTGCCACGTCACAACAGACTGGGGCAGCTGGAGTAAACCCAGGTGGTCTGTTTGGGCACAACGCGCAAAGATCCCAGCACGCAGCCGGTATGGCTGCTGTATCACTGATAACGGTGGCTCCCAGCCTAGTCTGAAACAGCGGCAAGCTGGCACCATTTGCAAATGCGATAACCTGTTCCAGCTCCGGCAGGGCTGTTTTCGCTTCTTGGACAACAGTTTCGCTTAGCTTCGCGCCGATGCCGCTGCCTCTGTGATGGGGGCTCACTACAAGGCCTCCGAATTCGCCCACAACGCTGTCGTAGACAACGGTGATTGCACTGTAGCCTAATACCTGGCCGCAGCTTTCACCTCTTGCGATCACGCTAAACGGATGAGCGCCGACCTGCTCTGGCTCCATAGGAACCATTGATCCTGATTCTTTTGACCAGAGCGATATGCGTTCCCTAGCCGCTAGATGGCAGGGATTTTCGTGGTTAAATTTTTCTACTGCAAAATTCATCTTAGATCCTTAAAAATTAAAAAAGCTCCCTGAGATACGGGAGCTGTCTGGAGCTTTAATTATTTATTTTAATAATTACAAGGACAACTCCCGTGGATACGTGAGCGACGGCGAACCAAGTTGATCTGTAATTGAGGCATACTCATATTTATAATTATAGCATAATAGCTATAAATGTAAAATTAGCTAGCTCGCAGAATCCTTGCCGCCTGCCAAATAACCCCATACGCACTGGCTAACAGGCCAAAAAAAACAAAGGTGATTATGTATGTATCTAGATGCGCCGCCGGATTAACAAATCTGTCTGATACATCAAACAACAGCCCTGCTGGTTTTAGCAAGATATCCCATGTGTTCCAGCGGGTGAACCTACCCAAGTAGGTGGCAAAACTGCAGGCCACGAAAATGGCTCCAATAATTGCATACGACAGCCTTAGGTTAACCTGTTGGAGCATCGCCCGATGGACTAGGTAAACCGATAAGTAGCCGAGTACCAAGCCGTTGCAGGCAAAGCTGGTGAGCATGATTGCATCGAACAGCAGGCTGGCCTCGTAGTTTGTCCTCAGGTGTATAAAATCTGTAACAAGGTAGAAGCTATTGGGCAAAAACACAAACCAGACAAAGCCAAGTAGTATTTGCTGCCACCTAAGCCACCCGTATTTTCTAACCCGAAGAACCAGCCACCAGGCAAGCAGAGCAGGGATAATGGCCAGCACTAGATTCCAAAGTAGGAAACTATACCGCATACTGTCCGACACTGTAATGCGAGCAACGAGCAAACCAATGCTCACTAGGCAGAACACGATCAGCGACAGTACCAAACCGCCCGGCGATTGCTCCGCATTCTTTCTAGATATCACGTTAGTAAGTATAGCAATCATCAGCCAAGCCTAGAGCTGGCCCGAGCCTAGAGCTCTGTTTTAAATTTCTCTACCAACTCAACCGGAGTGGGGTTTACTCCGTTCAATAACGCTGTATACAAACTCACGAAATCGCCATAAGCCACACCCCAGAGCATTTGCTCGAGTACATTGCCACCCTGCAGCTCCACCGCGTGGGCAGCCGGGCGTTTGCCGCTGAGCATGCGGTCGCTTATTTCGAAGCGTTTCTGGGTTTGCGGGTGGTCTAGCGAACTCCTGAGATCAATTATCTTGTAAGGTTTGTCTAGTGGGTGGCTGCTCCAGCCCACGAATTCATTATGGTTAAATTCTGGATACGTGCCCTGCCACGCTACGTTCTTGGCATTCTCGTTGAAACTAATCTTCCACTTATAGGCTACCGACGAGAATAAGGAACTGCCGTAGATAACAAAGCTGCTCCCCACGAGATCAAGCGCCAGTTGTTTGGCAGAGTTTTGCGCCGTAGGTACATCGACCAACCAGCCGGTCACCGCCTGCTCCAAAAACGCAGCTGCTTGCTCCAGTTCAGCGGCGGCCCCTTTAGTGACGCCGGCTTGATCTAGAATGGCCGCCAGGGCTTTAAGATTGTAAAGTGCTGCATAGCGGGGCTGGGCGGCTTTTGGCAAAATAACTAAAGGGTAGGCATTCTCCCGGGCAATGTCGGCTAGTTTGCCGCCGCCTGCAATGACCGCAATTTGTGCGCCCCGCTGCTTTGCCTCGGCAATTATGCTTATAGCTTCTTCCGTGTTGCCTGAATAGCTGGCGACAATTACGAACGTGTCCTGACCTGCATAGCCCGGCAACGTGTAGTCGCGCACGATCTCGAACGGCTTGGGCAAGTTAAGGCATGTCTGAGCCAGAGAGGCTGCCAACGCTGAGCCGCCCATACCTCCATATATAACATTAGCCACGCTGGCGATCTCGATACTAGGGCTTGCTTCGAAGTTATATTGCAACTGCTGGCTCTGTTTACCGGCTATACCTAGAGCATCTTGGGCATCTCGTTCGTGAACCATTTTTAGATCATCAAGCATCTAGAAAAATCCCTTCAAGAATATTAATGGTTATGCTATATACTATACCTAAAGTATTTATTAGTTACGATAGCAATCAGGGGGGCATTATGATTGACGACGAGCACAACATCACACCAAGCGAACCAGTAAACAATGGCCATGGCTCAGTAGCCAGCTCACCTATTCAGCCAGGCTATTCCCTTGGTTCAAATCCACTTGTCACTGCGCCCACAGCACCGCAGCCAGCCACACAAAGCGAGCCAGATTCTGCACCAATCATAGCACCGACAGTTGTCGCGCCGACAACCACTCCACCACCTACGGGCGATCTTGCCGAAATCAAACAGAAGGCCTTAGCTCAGCTCTCACCAATAGTTGGCCGCCTGGACCAAACGCCAGAAGAGAAATTCCGCACGACCATGATGCTAATACAAGCCTCGGACAACCAAGACTTGGTCAAAGAAGCCTACGCCGCGGCCGAGAAGATCGAAGACGAAAAAGCCCGTGCCGAAGCACTACTCGCTGTCGTCAACGAGATCAACTACTTCGCGCAAGGCGGTTCGCCTTCTAGCAAGACTAGCTAGGTCCTAGCGCTGGAGCAACTCGTAGACACGAGTTAGCATCTGGTTTTGTACGCGTATATCCTGTTGCAGAGCAACAATCTGACCCTCAAGAGCCATAATTTTGCGCCAAGCTTGGTCTCGCTGAGCATTGGATTGGCGGATAATAGCTTGATTTTCTAGCTGAAGAGATTGGACACTGCTTAGTATCCGGTCGCGGGCATTGTCGCAAGCTGCCTGGACATCATACTTTGTTACCAAACGTTCTATAATTCTGTTTTTGGTGTTCTCCGTAACTGATACGAAGTCCTGCCTCGTTAGTGTGTTCATCTAACCCCCCCTCACTTAAGGTTTATCAAAGACCATCCCCGGCTCTGTATGCTCATTTTACATACTGCCGTAGCTATAAATTGTGGCAATTCTTACAAGGTATCGTATTTTAAGAGACAGCTAGAGGCCTTCGTCGCCGGTGTGCGGCAGGGACGGCTGATCCCCGGTGGAAGGCGTCGTCGGAGAAGTTGTTGCTGGAGTCGGAGTCGTCGTCGGAGTACTTGAGCTAGGTGTTTGTCCTTGGCTGTTTGTATTTGTTTCGGCTGGCTTGTCATCTGGCCGCGTCGAGCCATCTTTTTGCTTCTGTTCCTGCTGGTCAATGGTAGTTATAGGCTGCTTGGGTTGGTCGTCTTTATTAAAGTTTCTGTAGACCGCGCGGCCACCATAAAATAAACCCACCGCTATTAGAAGCGTCAGGATAAGGGTAGCAAACCCCAATAGCACCGCCATGCCCCGGCGCTCACGCTTTTCTGCTTGATAATACTGATTAACTTCCTCAGGTAGAACGCTAGTATTCTGCTTCCGCCTGAACCGATCAAAAACGCCCATGCCATCTCCTACTTGAATAATGCAATAGTACTACAAAATAGCTCTTTTGGCAATATCTTTGTTTAACGCTTATGTTTTAACTTTAACTTAGCCATTCAAAGAGGTTTTTGGAGTGTATGATACTCAGGCTAGCTGCAGGGTATGTCTCTTGAAAATACTTGGGAGTGCGTGGCTTCTCATCTTCCAGGCGGAAGTCAAAGGCCTGCCACTCGTTGTGTAGCTGCTCAACTAAATCGACTTGCCCGTTCAGGCCACGCCAGTAATAGCGCTGGACCGTAGCTGTCTGCCCCTGCCACCAACGCATTCGTTCGTTCATGCAGAAATTTTCCCACAACCCATCTTTATCGGCCCGCATAGATAGAGGTTGGAGACTTTGAATGAGTGCGTTTCTTATGCCTAAGTCGTAGAAATACACCTTGCGCTTGCGGCTACTTAGATTTCCTCTTTGCCCGGTAAGTGCAGGTACACGATAAACAATAAATGCTGCTTCAAGCAGTGTAATATACCTCTCGATGGTTTCCAGCTTAACGCCCATATTTACGGCAAGTTCATGATAGGACACCTCGTTGCCAATTTGCAGAGCCAAGGCTTGCAGCAACGGAGGCAAAAGCTGTCGTTGTCGCAGCTCCACTAGCTCTACTGAGTCCTTGTATACATACCTCTGGGCAATGTCGCTAAGCTCCTCGGCTGCCTGGGCTTCATCCTCCAGGATAATACCTGGATAGCTGCCGAAACGAAGCAACCGCTCCACCAGCGTTTCCATTTGCAAGTTGCTATAGCCAAGGCCAAGCTTTATCTCCCCCACCGACAGCGGCGCTAGAAAGAACTCATAAGATCGGCCAGTTAACGGCTCTTTGATCTTGTTCGCCAGATCAAAAGACGAAGATCCGGTGGCAATAATATCGAGTTCGGGGTGTGCATCCACCAGAAGCTTTAGGGTTAGGCCAATATTAACTACCCGTTGAGCCTCGTCGATCACGATTCTTTTTGCGTTGCCGATGGCACGCTCGAGCGCAGCAAGGCTCGTTGGCCTTAACGCTTCCTGGGTGGCCAGTTCATCGCAGTTAAGATACAACTGCTTGCCGTCAGGCCCTTCCTGTAAGAGCTTTCGCGCAAGTGTCGTTTTGCCTACTCTTCGTGGCCCATATATAACAAGCACCCGCCCGCGCCCAAGTTTTTTACGAAGTTGCGGTTCTATTGTTCTTTCTATCATGCTGGAGATAATAGCATTATTATCTCCAGCATACAAGAGATATTTTATTAGTTCGTCAAGCCAAAGCCAGTTTTCTTGGAACTCAACATCAGCGGACTCATTGGCAGTTCCTGCGAGGGATCAGCCGAATTATATATAGCAGGAGCAATGTCGTTAGGGCCATCCGGATGGAATAGTGCCGATAGGTACTGTACCTGCCCGCGCCCTGGGCCTATCTCAGTTTGTCCGCCACTATACATAACTATCCCCTGTTCTCGGCAGTAGTCGTACGTCGCAAACAATTCTTGAATTGGGCCAAAGCGCGATGGCTTGAGGTTGACAGCCTTGATCGGGAAAATCTGCTCGTTCATGCTAGCCAAAGAGTGAATCGGAAAGTCCCAGGTTATCCGGGCAGCATGCGGAGCCAATAATGGCTTGGTTTCTTCCGTTATGTCGGGATCCTCTAAGTAGGCATGCGGGAAGTTCTCAATAATCTTTTGATATAACAGCGGGTCGGTCTTAACTTCCATTGCTGTACCCTTATAAAAACCTTTAAAATCCATTGTATCGGTAGCTCCGGTAGCAGCAATCCGTCCAATTAACTCATCTGTCCAATCATTTGTCGGGTCGAGTTTAAAGCGCAGGCTGGGAATTTTCTCAAGCCGTTGTTTAATTGGCTCGAAAGAGGAGGGCTTGCCGAGCCGCATGGAGGCAACAAAAGTCAGCGGCTTTAGCTCCATCGACAGCGCATCGGCCAAATTCGTATTGTTTTGCTGCAGCGCAAGATCAAGCGCGGCACTCTCTATCGCCCATCGGCGATAGTTACGAAATGCCTCACCAAAAACAGTTTCTGGCGCGTCCGGGAAATAATCAAGGGTATCGAGAAGCTTGGAAAACTCATCGAAGCTACGAGTACCGGCTAGTGGCAACACTGGCCCTGCCTCTATAAGCGACTTCTGGCAATCAACGAAGTAGGTCACATCTTCGCCTACTCCTGTCATTCCCTTCCCATGGATTTGAAATACGGTAGTCGTCCGGTCACCCAGCTCACTGTTCACCTTATGCACGAGGGGCTCTAGACTGTATGAATCAATAGAAAATATTAATCCGCTGATCTGGCTGTACGTACTCATTGCCTAAAGTTTAACAATAATTAAATAAGATTTAAAATAATTACGAATTCACTTCGTGGTTACTTAAGTCAGCTGAGGGGGAGAACAGCGAAGCATTAGGAGGGGGCATCCCCCTCCTAAAGTGCTTACATCCCCATCATGCCGCCGCCCATGCCGCCCATATCTGGAGCGGCGGACTTCGGTTCTGGAACTTCTACCACAAGCGCACCCATGGTCATAGATGTGCCGGCGATAGATACGGCGTTTTGGACTACTTCCCTTGTTACGCGTACTGGGTCTACTACGCCATCAGACTTGAGATCTACGAGCTTGCTAGGATTATTGACATTGACGCCTTGTCCTGGCTTGGCTTTACGAATCTGCGGAAGCCATTCGTCGGGATTGAGTCCCGAATTGTGCATTAGTTCAAAGAATGGTCGGAGCAATGCAGTCTTGAGCATTTGTTTGCCTTCGGCAAGCTTGTCCGAGGCCTCTACTGTGATCGTCTCGCTAAGATTAAGTAGTGTTACGCCGCCGCCGGGTACGATGCCTTCGTCTAGAGCTGCTTTGACGGCAGCAACGGCGTCATCGACACGGAATTTCTTTTCCTCTATCTCGGTCTCAGTGGCTCCACCAACTTTGATCACGGCAACTTTGCCAGACAAGGCAGCGCGCCGTTTTACATAATTTTCACGATCGTAGCTCGAACCAGCCGTCTTGGACTGGATATCTATCTGTGAAATACGGGTTTTAATGGACGCCGCAGCGCCTGCTCCTTCGATAATAGTTGTCTCGTCTTTGGTAACAATCACCTTGCGGGCCGAACCAATGACGTCAAGATCGACGTTCTCAAACGTCATGCCGCGGTCTTCACTGATAACCTGTCCACCCGTGAGGATCGCGATATCTTCAAGCACGTCTTTGCGGCGGTCACCGAAGGCCGGAGCTTTCACGGCTACGGCGTTAAGCACGCCCTTTAGCTTGTTTAGCACTAGCACTCCAAGCACTTCGCCCTCTACGTCCTCAGCTATTAGCAGTATGTCTTTTTTGCCTGTTTGGGCCAACTTCTCAAGAATTGGCAAGAAGTCCTGGGCACTGCTGATTTTTTTGTCAGTTATAACAATAGCTGGCTTGTCTATAACGGCTTCCATACGGGTCGTATCAGTTACCATGTACGGGCTAATAAAGCCGCGGTCCATAGTAAAGCCCTCGACTACTTCGCTCTCCAGCTCGCGTCCCTGGCCTTCTTCGACAGTCACGACGCCGTCTTTGCCAACTTTGTCGATGACATCGGCAATCAGATCGCCAATCTCAGAATCACCCGCTGAGATAGTAGCCACTTCGGCTACGCGCTTTTTGTCACCCTTGATGTCTTCTGCCATGGTTCCGAGCTGCTTAATAACGTCTGCGGCGGCGGCCTCCAAGCCTTTTCTAAGCAGCATGGGATTATGCCCGGCAGCAATTAGCTTGTTGGCTTCGTTTAGAATATGGTACGTCAGTACGGTAACGGTGGTGGTACCGTCACCAGCAACGTCGTTCATTTTATTCGCAGCTTGCTTTATCAGTTCGGCACCGACTTTGTAGCCCAAGGTCTCGTCGTCGACATCGGCAATTTCTACGCCCTTGGCTACTGTTACACCATCGTGCGTAACTGTGGGGTTGCCGTAGCTTTTGCTGATGACCACATTGCGGCCTTTTGGCCCCATGGTTGTTTTGACTGCGTTATAAAGAATCTCCGCTCCGCCCAGTACTCGCTTACGCGCATCATCATCGTAAAATACTTTTTTTGCCATAATTATAGATACTCCTTGTTATTTGACTGTCGCAAGCACGTCGTCTTCGCGGACGAGAATGTATTCGGTGTCACCAACTTTGACGTCGGTAGTGCTATAGCCTTTGTAGACAATGCGATCGCCAACTTTGAGAGTCATTGGTATGCGTTCGTTGTCATCGCCGACTTTGCCAGGCCCGACAGCCATGACTTTGGCTATTTTAGGTTTTTCGGTAGCGTTCTCGGGCAAGTAAAGCCCGCTCATTGTTTTGGTAGCGGCAGCTTCTGCTTGGGCTACTACATAATCCGCTAATGGGCTAATGGGAATTGCCATTAAGTATCTCCTCTTTTTAGATTATATATACCAAATGTTTAAGATTTTTGAGCTAATGATTTCTCGCAAGGGAAAGCTGTTTTTGCTGCCTCCTCAACCACTAACTCGCTAGCACTCACTATACCCGAGTGCCAATTTGCCTGTCAAGGTTCTGTTTCGTTTCCATTAGTTTTTCCCAGACCGTAATATTCTTCATGCGTCCACGCATATACCATGTCAAACAACAGTGTTGTCTTCAGCGTGAACAACACCCCTATGCCTTCGATCGTAACCGTTGTTTCCTCTCGTCCAACACTAATCGACCCAGCTCCAAGTTCATCTTCGATAATGAGACCGTCATGATCAGTTTGGTGTATCATGACGGTGCCTATTTCTTCTAAGAGCTTCCCTAGGTTGTTCCCATAAGCCGTGGGGTTTCCCCCAATAATATCAGCGGCGTGCAATAAGGCTACTGAATCGTCACTAAGACCAAACTCTGGATGAACCAATAAAGGAAGATCGATGGCTGCACCTCCGTAAACAACATGGCTAAGTCTTTCAAAGTGTTCGCTACCCATGCTGGATCCTATTTACGCTCGCAGTTATTATCTTTCCAGTCTTATGATCCTTAACAAGCCTTATCGGAACATCGTCAACACTACCCTCATAAACACTGGATTGGCGCTCTGGATCGTATCTTGTTGGCTCACCTCGAGAGACGTTAACTACGCTCTTGAGTACCCTTTCTGCTGACCACTCCTGCGGGAACATTGTCGAACCCCCCAGTTTTTTCATAACAACTCCTTCATCCTCAATCTCTACGATATTACACCGAAATGTACCATTAGGATGCACTCTTTGAGATTTACGAAATCTTCTGAGGGGTTTTTTGGGATTATCAGGATCATGAATCTCAGACGCAAAAACTCTTGAGCCTCCCATGTCAAGTTCATCCACGGTTCTCATGTGGTGTGCGCCTCCTCTATGATCACCTACCAGGATATGCGATAACGCGTCGCTTCCGGTCTCTTCATTGATAGCAAACTCGTTAAGCTCCCCTGACTGGGCATATTCGCTACTTATCGAACCAGCAACAACTAAGTCCTCAACAAACCGGTCACGCGTCAGTTCCATAACTTCTCTGGAAGGAGAACCCGTTTCGTGCAAGTCGACAACTCCCATTGGCGGAGGTCTTTCTGCTTGTACTTCAGGATGATGAGTCATGGCGGGTATATTTTAAAAAACTTTTCTATTCTATATCTTTTATTTCAGAACTAAATATAAATATATACTATCATAGAATGGTATTTTATGCAACTATAAATTTAAGCCGAATTTTTAAGCAGTCCCCGGGCTATTTCGCGTTCGTCCCACGGTAGGGGTTTGCCGCCCATATTGCGGTGATCTTCGTGGCCAATACCGGTGAGCAGTACGATGTCACCCTTTTTTGCCTCGCTAAACGCGGCTTTTATGGCCTCTAAGCGATCTGGAATTATCGTAGTCTTACCCTCGCCTTTGGCTGCTTGGATGCCAGCGTAGACTGCTTGGCGGATAACTTCGGGGTTCTCGGTATATGTCTCGTCGTCTGTTAGGAAAATTCTATCTGCAAGATTTGCTGCCACTTCACCCATGATAGGCCGTTTGGCCTTATCTCGGTCGCCGGTGGCTCCAAATACGATCATAACGCGGCCTTCTGCAATCTGGCGCAGCGAAGTTAGTACTTGCTCGATAGCATCTGGCGTAACACCAAAATCAACCAATACTTTGAAGTTCTGTCCAGCTTCGATTGGCTCGAGCCGACCGGCCAAACCATGCAGATTTGCAACACCTTTTTGAATCAGTTTGACGCGAACTCCAAGTACCAGGCCGACACTAGCAGCAGCAGCGGCGTTATACAAATTTACCTCGCCGAGCAGAGAGGTCTTTAAGAGCAGCTTCCCAGCCTCTGTTTTTAGCTCCACCTCAGAACTTTTGCTGCCAAGTTTTACCGTTTGTATTAACGCATCTGAGCCAGATTTTTTACCAAACGAAAAAACCTGGGCCGTCGAACGTCCAACAAAATAGCTGTACCATTCGTCATCTGCATTCAGCACGGCCCATTTCGCCTTATAATTTCGCACCAGGAGCGATTTAACTCGGGCGTATTCTTCCATAGTCTTGTGGTAGTCCAGGTGCTCGGTTGTCAGGTTGGTAACTACAGCGATTTCCACTGGTACACCCATGATCCGATCCTGGTGGAGGGCGTGGCTAGTGACTTCTAAGACCACCCAGTCTACCTTTGCGCGCCTGGCTTTTGCGAAAAAGGCCTGCACGATAGATTGCTTATCGATAGTAAGGTGAGTCTTGTTGGGCTCGCGTTCGCCTGCTATCTCGTAGAAAACTGTGGTGAGGACTGCTGTCTTGTAGCCTGCAGCCTGCAAAACCTCGTTGATATAGGCACAGGTGGTGCTCTTGCCGTTGGTACCTGTGACCACAATAACTTTCATGCCCCGAGCCGGGAAACCGTAACGAGCTTGCCAGGCTACTCCCCTGCTTTTGCGGTAACTTTTCTCGAGACTCCGGACTGTTTTTTTGGGCACGACTTTGCGAACGATTCTCTTCGGGTTCATTATTCTATGATAACCTAAGAAGCCATGATGAACTCACCCAAAGGCTGAACCAGGTTTACACTTGCCCGCCTGGTAACGGGTAGGTCCTGCTCAACTTCTCCTGCATGCGATAATTCAATTTGTACCTCAGATATTTGTCTATCGGCATCACTATATTCAATTTCTATATCTAGATTTACTAAGACATGGTCCAGTAGTTCGAGTTGGAGCTCGGACAGCGCGCCGCGTTCACCAACCGCATACACTGAGCCATGGTCAGGATCAACCAGCAGGTCAAATTGGTGCTGGGTAGCATCAGGATCAAGCGAGATACTTTGCATAAAGAGATTAAAGTTAGCCTCGATTACTCCTTTGTCTTCCTCCGCAATTGTCCGAGCTTCAACTACTTGGTCACGACATTCTTGCCTCAAGAGACGGTGCGCAGCTGCGTGTCCTGGCCAGGTTAGCCGTTCCCGGTGCCAGCCTCTCTCGGGTAATTGTTCTCCGAATACGGAGTGTCCGCGCTGCCTTTGCATTGTTTTTATATAACTCCTATGATGAATGAATTTAAACATCGTTTAGCTCTTCCGTCAACAACCGCTTATTGGCGCCCTCTTGTTATACTGTTACAGCATGAAAATTCTTGGGATTGAAACCAGTTGTGACGAGACTGCGGCGGCTGTTGTGGAAAACGGCAACCGCCTGCTGTCTAGCGTGGTCTCCAGCTCTATGGACATGCACGTAGTGTACGGAGGCGTGGTGCCAGAAATTGCAGCGCGCAGCCATATAGAGCTCATTAATCCCGTTATCCTGCAAGCACTAGTACAAGCAGAAACAAGCTGGGATGATATCGACGCCATTGCCGTAACACGCGGACCAGGCTTGAGCGGTAGCCTGCTTATCGGCGTGTTGGCAGCCAGAACACTGGCCATTATCAAGAACAAGCCGTTATACGGCGTGAACCATGTTGCTGCCCATGTTTACGCCAATTTTATAACCGAAGCGGCGGCTTCTCTGGCTCCTAACTACCGGCTACCGACTACGGCACCTGTCTTCCCCGTTTTGGCACTAATCGTAAGCGGGGGTCATACCCAGCTTGTTCTATTTCGCGATCACTTTGACTATTCCCTACTGGGCCAAACTGGCGACGACGCCGTCGGTGAAGCATTTGATAAAGTAGCTAAGATTCTGGGACTCCCCTATCCAGGCGGGCCCAATGTAGAAAAAAAGGCGCTGGAGGGCGATCCTAAGGCCTTCAAGCTCCCAAAAGCCAAGATGCCGGATAAATACGACTTTTCATTCTCTGGCCCGAAGACAGCTGTTCTCAGGCTGGCGCAGCAGCAGATTGGTGAGGACTACAACTTCCCCTCCTATAAACTAGCGGGGAGACTAAGCGAAACACAGAAGGCCGACATTGCCGCCAGCTTCCAGCAGTCGGCCATAGACACTGTGGTAGATAAGACCTGTTTGGCATACGAAGAATTCCGGCCAAAAAGCGTGGTAGTCGCCGGCGGTGTAGCCGCCAGCAGCGCCCTGAGAAAAGCCCTGTCTGACCGTCTGCCTATAGCCATCAACTATGCCGACGTAAGACTGTGCACTGATAATGCCGCTATGATAGCTGCTCTCGGCTGCTTTATGCATATACACACACAACCTGCGTCCAACCCTTATGCCCTTAGCATTGAGCCTAATTTGCAGATGTAAGCTTGCATCTTGTTCGTCCTGCGCATATGCTTAATAGTGAAAACAAACACGCCAAAAGGCAGGTAGCTACCATTGCCTTGTTTGCAAAAATTGGTTGAAGACGGGTAAATAGAGGGCTTATAGTAAAAGTCTTGTATTTTTTTGTTTTCTTTTCACGTGAAAACTTGTATTAACAGTGCTTAGACAGAGCCTTACAGAGGTGATATACTGGCTGGTATGAATTCTCTGCTGCTAATTGGTTCTGTCAGAAATGGTGTGCGCTCGGCGCGCTATATTTCACTATTGTCTTAGAACTTACCAATTAATACCTCACAGGGAAACTCCTATGAAATTACCCAAAACGTACAATCCACACGAATACGAAAAAGATATCTACACGTTGTGGGAAAAGAGCGGGGCTTTTACCGCTAATCCAGCCGGCAAAAAAGAACGCTTTACCATCAGTATGCCTCCGCCGAATGAAACGGGGACACTTGGCGTACATCACGCCATATTCTTAACCCTACAAGACATCATGATCCGTCACGCAAGGCAAAAAGGGAAGGACGCGCTCTGGGTGCCAGGCACCGACCATGCTGCCCTAGCCGTAAATGCCTTGATAGAGAAGAAGCTGGCTGAAGAAGGGACTGACAAGTATGAGATTGGTCGCGAGGAGTTTCTGCGCCGTACTCGAGAGTTCGTGGGTAATAGCAGGGAAACCATGATAGCCCAGATGCGGGCTGTTGGCGCTAGCGCCGATTGGTCGCGTATGCGCTATACTCTGGACGAATCTTTGAACCGGGCAGTGAACGAAGTGTTCATGAGCATGTATAAAGATGGGCTAATTTACAGAGGTCACCGCATCGTAAATTGGGACCCAAACCTACAAACAACTGTTTCGGATGACGAAATGGCGTACCAGGAAGAGAAGAGCAAGTTCTACACGCTGCGATACGGCCCATTTAGGATCGCCACGGCTCGGCCCGAGACAAAGTTCGGAGACAAATATGTGGTTATGCACCCCGACGACAAGCGCTATGCCGAGTACAAGCACGGCGATACCTTTGAGACCGAGTGGATCAACGGTCCAATCACAGCGACAATCATCAAGGATGAAGCAGTAGATCCCAAGTTCGGTACCGGTGTTATGACCATTACGCCCTGGCACAGTGTGGCTGACTTCGAGATTGCCGAGCGGCACAGCCTAGACCGTACGCAAATTATCGACTTTCATGGAAAGTTACTGCCTATAGCAGGCGAGTTTTCGGGCCAGGACATACTCGAGGCCCGGCCGAAGATTGTCGAAAAGCTAAAGAAAAAAGGCCTGCTGATCAATACCGACGATGAGTATGTGCATAATATTGCCATTAATGACCGCGGGAAGGGCATTATTGAACCTCAGATAAAACTGCAATGGTTCGTAGACGTTAACAAAAAAGCAGTGCACTGGAAGGGCAAAAACCGCAGCCTGAAAGAAGTTATGCAGGCCGTTGTAAACGACGGCGATATCGAGATCGTACCAAAACGTTTTGAGAAAACATACTTCCATTGGATCGATAACTTGCGTGATTGGTGTATCAGCCGTCAGATCTGGTGGGGGCACAGAATCCCAGTCTGGTACCGCGAAGATACTGACGGCAAGCAAGAAACGTATGTTGGCTTAACGCCGCCCACTGATCACAGCGAAGGCTTTCGTGAGTGGGAACAAGATCCAGACACACTCGACACCTGGTTTAGTTCGGCGCTCTGGACTTGGAGCACCTTGCTAGATCCAAAACTAACAAGCGATCCCACACTTAGCCTCAAGGAACTTTTGGCCCGCAGCAAAGACTTCCAAACCTACCATCCTACCACTGTGATGGAAACTGGTTGGGACATATTATTTTTCTGGGTCGCCCGCATGATCCTATCTACCACCTATGCTACCGGGCAAGTACCGTTCAAGACCGTCTACCTGCACGGGATGATACGTGCTGAAGACGGCAAGAAGATGAGCAAAAGCCGTCCAGAATCGATCATTGACCCCTTGGCAATCATCGACACCTACGGCACTGATGCGCTACGTATGGCCCTGGTTATGGGCGTAAGCCCTGGCAACGATCAGAATTGGGGAACTGGCAAGGTGGAGGCCAACCGCAACTTTAATAACAAGCTGTGGAATATCGCCCGCTACGTCGAGAGTTTGGCAGACAGCCAACAGGCAAGGGAAGAGCCCGAACCGCGAACATCTGCCGACCATTGGATACTTGGGAAGCTGGCTGATTCGATCAAATCCATTGATCAATCAATAGAGAATTACGACTTTAGTGGGGCTTATCACGAGCTGTATCACCTTGTATGGGATGATTTTGCCGATTGGTATGTCGAAGCCAGCAAACACAGCTTAAACTACGGCGTGCTGACGTATGGACTTGAGACTATACTCAAACTAGCTCACCCATTTGCGCCGTTTGTTACGGAGACAATCTGGCAAACTATATACCCTGACGACGCTCGTTTGCTCATTACCACACCTTGGCCCAAGGCTGTCAAGTACGACGATAAGATTGCCAAAGAATTTGAACAGCTGCAGGTGATAATTAGCGAAATACGTCAGATCAAGACAATGCTGGGACTCAAATATACAGCTCTCTACTATAAAGATTCACCTCTGTTAAAAGCCAATTCCAAACTAGTGTCTGCCTTGGCCAAGCTAGACGAAATGAAATCGGCTTTCGAAGCCAAAGGCCTGCGGCTAACACAAACGCCCATCACGGCATGGCTGGATATCGACGAAGAAGTCGCCAAGCGGTTCGTAGACAAGCTGAAGACTCGCCGCGAAGAGCTAAAGAAACAATCTGAAACACTAGAAAAACGGTTGAAGAACAAGTCCTACGTGGACAAGGCCCCAAAAAAGCTGGTTGAGGAAAGCCGGCAACAACAAACCGTTCTTCAACAAGAGCGAGCAACAGTAGAAAAGCAGCTCGAACAATTCGGCCAAATCTACTTTGCTTAAGTACGTTTTTAGGTATCGAGGCGCAGACTGGAGAGCTTAAAGCGCCGGGGTGGGCGCCCGCCAAACTGGTTGCGCAGCTTGTTGCCCGGCACTATGCAAAGTGCAAAAAGGATCAAGAAGCTAGCCACATTGAGGATCCAGAAATCACTTAGGCGGGCGCCGACTTGCAGGCCAAAAAATAGCAGCAATATAGGCACCCCTGGATAGCCAAAATCATGGGCCCGCCTAACTGCCAAAACAAAGAAGTACATGCAAAATATAGCGGCAGGTATCAGAAATATGTAGTAAATGGGCTTAAATACAACCGAGGCTTTAGAACCGTTAAATACAATATCCAACACCGCGAGAGGTATCAAAAAGACGGCACTAATTACCCCCAGCACAGCGATAGCTAAGGCGTTGCCTATAATAAATGTCCGGCGGTCAATACGTCCATGGAGCAGTGGCATCATGCTTTTATAGTACTACGCATTAACTTTTAAAATTCTAGGGCCTGCATAGCCCGCTTAACCGATTCGTCTGGCCGATAATCGTCGAACCATAGTACATGCCAATCCTGCCGCTCAGCCGCCATTAGATTGGCTCTGGAGTCGTCAATAAGCAGAATTTCGCTCGGCTCGGCTTTGGCTTCTTTGGCGGCAAGTTCATATATCTTTTGATCAGGTTTGATCAAACCTACCTCAGAAGAGTCAACAATTGTATCATATGGAATATTTGGGATAATGCCCTTTGTGCGCATCGAGGATATAAGCCCTGGAGGTATGTTACTCAGCAGTCCCAGCCTGTAATTCTCTTGCACCCACTTCAATAACTCCACTGTTTCGTCTATAGGATCGACAGCTGCCAGATAGTAAGGAGCCCAGTCAAAGTGAGGCACGTCAAATTTTCGAGCGAGCGTCTTGTTGAAGTCTTGCATTGATATCTTGCCGCTGCACACAGCGTCGTTGTAATGCCAAAAGGTTTTCTCGACAATATCAGACGAAACGCCGGTATCGGCAGCAACATGGGCAAATGCACGATGAAAAAAACGGACCAAGCAGCCGTTAATGTCAAAATAGACAAACGATATGCCGCTCTTAGAGCGCTTTTTAGGCACATCAATCCTACCGCTAACAGGTACACCTAAAATCGTGTCTACGGACGCTCCTATGGCTCCTGCTATCTGCTGAACGGTAAAAATGGAAGGGGACTTAATAGCACCACGCTCGATCTTGGCGAGCGTAGAATAGCTTAAGCCCGATTTCTGGCACAATTCTTGCTGTGTTAACCCGGCTGCCTGCCGGGCCTCTTGCAGGCGAAGACCCAACCTCTTCTGATCCATATAACCACATCATACCAGTTTTTGGCCGATTCATGGAAGAAACTGCCCGTAAATGGCTAGTTACCCCTCTAAGCTGCTGTCGACAATCTTGATGATAGTAAATACGACGATAAACACGAATAAACCTGCCAGACCGCCAACTGTCACTGCATTTTTAGAGTTGTTGCCGGTGCGCCGCATTGCTTTGCTATAGGCCCATACCGCCGCGCTGGCTGCCGAGATAAGGGCGATGAGAGTTGCTGAGAACATTACATATAAGTATACCTCACACGGTACAGGGGAGTATACTGAACCATATGAGTGTCTCAGGCTTCTTCCGAGGACTGGCTGTTGCCATATGCGCATACCTTTTGGGTGTACTGCTAATATTTGCTGCCACAGCGGCGGTATTCACATTTTTTACCTCAAAACCCTCGTCAATCAAGACTGTCCTACAAAACAGCGGCATCTATGAACGGCTGCCAAACACAATTTTAGATAACTACATAAAGAAACAATCAGTTATCGACCGAGACAGCGCGCCCCTACAGCAACCCGAGATCCGCGATAGCGTAAACGCCGCCTTTAGCCCGCAAATACTCCAGACGAACGGCGAGGAACTAGTTGACGGTGTGTACGATTGGCTCAACGGCAAGACGTCTCAGCCAAACTTCACGCTAGACTTTACGGCCAGCAAGCAAATCCTGGCAAGCGGCGTGGGTGCCTACGCCGAAAAACGGGCAAACGGCCTGCCTGTGTGCACCCTGGCACAGCTGAGACAATTAGATGCCGCCAAGATCCAGGCATTCAGCGCAGATTGTTTGCCGCCAGGGGTAAGTGCGTCCCAGGCACGCGCCCAGGTTGAGAATGAAATTGCAGCTGACCGCGAATTTCTGCCTGATCCAGTACTAACCTCTACATCGCTTAAGGACGAGAATGGTAAGCCGGTATTTTCTACCGCCACCCAGGAAGTACCAAACCGCTTCCAGCAGCTAAAGAGTGTCTTCTGGGTGCTGCTTGGGGCGTGCGCATTACTGGCAGCTGGCGTGATTTTCTTAAGTACCGAGAGGTTTAAGGGACTTGGCAGACTGGGCAAGGTGCTCGTCTCTGCAGCTGTATTTATTGCCATCTTACCGCTCTCGTTCGGTTATTTGCTACCAAAGATTATTGAAGCAACGGCAGGCAAAGCAGACAATACTACCTCTGCCTTAGTATTGCCCGTCTTTCAAGAGTTTGCCTCTGCAACGGCACCAATTTACTATATATTTGCTCTCATTCTCAGCTTCATCGGCGTCACTTTGCTGGTATACGCCCATCGTCGAAAAACGCTTTAACAATGAGCACCGGAAAGCAAAAACCTCGATCGATCTTTGATCTGCATCAGGACCGTTCCTTTCTGATATCGATGATTGGCCTCTTAATTATCCTGCTTGCAAGCGTTCTGCTTATTGAGCAATTCGGAGGTTCAGCTAAACTTGCCGAGCTTGTGCAAAGCGCTGGACCGTGGGCTCCTGTCACGTTTATTCTAGCAAAAGCTTTGACCTATGTTATTGCTCCCTTGAGCGGCGGGCCAATCAAGATTATTGCGGGAGCATTGTTTGGATTTATACCAGGAGTTATCTACTCAACTCTTGGCGACCTGCTGGGGGCAACCATAAATTTCTGGATTGCACGGCTAGTGGGCAGGGAAGCCCTTCATAGGTTCTCGAGCAAGAAGACAGCCAAGAAAGTTGATGAATTCGTAGCGCACATCGAAACATGGAAGACACTGCTCTTTGCCCGCGTGGTGCTATCTGGATTTTATGACTTTATTAGCTACACTGCCGGACTTAGCAAGATGCGCTATAAGACTTTCTTTTGGGTAACCCTGGTCGGCGGTATACCAGGGTCTGCGTTGGCTGTTGGTTTTGGTTCAACAATATTTGCCAACACCGGTCTGTTTGTGGCTCTAATTATCGGAGTAGTTGTCTTATTTGCGGTCTCTTATTGGATAAACGATCGGCTCGAGAAGAGAAATAAAAAGAAAAACTAGCGGGCTTTTTTTTGGCGGAGAGGGAGGGATTTGAACCCTCGATACGAGTTGCCCCGCATACTGCTTTTCGAGAGCAGCGCCTTCAACCACTCGGCCACCTCTCCTCACTGGAAACAGTATAGGTTGCCTCTGTTAATTTGCCAAGTGAATGAAAAAGTATTGACATAGTATACCTTTGGTACTATACTTGTGGTATATTAATTTTGGAAGGATGTTACATGACAGCAAATTTAAAATTATATGCGTTTTTTTCGATACTGTGGTCGTTGTTGTTCTTTGCGGCTTTAAACTGGGGGATAGCAGATACCGAGAGCCGGTGGCCAGCTATCTGGACTGCCTCAGTCGTGTACGGAATCGGTTTTAGTGTCGTAGGGAAGTGGCTGGGCGAACGAGATTCGACCAAATCCAGAATCAATCTACGCGGCATCTATATGCTGGTGAGCTTCAGCATATCTGGAGTTATTGGCGGATTTTGGCTGGCGTTATTTCATCCCGGCGAATTATGGCATTTACTGATTTACACGGCCATTGCTACTGTTGTTGTTGGGAGTATATTCTACAGATACCGTAACTCCGTAAAAGGCATGAAAAACGAGGAGCTATTTAAGTGAGTCTCGATCAGTACGAGCAAAAACTGCTGGACGGCTGGGAAGATGTTTTTAAGAAGGGTCAGCTGACGCTCTGGATCATGCTGGCTCTTAAGCATGGGCCTAAGCATATGGCCGAGATTAAGGCTTTTATCGATACGGCTACAAACGGCACACTTAGCGCCGACGATCAGAGCATGTACCGCGCACTACGCCGGTACTACGATGCAGAGATGATTAATTTTACGCAGGAGTCCGGCAAAAGTGGCCCCGATCTTAAAATTTACAAGTTAGATAAAGTTGGCGCCAAAGTCCTGCATCAATTCGTTCAACGCAATATCGTGCACGTCTTTTTCAAGCCCGAAATTCAGAAGCTGCTCGAAAGATAGTGGCGGAGAGGGAGGGATTCGAACCCTCGATACCCTTGCGGGTATGACGGTTTTCAAGACCGTTTCCTTAAACCACTCGGACACCTCTCCCCAATCGAAACATTATATCAGAGGTGTTAATTCTGCCTGTTATCCTGTATCTCAGAGACGGGATGAAATGTTTCGCCAACAGGGGAGTCCTGGTGAAAGTGACGGATCTCAGAATTGTGCGGCACTACCGCAGGCTGCAAAGCAAATTTCGGGTGCTGCCCATCAGTTAATTTATAAAGCAAGTGGTAGCCGCGGTGACGGCCAAATAAGAACAGTCCTGTCGCTGCAGTGCCCCCGCCAATAGTGAGCGCCCCAATCAGCCCGATCATCAGCAAGCTGGGCTCTTTAACATCTTTGCCCTGTTTAATACCGTCTTGGGCGCCTGCAGTATAGGTGTCTACGAGACGGTGCGCAGGATATGCTCCTCGAACTTTTTTAAATTCAGAAATCGCAGCCGAGAACTTACTGTCACCGTAGAGAACCAGCCCTTTCTCCCAGGCCTGCTGGGATGTGCTGCTGGTGTTTAATGTGATTTTCTTCGAGGCAAGTAACTTCTTAAAGTCCTCTATGTCCCGTATGTAGCTCTTGGCGGCATTGGCGGCTGTTGGGTCTTTATAGCGATAGGTCATCAGGCCAAAGGCTCGCCCGTCCTCATCAATAGCTGGGCCGCCGCTATTGCCTTGAGATGCGTCGGCGTCTGATTGAAATAACTTGCTCTTACTTCCGCTGGCCTGGCGTATCGAGCTGATCGAGCCGTTTGTAACGGTAGGCACGAGCTTAGAGCCTTGTGTCAGCTGGTTTTCGGCATCACCAGGGAAGCCAACAACTGTTATACGGGCGTTCTGCTGGATGCGCGAGCTGTCTGCGAGGCCTATATAAGGAGCGTTCTTGGTGTTTATCTTAAGCAAGGCTACGTCGCTAGCCGAAAAGCCATCTTCTGCCCCTTGCTGCAAAATCAGCAGGTCGCGAGCAGCGTAGTCGGTTGCCAAGACTTCAGCCCGCTTTATATAGTGGGTATCTTTTTGGTCAAGTATTTTCAGTGCGTCCTCGCCGGACTCGATATCAACGGGCGTGTCGCCAAGTGCTGCCAGCGTAATTTCACGCTTGTTATCAAGGCGCAGCTTTTCGGGCGGTAGGTCATATATCTTTGCCAGCGTAGCCGCTAGCAACTCTGGGCGCTTACCAATGGTAGAGATCTGTTGCGGGCTGAGCCCTAAAACTCCTAGGAAACCTTGCAGTTGTAATGGGTTATTGATAAGTTCGTTTACCACAATATCGGCCGCATCGTAGATAATAACATGGCCATTTGTAGCAATATAGCCGTCGCTAGACACTAAAAACCCACTACCGGTGTCGCCTGTGCAGGTAGTCTCATTGGATTTTTGGTCATTTATCACCAAGTTGCCGCAAATGATATGGTACAGCTTCACAACTGCCGGAGAATAAGCATTCACATCAAAATCCCGCGCACTTTGGGCAGAGACACTCGATGAAAGCCGCTCCAGACTGCCCGCTGTATTTGTGCCGAGTTGCAGCGTATCGAATATCACAGCAAAGTTAGCCGGGATTGTCTCACCGCCGCTGAGCCCCTGCATGGCTACTTTGATAGGCCTGCCCTCAATAACACCCGTCCATAAAATTGTATAAACGGAGCTAAGCTGGGCGCCTGAGCGCAGAGACTCTTTGTAGACCGTCTTGGTAACTTGAAGCGATCCGAGTACGTCCTGACCTCTTGAGACCTGTACGACCTCGTAGTCAGCAGTAGTCTTAAGCCCAAAGAATTCTGCAGCGGCATCCGGCTCCGTTAGACCTGCATTTCTTTTCTTGAAGTTGTCAAAATCTTTGGTGTCAGCGCGAGTTTCTATACTGAGCCTTGCTACAGCGCCCGGAGCACGAGAAGTGTTTTTCTTGGTCTTAACGCTTAACTCAGTAATTTTTTTGTTCTCGCTAAGCCCTGCCGGGCTTACGGCACTCGCTTTGCCCGCAGGATCTATTTCGGTGGCGGCTACTGCAAGTGCAGAAGCGTCGTACGCAAAACGGAATCCTAAACTGGATCGCGCTGAAGACATATTAGTAGCTGGTTTCTGCAGGTATGTTTCCTGGCTAACGACAGGCGGGTCGGACTCTTTTCCTAGCACAAAACCAAGTATAAACACCGACAGCACCATAATACCCACGCCTACAAACACCAAGGACACGTGCCTTATGCGGTAAGCACGGTGGTAGTGCTTCGGATGCTTGGGCAGAAGCTGTTTTATACTAGGTTGGGTTTTTGATTTTTTCACGTTATTAACCATAAAAATTATACTACAGATAGATCCACACCTCTAGGAAGCCTGTACAATAAAGCCATGTTCCGAAAATCTCAATTCACACAAACAGTCTTCGAGGATAATAAAGGCAAAGTAGTGTTGTGGCAGTCTCCGAATATCGCACTATACTGCTGGATCATCTTTTTTGTCATTTCTATTTTGACAAATGGAATATTTGAATTATTGGCACGTTTCCTAGCTTATGCTAGTCTTAGCCTTTGGGCATTATTGGAAATTTTTACAGGGGTAAACTGGTTTCGCAGAGTGTTGGGTATTGTTATTCTTGGCAATATAGTTGTCTCAATATTGCAAGTATAATTTTGACATAAATTATATCCATTTTGCCGAATCTAGTGTTATGTGACACTATTTAACTATTATGTTAAGCCCCGACGGCGACGAAAGACACGAAACATCCCACGAAGCAATGGGGGCTGCTCACCAAGGACACACTAGTGCCGGTAATCAGACGAACGCATTAGCCTTTTTAGAGAACGCTGTGCTAGTACAGCCCGAGCTTAACGATAGGGGTGAGCCGAAAAGCGTTACAACAAACATGCACGTAGCTACTCTTATAGCGGAGGGTGCTCGGCGAGCTGAAGGAATGCCGCTGAGACCCATACCGTCACGACGATTATTGGCTCGATTACAGTCGATGTCGGAGGAATCAAATCCTGACGGCCTTTCGCATGAATGGCCCTCCTGGATCACGAGCCCGACAGAAGATGATTTGGAGCCAGAGACCGATCAGATAACTGAACGTGTTATCGATGACGCTTTTAAAGGATTCCGTCATCAACTAGCTATAAGAGGAACGCTGCCGGGACAAGGAAATGCGGCCGAGCGAAAGGATACAGGCAAATTGCCAGATCTGCCTAATAAAAAAGTGCCTAAGCCTAAAATAGACCTGCAAAAGGATAATCGTGGCGGCCAAGGCGCATCGGTCCAGATGTCGGGCGGTCCTCTTGGTTTTACAGATAGTGTCAGGCAGCGCATCGTGGAGCTGGATCAGGCAGAACTTGCAAGAAAAGCTACGACAATTGACGCTGCGGTTAATAGATTCAGCTTTGACCTTGCAAGTCGTACGGTTAGCCATGCGGACAGGGCAGAAGACTTTGACTTTGATGCTGCGGCCACTCTGCCACAAGATCAAGTACCTGCAGACAAAAGAACCCTTCTCTTGGATGATCGATTGGGCTATGAAAACAATAGCTCGTTTACAGATTTCCTTGAGGGTTATCCAGAACTTCAAAGAGTCAGAGAACTCCTTGTGCTGGGTACCTATCATTGGATAGCGGAAAACGGGCATACTGGCATACGCCAAGAACAGTTGAGAAATGAGGTGCTTAGAGGTATCAATACGGTATTATTTGGCCTGCTTGTTGACCCTGAACAGCTAAGAAGGGAAGAGGAACAGGATCTCAAGCTTATTGCTGCAACTGCTGAACTACGAGCTTTTCGCCAGGCAGCAGGCCAACTAGGCAAAGCCGGGCTGTACGATCGGCTTTCGGATGACACTATCCTTGCTATCGCTACCGGCACTATTGCCGAACTCAAGGCAGAGCAAATCGAGGATGAAGAGGCGCCGGGTGGCACACTTCACTTCATTCCAAAGGGGCTCTACGCCGGGGGATTAGATATGGCCAAAGTACAGAAGTTCTCTCATCCTGGCGTCAATAAACCCGGAGTTAAAACAACGTCTGGCTTCCGGAATTTAGCTGGTCGAGGACTCCGGCTTGCTCGTATCCACTTAAAGAACTCTCGGCACAAACAGGACTATAGATATAAAGAGCTACCCAAAGCATTGCTCGCTTTTGAGAATTCGATGGCGAGGATACAGGGCAGCCGCGCAGACACGAATGACTTCTCAAGAAGCTGTCTCCAAGCTAATGCGATTGGCGGAGTGGCAACTTTCTATGCACTGCACTCTTGTTTTGGCATGAGAACAGCCAGTAGCAATACCGGCAGCAAACGCATGCATGACGGAGATGGCTGGCAAGCGGCGGCTTGAGCAGAGTTTTCAGTTGTTAACTATCTTACATTTAGTTGCCTCCTACCGGGATACTGTATAGGTACTGAGGAGGTGTTATGACTAACTACATTCAACAGAGGTATTACATCCGGGATTCTGAAACTAACGAGCTGTGGTGCTTTGACAGCCACCTATTTAGCGGACGCTCTGCCTAGGCAGCCGTAGTGCGCAGCTTTATAAGTACTAGAGCAAATCTAGATCTTGATTCCTCGTTTTAGTAGGTCTTCTTCTGTTTCGAATTCCAGATAGTTCTGCGTTAATTCTTCATCTTCTGCGATATCTCTAAGCGCTACTAGATGGGCTTCTTTATGGCTGGCGTGCTGTGACACTGTAGCGTTTTTGGAGTGGTTGATAAATTTAGATACGTCGAAATCGACATGCCATTTCTGGCTTGGTTCGTCAAAGAAGCCCCACCAAAGGATCTCATCCTTCTCTTTTTGATCAAGACTATTAAATTGTTCCTGGGTAATATTCAGGTCAAGTAGAGGACTGGCCGTGTATATAAGCTGTCCTGTCTTTACAGGTTCGCCGGCGAATAGCCCTATACCATGTACCTCGGATGCTTTGAGCTTGTACCTAATATGGATCATCTAGTCAGTATACCAGCGCGGAATACATTTTCTGCGCTTGTATACTTGTACGCCCGGCAACTGGACGCACATCTGGCACTTGCGCTCGAAGCAAGCTTCTGTGCGCAAGCTTGATGACCGAACTAGCGACTAACATCTTTTGCTTCCGCAAAATCTGAGTCGTAAAATCGAGGTCTGGAGAATACCACGCAAAAACCCCACAGAAAGTGAGGTATTTACGTGGTGCACCCGGCAAGATTCGAACTTGCGACCTTTGGCTCCGCAAGCCAACGCTCTATCCAGCTGAGCTACGGGTGCATATTTGGTTTTAAAAATCGGCAAATCCAAGAAGATAACAGGGGAGATTGTAGCATAAAACAGAGGTGGTTACTAGGGGTTAGAGTTTCTGTGATACCATTTCTACATGCCGCACCATTCGTCGCACCACCGGGTTCGACTAAAACTCAAACATATATCCCACAGAGAACAGAAACGACTTGTAAAGAGATCTGTCCTGGTTGTTGCGATTGTAGAGCCAGCGCTTACACTGCCACAGGTATACGAAATATGGGTCAATCACCAGGCCGAGGGAGTTTCTGGCCTCACATGGTTTATGTATATTGGTGCCGCCGTAATCTGGCTCCTTTATGGCCTACAGATTAAAGATAAACCCCTTATTATTTCCAGCATTTTATGGGTATTCATGGAGCTAGCAGTTGCCATAGGAACCGTAGTTTATAGCTAAAAACGTAGATGTTTGGAGATACGGTCAACACTATGTTCTTTGCGCTGCTCGTTTGGCAAATTATCGCTCAAGATATCGAGGATTGCTGATTCCTCCTCAGGAGGGAAGTAGATAGATATTTCCGGTACAAACCGTTTGAGCGGAAGAAGATTTATACAGCCAACAACACCCTCCTGACCGAGCGAAAACGATTTAAAGTATCCGTACGGATAGAACTTCTCGCCTATAGAGATCCCCCTATCATCCACCTGATAAGCTAGCTGCCGGGGCTTTTTGCCTGCAATTACCCCAAAAAGAATTCCAACCACGCCTATGGCTATGACAGATATAAGATCCTTCGTTGTGATGAATATAAGACCCATTATCACTGCGAGCGCCGCTGCAAACGTAAGATACCAAGTGGCGTCTTTCTGGTGAACAACGAATTCTGAAGCGCTCCAAGAAATTGGCTCTGTTGCCTTCTTGGCTGGCTGGCCTGTATCAGGCGAGCTGTCACTTGCCTGGTCTTGACGGAAGAACCCGCCCGACTCAGTGTTATCCTCTTGCATAAGCGTATTGTACTCGTATGTTGAGTGTTTTTGAAGCGCACTTCGCTCCAAAGAAGATTCTTTGGTATAATTCACTCCTGTAAGCTGGAGAGGTACCCAAGTGGCTGAAGGGGTCGGTTTGCTAAATCGATAGGGGGGAGAAATCCCCCGCGAGGGTTCGAATCCCTCCCTCTCCGCCAGGAGAGAGGCGGCCAGGTTTTATGCCTGGTCGTTTCTCTTTGTTAGAGAGAAAGGTTCGAACACCCAGGTTCGGCGAAGCAAAGCCGCGTGCAGGAATTTATTCTGAGCATGGCTGAGTGGAGAAGGTTTTAGCCGCTATCCCTCCGTCCCTAGGCCTGTGCGAATACAGCTCCATCGACCGTTTTGACACCCGCCGCACTCAAGGCCTTTGAAGCAGCTTCAAGGGTTGCCCCTGTCGTCAACACATCGTCAATCAATAGAACATGTGCGCCCTCTAGCGGCAGTTTGCCCATGGGCGAAAAGGCATTCTCTAGCTGCTTGAATCTATTTTTTCGACCTGCTCCCACCTGTCGAGAGGAACCGCTTCTTTTAAGTATGTTTCTGTATTGTAGTCCCCGGATCTTAGCCAGTTTGCAGGCAACAAGCTGCGCTTGATCATAGCCTCGCTGTCTTATGCGGCTATTGACCGTGGGTATGTGTGCCACAGTTACATCTTGCGGCAAAAGCGGCAATGTCTCGTTGATCGCCCAAGCCAATACGTCAGCGACGGCCTGGACCCGCTGGAACTTAAGCCTATATATAAGCTCCTTTGGCACGTCTTCGTAGCCCGCTGCCACCCATACGTGCAGGAGCTGTACAGACCGTCTGCATGACACGCAGACGCTATACTGCCTTGTGGCTTTGTGGCAACGGTAGCAGCGAGAAGGTAGGGTAGGCAAGACGATCAAGCGGCAACTACCACATAAAGGCGCGCCTTCCCGCTCGCACACCAAGCAGACATGCGGAGCTATGCATCCAACCAGAAGTTCAGCCACGTTCATTTGTAGTATTTAACTCCCCGAGCACTTGCATTTTACTCAAAAAAACAACTGTAGTAATTATTGTGTTGTAAATAAGTGTGTAGACTTTTGCGGGTGTTCCCTTGTAGGCTATACTATGTATAACATAAAAACGTCTCTGTACTCTAAAACAATCTAACAGTGATAGACCTTGGAGGGTAATACCATGGCGCGAAAGAGTCGCGACGAAGATTTATTGATGGAAGACGAGCTGACTGCGGCTTTCTTGGGCGATGACGAATTAACGGTAGATAATTCTCCGCAGCAAACAGCAGTGGCTGAAGAGTGGGACGAAGAAGACGGTGCCGTACCAGGACAACTAGCAGTTGATGTGTACGAAACAAAGGAAAGACTAGTGGTTAAAGCCCGCACCGCTGGCGTAAATAAGAACGACCTCGACGTTAGCATATCCGACAATACTCTGAGCATCCGCGGCACCTTGAGCGCCGGCAACGAAGAGGATGTTGAGAATTACTTTGTTCAAGAGTGCTATTGGGGCGAATTTAGCCGCAGTATTGCATTGCCTGTACCCGTAAAAGAAGACGAGATTGAAGCTGTCCTAAAAGACGGCGTTCTGACGATTAGCTTTACGAAGGTGAAGCAAGACACGGTAAAGAAGATCCAGATTCTCTAGCCAAGGAACTTGTTGCTAGACACAAAAAGAGTCTCTTACTTTAAGAGTCTCTTTTTGATTTAAATCTCTAGAGCAAAGCTAGGAAAAGCAAACCACCCGTTTCCTCTGTGGTTGTCTCGTTAATCACGAATTTGACCAGTATCTGTGCCAGCGCCACAACAACTATACCTACTAGTGCGTAGACGATCGTGCTCTTGGCAGAGCTTATCTTAGCCGAGTCTCCACCGGAGGTAATATATTTCATGGCGGCAATTATTAGCATAATAACAGAGGCTATACCGACGATAATTGAAAGTACATTAATCACGGTTCCTACTATACTGTCCAAGCGCTTCTCAGGAGCACCACTGCCGTCTGGGGGGTCAGTACAACTCCTGTTAAAGCCTTCTCCTTCAGCGCCCTTGCTAAAGGTCAGGTTAGCTCCACCGCATATACTTTTCTTTTGTTCGCTTTGGGCATAGGCGGGCAAGCTCACCAGCACGGGCGCCAGCATTATGACCACCACAGAAAATAACAGTGAGATTCTTGCAACGACTGACTGCATGTACGTATGGCCCTGCTTAGTTAGCCGGTAACTACTGTCCGAGATCGGTTGCTTTACTGAGCACAAACTTGACGACAAACTGTGCCAGTGCCACGATGATCAGACCGATGATAGCGTAGAGAATGGTATTCTTAGCACCCGTAACATTGCCCGAGTCTCCACCGGAGGTAATGTAGCGGAAGCCACCGACTATTATCATGATGACGGCCACGATACCGACGACAATTGAGAAGATGTTAACGATGTCGGCAATAAGACCGTTCAGTTTTTCTTCGGTATTTTCACCACCTTGGGTACAGTCTCCTGCGTCGCCAAACTTGAGGTCGGCTCCACCGCACAAGCTACCTTCGATGTTGGCCTCTTCTTGAGCCATGACCATTGCTGGGGCGACGAGGCCTACAGGTGCGAGCAGTAAGGCTGCGACGGCTAGTTTAACTGCGAACTTTTTGATTATTTGTAACATTGTTTACCTTTCGTTATCTTCAATGGTTTATACCATATTTATTATGCTAATATCAATCACTCTATATTCTAGCCTGCCGTCTTATTAAGCACAAACCTAACAATGATTTGAGCCAACGCAACTAGTATTAATCCGACTATCGCGTATATGATGCCGTTCTTGGCTGAACCTACGCTATTGGCGTCGCCCGCGGAGACCACAAAACGGAAGCCATTAACGATGATGATAATGACGGCAGCGACACCCACAATAATCGAAAGCAGGTTAATGATGCTCCCAAGCGTCCCATCAACCGCATCTTGTGCATCCGCGGTGCACTCAGCAGAGTTAGCCGTAGTATCATCCAGTTGAGCACCTTTGCAGGCATCCTGCTTGGTGTCTTCGAACAAATTCTGGGCAGACACCGATACTGGTGCGCCTACTGCTATTAGCAGCGCGGAGACGACGAGTAGTTTTGAAAATAGTTTCTTTATCATGGTAGCTAGCTTATCTTAAACAAGAAGAACCGAACAATCAATTGCGCACTAGCCGCCAGTACCAACGCAATGGCCGCATAAATTATCATTTCCCGGGCTTTGCCAACCTCCTGTGGGTTGGTTCCAGAGGTGATGAACTTGAAACCGGCCAATATGATACCTAGCGTTGCTAAGATACCGACCGCAATACTAAGTATGTTGGTAATCCTCGTTATAACGCCGTCCTTGCCAAATAGCGGGTTACGGTCGTCGTCCTGCGTAGAAGTATCACCAGTCACTTTATCCTTGGCCTTGCATGCAGTTGGAATGTTGTCCGGATTAGCTTCTCCCCGGTACTTCTCGCAAGGACCCTTTAAAACGTCTATCTGTTCTTGGGCGCTTGCAGGCACGGGTACGGCCAGGAGCCCCAGGGCGAGCAGCGCGATAAAGATTATTTTCTTCATTTTATAGATTCCCCAGGAAGGTTAAGACGATAACTTCAGCGCTTAGGGCAATAGCTAGCCCAAGCAAGGCGAAGATAACGCCCCGCTTTGCGCGGCCAATTTTCTCTGGATCGTCTCCGCCAACAGCAAGATTAATGGCTGCCAGTATAAGATACAGGATGCATATGGCGGCAATAACTCCAAAGGCTAGAGACAAAATAATCTTGACGGAATTTTCGTCTGCTGCAACTTCCGGCAATACAGATAAGCAGCCTGTTTCGGAGCCAGCGGCTGGCGCGTTCTGACAATTATCAGGCGTAGTTTGTGAGAATAGGGAGTAGATACGATCCAGTATCACTGAGTAAACCTCCCCGCGATAAAGCTAACTACTGCCGTGGCCGCCACACAGATAACTACACCCTTTAGACCGTCCAGCACGGTATGCTTGGCTGTGTTGATCTTGTCTGGTTTGCCCCCGCCTCCCGTATCTCCGCGCGCATCGATAAACTTAACACCGCCTACCACTACGTAAGCTACGGCAACTAGGATACCTACTCTGAGCAATATCTCAATCACGGCCAAACCAACAAGCCAAATATCGTTTAGGCCTCCCAGCATCGGGGTACAGATAGTCGAGTCTCCCACATCCAGGTCGTCAGTCTGCAGGTATTTGTACCAGGTAGGGAAGCCGAGAAATGCCGAATCCGAACAGGCTGCAGCGAAATTTTTAATCAGATCAAGAAAACTATTCATCTCAAAGTCCTCTCAAGCACCTCTATGCTTATCGGTGGTGGCGTTGGCACAGCCGAATTAAATACGCCGCCTGGAACCAAATACTGGACCAAGGAGAACGTGAATAGATAGATTAGCAGAGCACCAATTGAGATGCGTATCCTGCCTTTGGCCGCCTGGGTAGCCTCAGGGTTCCCCTCAGACGAGCTGTATTGTATGCCTGCCAGAATCATTGATATAACAACCGCAATACCTACACCAACTGATATAAAACGTACAAATGCATATAGCATATCTTCGATAGGACTTAGCCTATCGCCATCATATTTATCACCCAGACAACCGAAGTTAAACTTAGTTTTTACGCCCTCTACCGCCTCAGTATCTGGATTGTCCTTGCCGCACTTTTTGCCAACGGCGTCCGGATCTGCAGAGGTTCCATTGCTAAAAGTAATAGGCTTTAGGTCTGCACCGGCAGCGTAGCCCTTTTTGCAACTTGATCTGTCTTCGTCTGTGTAGACTGGGTCGCCGGCGGGAGTTTCTCGATCTATGCACGCGTCTTGGAGTGTCTTATTGTTGGTATATCCGTTCCGAAAGCCATTTCTACAGGCGGCCTCAGTGGTACCGATGGCTCCATCGCCACATTCCTTTTTTGCTGCGGCATTGAGCTCTGCCGTGGTGAATTCCTTGGTTGCGGCGGCATCCACAGGCCCACCGAACAAAACAAAAGCTACTCCGACGGCCGCCAAGACAACAAGACAGCTGGCAAGTAGTGATCGTGGAATTTGTACTTTTGGCATCTTTTATTTTTTATTCCTATGAAGCCAAGTATGCACTGGTTTAGAATCATTTGCAAGACAGGGGCCCTCGCCTCTCGACTTAGCCAGCGGTATGTTCTATCATAAGCATAAAAGAGATTGCTCTTTTGTTTTTTTGGCTTGCTAAAGTTATGTATACAAAAACCACCCCAAAATTTAGCCGTTTTACGCGCATCTTCGCAGCAGCTTTATTCTTGTCTGTTTCTTTCTTAGCAGTATTAAACGTGCAGCCCGTTCAAGCCGCGGCGGCAACTGCGGCGCAGATCAAATCAAAGGCCAAGGAAGCCTGCAAAGACAAGAGTGATACGAAAAACCGCTCTGGTATTTCTCCCCGGGATGCCTGCGAAAAAGGGTACATTGCTGGATTCAGCAACAAGAGCAAAGACGGGACATGCGGCTCACTACTGGGCAACACAAAAGATGCCTGCGAAGAAGGCTATGAGGCTGGTAAAAAAGCTGGCGCCGCGGACAGAAGAAACAATAGCCCAACCTCAACACTTTCTGCAGCCGAAGTAAGAACGAAGGCTCAGGATTTTTGTAAAGACAAGAGCGATACTAACAATAGAGCTGGCGATTCGCCTCGTAGTGTTTGCGAAAAAGGGTTTATCGGTGGTTACGGTGACAAAACCAAGAGCGAAGCCTGCCCAACAAGCCTTAATAACATCCGGGAAGACTGCGAGGAAGGCCACGTCGCCGGGGTTGCTTTGGCAGAGGGTGGCCCAGCTGCGGGAACGGGTGCGGGCGCAGGAGATACCTGTACCGGCGACGATTGTGACGAGGAGCCTAACTGCGAAAATTTTGGCTCCACGCTGAGCGTGGTTATTTGCCCCATTATCGAGGGTGCCGGGGCAGCTGCTGACTATATATTTGGTACTTTTATCGAAGGGACCCTCAAGAACATTCCTGTTGGTACTGATCCGGAAGATCCAGGGTTCAAAGCATGGCAGGGCTTCCGCCTCATCGGCAATATTTTGCTAGTTGGCGCTTTGCTGATACTGGTGTTTGCACAAACTGTCGGCACAGGCGGCAGGACGCTCGACGCCTATGCAGTACGAAAAATGGCGCCACGTATCCTACTCGGAGCTATTGGCATCAACCTGTCCATATATATCGCAATTGCCGTGACTGACATAACTGTGGTCGTTGGAGACGGTATTGGGCAGCTGCTGACGGGCCCGTTTATCGAGGACGGGAATTTTGACTTTGTGGTTGGCAACACTGATGCTGTGACACAAGTACTGGGAGTCGCAGCTGGACTCATCGGGGGCGCGGCGGCCGTCGGCGGCATCGGGCTTATTAGCCTTGTTTCGCTAGCCCTCTTCAGCAGGCTGGGCGGCAGCAGCAACAGCAGCGGGATCGCCAACAATCTGGTGGGCGGTTTTGCCGTTACAGCTATCCAGTGGATTATTTTGTTTATTGTTATTCCTATCGCTCTCATCGCGCTGGCCATCCTCATAACGTTGGTACTCCGGCAAAGTGCTCTGACGTTTTTGATCATAGCTGCGCCCATAGCATTCGCTTGCTACGTGCTGCCCGGAACAGAAAAATATTTCAAGATGTGGTGGAGCTGGTTTATCAAGTTGCTGCTTATTTATCCGCTCATCGCCCTTATGTTCGCCATGTCAGACATAATGTCCTATCTGATATTTACCAACAACCAGAGTACTGGAGGGATTCTAACTGGTCTTATCGTTACATTTATACCTTTACTTCTTATCCCGTATTCTTTCAAGCTTGCCGGGGGCGCGGCAGCAGCAGCATACGGTGCCATATCAGGCACCGGCAAGAAAGGATTTAACTTTGTCAAAGGTGACGCGCGCGATCCAAACAGCTTACAAAGCAGGGTCAAGCGCAATGCCAGCGGCGAGATGGTTCGTGCGCGCGCAACTGTTGTACGTAGTAATATAGACGGTAAAAGCCGCTTCGGCAGGCGCATAGGTAGAATGGCCGCCAGAGGGGACATTCTATCAAGAGAGGCTGCTCTCAATCGCCAGGGCATAGAGCGCATGGAGCAAGTGAAGAGCACAGGCGACGACCGATTTGGCCGGGCACTTACTTCGATACCGTTATACATGGGCGATAACGGCGAATATACGACAGCTGCGCAAGATGCTGCTGGTAACGCTCGGACGCGAGCCATGGACAAGAATGGTATTGGCCTACGCCAGACTATGGGCGGCGCAACCACCAACGATGCTAACTACGACGAAGGCCGACGTCTATACAAGACTCAAGGCGAGCGGCAAGCATGGGCAGATTACGAAGCAACCAAGGTACCAGTTGGCAATACCGAGCAATACAAGCAAAACTTTATGCAGTGGACTGATCAAGAGGGTTACAGCGATGACGAGGTAAATGGTCTCTGGCAAGGAGTAGCCTTCTCCAGACAAAACGAACGTCTCAACCTAAAATACACTGCCTTTAAGAAAGAGGCAGACGGCTCAATAGCAAGAGACGCAAACGGCAACCGCATGTTTGCAGGCGTTACTGACAACGAAATGAACTTCAAGGGAACTGGAGAAATGGGCAAAAACGACAACTTCATCGACGATATGTACTTCAAGAAAGGCTCCTACCAGACTGGTCAACTGTCCGCGGAAGATATTCACCGTGTGTATGACGTCAAGGAACACCTTGCTACAAGAATGGGGCAACTCACAAGCAACCAACCTCTTACTGCCCAACAAGCGGCCGAACGAGAGAACATACAGACTAGACTGCAACAGATTAGTAACCTGGAAGACACGTGGGCCGGCGAGCGTGCCGTGCCTGGCATGACCGATGACCAGGGCACGCCTCGATACAGCGGCCTAGCTGGTGGCAATCAGGGCGTTCAAGACGCGTTCAGAGAGCGTGCCTACCGTGACGCGACCGTTCACGACACTGTCCGAGATCCTGCTACTGGAGCCCGGGTAGTGAGCCCAGCTGGGACTACCTCAACAACTCGAGTGCTTGATAAATTTGACGCAACGACAGGCAGACAAAATAGGGCAGACTTTGAAGTATGAGGCAGAGAGCCCAATGCTTGGTATAACGAGGCAATTTTTGATCTAAATTCTGGTCTTGTTTTTAGGTGGTGTTAAAATATAGGTAAGCATTATGGCAACATATAAAGTAATCCAGGATATTGAGGCCGAAGATAAGTTTATTGGGCCCCTGACGCTCAAGCAATTTATTTTTGGTGCTACCGCCGTATTATTTGGTTATTTAAATGTATTTGCGCTCACCAGGGGCGCCACGTGGGCTCTTGCTATCTTCGTGCCACCGATGGCGCTCGGAGCCTTTTTGGCAATACCCTGGAGCAAGGACCAGTCTACCGAGGTATGGGTGCTGGCTAAAATACGCTTCCGCTTTAAGCCGAGACAGCGTATCTGGAACCAAGCAGGTGTGCAAGAACTGGTTACTATCACTGTACCGAAGAAGGTTGAGAAGATTTTGACTAATAACCTGACCCAGACTGAGGTAACCAGCCGCCTGCAAGCTCTTGCCGAAACTATCGACAGCCGGGGCTGGGCTATAAAGAATTCTGCCTTGCAAACTCAGGTAGCTCCTGCCTACAATTCTGCTAGCGACCGGCTGCTGAGCCCAACGGTGCTACCCCAAACCGTTCCAGAGCTGGACATGGCAAGCATACCGGACATCATGGACGAAGACAGTGGTGCCGTGTCCGCAAATTTCGACGCCATGATCCAGGCTAAAGACGTTGAGCGCAAAGAGCAGATGCTGGAAAAAATGCAGAGAATCCGTACCGGCGAGTCCCTAGAGAGCGCCAACCAGCCACCAGTCAACTTTCGGCCACCCACCGAGCACGTAATAGCTCCACCTACTCGCCAAAGCTTTATCCCTCCCGCACCAGCGCCGGCCACTCCTCCAACTATTGACGAACGATTGCTCACCGAGGAACTCAGGACGCGCAGCCACGTCGGCGATATAGCCTACCAGCATATGCATACGCTCTCTACCTCTCCTGCTCCTGCAACGCCAACACCACCAGCGCAATCTCCCGCATCAACTGATGACCAAACGGACATCGTAACAGATAAGAAAAAAGCACAAGCGGCAATGACAGGCAAGACCAGCCCTGATATACTAGGGTTAGCCCGTAACAACGACCTGAATGTGGCGACAATCGCACGGCAGGCGAATCGGCCAAAGCACGACGACAATGAAGTCGTAATATCTTTGCGCTGAGTAAGCCCCTAATCGAAACAGGCCGTTAACTCCCGGTGGGAATATATAAAATTATGAGTCCTTCTGATCCAAGCAACCCCCAAGCCCAGTACGAAGTTCATTCGGCGGGGCATCCTGTTAACCGTGCGCCAAGCGGATCGGGATTCTCGACCGCCCAAGCGGCGGCGGCCCCCGCTGGTTCAGGAACAAATTTTTCCCCTGATCTGCAGCCTGGTTCAGTCATACCCGGCAGTGGCGGCACACCCATTGCCCCAGGCAGCGGCAGACCAACTGTCAATCCCAACAGCACGCAAAACAACCTCCAGATAGCCGAAATTCGCGACGGTATCGTAATCATGAATGACGGCTCGTTCCGCTCTGTCGTAATGGTCAAATCAATCAACTTTGACCTTATGAGTCCAAGCGAGCGCGAAGCAGTCGAGTACAGTTACCAGGGATTCCTAAACTCGCTATACTTTCCAATACAAATATTTGTGCGTTCCCAAAAAGTTGATCTGGGGCCTTATATACAAAAACTCGACAAAATTCGCTCCGAACACGATAACATGCTGCTGGCACTGCTCATGGACGATTACATAAACTACATCGATGCACTAGCCGCCGAAACTAACATTATGGATAAACATTTCTACGTGATCATCCCCTTCTTCCCCGTTACCGAAACCCAGCGGCCTCTTACCTCTAGCAAAAATCTTCTGAGCGGCATGCTTGGCCTCTTTAACACACGGGCAGATCATGTGGTTATTAACGAGGCCGACCTTGAGGCTGCCAAAGCAGAACTGCGCAACCGCGTTCAGGCTGTTTTAGGCGGCTTACTGCAGTCCGGGATCCAAGGCCTGCCGCTCGATACCCAGGAATTGATCGAGCTCTACTACGATGCCTACAACCCCGACACTGCCACACGCCAGCAGCTCAAAAACTTTAGCGACCTCACGGCACCAGTGGTAACCAAAGGTACCGGACAAGCCAGACAGCCTAATCTGGAAAGAGAGCTTAGCTAATGGCGTTTGGCAAAAAAAAGCAACCACCACTCGACCCGGTAGCTATGGCCCAGGCACAGCGCGCCCGCGAGGAACAAGAGGTATCTGCCGCGTTCCAAAAAGGCATAACAGCGCTGCGGGACTTCATTGCCCCAAGCTCTATCGAGTACAGCAACACTCATTTTCAGCTCGGCACCAGATATGCCCGAACGTACTACGTATACGGCTACCCCCGGCAGGTAAGCACCGGCTGGCTGTCCAGCATGGTTAATCTTGATGAAGTCATCGACCTATCCATATACGTCTATCCTGTGGAAAGCCAGGTAGTGCTCGAGAACTTGCGCAAAAAGGTCGCTCAGCTCGAGGCAGGGTTGATGATCGATGCCGAAAAGGGCCGGGTACGCGACCCTGGCAAGCAATCTGCCATCATCGACGCCGAAGAAATGCGCGACAAACTGCAAGTCGGCGAGGAGCGGTTTTTTCGCTTTGGCTTATATTTTACTGTATACGCCACTTCTATGGATGAGCTGGAGTTTGTAACGCATAAGATTGAGTCGATTCTGGGGCAACAGCTGGTGTACTCTAAGCCGGCCAGCAGCCAGCAGGAGCAAGGCTTTAATAGCACGCTGCCGCAGTTTGTCGACCAGCTGCAAATCCGCCGAAACATGAACACCGGAGCCATTAGTACCAGTTTTCCATTTACGAGTGCCGATCTTACCCAAGACAACGGTATTTTGTACGGCATAAACATGCACAACTCTGGACTCGTTATATTTGATCGTTTTACGCTGGAAAACGGCAATGCGGTCGTGTTTGCCAAGGCCGGTGCCGGCAAAAGCTTTACCGTCAAACTGGAAGCCTTGCGTAGTCTTATGCTGGGCAGCGAAATCTTTATCATCGATCCAGAAAATGAGTACCAGCGTATGTGCGAGGCCGTTGGCGGGGCATATGTTCGCCTGAGCCTAAACTCTGTCACGCGCATCAACCCCTTTGACTTGCCGCAGGTAGTGGACACCGACGAAGCTGATAACGCGCTGCGCAGTAACCTAATCACCATGCATGGTTTGCTGCGGCTTATGATGGGCGGCGCCCAAGCCCAGATGGCCGGCTCCGGCGCGCCGGTGCTTAGTCCGTCTGAGGAAGCCGACCTTGATGCTGCACTTATAGAGACTTACGCCAAAGCTGGCATAACCAACGACCCGCTAACTCATAATGCTCTGCCGCCAACTATCAACGACATGTACGAAACCTTGCTGCATATGGGCGGCAGCGGACCGCAGCTGGCACAACGACTGCGCAAATACACCTCTGGTACGTTTGCCGGCATCTTCTCGCAGCAAAGCAACATCAACATAAATAATCCTCTTGTCGTCTTTAATATCCGCGATCTTGAGGACGAACTGCGCCCCGTAGCTATGTATATTGTTTTAAACTACATATGGAACAAGACCAAGAGCGACCAGCGGCGGCGTCTGTTAATCGTCGACGAAGCCTGGCAGCTCATGAAGTACGAGGACTCTGCTAACTTCTTATTTTCCATCGCCAAGCGCTGCCGCAAGTACAATCTGGGTCTCACCACCATCACCCAAGATGTTGAGGATTTCATGGGATCGCGAATGGGCCGGGCCATCGTGGCCAACTCGAGTATGCAGATACTGCTCAAGCAATCTAACTCTGCGGTTGACGTATTAGCCGACGTCTTCAAGCTCACCAGCGAGGAACGCAAGAGACTCAGCCAGTTTCCAGTTGGCCAAGGCTTATTCTTTGCCGGCCAGAATCATGTGCATATCCAGATTACCGCCAGCGCAACAGAGACTAACCTCATTACCACAAACCCTGAACAGGTAAAGCAAATAGAGCAAACTGGCGAGATAATGAACGGACAAGGTACAATAAACTTGCAAGACAGGCTGTCTCCTGGTGTGTGAACACCAAAAACGCAAGTAAGTCGAAAGTATAAACAAATAACGTTATGGCAAATCCCGCCCGCAAGCCAGCAGAAGACCCCCAATCCCAAGAACTTTCTCCGGGTCGTGATCATCTAAATCTCGCTCCAAAAGAAGATCGAGTTTTTGACAAAGCTGGTCATGAAGATTCCCAAGCGCCCGGCAGCCATCTCTCTAGTATTACCGGAGGGGGTGAAGGCGACGGCATACCAAGAGGCCAACTACAAGAGGCTCCCAGACAAGACAGTCATGGGTTCGATCAAAACACAGATCAAGACAATTCTGGAGGTGCCTCAGGCAAGTCAAAGGAGCAATCTGGCAGCGAGCTGGCTCAAGCCGAGAAGTCTGGCGCATCTGGCGGAAGCAGTGCCGTGGCTGGCGCGGAAAAAGGTCTTTTCAATGCTGGCGCGGCGGCTATCGCTGGCTCCACGCCGCAAGGCAAAATATTCAACACTGCTGTTAAATTTTTTAGAAGCCGGGCCGGCAAAGCCGGGAGCGGGGTGGGAGCTTTAGTCTTAGTTATTGTATTGTTTGCTTTCTTTGCGGCCAGCAACAGTATTCTTGTATTTCTAACCGAACAAATGGCGGGTGCTGCGAATAAGATAGAGAACTCGGCTCAGGCTAACAGGCGCGTTAACACCTTTGCAAAAAACCTCAAAGATGGCACGCTTGACAAAAAACTCAACAAAGAAAAATTTGCCCGTAAAATGTTAGACCGCGGGTTTGATGTCGGTTACGATCCCACTACCAAAAAAATAAACAAACTGGATTTCGAGTACAGAGGGTCAGATGGACGGGTAATAGAGCGGCGGTCTTTTAACTTCAACGATAACTATAAAAAAGCTTCCAGGGACTTTTTTAAGAATGACGCCGTGGGCAAAAAGGCTTTTCTGCAGTTTCAAGCTGCGACTGGAGGATATGCGCCCACGTGGAGCGGTAAAGCTTTCAATAGGGTAAAAGCGAAGCTAAAGCTGCGCTACAGCAACTGGCCGGATGATCCAGAGTCCAAGCGCTACACAGGCGAGAAACGACTGCGTTTTGCTATCAGGAAAGCTCAGCTAAGCGAAGACCCTTACTCCCGTCAGAATGGGGTAGGAGGCGACGGCCGCGACACAGACGGAGACGGCACGGTGAGCGAAGAAGAAAAACGCGCCAATCCTGATGCCGGGAAGATTGACGACGTTGTAGAAGGCGACCAAGACAAGATCAATGAGTACCGGGAGAATCTAAAAAATCCGGATTTTGATCCAGAAAATAGTCCCGACGCAAGACAAGCCGCCGAGATAACCGACCAGCTTGATAACGGTGGAGACCCTAGTGAAGTACTAAAAGAAAAAAATATAATTTCAGGCAGCACCGCTGTGGGCATCGCGCGGGGTTTAAATGTTACAGAAGCCGGTAGATTAACATGTCGGGCTAAAGGGCTACTGAATTATGCAAAATACATCAAAAGCACGGCTCAAGCGGCCGCCATTGCTAAGTTTGCAGGTCTCAATATGGTACCTGGCCACCAGCAATCAGCGGGCCAGCTTAGCAGTGAGGGGCGCAAGCTGGTAACAAACATGCTGTTCAAGCGTGACAAAAAAACCGGCCAAACTGCTCTGCAGTCAGGCGCCGTACAGTCCAATATATTCGGCAAGAAGGGCGCCAAGATATCCGGCAAGCATTTAGCAGAAAATGGTGTTGGCCGAGCTGATACCGGCGTGTTGGCAAAGATAAGCGACATTCTAAGCAAACCGCCCATCGGAACTGTGACTGGCCCGACAACCTGCAATGTCTTAAATAATGTCTTTGTGCAGATTGGTGGCTTCGCCATTGGCGCCGTGGCAGCTTTCTTTAGCGGAGGCGGCACAACGGCCGTACAGATTGCTACAACTGTAGCGATTGGTATTGTAGTAACCGTCGTAGGTTACTACGCCGAACAAGCCTTTTTGAAAGCTCAGACTGGCGTCGTAGCTCCCGGCAACGGCGAGGTAGGCGGTCCCTTGGGGGGCGGCGCAGGCACACTAAGAACCGCTGGCGGCGGTGTGAATGCGCTGCGGCCAATGACCAAAGCTCAGGCCGCTTATGCTGAACAGGTTGCTGACCAAATGGAAGAGCTAAAATTAGCAGACCAAGGGGTGATTGAGCGATACTTCAGCATGGAACGAGCCAACTCCCTCAGCGGGCAGCTCGCTCTTGCTTTGCCCAGTACGAGCCTCAGCCAGTCTGTTACGTCGAGCCTGCAGACATCAGCCCAGGCATTTAACCCAGGCTCTGTTATGAATTCCGTTTCGTCTTTGTTTGGCGGCAACCGTGTGCGCGCGGCGGGGCAGGAATGCCAAGACCCAGAGATCAAAAGGCATGACCTGCAAGCCGACGCTTTCTGTAACATCGTCGTAGGCTATTACCCCGACCTGGATTTTAATGAAACCGAGCGTTTACTGAAAGCCAATGGCCATATCGATGCTGACGGCCAGCCGGTGAGTGATGAGTTCAAAAAGTACATCGAACAGTGCCACAGCGGGCGCACAGACCTCGCCTATAAAGACGCCAGCAAGGTCAATCCTGAGGAAATCAAACAAGGGGCATTCAATCCAAATGAAGGAGATTCGACATGCATCGAGGGCGGCTCGCCGCTATCGGGTGAAGTTACCTACGCTGACGACCCTTCAGACAATTATGCGTTTGAAGCCGCTCCTAAAAATCCTTCGTGGGTAGCCAAACTATTTGGGGCGCAGTCCGTGTCTGCTCAGCCGGCGCCTAGCGGAGAAAGCACCCTGGTTGGCAAGCATGAGCGGTTTACTCATTGGCAAGGTTATATCGTTGATAGCGAGAATTTTGTATACGAGTTTAACGAAGAGTATAAAAATCCTCAGGGTGATCCGGCCGCAGATGCTGCAGGCAGCCAGGCCGCTGGCGCTACATTTGATGAGGCTGATTTGGGCAAAAACTCCGACAATCTAAGCTGCGCAGAGGGCACAAAAGATCTTGGTGTAGTAACCACGAAATATACCGGAGAGCTGAAAAAAGAAGATGGGCCTCTAAAAATCAGACTCTGCCAAGTAACCGACATCCCCGGCTTCGGAAACAATAAGGATGGCGTACAGATATCAGGGGGGGCGACCGTAGACGCGCGCGTGAGTGGCGCCTGGGCAGCTCTTGCCAAGGCTGCCAAGGAAGCAGGCGTACCGCTAGACGCCGGAAGTTCATTTAGGCTTGCTGACTCTTGCGGGGGCACAGGTGACGGCAGTGCCTGCGCAACGCCTGGAAACTCCCCCCACCAAACTGGCCTAGCTATTGACTTTGGCAACGGCATGTACGGTACAAAGGGTACGTCAACCACCAGCTGCAGCGGCAGGGCCCGGCTGCCAAATAATAAGTCCTGGAAATGGCTCTATGAGAACGCCGAGAAGTACGGCATCAAGCAATATACTTTTGAGGCTTGGCACTGGGACGCTACAGGTTTCCCAAATAGGTGTGGTAAAAGATGAAGTTTGAAGCGTCATTCGCAAGAAAATCCTTCACTGTATTCATGCTTACCGTGTTCGTGTTAACAGCGCCTTTTAGTATGGCTCCGGTTTCCGCCCAAGGAAGTATTAACAATCCTTTTGCTGATGATCCTGCGCTCCGACGTAAAAACGGCGTGGTTTTTGTAGAAGACAGCAACCCCTGCAAGCCTTCCTCTAATATCGAAGACGACGTGCAAACTGCCGGTAGAGGAAATATATATATGATCGGAGACTCCATAACCGTGGGTGCAAAAAACGCGCTGCTCTCTGACTTCCATGCCAGCCAAAATCCATACATCAACGCCTCAGGCGGAAGAGCTATACGCTATGCCGGGCAAACAGAGGGCTTCAAAACCAGCGGCCTGCAAGCAGCTCAAGACGATAAAGAACGGATAGACAGAGCAGGTACCGTTATTATTTCGCTCGGCACCAACCCTGAGACTGGTTTTGAAAGTGCAATCAAGGACCTAGTCGAGAAGGTGCGCAGTTATAATCCAGACAATCCGGACATGAAGATATACTGGGTTAATATTTTCTCGCTCGGCGGCAAAAACGGCTACCCGAAAATTGAGAAGGACGATCTTAATAAATCTATAAAAAAAGTAGCCGAAGCCGAAAAGTTCCAAGTAATCGACATGACCGGTATCGATATATCTCTCAGCGATAGCATACACCCGGACGCAGAGGGCGCCAGAGCTTTTTCCCAGCACATAGTGCAGAGCTTGAACTCGGGCGATGACCCTAATGCGCCAACCGTTGGCGCCGATTGTGTCTGCGGCAACGGAGACGAGGCTGGCGAAGCTGGCCTGACAGGCGGTGATAGAGAAGAAAAGATCTGGAACTACTTTAGCCAAGAGCCGCGCTCGCTAACTCCTGCACAAGTTGCCGGTATTATGGGCAATATTGCCGTGGAGTCTGGCTATAATCCGCGGGCTCTGCAGCCAAGCACGACGGGCGACTACCCCGTGGCTGGCGCCGGCTACGGGCTCGTGCAATGGACCGACACAGGACGCCAAAATAATCTAATCCGACGCTACAACGAAGCAAAAGACAAAGATCCTAATATCAAAATATACAGTCTCTCTTTCCAACTTGATCACATTTGGTGGGAGCTTAATAACACCGAAAAAGGAGCCTTCAACGGCTTGAAAGGAGCTACCCCTAGCCTGACCGAAAGAAGTGGAACAACCTACGTATTTTCCCATTTATACGAACGTCCAGCGGCACCCGACAACCCCGAGCGCGGTAAAGCGGCGGTTAAGGCTTTGGCGGCTTACGGCTCAGAAGATGGTGGAGTACCAACAGAATCCGGCGATATATCATGCCAAGAGAAAGGAGCGGGTGCCAGCGACGAAGTAACTGGCGAATACAGCTTGCCGGTTGCCAAAAAGTATTACACCAACCCCGCTACTAGATTCTGGTTCACCAAGCCTCACCACGACTACCCTGCTTCCGACATCCCTGTGCCTACCGGTGTGTCTATATTCTCCATGACTAACGGCACAATCATCGCAGCACCGAACGAGGGCGGCTATGGACGCGGTGTTACTATAGACGCTGGTAGCGGTGTAATATACTACTATGGGCATGGGTCTGACGGCGGGTCAGTGCGAGGAGCAAAAAAGGGTGACAAGGTAAAGGCCGGACAGCTCATTATGCACTCGGACAATACCGGGCAGTCTAGTGGGCCCCACTTACACTTAGAGATCAGGGTAAACGGTGTCAAGCATTGCCCGCAGAAATTATTTGTTAGTATTGCTGCTGGTTCGCCGATACGAGAAAGTGAACTGCCCACATCAGGATGCTCTAATTAACATGAACGATATCTACTTGCCACAGGCCGCGCGGCCCAGAAATTTACGCGCAATAGCACTCTTAGCAGTCGTATTATTGGCTGTTATTCTAGGAATACTGTGGCTGTACAGCCACACATTCATCCGGATTAGCGTCGCAAATCCAAGTGCCGGCGAATTTACCTACACGGTAATCGATCAAAAAAACGGCGCTTCAACCACCACTAAAAGCAGCTCTCCAAATTTAAAGAAACTTGTTAAAAAAGGCAGCTACGAGGTACTCGTAAACCAGCAAGAAACCAGCTACTACGGGACACTCGACACGAGCTCCTTCATGCGGACTGTCTCTATAAAAGCCAGTCTGCAAGCCGAGAAAGCCAGAGAATTCGTGGGCAATAACCCCGATCCTTGTATGCACTATTCTGCTAGTATTCTCTTCAGTTACGGCTGCGACGCGAACTACGACAACCTACGAGTCCACCTGCCTGCAACCGTGGCCTCTCCGACTATTGTGGAGTCGCCTCCAGATACTACCCAGAACAACTTATCAATTATTGGCATCTTCGAGCTAAATGGCAAGAATATGATTGCCCTGAATAACGTGCTCGAATTTGACGACGCAAGTACGCAAATTTACGAACTCAGACCAGACTTTCAGCTTGTGGGCGGCACTCAGTTAAGCGGCCTAAACCCAAACAATCCCTACGCTCTAGAAAAGTACGGTAGTGGCTTTGTCGTTTATGGGCAAGATTTTGAGCAGCTTTTTTACTACGAGAGTGTTGGTGCAGCACCAAAAGAAATAGCCATCGAAAATCCAAAGCCAGAGAAAAAAGAGACGTTGCTGGCTTTTGGGCTAAGCACCCGGGGAGACCGGTTAGCCCTCGCTTTCTCTGACACAGACAAACGGGCTAGCGAAGACACTAAACAAGCAGCGACTGCCGAGACTGTTGTCCAAGTCTACCAAGGCAATACTACCAAGAGTTTTCGTTTCAAGGGCGACTCGCACACCGTCAAACTTTGCGGCAGCAAATATCTATGCTTAGTAGCCGAAAGGCAGCTGACTGTCTATGATATTAGCGGCGCCGAGCCCAAGGAACACTTCAGAGTCAACAACGTAAACGCCATAGAGAACGATAACGGTAGACTGGCTGTCATCAAATCCGAGGGGCTCTTGTCTATCGACCTAGATCAGAAAAGCGGCTACCACCAATACAGTTTTGGCAGCTACCAATTCTGCGGCATAGAGAGCGTGATTGGGGGTGGCTACATCCTTTGCTTGATCGATCCGCGCGACAACCGGGTGGCTATTCGCGTGGATCCGGAAAAACCCAATATCGACAGTATCGACAAGAAGGTCTTGGCTATCGTCGACCAGCCTTTTGTGGAAACAGTTTCTCCCTATAAATCTATTATCTACATAACCCCTGACCTCGGCGAACTCATCTATAATCCTGCCTTTAACGGCTACGGCCCAGACCCGGTGATTCGCCAAAAAGCAACAAAGGATCTGGATGATCTGCTGGTGCGAATCGGCTTAGACCGTTCCGCTTATACCATCATCAACACTCAGCTTTAGCCCTAGCCTTTGTCCGCTACACACCCCTCTGCAAAGGGATAACGGTACAGTTTTTGGTAAAGTGCTTGATTGCTATATCGGCATCTGTGGTAGTGATGATGGTTTGATATTTTTTTAAAAAAACAGTGAGTGCTTTGCGGCGGGCTCCGTCGAGCTCACTAAACACATCGTCGAGAAGGAGAAGGGGGCGTGATCCTAGCGCCTGCTCTAGAATCTGCAGCTGTAATATTTTGATAGCTAGCAGGATGGTTCTTATCTCGCCCCGCGAAGCTTGTGTGGCAGCTGGGGCGCCGTCCAGTAGAAAAACGAGGTCGTCACGATGCGGACCGCTTGTCGTAAAACCACGCTGGATATCTGTCTGGCGAGTAGTTTCAAGCCTCCTTAGTAAATTCGCCGTATAGTTTGCTGTGTCTATATTTGAATCATAGCGGGAAATGAGTTTGGTTTTCTTACCTGCGACACCGCTATATATGTCTTCTATCTGGGTGTTCATCTGCTCCATCAAGATTGTGCGTGCTGTGACTATCTGCGTTGCCAGATCTGCCAGACGGACATCCCAGGCAAAAAGCTGGGCGCTATCACCGGCTTGCTGCTTTAGAAGACTATTCCGCTGAGCAACTACACGCTTGTACTGCCTTCTCAGCCCGGAAAATGCAGGATTGACCTGCTCTGCCAAATCATCAATAAAATCACGCCTGCGACTTGGTTCGCCGTGTAGCAATAATAAATCGTTCGGCTCAAACACCACGACCGGGTGTTTCTCGCGAAACGGCAAGCGTAAATACTTTTTGTAGTCTATTTCAAACTCTTTGGTTGCCGTTTCACCGTCCTGGCGGAATTTTACGGTCCGTGTGGCGTTTGTGTCAGTATGGGCATCGATTCTTGCCCATTCTTGTCCACGAGCGATCACACTATTTTTATCCCGGTAGGATGTTCCGCCCGCCGCAATCATCAGCGACTCCACAAGGTTTGTTTTACCGGCAGCGTTTGGCCCAACCACAATCGTAACCTCCGGACCAATCTCGAACGAAGCGTCCTGGTATGATCGAAAGTGTTGCAAACGTATATCGGTGAATTTCATAGACGTGGCGAAGTTACCCCTGTCTATTATCACACGCTAGCTCTTAAGTGGCATTATGACATGCGTATAGCTGTCGTCTGTGGCCGACTTAAGCACGCATGGTTCGAGTTTGCCATTGAAGCCTATTGTCACGCTATCCCCCTGCATACTGCTTAGCGCATCTATTATGTAACGGGAGTTGAGTGTTATGTTGGCGCTTCCCTGCGCTTCGGCTTCGGCTTCGGCTGTGTTTTCGCCTAACTGGGAGGCGATAGAGCGAATACTAAGTTGTTTGCCGACCTCATCGACATCGAGGGTTACGCTGCCGGCACTTTCGCGGGCAAAAAGGCTTGATACCTTCGTAATGTTTGTAAGGTCCGATCTTGAAAGCGTAGCACTTGTGGCAAATTTTGCCGGAATGAGCTTCTTGTAGTCGGGGTATTTACCATCGATTAGCCGTGTTACCAGCTCTACATCAGGCAGTTGGAACAAAATCTGTTGTTCGTCGTGTGTTACCACTACTTCTTCGTCGCCATCACCCAGTATTCGCAACAGGTCTTGTATAGAACTAGCTGGCACTAGCAAATTAATTTCTTCTTTAAGCGGCATAACCTTTTTTTCGGCAAGCCGATAGCTGTCGGTAGAAGCAACAAACAGCTGCCCTTTCTCGGTATGGAAATTTACTCCCGTTAGTATAGGCCGGGCGTCATCATTACTAGCAGCCACAACAACTTGATGCAGCGCCTGTTTTAGTGTCCCAGCAGGTACTTTCCACGAAACACCTTCTTGGATAGAGGGCATCACCGGGTAATCATCAGCTAACGTACCATTAATAACAGATTTATACTTTTCTGTAGATATGTGGAGTTTTGTTTCCTCGAGCTTTAAGTCAATAACGCCGCTCGGAAGACTGGCTATGAAGTCCTGCATAAGGCGGGCAGGGACGGTAATAGACCCCTCGCTGGTGACTTTTGAACCGATATAATGGGTGATGGCAATACTCAAGTTGGTGGCTGCAATACAGACCCTATTGTCGCTTGTTTTTATAAGTACGTTGGATAATATCGGCAAAGCATTCCTACTATTAGCGATACGGGCAACATTGCCGAGTGCCCGGCTAAGATTTTCTTGGGTGACTTGTAGTTTCATCATTTCTCCTTAACTATTTAATGAATTAGTAGTAGGTATAGTAAGCCCTGGGTATAATGTGGAAAACTTGAGCGACAGAAGGGTTAAGGCGCCAGAAAGAACTAGTAAAAGGCTGTGTACGAAAGAACCGGCCGAACTAGCATAAGCCAGGATTATGGACAGGGTTACAAAATAAAATCTTGAGACAGGGGATAGAACGGCAGTTCTACACACAGAAGACCAGGAGCTACACACAGATAATACACAGGCTTTACACATGTAGACGCTCCTTAATCTCAGCAATAGCGCTGCGCACTTCAGGGTCAAAGGCCTGCTCTTTCTCTATCTTTTCGACAGAGTGGATAGCTGTAGTGTGATCTTTCCGGCCAAGCTCACGGGCGATCTTCGGGAAGCTCAGGTGTAGTTCACTCCTAAGAATATACATAGCTATTTGGCGGGGGACAACGATATCTTTGTCGCGTTTTGGTCCCAGTAACTCCTCAACAGATAGCGAGAAGTGCCGGGCAGTCTTTTCGACGATCTGGCGGGCAGTTATGTATTTTGGACGGCTCTTTTGATTGCCGAGCAAGGCAGTCGCTACTTCTACGGTGGGGGTGAGGCCGCGCATGTCACAAAACGCTATAAGTTGGTTTAGGGCTCCTTCAAGTTCACGGATGTTGTTTTGTACATAGGCAGCTAAGTGCTCTACTACGTCGTGGCTAAGCTGCAGTCCATGGGTTTGGGCTTTTGACTGTACGATCACGCAGCGCGTTTCAAAGTCTGGTGCTTGCATGTCGATTGCCATGCCCCACTCAAAACGAGAACGCAAGCGATCAGTGAGCGTGGGGATGTCTTTTGGTCTCGTGTCGCTGCTGATGATTATCTGTTTGTTCGCTTGATGTAGGGCGTTGAAGGTGTGGAAGAACTCTTCTTGGGTCTTTTCTTTGCCGGCAATAAACTGTACATCATCGAGAATTAGTACATCAGCGCTGCGGTAGTAGCCAGCAAAGTCGGTATTCTTCTTGTAGCGTATAGCGTCCAAAAACTCTTGTACAAACTGTTCGGTAGATACGTAAACGATATGAGCATTCTTTTTGTTAGCAACAACGGCATTGCCTACGGCTTGTATAAGATGGGTCTTCCCGATACCGACCCCACCGTATAAAAAGAGGGGGTTGTATTTGCTGCCAGGATTTTGGGCGATAGCCTGGCAGGCAGCGTGAGCCAGCTCATTACCAGAACCAACGATAAAGTTTTCGAAGGTGTATTTTTCGTTGAGTCCTTGCCTATAGGTATGGGTCAGACTGCTTGTAATCCCGCCTGAGCGCGTCGAGCTTTCTGCGGTCGAGCCGCTTTGGCTCAGTATGACTGGCTGGTCATCAACTTTGCGATGCAGGGAAGAAGCTGGCAGTATTTTGTACTCGATCTTATCAGGTGTAATGCCGTTTTTTGCCAGAGTTTCGGCAATCAGTTCATTAAATTTGAGTTCCAGCTGCTGTTTTATGAATACATTTGGCGCACCAACTACTACACAGTCGTCCTTTACCCGGAGCAGGCGGGTATTTTTAAACCAGGTAACAAAGTTACCATGAGAAACGCCTAGCTCAATCTCCCCTAAAACGGTCTGCCATAGGGTAGTTGTATCCATTGCACCTTCCCTCTCAAGTTTGTTCTATCGTAGTCCATACTATAACAAAATTTTAAGAGTTTTCCACAGCTATTTATAAATCTGCAGATTTTTCATCAAAAACCTTAGCAACAGAGAAAAAGTTGTACACAGTTCAAGACTCCATCTGTAAATTTGTGGATAAAACTTGGCGAACGGTGGAAAACTTGTTAAGATCTAGGGAATAATATTGTTAATTTTACCCTCGGTATTGCTCATTCTATACACATGCTGTATTTAGTGCCGCCAAGCAGACGAACTAGGGACTATGTTAGGATATATACAGATGCCAAAGAGAACATTCCAACCAAAAAAACGCCAGCAAGCCCGGGAGCACGGCTTTATTAAGCGCATGGCTACAAAAGCCGGTCGTTCCGTGCTGCAGCGCCGCCGAAACAAGGGCCGCGCTCGCTTAACACACTAGACCCGCCCCTAAGTCGGGAGTACGCCTTACACAATGATCGCCCGGACATATCGGTTTCATGGCCACAACTCACTAAATCATGTCTATCGGCACGGCATTACGGCTCGGACAGCTATGCTAACGCTTAAATATGCAGAATCTCGAAAGCCATCCTATCGGTTGGCGGTGGTGGTAAGTAAAAAAGTTAGTAAATCCGCAGTAGTACGCAACCGTATCAGGCGGCGAATCTACGAGCAGGTACGGAGAGAATTTCAAGAAACACCTCCTCGCCGCCCAGTAGATATGGTCATTACCGTGTTCGATGAGGGATTCAAGACAATGCCTGCCGAGAACCTACAAGCAGCAGTTGCGAGCTTGCTTAAAAAAACTACCCCCTAGCGGCTCCTTTGCCCCTACGAGGCTGGCACTTACAGGGGGTACCGTGCTAAAATAGACCTAACTTCAGGAGAATTTTCACGTTGTTTGAATCATTCATAGAACGACCAGTCTTTAACTTGCTCGAGCTCATTTACGCCCTTGTTCCAGGGCACGATCTTGGCTTGGCCATCATCCTTTTCACTATCGTTATACGTATTTTATTGTGGCCTTTGGTCAAGAAACAGCTTCATCAGTCTGCCGCCATGCGCAAGCTGCAGCCTCAGCTTCGCAAGCTCAAAAAATCTGCCAACGGAGACCGTCAAAAAGAAGCTCGCCTCCAGATGGAGCTGTACAAAGAGCACGGCGTAAAGCCATTTGCAACTGTAGGCACGCTGATTATCCAGCTGCCAATATTCCTAGCCCTGTATTATGCAATTCGCAAGCTGATCAATGATCCGAACTCGCTGCAAACTTTCTCGTTCGAGTCGGTGCGCAATTTGCCGTGGATACAAGAGCTGTCCAAGGATATATCTAAGTTTGAGCACACCTTATATGGGGCCGTAGATCTTTCGCACCGCGCCATTCAGGACGGGGGCGTGTATCTGCCAGCCATCATTCTGGGTTTGATAGCTGCTGCGGCCCAGTTTTATCAGAGCAAGCTCATGATGCCAGATGCTAAAGATGCCCGCAAACTATCAGTTATCTTCAAAGAGGCAGCAGCCGGTAAACAAACTGACCAAGCCGAGATGGGTGCCTCGATATCGCGCAACATGATGTACTTTATGCCGTTTGCTACCTTCCTGTTCTCGGTGACGGTGCCGCCAGCCCTAACGCTCTATATCCTGACCAGCAGTGCCGTGGGCTACTTCCAGCACCGCTTTGTCCTGAAAAAAGACGAAGAAGAGCTGCACGAGATTGCCAGCGAGCCAGAAGCAAAAACTATAAACGCTTCCGCTAAACCTAAAAAAACAAAAAAACCATCTGCTAAAAAGAAGAGGAGGAAATGATAATGGAAGAATCAATTCTTTATGCCAAGAAGTACCTAGAGGATCTGTTGTCCTTTTTTGGCCTAAACACAGACGTAAAGGCTACCAACAGCGACGGCGAGGTTATCGAACTGCAGGTACCCTCCACACATCTCAACGGCTTCTTAATTGGCAACCACGGTGAGACGATGCACGCCATGCAATTCTTGGTCAGCAGTGCGCTTAAGAGTAGCGGCCACGAGATCTCCCGAGTCAATGTCGACATTGCAGAATACAAACTACAGCGAGCCGGACGTCTAGCCCAGAAGGCTCTTGATTGGGTAGAGCAAGTCAAGAAATCTGGCAAAGAAATGCACCTGCAGCCTATGAACGCTGCAGATAGGCGGGTCATCCACCAGCTAGCTAGTGAGCATGGGCTCAGCACGCAGTCGGTAGGTGACGGCCGCGACCGCCACATTGTCCTCAAGCCTGCCGGCGATCTTGCGACTCAGGAACCAGAAGCATCCGAGCCGCAAGCAGAAGCAAACCCCGCCAAAGAAAAAGAAGAATAACTAGACCTACTCTCCATAAGGTATAGGAGGGAGTAACTGTTGGGCGCTCTGTAATATGTCACATTGGCCACAGGCTATCATGCTTGCACACTCGCCTAGCTCAAGGAGTCGCGTAGGGCCACGCAGTTCCAGCTCTGGCAACACATCGATCTCACTTCTCATATCTCTTGCACACTCTGTGGCAGCGGTAGCCACCTGGGCAGCCTCAGTCTCAGACGGCTCGCTCGGGAAAAGCTCTGCCATTAAATCAGGTGCTGGGTCTGTTAGCACACCCACATTCCTGATCAATTTGTCGATGTATGCAGCACAAGTAAGTGTAGGTGTGGATTTACTAAGACGCGCAGTGCTTCTCCGGTTTCCCCGCACAGGGCAAGAGGAGCAAAAGGGCAGGCGTTCAGCCACGATGCTCTTGACCATCGAAGTACCCTTCGATCACCATTAACTCTATTGGAGGTTCTATGGGGACTATGGTTCCTGCTTCGTGAGCTGCTGCCAACACCGTGTCGCTTGTTTGTGGCGGCACCCCTTCTGCGGTGGCAATTGTGACATGTGGGTGAGTCTTCTTTGATATCTCATCCCCATTTGGGTCAACCACAAGTACTGCGTGCACCCCCTCGGCAGCCACTTGACCTACGGCATGCAGTATACGCTGCCTTCCTGGTTCTATACCTTCGGCGCCATCTATAGGTCTGAATTCTCTAGTTACATGGTGCGCGTGTACGGTAGCCCCTTTGCCTAGGTCGTGTGGCGGTATCTGCCGCAGTAATGCCTCGGGATCAGCTACAAAATGACCAGTGTAAATTACGTCTCTTGACATGTCTATAACCTAAGCTCTAATTTATTCATACGCTAGGATATTTTACCACAATCGTCAATATTATGAACTGAACAAATCTAACACTCAAGAATATTATTAAGTTTTAAGCATCTGAGAGGAGTTAAACGACAATAGATTTTTATATTGCATGACCACATTTTTGTAAAAAACTATATGACAGTTTCGCCCCTTAAGGCTTTTTAGCGCGGTACGCCTTAGCCCGCCAGAGAAAGAGAACTAGAGTTAATAGAAAGAATAAACCGAGAATCAGATAAGGTACATTATCGCGCTCTTGAAGTGGGGGTAGCGCCGCGGCTGGCAGGTTTGTTGCGCGAGAAGTGCCTAGTACGTCCTGGCTAATTGTCTGTGGCTGAACATCTGCAAGAGTAGCCCTAGCCCCAAGAGCGTCAGCTGCAACTTGCGCGGGTCGATTTGGCGCTACTTCCTCGCTGGTTACAATAGCTTCTTCGGCAGGAGAAAGCTCCTCATTTCCAGCAACTGTTTCGTTATTTGGAAGTGGCTTTTGGTTTTGTGTTGATGGATCAAAGTCCGGCAGTGGTGTGGGGCCAGGAATAATCACGATCTCGGGTGGGTCCTCATCGGGCGGCGGGTCGTCGATTTGGCCATCACAGGCGTCATCTATCTCGTCTTGATCGTAGTCTATCCCTGAAGGCTCGACAACCAGGCAGGCTTCATCGTCATTTGGGGTACCGTCACCGTCGGCATCTTCTTCTGACGAGGCAATGTAGACAATTTTATATAAATCTACAGGCTCTCCGTCTTGGCTTTGTCCGGTAATGTGCAGGGTGTGGAAGCCCGGCACAATGTCAGCGGGGAGCGTGAGTTTAGTGGTTAGGCTGCCTTCGTCGTCGCTCCGGAAACTGCCCAGCTCCACGGGGGTAGAGTGGATGTTAATTGTGTAATTTGTGTTAGGCGCAAGAGAGCCGCTACCGACCGATAAATCAAATTCGGGGTTCTCGCTAAATATGATATCTGGTGCCATTTCGGGCTTGTTAACACTTACGGCTAGGCCAGCTACCGCCTCATTTGCAGCGATAGAGCTGGTTAAGAATGACTCAATGCCTTCCTCTGTGATACTCGAGTTTGGTTTAGGGTTGAGAGTTGTAAAATTGTTGGTCTGGCGCATGATGGAGCTCGCGAAACGACCGTGGCCCAGCCGGTCAGGGTGGAAGCTTTCCTTGCCGAGCGGATAGCCGATCAGCTTGACTAGATCGTTTCCGGCCGTCACGCCGTTAAAGGCGACGTCACTGCTTTCTTCGCAGAATCGATGCTCTTGCATAGCGGTTTCAACGTCGACATATTGGACCCCCACGGACTCAGTGGCTTTTTTGATGGTCTGGTTGAGGTCGTGCACGAGATCATTGGCCATTCGCCGCTCGTCGATGCCGAACGGCATATTGAGTTCGCAGTTATCACCGCCGCCCTCCGGGAAGAACTGCGGGTAGCCAATAACGTAAATCCGGGCATTGTCAGCAGATTTTTCTTTGATTGCCCTGAGGCGATCACGCAGAGGATCAAATTTACTCTTGATCTCATGAAACATCTGCAGTCGGTCGGAAGACGTGTTGTAGCACGAGGAACTACTGGCTAGACAAGTCTTTATCTTATCTCCAAACCCAATATCATTCCCGCCAATGGATACGGTGACTATATTTGGGCGGTATCGTTCCAGATATCGAATCTGTTGTCGATATCCCGGAAGGAAGCGATTAAGCACATCTTCGGTATACGATTTATCCTCCTTGCCTCCAGATTGCCTCTCGTCTTTGTTGTATTGATCCTCAGGATCCTCGTCATCTTTAGAATCACTTTTAAAAACAATATCTTGGAGAACAGCACCACTGCATGCGACACTTTGATTACGGTCTATGCCTATATCTTGGGTGATCAGCTTAGAATACGCCACCAAAGATTGATGGCAGCGATTGTCGGGGTGGTCTGTGCCGTCTCGATAATTGAACGCCCCTTCGCCGCTGGCAAATGAATCGCCAAGAGCTAGGTATCTGTCCTGTGCATCGAGCGCAGCGTAAGCATTTTTTGTGGAAGCATCTGGGAAAATATTATAGACCTTGGTCTTGCGCACGGCGCCTTCGTATGCGGCATTTATATGTGCCTGAAATCGAGAGTCGTCTTTAAACGAAAACCTCAAATAACCAGCGTCACCACCGGTGATCTGAGCGGTGGCGTCGCTAAGATTCTTGGAGCACCCGGCAGCTTCCGGGTTGTCACAGCCTTCTGTTTTGAGCAGAGTGGGTATGCTTCCGCGGTGCGAAAAAGCGACAAATTTACCGTCGTTGCTTATAGCTGTTCTTACAGACGGGTCAAAGCCTTTAAAGTAATCTACTTTGCTACCAAAGAGTGAGATTGGTGCCGGGCTGAATACCTCCAGCCGAAACTGCTTACCGTCGATGGTATTGCCAGATAACCACCGGCCATTATTTGATATCGCGATAGACCCTGGGTCAACTAACACGCCGTTGCCCTCGGCATTCTTGATAACGTCGCCATAAGAGGCGAGGGTAAAGCTGTCCTGTTGCAGGGGAGTGCCACCCATCTGGATGTCTATCGCCAAACGCATATCAGGGATTCTGTGCAGCAAACCACCTTTCAGGTAACCAGTAGTGTCCACCATAAATACGGTATTAGAGTTGGCTACAGGCACGAATGTGCGCCGCGACTTGTTCTCTAGTGCGTCACGATAACCATCTAGCTTTAAAAACTCGCTAGATATCTGGCCGAACCCCATGCTCACCATGCACATTTCTTTATATTCATCAGAAATACCTGGCACAATCCCAAGTCTGTCTTTTGTTTTGGTGCGGATAGATTGGCTCTCGCAAGGCACCCTAACCTGACTACTAAACTGCGGAGGTAGCAGTTCTCCCTGCTCCAGTGTTCGAACTTCCTGAAAAGCAATATTAACTGCTTTATCTGTCCAGGAAGGGAGTGCCGTAGCATGCGCAAAACCAATAAAACCAGCCACCGATCCGCACAGGACAAGCATAATTAGTGGCTTTTTCATTTACTCTTGGACAGGATAGTGCTTTACGAGTGAAGGAGACTTGCCGCAATGTATGCCGAAACCTACGTATTCTTTAATCTTGTCAGATTTTTCAGTCGAGTTAAACCCAAAAGTCTCTTTTTGTGACGCGTAGTCTATACCGCCACTGCAGCCTACGCCGAGATATCCATCACTAAAATCGTAGTCTTTTTCCCCAACAAAACCAATGCTATTAGTCTTTGATAAATCTATTAAACCCTGATCGCTTTCGTATTTAATTTTGAATATATCCTGGTTCTTTTTCAGAAACGCATCAAATCTGTTTGCTATCTGGTTAGCTTTTTCTAGATCTGGTTCGTGGAAAGTCATAGAAAAACTATACCCGCAGCCTAGATCTCCTTTGTGGAACTTGGCGCTTGCATACCCGCAGCTACCGCCAATATGCTGGTTAAAAGCTGGACCAAACTCCTCGAGTGCCAGGGTGTTCATCTTATTAATCTTGCTTTCAACCCTTTTGAACTGTAGGAACTCACCGAAAATTAACCCCCCATAAATCAATAGGCACACCAAGACTATAGAGACTAGAATCGTTGTTTTCTTCCTACGAGCATAAAAATACTTAAATTTATCAGGGACATACATCAAGAAGTTGGAACGTTTGTGAGCCCGGACTGTTTTCTTAGAGTTTTTCCCACCCTTTATCATTGCTCTGATTATAAACCAGCCTCCTAACTTTACTCACACGATTGCTTGGCAGCCTGTGGAAAACAAAACATTCCTTAAAAACGCGATCGCGTTTTGTGGGAATGTTTAATGATGAAAAGGGATAGGGAAAGAGGCAAAAAGATATCTAGAACCTATTTTTGAATTAATTAACAAATAATGATAAAATCTTGCTATTATGAGTATTGAAGAAGAGCCAACGGGTGAGCAAGGTCGAAACCCAGGACCTCCTCCGAGCCTGGGCGAAGTACTGGCTCATCTCAATACGGGAGCAGCAAGGGCGCACGTACCAAAAGCACTCAACACTGCTAGGAAAATAGCTAGCGACGAGCGTGTGCGGGCAATGATGGACGAGTACTTGGGTGGTACTCCAAAGGATAAAGGGCGATGCGTTGCTCTGGCGAATGCTAGCTTTCACTTCAAAAAACAACAATGGCTACAGGCCAATAATGATCCTGAGCAGCAACAGATAGCAACCTATATGGGTATGGGTTTTGACACCATTGTTTATAGCCTGGTGTACTGTGAGCCTTTGCAGGACACACTGCGGGAGCTGGATATCAAAGAATTCATCAACTACCTACAGCCTGGGGTAGAGATGGCTGAAGCCGCTAGGAGAAGGCCAGGAGACGAAACGGGCAAACTAGGCGAATACTGGGTACTGAGCAACCTGCTTACCGGTGCCAGTTCTGACATTCTCAAGGATATACAGGCTCGACACACAGTACCAGATGGTGAATTTCTCCCGCCATTATCGGCTGAGGAAAACACAGAATTGAATGCACATAGGTTTGGGCAATTAGCGGCTGTATTTATGATTAGTGAGTACCTAGACAGCCAGCAGCAGAACCCAGCCGCAGTAACTGAATAGCCTTCACGCGGCCTGGGAAGGTTGGAGAAGATTTAACTGGCTGGTATCGGGGTGTACGAGCTCGGGCATGGCTATGTGTATGCCTGCCTGGCCAGTGCTTTGTTCTATGCCCGGGAGCAGCGTGCCAAATCTTTGACCAAGAGCATTGCCGGGGAGCGCCGGACCTCCGTGCAGGCCATCCTGGCCAACGAAAGAAGGCACGAGATATAAGATGTTTACACGTCCGCCGGGGGAGACAACGAATCGCTCCTCACACAGAGCCCAGTCTGTGATAGCCAAATCAACCGGCTGGTAGCCAAGAGGTTCATTATCAGGCGAGAACCTTTCAAACAAAAAGCGCAGGTCCCCTGCTATAGATCGAATGATTCGCATCGAGATTGGCCCGCGGCCTTCGAGAACTACCTGCTCGCCCGGGTCCATAGGATAAAAAGCTGCAGTATGAACTCCTTCCCGTGCGAGAGGGGCTGGGGCAAAAGTGGCAATTGTCTCGTGTCCGATCATGTTGGACGTAGCCTACTACACACAGTAGGACCGAGCAAGCAGGATCATAGCAATTAGTGTGGCACCGTTTCGGGTAGGGCGCGCATAAGGCTCGCGCAGGCAAGTGCGATTGCCAGCTGGCGATTGGTAGAGAGATCTGAGACGGCTTTATCAACAAAACAAGGCTGTACTGGGTGTGGAGCTGTGTCGTCAGTCCGCATGATGTCTACTACTTCGTCGGCCGTAAATAGGTCGTGGCGGGCCCGGATGACTAGTAAGCCATCGTTGCTGGGAGGTTCTTGGTTAAGGTCGTCCCAAAGAACAACCTCAGAACGCCTTTCCCTGCAAGAAGGCTTGCCGAACAATCGGATTACAGAGGCTTTCTTAACCTTGAACGGGCTGCTGATAAGCGCCGGGTTAACTCCTTCGGCTAGGTACACTGTGTCGCCAACTTCAAGCAGCTCGCCGCAAAATGTAGACGCAGGAATAGCCATAATTAACGTTATTTTAAAACTAATACAATGATTAGTCAACTACTTCCTCGTCCCTCGACTATACGACAGACTCCAGTAGTAGCAAGCTTATGGCGAGAGTACACACCATGCCAGCTTTCTGAATTGCCCAGTGCGGGGTTCGCTTCATCTGGTGTATGTAAAACACGAACAGTACATAGACCGCTAACAAAGAGACAAATGACAGGGAAAGCTGCTCTACCAATGCAATACAAGCAACAACTGCAAAAATAGCAGCTAGCCGTGCCGTATTTTGCACAATTGTTGCCCCGTATCGCACGAGAGGCGTTCGTTTGTTGGTAGCTCTGTCACCTGATAAATCCTTATAATCTTTTGCCAGAACCACAGGAAATATTAAAAGTATCTGCATGGCCAGGAGTCCTAAAACTACAAGATTTGTAGCCTCGAGCTCATCTAGCTGGCTTAGCCCCAAGAGGAGCGGCAGCGAGCCGTAACAAGCAGCAAGTAGGAGCGGTGCCCACCATCCGCGTGACTGTATATTTATAATGCGGTTAGAATAAGCAAATGCCAGGCAGAGATAAGCCAACCCAATAATGAAAGAAGCTGGTTGCTCAAGGCCGGTTTGGAGAAATCCGAGCAGCAGGATATTGGCAATCAGGAATAACCAAACCGTATTCGTGGATAGTTTGCCATGGGCTAGCGGGTTGTCTTGGCGGCGATTCATTCGGTCTGTTCGCCGGTCGATGTGGTTGTTGTATACAACGGCAATAGTGTATAGGACCGCAATAAACAAGTAGCAATAAACAGCGGTCCTGACGCCGCTATCTCCCGCCAAGTAGCAGCTAAGCGCGGCCAGTAGGCCAGGGTATAAAATATTTTGTGGCCGGCTCAGGTGGACGAGCTGCTCGGCGGTGGCGATTGCTTGAGGAGGGTTATTCATTACTCAGAGCTGGGGTCATGTGCTGTGTAGGCGAGTACGTAGCAGAAGTAAGCAATAAATAATACGAATGCCGAAAACAAAATTCTTACAATTATTCCTAATATTTTGAGAGCATCAACCCGGCCGCCGCTTATTATGAAGAAAACATTACCCAAAGCACTTATATAAAGAGCTCCAATTCCAAGAATGGCAGCCGCTATCAATCCGCCCGTAAGAAAGCTATCGCTTAATACCCCCGAGCTACCGAATTCTGCTCTGCCAGCCAAGTCACCTAGTACAGCTGCTAATGCGGGTACACAAGATGCCGCTAAAATAAATATCGCTTGCCACTTGAGACGAGGAGCAAAGCCTTGCCTTAAGAATCTCCATTGATTCACATAGGCTACGATGAGTCCGACGAACACCATTAATGAAACTATTCCTAGCATGATTCCGAATGAGCCATAGCCTAAATCGCCCGTATTGAGCAGATACACCAGAAAAAAACAAACACCTGGAGCGCCAGCCAGCCAATGCATGATAGGCGGGTAATTTTGATTATCCATAGCTACTCCGTGGTCTCGTCGTAAATCGCAAGTGTTTGCTCGGACATTCTTTTCCAGGAAAACTGTTTAGCTTGGGGGTAGCCGTTGTCGACAAGTGTCTTGCGCAGCTCTTCGCTCCGCAGGACTTTGAGGACTGCTTTAGTAATGTCTTCTGTATCTAAGGGGTCAAAGTAGTGGGCAGCCTCGCCGTATATCTCTGGCAGACAAGTAGCATTGCTGCTGGCAACCGGGCATCCGTGCACCATGGCTTCCAGTCCAGGCAAGCCAAAACCTTCACTAAGAGAGGGGAACACATAGACGGCTGCGTTTTCATAGAACCACTTAAGCTCAGCGTCTGGTACAAATCCTGTAAAGATAACGTGCTCGGCGTAGGACTTTTTGTTGACCCACCTCTGTAGTTTCTTAGAATGGTATTCTTGTTTTCCTACGAACACCAGCTTTAGGTCTGGCTGCTTTTCGAGTATTGCTTCAAAACTGGTTACAAGCCGGCGCAGATTTTTGTGCGGGAAAGCCGAACCGACATACAAAAGAAAATTCTTGGGGACAACCTTGCCGTCTTTCGCTAGTTCGGGCTCTGCGGCCTTGCCATTGAGGGGCGGTTCGGAAGCTTCCAGTGTAACTACCAGCTTGCGGCTGGTGAATAAGTGGTACTTGAGGACGTCGTCGCGTACAAATTCGCTAGGCACTAGTATTTTTTTGGCGATGTGGTGGCTTTGCCACAGTATCAAGCGATAAGCTTGCATACGCAGTTTATGGGCCCACTTAGGCAAGCGGCCACGCCGGGTATAGCGCAGCATAGTCAGATCGTGGGTAAAGGTTACTTGGCGGCCAAAATAAAACAGGGGCTGCTGGCCAGTCATAGTAAAATGCACCAGGTTCGGTTTTAGGCGGTACAGCTGCCACGAAAACGCCAATTGCTGCCATGGGTTAAAGGAAAATTGCTTATAGCGCGATACTACAGGTGTGAATCGCCGGCTCGCAGGCTTCCACGGATCATCAGGGGCAATGAGTACAGAATATTTATTAGATGTGTCCAGTGTCTGCAAATGCTCAAGCAGGCGATCAACATAGCGCCCAACGCCAGCTGAGCGCCGGATGCGAGCGTCGATAACAATATGTTTGGTCTTTGTCTTGCTCATGACTTGATACAATTGTACAAGCAATGCATAAACTACAGAAATACCTGGCTTACTCAGCACTCGGCTTACTGGCGTATATGCCGTTCCATGTTTTTATTTCCCAGTGGGTGAGTACCGGCACGGGAGGTTTGGATGCCTGGAAGATTGGCAAGGATGTTTTTGCTGCTGCATTGACGATAATTTGCGTAGCTGCGGTTGTGTGGACAAGAAAGCACACAAAGCTTTATTTGTATCTTCTGGGCGGAACTATTGCCTACGGCCTGCTGCATCTAGTGATCATGGCGGCGACAGATCAGCCCTCGGACACTGGGCTGCTGGCCACGACATATAACGTGCGCCTATTTTGCTACGCCATCATTGGCTATTCTGTTGTACTTCTAGCTCCAAAGGTAGTGGCGCCGAAAAAGCTGGCGAAGCTGCTTATTATCCTGAGCACCATTGCGTGTCTGATTGCTCTGCTGCAATGGGTATTGCCCAAAGATGTTATGACGCACTTTGGCTACAGTATTGAAAGGGGCGTAAAGCCAAACTTCTTTATCGATGACAAGCCTGATCTCCTGCGCGTGTTCTCGACACTGCGCGACCCCAACTCGCTGGGGGCTTTTCTGATATTGCCTTTTACGTTGCTAAGCTACGGATTAGTAAAATTCTGGAAAACAAACAAGCGGACTCTAATTGGTGGGCTGCTTATGCTGCATGGCCTTATATTATTCCTCACCTTTTCCCGCGGAGCCTGGCTGGGCACAGCGGTGGCTCTAGCAGTTTTGCTTGTTTGCTCCAAAGAGTTTAAAAGACATTTTAATAAAAGATTGTTAAGACAATATGGGGTGCTGTTGGCAGCTAGTCTTGTTGTACTTGGCGGGCTGGTGTTTGTACTCAGGGATCAATATGTGGTTCAGAACGTAGTGTTTCATAGCGACGAGAACACCCAGCTGACAGATTCTAATAACCTGCATCTTCTATCAATCCAAGCGGGGCTGGACGGAGTAGCAGGCCAGCCGTTTGGGCATGGTCCAGGTACCGCCGGGCTTGTATCGATTCACCAGGACGAAGGCGCTTTGATTACCGAGAATTACTTTGTGCAGATAGCGTACGAAGTCGGCTTGTTTGGCCTGTTCCTGATGCTTGCCCTCATGAGTCTAATAGTTACAGAGCTGTGGCCAAAACGCCGCGACCCCCTAGTTCTGGCCTTGATTGCCAGTTTTGCCGGCTTGACTCTCATGAACATGCTTTTCCACACCTGGGCCAACGAAGCTGTGGCTGCCAGTTGGTTCCTGCTAGCTGGTGCGCTCCTTGGCTTGGCTGCAGACGGCAAGAGGGCTAGGAGTAAGATTAAAACCAGCTAACGCCCGGACAACTTAGAAAACTCTTTATACACGTTCTCGGCAACTTTCTCCCAGCTATATTCTTTGAGTCGGATTTGTGACTTGCTGATGATTGACGCCCTTAATTTGTTGTCGCTAATAATTGCCTCAATTGCCCGGGCTATGTCCGCAGGGTCGTCTTTATCGAAGTATAGGCTGCCGTCACCCGCAACCTCTTTAAATACTGGAATGTCGCTCACGACTGTAGGTATTTTGTGGCTCATGCCCTCGAGTATCGTCATGCCAAACCCCTCGTAGTGCGAGGCTAGAGCCAGCAGGGAAGCGTTCGTGTATAGAGCAGACTTCTCGGAATCAGATACGTAGCCGGTGGTTATTATCTTGTCTCCTTTTGCTTGCAAGGCGGAAATATAATCCATTGTATCTTTCATGTGCCAGCCTTCTCCGCCAGCCAGAACCAAGCTGCACTTATCCTTCACCTCGTCGGGCAGACCCTCATAGCCTTTCACCAAGCCAATAATATTTTTGCGGGGTTCCAGGTTGCCAACAAAGAGAATGTACTTGCCTTTGACGCCAATATTTTGCAGATCGTTTTTCGTCCAAGGATATTTTTCGGCCGGTGGCGGTATGGGCGTGATGATGAATTTATCGTCAGGTGTTTTGTAGTGCCGCTTTATGGCTTGCTTGGTACTTTCAGAAATAGTGATGACCTTGGCAGCGCTTTTTACGGATTTTGGCACGAATTTGTGCAGGAAGACACGATTTTTATCAGAGACATATTGGGGCACGTCCTCGTAGCAAAGATCATGCACGGTCACGACAGTCGGTATTCTAAATATACTCGGGAAGTTAAAAAAGTTAGTGAACAGAGCTACGTCTCCCCTCCGTTTGAAAAAAAGCTCTAGCGGGGGCTGGAAGCCAAGCCTTCTCGTTATGGAGAGAATTTTGCCAGGGATAATCTTGGATTGCACATACGATATATTCGGAGCAGTCGGGAGGTCAACGATTCCTTTTGTGCCAAGAAAGTTAAAGTAGTGCCCAACCAGCGCTACGTCGTCTGGATAGTTCTTGGCCAGAGCCTCAATTAGATAATAGGTGTAATAGCCAACACCGGATTTTTTGCCATTCACTATAGGGTTGGCGTCAAAGAGGATGGTTAAAGGCTTACTCATAGAGTGGCAGGTACTTCTTTCTCACGATTTCTTCAAAATCGTAGTTTTTATTAAAGTCTATCCTAGACTGCCGTGCCAAATCTTCTCGCAGTTGATTGTTTGTGGCCAGCCTGAGCATAGCCTTAGCTAGGGCACCGGCGTCACGAGCCGGTACCAGAAGGCCATTACCCGCGTTAACTATCTCGGGATTGCCTCCAACGTCGCAGGCGATGATAGGCTTGCCCAGCATGGCGCCTTCAACCAGTGAGATACTAAACCCTTCAAGGTAGCTCGGGTGCACCAGGATGTCAGCCTTAGCAAGCTCTTCCAGAGGATCCTGGAAGAAGCCTTTGAAGATAATGTTTTTTTGGTCCTCTGCCTGCTTCTCAAATTTTGCTTGCTCAGGCCCCTCGCCAATAATCCATAGTTTGCAGTCGAGACGATCTGCTGACAAGAGCGTAAAAGCCTGTATGAGTTCGCCAATCCCTTTTGCAGTTACCAAGCGCGAGGTTGCAGCAAAAATGATGTGCTTATTTTTGAGCGGGCGATTAGCTAGTTCTGGCCTATCGAAAACGCCGTTGTAGATAATTACGTAATTTTTTGGCAGGGAGCGGCCGTAGCCGTCTTCAATAAGCTTTTTGTCACTCTGGCTTGTTAAGACTATGGCCGCCGCAAGTCGACCGCATAGCTCTACTAGCTTGCCGACAGGATTCTTGTACCATACCCGAAGATTTTGATAGAGATATTTAAGGTCTGCATGATCAGACCAAAGGACTCGGGCGCCTACCATCCTAGCGGCCAGAGTTGCTGCGATAAAGTCATCCTTGCTCTGCGCATGCACGACCGCAGGTCGGAGCCTGGCAAAAAGCTGTAGGTACCAAATTGTCAGAAGAATTTCCCACACAACGTATATAGGGAAAAGCAATACTCTCAGGCTGCTCCAATCTTGCCGTGACCACCACCATCCTTTGATAGTTTTAAGGTCTTTGGAGGCTGCGTATTCAAGGAGTTTAGGCGAGCGAGACACCACAACGGGCTTGTAGCCGTGTTTGGACAACTCAGAGGCCAAGTGTACGGGCATTTTTTCGCCGCCGCCAAAATCGTAGCCAAAAGCGTTTCTAATTATTACTATACGCATATTCTTTTTGGGCACTGCCATATTGTATGACCCTATGGGGCAAGAGGGCAAACTGGTGTAAAATAACTGTACGTGAATTTTGTAAAGTCTTTAAGCACCAGATACCGGTATTCTCTGATACTGATGCGCCAGCTTGTGATCACTGATTTCAAGCTTCGCTACCAAGGATCGGTGCTTGGCTACGCTTGGTCGCTTCTGCGGCCACTGATGCTTTTTGCCGTTTTGTACGTTATATTCGTGCAGTTTTTGAAGTTCGGTACCGACATCCCGCACTTCCCAATCTATCTGCTGCTCGGCGTAGTACTTTGGACCTTCTTTGCAGATATGACAAACCAGAGCCTAGGCTCAATTGTGGACAGGGGCGATCTGATCCGCAAGATTCGAATCCCGCGCTGGACTATCGTAATGTCTGCCAGCGTCTCAGCGGTTATCAATCTGGGGCTTAACCTCTTAGTGGTTTTGGTGTTCATGATCATAAGCAAAGTGGACTTGCTCCAGACGAGCTTGTGGCTGCCCCTTATTCTGCTAGAGATCTATATTATCGCTCTCGGCTTTTCCCTGCTTCTGTCTGCGGCCTTCGTAAGGTTCAGAGATGTTAGCTATATTTGGGAAGTAATCATGCAGGCCGGGTTCTATGCCACGCCTATCTTGTATCCACTGAGCCAAATAAAAAATATAGATTTCCAAAAGATCTTGCTGCTCAATCCCATGGCGCAGGCCATACAGGATGCCCGCTATTCTCTGGTGACGCACAAGACGCAGACTATCGAACAGATATTTGGTTCATCCTCAATGCGCCTGGTTACGGTAGGTGTTTGTATCGCTGTGCTGGTTGCAGGAATTCTCTACTTTAAGAAAGAAGCCAAGTACTTCGCGGAGAATTTATGACGAACGATATCGCTATAGAAATAAAAAATGTCAGCAAGTCATTCAGGTTGCCGCACCAAAAACACACATCGCTCAAAAGCGTCTTTGTAAATATATTTAACAGCAACCGTACCTATGAAAAACAAAATGTATTGAAGAGTGTGTCATTCGAGATCAAACATGGTGAGTTCTTCGGCATTATCGGCCGCAATGGAAGTGGCAAAAGTACCTTGCTTAAACTCCTTGCCGGCGTCTACGCAACCGACAAGGGAGCAGTTGCCGTCCATGGCAAGCTGACTCCCTTTATTGAACTCGGAGTTGGTTTTAACCCAGAGTTAACGGGTCGGGAGAACGTATACCTTAATGGCGCCCTGCTTGGATTTAACACCAAAGAAATGCAGGCAATGTACGATGATATTGTTGGCTTCGCAGAGCTTGAGAAGTTTATGGACCAAAAACTAAAGAACTACTCTTCAGGCATGCAAGTTCGCTTAGCGTTCTCTATTGCTATACGAGCAAAGAGCGACATTCTTCTGATTGACGAGGTGCTAGCAGTTGGTGACGTAAACTTTCAAAAGAAGTGCGTAGAGGTATTTGAAGACCTAAAACGAGCCGGCAGAACTATTGTTTTTGTATCGCACTCAATGGGTTATGTTCGGGACTTCTGTGATCGTGTAGCAGTCATCAATAACGGTGAACTTTTATTTATCGGAGACACAGAGAAGGGCGTAGATGTATATAATAAGATAAACGCACAGGACGAGAGCGCTAGGACGGCTGCAGAGAACAGGAGCAAAGAAACTGAAAGACTAGGCAATGGCGACGCCCGCATAATGTCATTTGGATTTTTTGATAGCAAAGGCAAAAAGATAACTACACTCGCTGCTGCACAGGACTTTCTTGTTGAGCTAGATATAGCATTTAATAATCCGGTCAAGAACCCGGCAGTTGGGATAATGTTCAAGAAGAATCCTCAAGAGAACTTGTTTGGAATAAATAATTTCTACGAGAAACAAAACTTTGGCCCGCAGAGAAAGGGCGATCGTCTCAGGGTTAAGGCGAGTGGCACTCTGCCGTTGGCACCAGGAGCATATTACGTATCGTTTTCGGTTGCTGATGCCCGGTCTGAGAGCGATTATGAGGAACTCGACACTCTTAATAACACGCTCAAAATTAATGTGGATGGCAAGATATGCTGGGGGCTCCTATCCTCAGCAGTAAAGATACAGGCAGAGAAAATATGAAAAAAGTTATAAATTGTTTGTGGTGCAACTCCCAGAAACTACACATGTTCGCCCGCCGGAAAGATAACGTCGCAATAGTGAAATGCCAAGACTGCCGGCTAGTAATGAACCAGGAAATACCTGAAAACCCTACCGAATATTACCAAGAAGACTATTTCAATGCTCTGGAAGCTTCGGAAAACAAAGGCTACGAAGGAGCCTATTATCTTGTCTCGCCTGCTTTTTTGCTTTGGCAAAATTCGTTTATAGAGCAAACTAATGTTAGACGTACCAGAAAAAGCTTTCTGGAAATAGGTGCCGCCACCGGCAACCTGCTGGAAATTCTGGCAGAAAACCAAACTCATATGTTGCTTTCAGGGATTGACGTCTCAGAATATGCGGTTGATATAGCCAAACAGAAGGGTTTTGACGTACAGGTTACACAGATTGAAAACTATAAGTCAGAACAGAAGAAAGACGTTATATTTTCCTCTGAAACGATGGAACATTTAGATAACTTAAAATCTTTCCTAAAAGGAGTCGCAACTAATCTGAAAGATGACGGCGTATTTTTGTTTTATGTTCCGTCTATTTCTGAGCAAGACGCCGAAAAGCAGGCGGACGATTATGTGCGATTTAATGTAAATCTAGAGCATTTGCTACACTTTTCGCCCGAGTTTTTCAGAAACGAGCTACCGAACTTCTTTAAAGCAGACGTGCTGATTAAGGAATTTAAGACGAGTTTTGGGCCGTCAATTGTAGGTGCTGTATCAAAAAATAAAGATAATCTGCGCGATTTAGAAAAATTATTCTCGGCCTTAGACAATAGCGACCTTCCGCACGGCTCTAGCGATACAGCACTTAAGAATCTAGCAATATTTTCTCTCAAGTTTGGAAATTTTGAGCTTGCCGATCAAATATTTGTAGAGATAGATAAACGATCAAAGATTACACAGCAGGATCATGCTTTGCTAAGAGGTCTGTCGTCGTACCATAAAGGCGAGCTTGAAAAGGCAGGAACTTATTTCCAGGAATACATAAAAGTATCGCCGAAAAGTCGTGTGGCTATTCAACTACTTCTCTGCAACGAAAGAGAGCTCAACGCTATCTATCGAGATGAATTACAAAAAAAACAAGAAGAGATGACAAAGATAAAGACAAGAGTTCGGGCGGTAGAACAAGAACTTAGCAACTTGAAAAACTCTAAAATTGTAGGTGGTACCATTAAGCTTAGAGAAGCGGCAGGCAAAACGTTAGGTGTTGCAAGGAGCTCTGAAAAGGGCAAGGGCTAGTCCGGTATGTCTGGTAAAAATACTCCTTTAGTCAGCGTGATCGTACCTTGCTATAAACTTGGAAAGTACTTAGATGATGCAGTCAATTCCGTGAAGACACAGACAATGAAAAGCTGGGAGCTTATAGTAGTAGATGACGGTTCGCCCGACCAAGACACAAAAAACACAATCAAGAGGATAAAATCAGATAACCCACATTTCCTAGTGCTCAGCCAAAAGAATGCTGGCCCTTCCTCAGCTCGTAATAATGGCATTTCAAAAGCAAAGGGCGAGTACATTGTCTGTCTCGACGCCGACGACGTACTTGCTCCGGAGTATTTGGAGAAGACAGCTCAAATACTCCACGCCGACAAAACAAAAAAGCTCGGCTTTGTCACTACGTGGGTCCAAGAATTTGGTGAGAGAAATAGTATATGGAAGACAGGCGATTTCGATATGCCGAAGATGCTTATTGCGAATTGTGCCCATGCTGGCTCAATGTTCAGAAAAGAGTCATGGGAGCAAGCGGGCGGCTACAAGGAAGGCAAGATACAGGGATACGAGGATTGGGAATTCTGGCTTAATGTAGTTGAGCAAAGCTACGAGTGGGTGTCTATACATGAGCCGTTATTTCGATACAGAATACGCAAGAACTCTTTACTCTCAACGGCTAGATCTACTCACCAAGAGAAATATGAGCTGCTGTATAATTTTCATCGAAAACTATTTGAATCATATTCCAAGGAAGTAATTATACAGAGCGCCCGAGATGTGGCAGATCTGCACGATGCAATAAAAGCTAAAAATGATGCAATTGAGCAAGACCAAAAGTCGATTATTGAGTACAAAAAAGCCATCGAGTACTATAAAAGCGAAGCGGCAGTTGCTGCAGAACGCCTAGATAGCCTGCATCGATCTAGAATTACGCAAGTTGCTCTAAAGTTAATAGGTATTTCAATAGCGCTTCGAACCGAGCTGCCTGAGCTCAAAAGAAAACTATCTACGAGCACTAAATCTCTCTTACCGTCTTATTTCAGAACACGGGTGAAACGGGCAGCCCGCAAACTTTTTCCGAAGAAAGTCGTAATTACTAAAAACGAGAAGTGGGATAAAAGAAAACCACTTGTCAGTATTGTCACACCATTCTACAATCATGCCGCAGTTTTCCCGGAGACACTAGAGAGCGTACTTAACCAGACCTATAAAAATATAGAATACATAATTATCGACGACGGCTCAGAGCCAGAACAAAGCCGTGCTCTGGATAAAATGTCTGGAGTAGAAGATAAGAGAATCACGGTGGTTCATTACGAAGAAAATATTGGTAAGGGTAGCCCTGCAGCAGCAAGGAACGACGGTATACAAAGAGCCTCGGGTAAATATATAATGTGCTTAGATTCTGATGACACTCTCGAGCCAACGTACATCGAGAAATGCCTTGTTTCACTCGAAACCGCGCCTGACAGAGGACTTGTAACCACTAACATACGCGCCTTTGGGGTTGAAAACATGCTTTACGAACAAGAGCCTTACGATGCGCTAAGACTCCTTGATGCGAACATGGTGTCAACGGCTGCAATGTTCAGAAAAGAAGCATGGGAAAGCGTCGGGGGCTACAAGCTCAATATTGGCTATGAAGATTGGGATTTTTGGATAAGTCTTGCGGAACGGGGTTATTTTGGGACCTACATCCCTGAGGCGCTTTTTAATTACAGAACCGCTACGGTATCTAGATATGTCGAAGACAAAAAAAAGCATCGAGATAACATTAGAAATATCCACCAGCTTCACCCGGACTACAAAAAAGTTGTTAGAAAGCTAAGAAGAAAAAAAAGCAGGAGTATCGTCAAAGTTGAATCAAGCAGCGCTTTCGCTAACATGGACCAATCTGGCGACTACCGGGCGGTCCATGGCGGCGAGAATATTCTTATAGCAATTCCCTGGATGACTTTTGGCGGCGCAGAAACCCTAGTACTAAATTTTTGCCGAGAGATTAAAGACAAATATAATATCTCGTTTGTTACCGGTTTGACATCAGATCATGAGTGGGAGAGTAAATTTAAGCTCATTACTCCCAATATCTATCATCTCGCAAACCTCTTTGGGGAGAATAGAGAACTCTACATCGAGTTTGTCTCGAACTATATTAAGAGCCGGGGTATCGATATTCTTCATATAGTCCACACAAGTTTTATGTTCGATGACACCCTCAAGGAAATAAGAATCAGACACCCCGGTCTAAAAATTGTAGTTACTATGTTTAATGACCGTGCCCATTTTGATCAATCCCTGGACTATGCCGATTATATAGATGCTTATGCTACTGACAACAAGTCGGTCGCAGATAAATATCAGGCCCGGCTCACTGTACAAAAACCAGTCTCGGTTATACCCAACGGGATTAATTGTTACGACATTTTCAACCCAGACTTATTTGTTCGGTCTCAACAGAGATTCAGCCTAGGCATAGACGAAGATGATCTAGCGGTGTTCTTTATCGGCAGACTGTCAGAAGAAAAAAATCCGGACGTCTTCTTGGATGTTGCAAAAATTATACTGTCTGCAGAAGGAAACGAAGATGTAAAATTCTTTATTGTTGGTGATGGTCCAATGAGAGTAGAGCTAGAGAAAATGCTGGTCCGCATAGGCAGTGAGAATGTCCAATATCTTGGCTATCAATCTGAAGTGGCGCAGCATTTGAGTGCCGCGGATATATTTGTTCTCCCGTCTTCAATAGAAGGATTTCCGCTATCAATACCAGAGGCAATGGCAATGAAGGTAGCGGTTATAGCGTCTGACGTAGGCGCAGTGAGCGAGGTTGTAGAGGAGGGTAAAACAGGCTTTGTTGTATCGCCTGGCTCCGCAAGCGAGATAGCTGATAAAATAGAGATACTAAAGCAGGATAAAAAACTTCTAGAAAATATGAAGGTCAGCGCCCGGAAGAAGGTTGAGGCTAAGTACTCAAACACTATCTTGGGCAAAAACTACACAAAACTATATGAAGGGTTATTAAAATGAGGGTATTAGTTATAGGTGCAGATGGTTTTGTTGGCAGGCACGTTAGGGAGTTGCTTGCTAGTACGTACGACGTGTATGGTGCCGCCAGAGAAAAGGACGCAGCGGGCAAAAACACCTACGTTGACTTACTAAACAGGGAGACAATCGCCAAAGCAATCACAGAGATTAAGCCCCAAGTCATTATTAATTGCGCCGGGATTATTGAGAATAGCGATAAGGCCAATCTAAATCCTATATTCACCGGCAACCTGCTCAAAGAGGCTTTGG
>Ga0315912_10000111_pt1 | contig 199528 bp, 173 predicted proteins | sample VfabasoilMG_FD_204469 | JGI IMG/M metagenome (GOLD analysis project Ga0315912, IMG submission 204469) | Garden soil microbial communities collected in Santa Monica, California, United States - V. faba soil | ecosystem: Environmental > Terrestrial > Soil > Garden | place: USA: California...
GCAGCGCATCGTGTGGGTCGGCTTCGATCCGCTGGAGAGCAATTGGCCGTTGCGCGTGTCATTCCCGATTTTCATCGCCAACGCCGTGGACTGGCTCAATCCCGCCAACGCGAAAAATTCCCAGCTCCTCATCAAGGCCGGCGCCCCGTTCCGTCTCACGCTCAGCGAACCGGTGAAAAGTGCTGAGGTGAAATTGCCCGATGGCAAAACGATCACGCTCAATGTCGGAGGCGCGAATGAACTCGTCTTCGGTGACACGGCCAAACAAGGTGTCTATCACCTCCGCGCCGGGACGAATGCAATCACCTTCTGCGCCGACCTGCTCGACTCGGCGGAGAGTAACATCCGGCCTAAGGAAGAGTTGAAATTCGGCGAATTCACCCGTGTGACGGCCACGTCTGTGCAACGCACGAACATGGAACTTTGGCGCACGCTCGCAGCGATTGGCCTTGCTGTGTTGCTGTTTGAATGGTGGTGGTATCACAGGAGGACGGTGTAGGAATTTATGATTTGCGATTTACGATTGATGATTGGTAGCAGCCGACATGAGGAGGCTCTTATCGTTGTAATGTCCATCTCTGACTCGCCGTGTTTGGACAGGGTTCTTTTCGGATGAATCTTTTAACAAAACTCAAGCAACCGCCTTGGCGTACAATTGTGCCGAGCGCGTGCGTAGTTTTGATCGTACCCGTTGGCTACGCTGTGTGGTCGCCCGGACTGGATGTTCGCGATGGCCGTCATGATCTGGGCCGTAATGGAATCTGGATTTCGCACGGTTGGCTGGGAGATGACAGTTGGTTTACTCGCAACGGAAAGACGAATGAACTGGCTCGGTACCGGACCAAGGAATCCATCCGCTCGCTTGCAGCAAAGTTGCGTGAACATCACATTACCGACGTCTTTCCCCATCTTTGCCCGGCAGACATCGAAGGACCGATTCCGGCGGTGGACAGGACTCAAACTGAGGCTTTGCTCGATGAGTTGACTGGGTTTCGCGTGATGCCGTGGATTGGCGGACCGAACGGGGGTTCGGCGCGCTATCGGAACGACCAATGGCGAGAAAGGTTCATCGCTTCCGTGAAGCAGTTATTGAATGACCATCCGCGCCTTGCAGGTGTTCACTTGAATATCGAGCCATTAACCAGCGGCGATGCCGATTTTCTCAAGCTGCTCGACGAGTTGAAAGCCAGTCTGTCACTCGGGAAGTTGCTCTCTATCGCCGCCTATCCGCCGCCCACGCGGTGGCAACCGTCTGAGGAAGTACATTGGGATGAAACCTATTTTCGAGACGTAGCCAGACGCTGCGACCAAGTCGCTGTGATGATGTACGACACATCCGTGCCTTTTCCCAAAGTGTATCAGAATCTCATGGCGGCGTGGACCAGTGAGGTGCTGGCTTGGAGCGAAGGCAAGCAAGTGCTGCTGGGCGTTCCAACTTACAGCGACGCGGGTGTGGATTATCACCACCCGCGAGTCGAGAACCTGCGAAATGGTTTGCTCGGAATTCATCGCGGGCTTTCTCGGCAGACACTTCCTTCCAATTACCAAGGGGTAGCAATCTACTGCGAATGGGAGACCGACGATTTCGAGTGGAAATACTTTCGGCAGAACTTCCGGAAATGAGTGACCACCAAGACAAGAACTGGCCGAAGGATGAATTTGCGCAAAATGAAGTCACGGCGCAACAGTCATTCATCTGGTTTCCGATTCTGCTCGTTGCCGTTGTCGCCAGCGTGATGACTTTCAACGCTGTCACGGCGGCGCGTAAGAAGTCTGCGAGCGTCGTCATCTACGCCGCCCAAGACCAGGTCTATGCCGAGCCGATTCTGCGCGAGTTCCAGAAGGAAACCGGCATCAAGGTCAAAGCCGTTTATGACAGCGAGGCGGTGAAGACTGTCGGGTTGGCGAATCGGTTGCTCGCGGAGCGCAGACATCCGCAATGCGACGTGTTCTGGGGCAACGAAGAAATGCGCACGCGCCAACTCGCCGCCCAAGACGTCTTCCGTGAGACCAATGGCTGGACTGCTTTTGGTTATCGTAGTCGTCGCATTGTCATCAATACGTACTTCGTCCGCCCCGATCTGGTAGGGACGCGTTCCACCGCGTCCCAAACTGGTTCGCAAAAGGATGGGACGCGGTGGAACGCGTCCCTACCCGTTGCGCCAGGTTCGCTATTGGAATTAACCAACGAAGCATGGCGCGACAAGGTGGCGCTGGCATTCCCACAGTTCGGCACAACAGCGACGCACTTTCACGCGTTGAAACAACTATGGGGCGAAGTCACATGGCTAGCCTGGTGTCGCGCACTGGCAGCAAACAAAACATTCGTTGTGGATGGCAACTCCGTCGTTGTGAAACTGGTCGGGCGGGGCGAGGCGTGGATTGGGTTGACGGATTCGGATGACATCGCTGCCGCCCAGCGCGAGGGATTGCCGGTCACCGCCTTACCGCTCACGAACGAATCGTTGTTCATCCCGAACACCGTCGCGGTGATTCGTGACGCGCCCCATCCGGCGAATGCGCAGATGTTATTTGAGTATCTGCAACGCCGGGAGGTGGCGGAAAAATTAGTGGCGGCCAATGCGCTTGAAAGTGCAACCGCCGTTCCCGATGGGACGACCATGAAGCCCGATTGGGATGCCTTGCTCCGCGATTTGGAGACGACCACCAAACAACTGAACGAGATGTTTCTGAGATGAGCGAATCACGGAACAGCACCCGAGCCTGGCAAATTCTTTGGAGTGCGCCGGCAAAGCGCAGCGACGACGGCGCTTTCGTCGGGTGTGAGGTTATCAAATTCGCTGCGACGCTGCTCTCCAAAGCGGGGTCGCGCTTCGCTTGCCCCCGCAGTCCAAAATGAATTGGCCCTTGCTCCAAAACAGTCTGGTGCTCGCCGGAACAACCACGGCGCTGGCGATAGCGTTTGGCCTCGTCGCGGCGCTTTGGATGGCGACGTTGGAGGCGCGCGGGAGAAATATGTTCCTGGCGGTGGCAATTGTGGCCCTGGCATTGCCGCCGTTTCTGGTGACGAATTGCTGGATCAGCTTGTTGGGTGAAACCGGTTTGCTGCGCGCGTGGTTGCCGTTCAAGATTTATTCGCTCGGCGGAACGATCTGGATCTTGTCGCTGATGCTGTGGCCCATCACGTTGTTTGCAGTACGGGCCGCCTGGCGGCGATTGGAGGCAGCACAGTTCGAGTGCGACCCAGCGATGACCGGATTGTCCCTGTTGCGCTGGCTGCTCATTCCGGTCGCCAAGGGTGAACTGGCACTGGCCGCAGTGCTGACCTTTGTGCTCGCCCTCAACAACTTTGCCGTGCCGGCGATTCTGCAAACCAAAGTCCTGCCGGATGAGATGTGGGTGCGGTTTAACACGCAGTTCGACGCGTGGGGGGCGCTCAAGCTGAGTGTGCCGCTGGTAATTGCACCAGTGTTGCTGCTGACGTGGGCGGCACACCGCGACGTAAGTTGGCCGCGGACGCAAGGTTCGGTTTCAGCTCCAGTTTTTCGGCGGCAACTGGGCACGATGTGGCGGATGAGTGTTGGCGTGGTGGCTATCGCGTTATCCGTGTTGTCGGTCGGTTTTCCCGTGGGACAGATTGCTTTTGCGAAACGGACATGGCTGGAACTCGCAGGAGCAATTGAAGCCAGCCAAGGCACGACCTGGAATTCCTTTTGGTTTTCAGCAGGAGCGGCGACGGTGGTGGTCGGCGTTGCGCTTGCTTTTTGTAGCCGACGACGTAAGGAGGCGGAGTTGGTGAGGTCGGTTGCGTCCCGCCTCCTCACGTCGGCGGCTACGATGATTGCTTGGTTGCCCTTCTTCATCCCGGGCGTGCTGATCGGAATTGCCCTCATCAAAATTTTCAATCGGCCCGTGCTCGTGACGTTTTATCAGAGTATCGGCATTTGTTTGCTGGCGCTGGTGATCCGGTATTTCGCGCTGGCATGGACCGCGGCGCGACATGCGATGGCAAGTGTGGACTCGGATCTGACGGATGCCGCCCGGCTCGACGGAGCGTCGCGATGGCAGATGTTTCGGTTCGTAATCTGGCCGCAGATTGCGCCGCAGGTGTTCGCGGCGTGGTATGTGGTTTACCTACTTTGCCTGTGGGACGTGGAATCCATCGTTCTGGTGCAGCCGCCCGGCGGCGAGACGCTGGCGCTCCGGATTTTCAATCTGCTGCATTATGGTCACGCGGCGCAGGTGAATGCGCTTTGTCTCACTTTACTTGGCGTGGCAGTGCTGCCGTTGATCTTGGTGGCTGCGTTCATGGGAATGCGGCAGTTTCTCACTGCGGGAGGTTCAAGTAGTTTTTGCCGCGCTCTGACGAGCGCAGCTACAGTTGTCTGCTTGGTGGCGCTGGCTGGTTGCTCTCCGGTGGATGGAAAGAACTCCGTTGCATTGCACAGCGAGTTTTTTGAGCGAACACAGGTCATTGGCACGCGTGGTGTGGGGGTTGGCGAGTTCAACAAGCCACGGTCAGTTACCGTGGACCGGGCGGATAATCTTTACTGCGTGGATATCACGGGGCGAGTGCAGAAGTTTTCGCCGCACGGGGAATTCCTGCTGTCGTGGCAGATGCTGGACATTGAGCGCGGCCGGCCCAAGGGGATGTGCTGCGATGCGGACGGAAACATCGTGGTGGGCGAACCGCATTATCAGCGGGTGAATCATTTCACCCCCGACGGAAAACTGGTGCGGCAATGGGGGATTGTGGGCACGAACGGTGGCGAACTGACGTTCCCGCGGTCGGAGGCAGTGAATTCGCGCGGGGAATTATTGCTGAGCGAATACACGACGGTGGAACGCGTGCAGGTGTTCAAGTCGAAAGCCGAGGGTCGAGGGTCGAAGGACGATTTAATCCGCACGTTCGGCAGGCCAGGTACGGACGAGGGTGAGTTCAATCGCGCCGAAGGCATCTGTGTGGATGCGCAGGACCGGATTTATGTGGCGGATTCGTGTAATCATCGCGTCCAGATTTTCTCGCCCGACGGGAAGTTCATCCGCCAGTATGGGCACGCGGGTTCGGGCTTGGGTCAATTGAGTTATCCCTACGACATCAAAGTGGACGCACGCGGCTACCAATTTGTCTGCGAGTTCGGCAACAGCCGCATCCAGGTGTTCGATGCGGATTGTCAGCCGGTGGAAATCATCGGTGGACCGGGCGCAGAGCCGGGACGCTTTGCAAATCCTTGGAGCGTATCGCTGGATTCGCAGGGGAATCTCTACGTGGCGGACTCGCAGAATCATCGGGTGCAAAAGTTGGTGCGTCGAATGGGGCAGATAGGTTTCACGCAGCCCAGCGCCAGTGAATCTGCCCGGCTCCTGACGTCGGCGGCTACGGATTTATGATTATCCACTTCACGCAACCTCTCTGGCTGCTCGCGCTGATTCCGGCGTTGGCTTGGGTGTTGTGGCTGGGATGGCGATCCGAGGCGCAGTTGAGCAAGGCGCGCAAGTTCATCGCGCTCGGGCTGCGGGTGGCGGTGACCCTGGCAATCGTGTTTGCCCTCGCGGGCTTGCAATGGCGGCGGCCCATCGAAGGGATGAATACATTCTTCGTGCTGGATCGCTCGGACAGCATTCCGTCGGGCCAGCAGGAAGCGGCGCGGGAACTGGTGAACCGGTTTTCAGCGAAGAAAAAGAAGGAGGACAAGTCGGGCGTGATTGTGTTCGGCACGGACGCGAGCATTGACCGGCTGCCGAACGAGAAGATTGATTTGCAAAAGATCGAAGCGGTGGTGGACACGCAGCGATCGGATCTGGCCTCGGCAATCCGATTGGGCACGGCGGCGTTTCCGGAGTCAGGGCAGAAGCGGCTGGTGTTGATGACCGACGGCAATGAGAACATTGGCGATGCCATGGCGGCGGTGCTGGCCGCGAAGCCGCTCGGCGTCTCGGTGGATGTCATGCCGCTTGGGGTCTCGCGCGGTAACGATGTGTTTGTGCAGAAAGTGCAGGTGCCATCGAAGCTCAAGAAAGGCCAACCGTTCGAGGTGAAGATTTTTGTGCAGGCGGACCGCGCGGCGACGGCGACGATCAAACTGTATCGCAACGAACAGGAGTTGGGTGAACAGAAGGTGCAGCTGGAAGCCGGCAAGAATCTATTCAGCTTTCCGCAGAATCTGCCCGAGCCAGGTTTTTACAGCTATGACGTGCGGGTGGATGCGAAGGAAGATCCCGTGCCGCAAAACAATCGCGCGGCCGGATTCGCGACGGTGCGCGGAGATCCCCGCGTGCTGATCATTTCGTCCGATCCCGCCCAGGACCAACAACTGGCCGACGCGCTCCGCACGACGAAGATTGATCTCAAGCTCGGGGGGTTGGAGAACCTGCCGAACTCGCTTGCCGAGATGAACAGTTACGATGCCATTTTCCTGAGCAACGTGGCGGCGGGTGACATGGGCCGCGAGACCATGCAACTGCTCGACAGCGCGGTGCGGGATTTTGGGGTGGGCCTGGTGTGTGTTGGCGGCGACAGCGCGTATGCGGCGGGTGGTTATCGCGGGACGCCGCTTGAGAACACGCTGCCGGTGAGCATGGAACTGGATAGCAAAAAGGTCCTGCCGCGCGGCGCGGTGGTGTTGATCATGCACGGAATGGAGTTCGCGAATGGTAACCAGGTGGCGCGGGATTGCGCGCAGGGCGTGCTGAGTGCGCTGGGGCCGGACGATGAAATGGGTGTGAATCTTTGGGACGGCACTGATCGTTGGGTATTGCCGCTCGCGAAAGTCGGCAACAAGCGGACCGCCGGCAGCGCCATCGCTGGGATGAACCAGGGAGACATGGGCAGTTTTCAAGGTTGCATGGAGATGTCGCACGAGGCGCTCAAGAAATCCACGGCGAACCTGAAGCACATCATCGTGTTCAGCGACGGCGATCCGGCCGCGCCGTCGCAAGCGCTGATGCAAAAAATCACCGGCGACCGCATCACCGTCAGCTCGGTGTTGATCTCCGGACATTCGGGGCCGGAAACAATGATCCAGATTGCGGAGCAGGGTAAGGGGCGGTTCTACAATGTGACTTCGCCGGCGCAGTTGCCGCAGATTTTTATCAAGGAAACGGCGGTGATTTTGAAGTCGGCAATCTACGAAGAGCCGTTCAAGCCCAACGTGAAATCGGTCACGGAAGTCACCCGCGGTCTGGGCGATCAAAATTATCCCACGCTGTTCGGCTACGTGGCGACGACCGAGAAGACGCGCGCCGAAACGCCGCTCTGGACGCACCAAGGCGACCCGTTGCTTGCGCACTGGCAATACGGTTTGGGCCGCGCGGTGGCGTTCACCTCGGACGCCCGCTCCAAGTGGAGCAAGAACTGGCTCGGGTGGGAGCGGTACAAGCAATTCTGGTCGCAGATCGGCCAATGGAGTTTGCGCCGCCTGGAGAATGCGGATTTCACAACTGAAGTCGTCGTGGACAAGGGGGAAGGGGTCATCACGGTCGAAGCGCTGGATGAGCAGGGGAACTACCGGAACTTTCTCGACCTGCAAACGTCCGTCGTCAGCCCCAAAGGCGAGCGGGTCACCGTGCGACTCGAACAAACCGGCCCGGGACACTACGAGGCGAAGTTTCCGACGAAGGAGGTCGGCTCGTATTTGTTGAACATGCTGGAGATGGACAAGGGCAAGCCGGTGGGCTCGCAAGTCGTCGGGGCCAGCGTGAGTTACTCGCCTGAGTTTACCGCGCCGGAGCCGAATGCAAACTTGTTGCGTCGCCTGGCGGAAAGCGGGGGCGGCAAATTGCTGAATCCCGGAGATCTTACGGAAAACCCGTTCCTCCATGATCGCGTGCGGACTTATCGGGCCATTGACATGTGGGAATGGTTGCTGAAGCTCGCGGTCATCCTGTTCGTGGCGGACGTGGGCATCCGGCGGATTCAGATTGATCGGGAAGAGTGGCTGCGCGCCACTGCAGGCATCCGGCAGATTCTCTTTTTCTGGAAAGGCAAACCGCGCCCGGTCGAAGCGCAGGAATCGCTGGCCAACCTTTTGGCCGTGCGCGAAGGCGTGCGCGGTGGCCGTGCGGCCCCTGGTAATGCAGCCCGCGAGGAGCTGTTCATGCCCGTGCAGGCCGGCGCGCCGCTCGCATACACTTCCAGCGAATCGGAATCCGGCGCTCCGCCCATGTCTTCGCCGCCGCCGATTGCGCCCCGCGGGCCAGCGGACGCTGTCGCGCCTGAGGCCGGGGAAAAGCCGCCGCCCGAACCGGGCGGCACAACCAGTCGACTGCTCGAAGCCAAGCGCCGCGCCCAACAACGGAAGAAGTAATCGCGGCCCGCCGGATTTTCCGCTCGTAAACCACGACGAGCCAATCATAGAGTTTCCCGCATGTTGAGACGGAACAAGTCAACCGCTGCGCGGGCACGCGGCGCGGCATTCGCGATCGTGGCCTCCCAGTACAATGCTCGCTACGTGGACTCGATGTTGCGCGCTGCCCAGGCCGAATTGAAACGCGCCGGAGGGGGCGTCCATGTTGTGCGCGTGCCGGGGGCGTACGAAATTCCGGTCGTGGCGGTGCGACTGGCCCGCTCGGGTAAGTTCGCCGGGATCATTTGTCTGGGCGTGATTCTCCGCGGACAAACCACCCACGCCGCGCACATCGGCGAGGCGGTAACCAATTCGTTGACAGCCATCCAATTGGAGACGGAAGTGCCAGTCATCCACGAAGTGTTGCTGCTGGAAAACAAGGAGCAGGCGGAAATGCGGTGCATGGATCGGAAGCACAATCGCGGCCAGGAAGCAGCGGCGACCGCGTTGACCATGGCGGAGGTTATGGGCCAATTGGATGCGTGAAATCCTCCCCCGTTTCCGGTGAATTTTCGTGGATTAGCTGCCATCAAACCTCCGATGAGCAGGGATGAATTCGACCGGCAAACGGCTTGCGGGTTCCGACCCGGCTGCTAGTCTTTACCGTCAATTTTCGATACCAAACCAAAGAACTATGAAAACCATGAAAGCCCTGATCGCCCTTGCCACTATGGCCGCGATCATTCCCGCCACCGCCGGTAACATCACCGGCAAGGTGACCCTCAAAGGCACACCCCCAGCGGAAAAGGAAATCACCTCCATCAAGGATGACGCCAATTGCGGCAAGCTCCATACGGAGGCCGTGAAAACCCGTTTTTATGTTGTGGGCAAGGACAACGGGCTGGGTGACACTGTGGTAATGCTCAAGGGCATTTCCGGCAAATCCACTGGCGCGAGCGCCGCACCGCTAATCGTGGACCAGAAGGGCTGCTTCTATACGCCCTACGTCACCGCGTGCCAGACCGGACAGAAGATTACCGTTAAGAATTCCGATCCTGTCTTGCACAACGTGCATACCGAGCCCGCCGTTTCGGAAAACAAATCCTACAACCTGCCGCAGATGGCCGGCGGCGCGGACCTCAACTTCACCTACGACAAGGCGGAGAGCTTCCTGAAGTTCAAGTGCGACGTGCATCCGTGGATGTTCGCTTACGTTACGGTAGTGGATCATCCTTACTTCGCGGTGTCCGACAAGGATGGCAACTTCACCATCAAGGACGTGCCGGCCGGCAAGTACACCATCACCGCGTTGCACCGCAAGGCGGCGGTGGCCGGGGTGGATCAGGAAGTCGAAGTCAAAGCCGATGGCGCGACGGCCAACTTCACGCTGGAAGTGAAGTAAGCAATCTGGTTTTTGGGCGCCGCTGCGGTCGGGAATGGCCGCAGCGGTTTTCATTTTTCCCGCCATGGTTTCGTCAGCTCAACCCATCCCTGCCAACTTCTGGCTGGCCCGCTTTGCCGTGTTTACGGCTTTGGCGACGTTGGGGTTGGTCGGCATGGGCGGACTGGTGACGAGTCACGGCGTGGGCATGGCCGTGCCGGACTGGCCGACCAGCTACGGTTACAACATGTTTGCGCTGCCCATCTCAATGTGGCTTACCGGCGGCGTGTTCCATGAACACACTCACCGGCTTTGGGCTTCGTTTGTCGGGGTGCTGGTGGTGATTTTGACTCGCTGGCTTGGCGGGCGTGAATCGCGCATGCCGTTGCTGGCGATCGGCGCGGCGGAGATTCTCGCGGGGGTGGGTCTATTGCAGATTGGCGGTGACTGGCGCGGCGCGGGGCATTTCCTCCAGGGCATCGGCGGAGTGGTGCTGCTCGCTGGCATCGTGTGGGTGCGGAATGAGCGGGCGCGCGGGCGATTGCCTCAACTCGGCTGGGCCGCTTTTTGGTTGGTGCAACTGCAAGGTTTGCTGGGCGGGTTGCGTGTGGTGCTGGACGCGCACGTGCTGGCAGACGTTCGCCTGGGAACGGCGTTTGGAATTTTCCACGGCTGCCTGGCCCAGGTGTTTCTGGTGTTGCTGGCGGTGATTGCATTGTTCACGAGTCGCTGGTGGAGCCACCGCGGAGCGCAGATTCTGCGTTCTGGCATTGAGAGTAGTGTTCCAGCCCGGCTCGTCCTCATCGCGACGATCTTGATTTTTCTTCAACTTCTTATTGGCGCAACGATGCGGCATCAGCACGCGGGCTTGGCCATTTCAGATTTTCCGCTGGCGCACGGCAGACTCTGGCCGGACATGAGCCCCGAGGCCATTGCCCGTTACAACGCGCAACGCATCGAAACCATTGCCAGCCGGCCAATTACCGCTGTGCAGATCGCGCTGCAAATGGCGCATCGGTTCCTGGCGTTGGCGATCCTGGTGGCCGTCTTGGCGGTGGCGTGGCAGGCGCGGAGGGAGAAAACCTCATTCCGGCGCTTTGCGTGGGTATGGCTGGCGATGATTCTGGCTCAGGCCGGCTTGGGCGCGTGGGTGATTTGGTCCAATAAAGCCGCTGATGTAGCCACTGCACACGTAATGTTGGGCGCACTTTCGCTCGTGACAGGCGCGCTGGCTTCCATTATTACTCTGCGCCGATTTTACCCGTCGGGGGCTGCAATTCCGGCTGGCGCATCGTTTGAGGCTGTGCGCGCCGGAATTTTGAGTTCCCCGCCGGCGAACCCGTGATGCAAGCCAACGCAGAAACATTGACGCAAACCGCCCCCGCCGAGAAAGGCTGGGTGGCAGTCTATGCCGATTTGATCAAAGCACGTCTGACGTTGCTCGTGCTTCTGACCACGCTCGTGGGCTTCTACATCGGCTGGCAGGGGCAGATGAACTATCTGCTGATGTTTCATGCTTTGCTGGGCACCGCGCTGGTGGCCAGCGGCGCCGCAGCGTTGAACCAATTGTTCGAGCGCGAATACGATGCCCGTATGCGGCGCACCGCGAGGCGGCCATTGCCCTCGGGACGGTTGCAACCGGTGACGGTGATGCTCTTTGGCGGCGTCTGTGCGCTGGTCGGAACGATTTACCTCGCGTTACTGGTCAATCCGCTGACGTCGGTGCTGGGCGCGATTTCATTCGTCAGTTACGTGTTCATCTACACGCCGCTCAAGCGCCTGACGTGGCTGAACACGGCCGTGGGTGCGATTCCCGGGGCGCTGCCGCCGCTGATGGGCTGGACCGCCGCGCGCGGTAATCTTGAGGGCGGCGGCTGGGCGTTGTTCGCGATTCTGGCGTTCTGGCAGATGCCGCACTTTTTTGCGATTGCGTGGCTTTATCGCGACGAATACGCGAAGGCCGGTTTCAAAATGCTGCCGGTCTTTGATCCGACCGGTTCGCGTACGGGCCAACAATCCGTCAGCCACACGCTGGGGTTGCTGCCGATCAGCCTTTGCCCGTTCCTGTTTCAACTGGCTGGACCCATTTATCTGACAGCGGCGCTGGTGCTGGGTTTTGCTTACTTTGGCTGCGCGGTCCAATTCGCGAAGCGGCTGGACAGCCCGAGCGCCAAGCGATTGTTTTTTGCTTCAATCATCTATCTGCCCCTGCTGCTGATCGCGCTGGTGGCGGACAAGGTGCGTTGAGATGACGCCGGCTTTCCGGCGTTGACAGGCGGAGCAAAGATGCGTTAACTCCGCCGCCCGAATTGCGGGAATTTGAAGGGTTTTTGACAGTTAACTCGGTAACTCGATAGCAACATGCAGTCAACAACACATGCCGCGCCGCACGTCGGCCACGACGAAGCTCATCATCACGAGCCGGGCTTCTTGCAGAAATACATCTTCTCGACGGACCACAAGGTGATCGGCATCCAGTACGGCCTCACCGCGCTGGCGTTTTTGCTGTTCGGCTTTTTCCTGATGCTCTGCATGCGCTGGCAGATCGCGCACCCCGGCAAGGCCGTGCCGCTGGTCGGCCCGTTGTTCGAGACCCTGCTCAAGACCACGAGCGGCAACAGCGCCGCCCCCGGGGGCGTGATGAACGGTGAACTTTACAACGTGTTCGGTGCGATGCATGGCACGATCATGGTCTTCTTGGCGATTGTGCCTCTGGCGTTCGGCGCGTTTGGCAATTACGTCGTGCCCTTGATGATCGGCGCCCCGGATATGGCGTTTCCGCGCGTGAACATGGCGAGCTATCAATTCTACGTCATCGGCGGCATTGTCATGTTTGCTAGTTTCTTCATTCCGGGCGGCGCGGCGCAATCGGGCTGGACGTCGTACTCCCCGCTGGCCACCACTGTGGATACTCATGGCCAGGCCTTCTGGCTCGTTGGCATGGTGTTCCTGATTACTTCCTCGCTCTTAGGCGCGGTGAATTTCATCGCCACGATCATCCAACTCCGCGCTCCGGGCATGACCTGGATGCGGCTGCCGTTCTTTGTCTGGGCACAGTTTGTGACCGGCTTCCTGCTTCTGCTCGCGTTCCCGCCGCTCGAAGCCGCGGGCGTGATGCAGCTCATGGACAATGTCTTTGGCACGAGTTTCTTCCTGCCGACCGGCCTGGCAGTGGGTGGGCGGATTGCCGATGCGAGCGGCGGTGGTAGTCCCTTGCTCTGGCAGCATTTGTTCTGGTTCCTTGGCCATCCCGAGGTTTACGTTTTGATCCTGCCGGCGATGGGGGTCGTGGCTGAAATCATCGCGTGCAATACGCGCAAGAAACTCTGGGGCTACAAGTCGCTGGTGTATTCAGTGCTCGGCATCGGCTTCCTGAGCTTCATCGTGTGGGCGCACCACATGTATCTCACCGGCATGGGCACGAAGATCTCCGCGTTCTTCCAGACGACGACGATGATCATCTCGATTCCGTCGGTGATCATTCTGACCTGCCTGTTTATTTCGCTTTGGGGTGGTTCGATCCGTTTTAATACCCCGATGCTCTTCGCGCTGGCGTTTCTGCCGATGTTCGGCATTGGCGGTCTGACGGGTCTTCCACTTGGTTTCGCGGCGGCGGACTTGCACTTGCACGATACCTATTACGTAATCGCCCACTTCCATTACGTCGTCGCGCCGGGGACGATCTTCGCGTTGTTCGCGGGAATATATTTTTGGTTCCCAAAAATGACCGGGCGCATGATGAGCGAGTTCTGGGGCAAGGTGCATTTCATCGGCTCGTTCATTTTCATGAATGTGGTGTTCCAACCGATGTTCATCCAGGGCATGGCGGGCATGATCCGGCGCATGGCCGACGGCGGTGCGGGATATTCTACGGCGTTGAATCCGACGGCCACCGGCGGCTTGAGCAAGGGTATGATGGATTTGCACAGTGTCATCCTCGTCGGGGCGGTGGGGCTGGCGATCTCCCAGATTCCATTCATCATCAATCTGTTTTACAGCATCAAGAACGGCCGCAAGATCGAGAACGACAATCCGTGGCAGGCAACCACGCTCGACTGGCAGACGCCCACGCCGCCGCCGCATGGCAATTTCGCGCACGAACCGCACGCGCATCGCGACCCGTATGATTACAGCCTTCCGGGCGCGGCGACAGACTTCACTCCGCAGAATCAAGCTGACCACGCCACCAAGCACTGATCTTTCATGGACATCCCATACACATCCACCGCCCGTCCCGACACGGGCATTTACAACGCCAAGGTTGGCATCTGGCTGTTCCTGGCGTCCGAAGTCATGCTCTTCGGCGCGTTGTTTTCCTCCTACATCCTGTTGCGCGTCGGCGCGCTGCCTGGCGACTGGGTGCATGGCCTGTTGAACATTCCCATCGGGACGTTTAACACGGCGGTGCTGATCACCTCGTCGGTAACGGTCGTGCTCGGTTGGGCGTCCTTGCAGGCTGGCAACTTTGGCCGCTACAAGGTTTATCAGGCCGTCACGATTCTTTGTGCGCTTGGCTTCTTGGGGATCAAGTCGTTCGAATATCGCGAGAAGTTCAGCCACTACGAAGTCTGGCTTAAGAATCCCGTGACCGTGAAACACGGCCACAAGGAAGTGAAGACCGACCGCATCCTCGGTCACATCGAGTATCAGGGACATCATCCGTATTTCTGGCGGACCAAGACGCTGGCCGATAAGAAGGTCGAGGCGTTCAAGATCGAAGTGGATCCGTATCACTATAGCCTCACACCCAAGGAACTGGCCCACGCGCGCGCGGAATCCAAGGGTCACAAGCACGAAGTGTTGGAGATCAAATCATCGGACGTGAAGCGGCTCTCCGCGTTCACACCGTCACACGGACCTTACTTTGCGATATATTTCACTCTCACCGCGCTGCACGCGTTGCACGTGCTGGGTGGCGCGCTCGTGATTTTCTACATCTGGGGACCGGGGGCGAAGATGTGGAAAACCGATCCGCAACGTTACATGAACCGCGTGGAAGTCTCCGGCCTGTTCTGGCACTTCGTCGATCTGGTCTGGATCTTCCTGTTCCCCGTCCTGTATCTCCTGTGATTGAAATATGAGCGCACATTCACCTGAAGACATTTCGAAGCACGTCCGTATTTACATCATCGTGTTCCTCGCCCTGCTGGTGGGAACGGTCGTGACCGTGGGGTTGAATTACCTGCACTTCGATAGCAAGGCCGTGACCATTGGCATCGCACTATTCGTGGCGGTGATCAAGGCCACGCTCGTGGCGTGCTATTTCATGCACTTGATCTCCGAGAAGAAAATGATCTACGTGATCCTCGGGTTCACCGTGTTCTTCTTCGCTGCGCTGCTCGTGCTGACACTGAGTTCGTATGGCGACCTGCCGGAACTGACCACCACTCGCTAACGACCATGTCCCTCAAGGCCTTTCACGTCATCTTCATCACCGCCGCCGTGCTGCTCGCATTTGGTTTCGGCGTGTGGATGCTGAACGTGCACAAGGACACGCAGGCCGCGGGCGATTTCAATCTCGGCGTCGGCTCATTGGTTGTGGGCGTGGTGCTGGTTGTTTACGAGGTTTACTTTCTCCGGAAACTGAAAAAGGTGAGTTACCTATGAAAAACCGTCTGACCACCCTCGTTCTCTTCGTGGCACTCGCGGTTCTGACGTCGCCGCAATCAGTCCGCGCCTGCACTGCGTGCTATGGCGCGTCGGATTCACCGCTCGCCAAGGGCATGAACATGGGCATCCTGTTCCTGCTCGGCGTCATTGGCTCGGTGCTCGTGGGCATCACGGCTTTCTTCATTTTTGTGGCGCGCAACTCCGCCCGACTGGCGGCCGCCGCCCAGGCTCAAATTCAAACTGACAAACAATCATGATGGATTTCTTCTCCAAGATTCTGCACCTGCCAGTGCTCGCTTCCGAGAACGGACGCGACGTGGACAACTTGATCATCTACGTCCACTGGCTGATGATCGTCCTGTTCATTGGCTGGTTCGGTTACTTCCTATACTGCCTCTATCGGTTTAGCGGGAAGCGCAACGCCAAGGCCGATCACATCGGTGTGCGCAGTCACGTATCGAACTACATTGAGATCGGTGTCATCATTGCCGAGGTCATCCTGCTCTGCGGTTTCGCGATTCCGATGTGGGCGAAGGCCTCGAATGTCACCAAGCTTCCCGACGCGAAGGCGGAGAAGCAAGAGATTCACATTGTTGCCCAGCAATTTTCGTGGAACGCCCGCTATCCCGGCCCGGACGGCAAGTTCGGCGACCAGGACATGTCGCTCGTCACGGCGAACAATCTCTTCGGGGTCAAACCTGACGATACGAAGGGCAAGGACGACGTGCAGGTCATCGCCGCGGGTGAGATTCATGTCCCGGTCAACAAATACGTCGTCTGCTACGTCAGTTCCAAGGATGTCATTCATTCGTTCAAGGTGATTGCCTTGCGCGTGACGCAGGACGCCATTCCTGGCATGCGTATTCCCTGCTGGTTCAAAGCGACCAAAGAAGGTCGCTACCAGATCAACTGTGCCCAGCTTTGCGGTGCGAACCATTCCAGCATGACCGGGGGCTTCATTGTGGTGGACAGCCAGGCAGACTACGACAAGTGGCTCACGTCGAAGAGCGGGGCAGCCACGTCGTTTGAATAAACCGCTTTCGTTGCCCGCGAAATTGGGTTAATTCTCAGCGCCGGACTTCGGTTCGGCGCTTTGCTTTTGAACCATGAACGAACCCGAAAAACTCTCCCGCACCATCTGGGTTGGTGTCGGCCTGGTCATCGTGTTGCTCTGCCTGAGCTTCGTGCTCTCGCGTGTGCGCGAGCAGCCGGCGCCGGCGAAAACGTTGCCCGTCATCGGCCAGGTCGCCGACTTCACGCTCACGAATCAGTACAACCAGCCCGTCACCCTTGCTGATCTCCGCGGCAAGATCTGGGTGGCAGACATCATCTTCACGAGCTGCGCCGGGCCGTGCCCACGGATGATGCGGCAGATGCGCTCGCTCCAGGAAGCCTTGCCGGCCACCAGCGCTGCGAAGCTTGTCACGCTCACCACCCACGCGGACGTTGATACGCCCGAGGTCCTGAAAAAATACGGCGAGAAGTACAACGCCAGTTTCGCCCAGTGGTCGCTGCTTACTGGCGACAAACGGCAGATCGCCAATCTCGCGATTGATAGCCTGAAGCTCACCGCCGTCGAAAAGAAACCTGAAGACCGCACCGATCCTGCGGACTTGTTCATCCACAGCACCATCTTCGTGCTCGTGGATAAGCAGGCGCGGTTGCGTGGCATCTATGAAACGGGCGGGGAAAACGTGGAGTGGGACACGGTGAAAAAAGAGCTGCTCGCGGCCATCAAGCAGTTGGAGCGCGAACCATGAGCTTGCACGATCTTCCTGCCGTCAACGCGACGCTCAACGGCCTGAGCGCCATCCTGCTCACGGCTGGGTTTGTTTTCATTAAACGCGGCCACAAGATTGCTCATCGCAATTGCATGCTGGCGGCATTCGTTTCGTCATGTGTCTTTCTCGTCGGCTACGTCGGGCACAAGGTTTTCGTCGTGAAAGGCGTGAACACGCCGTTCGCTGGCCCGGCCGCACTGAAGCCGTGGTATCTGCTGATGCTCGCCACGCACGTCGTGCTGGCGATGGCGATCGTGCCATTGGCGATCACTTCGATCACGCTGGGATTGAAGGACCGGTTTGAGACGCACAAGAAAGTCGCCCGCTGGACCTGGCCGTTGTGGATGTATGTATCCGTGACCGGGGTGCTGATTTATCTGCTGCTCTACCAGATTTATCCCGCGCCCCCGGCGGTCTGAAGCACCGTCATTTCGAAGCCATGGCCATCGGCGCGACCATCACGATTCACCCGAGCCAGTTTCCCGCCGCCGTCCGCCGCGACCTGCTGGCGTCCCTGCGCCAAAGGGAGGTGAACCACAAGTTTCACTACGACTCCCCCAAGCAAACCCAGCAGTGGCTCGCGCTGCATCAGGAATTCTCTCCTTCCCGCAATGATGCCGATTGTGCCGTCACCTACGATCGGGCGTTCGCGGCCGTCGCGGAACTTGAACTTGGGAATCACATCCATCTCGTCGGCCTGGGTTGCGGGGGCGGACAGAAGGACACCCGGCTGTTGAAGTTGCTGGCCGCCGGCGGGCGAAAAGTCTCCTACACGCCGAGCGATGTCAGTGTGGCCATGACGCTCGTGGCGAGGCAAACCGCGCTGGACGTCGTGGGCGAAACCAATTGCACACCTCTCGTGTGCGATCTCGCCACCGCGACTGATTTGCCGTCCGTCCTGGATGCCATCACACCCGAAAACGCCCGGCGGCTGATCACCTTCTTTGGCATGATTCCGAACTTCGAGCCGGCCGTCATCTTGTCCCGGCTCGCTGCGTGTCTGCGCGCCGGCGAATGGTTGCTGTTTAGCGCCAATCTCGCGCCCGGGGATGATTATCGCGCGGGCGTCGATCGCGTGCTACCACAATACGACAACGCGCCCACGCGGGACTGGTTGCTCACGTTCCTGCTGGATCTGGGAATCGAACGCTCCGACGGTGAGGTCCGTTTTGCCGTTGAACAGAATGCGGCGGGCTTCAAACGCATTGAGGCGCGCTTTCATTTTGCGCGTGAGCGCGTGGTGAAGTTGGAAGGGGGAGGCTTTGAATTTCGGCGCGGCGAAAGCATCCGGCTTTTCTTCTCGTATCGCTATCAGGCTCGGGGAATCGAGAGGCTGCTCGGCAGTTACGGCTTGGATGTCCGCTCGCAGTGGATCACGGATTCACAGGAGGAAGGCGTGTTCCTATGCCTCCGCCGCCCGACTCCGGCAGGCGCACCGTGAACTCCGCGCCTCCGCCGGAACGATTCGTGGCCACAATGCTCCCGCTGTGCGCTGCCACAATCGCTTTACAGATGGCGAGCCCCAGCCCGGTGCGGCCCTGGGCAGCCGTGCGCGCTGCGTCCACGCGATAGAAACGATCGAAGATTTTCGGCAAATGTTCCGCTGGAATGCCCGGCCCGTTGTCGGCGACGCAGAGTTCAACCTGGCCGTTGTTGGCCTTCGCCCGAATCCAGACCTCGCCTCCGTTCCGACTGTAATTCACCGCGTTCGTCAGCAGGTTGGTTATGACTTGCCCAACCCGCTCGGGATCACCCTGGCAGTTGGCGGCGGACAATTCGCTGAAAATCATGACGCCCCGTTCGTGGGCCAGGGGCTGGACCAGTTCCGCACAATCCCCGGCAACGGTGGCGAGATCGAAGGGCAGCTGTTTCAATTGCGCCGCGCCCGCATCAAATCGCGCCAGCTCAAGCAGCGATTCGATCAACCGTCGCATTCGCTGCGCCGCGCGCTGGCAGGCTTCCAGGGTTTCGCAGTATTCCGCGGGCGAACGCTCCTTGTTCAAGGTGCTTTGAATCTGCGTCAGGATTACCGAGACCGGGGTGCGCAGCTCGTGGGCGGCATCGGACGTGAACTGCTGCTGCTGGGCAAACGCCGTCTCCAGCCGGGCGAACGTGGAGTTCAACACCGCCGTCAGCTGCCCAAGTTCGCTTTCCGTTTCTGAAGCGTTGATGCGTTTGGATAGATCTCCCTCGGCGATCTCTCTCGCGGCTTGGCTGATGTCAGCAATGGGCCGTAACGCGCGGGTGGCCAGCCACCAGCCGACGGCCAGACCGGTGATCACGATCGCGGCGCCGATCACCGCCAGGGCCACTCCCAGCCGATGCAATTCCGCCAGCGCCGGCTGCATTGAAGTGCCGACCAGTATGCATCTCCCGGCGGGAACAAATTGCACCAGCTCGCGGTTCAGCCCACGCGTGCGCAGCTGGCGTCCCTGTGGCGAAGCGGGCGCCGGCGGAAGTTCCAAACCGGCGGGGGCATTGCTTGAAATGGCGATCTGGTGGCCGTTCTCGCCCCACGCTGCGAAATAGACATCGCCGGTTTCGGGCAAAGGGCGCGCGGCATCACGATCGCCCCTCGGCTCGTCCGGGGGCCTACCCTCAGGCAGTCGCGGCCCGCCTTCCTCTGGCGGTGGGGGGCGCCGGCGTCGATCCATCGGCCCGCGCTCGGGGATGCGTCCCGCGGGCGGAGCGAATCGCGGCAACAATGGCGTGGCCGCCTCCTGCAAATTGTTGTCAATCGCCTGCAACCACGCCCGCCGTTCGAACACGTAAAATCCCGTCATCAAACCAGTGACCAGGCACACCAGCAAGAAGCCGTGCCAGGCTTGCAACCGCCATTTAATGGAGTGAATGATCATTCGATGCAGTAGCCGTGCCCGCGCCGGGTGGTGATGAAATCGCCGCCGAGCTTCTTCCGGATATTCGAGACATGCACATCCAACAGGTTGGAAAGCGAGCTGTCGTTCTCGTCAAACAGGTGCTCGTAAAGCTGGGTGCGCGTGACCACCTCGCCGCGATGCCGGGCCAGAAACTCGACCAACGCGTACTCCCGGGCGGTGATCTCGATCGGCTTGCGCTTGAGCGCCACGGTGCGGGCGGCGGTATCAATGGTCACGTCGCCCAGCACGATCTGATTGGAGACTTGATTCGTCGTCCGGCGGATGAGCGCGCGCAGACGCGCCAGCAGTTCCGGCAGGTCGAACGGTTTCACCACGTAGTCATCCGCGCCGGTGTCCAGGCCTTTCACCCGGTCGCGGGTCGTATCGCGCGCCGTTAGTATGAGCACGGGAGTTCGCTTGGTTTGGCGCAGCCGGCGCAACACCTCCCAGCCGTCGAGCCCCGGCAGCATCACATCCAAGAGGATGGCGTCATAGTCCGTGCCTTCGGCGCTGAACAGTCCATCCTCCCCGTTGTCGGCCGTGTCCACGGCATAGCCCTCATCGCGCAGCGCGCGCGTCAGGCCGCTCCGCAAATCCGGTTCATCCTCGACAATCAATATCCGCATGACGACGGTAGCAATGCGACAAAGTCGCTCTGGAACCAACCTCTAAAACTGGCACCGGCGCGCACCCTGACAGAATGCACCTTAAGCCGGGATGAAGAAGCGGAAGCCAGCCTCATATGCTACGCCGAATTACGCAGATGGGATTGGTCAGGCCTAGTTGCGTTGGCCTGGGCTGGAGCTTTACGGAATCTGCGCGAATCTGCCCATCTGCGGAAGGTTCTCAGCGGAGCTTCCACCGCCGCAGGCGTAACGCGTTGCCGATGACGATCAGATCGGAGAAACCCATCGCTGCCGCGCACAATACCGGGCTCATGAAACCCAGCGCGGCCAGCGGTACCCCGACCGCGTTGTAGAAGAATGCCCAGAAGAGGTTTTGTTTGATCGTGCGCAAAGTGGCGCGAGCCAGCCCCAGCGCCTCGGGCACGGCTTCAATTTCTGACTTCAGCAAAATCACATCCGCGGCTTCACGCGCCACGTCGCTCGCGCGGCTCACGGCAATGCCCAAATCCGCCTGGGTCAACGCCGGGGCGTCATTGATGCCATCACCGACGAACGCCACCCGCTCACCGCGGGCTTGAAGTTGCTTGAGCAGCTCCGCCTTGTGTTCGGGCCGGACCTCGGCGGAAACATTTTCGGGCGCGATGCCGACCTGCTTGGCGATGCTGGCGGCGGTCAGTTTGTTGTCACCAGTCAGCAGGTGCACTTTCAATCCCTGGGAGCTCAGTTGTGCCACAACGTCGCGCGCGCCGGTTTTCAAGGTGTCACGAATGGCAAAGAGGGCAGCCAATGCATTGTTCGTCGCCAGGCCGACGATCGTCGCACCTTGGCTTGTCCATTCATTTGCGAATGATTCCCCAGCTGTCAGATTCACCCCTGACTCCTGAAGCCAGCGAACTGAACCCAGCTGAATCTTTTCAAACTTGCCATTGGGTGCGACCAGATTCGCAGTCACACCGGCGCCGCGAACTTCCGCCCAACCGTTCAATTCCACGTTGGCCGATGCCTGTCTGGCGATCGCGAGGCTGATGGGATGCGTTGAGTGTGCGGCCAATGCCGCCGCTATTTCGAGCGTTCGTTGCGTGTCGTTGAACGACTTGAACTCGGCCACCTCCGGTTTGCCGAGCGTCAATGTGCCCGTTTTGTCGAAGACAACGGTCGTGACTTCTCCGGCCTTTTCCAGTGCGACGCCGTCGCGGATGAGGATGCCTCGCTTTGCGGCCGCATTGGCGCTGGCCATGATGGCGGCGGGCGTCGCCAGCCCCATGGCGCAGGGGCAGGCGATGATCAGCACGGCTGCCGCGATAATGAATGCGGCTGCTGTGCCCGTCGGGGGATGGGCAGGCCATAAGAATTGCGCCAGCCAGTTGTGGGCTGCCTTTGCGGAATCCGGAGCGAGCCCCCACCAGAGCGCCGCGCCCAGTGCGATGGCAACGACGATGGGAACGAATACCGAACTGATGCGATCACCCAGCCGTTGAATGTTCGCCCGGCTGGATTGCGCGCGTTGCACGGCGGCGATGATATGCGCCAACGCAGTGGCTTCGCCCGTCGCGGTCACGCGCATCACGAGGCGGCCATTCACGTTCGCGGTGCCCGCGTAGAGTTCAGCATCCTGCCGCTTGTCCACCGGGATCGATTCTCCCGTGAGCATGGATTCATCCACTGCCGAGTCACCTTCTGTCACCACACCGTCCACTGGCACCCGGTCGCCCGGACGCAACACGATTAGATCGCCAACCTGTAATGCAGAAACGGGAACTTCCATTTCCAGGGCCGGCGTAGTGGCCTGAGGTTTGAAGTCCCGGATATCGATCGGGTTGAAGCGCGTGCGTGCCCCGGGTGTCGCGCTCGATTGAATTCTACGCGCAGTCTGCGGGGCCAGTTGCAGCAGCGAAGTCAACGCCTGCGACGCTTTGGTGCTTACCCGGGCTTCCACCCAATGACCAATGCTGATCAGTGTGATGATGGATGCGGCCTCCATGAAATACAAATGCCCCCCGCGACCGGCGAACAAGGCCCAGGTGCTGTAGGCGAACGCGGTGGTGGAGCCGAGTGCCACCAGCGTGTCCATGTTCGAGCTGCCGACCTTGAGCTGGCGCCACGCGCCGCGATAGAACTGCGCGCCGGCATAAACCTGCACCACGCTCGCAAGGACGAAAGACGTCCACTGAAACCATGGCGTCATGCCGAGATTGAACCCCCACTCGCCGATCATCAGCGCCGCGGTGACGATGCCGCCCAGCCACAGATTGGTGTGCCAGTTGGATTTGTGGGTGTGATCGTGCGTGTCGGTTTCCACCGCCGGTTGCGCGGGGAAGCCAGCGGCCTTTAGCGCGGATAACAACGCGGTTGAGTCGGCCTGAGCTGCATTGGACCACCGCACCGAGGCGCGGCCGGATTGGACATTCACGGATGCGCTTTGCACGCCGGGCACGGCCTGCAACGCCTCGGTGACATGTCGCGCACAGTTGTTGCACGTCATGCCACTGACGCTCAACTCGCTGGTGATTGCCGCATTCACAGGCAAACAATAGGATCAATCGCCACGCCCGTCGAATGTAACTCAAGCAACGGGGCAGGGCGGATGGCTTGCGAATCTGCTTCGGATAGCCTGCCGGGCGTTCCGCGATTACACCTTGGCGGCCCGCAACGCTGCTTCGTAAACCTGCTTCAACTGTGCCTTGGCCTTGGTGGCGATGCTCTTGCAGGACTCAAATTCCGGCGCCACTTGGACGACCTTGCCGTTCAATCGACCGAGTTTCACCGTCACATTGCCGAAGTTCGTCTTTACCGTGCAGAACTCGCGCTTTAGCTTGCGCCGTTCAGCAAAGGTTCGGCGCACGCCAAATGCGCTGGTCTCCCGCAACATCATCTCGCTGAACGTATCCGCCTCCGTCTCGGCACAAAGCACGGTGAGCAGCACCCCCGGCCGGTTTTTCTTCATCTGGATGGGCGTATGAAACACATCCAACGCGCCGGCGGCCAACGCCGCCTCGACAAATGCCCCGAGGACTTCACCGCTCACGTCGTCGAGATTGGTTTCGAGGACGGCGATGCGATCGGTTTCCCAATCCAGCTTGGAGTTGCCAGCTGGTGAGACTTTGGATTTCGGGCGCTGGACCTTGGACTGAGCGCCCAACACGGCGCGTAACACATTTGGTCGCGTCTTGTTCTCTCGCGTGCCGAGACCGAAACCGATTTTCTCGGCCACGACTCCGGTCATCGTTTCAAAACCTTCCGCAAACTCGGCCAGCAACGCTGCGCCTGTAGGCGTGATGAGCTCGTTGGGTTCATCGCATTGCGTAATTGGAATGCGACGGGCGCCGAGAATCGCCAGTGTCGCTGGGGCGGGAATCGGAAAACGACCGTGCGCACAGTGAATCCAGCCCGTACCTTCGACCACCGGCGACGCGACGATCCGTGGCTTGCCAAGCATTTCCAGCCCGACGCATGCACCCACGATGTCCACGATGGAATCCACCGCGCCGACTTCGTGAAAATGAACTTCGCTGGCCGGCTTGCCATGAATTTTGCCCTCGGCGTCCGCGATGCGCTGGAAGACCGCAACGGACTTCTTCTTCACCCACGGTGAGAGTTTGCTTTTACCAATGAGCTTCTTGATTTCAGTGAAGTCTCGACTGTCATCATGATGATGGTGTTCGTGCTCATGATGTTCGTGCTCGCCATGGTGGTGATGCTCATGAACATGATCGTGATGGTGGGCGTGTTCATGTGGGTGATCATGCCCGTGTTCATGATGATGATCATGGTCATGCGCCAGGTGGACGTCGAACTTCACGCCCGCAATTCCCTGTCGTTCCTGCCGACTGACATGCAAGTGGTAGTCGTCGAGCTTTAACTTGCCGAGTTCATGCTCCAGCTTGTGCGCGTCAACGCCCAGATCAATCAACGCGCCGATGAACATGTCGCCGCTGATACCGCTGAAGATGTCGAGGTAAAGAGTTTTCATTTTTCTGCCAGGGCATTGATCTGACTCGCCGCGTAACCGCCGCCAAATCCGTTGTCAATGTTCACCACGGTCACACCGCTCCCGCAACTATTCAACATGCCCAGGAGCGCCGCTACGCCACCGAAGCTGGCGCCGTAACCCACACTGGTGGGCACGGCGATCACCGGCTTGCTCACGAGTCCGGCAACAACACTGGGCAACGCGCCTTCCATGCCGGCGACGACTACCAGCACGTTTGCGCGTTGCAACAATTCGAGCTTGGAGAGAATCCGGTGCAAGCCCGCGACCCCAGCGTCGGTGATGCGCTCCACGCGGTTGCCCATGATTTCGGTGGTGATGGCCGCTTCCTCCGCCACCGGCAGATCGCTCGTGCCGGCACAAATTACGGCCACGTAACCGGCGCGTTTTGGCAAAGGTTTTTTCTCGATGGTCACGCACCGGGCGAGCTCGTGATGCTTGGCGGCTCTGAATTTTCGCTTCAGCGCACGGGCGTGTTCGATAGTGATCCGCGTGATGAGGACGTTTTGCTCGCGTTCAATGAGTTTGCCAGCAATCTTCACGACCTGCTCGGGCGTTTTGCCAGCGCCAAAAATCACCTCGGGAAAACCTTTTCGCAGCGCGCGGTGCGTGTCCACTTGCGCGAAGCCGAGGTCCGCAATGGGCGCGGCCTGAAAGGCTTGCAGCACCTGCTCACGGCTCGCACCGCCGGCGCGGAATTTCTCCAGCAACTGGATGGCTTCGGTATTCGTCACGCTGCAAGCATGGCAGTTGGCTTGGGGGCGGTCACGCGGGAAAGTGCTTTTGCCGGTGGAGCGGGTCTTGCCGGTTCGCCGAAAGATCAGGCAATCGGCCGGGTAGTTTACCCGGTCGAATTCTCGCTCGAGGTATTTTCGTCCATGAGCTTGCGTTTCGAGGCTTCGACTTTGATGTAATGCAATACCACCGGGGCGAGAATCATGCCCGGGATGCCCATGAGCTTTTCGCCCAGAACGATGCCAATCAGCGTGAGCCACATTGGGTTCTTGATGCGGTCGCCGATGATTTTACTGTTCAGGAAATACTCGAGCTTGTGAATGACGACGAGAAAGATCAGGGAGATTAACGCCATTTTCGGCCCGATTTCGGGAATAGTGAAGGCCACGCCGATGATCAGCGTGTTGCTGAGCAAATTGCCGATAATGGGTAGCAGGCCCAGCATAAACGTCAGCGCGATGATCACGGTGGCGTACGGAAACTCGTTCCAAATCAGGAATATCGACGTCAACGCAGTGTTGATGATCGAAATGATGATCTGGGCACCGATGACGCGTGCAAAACTGCCGTAGAACGTTTCAAAACGGACGATCAACTCCCGCGCCACCGTCGTGTAGAGATTATCTTTCACCGCATCTGGTTCGTTTTCGACGTCCCATTTCTTGTTAATGAAAAAACTCAGCGCCACGACGAGGCCAATGATGAACATGGCCACCTGTAATGTTGCCTCCTTCGCGTAGCGGCCAACGTTGGCGATGCGCTCATTGACTTTTTTCACCGCCAGTTCCTTAAGGCTCGCCCAATCGGTGAACGGCAGTTCCACGCCCTTTTTTTCCGCAAAGTCCACGACAGCGGGAATCGTCTCCTTGGCGATTTCGGGAAGGGTTTTGTAAGCCTGCTTCGAGAAATAGATCAATCCCCAGATGATGCCGGTCGCGAGGATTAGGTAAAGGATCACGCCCAGCGTCTTGCTCCAGCCGAAGCTGAGGAAGTTCAACGCGAAGTAGCCGAACAATACCGTGAGCAGCAACGTGCCCACGTGCAGCCAGCCCACGAGCACAAACAGCACCGCCATGATGACGTAGGAAACCCGGGCACTGGTGGTGGTCGGCGGCATGGCGCTAGCGAATTCTCATGAGCAGCCAGTCGCGTAATTCGCTGATCGGCAGGCGCTCCTGCCGGCCGTCGTCGCGATGACGGATGGTCACGGTGTCCTTCAATTCGGGCTTTTCGCCCAGTGTATCGAAATCAATTGTCACGCAGAATGGCGTGCCAGCCTCGTCCTGGCGCGCGTACCGGCGGCCGATGGCGCCGCTCTCGTCGTAGAAGCACTGGCAGTCCTTTTTCAGCAGTGCAAAGACCTCACGGGCTTTGCCGACCAATTCTGGTTTGTTCTTCAACAACGGGAACACGCCAACTTTGATGGGGGCGACGCGCGGGTGAAACCGCAAGACGGTGCGTTGTTCGACCTTCCCGTTTACATCCGACTTTTGTTCTTCGGTGTAAGCGGCGCAGAGAATTGCCAGGGTCAGGCGATCGAGGCCCGCGGACGGCTCAATCACGTGCGGGACATAGACCCCGCGCAGGAGTTTCTCGCAAAACGCTGCGGCGTCGTCGCGAGATTTGTTGCGATCGTTCCAATCTTCCTGAACCTCCGCGATAAAGGCCTGCTTTTGTTCTGCGCTCAGCTTGTTCGCCGCCGCGCGCAATTCTTCGTCGAATACTTCCAGCGGCTTGCCGGCGCGCTTTTGGTGCTGGGTGAGGTCGAAGTCGCCGCGGGCCGCGATCCCTTCAAGTTCCTCAGTGCCAAACGGGAACTTGAAGAGGATATCCACCGTGGCTTTGGCGTAGTGGGCGAGTTCCTCCGGCTTTTGCCAGTAATAGTCGAGGACATCAGTGCCCAAGCCAATGTTGTTGTAGAATTGAGTGCGTTGTGCCACCCAGTAACGATGCCACATTTCCCAGCCCCAGTTGGGTTGGGGCCGGCTCAGGTCCGCGTCGGCATGCCAGCTTGCCACCGAACCGTGAACCAGGCGTACGGCTTCATCCGGTAGGATGAAGAACTCCAGTTCCATCTGCTCGAATTCGCGTGAGCGGAATGTAAAATTACGCGGAGTGATCTCATTGCGAAACGCCTTGCCGATTTGGCCGATGCCGAACGGAACTTTCACCCGGGACGAATCCAGCACGTTCTTGAACTGGACGAAGATCGCCTGTGCCGTTTCGGGCCGAAGATAAGCAAGGTTGTCCTCGCTCTCAATCGGCCCCGTATGTGTTTTGAGCATCAGATTAAAGGGGCGGGGCGCTGTCAGCTCGCCGCCGCAATGGGGGCACGGCGTAACGAACCCCGTCGTGCCCAACTGCTCGCTGGCGAGATAGAGATAGAACTCGCGGGCGTCTTGCGGGCGTTTGCCCTTCTCAATGTCCTGTGCCAACCAGGAGAGAGTGACTTCAGGCTTGCGAACGAGCGCCAGATTCGGCGCGAGCTGTTTGCCCTTGCCCTTGGCCCACTTCATCAAACCGGTGCCGTTGAACGCACCGCTGCCTGGCTGAACCAACTCTGCCAAAGATTGCACCCAGGGCTGCTCGCTCATCAGTGTCCACCATTGGTCCGAGCGAATGAGCTTCTTACAATGTTTGCAGGTGCTCATTGGATCGGCAAAGGTGTCTTCGTGACCCGAAGCCTTCCAGACGGCCCGATGCAGGATGATGGACGCGTCCAACCCAATAACGTCTTCACGTTCGCGCATCATTGCGTACCACCAGGCATCGCGGAGATTGCGCTTCAACTCCGCGCCGAGCGGACCGTAGTCCCAGAAACCGTTGATGCCGCCGTAGATTTCCGAGGATTGGTAAACGAAACCGCGTCGCTTGCTGAGCGATACGATTTTCTCCATCAGATCGGCGGTCTTTGCGTCTGCCATAGGCGGGGCAGTGTTCAAAACGGGCGGGGCGAAGTCAAGGAAGGGGCGGATTGTCGGGCCTTCTCCGGGGCTTTTCCTCGCGCCTGTTTTCCATTATGTTGATGCCATGCAGCGTCTGCCACCCCCGGACTCTCACCGTTTGCGCGCCGCCACTGGCTGGCTCGAACTCGGCTGTCCCGAGGAAGCGCTCGCGGAACTCGATGGCATTGAATCCGCCAACCAGCACCATCCGGATGTCCTCGAACTGCGTTGGGAACTGCTCGCCGACGAACACGAATGGGATGAAGCAGCCAACGCCGCCCGTACCCTGATGGAACGGGCGCCGGAGCGCGCCAAGGGCTGGCTGTATCACGCTTACGCTGTGCGCCGGTCAGTGGGCGGCAGCGTCGCGCTGGCGTTGGAGGCGTTGCTTCCCGCGGTGGATCGCTTTCCCGCGGAATCGCACATCCCCTACAATCTCGCCTGTTACGCATGCCAGCTCGGACGGGCGCAGGAAGCCCTCGCCTGGCTGGACCGCGCCTTCAAGGTTGGCAACAAGTCTGAACTCAAATCCGAGGCGCTCGAAGACGAAGATCTCCGTTCGCTCTGGAAGGAGATCGAGAAACTTTGAAGCGCGCGCAGGCTCCGGTGCTGACGGTGGAGAAGCTGGGCGTCATCCGGGACGGCATACAGATCCTCGACGGAATTTCCTGGCAGGTGCAGGCGGGGGAGCATTGGGTCATCCTCGGCGCCAACGGTTCGGGCAAGACTTCATTGCTCAGCGCCATCACCGGTTACTTGACGCCGACTGACGGCGAGATTGTCCTGCTTGGGAGGAAATATGGTTATTCCGATTGGAGCGAGCTGCGCAAACACATCGGCCTCGTTAGTTCTTCCATTCGCCAGCTGATGGCCGACGACGAGCCCGCGCTTGAATCCGTCATCAGCGGCAAATATGGCATGATTGATCTGTGGCGGAAAATCTCCCGCACGGACCGCGCGACCGCTGGGAGAATCCTGCGGCAGGTCGAGTGCAGTTATCTGGCGGAGCGTCCCTGGCGTGTGCTGTCGCAGGGTGAACGGCAGCGGGTGCTGATTGGTCGCGCGCTCATGGCCAAGCCGCGGGTGCTGATAATGGATGAACCCTGCGCGGGACTCGACCCCGCGGCGCGCGAACATTTCCTGCAATTCCTCCAACGACTCGGCCAGCGGCGCAACTCACCCGCGCTCATCTTCGTGACGCATCATGTGGAAGAGATCATGCCGGTATTCTCGCATGTGCTTGTCGTGAAGGCGGGGCGGGTGCAGGCGCGGGGAAGGAAGGAACGCGTCTTGAACGCTGAAAATCTAACGACGGCCTTTGAAACGAAGCTGACTGTCGGTTTGGCGAAAAGGCGTTACGTGCTCAACGTCTCGGCGAATCGAAAGGTCGTGATTTAACTGGCTCAGGCGAAGCCAAACAACTTCTTCCGCTTTATAACTTCGACGATCTGTGGCGGCACGAGTTTCTCCCACGCGGCGTCGCGGGCGGCGATCTTGTCCAACACATCCTTCGAACGAATTCGCAACACTTCTGGATTGTATTCCTTCAGATCGCGGAAAAAGCCGTTCGCCATCAGATGCGCGTGCAGGTGGCGGAGGTGGTCGGGCACGTGGCAATTCTCCGCGGTGACAATCTGGCCAGTTGAGAAACTGAGACTGGGATACACATAGACCCGGGAGTGATGTTTGGCGAGTTGTCCGAGCCCACCGAGAATGCCGCCCTCGCTGTCATTATAGATGGCTTCATTGAAAATCTCCGCGAGCTTCGACGCGCCGACCGCATGCGCAATCGGCTGCGTGGTGTAGCGCGCCAGGTAAGAAGTCAGTCGGTGAAAGCGCCGAAAATTTGAAATCAACACCGTCTGCCCGAGCGCGCCGAGCACTTCCGCGCGGGTGAGAAAATCCTGGTGATCAATCGCGTCGCCGGTGGTGAGGTGGCGCAACGTCATTTCCAGCAGCACCACGGGGGTTTCGCCATTCACCTCCGGCTCGGTGACGAACCGCGCCCGCGCGCGTTCAAGCACGTCCAGGGTCGCGTTGGTCACCGGCTTGAAACTGCCGCGCTGGACGAGCACCGGTTTTTTGTAAAGGACCTCGGCCCATTGGGCCGCCTTGCCGTCAGCCGTGAACATCGCCGCTTCAGTCAATCCCTTTTGCACCAGTTGCAGCGCCATGAGCCGGTCGTCCATGCCCGCGAAGGCGGGACCGGCAAAGCGGATCATGTCCACTTCCACGCGTTCCCAAGTGAGTTGATCCAGCAACGACTCGATGATCATCTCCGGGTGATGATAGAAATAGATGGCGCCGTGGATGAGATTTACGCCGACAATGCCGAGCGCCTCTTGCTGCTGAACGTTTTCCCGATCGAGCATCCGCACGTGAATGTAAATCTCCGAGGGCTCGCCGTGCGGCTGGGTTTGAAATTTCATGCCGAGCCAGCCGTCGCCTTCGGCCTTGCGGGTGAAGCTGCTGGTGGCAACGGTGTTCGCGAACACGAAGAACGTGCTCTTGTCTCCACGGGATTTGTCGAGCCGCTGAAGCAACAGGCCAAACTCATGGTCCAGCATCGCCTTGAGCCGGCTGCGGCTGACATAGCGATCACTCGGGCCGTAAATCGCATCGCTCACCTGCATGTCATAGGCGGAGATGGTCTTCGCCACCGTGCCAGCCGCCCCGCCGACGTGGAAGAACCAGCGGGCGACCTCCTGGCCCGCACCGATCTCGGCGAACGTGCCGTATTTGGTGGCGTCGCGGTTGATGCGGGCCGCCTTCTGCGCCGCGGTGAGTTTCTCTTCGTTCATCCTGTTGGCGTAGTCTGGCCAAGTGTGCTGTGAAGTCAAATCACGGTGAGCCGCTTGCGTCAGCCGGCCCGATGATTCGCTTGCCGGGTGCGCCGGAAATCCCTACCGTGCGGCTTCGTTTCAGAAGCAAATTCTCAAATATGAGCGTATTGATTGTCGGTTCGACCGCGTTGGATTCCATCAAGACTCCGCACTCCGAAAACCCCCGCCTGCTCGGTGGTTCGGCCAGTTTTGCCTCGGTGGCTGCCAGTTTCTTCACGCCGGTGAACATGGTTGGCGTGGTCGGCGACGATTTCCCGAAGAAATACATCCAGCTCTATCGCAAACACGGAATCGATCTCACCGGGCTGCAAAGGCAATCGGGCAAGACATTCCATTGGTCGGGCGAATACGAGCTGAACATGAACAACCGGCGCACGTTGCTTACCGAGCTGGGTGTGTTCGAGCATTTCACCCCGCATTTGCCGGAAGCTTACAAGTCCACGCCATGGGTGCTTCTGGCAAACATTGCGCCCGCCTTGCAACACCACGTGCTTGATCAGGTCCGTCGCCCGAAGTTCGTCATCGCCGATACAATGGACCTCTGGCTCAACATCGCGCTTAACGATCTACTCAAGCTTATCAAACGTCTCGACGGCTTCGTGCTTAACGACAGCGAAGCGCAGCAGCTCACGAAAGAGGACAACATCTTCAAGGCGCTGAGGAAGATTCATCAACTCGGTCCTCGTTACGTGATCATCAAGCAAGGCTCGCACGGCTCGATCTTGTCCGGCCCGAAAGGTTTCTTCATCTGCCCGGCGTATCCGTTGCACAGAGTCGTGGACCCGACTGGCGCGGGCGATTCGTTCGTCGGCGGCCTGATGGGCTCTCTGGCCAGTGCCCGCGGTTCAATTGATACCAACTTCCGCCGGGCAATGATTCACGGCAGCGTCGTGGCAAGTTTCTGCTGCGAAGGCTTCGGACTCACGCGGGCGACGAAAGTGACCCGCGCCCAGATTAATCAACGCATGAAGGAACTGGAGCAGCTGACGAAGTTCTGACATCTTGCGGCCATGAAAGCCCGCTGGATTGTCCTGTTGATTCTCGCGCTGGTTTCGTTCTGCGCCATCGGTGCGCAGAAATACAACGTCCTCTTCATCATCGCGGACGATCTGCGCGCTGAACTCGGATGCTATGGCAGTTCCATTGCCAAGACGCCAAACATTGATGCGCTAGCCGCCGTGGGTGTGCGCTTTGAGCGAGCTTATTGCCAGTATCCGCTGTGCAACCCTTCGCGCGTCTCCATGTTGACGGGCCGGTATCCGTCCACGACTGGAGTGATTGGCAATCGGACTGACTTTCGAACGAATCATCTCGACTGGGTGACGCTGCCGCAGCTTTTCAAGCAGAACGGCTACGCATCGCTGCGGGCCGGGAAAATTTTTCACGGCGGCATTGATGACGCGGAATCATGGACTGAAGGCGGTGATCCGAGTCGCGGTGTCGCACCCGGCGCGATGCGCTCGTCCGCAGCGGACGAATTGATATTTATTCAGAATCAACTCTCGCCCGAGGATGCCGAGGAAAGACGTCGCTACGGCGGGTCGGATCGCTGGATTACGCTCGAAGGGAATGGCGAGAGCCATGGCGACCACAAGACCGCTGGCCGAGCCATCGAATATTTGCGCCGGCACACCAACACCCCGTTCTTCCTCGCCTGCGGTTTCGTAAAACCGCACAGCCCCCCGACTGCACCCAAGCGATTCTTCGATTTGTGGGATGTGGACAAAATTCCGTTGCCGCCCAACTTCGCGGCGCGTCCGACCGTGCCGCCCGGATTCCCGAGAGCGTCCATCCGCCCGCGCAACGCCGACCTGTTTATCGGTCGCGACGCGTCCGAAGCCGAAGCCCGGGAAATGATCCGCGCCTACCTCGCGTCATCCGCCTGGATGGACTGGAACGTGGGCCGCGTGTTAAGCGAATTGGAACGGCTGGGATTGCGCGAGAACACCGTCATTGTTTTCTGGGGCGACCATGGTTACCAGCTGGGCGAGCGTGGCAAGTGGAGCAAGGCCGGTTCGCTGTTCGAGCAAGGCACGCGCACGCCGCTCATTGTCGTCGCGCCGCAGGCGAAGGGCAACGGTCAGTCCAGTCCACGCATCGTGCAGGCTCTGGACATTTATCCAACGCTGGCTGAACTGTGTGGGCTGAAGGCGCCCAAAGGATTTGAAGGCCGCAGTTTCACCCCGCTGCTCAAGAATCCGACGGCGAAGTGGAATCATCCAGCGTTTACGGTGTGGAGCGAGGATGGCCGCACGTTGCACGGCGCCACCATCCGCACCGAGCGCTGGCGCTACGCCGAGTTTGGTCTGAACGGCGCGAATGGGGCGATGCTGTTCGACGAGGAAGCGGACCCGCAGGAATTGAAAAATCTGGCGGACGATCCAAATCTGGTCAAAGTCCGGAACGGATTGTCCGCGCAATTGCGGCCTTACGCCGCCCGCTACCAAGGCGCAGCGAAGTAAGGCGGAACCGCGAGTTGCATCGTTTTGCCGGCGGGTTTTCCATTGAGCCAGCGCAGGCTCCGGCCTACGCTCCGTGCATGCCTCGACGAAAAGCTCACCAGGAATTGTTGCAGGGCGCGCGCGTTTATCTTTCCGGCCCGATGGATTTCGTGGCGTCACGCGCGGCGGAGAAGCACAACGGCTGGCGCAATCGGGTCGGCGAATTTCTCCAGCACTACGGCGTGACGGTGTTTGATCCGTGGTTCAAGCCCGACGTCCGCGGTCTGCACGAGTATGGCCGCGAGGACATCAAGAGCGGCGACCATATCAAGCGCCGCTGGACCTACAAGTCAGGCCGCGCTGGCGCGAGCGAACGCTCCTGGTGCTCCAAACAATTCTGGGAAACGCTCCACATTGACCTGCGCATGGTGGACACGAGCGACTTCATGATCGCGTATTGCCCGACGAACATCTACAGCGTCGGCACGCCGCACGAGATCATCATGGCCACGCTCCAGCACAAGCCGGTGCTGTTCGTCAGCCCGCCGATCGTGTTTCCCACGCTCGCCGAATTGCGCACGCACCTGGCCGAGGACGAACGCGGTTCTGATTTGTTGCGGCAGCTGGAATCAGAGATTCCCATCAAGGAAAACCCCCGCGGCATCCCGAGCCTTTGGTATATCCCGCTCGTCGGCGGCGAGAATTTCTTCGATGGCTTCGGCTTCGCGCGCTATCGGAAGCGGTTCGGCTGGAAGCAGGAGATCCCGATTGACCGGCACGAGAAGAAATTTCCGCCCAAACGTCCGCTCTTGCCGTTCATCGAGAAGCTGAACCAGCAGTTGCCCAAGAAGTGGGACAGCAAACTGGCCAAGTTCGTGCCGGATGACGATTGGTTGCTCTGGGATTTTGAGGTGAAGAAGATTCGGGGCAAGCACGTGGTGACGGTCAAGCGGTGAGCTGGGAGCTGGCGGGCGCAGGTGGAGTTCGCCGTTGGCAACCATTGCCGCGTCTCTTAGACTGAGAGCATGATGACCCTTTTGGTTGGCACGAACCGCCCGGACAGCAACACGCGCAAAGTCGCGCGGCACGTCGAGGAGATATACGCCAGTTTGAAAGTCCCGCTGCGCGTGCTGGATCTTGCGCAACTGCCGCCGGAGATTTTCTCGCCCAGTTCCTACGCTGAGAAACCGAAATCATTCCAGCCCTTCAGCGAGGGTGTGTTGCAGGCGTCCGGGCTGCACGTCGTCACGCCCGAATACAACGGCAGCCTGCCCGGTGTGCTCAAGTATTTCATTGATATGCTCAAGTTCCCCGAAAGCTTCGAGCGCCGCCCCGTATGTTTCACTGGCGTGGCAGCCGGTATCTGGGGCGCGTTGCGGCCGGTCGAGCAATTGCAGGCCATCTTCGGCTATCGCAATGCCTACATCTATCCAGAGCGCGTTTTCCTGCCTGGCATTGGCAAATTGCTCGATGCCCATGGCCGGCTCACCGATGCGGAGCTATTGGGTCGGCTGCAAAAGCAGGCGGAGGGTTTTACCGATTTCGTGGAAAAACTTCAGGGTGTGAAACTCCGCGGGGCGTGATCCATGCCCAAACGCCGCCCGCGAAATCCAGAACCCGAAACTGCCAAAGTCCGCAAGATCGTCCCCGCACTGTTGACTTGGTTCAACGCCAACGCCCGCGATCTCCCTTGGCGGCGCACGCGTGATCCCTATGCCATCTGGGTCTCGGAGATCATGCTTCAGCAGACCCAGGTGAAGACGGTGATTCCGTATTGGGAACGCTGGATGCGCGAGTTGCCGAGCATTGCTTCCGCAGCCAATGCCGCACCCGCCAAGCTACATAAACTCTGGGAAGGTTTGGGCTACTACACGCGCGTCCGTAATCTCCAAAAAGCGGCCCAACAAATCATCGCGCAGCATGCTAGCAGATTCCCGGAGAGCTTCGACGATATCCTGGCGCTGTCGGGCATCGGCCGCTACACCGCCGGCGCGATAGCGAGCATTGCCTTCAATCAACCGCGCCCGATTCTCGACGGCAACGTCATCCGCGTATTGACGCGCATCTTCGGTATCGCCGCCAACCCGCGCGAAAAGAAAACCAACACCCGGCTCTGGCAACTAGCGGAAAAAATGGTTGATCACGCTCATGCGAGGTGGGGCGAGCGTCCTCGCGAGCCAGGCGCGGGCAGCAAGCTTGCGGCGGCTCGCCGGGAGTCTCGCCCCGCCAACGCGTGTTCTCACCTCAATCAATCCCTCATGGAACTTGGCGCACTCATCTGCACGCCGCGCTCGCCGAACTGTGCCGTTTGCCCCGTGCGAAAATGCTGTGTCGCCCGGAAGGAAAACCGCCAGGACCAACTCCCTAAACTTGGCAAACGCGCGGTGGTCACGGAACGTCGCTTCCTCGCATTCGTCGTCGAGCGAAGTGGAAAGTTCCTCGTGCGTCAACGCCCTGCCGGAGTCGTCAATGCGCACCTTTGGGAATTCCTGAATGCTGAAGTCGGCGTGGGAGGTGATAAACCAGAGCGCTCGGCGGCAAAGGAACTTGGGCTAAAGCCAACTGGCAACAAACCAATACACTCAGTCAAGCACTCCATCACCCGTTACCGCGTCACGTTGCAAGTCTGGACCGCAGATCTCGGAGGGCCGAGTTTTACGCGGCCCAAACTCCACAGTCGCTGGCTCTCGGTGCGGCAACTACACCAACTCGCCTTCACCAGCGCCCACAAGAAAATCCTCGCCAGCCTCAGCGCCAGGCGCGAAGGTTAGACCCGGCCCGCGCCAACAACCAATCCGATGATGGAACATTGGAGAAATTCTGATGGGTCGGAAACCATCTTCGTGTTGGATGACACGCAAGAGCGTATGGCTGGCGCTCCGTCTCATCCTTTCTCCTTTTCACCCCTGCTCCTTTTCTTATCCTGTCAGGCGTGATTTATTTCGATTTCAACGCCACCGCGCCGGTCATGCGCGAGGCGCGTGAAGCCTGGCTGGAGGCTACCGAGAAGATTCCCGGTAATGCCTCGAGTCCGCATCAGTATGGTCAGGCGGCGCACAAAGCTCTGGCCGAAGCGCGCGAAAAGCTGGCGCATTTCATGGGTTGCGCGCCGGCAGATATCATCTGGACGAGCGGCGCGACGGAGGCCAACAACATGGCGCTCCATCATTTCGCCACGACGCTTGACGCCAGCGCGGAGGTGTGGATCAGCGCCATCGAGCATCCGTGCGTCCACGATTCCTCGAAGCACTATTTCGGCAAGCGCGTGAAAACCATTCCCGTCACGCACGACGGCGCGGTGGATGTGGATTGGGTTACTCAGGAAATGGCCGACACTCGGCCCGGGCTCGTGGCCGTGATGTGCGCGAACAACGAGACCGGCGTCATCCAGCCGTGGCGCGAACTGCTCGCGATCTGCCAGGCCTACGAAGTGCCGTTCTTCACCGACGCCGTGCAATGGCTCGGCAAAATGCCCGCGGAGGGACTCGGGGATTGCGACTATGTGACCGGCGCGGCGCACACATTCGGCGGCCCACGCGGGGTGGGTTTTCTCAAGATTCCCCACAAGCACAAGGTGCAGTCATTGCTCTACGGCGGCAAACAGGAACGCGGCCAGCGCGCCGGCACGGAGAACGTGCCGATCATTCTCGCCATGCTCGCGGCGCTGGAAGCGCGCGAAAAACAAATGGCCAACGGCGACCACGAAACACGCGCGGTGTGGAAGGAGAAGTTTGAGAAGCTGCTCGTCCGCCAGGTTCACGGCGTGAAGGTTGTGGGCTTGAACGCTCCGCGGCTTTGGAACACGACGAGCGCGCTCATGCCCGAGGGTGGCCAGCAACGCTGGGTCACGCGGCTCGACAAGGCGGGCTTTGCGGTCAGCACCGGCAGCGCCTGCACGACGGGCAAGGAAGAGCCGTCACACGTGTTGAGCGCGATGGGTTTCAAAGCCGGGCAGGTGACGCAGGTGCTGCGCTTCAGCAGCGGCTGGGAAACCACGGCGGCTGATTGGGAAGAACTGGAGAAGGGAATCGTGAAGGTTTACGGAGAAGTGCATGGGGGCAAATGAGTCTTCAAACGCACTCTAGCCATCGCCGTCAATTTGGCTGGGGTTGCCTGTTTGTTTCGTTTGGTCTATGGGCATTGATCTCGATTTGCTGGGTGGCAGATTGGGATTGGGCCTCGGCGTTAACAATCTTTCCGTATTGGAGCTGGGCGACCGTTGGCGCAACGGCGGCGTTCACGGCACTTCGGCTCCGCTGCTCGCAATGGCACGGCTGGTTGTCCGTGATCTTGTGGACTGTCTCGACCTTATACTTCTCTGATAACCTGTTACCCTTTCTACGGCTCGCCTCAACACCAAAGCAGTCGCCAGCCAAACATCTTTGCGTAGTAACGCTGAACTGCGCCGGCAGCTCTGCCGCAGTTCGACAAGTTCTGAGCTTCAAACCTGACATCGTCCTGTTACAGGAGATCCCTCGTGCAACTAACATCCTCCACGAAATCGCAAACGATCTATTCGGTGAATCCGGCGCTGTCGTTGTTGGATTCGATTGCGCGATCCTCGCACGTGGCAAACTCGCGCGAACCCACGAAAATCAGCCACCCCAATGGGTTCAGGCGGAACTCACGCTTGACTCCGGCATTCAAGTGAAGGTGACCAGTCTGCGACTTGTGCCTCCGGTGGCGAGAATGGATTTGTGGAATCCGAATGCATGGAAAGCCACCGCCGCCAACCGCCGCCTCCGTCGCGATCAACTACAGCTTCTCGCTCGCAGCAACTCCGAGCCATCTGCTCAAATCGTGGGGGGTGACTTCAACGCGACGGCAAACGACCAACTGTTCCGGTTGTTATCCGGCTACAATGATGCCCACAAAGTGGCTGGACGCGGCTTAGGTAACACAATGCTGAACTCGTTTCCCATCGCCCGCCCCGACCGAATTTGGGCCCGCGAACTGGACGTTGCCATCGCGCAAACGTTTAAAGCGATTGATTCTGACCATCGGTTGGTTGTTGCGGTTTTGGAATTGCCGACACGATAGGTCGAGACCCATCGTCTCCGCTGTTTTTCAGCCTGAACACTTGCTGGTCTTGGGGCGTCAGAGTTAGAGTCAAGCAACACCAAACCCAAAGGCTCTTTATGATGACTCGACGTCAGGCACTCAAAACCACCGCCATTGCAACCGCTGTTGCCGCCACGGCCCCGACAATGCTGGCGCAGAACCCGCCGTTGGTTACGGGCCAGCCGCTCATCACCAATTCGGCCTCACTCTTCTCGTTACCGCCACTGCCTTATGCCATGGATGCACTCGAGCCGCACATTGACGCCCAGACGATGGAGATTCACCACGGCCGCCATCACAAGGCTTATGTGGACAATCTCAACAAAGCGGTGGCCGATTTCCCTGAGCTGGGTAAGCGGTCGGTTGAGGATCTGGTAAGGGATTTAGATTCCGTGCCGGAGAAGATTCGCACGGCCGTGCGCAACAATGGCGGCGGACATTACAACCACTCGCTGTTCTGGCAAGTGATGTCGAAAACTGGCGGTGGCGAACCGAAAGGGGAACTCGCTAAATCCATCGAGAAGAGCTTCGGCAGCTTCAGCGCCTTCAAGGAGGCCTTTGGCAAATCTGGCTTAGGACAGTTCGGTAGCGGTTGGGCTTGGTTGGTAACGGGGACTGCCGGCGATTTGTCGATTGAATCGTCGCCGAACCAGGATTCTCCCATGATGAAGCCTCCGGTGGACAAGGAAATGGCTGACTTTGCCAAACGCTATGGCTCCGGCAAGTTGGTTAGCGCCAAGGTCCCCCTGCTGGGTCTCGACGTCTGGGAACACGCCTACTATCTCAAATACCAGAACAAGCGCGCGGATTACATCGCCGCGTGGTGGAACGTGGTGAACTGGGATTTTGTGGCCGAGCGTTACGCGAAGCTGGCAAAATAAGTTCTACTGGCGCGGCGTGCGGGCGGCGATCCAATCGAAGTCCCGGCTATTGGGAACATCCATGCCGGGAAAGTCGGTGAATGTTATCCCCACCTTGGTCCGGCCCTCAGTCCACTTTTTGATTTCTGAATGTCCATCGGCGAATGCGAAGCCGCACGCGCCATTGTGATAGCTCGCCGGCAGGTCCAGCCATCGGTTCGCCGCACCGCTCAACCAGGGATTCACGAAGAAGCAGCCGTCGTTGATGCTGTCCGGATGTTCGTCCACGAAAACCCAGGACATGGCCGGCCCGGGTTTGACCAGGTCGGTGGACTTCTTGGCATAAAACATCGTGGGGCTCCAACTGCCAAAGCCAGCCTTGTTGCCATCGCCCATCGCCGCGTTCATGGAGATGCTGCGCACGCGCGGACCCGTGTTCAGAGGGTGTTTATATTTGTCCGCCGGACATCGGTAAATAGCCGCGGATTTTTTGGAATACGGGGCGAGCTTGGCCCATCGCTCGTCAATTAGGAACAGGACGTTCACATTGTCCGCACTCGCTGTCCAATCAAGCCAACCCCCGATCCAGGAGTCGGGATTGGGGTTCGGCCCGCGGGCGTCACCGCCGTGACGGTTTTGCACGAGTTTGCCGTTGTGGTCATCAGCGTAAAGGATCCAAGCGAGGCCAAGCTGATGCGTGTTGTTCATGCACGAAATGCCCTGGGCCTTCGTCTTGGCCTTAGCCAGCGCCGGCAACAGCATCGCGGCAAGAATGGCAATGATGGCGATGACCACGAGCAGTTCGATCAGGGTAAAGCCGCGCCATCGGGCGGCGTGCGGGGGCGGCAGGCGGTGCTTCATACGGGGGTGGATTGTCACCGACACCGTAATTCCCTGACGGTCAGGTTGTCAACTGACCAAACATACAGGTGGTGTCCGGGTTTCGAGGGTGGTTCGCCTCGCGCTGCGAGGCGAGTCGGGTCGCAGCGCGACCCGACCCATCGTCCAACATTCTTGCGCCGTCGGCTGAAGAATCGGGACACTCCCGGGCGCAGAAAGTTCGTGAATCCACCGGGGGAATCTGCAAAAATTAGGCCATGAGCAACCCCCTTTCCCGTCGCTCCGCCCTGGCCAAGGTGACCGTGGGCGCCGCCGCACTCGCCGCCGCATCGAAGTTTTCAACCCCCGTCCAAGGTCAGTCACCGGCCGAAGCGCCGGCACCGATCAAGCACAAAGGCCGCGTCAATCATTCGGCCTGCAAATGGTGTTACAGCAAGATTCCGCTCGATGACTTCTGCAAAACCGGCAAGGAGATCGGACTGGTTGCAGTGGATCTGCTCAGCCCGAATGAATTTGAAACGGTCAAGAAACACGGCCTCGTCTGCTCAATGGTTAGCAATCCCACGGTGGATGGCCTGGGCGGCATCACCAAGGCGTTCAACCGGGTTGAGCATCACGACAAGCTGGTGCAGGGCTACGAGGATTACATCAAGAAAACCGCCGATGCCGGCTTCGAGCGGCTAATTTGTTTCTCCGGCAACCGCGCCGGCATGGACGATCAGAAAGGGCTGGAGAACTGCGAGCTTGGCTTGAAGCGCATCATGGCTGCGGCCGAGAAGCACAAGGTCACCATCTGCATGGAACTGCTCAACAGCAAACGCAGCCACAAGGATTATCAGTGTGATCACACGGCGTGGGGCGTGGATCTGGTCAAGCGCATCAGCTCCGAACGCTTCAAGCTGCTTTACGACATCTTCCACATGCAGATCATGGACGGGGACGTGTGCGACACGATCAAGGAGAACCACCAATACTTCGATCACTATCACACCGGCGGCGTGCCGGGCCGGGCCGAGATTGATGATTCGCAGGAGCTGTATTATCCGCGCATCATCAAGGCGATCGTGGATACCGGCTTCAAGGGCTATGTGGCGCAGGAATTCGTGCCGAAACGGTCCGATGTGATGGCGTCGCTGAAGCAAGGCATCCAGATTTGCGATGTGTAGAGCCTGCTTGAAAATGCCCGCGAACGATTCGTCCTCATCGTCGTTCTCCTTCTCGTCCTCGGCCTTTCTGGAGTTTCGAGGCCGAGGACGATGAGGAAAACGAGGACAACGGTGGGGTGAGCGTTTCGCGCAAGTTCTTTGATCCGCACCGCTATCTCAGACCCAGCCCCAGAACTTCTTTGCAATACTTGATACTGCGTTCCAGTTCGCCCTTCTGGTACTCCTGCTCCTCCTTCGCGTTGGCGGACCGGTGCGGTGGAATGGCTTTGCCTCGCCTGGCGAGCGCCAGAAAGGCGGCGAGGTCCGCGGCCTTCGCCTTCGGCCAATCTTTCCAGAAGCCCGCCTCTAGACAGCGGAATTCCTTGGCGAAGCCGGAGATCGTTTCGATGTGCACGGGAACGGCGGGACACAACCGGGCGAATTCGGCAAAGTAGGCTTTCAGGTCCACGCAACCCTCGCCCATCGCGGTCCACTGAACCTTCGCGCCGTTTTCCGATTCCCAGATCATCGAATCACGCAGGCTGGTGGTGAGCGCGTAGGGAGCGAGCGTCCTGAGGCTGTCGAGCGGTGACTCCATTGTCCAAGAGGCGTTGCCAGAATCGAGATTCGCGCCGACGTAATCCTTTCCGGCCGCCTCGATCAGCGTCATCAGTTCCCACGCTTGCAGGTCGCCAGCGTGATTCTCCACGGCGATTTTCACGCCTGCATCGATCGCTTGGCTGCGACAGACCTTGCAGACTTTCACCGTGTCCGCGATGCGCGCTTCGATTCCCCCCTCGGTCTTGCGATCTTCAGCCGCGCCCAGCACCACGCGGATCACCGGCGAGCCTACCGCTTGCGCGGAACGGATGGCCAGTGCGAGATGTTCTTCCGCTGAGCCCCATTTGTTTTTGAATGACTTGGAAGTTGGGCAAATGCTCCACGTTCCAAGGTGCAAACCGATACCAAGGTCAGCCGCCTTCTTGCGAATCTCCCGCAGGTGCTCCGGCTGGAGACTGTCAAAGGCATCGAGATCGGAGATCAGGAGCGAATCCAGCTTAAGCGAAGCGGCGTAATCCAGCAGCGCCGCGGCTTTCCAATTCATCGCGCGCACGGCGAAGTTGTCGAGACCGAGCTTGATTTTCTTTGCGGAGGATGCGGGCGCGGCTTGTGCCACCGCGCTGGTGGCGAGGGCAAGGCTGCCGCCAGCGACACTAAGGTTGGTCAGAAATTGCCGGCGGGATTGCGAATGGATTGAAGGAGCGGCCGATTGCATGGTGGAACTTTTAGGCCGAAGCGATTCGCTCCGCCAGCAAAATGGCAAGAATTACTGAGACGCAAAAGGCATTCGACCTTCACGCGATAGAACCGGCTCGGGCCGTTCGTGGTGGCATCGGTGATGACGATGGGCGCGCCCGTTCCGGCGTGGCGCGTGAGTTCGAACCAGGCGGCCTGATTGAGGTTCGTCTTGTACTGCATGCGATGGCCAGACGCCTACCAAACCAGCACGACGCCGACAATCCGCAGTTTCCCCGAAAAGACGTGTTATTGCCGGGCAAGGGGATTAGTCTTTCGCCGCGTTCATGAAATCGCTGCCGCCACCACTCGATTTGAAGAAGGTCAAGGTTTTGCCGCTCGCCCAGCGCAAGAGCTTGAGCCAGTTGGAAAAGATACTCGTTGATCCCAAATCCCCACCGCCCGCATGTGCGGCGGATCTTAAATCCCAAATCGAGACGTGTGCGAGCCAGATTAAAGCGGCACGGGAGCGTAAGGCGGCGGTCGTTTTGCTCTACGGTGCGCATCTGGTGAAAAACGGTTTGCTGGCCGTGGTAAACGAACTGATCGCCGGCGGTTGGGTCACGCACCTGGCCACGAACGGCGCGGGCGCGATTCACGATTGGGAGCTAAGCTTTCTCGGTCGCACGGAAGAAAGCGTCCGCGAGAATGTGGCTACGGGCACTTTCGGCACCTGGGACGAAACCGGCCGCAACATCCATTTGGCGCTGATGACTGGAGCGATCCGCGGGGAAGGATTCGGGCAGAGCGTCGGTCGGCTCATCGCCGAGGACGGCGTCGAGTTGCCAACCATCGAACATCTGGAATCAAAGCTCCGGGCTTCACCCGCGCATCCGCTCTCCCCGGCTCGCGTCGAACTATTGCGGGCGATGGTGGCGCACAAGCTGCCCGAAGGTCACATCAAGGTGAAACATCCGCACAAGGATACGTCCATCCTGGCGACGGCCTTTCGCAAGACGGTGCCGGTCACCGTGCATCCGGGTATCGGTTACGACATCATTGCCAACCATCCGATGTTCCGTGGGGCGGTGATCGGGCGCGCGGCCGATATTGATTTCCGCCAGTTTGGGGCTTCACTGGACAAGCTGGACGGCGGCGTAGTGCTCAGCGTGGGTTCGGCCATCATGGCGCCGCAGGTGTTTGAGAAGAGCTTGAGCTGCGTAAACAACTTGCGGCTACAGGGCGGGCGCGCCGTCGTCAGCGGCCATTCGATTTACGTCGTGGACATCCAAGACGGTGGCAATTGGGACTGGTCGCAGGGCGAACCGCCCAAGGACAATCCAGCCTACTATCTGCGGTTTTGCAAAAGCTTTTCCCGGATGGGCGGAGAGATGCGTTACGTGCAAAGCGACAACACGGTGTTCCTGCACAACCTGCTGCACGCATTGGCGTGAGTTTTAGTCGTCCGCTTTTGGGATCGATCCGAAGCGCTTGGAAGTGACTGCCTCAATCTTTCCGTTGTTGTCCCACAGAATGAGCGCCGCCATGCCGGGCTGAGATTCCACTAGCCTGAGGCCACGTTCAATTCCGAGCACGCACACGGTGGTATCCAAAACATCGGTGTCCATCGCGTGCCGGGCGACGGCGGTCACCTGCAGGTGATTGGTCAGCCCTACCCCTGTGTGCGGATTCACAATGTGCGAATAGCGCACGCCATTGATTTCGACAAATTGCTCCGCATCGCCGGCGGTCGAACAGGCTGCGTGCTTGAGCAAAAGCACTCGCGCGTTCGTGACACTTGCCGCTGATCCACTCGGCATTCCAATGCTTACGCGCCAACCACGCTGGCCTGGCGGTGCATCACTCACGGCGATGTCGCCGCTCGCGGCCACGAGCGCGCGAGTGATCCCCAGACGCCGCAATGTCGCTAACGCCTCGTCTGCGGCAAAACCTTTGGCGATGCCTCCAAGATCAAGCTGCATGTTGGGCGCGAGCAAGGTCGCGGTTTGATTCTGCGGGTTGAGTTCGAGCTTCTGCCAGCCGACGGCTTGTCGGGCCCGGGCCAGTTGTTCTGGGGGCGGGAGTTCTCCGGCCCGCCGGGCGCGGCGCCATTGGCGTACCACGGGCCCGATGGTCACGTCGAATGCGCCATCAGAAAGCTCTGCCAGCCGCTGTCCCCGTTGCAGGACTTTGAACAGGTCCGGACTCACGCGCACCGGTTGGCCGACCGGCTTTTTGGAGAGCTGCATCAGTTCGCTTTCTGGATCGTAATCAGTCAGGGCCGCGTTGAGCGCCGCGATCTTTGCGAAAGCCGCGTCACTCCCAGCGCGCGCCGTGGCTTCGTCCGGAGCGTACAGCGTGATCTTGAAGAGTGTGCCCATGTGTGGCTGTTGGAATTCAAATCGCGCGAGCGAGTCGGGCGTGGTGGTGCGGCAGCCGCTGCAAAGACCGGTCGCCAACAGGATTCCGGCCAGAAGGATCAATCGAGATTGCATCGCTGGCGCGAATTTGTTCCCGCCCGGGCGGCAAAGCCAGCGCAAATCCCAGCCGTCATCCGGTGCGGCGAGTTGCGTTTGACGAATTGGCAAGCGCCCGCCACGCTGCCTGAATGAGCAAAACCATTTTCGAGAAGATCATCGCCCGGGAGATCCCGGCGCAAATTGTGTTCGAGGACGACCTGGTTTGTGCCTTCCGCGACATCAATGCGCAGGCGCCGACGCATGTTCTCATCGTGCCGAAGAAACCAATCCCGCGCCTTGGCGAAGCTACGCCGCAGGATCATCAATTGATTGGCCACCTTCTGCTCAAGGCGGCCGCCGTGGCGAAGCAGTTGAAGCTCGAGGGAGGTTACCGGCTGGTGATTAACAACGGGCCGGACGGAGGCGAAACGGTGCCGCATTTGCATTGTCACATCCTGGGTGGTCGGCATATGAACTGGCCTCCCGGCTGACGCTGGTTACTCGGCGCTGGCCCGGCGCGGTGGCTTCCAACGATTGTGCACCCAGAACCAGTTCGCCGGATCGCGCCGGATGGCCACCTCAAACGCCCGATTGATGTCGAGGGTGATGTCCGCCACGGAACGGGCCTCGCCGTCCAGGTGCGTGGGAATCTCCGATCCAGCTTCGATGCGCCACTGCGCAAGCCCCACGCGGTAACAGATCGCCGTGATGAGATTGCATCGATACCGCAACGCGAAAAGCGCCGGCGCGGTCGAAGTGGAGCATTCGCGGCCAAAGAATGGCAGGCGCATGCCGTTGCCCGCATGTTGATCGGCGAGCAGGCCGAGCATCACGCCCTGGCCGTTCATGAACGTCTTGAGCGCCGCGGCATCCGTTCGGCGCTCAAAAAATCGGCAGCCCGAAAGGGCGCGCAGCTGCTGCATCACCCGGCTGAGGGAAGCCTGCTTTAACGCCCGGTAAGTCGTGGCGCACTGGTAGTTCGGACAAAGCTGGTTGAACCGCGCAAACAATTCAAAGTTGCCGAAGTGGCCGATGGCGATCACGAGGTTCACTGGCTTCTGCTCCTTCGATGGCTGGACCAATTCCGGCTCGCACACCAACTCGAAGTGCGGGCGCAAATGTTCCAGTTTCATCGAGGCAGTCTTGACGGCGCTGGCGTAATTTTCTCCCAGCCGACGGAAGTTTTCCTTCGCCAGCGCGCGGATTTCTGCGGGGGATTTCTCGCCGCCAAAGGCGTGGGTGAGCCCGCTCAGGGCGACGCGGCGATGACGCCCATCAATCCAGTAGGCGACCGCGCCGCCGGCCCGGCCCAGCCGCGCCACGAGGCGCAACGGCAGCGCCTGGACCACAGCCACAAAGGCGCGAGCGACGATGTAAAGCAGCCAGTCCATGCTCAGCGGAAGCAAATCCGGCGCACACAATCGCGAAAGTCGTCCGCGCCGTCGACGATCTTGATCTCGACGCGCATGAAGTAGAAGGGCAGGTCGCGCCGGTCAATTTTGGGGAAACGCACCGCGTCCTTTTGCGTGGTGATAATGAGGTCCGTCTGCCGTTTCTTCGCGCGGTTGATGGCATTGATGATCTCCTGCTGAGTAAAGCGATGGTGGTCGGCAAAGCGCTTGGAGTAAACCAGGTCCGCACCCAACTTTACGAGGCTTTGCTCGAAGCTTTCGGGCTGCGCAATGCCGCTCAACGAGGCGACGCGTTTGCCCTTCAACAACTCCAGCCCCGAACGATCACCGGTGAAAACGTCTTCGAAGTAAAGCGGTTGATGCACGCACTCGATGATCGCCGCGTCGGGATTGAGTGAGGTGATGCGCTCGCGCAGCGCCTTGGTATTGCCGTCGCTCTTGGTGATGAAAATGGTGTGGGCGCGCGCCAGGTGGGAAGGCGGTTCGCGCAGCGTGCCGCGCGGCAGCAGCTTCTCATTGCCGAACGGTTGTTGCCGGTCAATCAACACCACATCATGTCGGCGGCCCTGCAAATCCCAATACTGGTAGCCATCGTCGAGCAACAGCGTGTCGCAGCCGAAATGTTCAATCGCGTAACGCCCGCTCTTCACGCGGTTTTTGTCCACCAACACCACTACGTCCTTGAGGTTGGACGCCAGCATGTACGGCTCGTCGCCGGCCATTTCGGAATCGAGCAACAGTGACTTGCCGTCGGAAACCACGCGCGGCGGCGTAGAGACCGAGCGCAACAGCAGGCGGTCGAGCAGGGATTTATGAAGTGGCGGCGGTTTGGAACGGTAACCGCGAGAAAGAATGGCAACGTTACGGCCGGCATCGCGAAGTTCTCTCGCGAACTTTTCCACGACTGGCGTTTTACCAGTGCCCCCCACCGTAAGATTGCCGACCGCGATCACCTGGACGCCAAGCGTGGAATCGCGCAGGATGCGGGCATTGTAGAGAAAGCGGCGTGATTTGACGGCTACAGCGAAGACTTTTGATCCCCCGTTGAGTAATCCACGCACAAATGCGGCCCGGGCGCCCCGACGCTCCTCGAAAATCACTTCAAGAATGAAGGTTTCGAGGGCTTCGACCCACTCCCGGAATTTCTCACGCATCGGTGGCAGTCTGCCTATGCCCGGCGAAGCCAGCAAGCGGAAGCCGGATGCGGCCGGTCGAACTGCGATTTAAGCCCATCTTTCCGGCCTGAAATTGATCCGGACCGGCCCAGCGAGATCGTGGTTATGGAAATAGCGGACGGTTTCGTGTGGGCGGTGGATCATTGGCTCGCAGTGACGCCGCCGGATTGGGTGCGGGCTTACCTTCGTGGATGATCCGGGCAGGGTTGCCCGCCACGATCGCGCCTGCGGGTACGTCGCGCGTGACCACCGCCCCGGCGCCGACGATGGCGCGATCGCCGATGGTGACGCCTTTGAGCACGATGGCGCGGGCACCAATGAATACTCCGCGGCCGATGTGCACGGAGGCGGCGCCGGTCACGCAATCATCATTCCACTCCCATTGGCCCTCCGGACGATGGAAGTCCGTGTCCACAATCATCGCCCCGGCGCCGAGGATCGTGCTTTCACCGATTTCGACAGATTTCGCCGCGCACACCGTGGTGGCACTCATTCCAACCCGACGGGCGAGAACAACCCGCGCGCCGGGACGCAAGGTGCGGATGACACAAGGGTGGAAACATCCAAGTGGATTGGCGCGGGTGGAGCTGTTCAGTCGCACGCCGTCGCCCAGTTCAAGGTGGGAGTCCGGGCACACGCTGATTATCGGCCGGCCGACGAAGTCCACCTTTCCCAAAACCTTGACGCCGCGGAACGCCGCTTCCCAATGCCAAAGGACATTTGGCAGACGCCGCAAACGCATCAGCGCTGCGCCCAGCAGCCAGGCGGGCTTCCAGTTGCTCATGCGCTCATCTTCGCCAAGTCGCGCACACGCGGAAAGTTCTTTCAGTCGACTGAGCTCGCAACCAGACAAAAAGTCAAACCCGCCGGCGGGTGCCGGCGGGTTTGCTCAACCCCTTCCCCAAAAAACTTCAGTAACGGTTGCTCCGGCCGCGATGTTTGCCGTGACCGTACTTGGAATAAACCAGCACGGGCGCGGGGGCCACATACACCGGCGCGGCGTAAACCACGCGCGGCGCATAAACTACCGGCGCGGGCGCAACGACGTACCTTTGCGGTGCGTAAACCACTCGTGCCGGTGGCGCACAGGCCACTGGAGCACCATAACCGACCGTAACAGTCGTGTGGGTGTTGCCATCAAAGGCGGTCGCCACCGCCACTCCCGCGGCAACACCCGTCAAAATTTTTCCCGCGGTGGACCATCCGCAGTCACCGGCGTACGTCATCGGGGCGGTGGCGGCCAGGAGGGCCAGGATACTTGCGGTCAGAATCAACTTTTTCATGTTCAGCCTTTTGTTTTCTTACCGTTGGAAGTGAGACGCGGAGTTCGGTTGTTTATTCAGGCCTGGTTATCTGCTACAGTGGCAGCGGAATATGACGAAACCAGCCAGTCATCGCCCGCCGGCGCCACGTCGGCGGCTGCCCCGATCCTTCAAAGATCTTACGCCGGCGAATCATTTCAATCCGCGCACTTTCTTCCGCGAACTGGTATTGAAAGCATTGCTCACGCCGCGTACGGGGCGGCATCAGCTGCCAAGTTTTCCAACCCTGAAACATGGTCAAGTTGCCCTGACGTGGATTGGCCACGCGTCCTTTCTGATTCAGTTCACCGACTTGAACGTGCTTGTAGATCCGAATTTTGCGAACTGGCTGTTTCTCCTGAAGCGCATCAAACGGTCGGGCCTGCGCATCAAAGACCTGCCGCCGATTGATCTCGTGCTGCTCACCCACGCGCACTATGACCATTTTCACAAACCGACGTTGCGCCGGCTGCCGCATCCCAAGATTGGCGTGATGCCCTGGGGGGTTGGCGACCTCGCGCATAATCTGGGCTTCGCGCGGGTGATCGAACTGGAATGGTGGGAAAGCTTTTCCCAGCGCGGGTGGCAGGTGACATTTACGCCCAGCAAACATTGGGGCGCCCGTACGTTGCACGATCATCATCGCGGCTACGGCGGTTTCATGCTCGAACATCAAGGGCGAAAGATTTATCACGCCGGTGACAGTGCCTACTTTGAAGGGTTCAAGGAGATCGGCCAGAAGCTGGCGCCGGACATTGCGCTGTTGCCGATCGGGGCGTATCACCCCGAGTCCTTCCGCCATGTCCACATGGGGCCGGACGAGGCGGTGGCGGCGTTCAAGGATCTGAAGGCGAAGTGGCTTGTGCCCATGCATTACGGGACTTTCAAGCTGTCCTTTGAGGAACTGGATGAACCGCCGCGCTGGTTGCGCCAGATAGCCCAGCAGGACGGGATCACAAACCGGGTAAGGTTCCTGGAGGAAGGCATGCCAGAGGTTTTTTAGCTGCGCCAAGGCAGGCAAATCCCATCAGCAGCCGCTTTGCTATTTGACTCCCCAACAAATAGCGTGCTACAAGTGCGCCAGCCACAATTAGCTGTGGCCTTCTTGCTATGCGTTGTCCCAAGTGCGGTTGTATTGAGGATCGAGTTGTAGACTCACGCGCCTCGCGTGAGGGTGCAACCATCCGCCGCCGCCGGGAATGCACGGGCTGCAACCATCGCTTCACGACGTATGAAGAAGTAGAGCGTGAGGGGTTGTTTGTTCTTAAGCGTGATGGCCGGCGGGAGGAGTTTTCCCGAGAAAAACTTTTCTCCGGTTTGAAAAAAGCCTGCCAGAAACGTCCCGTCCCGCAGAAGGCGATTGAAGACCTGGTCGAGAGAATCGCCGAGGCCGTCAACAACAAGTTTGAGTCAGAAGTGCCGGCGGAATTTATCGGCAAGCTCGTAATGGACGGACTTCGGGAGCTGGACGATGTCGCCTACGTGCGGTTCGCGAGTGTGTACCGGCGATTTCAGGAAGCCACGGATTTTGTCCACGAAGTCAAGAAACTGGAGGCCCAGCAATGATCTGGCTCGCGGGAGATTGCCTGGTGTTTCAACTGGCCAACGGCGACAAGATTCCCTTTTCCGCGGACATGATTTCGGTCGAATTGCTGGACCAGGCCAGTGTGGGCTTCGAGCCGGAAATCATCCGCCACGCCGCCGCCGCGGTGTTTCATCACTTCAAGGAGGATCTCCAGCGCGATACGGTCACGATTGCCGAATTTACCGAGGCTTTGGAAAAAGCCTTGCGGGGATTGGGATTGCAGGTCGTTGCCACCACGGAGTCGCATCGGCCGCTGCCGGCCGATCTTTCGCGGCTGGCGCTGGAATCCGGTCCGGGCGGAGAGTTGCTGTTCTATCCGCGCTTGCGGGCAGCGTTACGCGGGCAGCTCAACCAATCCTCCGAACTGATCCATTTCCGGGGCTTGCGTCCGTGCGTGAAACATCTGGCCGGCGCGCAACGTTGGGGGCCGCGCTGTGATTCGTTGCGCGATCAGATCGTAGAATATCTGCGCCACTGCCTCACCGCTGAGGCTTCGGAACGGAACTGCTCCCTGGTCGTGGATTAATCCGCAGCCAGCTTGGGCCTAGAGCAGGTGGCCCAACTTCTCTCGTTTGGTTTTCAGATAACGGACGTTGTGCGGATTCGCCTTAACTTTGATGGCCACTTGTTCCAGCACTTTGAGCCCATAGCCTTCCAGTCCGACAATTTTCTTGGGATTGTTCGTCAGCAGCCGGATCTTTTTCACACCCAGATCGACGAGGATTTGCGCGCCGAGACCGTATTCGCGCAGGTCCATGCCATAACCGAGTTTCTGATTCGCTTCGACCGTATCGAGCCCCTGTTCCTGCAATTTGTAGGCCTTGATCTTGGCTGGCAGCCCGATGCCGCGGCCTTCCTGGCGCATGTAAACAATCACGCCGCAACCCGCCTCGGCAACCTGTCGTAGCGCCTGCTGCAATTGCGGGCCGCAATCGCATCGGCGTGAACCAAAAACGTCGCCCGTGAGACATTCGCTGTGTACCCGGACCAGCGCGCCTGATTTGCCCGCAACATCTCCGCGCACCAATGCGAGATGATGCTGCCCGTCCAGGCGCGACCGGTACAGATATAAATCGAAATCGCCATAGTCGGTCGGCAACTTCACCACTTCTTCGCGCTCGACGAGTTTCTCACTCCGCCGACGGTACTCGATCAGGCTCGCCATCGTGCAGAGCTTGAGCTTGTGTTTCCTGGCGAACTTCACCAACTGGGGCAAACGGGCCATCGTGCCGTCGTCGTTCATCACTTCGCAGATCACGCCAATCGGCCGGCAGCCGGCCAACACGGCCAGATCTACAGCCGCCTCGGTGTGGCCAGCGCGTTGCAACACGCCACCCGGCCGGGCGCGCAACGGAAACACATGTCCCGGTTGCACCAGATCATCCGGTACCGCCGTGGGATCGGCCATGATGCGGATGGTCTCTGCGCGATCGGCCGCACTGATACCAGTGCTGATATTGCGAGCCGCATCCACGCTTACTTGGAAGTCGGTTTTGAAGACCTCGCGGTTTTGTTTGACCATCCGCTCGATGCCCAACTGCTGCAGCCGATCACTGGTCGTCGGCACGCAAATCAGCCCGCGGCCTTCCTTGGCCATGAAATTGATGGCCTTGGCGGTGACGTGTTCCGCCGCCATGATGAGATCGCCCTCGTTCTCCCGGTCCTCGTCGTCCACGACGAGGACCATTCGCCCGCGCCGCAAGTCGGCGACCACGCTTTCCACAGAATCAAACTTTGCCTTCATTCGCTGCGGCCAAGTTAGCGGGCGGCGGGAGGTTTACCAATCTGAATTCTGGCAGATGGACCGGGCGGCGGCAGTATCAGGACGCATTTAGCACGGCGGCAAAGCGCAATCCACGCGTGCTCACACGCAACTCGGCGAAGTCGAATGCTTGCATCACGGCTTCGTAAATCAACATGCCGGTGAGAATCACATCCGCGCGATCCTTCGGCAGACCCCGAATCTTGCGGCGCTCGGCCAGCGTTACGCTCCAGAGGCGATCGCACCAGTCGCGGACTTTGCGGGCGGTCAACCGCGTGGCCTCGATGCCTTCGCGGTCGTAGTCGTCCATTTGACTTTCCATGCGTGCGAGCACGCTGGCCGTGCCACCTACGCCGACCAGGCGCACGGCATGATGTTGGGCGTGCTTTTCCACTTCCCGTTGCAACACCGGTTCGAGCTGGTCGCGCACGCGGGTGTCGAAGAATTTTTTCAACCACTCCCGGCAGGCGGCGAGCTCTTCGGGCTTCGGGGGATCGGAATGCGAAATCTTTTCCATCAACCGCACCGCGCCCAGCGCGTGGCTGTGGCGGTAATGAATCTCATCACCCTGGCCGACGATGAATTCTGTGCTGCCGCCGCCCACATCCAGCAGCAGGATCGGTTCACGGGCCAATTTGGGATTCGTAGCGGCACCGCGAAATGCCCATTCGGCTTCCTGATCACCTGAAATGACCTCCAGCTTCAGCCCGCAGGCCTTGGTGACGGCGACGGCCAAATCGTCGGCGTTCTCCGCGTCGCGGGCGGCGCTGGTGGCGATGACGCGCACATTGACCGCCCCGAGTTTGCTGGCGGCTTTGGCAAACTCACTGACCGCGAGCGCCGTTTGGGCAATGGCGATGGGTTGCAGCCGGTGCGATTCGTAGAAGCCCTTGCCCAGTCGCGTTTGCCGACCGTCTTCGAGGACGGGTTCGACAGTCCGCCCCGCCACGTCGGCGACGAGCAGCTTGACGGAATTGGTGCCGACGTCAACGACGGCCCGACGTTCCACTGGCATGGCGCATTAAACCAATCCGCCGCGCTCCGCCAAAGTTAAATTCGTGAAACAAAGCACTGGTGTTGGGTGTAGTGGCAAGTAATAATCTGCGCGCTAATAATCCGTGCGCAGTTAGCGCGGAGATTTTTGCATGGGACTCATTACTAAACTGGCCGACACCTCCCTGTTCTTGCAGGAGTGGCTGAATTCGCCGCGATGTATCGGCTCGGTCGCCCCGAGTTCCAAACGCCTTTCCCAAGCCATGGCCCGCTGGGTGCCGCTGGCGCGCGACGGTTACGTGGTGGAACTCGGCCCGGGGACGGGGGCCGTTACGCAGGCGCTGCTCGATCACGGCGTCCCCGAACATCGCCTGGTGGCGGTGGAGCGTACGCCGGTGCTCGCTGACTTGCTCACCCAACGATTTCGCGCGGCGCAGATCATCACCGGCGACGCGCTGGAACTGAGCCGGTTGTTACGCCGCCACCTGAAGGATGAACTGCCGGTGCTGGCGGTGGTTTCCAGCCTGCCGCTGCGTCATTTCTCCGATGCCGATGCGCGGTTGCTTTCCCGCCAGATTCACGAGGCGCTACCGTCGGGCGGTTGCTGGATGCAATACAGCTATCACCTCGGCCGGGAGCGTCCCGACGGCACGAATGCCTTCAAGGTCATTCACTCCGATATCGTTTGGCGCAACCTTCCGCCCGCGAAGGTGACGGTATATCAGAAGTAGTTTTCCCCCGTCAGCTGCCAAACATCATCTGGCAGATGAAGATCGAGGCAATAATGCCCACCGCGTCCGCGATCAATCCCGCCGGCACGGCATGACGCGTGCGACGCACATTCACCGCGCCAAAGTAAACCGCGATCACATAGAACGTGGTTTCCGTGCTGCCGTAAATCGTGCCCGCTGTTCGCGCCAATAGACTATCCGGACCAAATTCCTTCACGATGTCGCTGAACAACCCGAGCGTCCCGCTGCCGCTGAGCGGTCGCACCAGGCACATCGGTAACAATTCGGTGGGGAAGCGCACGAGGTCCAACGCGGGCTTGAGGGCGTCGCTGATCATCTTGATGCCACCCGCCTCACGGAACATCCCGATGGCTACCAGGATTGCGACGAGGTAGGGGATGATCATCACAGAGGTCTGAAAGCCTTCTTTGGCGCCCTCGACAAATTCTTCGTAAACCTTCACCCGTCGTAGTGCTGCGTAGAGTGGGAAGAATGAGAGCAGGAAGGGAATGGAAAGCAATGACACCGCATTCACGGTCCGCACAAAGCTACTTTGGGTTGCCTGTTCCACCGACAGAGTTCGACCAAAAAGTTCGGGAAAACCAAGCCGCACCAGTGCCCATGCGAACACGAGTCCAAAAACGGCCAGTACGCACCAACCAAATGCGCTTAATGGCGGCAGAGTTGATGCTCCGTTCCCCGTGGAGCTGTTTCCACTTTCAACGGTTTTGTCACGCAGAGCGGTTCGTTGTTCTGTGTCTGTCAAGGGTGGCAGCCGATACGCCGGCAGTTTCTCTAACAGCTTGACCGCCGTTACACCGGCAATGGTTGAACAAATCGTCGCCAGAATGGCGGAGCCGATGATCGCGGAAGGCTGCTTTGATCCTGCCACCGCCAGCACGCCAACGGCTGTCGCGGGAATCAGCTGAATCGAACTCGTGTTGATCGCGAGAAACGTACACATCGCATTCGAAGCCACGCCGGGACGGGGGTTGAGCGTCTCCAAATCCTTCATGGCGCGAATGCCCATTGGCGTGGCGGCATTGGACAGACCGAGGATATTGGCGGCCATGTTCATTAGCATGGAGCCGGAAGCAGGATGATCGCCGGGGACATCGGGGAACAGCCGACGCATGACCGGTTGGAGTGCGCGTGCGAGGATCTGGATGAGCCCGGCCTTTTCCGCCAGCCGCATCACGCCCAGCCACAACGCCATCACTCCGGCGAGCGGCAACGCGAGTTTCATCACCGCATATTCAGCGCGTTCGAAGGCGGCCTTACCCACGGCATCCAGCGAATCGTTGGCAATCCCGATCAACACCGCTGCCACGACGAGGCCGAGCCAGATGTAGTTGAGCATGGCCGGGAGGCTAACCGGGAAAAGCGCCGGATTCCAAGCTTCAAGCTACCGTCGCGATAACGCGGCGATGGCTACAACGAATGGCCGGGTCGATCGCAGGTGGCGGGATTGCGCACGATGTCCAAGGTGTAATTACCACCGGCGGGACATTCAGGCTTCTTTTTGATATACAGGCCCACGCCGAACAGGTCCGTATCGTTCGGAAGCGCCGAGGTTAGTTTTTTGGCTTCCAACGCCCACTGCGCTTTGGCGGCGTCAATCTGCCGGAGATTATTGATGCAGGCGATCTGCGTGGAGCGCACGCGGGACTTGATGAACGACGGCACCGCGATGGCGGCCAACAAACCAATGATGGCGACAACGATCATTATCTCCACCAGCGTGAATCCGTTCGGTCGAATTGAAGGCGTAGGTTTCATGGCGCTTATCCTCTACCGTCCAAAGGAATACGATTTGTATCCATTAGCCCTGCCACACTGCGGCCATCGGAGTGAAAAGGGAACACGGGACTACCCTGAATTGGGTTAGGTATTATTCCGGGCAGAGCGATCAGGCTCGACAGCAGGATCGTCGGTGCCGTTGAGTGACTGCACGCGCGTGGGGATCATTTTCACCAATGCAGAGCCGAATTTAACGGCGGACCCCCCGAAACGAATGCGGCACGCAGGCGCTAGGACTTGCCCAAGTTGGTCAGCGACCAAACGGAACGCTCAGGCAGGATTCTCCACAGTTGCGGCCGGCGGAACCGTGGCTCCCTCAGCGGGCTCCGGTGCGGTGGCGGCTGGTGTTGCCTCAGCCTGTTCGATAGCTGCGTCGCTTGATGCAACCAGAGGCTCAGCGGGGGCGCTGGCCTCGGCCGACGCGGGTTCGGCTGCGGGCGCCGGTGCAGCGACTGGCGCTGCAGGTGCCGTAGGTGCCGCCGGCTTCGCTTCCGGTTTTGGCGGCCGTGGGGCCGGTTTCTTCGCCGTTTCCATGATGCCATTGGCGAATTCCAGCACGTGGCCTTGATGAATCAACCAGTGCAGGTCGGAGACGACAGCCGTTTGCTCGGGCGTCGGCGCCGGCAGGGCCGGTGGGGCCGCTGGTTCGGCAGGTGCACCTTCCGCAGTGGGCGCGGGAGGGGCGACCGGAATAACCGTTGGGGTCGGGGCCAGCGCCTCAATGAGTTTGCGGCGCGTGCATTTGGGCGTGGCGTTGATGAAATCTACAATCGCCCGTACTCCGGTGGATACCGGGGTGGTTTCCAAGTCGAGATAGCTCGGTCGCGCAACGCCCACGTGCGTCACGGTCTTGTCCTTCTTGAAGAACTGCAACCCGCGCGAGGCGAATTGCTGGCTCAACACCGTGGCAATTTGCAGCGGGAAGCGCCGTTGATCCTCGGTGACAAACCGCACCATCCGGGACAGTTCCGGACTGCGAATCCCGCGCGTCGCGGCCCCGGTGACTGTCTGCGTGTCCACCGACTTGATGATCGTATCCTTGTGCGTGGCGCGGAAGTGCTTTTCCACTTCGTCGCGGTTCGCAAGCTTCAACGGCTCGGGCACATTCAGGCAGCTGTATTCCGTCTTCCAGCTTTGCTCCTCGACCCACTGTTTCACCACAGCTTCGTCGCGCACGATCTTCACGCGCGATTTGAAAGCATCGAAGGGCATGCGCGCGAAGCGTTCGGTGTGGAGCTTGCGCAACTGGTTCTGGTAATCGTGATAATTCGGCGGGCCGAGAATTACGCCACTCATGCCGCATTGCGCCACGAACGTGTAAACGCCCTTGGGCGGTTCAGTGGCCGTGCGATCCGCCTGATAGAACGTCGCAAAGTGCTTGCTTAACACGTGTGCCACTGCCTCATCTTCGCCAAGCCAGACCGTTTCATCCAGTGCACACACAAACAGCGGCTGCGCCACCTTACCCTCGGCGTTCTTCTTCACGGCAAACTTCACCGCGTAACGCTCCGGCTTCTGCAAAATCAATCGCGCAATGTCGAACAGCGGAAATGCTCGCCCGGTCATGCGAATCTGCTTGGTCAGGGAATCCACACCCTTTTCGTCTGGGATGAGCGTGCAATTGAGTTCCGGTAGCGGTGCGGGTTCGCGGCGTTCAAAATTCTCGCGCGGACCGCCTCCGCGACGATCATCCCGGCGGTCATTGCCGCGGGGACCACCTTGTCCCCGGCTTGCACCTCGCGGACCGCCCTCGCGATTGTCGCGCCGTGGTCCTCCGCCAGCCGGACGGGGGCCCCCGGGCCGCGGACCGCCATCGCGGCGTGGGCCGCGATCACCGCCGCCGCGTCGGCGTTCGCCGGGTTCGTGGGATTCATTGCCCGTGAAGCGGGCAAATCGCTGATCGGCGGATGATTTATCCTGCGCCCAAGCGGGGAGGAAAAGACTTTCGAGGTCAAGGTCCGTTTCCGGATTGATATTCATGGCTTGTTACAACTGTCCCGAGTGGCGGGACGCGATTAAACGTGCAATGCCAGCATGGAGCTTCCCCGGGGCGAAAGCAAGCGTGGTTCTGGCGGGAAACCGCCTTTTCACTTCCGCCATTCGGGTCGAACTGCTACAAACCGCGCATGGCTGCAAAACTGACCATCGGTTTCCTCGGCGCTGGCAAAATGGCGACGGCGCTCGCCCGCGGATTCATTCGCGCCGGCCTCGTCACGCCCAAGCAAGTCTTCGGCAGCGACCCTATTCCGGCGGCACGCATGGCATTCGGCAAGGAAACCGGTGCGCGCATCCTCAACGACAACCGGCAGGTTACAAAGCTTGCCAGCGTGCTCATCCTCGCCACGAAGCCGGATCAAACCGTCCCGGTGTTGACTGAAATTCGCGAGGAGTTCACCGCCCGCCATTTGTTAATTTCCATCGCAGCGGGTGTGCCAACGGCCAAGCTCGAAGCCGCGTTGCCCGCACGCGCGCGCGTCATTCGTGTGATGCCAAACACACCGGCGTTGCTGGGCGAATCGGCGTCGGGCTTTGCCACGGGCAAGTCAGCGACAAAATCGGACGGCGAACTTGCGTTGCGCTTGTTGTCGGCCGTCGGAGTGGCTTTCGCGCTCAAGGAGTATCTGCTGGATGCGGTCACCGGGTTGAGTGGCAGCGGGCCAGCGTATGTGTATCAATTCATTGAAGCCTTGAGCGACGGCGGCGTGGCGTCCGGTCTGCCACGCGACGTGGCCACCAAGCTGGCCGCCCAAACCGTGCTCGGCGCCGCAAAGATGGTTTTGGAAACCGGCCAACATCCCGGCGCGCTCAAAGACATGGTTACCAGTCCCGGCGGCACGACCATCGAAGGCCTGCATGAGCTGGAGAAAGGCAAATTACGCGGCACGGTCATCAGTGCCGTGCGGGCGGCAACCGAGAAATCGAAGAAGCTCGGGCAGGGTTGAGTAGAATGACCGGCATGGCGAAACCTCCTGATCCGACGAAGCGCTTTTCCAGTCGGGTCGAGAATTATGTCCGCTATCGCCCAGGCTATCCCGCTGCGCTTCTAGATTTTCTTCGTGCCGGTTGTGGACTCAATAGCGATAGCGTGCTCGCAGACATCGGGTCGGGAACGGGAAAATTGTCGGAGTTGTTTCTAGCTGCGGGCCATCGAGTGATTGGGATCGAGCCCAATCGCGAGATGCGCGAAGCCGGCGAGCAGTTGCTTCGCGGATTCCCGCGTTTCACCAGCAACGCGGCGAGCGCCGAAACCACTTCGCTGCCAGCCGCGAGCGTGGACCTGATTGTGGCCGGCCAGGCGTTCCATTGGTTTGACCGCGCGCGTTGCCGCCGGGAGTTCACGCGGATTCTCAAGCCTGGTGGTTCGATCGCCTTGATTTGGAACGATCGGCGCATAGACTCGACGCCCTTCTTGCTCAGGTACGAAAAGTTGCTGCAAGACTTCGCAACTGATTATGAGCAGGTCAATCACCGGAACATCGACTCCGCCGCATTGAACGAATTCTTTGGGTCGCCGCCAGAAGTGAAGGTGTTTCCTTACTCGCAGGTTTTTGATTTCGAGGGCCTAGAAGGTCGGTTGCTTTCTTCGTCTTACGCGCCGGAATTCGGCCAACCGCAGCACGAGGAGATGATTGCAGAATTGCGGCGCATCTTCGACGTGAATAACACTGCGGGGCGCGTGGCGTTCGAATATGACACGCGGGTTTATTTGGGCCGGCTGAGCTAGAGCATGTTAAAAAATCTCGTAGCCGCCGAGGTAACGAGGCGGAAGCGTGGGAAAGGAGTCCGCCTCCTCACGTCGGCGGTTCCAGTTTTCATGAAACTGAGCTAAGGTCGCTCCGGTGGCACGTCCTGGTTCTGGTAGTACTTCCGCACATCCACTGCCTCCATGCCCGCGGCGCGAATGGCCGTGAGCCCCAAATCCGTGTCTTCGTATGCGCGGCAGAGAGTTGGTTCGACGCGAATCCGTCGGGCGGCTTCGAGAAAGATATCGGGCGCGGGCTTTTGGTTCTTCACCATTTCGCTGGTTACCACAGCCGCGAACAGATGTCGGATTTTCAGATGCTCCAACACGTCGCAAATGATCTTTTGCGTGCCGCCGGAAGCCACCGCCATCGGGAGCTTGCCGTGATTGGCCTGGGCGATTTCCACGACCGCGTGAATCGGCTCCACCTGCGACATCAACGGCAGATAAGCCTCTTCTTTTTCATGCGCCACGGCGATGTGGTCAAGCGAGCGGCCTTGTTCCTCGGCGAGCATTTTGAGGATGTCGCGCGAGGGGACGCCCCCGAGCGAATAGAAACGGTCTTCGGGGAAATGCAGGCCGTGGCGTTCCGTGATCAGCGACCACGCCCGCCAATGCAGCGGCATGGTGTTGGCCAGCGTGCCGTCGCAATCGAATATCAGTCCTTTTGGTTCCATAAATCGTAATTGTAAGGTGGAGTCAAATCCTCCGCGTTCAACTTTGGTTGAAACGCGATCAAATCAGCTGCTTGGGAATCCATTTCTCGGATTCCTCGGGCTTGAACCCGGCAAACTGCTCAAACAATTCGTTCACGTTTTTCGCGACGATGAGCGCGTTGAACTGTTCCGGCCTAACAAATCCCTTGGCCACCGAACCGCGCAAAAACTCCACCAGCGAATCGTAATAGCCTTCTACGTTAAGCAGGGCGCAGGGAAACTTGTGCAGGTGCAGCTGGCCCCAGGTCATCGCCTCAAAAATCTCCTCGAACGTGCCGAAGCCGCCGGGCAACGCCACAAAGCCCTCTGCGCGCTCCGCCATCAGTTGCTTGCGCTCGTGCATGGTGTCCACCAGTCGAAGTTCGGTGATGCCAGTATGCGCGAGTTCCTTTTCCGCCATGAAACGCGGTAGGACGCCAATCACCTTGCCCCCATTTGCGAGCACAGCGTCCGCCACCACACCCATCAGCCCCACGTGCGAACCGCCATAGACCAGCTCAATGCCCCGCGTGGCGATGGTCTCGCCCAGCTCGCGCGCCGCCGCGGTGAACGTGGAAGAGTTCCCGTGGCTGGAGCCGCAAAACACGCAGAGGCTTTTCATCGGCTTCAGGCCTTCAACGCGGCCAGGCGCGCTTCCATGTCGCTGGCGATGAGTGGGTCGATCATCGGATCGAGATCACCCTCGATGAAGTTTGCGAGGTTGTAGAGCGTGACTTCAATGCGGTGATCCGTGACGCGGTTTTGGGGAAAGTTGTAGGTGCGGATCTTCTCGCTCCGTTCGCCCGTGCCGACCTGTTGTTTGCGATGCGCGGCATACTTCGCGTTTTCCTCCGCGATCTTAGCCTCAAGCAGGCGCGAGCGCAGCACGGTCATGGCCTTGGCGCGATTCTTGATCTGCGAACGCTCATCGGCGCAACGCACGATCAGGCCCGTGGGTTTATGAATGATCTGCACCGCGGAGTCCGTGGTGTTGACCCCCTGACCACCTTTACCCGATGCGCGGCAGACGTTGATTTCCACTTCCTCGGGCTTGATCTCGATGTCCACTTCCTCGGCTTCGGGCAGCACGGCTACCGTGGCGGTGCTGGTGTGAATGCGGCCCTGAGCCTCGGTTGCCGGCACCCGCTGGACTCGATGCACGCCGCTTTCAAACTTGAGCCGCTTGAAGACGTCCGAGCCAGTGATCTCAAAAATGATCTCTTTGAAACCACCAAGGTCGGACGGGTTCGAGTCGAGCGATTCCAATTTCCAACCGCGCGCCTCGGCGTAGCGGGAATACATGCGAAACAAATCGGCGGCGAACAGGGCAGATTCTGAACCGCCCGCGCCGGCCCGGATTTCGACGATAGTGTTCCGCGAGTCGGTCGGGTCCGGCGGCACGAGGCCGTACTGCACTTCCTTGCCCAGCTTGGCCTCATCGGCTTCGAGCCGCGTGATTTCTTCCTTCGCCATCGCTGCGAGTTCGGATTCCGTGGGCTCGGTCTTGAGCAAGGAGCGGTTTTCGTCAAGCTGCCCGACCGTCCGGAGGTAGTTCTCGCCCGTCGCCACAAGCTGTTTGAGCCGGGCGTATTCTTTGGCGAGTTCCTGCGCGCGCTGCGGATTGTCGAACACCTTGGGATCGCTTAACAGCGATTCGACCTCAGCGTAGCGCTTGCGGAACTGCTCGATGAACGGGCGGTAGTCCATTCCGGATTTATGATTTACGATTTGATAATTTATGCTTGGGGCTGCTGGGGCCGTACATTTCCCGGAGACCATCAACCATGAATGCAGCGGGTGGAAAAAGCGCAACCGCCCGCAACCCGGTGACTCACCAGGCGGCGGGCGGTTGAAAGCGGTGCTCCTACTTCTTCTTTTTCTTGGACTCGGCGAACGCAACCTGGGCGGCGGCGGTCTTGGCGGCGCGCTGCTGGAACTTGTCCACGCGGCCGGCGGTGTCCACGAATTTCTGCTGGCCGGTATAAAACGGATGGCAGGCGTTGCAAATACCGACGATAATGACCGATTTCGTGGAACGGGTCTTGATCACGTTGCCGCAGGCGCACCGGATCTCGGCATCCACATATTTGGGATGAATGTCTGTCTTCATAAAAAGGGCGCAAACAATAGCAGGCGCGGGCGGTCTGACAAGAGGGAATTTGGGGCAGGTCGGGTTCGGCCCGGACGGCGTGCTTCGCGTTTGATTTCGTCGCCCCCACCGGTAATTTGAGGGTGTGAACAGTGATTCTTCAATGGTTGGGCATTGGCCGGGGCATTTTGACGAATCGGGCCTGCAGGCTTGGGCGGCGGATCTGCGAAAGCAGCTGGCCGCGCCCCAGGTTACTTTGGGCTTGGTATTCATGACGCCACGGTTTTTCCCTCACGCCGCAGCGGTGCTGGAGATCCTGCGGTTGCATGCCCGGATTCCGCTGCTGGTGGGCTGCTCGAGCGGATCGTTGATTGCCGGGGGCAGCGAGATTGAGGAGAACGCCGGTTTGGTGCTGGCATTGTACCATCTCCCGGGCGCCAAGCTGGCCGCCACTTACTTCAACCAGGAACACATTGAAGCCGCCGCCGAGGCGGACGATTTCTGGCCGGAGCACACGGGCGTTGCGCGCGAGCGCAGCAACGGCTGGCTCGTGTTTGCCGATCCGTTTCACATCGATGCCGAGAGCTGGATGCGTTCCTGGAATGCGGCCTACGCGCCGGTGCCGGTGCTGGGCGGGTTGTCCAGCGGCAGCAGCAAGGAACAGCGGACCCAGGTGTATCTGAACGGCGAAGCTTTCGAAGAGGGTGGCGTGGCGCTCAACGTGGATGGGGACGTCAAGCTGCTGGGGGTCATCTCTCAAGGTTGCACGCCGATTGGCGATACTTGGACGCTGACCAAGGTGGAGCAAAACCTGATTCATCAAATCGGCAACCGCAATGCCTACGACGTCCTAGTAGAAACGGTAAACGGTCTTTCACCGGACGAACAAAAGAAGGCGCGCGGCAATCTCTTTATCGGCCTGGTCGTGAACGAATACGCGGACGAGTTTCATCGCGGGGATTTCCTCGTGCGCAACTTGCTCGGTGGTGATCCCAACTCCGGCGTGCTGGCGGTGGGGGCGTTGCCGCGGGCCGGGCAGACCATCCAATTCCAGCGACGCGACGCCTCGGCGGCCAACGAGGATATGAACGAACTGATGGCGCGGACGAGGTCACAACTGGCGGGAACGATGATTTACGGCGCCTGTCTGTGCAGCTGCAACGGGCGGGGCAGCAATTTGTTCGGCAAGCCGGATCATGACGCCGCCACCGTGCAACGCGAACTCGGGCCGCTAAGCCTGGTAGGATTTTTCTGTAATGGCGAGATCGGACCGGTGGGCCAGAAAAGCTTCCTGCACGGGTTCACCGCCTCGCTGGCATTGTTCGTGAAGAAATAGCGCCGAGTGTTCCGTCGGCGCGTTCCGCCCTCACTTGGCGGCGAGGGCAATCTTCACTGCCTGAGCGATCTCCGTGACGAAATGCGCCTTGATGTGCTCGCGCACTTCCTTGGGAACTTCCATCCAGTCTGGCCGATTCTGAGCGGGCAGGATCACTTCCTTGACCCCGAACCGGACGGCGGCCAGCACCTTTTCCTTGATGCCACCGACGCGCAACACGCGGCCGCGCAAACTGATTTCGCCGGTCATCGCCAAGTCGGAGCGTACCCGGCGCTGGCCGAGTAGCGACGCAAGCGCCACGACAATTGTTACCCCGGCGCTGGGCCCGTCCTTGGGCGTGGCGCCGGCCGGAATGTGCACGTGCAAATCCTGCTTGGAATAATCTTCCAATATCAGCCCGAGCTTCTTCGCCTGGCTGCGCAGATAGCTGAGCGCCGTCTGGGCGCTCTCTTTCATCACCTCGCCGAGCGAGCCGGTAAGAATCAACTGCCCCTTGCCGATCATGCGGGTGACTTCGATGAACAGCACCTCGCCCCCGACGGGCGTCCACGCCAGCCCGGTGGCAATGCCGAATTCTTTGATGTGCTCGGCGGTTTCGGCCACAAACGGCGCGTGCCCGAGGTGCGTCTTCAGTGACTTCCGATCGAATGTAATAGTGCTGCTGTGCCCGTTTGAGGCGACCAGCTTTCGGGCCGCCTTGCGGGCGAGCGAAGCGATGTTGCGATCCAGTTGCCGCACGCCGGCTTCCCGCGTGTACTCGGCGATGAGACTGCGCAGCGCTTCATCGGGAATGGTGACTTCGTCTGGCTTCAGGCCGTGCTCGTCCAATTGCCGCGGCACGAGGTAGCGGCGGGCGATCTGGAGTTTCTCGCTTTCGGTGTAGCTGGGCAGCTCAATGACTTCAAGCCGGTCGCGCAAGGCGGGATGAATCGGCTCGAGCCAGTTGGCGGTGGTGAGAAACAGCACTCGTGAAAGATCGAAAGGGAGATCGAGATAGTGGTCCGTGAACGTGCTGTTTTGCGACGGATCCAGCACCTCCAGCAAGGCCGCTGCGGGATCGCCCCGGAAATCCGCGCCCACCTTGTCCAGTTCATCGAGCAGAATGACCGGGTTGCGGCTTTCGATGCGACGCAACGTCTGAATAATACGCCCGGGCATCGCGCTGACATAAGTCCGTCGATGCCCGCGGATTTCTGCTTCATCGCGCATGCCGCCCAGGGCGATGCGGGCAAACTTGCGGCCCAATGCATCCGCCACGCTCATACCCAAGGAGGTCTTGCCCACGCCCGGGGGGCCAACGAGGCAGAGGATCGGGCCCTTGATTTGCTTGCGGCGTTTGAGGACCGCGAGGAACTCAAGCAGGCGGGTCTTGACTTTGGCGAGACCGTAATGCTGTTCGTTCAGGATGCGCTCAGCCTCGCGGAGATCCAGCTTGTCCTCGGTTTCCTTCTCCCACGGCAGGTTGAGAATCCAGTCAAGGTAGTTGCGTGAGACGCCGTATTCTGCGGCGGCGGGCGGCATTTGCTGCAGGCGTTCGACTTCCTGGTTGGCAACCTTCCGCACTTCTTCTGGCAACGCGGCTTGCTCGACCTTTTCGCGCAGCGACTTGATTTCAGCGGCGTTGGGTTCGCTCTCGCCCAATTCGCGTTGAATGGCGCGCAGTTGTTCCCGCAGGAAAAAATCGCGCTGGGTCTTGGAGATAGAACTGGCGACGTCGGTCTGGATTTTTGAACTAAGCGCGAGCACTTCCAGCTCGCGATTGAGCATCGGCAGCAGGCGGGAAAGCCGTTCGCGCACGGAAGCGGTCTCGAGCAGTTTCTGGCGGTCTTCGAGGTTGAGGTTGAGATTCGCGGCCACGAGGTCGGCAAAGTGGCCGGGGTCCTCGGTGTTAACCGCGGCGACCTTGATCTGCTCGGAGAGCGCGGGCGAAAGCCGAATGATCTCCTGAAATTGCGCCTGGGCGTTGCGCATCATCGCAGTGACTTCGACGGAGTCGTCGCCCTCGTCGCGCATCAGTTCGAACTTGGCGGTGAGGTACGGCGTGCTGTGCGTAAACTCGGTCAGCCGGATGCGCCAGAGCCCCTCGACCAGCACCCGCGCGGTGTTGTCAGGCGAGCGGATCATCTTCGCCATGCGCACCACGCAACCAACTTGGTGGAGGTCTTCCGGCACGGGATCGGCCACTTCGGGCCGGCGCTGCAGGATGGCGCCGATCAAGCGGTCGCCAGCCACGGCGTCGTCGATGAGTTTCAGGCTGGAGGGTGTTTCCACCAGGAGCGGCGCGACGGCGCCTGGGAAAATGACAATGTCGGACAGTCCCAGGATGGGCAGCGTCTCGGGCAATGAACGCGAGGAAATGCGCGCCGGCGACTCCGGTGCCGCACCGGTGCCCAGAATACTGATGAATTCGGTATCAGGAGACGTCATCGTGTTGACTACAACAGGTTTGATGCCGTTGCCCGAAAGGAGATTCAGAATCTCCGCTTCCTAGCTGACCTGAACCTTGGTGGTCTTGGAGTGGGGCGGTGGCGTGCGAGGAACATCAATCCGCAGGAATCCATTCAAATAAGCCGCCTTGGCCTGATTGAGATCGTAACCCTGGGGAAGATCCAAGACGCATTCAAACGGCCCGTAATTGATCTCCATGACGAGGAAGCTGCATTTCGGAGCGCGGCAACCATCGGGCCGATTGCCACTGATGCGCAAGCGGGAACCCTCGACGGTAATCTCGAGATTCTCGCTCCGCATGCCGGCCAGTTCGACCTTTACCACCAAGCCGCTCTCGGTGGAGTAAACGTCGGTGGTCGGCACCCAGTGGCCATTCGCCGCACCCTCGTGGCTACCCGCGGGGCGGGACACGAATTGCGCAGTAGAACTGACTTTCGTCACGGCCATAATGAGGGGCACGGTATCGCACGCATGGTGTCTGTGCAAGAGCGGTTATTTGAGCCGGACGGTTACTTCCGGTCGTTGACCTTTGCGGGCACGGAAAGTAATGCTCGGGGGCGTCGCGCCAGTGCGCGGCGCGGCGCAACCGCAATGGGTGTCACGGGCGAAGCTGAATTTCCTGCGGCGCCACCAGGCGTGGACAAAGAGTCCCGCGGTGATTGCCACCACTGCCAAGGAAAGCAACTGCTGCCAGTTCACTTTGGCAACATAGTCTCAAACCGCCATCGTGCAATCAGAAGTTTTCCGGGGAACGGATTCTCAACGGTCCTTTGCACTTTTATCCTATTCCGCTCCCGCGTAAGCTCCGGCCATGGCTGGTTTTTTTCGCCACCAGCACCGTGTGACTTATGCGGAATGCACGGTGGGTAATCACGTTTATTATGCCCGCTATCTCGATTTGCTGGAGGAAGCGCGCGGGGAGTTCTTCCGGACCCTAGGGGCAACTTTTCTCCAATGGCAGGAGCGGGACGTGCTCTTTCCGGTCATCGAAGCCCGCCTCAATTACAAGGCGCCCGCGCGTTACGATGAGGTTTTGACCATCGCGGTCGGTGTCAGTTCCGCCGAACGCGTGCGACTCAGTTTCGCGTATCAAATCGAAAATCAAGCGGGCGTCCGAATCCTTGAAGCCGGAACCTGGCACGTTTGCACCGGACTCAATGACAAACCCCGTCGCCTGCCGGAAGAATTGGTCGCGGCCCTCCAATCATTCCTGCCGGCGACTGAACCCACCTAGCGAATGCACTGTGTTGTCACTGCCGGACCCACTTACGAAACGATGGACAACGTCCGTCGGCTCACGAACTTCTCCACGGGCCGGCTGGGGACGGAACTGGCAAATCATCTGGTGGGTGCCGGTCACCAAGTCACGTTGCTGATTGGGGAACAAGCTACGCATTGCGGCGAACGACTGGCGCAGCGCGTGCAATCGTTCAGCACCACAGCCAGTCTACTGGAGAAGTTTCGGACGCTGGCAGGCGAAAACGTGGATGCCATCTTTCATGCGGCCGCCGTGAGCGATTACATGTTTGGTCAGATCTGGGTCCGTTCCGCGACCGGCGAATTGTCCGAAATCAAATCCGAAAAAATTGCCACGCGCGCCGGCACGTTGCTGGCGGAACTCGTTCCCACGCCCAAAGTCATTACGCAACTGCGCGACCTATTTCCCCGTGCCCGCCTCGTCGGCTGGAAGTACGAGGTGGAGGGCGACCGCAGTTCGGTGCTGGCCGCAGCGGAGCGACAATTGCAGGAATGTCGCACCGACGCGTGCGTTGCGAATGGCAAGGCGTACGGCTTGGGATTCGGAATAGTCACTGGGCCCGGCGCTTGCGCGCACCACCGCGACGCTCAAAGTCTCTTCAAGGCTCTGGCCGCGTTGGGGCACCGGCTTTGACCAGCTGCGGCTCCTGCTTCACGTAAAGGGTTGGCGTCGGTGAGGCGAAGGAGATGTTCTCGCTATCAAAGCGTTTTTTGATTTCGAGATTCATGGCCTGCATCCCCGCCAGATGTTCCTTCGCCTCCGTGCCGCTCCAGACATGGACTACCAGGATGTTCAGCGCCTTATCCAAAAACTTGTTGAAGCTGATGACGAGATCGATGGTCTTGGGCTGGCTCCGGTAAACCTCGTCGAGAATGGCAGCGGCCCGCTGGACCTTTTCCACGGGCGTATCGTACGCCAGGCCAAAGTTCATCTCGGTCCGGATGGTCGGGCGGCGGGAGATGTTGGTGATGATGGCATTGCCCATTGTTTTGTTGGGAATGGTGACGAGAAAGCCGTCCACATTGCGCACCCGCGTGCTGCGCAAACCGATGTTCTCCACCTTCCCCTCCACCGCGTCCAGCCTGATCGTATCGCCGATGCGAAAGGGCTTGTCCATGTACACCGCCACCGCGCCGAACAAGTTTGCGAGGGTATCCTGCGCCGCCAGACCCAACGCGAGACCCCCGATGGACAGCGAGGCAATGACGCCGGTGATATTGATGCCGAGATTTTGCGACGTAACCAAAACCGCGATCACGACCACGAACAGCTTCACGCTTTTGCGGACCAGCGGGAATAGTTGGTCGTCAAAGGATTTATCGGTACCGACCGCTGTTCGTTCGCGCCAGACGCCCATCAACAGGTCCACCACCTTCAAGCTTACGTAGGTGATGGAAAACGCCACGATGACGATCAGGCCTTTGGAGAGGAAATGCTGCACTTTGTCCGGCCAGCGAAACACGGCGAGTCCGATATGCAGGAAAATGACGAACGCTGTCACCTTGACCGGCCCGCGCAGCGCTTCGAGCAGGAGATCGTCAAACTTGCTTGTCGTGCGTTCCGCCCAGCGCTTGAGCCATACTCCCACGAGATGGTCCAGCGCCTTGGAAACCAGAAACGCGAGAAAGATGTAGATCAATGAAGCGACGTATTTCCAATACGGCTGACCAAAGAGCGAATACTGCTGTAACACGCTGATTCGATCCAGATGGAACAGGGGATCGTGTTCGCCGAGCGATTGTTCGAGATCGGCCAGCCTTTTCGCAATCGTGGTGTTGGTCCCGACCTCACGAGGACTAGCCGCGCTGTTGGTTGTGACTGATTGAGCGGAAGCGTAGATCGCCCAAAACGCCGCCACCACGCAGCCCGTCAGGATCAGCCGCGACCACCATTCGAATTTGAATCTAGTCATGCCACCAGTATTGCCAAAACTTAACCGGGCGGACAAGAAACAGCGCAATTTCGTGAACAAGTTCCTATTGAAGGCCCCGGAATTGGGAGCATATTGATTTTGGGTGCGGAAGCTCCGTGCCCCAAATTACGTCGCGGTTTATGAAAGAAAACCCCTTTAGCGGAACCAATGAGCGACGGGTGCTGAAAGTCTTCGTCGCGTATGATCATCCGGAGGCTGTCCTGCGGGCAGAATTATTGTGCGGAGAAATGGAGGCGGCGGATGAATTCCCATTCAAGCTGCAGCCATGGCGGTTCAATGAAGCCGCCACAATGGACGAGACGCCGCTGCGCCTTGCTGCCGCCACCGATATTTTCGTGATCTCGTGGTCGGCGCCGGAAGGCCCGCCGGAAAAGATTTTCCCATGGGTCCTCGATTGGGCGGTGCACCGGACGGTTGCCAACGCCACGCTTGCCGCATTGCCGGTTGGCGCGGCGCTGGGCGACCGGGCGACCCCGCAAGTGCTCCATCGTCTCCGTCAGTTGGCCGCTACCACCGGCATCGTGTTTGTCTGTGACTGGACCGAGGGGCTGACTCCGCACCGTCCGGGCTTTTCTTCAGCTCTTCATGATCGCGAGCAATCTTTGACGCCGACAATGATGGCCATCCTTGGCGAACACCGGTATGTGCCACGAATCGACTGGGGATTGAACGAGTGATTTCTTTCGCTGGCGCTTTTGATTACCGCAAACGCTGCGGAACGGCGCGGGCAAAAGGCCGGTGAAACGGTTGCGCCCGCGCCGGGCAACTTTCTTGGCGATTAACATTGGATTGCTCGCCTCTCGCCGGCTGGGCAAACTCCCGCTCATGCGGTTGAACCCAGTTTATTCCACCATGGCCGGGCTGGCCTTCTTCGGATTGCTGCTTGGATCCTCCGGCTGCCAATCCCAGCGGCTGTCGCAATTCAATCCGGCGGTCACCGTCGGCGCAGCCGGATCAAACGTATTCTTCACGCCCACCCATCAGCGGCTCACGCCGGCTGGACGGCAGATCGAACTGCCTGGCCTGCGACCGCAAGCTATCGCGCTCAGCCCTGACGGTCGCTTGCTTGTCACTGCTGGCAAAACCCATCAATTGGTGGTGGTGAATCCGCGCGATGGCAGCGTGCTGCAAAAAGTCGCGCTCCCCTCCGATCAAGACAACGAATCCCAGCCCGACGTCGTCTCGCCGCAAATTCTCGCCCCGGACCGCGAAGGCCAGCTCAGTTACACCGGCTTGGTTTTCTCGCCCGACGGCACGCGCATATACCTTGCGGACGTGACGGGTGACATCAAGGTTTTCCAGGTTAAGCCCGACGACACAGTGGACGGACTGTTTTCAATTCCGTTGCCGCCCGCCAACGCACCCGAACGGAAAGAGGAGATTCCCGCGGGTCTCGCGGTCAGCCCCGATGGCCGCCGGCTCTTTGTCTGCGGCAATCTTTCCAACCGGTTGCTGGAACTCAACGCCACGAACGGCGCGGTGCTGCGCACTTGGGATGTCGGCGTTGCGCCCTACGACGTGGTGCTGGCGCGCGGCAAAGCGTATGTCAGCAACTGGGGAGGCCGCCGGCCTGGTGACCAGAGCCTCACCGGCCCGGCCGGCCGCGGCACGCGGGTGCGCGTGGATCCGGTGCGCCACATTGCGAGTGAAGGCTCGGTCAGCGTCGTGCAATTGGCCACCTTGCCTGGGCTTGTGCTGGCCAAGACGGAAATCACGACGGGTCTGCACGCCTCTGCCTTGGCCGTCGCTCCCAATCAGCAACATGTCGTGGTGTGCAACACCGGCAGCGATACCTTGAGCGTCATTGATACGCAGACGGACCACGTGGTGGAAACCATTTGGGCGCGCCAGCGGCCGGATGATTTGTTCGGCGCCCAGCCGACCGCGATTGCCTTCGAATCCGCCGGCAAAAAGTTATTCGTTTGTAACGGCACTCAGAATGCCGTTGCCGAGATTGCTTTTCGCCCGGGCAAATCCGAACTGCGCGGACTTATTCCGGTGGGCTGGTTTCCAGGGGCCATCGCCGTGTCGCCGGTGGGTGCAGCACCGCAGCTTTTCGTCGCTAACATCAAGGGCGTCGGCGAGAACCAGAGCCTAAGCTCACGCAAGGAGGGCCATAACACCCACCAGTTTCGCGGCTCGCTTTCGCTTGTCCCGCGGCCCTCCAGCGGCGAGTTGAAGGAAATGACGCAGCTTGCGTTGTGGAATATGCGCAGTGAACGCCTGCGGGAGGCGCGCTTGCGGGCGCGTCCGGGCCAGCCGCCCCGGCCGGTGCCCGAGCGCGTGGGCGAACCCAGCGTGTTCCAGCACGTCGTTTACATCATCAAGGAAAACCGCACGTACGATCAGGTGCTCGGCGATGATCCGCGCGGCAACGGCGATCCTTCACTCTGCATTTTCGGCGAGCGCTTCACGCCGAATCAACACAAGCTCGTCCGTGACTTCGTCCTGCTCGATAACACCTATTGCTCCGGCATCCTCAGTGCGGACGGCCATAACTGGTCCACCAGCGGCATGGTGAACGAGTATCTCGAGCGTTCCTTTGCCGGCTTCCCGCGCAGCTATCCGGATGGTCTCGGGGATGAAGAAGTGGACGCCCTGGCTTATGCGTCGTCCGGCTTCATCTGGGACAACGTCATCGCAAACAAGAAGTCGCTGCGCGTTTATGGCGAATTCGCCATTACGGACAAACGCTGGCGCGATCCGGCCCGCCGGGGCGCGATCACGTTTGCCGATCACTGGCGCGATTTCACCAACGGCACGGAAACCATTCAGATCACCAGCCGGCCGGCCATCGAATCACTGCGTCCGTATCTCTGCACGAACACCGTCGCCTGGGACATGGAAGTGCCGGATGTTTATCGCGCCCAAAAATTCCTGAACGAGTTCAAACAGTTCGAGCGGGATGATAATTTCCCCAATCTCATCATCATGTCCCTGCCGAACGATCACACCAGCGGCACAAAACCCGGCGCTCCCACTCCCGCCGCCGCGGTGGCCGACAACGACCTCGCCCTGGGCCAGATCATCGAAGCCATCAGCCGCAGCAAATATTGGAAGGAGACCTGCATCTTTGTCATAGAAGACGATCCCCAGAACGGTTGGGATCACGTCAGCGGCTATCGCACGACCTGCTACGTTGCGAGCCCCTACACCCGCCGCGGGGCGGTGGTGAGCACGCAATACAACCATCCGAGTCTGTTGCGTACCATGGAACTTATGCTCGGGTTGCCGCCGATGAACCAACTCGACGCCACTGCCACGCCCATGACTGATTGCTTTACGAACGCCCCGGACTTCACGCCGTTCGCCGCCGTGACCAACAACATTCCCTTGGCCGAAGTGAATCCCGAGCCGAAGAAAACTTCGGACGCATCGCAACGGAAGAACGCTCTGGTCTCCGCCCGCCTGCCGCTTGACCGCATTGACGCCTGCCCGGAAGACACGTTGAACCGGATCGTCTGGCACGCGATGAAAGGTTCCAGCGCGCCTTATCCCGTCTGGGCCGTGAAGCTGGTTGAGGATGACGATGACTAGGTTCCGAACGCGAAAGGGGTGGCGCGCTCGTGATTAGCGGCCGGCATTGAAGTATTCACCGGGCTTCAACCTCCAGGCGCGATGACGCTGGCTTATTTCGTTGCCAGCAAAATCTGCGTATTGGTGTCGTCCGCGTGCGCGCCAAAATCCTCGGCAATCGTACCGCCCGCCTCGCCGCCATGCTGTTTGGCAATGAGCACATACAGCGCGGGTATAACCAGCAGCGTAAAGATCGTGCCGATCGCCATGCCGGTCACCAACGTGAGCCCGATGGAATTCCGGGCGGCCGCGCCCGCGCCCGTCACCAGCGTGAGCGGGAAGTGACCGGCAACCGTTGCCACACTCGTCATGAGTACGGGCCGCAACCGCACCAGTGCCGCCTGCCGGGCCGCCTGCAGTTTCGTCAGCCCCGCTCGCTGCAGTTCATTTGCGAATTCAACAATCAGGATTCCATTCTTGGCAACGAGACCCACCAACGTGACCAGACCGACCTGGGAGTAGATGTTCAACGTCGTGGTCCAGCCATCCGTGAAGAACGGCACCTTGGGCGCGGGCATTTTCAGGAAGGAGAAGATGAGCGCGCCGAACATTGCCAACGGTACAGAACCAAGCAGAATAATCAGTGGATCGCGGAAGCTGTTGAACTGCGCAGCGAGCACCAGGAAGATCAGCACCAAGGCGAGGATGAACGCGGGCAGGAACTTGTTCCCCTCGACGCGCAACTGCCGCGATTCCCCGCGATAGTCCACGGTGTAGCCGGCCGGCAGGATTTTCTTCGCTTCGGTTTCCAGGAACCGCAGCACCTCATCGAGCGGCCGGACCGGCTGGCCGCTGATGCGCACCGCGTTCATCTGCTGGAAGCGATTGAGCGAGCGCGGTTCCGTCTTGCGCTTGAGCGTCGCAAACGTGCTCAGCGGTACGAGTTCGCCTTTCGGTCCTTTGACGTAGTTGTTCTCCAACTGCGCAGGGTTGATCCGCTCGATGCGTTTCAACTGCGGGATCACCTTGTAGCTCCGGCCATCGAAGCTGAAACGGTTCACGTAATTGCCGCCCACCAACGCCGCAAGGTCCGCGCCGACCGTGCGCATGTCGAGGCCAAGCGCCGCCACTTTGTCGCGGTCCAACACGAGCTCGACTTCCGGCTGGTCAATCTTGGTGTCCACGATGGGCGGGAACGCAAACAAACCACTTGCGGCCGCCTTTTGCTGCAACTGCACCGCGTAATCGAGGATCTTCTGGGGCTCCTCTGTGCCGGCGACGATGAATTCGATCGGGAAATCGCCACCGCCCGGCAAAGCGGGTGGCGTCACGGCGAACGTCCGAATCCCCGGAATCATCGCCAGCTTTTGTTGTACGACCCCTGAGACTTCGAAGACGCTGCGCTTCCGCTCGCTCCACGGTTTGAGCACCATGCCGCCCATGCCATTGTCCGGGAACGTGAGTTGGAAAGTCTGCCTCGTTTCAGGCTGAGCGATCATCGCGTGAAACACCTGCTCAGTGTAATAAGATGTATTCTCAATCGTGGCATCGGCCGCCGCTTCCACGATGCCCATCACGAACCCTTGGTCTTCCGTCGGCGCGAGTTCCTTGGAAGTCATCATGAACATCGGCACGACGAGCAGGCTCAACACGATCCAGACGAAGTAAACCGCCGGCCGCGCGGAGAGCGTGTAATCCAGCACCCGCCCGTAGAATTCCTTCACGCGGTCAAAGTGCCGGTTCACCATGCCGGTGAATCCTTCGCGCTCGTGTTTGGCGTCAATGAGCCGTGACGACATCACGGGCGAAAGCGTCAACGCCACGACCCCGGAAATGACCACCGCTCCCGCCAGCGTCAACGCAAATTCGCGGAACAACGAACCAGTCAGGCCACCCTGAAACGCAATCGGGGTATACACCGCCGCCAGGGTGATCGTCATCGCAATCACCGGCCCCACCAGTTCGCGCGCGCCCAATACCGCAGCCCGCACCGGACTCCGCCCCTCGCGCACATGCCGTTCAACGTTTTCCACGATGACGATCGCGTCGTCCACCACCAGACCGACCGATAGCACGATCGCCAGCAGCGTCAGCAGATTGAGCGTGAAGCCGAGGGTCTGCATGAGAAACACAGCCCCAATGAGCGAAACCGGAATCGCCGCGAGCGGCACCAACACCGAGCGTAACGAGCCCAGGAAAAGGAAGATGACCAGCGCGACAATCAGCAAGGTTTCGGTCAGTGTCTTCAGCACTTCCTGAATCGCATCGTCAATGTAGCGCGTCGCATCAAAGGCAATGCGACCTTCGAGCCCAGACGGCAGTTCTTTCTGAATCGCCTCCATCTCCTTGGTGACACGGCCAATGACGTCCAGGCTGTTCGCGTTGGGCAACACCCACACGCCCATGAACACCGCGCGCTCGCCGCTGAAACGAACGTCCGAGTCATAATCCTCCGAGCCCAGTGCGACATCCGCGACGTCGCGCAGGCGCACCAACCGGTCGCCTTCATTGCGGATCACGAGATCGCGAAACTCCTCCACCGACCGCAGATCGGTATTGGCGGAAAGATTCACCTGCACGAGCGAACCTTTGGTGCGGCCGACGGCCGAAAGAAAATTGTTCGCCGCCAACGCCTGCCGAATCTGATCAGGATTGATGTTCAAGGCCGCCAGCCGGTCGGGCTTGAGCCAGATGCGCATGGCAAAGGTCCGCCCGCCCAGCAGGTCCGCCCGTTGGACGCCGGGCACGGCGGAAAGGCGCGGCTGGACCACGCGCATGAGGTAGTCGGTGACCTGGTTCGGATCGAGGATGCTGGAGTTGAAACTCAGGTAGGCCGAGGCAAATCGAGTGTCCGCGGACTCGATATTGATGATCGGCACTTCGGACTCCGGTGGCAGATCACCGCGCACCTGGTCCACTTTCGAGCCAATCTCGGCCAGCGCCTTCGTAGAATCATGATCCAACTTCAGCCGCGCGGTGATCGTCGAGAGTCCGAGCGTGCTGGTGGATTCGATGTAATCAATCCCGTCCGCGGCCGCGATGGCGCGTTCGATGGGCTGCGTGATGAACCCGCGCACGAGATCCGCACTCGCGCCGACGTAAACGGTGCGGATGGTGATGGAGGCGTTCTCGCTCTTGGGATATTGCCGGAAGTTGAGCGTGCGAATCGCCTGAATGCCGGCGATCAAAATTACCAGGTTCAACACCACCGCCAGCACGGGACGGCGGATGAAAATGTCGGTAAACGATTTCATCCGTCTGACCTCCCGCCACGTTCTACGCCCGAGGTTGTCGCCCGGCTCCCCCTCACACCGGCCCTCTCCCGCTGCCCTCTCCCAGCAGGAGCGAGATCAAAGGTGAGGGAAGATCGTCCCGCCACCAAGAGCGTTCGATCCATTTGCGATGCAGGTCTTCCGTGCATTCTGGTTTTCATCAGCGACACAAAGCTTAACCATCCGAGGGCTTCGGCTTTTCCGAGGCTTTCGGCGTCAATTCGTTGTTTTCCTGCACCATCATGCCCTTGCGCAATTTGAATTGGCCCGCGCTCACGACTTTTTCGCCCGCCTTCAAGCCGGATTCCACACTCACAAAATCCCCGCGCACGTGACCGGTGCGGATGAATTGCTGCCGCACGACGAGTCCCGCCGGTCCGTTTGTGTCCGCCGGCTTCGGCTCGATCACGAACACCGAATCGCCAAACGGTGCACTCAATATGGCGGTGACGGGAATCACCAGCGCCGGCTTGCTCTCCGGCAGCACCACCTCCACCCGGGCAAACATCCCTGGGCGGAGCAATTGTTCCTCGTTTGGAATCGTGGCCTGCATCCGGACGCTCCGCGTGCCGGCATCGAGCGCGGGGTTGATGGCCGTCAATGTGCCGGTGAATTTGCGATCGGGGAATGCGTCCGTCTCAAACCGCACGGGCAGGCCCGCTTTCAACTTACCGACTTCCTGCTGCGGCAGGGAAAACTCCACGTAGATCGGTGAGAGCGATTGCAGTGACACGATGGGTTTCCCGGCCTCCAGGTATTCACCGAGGTTCACCAGGCGGATGCCCAGCCGTCCGGCAAACGGCGCGCGGATGGTTTTCTTGTCAATGGTGGCGCTGATGACATCGGCATTGGCTTTCAGTTGCTTGAGTGAGGCCTCGGCGGTATCGAGTTCAGCTTGGGAAACGGTGTTATCGGAGCGTAGTTTGCGCACGCGTTCAGCCGTGAGCCGCGCTAGATCCATCTGCGCCTCGGCCGCCCGCAATTCCGCGGCCTCGAAGGCGGTATCAAAGCGCAACAGCAAATCGCCTTTGGCCACCGTCGCACCCGAGGTGAAGGCGACCTCTTTCACCACGCCCGCCAGTTCCGTTGCCAGGGTCACGCCCTGCATGGGAGTTACCGAGCCGATTGCGCTGAGGGTGACCTGCCACGGTTGCTCGGTGGCCACGGCGGACGCGATGGTTTCCGGCGGCACAACATACGGCAAGGTGGTCAGCTTGCGGATCTGCAACGCCTTGATGCCGGCCAGCGCGCCCACGATCAAGACGACGATGCCAATTGCGAGAACGATTTTACTTTTCATTCCAGAACCCGGTGCGGCGACTGGTCTGGCCGCGACACAGGCCGGAAATAATCCGCGAGAAATGCCTGGAGCGCAAATGAATCTATTGATGTTGGGGTATCAACCCCATGAGGGCGGACACGCGCTTGAAGCCGATCGGGCGGCGCAGAGGGTGAGGCTTCGTGAAACGGCGTAGGCCGCCCGCGACGTCACCTTCCGCAAGCGCACAGTCCCCGATTGTTTACTCTCCGCTTGCCACGTTTCAGCTGCCACTCAACACTCGCCGCGTGATTGTGGAACTCATCAACACCGGCAGCGAACTGATGCTCGGCCGCGTCCTCAATACGCATCAACAGTGGCTCTGCCGGCAATTGGCCGATCTGGGCTACACCGTCAGACGGCAGGTGGCCGTACCGGACACGGGTGCGGATATTCAGCAGGCGGTGCGCGAATCTCTGGAACGCGCGGATCTCGTCATCACCACCGGTGGTCTCGGCCCGACTTCCGATGACATCACTCGGGATTTGATAGCGCAATTGTTGGACCGACCGTTGCGCGAACACGCACCCACGCTCGCGGCGATTGAAAAATTCTTCGCCGTGCGCAAGCGACCGATGGCCGCGAACAATCGCGTGCAAGCGCTCGTGCCGGAGGGCGCGTTGGTACTGGAAAACCCGAACGGCACGGCGCCGGGATTGGCGATGAAATTGGAAGATGGAAGTTGGCAGATGGGAGTTGGGGAAAGCACGGCCCTGTCTCCCATCTGCCATCTCCCCTCTGCTTCGGCAAAATGGCTCATCATGTTGCCGGGGCCGCCACGGGAGTTGCGGCCGATGTTTACAAATCTCGTCGTGCCGCTGCTATGTCGCGAATTGCCGCTGAACGAGGAATTCTACTGTCGCACGCTACGAACTACCGGCATCGGTGAATCGGCCCTGGCCGAGCGCATTGAAGGAGGGTTGCGTCCGCTGGTGGCTGGCGGCTTGGAACTCGGTTACTGCGCGCACACGTGGCAGGTGGATGTGCGCCTGGCGGCCCGCGGTCAGCGGGGGATGCAGTTGGTGGCCGACGGAGTAGCCATTGTTCGCGAACGACTGGGCAGTTTCATTTTCACCGACACCGACGACAATCTGGAGACTCTCATCGTGCGCCTGCTCGCGGAGCGCCAACTCACGCTGGCACTCGCGGAATCCTGTACTGGCGGCGCGATCGCGAATCGAATTACGAACGTGCCCGGCGCCTCCGCGGTGTTTCTGGGCGGGTTCGTTACCTACAGCAATGAATTGAAGCAACAAGCTTTGGGTGTGGGCGCAGAATCGCTGGCGGGGCATGGCGCCGTGAGTGAAGTAGTGGCCCGTGAGATGGCTGAGGGCGTCCGCCGGCAGACCGGCGCGGATTACGCGATCTCAGTTACCGGCATAGCGGGCCCGGATGGTGGCACAGCTGAGAAGCCGGTAGGCACTGTCTTCATGGGTTTTGCCTCGCCCAAACACACGGTAGTGGAAAAACTCTTCAATCCTTACGACCGCGAGACGTTTAAGGTGGCAACGGGGAATCAGGCACTGGAGAAATTACGGCGCGCATTGTTGGCGTTGGAGTAACAGACGCAACGTTCCCGACACTCCAAACAAAAAACCCGCAAGCAATTCGCCTGCGGGTTTGCAATGATTTGATTCAGACTACGCGCCGTTATCGCCAATGGCCTCGACCGGGCAGCCTTCCTTGGCTTCCTTGCAGCGAGCCTCTTCTTCGGGCGACTCAGGCTGCTTGTAAACGAAGGAGTAACCACCGTCTTCGTTGCGCTTGAAATTGTCCGGCGCGGTCTCGCGGCACAGGTCACAGTCAATGCACTGGTTGTCCACGTAGTACTTTCCGGCCACGTTTACTTCGTATTTATTCGCGATGTCAGCCATAAGTTGTTCCTTCGTTGACGAAATAATGCCGCAGGCGAGTGCCTTGGCAAGTCCCATTTGCCGTGGGAAAAACTTTTCAATCGTGCACCTGCCGTTATGCTCCGCCGGTGCATTCAAGCGCGAAAAGGAAGACCAAAATTGTAGCGACCCTCGGACCGGCCACGGAATCGGCTGCGATGATCGGTAAGCTCATCCAGGCGGGCGTCAATATTTTCCGGCTCAACATGTCGCACGCACCGCACGACTGGGTGCGCCGCGTGGTGACCGACATTCGGGCTGCCGCGAAGGCGGCGGGTGCTTATACCGGCATTCTCATGGACACGCAGGGCCCGGCCATCCGCACCGGCGATCTTAGTGTACCGCTCAACTTGCAACCGGGGCAGAAGTTCACGCTCACGGTCCGCGGCGAACGCAGCGAAGAGGAGCATTCTGTGGACGTCAACTACGCGAACTTCGTGAACGACATCAGCGTGGGGGACACGGTGTTGCTGGACAACGGCGCCATTCAGATGAAGGTGCTGGCGAAATCCGGGAACAAGGTCGAGTGCGAAGTGCTGACCGAGGGCACGCTCGGAAGCCGCCGGCATATCAATCTGCCGGGCGTGAAAGTCAGTTTGCCGGCCCTAACGACGAAAGACATTAAAGATGTGGAGTTGGGCCTGGAGTTGGGCGTGGATTTCATTGCGCTGTCTTTCGTGCGCGAAGCGCGCGATTTGCAGCAGCTCAAACAACTTTTCCCCGAGGGCAAGCTGCACCCCATGGTCATCGCAAAAATTGAAGACCAGCAAGCGGTGACGAATCTCGACGCCATCATTAGCGAGGCCGACGGTATTATGGTTGCGCGCGGGGACTTGGGGATTGAGATTCCGTACGAGGAATTGCCCATCGTGCAGCGTCGCGCCGTCAAGGCGTGTTTGCGCATCGGCAAACCGGTCATCGTGGCGACCCACATGCTGGAAAGCATGATTGAGTCACCGATGCCCACCCGCGCGGAAGTGACGGACGTGGCGAACGCGGTGTTTGAGCAGGCGGATGCCATCATGCTCAGCGGCGAAACCACCGTCGGCAAATATCCCCTCAAATGCATCGAAGTATTCGATCGCATTGCGCGCCGGATTGAGCGCAGCGGCGGGGCGCACTATCAAGAGGCCGCAGAATTGCAGAGCGCGCGGCAGAAACTGGTGAAGAGCGCAGTAGTGATGGCCAACGAACTCAAGGCCGAAGCAATCCTGGTGTTCACCCGACACGGCCACATGGCGCATCACACGGGCTGGATGCGTCCGCATTACTCGAAGATTTATGCGCTCTGTGCCACCGAGACTGCCGCCCGGCGGCTGGCGTTGACGTGGGGCGTCTTTCCTCTGGTCGTGCCGTTCGACATGATTAACCCGGAGAATACCATTGAGCCGGCCATCAAACAGATCGTCAGCAAGGGATGGCTGGCTAAAGGCCAGACTGTGGTAGTCATCGGTTCGATTCTCGTTGGTGAACAGATTGTCGATGCAGTGCAGATGCGGACCGTAGATTGAACTGGACGTTGGATTGAACTTTTCGGGAGTTGGAGTAGTCTTAATTTACGGTGATTGCACCGTGAACCCGGATCATGAAACGTGGTGTGACATGTCTGCTGGTAATTTGCTCGCTGAGCGCATCGGGCGATGATACCAAGGCTGCACCCGAGGTTGGCCCAAATCCTCCGCCCGCACGTAATGCGCCCGCCAAACTCGATGGCAAGCTCGACTGGAACGTCGAGCCCGTCCATTGGGAAGGTTTGCTCGGTAGAAAAATCCCAACGACAGCCGAGGCCGCACCACCCGTTGAACTTGCGATGCTGGCGAAGCCACCCTCGGACTACGATCTGACGCATTCAGCCGGGGACAAGGCCAGTACAGCGGACGAAGCCCGTGTTGAAAGAATCCTCCGTAAGGCAGCGCCGCAGGACGGACAGCGCATTGGGAAAAGTGATTACGTCTTCACGAGCCCAATTCTCGAAGGGCTGCTGCCGCGCCGGTTGCCAGAAGACGCCAGCCTGGGTGAGAAGATTCTTGGCTTACCAGTCGTGCGCATGTTTAGGCCGTTGCCGATGCCCGAGCCGCCGGGCGGCGGAAAATACTTCAAGTGGGGCAGCCGTGATCGGGCGTGGGCGGAATTCAATCAGCCCTTGCTTGGCCCGGGTCGGATCGACAACGGGATGTAGGGTGCGCCTTTGGGCTGTGATATCAGGTTCATTCTGCTCCCCCGGCTTGACGCCGTTTCATTCGGTGGCAACCTCTCCTTCGCTTGGCGCAGGATTCCCAAGTCCCGGCGGCTGGCACTCTGTTCGCCCGGGTCTCGCAAACTCCCGCTGTGCAATCCCTCGCACGGCGCATGGAGTCGGGCGGCGCATTGTCCGCCGCCGGAGTGGCGACCGCGGCCCAACCATTCTTCGCGACGCTGCTTAGACATTTGTTTCCTTCCCGCCCGATTGTCGTAGTCACTGACAACCTCAAGACCCAGGAGAGCTTTCAGCAGGATCTGGAGACCTGGATGCGCGATTCCAAAGCTGCTACTCAGCCATCCTCCACCTTCGATCCTGCGTCCTCGCCGCTGTTCTTCCCCGCTTGGGATATACTTCCGCACGAGGGCAAACTGCCCCACGCCGACGTTATCAGCGATCGCTTGCAAACACTTGTGGTGTTGGCTGCTAACCCGGAGCGTGATCCGCGGAACGCGGCACTCATCAACACCAGCGTCAGCGCGCTGTTGCAACGGACGTTTGCGCCCGCGGCATTGCAGGCCCGCATGTGCTCGCTGGCGCGCGGCGGGCGCGCGGATCCGCTTGACCTGATCGAGTGGCTTGAAGCCCAAGGCTACGAACCCGAGGCGCAAGTGACCCAGAAGGGCGAGATCGCCTTGCGCGGCGGAATCCTCGACGTGTTTCCACCTACGAGCCCATGGCCGGTGCGGCTGGAATTCTTCGGGGACGAATTGGAATCGCTTCGTTACTTTGACCCGCTCACCCAAATCTCGCGCGAGGAGATCGCCCAAATCACGCTCCCACCTGCGGGTGAACTGGGCGTGCTTAAACGGCTGGTTGCGACTGATGACACCGGCTCGCAAATCTCAGCTTCCGCCAGGGGAGCCATGGCGACCGTGCTGGATTACCTGCCGGCCAATTCGATTTTTGTGTTGTGCGAGCCGGAGCAACTGACCCAGCGCGCCGCCGAATACTCGCAGCAGGTGCCGGCCGATGACGCGTTCCATATTTCGTGGTCCGACCTGCTGTGCGAAATCAAGAGCCGTGGGATGACTTGTGTTGAAGTGGGTGCGGTTGAGGGCAATGACGTGACTGGCGATCCTGCTGGATCGGAGCCCGACACGTTCCTCGCTTCACTGGATGCTTATCGGCCGCTGGGCGAACGGGCGCCCGAGCCGCAGATTGCCGAGGCCCAGCGCCGTGAATTCTTCCATCAACTTCATCGGTGGGCGCGCCAGGAATACGCGATTTTTGTCTTCTGCAACAATGACGGCGAGCGCCAGCGGTTTGAGGAAGTAAGCCAAGAATTGGGAATAGTCGATAGCGATCCGACCGCAGCAGACCACCGCCCCCTATTCACTACGCATCTCGGTTCCCTAGCTCGGGGGTTCATCTGCGACCAGGCAAAGCTCGTAGTCGTCACGGATGCCGAAATCTTTGGCCGCTACAAAGTCCAGCGGCCGCGCCGGCTTAAATCGCCGCACGCGGCCGCCATGCGTTCGGCGCTGGAGATTGATTTCGCGGATCTGGAATTCGGCGATCTGGTGGTCCATTTGCAGCACGGCATCGGGCGTTATCTTGGGTTGAAGGTCCTGCCCGCCGGCTCGGGCAACCGGCCAACGGCATCCGCCGATCAGCCGTCCGAAACCGAATGCCTAGTGATCGAATACGCGGCGAGTGACGCGGCCAACGAGCCGCCAAAACTCTACGTGCCCGTTACCGAAGCGCACTTGGTCAGCAAATACGTCGGCGCGGGCAGGGTGCGGCCGCCGTTGAACACGCTCGGGGGCACGCGCTGGCGCAAGCAGGTGGAACAAACCGAACACGCAGTGCGCGACGTGGCGGCGGAATTACTCCGCATCCAGGCCGCGCGCGCCACGCAATCCGGCCATCCCTTCAAAGCCGATGTGCCGTGGCAACGCGAGTTTGAGAGTTCGTTCATCTACGAGGAAACGCCCGATCAGGTGACGGCTATTGGCGAAACCAAGGCCGACATGGAACGCGCCAAGCCGATGGACCGGTTGATCTGTGGCGATGTGGGTTTTGGCAAGACCGAGGTGGCCATTCGCGCGGCGTTCAAGGCCGTCATGGACGGCAAACAGGTCGCGGTGCTGGTCCCCACCACCGTGCTGGCGCAACAGCACTTCAATAATTTTCGCGAACGCATGGCGGATTATCCCGTGCGCGTGGAACTGCTCTCGCGCTTTCGGACCCGTCGCGAACAGCAGCGTGTGTTGGCGGACCTTGCCGCGGGAGCGGTGGACATCGTAATCGGGACGCATCGGTTGATTCAGGAGGACGTGGCGTTCAAGGAACTAGGCCTGGTGGTGATTGACGAGGAACAGCGCTTTGGCGTGTTGCACAAGGAGAAGTTCAAGCGGCTGCGCACGCTCGTGGATGTACTCACGCTGAGCGCCACGCCGATCCCGCGCACGTTGTATCTTGCGCTCACTGGCGCGCGGGACATGAGCACGATTCAGACTCCGCCGCATGACCGGTTGCCTGTGGAGACGATCATCACGGAGTACGACGAGCGAATCATCCGCGACGCCATCCGGCGCGAGTTGAATCGGGGTGGCCAGGTGTTCTTTCTGCACAATCGGGTGATGACCATCGAGGTGATGCGGTCGAAGCTAGAAACGCTCGTGCCGGACGCGCGAATCATCGTGGGCCACGGCCAGATGCACGCAGACGATCTGGAGGAAGTGATGACGCAGTTTGTGAATGGGGAGGCGGATGTGCTGCTTTCCACGACCATCATCGAGAGCGGATTGGATATTCCAAACGCGAACACCATCATCATTGACCGCGCTGACCGCTTCGGGCTCAGCGACCTTTACCAGCTCCGCGGGCGCGTGGGCCGCTACAAGCATCAAGCCTACGCGTATCTGTTACTGCCACGTCATGCCCGTCTGCTGACCGACGTGCGCAAACGCATCAATGCGATGAAGCAATACTCGACGCTGGGCAGCGGCTTCAAAATCGCGATGCGCGATTTGGAGATTCGCGGGGCCGGCAATCTGCTGGGTGCGGAACAGAGCGGGCACATCACCGCGGTGGGTTTTGAACTTTACTGTCAGTTGCTCAAGCAAAGCGTCAGTTCGCTCAAGGGCGAGGAGGTGAAGCCGCGCGTGGAGGTGCGCGTGGCGCTGGATTTTCTGGAGTTGAATGCGGCGGCGGAAACAGCCTCCGGTGTAGGGCAGGCTTTCCAGCCTGCCAGTGCGGGCGACTTTCCAGTTGCCCGGTCTCGAAACCCGGGACTGGAAAGTCCCGTGAACCGGCAGACAGGAATGTCTGCCCTACGTGCTAAACACACAGCCGCGCTCCCCCACAACTATGTCCCCGAGCCGCAGCACCGCATCGAAATCTACCGCAAGCTGGCTCAGGCCACGGACAAGGCGTCGCTCGACGCGTTGCAGAAGGAACTGCGTGATCGTTTTGGATCAATCCCGCCGGCGGTGGAGCTGCTGCTGAGCCTTGGGGATTTGAAAATTCTCGCGAACGACAAATCCGTGACCAGCATCGAAGTGGAATCGGACAAATTGAAACTGACCCGGCACAACGATCTTATCACCTCGGGTGGCAAATTTCCGCGCCTGACCAAAAAGGACGCAAAGGGGCGCCTGAAGGAAATCAAAAAGTTGCTTTTGGCGCTTTGATCTGCTTCAAATGCCGTTGAACCCATTGGGATACTGTTAGCCAAAGTTTCAAGGCAGGAAGTCAGTGCGAATCATGAATTCATTCAACCCGTCATGGCTATGAACTTGAACAAACAAAAGCACATAGTTCTGTTGATCGCTTTCGGTTGCGTCGCAGGCCTGCAATCCGGACTGGGTCAGTTGCCCGGCAGTCAATCGAAGCTTGAGGTAGGTGTTGGATTGACCTTGCAGCCTCGGCCGGCTGACCGGCCGTTGATGGTGAGTAAGCCGTTTGCCGTGGCGCGGGAGTGGGAAGTAACGACTTTGCAGGAAGGGTATCGGCGAACGGGTGTGACAAACAGGCTCTGGGATGCGGACGTAAAGCGGGCGTTTGATTATTACGCCGACAGTATTTATGGAGGATTGGAAGATCTCATGCCGCTCAGGCAGGCGACCAAGGCGGCAATCGCCGCTGGCTGCCAGGACCCGATGATCCAATATTTCCGCGTTCGCTATGAAACCGCGGAGCCTCTTGATCTTGTGCGGGCGTTTGACGCCATGTTGCGCAGCCAATATCACCCGCGACACAAGTTCCTCTCCGGGCTGCGTGCGGTTGAAGCTACCCGAAACGTTAATCGAGAAAAGGATCGCAGCTCATTGTTTAATTGGACAACGATATGTCTGGAAGATTACGCCAGAGATACCAATGCGCCTATGGAGGAATTGCTCATGCGGGCAAATCTGTGGCTGGATCACGCCAATACAAAATCGTGGCACGATGCGGTCGGGGGCGATTTGATCCCCATCCTCGACCGCGGTTGGGGCAGCACGGAGCGCGGATTAGTCTTCCTCGGCCAGTGCGAGATCCGAAAAGCGTGGGACGAACGCGGGCGGGGGTATGCCGACAGAGTCAATGATGCCGGATGGAAGGAATTTGAGGGGCACCTGCGCCTGGCGGAAAAACACCTGCTCAAAGCCTGGCAGATGAATTCCAATCGTGCAGCTACGGCCTATGAAATGATGCGGGTTGAGTTGGGGCAGGGTGTCGGCCTGCCGCGGATGCGGGAATGGTTTGATAAGGCGATGGCTCTGAACACGAATCATTATGATGCGGCCAAACTAATGGCCTTTTACCTTGAACCCCGATGGTATGGTTCGGAAGCGACCTGTTTAAACTTCTGCCGGACCTGTGTAACGTCCACGGAATGGGGTGGAGAAGTTCCCCTGGTGCTGGCGAATACACATCGTAGTCTGGCCACCTACTACAGCCTCAGCAATTCGCCTGCTTACTGGCAGCGGCCACGAGTTTGGCCCGATATCAAAGCCGCGTACGAAAGGTTCTTCAAACTCAATCCGAAGGCGTCAAGTTGGCGGCATAACTACGCGCTCGACGCGTACAATTGCGGCCAGTACTCGGTGTTCCTAAAGCAAACGCAACTGTTCTCAAATGGCACAAATTACAACTATTTTGGCGGCCAGGCAGCGTTTGTCGCGATGTTGGAGAAGGCAGCTGCAGTCGACAAAACGAAATGACCCTGATCATCCTGATTCTGGCGCTCACCTGATGCTATCACCAGCGAGCTTCTTTGGCGCGCCGGCTCATCTGGCTTGGCGGACGAAGTCGGATTAACAATTATCCGTTGATTTCTTCCACCCCGCGGCTTCCCAGCATGCAACCATCGCTTTTCGTTGCGGCCGCCAGTTGCCCTCGCCCAGAAATGTGCCGGCGATTTCTCCAAGGTCAGCGCCCAGCCTATCCAGCGCGGCCGTCTGGCCCGCGTCAGCTTCGTTCGCCTGCTGGATGAATTCCCGGATGCTTACCGCATTGCCGCGCTCGGAAAGGAGTTGCAGCAATACCTCCGCCAAACTGTAACTCAGTTCATTGGCCTCGCCGGGTTCGTGGAACGAAGTGCCGGCCCAGAAGGACTGGATATTTTGTTCGTTCCAGAAGGCATAATGCCGTTCGGCCAATTCATCCCACATGACCGGCGGACGCCAGTTGATCGAAGCCGAAAAAAGGGCGTCTTGATCGCTTTGCCCGAGGCTTCGCTGCGGCGGGGCGATGGTTCGCTGCAAGGTCATGGCAACGGCCTCGTTCAGCCACAACGGCAGTGGCAGATGCGCGACGGAGTCGTGGGTGAGTTCGTGGACCACTGCGTTTGCCGCGTCGTTTTCGTTCCGCCACGGGATGGCGATATGCGTGTAGCCGGAATGGATGCATACGCCCCCGCTGGCAGCCTGATCTCCATCCGGCGAATGATACGCGAGATACTGGTAATAATCGTCCAGGTCCGAGAAGACGATGATCACATCCCGGCCACGGTTGCCGGACCATGCCACTTCGCCGAGTGATTCACGGATGGTCGCTTCGACGTCGCTCGCGTAATCCAGCAACCAGCGGGCAGTTGCCGGCGGCAGATCACAGAGCAGGGCAGTCTGGCGGGAATGCGAGATGTGATAGCCTCCGCCGAGATCATCGCGCAACCTGTCGAGCCAGGCCAAGGCGACTTCGTTCCATGCTGTTTCCCATTCGGCTTCCCGGAAGCGGTTGTGAATCCAATTGCCGATCACGTCCCAGTCGGCCCGATGAAACCCTTCCGCAAACTCAAAAGCGCCGGCTATTGCATTGGAATCGATCAGGCAGACCGGCGTCGATGGCGCCGCCGGGACACCAAGCTCCTTTCCGCAAACGCGACAACTGGACGCGATGCTGTCCGCCTCATTCCCGCAATGTTCACATTTGGCCATTTGACGGTCACTGGCCGACCTGCCGTACCGGGCCACGGCGTTGCCACCCGGTCAGCGATACGGCTGATGCAGCTCCACCGGCTTGGGTTTTTTCCGCGCGCGCATCCGGATGTTCAGGCTTTCCACGGCGACGGAGAATGCCATCGCAAAGTAGATGTAGCCTTTCGGGATCTCTTTGTGGAAACCTTCGGCGACGAGTGCGCAACCAATCAGCAGGAGAAAACTTAACGCCAGCATTTTCAGCGAAGGATGCTTGTGGATGAAATCACTGATGCGTCCCGCGTAAACCAGCATGAACACCAGTGCGATGATGACGGCGGCGACCATCACGCTCAGTTTGTTCGCCATGCCGACCGCGGTGATCACCGAGTCCAGCGAGAAGACAATGTCCAGCAGCAGAATCTGAAACACCACCGCACCGAACTTGGGCGCAACGCGCGTTGACACTTCGCCGTCTTCGCCTTCCAGCTTTTCGTGAATCTCGTGCGTGCTCTTCCACAGCAGGAACAGCCCGCCGAAAATCAAAATCAGGTCACGCCCCGAGACGCCATGGGCGTGGGTGAGAATTCCGAGGGTTGGAATTTCAAACAGCGGCTTAGTCAGCTTGACCATCCATGCCAAAGCACAGAGCAACAACACGCGCGTCACCAGCGCCAGCATCAAGCCCACCTGCCGTGCCTTTGCCTGTTGTTCCGCCGGCAGCTTCCCGGCGAGAATAGAAATGAACACGATGTTGTCGATGCCGAGGATGATCTCGAGCACAGTCAGCGTCAGCAGGCTGATCCAGATTTCGGGTGAAGTGATCCAATCCATAACGGCGCAAATCCTCGTGAATGAGCCGGCAAAATTCAACCGCAATGCGCCGGATTGTGGCTTGAAATCTGGCCAAAATTTGTAACCTTACCAAACGCCCGGACGTCAATCTTGCTGATTCAAATGGAATTCCAGCCTACATTCGCGCTATGAAGACTAAATCCTCTGCTCTCCTCCCAACTTTGGTGCTTGCCGCCTGTGGGGTCGCGGCCGGTGCTTTCGCCCAGGTTTCCACCTCACCCGTTGTCACAGTGCGGGTTCCTGACCCGGGCGCATCCGAAGCGGGTGATCCGGGCGTCTTTGTCATCAGTCGTGAGGGCGCGACCGACTATGCTTTGTCAGTCTTCTTCCGGCTCGGCGGCAGTGCATCCAATGGTGTGGACTTTGCGGAAATCCCCGGTTCGATTGTCATCCCCGTGGGCCACCGGGCCGTGGAAATTCCGGTTCGCCCCGTGGACGATTCGCTGGCGGAAGGTGACGAGACTGTCGGCCTCCAATTGGTACCCTCGCTTCTGATGTGTCCCGGCCTGCCATGCGGTTATGCAATTGGCTGGCCAGCTACGGGTGCGGTGTTGATTCATGACAATGACGGCCCGGCGCCCACGAACCGCCCGCCGCATGTCGAACTCGTTTCGCCACTGGCCGGTTCATTGTTCCTTGCGCCGGTGAATGTCCATCTTGCCGCGAAGGCCGGCGATCCTGACCCAGGAGACTATGTTGCTTCCGTTGAGTTCTTCTCTGGCACCAACAGTCTGGGGGTGGACTTTGCTCCGCCGTTCGGTTTGATCTGGAGTAACGTGCCGCCCGGTCGGTATGAGGTGCGGGCGATCGCTCGGGACACGAAGGGCGCACCGGGTTTTTCACAGTGGGTGCATTTTACGGTCGTCACCAATCTCCCACCGCCGCCTACGAACTTGCATACCTTGGTCACCATACAGGCGTTGGACGGTATTGCCGCGGAGGGCACAAACTCCATGCGCTGGACGAATTTCTGTTCACAACCGTTCACGAACTTCTGCGGCACAAACAGCATCCAGCGCGAAGGCACAAACACCGCGCGTTTCCTCGTGCGCCGGCATGGCCCGACGAATAACGCCTTGGTGGTTCATTACCGCATTGGCGGATTGGCTTCCAACGGAGTGGACTATGCGCAGTTGCCCGGTCTGGTGGAAATCCCGGCAGGCCAGCGGGGCGCGGAAATCGTGCTGGTGCCAATTGATGATCTACGGCCCGAGCCGCTCGAGAACGTGATCATCGGATTGCGTCCGCCGCCAAACTGGTCCAGCAACACACCACCGCCTTACGTCATCGGCGTGCCCGCGCGCGCGGCCGCCGTGATAGTGGACAACGACGGGCCGCGTCCTCCGCATCATATCTTCCCGGATCGTTGCTTCCACTTCGTGCATCCGGGAATGAACGGGACGTGGGTGCGCATCGAGAGCTCGACGAACATGATTCACTGGACCTCCATCGGCGTGCAGCAAGTGAGCGACGGTGCAGTGCACTTTGTGGACCCGGATGGGGACGGTCGGCCGAGCGGATTCTACCGGGTCGTTCCCAGTGCGCCGCCGGCGGAGAATTGACGGGGGAGAAACCGATGTGAGTAGTTGCCAGGGGCCGCAGTTTTTGCGGCCCCTGTTGCTTTGGGGCGGCTGTCCTGCAAAACCACCTTTTCACTCTGCGCTTACGTGTTACGGTGTGTCCGTGACATCGCCCGTCCAAACTGCCGCGGAAGCCCCGCCGTTCGTGCGTTGGCGCCGGTTCAAGCCCGGGCTGTTTGCGCAGCGCATCGGGCGGGCGTTGTTTTTCTGGCTGCGAACGATTCAAGGGCTCGGTGCCTTCTCGCTGATTGCATTGGGAGTGCTGGTGCGAAAACGCGACACTGCCGGAAATGTCATCCGGCCGCTGTTACGGCACGAAATCGCCCGCGCCGGCTCCAAGCTAATGCCCATGTTTCTGTTTATGTCCGCGGCGCTGGGTCTGGTGGTCATTGGCCAGTCTGTCTCGTGGCTCACGCGTGTGGGCGCGATTAATTATCTCGGGAGCATCATGGTCCTGGTTGTCGTGCGCGAACTGGGACCGCTGCTCGCCGCCTTGCTGGTGCTGGCCCGCGTTGGCACGGCGAACGTGGTGGAACTCGGCACGGCCCGCGCCCTGGGTGAAGTGGAGGCCTTGGAAGCGCTGGGGATTGATCCGGTGCATTATCTGGTCGGGCCGCGGGTTGTGGGCATGGTGCTGGGGATTTTTTCGCTGACGGTTTATCTCATCATCGGGGCACTGGTCAGCGGCTACGGCTGGGCATTCCTGCAAGACGTGCCGCTGTTGCCCGGCGACTATTTCCGGCAGCTCGCGAGTGCGTTGACTTGGCTGGACTTCGCGTTTCTGGGAATAAAAACCGGTGCCTTCGGATTCATCATTGCCATCGTCACCTGTTACCACGGGTTGGCGCAACCGCTGCGCCTGGCCGAAGTGCCGCGCGCGACCGTGCGCGCCGTGGCCCAAAGTGTCGTCCTCTGCGTGCTCGTGGATGTGGCCTTTATTCTAATCTATTTGATCCTGTGACTGCCGCCCCCCAACCCCTCCGCCAGACCATTGCGCTGCAAATGCGCGAAGTGTCCGCGCCCGCGCTGCACAGTGCGGCGGCGCGGGTGGCCACCGGCGTGAACTGGACGGTGGCGCAGGGGGATTTCTGGGTCGTGGCCGGACCGCAACGCGGCGGAAAAACGGATTTCCTGATGATGGCGGCGGGATTGAGCGCACCGCTCGCCGGAGACTACCACGCCTTGGGCGAGCCCATGCCGGTGTTCGAAGACACACGCCTGGCCACCCGCCTGCGCATTGGGCTGGTGTTCGAGGGCGGCAAATTGTTTCAGCATCTCAACGTGGCGGAGAACGTGGCCCTGCCATTGTGCTTTCACAAAAACCTGCCGTTGACGGAAGCCTGGCCGCAGGTGGCGCAGATGTTGAACTGGCTCGAGCTCGAGGACGTGGCCGACCACCTGCCAACGTCACTTGCGCGCGACAAACAGTCGCGCACCGGACTGGCACGGGCGTTGATCCTGCAGCCGGAATTGCTCTTTCTCGACAATCCGCTTTCCCGGCTCGACGCACGCGGGCTGGCCTGGTGGCGGGATTTTCTCAGCGCGTTGAACCGGGGCCACGAAGCGACGGCCGGCCGGCCGGTGACGCTGGTGGTGACGGCGGAGGATTTCCGATTGTGGCGCGGGCTAGCACGGCAGTTTGCGCTGCTGCAAGCGGAACGCTTCACGGTGATTGGTGATGAAGCGGCGTTGGAACGCGGCGCGGGCGGGACGATGCGGGAGTGGCTGTGATCGCGCTCTTGCGCTCATTTTTTGGCTTACTCGAGTAAACCGACTGCGGAGCGATTGACCGGGCGGTTGGAATTTGAAACTTTGATTCGCAGGAAATAGCAATGGCGCTGAAAGATCTGACCCCGCAACTGCGGACGAGACTCAGCCGCGTGGAACGCGCGGTGGGCTGGTTCGTCCTGCTGGCGCTGGCGTTGCTGGCGCTGGCCTTCGGCTATTACGTCTATAACACGGCACAGCGCAAGGGCTGGTTCCAGCGCAAGATTATCTATGAGACGTGCGTCAGCACCGCCGCCGGACTCAAGGTCGGCGACCCCGTCAAGCTCATGGGGCGGGATATTGGTGAAATCACAGACATCATTCCCAATGATCCGTACGCCTTTTATAACATCACTTTGCAGTTTTACGTGAAAGTGAATCAAGACAACTATCAGGGTTACATCTGGAGTGATTCGCGCGTGAAGGTGAAGGCCGGAGATTTTCTAGGGAATCGCTTCCTCGAAGTCACCAAGGGTGTAAGCGGCACGCCGACGATTCTGAAAACCACGAACAACGTGGTAAAGGCAGTGCTGCGCGACAATTTCATCCAGCAGCTCCAGCGAGAGCGGTTGGCGGCGCGGCGCAAGACGGAGCTGGAAGCCGCCCAGAAAGAGAACCGCCTTCCGCAATCCGATGCCGCCTTGCTCGCGGCCGTGGTGGGTGAATTGAACACCGAAGCCCTCGCCAATCCGGACCTTTTTTATACGAACGATTTTCCGAACAACATCTACTTCCTCGAACCGGCCGAATCACCGGCCATTTCCGAACGGCTGGAGCAGCTGGTCACACAGGTTGAAGTCGCGCTGCCCGGCGTGCTGGCATTGACGAATCAGATTTTCCATGTGCTGGCCAACACCGCCGGCGCCACCTCGAACCTGAACCTGGCCGCGGCGGCGGCACAACCGGCGGTGGAGAATCTCGCGGCCTTGACGGCGCAGTTGCGCGGCGCCGGCGCGTTGGGCGAATGGGTCTTGGGGACGAACGGCGCCGCGGACGTCAATGCGCTGGTGGCAAAGTTGAACGCTACAGCGGCGAATGCGGATACAAATCTGACGGCGCTGGTGGAGAACCTTGGCCGCTCGCTCAACAACCTGGCGGACATCACGAGCAATCTGAATGTTCAGGTGCAGGCGAATACGAACATGCTGGGGGAAATCTCCGCCGCCGTGATTCACGCGGATGATCTGGTGCAGGGATTGAAACGCCACTGGCTGTTGCGCTCGGCCTTCAAGACCAAGACCAACGCGCCGCCAAAGTCATCCTCGGCGCCGCTTATGTCACCGCGCGCTCGCGAGGCATTTCACGGCCCATCCGGCACGCGTTGATTGCTCACAACAGCAACAACGCCAGCCCACCGACCAGGCATAGTCCGACGAAACCCAGTACCGCCACGTCCAATGCCCCGAAGTGCGGCTCTTCTGAGTGGTTCGCCGGAATGACGGTCGTCGTGACGTAATCGCCATGCTTCCCGTGCACTTTGTATGAGATTTCGCTCATACCTTCGACTTAGCATAGGTCAGGCCAGCAGCTGCGGTTGAAAAATCTGACCCCAATTTGCGTCGGCTGGGCCTATTTCTTGTGTTTTCGTCCCGCCCTGTGACAGGGCGGCGGTCAATGTTGGCGCCAAATTCACGCGCTATGCGTGAACCCTTTATGGCTCGGCTGGTTCAGGCTTTCACGAGTTGAGACAACCGAAATCACCCGTAGGATTGTTTGACCTGTCGAAAAGCGACACCTACACTGTCCGGCCTTTATATGAAGATTTTGGTTTGTGACCCGATTTCACCCAAGGGGATTGCGCTGCTGCAACAGCGTGCGGAGTTCAAGGTGGAAGTGCTGGCCAAGCGTCTGAGCGAGGCGGAATTGATTCCGCTGGTTGCCGACGCCACCGCAATGGTGGTTCGTTCCGAAACCAAGGTTTCCCAGAAGGTCCTCGAAGCCGCGACGCAGCTGCGCGTCGTGGGCCGCGCCGGCGTTGGCGTGGACAACGTGGACGTGGAAGCCGCCACGCAGCGCGGCGTGGTGGTCATGAACACGCCCGGAGGCAACACCATCACCACAGCTGAACTTTCCTTTGCCATGATCCTTGCGCTCGCGCGCAAACTGCCTCAAGCCCACGCCACCATGGCTGACGGCAAGTGGGATCGGAAACAATTTCAAGGCGTCGAACTGGCGGAAAAGACCTTGGGCGTCCTCGGCATGGGGCGCATTGGTACGGAAGTCGCCAAGCGGGCGCTGGCTTTTGGCATGAAGGTCGTGGGTTACGATCCATATCTAACCGAAGCGCGCGCGAAAGCGTTGGGCGTGGAGCTGGCGGTCGAATTGGATGACGTTTACCAGGTGGCGGACTTCATCACCGTGCACATGCCGGTTACCGACCAGACCAAAGGCATGTTGAACGCGATGGCATTCGCCAAGATGAAGCCGGGCGTGCGGATCGTAAATTGTGCCCGTGGTGAAATCATCGTTGAGCAGGACCTGATCGCGGCACTGGATTCCGGCAAGGTGGCCGCGGCAGGACTGGACGTTTTCATCACTGAGCCCCTGCCGGCCGACCATCCGTTTCGCAAGCATCCTGGCATTGTCCTCACTCCGCACCTTGGTGCGAGCACCAGCGAGGCGCAGGAGAAATGCGGCATCGAGGTCGCCGAAGTCATCACTTCCTACTTGCTCACTGGCGAGGTGCGCAACGCGGTGAACCTGCCATTCCTCGACGCGAAGACTTACGAGCAGGTCAAGCCCTACATGAATCTCGGCGAGAAGATGGGTAGACTGCTCGCGCAACTCGCGCCCTCGCAAGTGGACCGGTTGCATATCACCTACGGCGGCAAGGCGCAGGAGCTGCCGAACATTGATCCGGTGACCCGGGCCGTGGTGTTGGGTTTTCTGTCGCGCGCGTCGGTCAAGGACTTGAACAATATCAACGTCCGCAGCATTGCTGCGACGCTGGGGCTCACGGTGGAAGAGAAACGTTCGAACGAACCGGTGACCTTCAATGAATGGCTGCACGTGCAGGCATTCAACGGCGCGGCGAAGGTCATTTCGGTCGGCGGAACTTTCTTCGGTTCCCCCAACAATCCCCGCATCGTCCGGCTGTTCAGCACACCCGTGGAAATTCCCATCAACGGCACCTTGCTGTTGTTAACGAACAAGGACCGGCCCGGCATCGTGGGTTATCTCGGGACCTTGCTCGCCAAGCACAAGGTGAACATTGCCAACATGAGCCTCAACCGCGATGAAGCGGGCGGCCACGCGTTGACCGTGCTCAACCTCGACAGCGCCCCGCCGCAAGCGGTGCTGGACGAATTGCAACGCGACCCAGATATCAGCAACGTCCACGTCGTCAAACTTTGATTCCTAACTTAACCACCAAACCAAATGACCAAGTTATTTCACCAGCTTTCACTCCTCGGTGTCGTTACGACATTACTCGCCATTCCCGGCATCGCCCAGGAGGCCACCCCCAAGGACAAGATGATCGAACTTTTCGGCGATGCCGTTATCGCCAAGGGTAAGGGTTTCGAGATCAAGCGCAGCCAGCTGGACAGCGCCATGATCAGTCTGCGCGCGGCGTCGGCCGGGCGCGGTCAGCCGTTGCCGCCCAATGCCGATGCGTTGGTGCTCAAGAATCTCATCGCCCTACAAGTGCTGCTGGCCAAGGCGACCGATGCTGACAAGACCAAAGGCAAGGAACTGTTTCAGCAGGGCGTCGATAAGATGAAGGCCAATTCCAAGCTGTCGGACGCCGAATTCAACGAACGCCTGAATCTGCAGGTCAAGTCGCAAGGCCAGACCCGGGAGGAATGGGAGAAGCAGGGCATCGAGCAGGGGATTGTGCAGGCCGTGGTTGAACGCGAGTTGAAGATCGAGGTCACGGATGCGGAAGTGAAGAAATTTTACGACGACAACCCGTCGCGCTTTGAACAGCCCGAGATGGTCCGGGCGAGTCACGTGTTGGTGGCCTCGCGCGACCTGACGAGCAACCAGGAATATTCCGCCGACAAGAAGGCCGAGAAGAAGAAACTCGCCGAGGACATCCAGAAACGAGCCAAGGCCGGCGAGGATTTCGCCAAGCTCGCCAAGCAGTATTCGGACGATCCGGGCTCCAAGGACAACGGCGGTGAATACAAATTTCCCCGCGGCCAGATGGTGCCGGAGTTCGAGGCCGCCGCTTTCTCACTCGGCACTAACGAGGTGAGCGAGGTGGTGACCACGCAGTTCGGTTATCACATTATCAAGGTCAACGAGAAGTTTCCGGCCAAGTCCGTGCCGCTGGCTGAAATCGAGAAAGACCTGCGGGATGGCCTCAAGCAACAGGCAACGCAGAAGCAGTTGCCCGATTTCCTCGAAAAGGTCCTGGCTGATTCGAACGTCGAGATTCTCGACGCCAAACTCAAGCTGCCGGATGAACCGGCCCGCAAGACCGGCAGCACCAATTCGCCGGCGGGTAAGTCGAACTGAGCCTCGGGCGAGTCACGCCGGGTAGGTTTTGGAAAACTTCTTGCCCGATGGGTCCGTTTTCACCGCGTCCGCTTCGGCGGGCGCGGTTTTGCTTTCCTCCGGGACCGGGTGCTCCGCGGGGGTTGGATCCTTCACCGCCTCCACGAAAGCCATTCGCAGCGACATCAGCGATTGTTTGAGCAACTGTTCCTCGTTGCGGGTCAGATTGCCCTTGGTCTTGGTTTCCAGCATCTCCAACTGGCTGATGAAGAGTTGGGCCGCTTCCAGGTCGCGCACGGTCTTGCCGGTTTCCGGATGGGGCGTCCGGCCCAGCAACATGAACGCCATGTTCGCCTGCTGCATCACCAGTTGCGCAAACAAGGCGGATTGCATTTCGGCCGCGTTCAGCGGACCGCCCTCGGGTGTTTGCGTGTCACTCATCATTGGTCTCCCGCGCCTCGCGAACATCGCGTTGCAGAAAGCGAATCAGGCATTTCAGCCGCGTTGCCACGTCAGGGGTTTCTAAAATCTTCTGCCGTTCCCGCGCCGAACTCAGCACAGCGCAGGATACCATGTCGGCGGCCTTCTCGGGATCCGAAATGGAATTCAGAAAGGCAAACACTTCCTTCGCTGAATTCGGCGGCAGATGCGCATCCTGGGCTTGCGGCAGGAATGGCACCGGCAGCGGCGCTCCGCATTTGAGCCGGGCGTCGAGCAATTCGCGCACGCGGTCCAGCAGCCGGTCTTCGGCCGCCCCCGCGCACGGTGGGGTTTCCACCGCTTGGATGGGATGCAGGCGATAAGGCTTATAGCGCGTCGCCTTCGCCAGCTTCACGCGGGTGAGCCCCTGCAGAATAAGATGCGATGTGCCATCCTGGTGCTCGACGGATACACGCACCAACCCGAGTCCGGCCACCGGCTCCGGCGACTCACGTTCCGCCTGTGACCGGTTCATCGCCACGGCGAAGAGGCGGTGCGACACCAGCGAGTCCGCCAGCATCCGCCGGTAACGCGGTTCGAAAATGTACAGCGGCAACAATGCCTGCGGGAACAGGGTTACGTTCGGGAGCGTCATGACGCCCACTTCATCCGGCAACTTCATCGCCGGTAATTTAGGGCGCTCCGCGGCCGGCGCAAGCGGAGAACCGGTTCAGGGCGCTTTCTCCAGCTCCGCGACTAGCGCCGCCGGCGCCGACCATTGCGGGTTATGATCCGCAGTCATCGTGCGCAGCGTCCAGCCCCGGGCTTTGGCGCGTTCGGACGCCCGGAAAAACATGTCTTGTTGTGGCTGGCGACCGGAGTCAACGGTCAGGAGGTAGATTGTCGGAATCTTACGCGCGGCGTCCTGGTTTTTCAGTGAAATCGGCTGGCTCAACGTCCGGGCCGGATGGGGCACGTCGTGGGGAATCGGTTCGTTGCCCCGGATCCAAAACGGCGGAATGAACGCGTTGGTGGATTCACGGTTGGGGTTGCCCAATGCCTGGTTCGCATTCTCGCCATCCGCGGGAACGATGGCGTCAAGGTATACCAGATGCTTGATGCGCTCCGGTACCCGGTCTGCCACGCCAGTAATGACCATGCCGCCGTAGCTATGGCCCACCAGCACAACATTGCTCAAGCTCTCCCAGCGGATGACATTTTCGACGTCCGTGATGTGCAGGTTCAGATCAATGTTCGTCGTCAGGAGGCTGGCGAGGTGAACCTTCTCGCCCTGGCCCGTAAGCGTTGGCCGATAGACGGTGTGTCCATCCGCGCGCAACTGGCGCTCCACCTCCTTGAACGCCCAGCCACCGCCCCACGCCCCGTGGACGATCACGTAAGTGAACTTACGGTCAGCCCCAGCGGCCCCGTTGGTTGTGGTGTCAGCGGCGCGCAGGCTGGGCAGGATTGTCGTCAGCGCGGCGACGAGGAGGGGAATGGTTAATCTGCACATGGCTCGCCTTGATGGACCGAACCTGACCGTAGATCAAGCCGGAAACGTCCCGCAGTCCTGGTAAAGCGAATTGGGACTTTCGGTCCATGGTGCAAGTCCGGGGACGCTGCTAGTCATGTCGCCAGCTTAATTCTGAAGTGCCGCCCGATATACACAATCGCTCAAATCTATGACTTCGCTTCTGTTCCCTTTTCTTGCTCTGCTCGTTGCCTTTGCCGTGCTTTGGCATGACCAACCGGCACGCGAGCCGTGAATGGGTGCCGCCTAACTCAAGAGACGTAGGTTACTTCAGGTGTCGGTCGGCGAACTCAAGAAAGGCTTTCCAATCTTCAGGGGTGATGGTGTGGCCACCGGTGTGGTAATGGAAACCGAGTTCTCCAGAAATCAGCGGCGTATCTAACGGCATTTCAGCCACGCCAAGGTCGTTCTTGCCAAGCAAGCGATAGACCGGACCCGCGGCGACCTGGGCCAGAAACATGCCGTGCGGATCAGCCCATTGATCCTGCGTGCCGCCAGTGACGAAGACTGGACGCGGCGCGTTGAGTGCGATGAGCAGGTGTGAATCAACTGGCATCTCATTCCAGTGACCGGAGTATTTCTGGAAATTGCGCGCCAACCACCAGGGAAAATTAGCGGCTACATCGTCCACTGTCTCACCCCAATCCCGCCGGGCGAGCGATGCACCCAGCTCGCCGGAGCAACTGGCGAATACGAGCGCAAACCGCGGATCACGTGCGCCAGCCCACAGCGCAGTCTTGCCCAATCGCGAGTGGCCCAAAATGGCGACGCGCTTCGCATCTACCGCGCGATCGGTTTCCAAATAATCCAGCACGCGGCTCGCGCCCCAGGCCCAGGCGGTGATTGTGCCCCATTCGTCCGGCGCTGGTCCGACCTGGCCCGGCGCGAGCGCGAGCTTACGGACGAGATTCAGATTGTTAGTACGCGAATCGCCTTCAATTTCCGTATAACGAAACGTCGCGTAACCGTAGCCTTGCGCAAGGATATCGGAAAGCGGCCCATTTTCGCTGGAGCGTTGGCGCGATGAATTGGTGGAGGTGTTGGCGTTCGTGTTCGCGGGTGCACCGCCAAAAAACTGCAGGTGCAACACAACCGGCACGCGCGCATTGGCGTCGGCTGGCAGGAAGAGCGAGACATTCAACCTAGGCGCGTTCGTACCGCCACCAATACGGCCGACGATGTGTTTATGGACAGCAGCACCGCCAAGGGCGCGGAAATCAACATCCGTGGACTGCCATTTCACCTTTGGCGCAGTTATCGGGACGCGGCCATAGATTTCTGTTTCGTAGAGTTTGAGAATTTCCGGACGGCGCTGTTTGACCCAGGTTTTCGCGTTGTTCACCGGCTTGCCGTTCTGCAGCACGAGCGGATCGGGCAAGGTGTAAGTGCCGACTTTGGCTTCATCGTAGTTTGAAACGTGGCCCGTCGGCGCACGTCGGAGCGGGTTGCCGCTGGCATCGGAGCGCGGTAGCGTGGCGGTTGAATTGGTCGCAGCATCGGCGGCGCGGGCTACCGACCCAGTTGTGAGCACCAAGGCGGGCAGGAAGCAAAGCAGGATTGGGCGCATAGGATTCGCCTACTTGAACCGAAAGACGGGCTATTTCAAGTATGAAACCCTTCCGCTCATTCTGAAGCCAGCCCGCGATGAATAGGTCATGGCCAGGGCCAGTCAATCGAATCATGCTTTCCCCGTCCAGGATACCGTGCCTTATACTGTTGATTTTGCTCGGCTTCAGCCTGTCCATATTTGCCCAACGCCAGATGGAAAACCTCACGCGCGGCATCGTTGCCGTGCGGCAACCGGATGGCGGTGTCTTTGTAAGCTGGCGTCTCTTTGGAACGGACTCCGACAGCATTGCCTTCAATCTTTATCGGGTCACGAGCAATGCTGCCCCAGTCAAAGTCAACGATCGGCCGATAACAGACTCCACTCACTACATTGATCTCAACTCTGACACGAACCAAGCTGCTACTTACTTTGTTCGCCCCGTGCTCGACCGTAAGGAACTCGCGTCTTCCAAATCCGTCGTCGTTTGGGAAAAGTGTTATCTGGAAATTCCCATCCAGCCTATCGAAGGATATCGCTCGGGGGATGCTTCGATTGCTGATCTCGATGGTGATGGCGAATATGAAATCGTCCTGCATCAAACCTCGCGTGGACAAGACAACTCATTTGCCGGCATCACCGGAACACCCGTGCTTGACGCTTACGAACTCGACGGCACACATCTGTGGCGCATTGACCTCGGCATCAATATTCGTGAAGGCCAGCACTACACCCAGTTCATGGTTTACGACCTCGACGGCGATGGCCGAGCGGAATTGGCCTGCAAAACTGCGGACGGCACCAAAGACGGAACAGGAAAGATCATCGGCGACAAAGCCAAGGATTGGCGGAATAAGGAAACTGGGACGCAACGTTACGGACGAATTCTCGACGGCCCGGAGTTCTTCACCATCTTCGATGGTCGGACTGGGGCGGCATTGAAGACGGTTGATTATGTTCCCAGCCGCTATCCGATCAATGGTTGGGGCGGTAATGGTGGCAACGGAGGTAATGACAGTTATGGAAATCGGTGTGACCGCTTCCTCGCTTGTGTTGCGTACCTCGATGGCGTTCGTCCGAGCGTGGTGATGTGCCGCGGTGTTTATGGACGTATTGTGATGGCGGCCTGGGACTGGCGGCGGGGCAAACTCTCGCAGCGCTGGGTTTTCGATTCCGGCATCAGCTACCCGCCCTATGAGAAAGTGTCGCCCTTCTCTGGCATGGGCGGGCACGCACTTTCCGTGGCGGATGTGGACGCGGATGGCAAGGATGAGATTGTGTATCAAGCCATGACGGTGGATCACAATGGTAAGGGACTTTATTCCACCGGGCGGCGGCACGGTGACGCTCTGCACATCAGTGATTTCTACCCGGACCGCCCGGGCCTTGAACTCTTTCTGATCAGCGAGAATGAAGATGACACCGTGCGATTTCAGACTCCCGGCGCCGGGATTCACGACGCGCGGACTGGAAAACCGATCTGGACTCATAGTCCGGGGCAGGATGTCGGCCAGGGCCTCATGGCTGACATCGACCCGCGACATCGCGGGGCGGAAGCCTGGGGTGGGCCCGGCGGCTTGCGGAATTCTCAAGGCGACGACATTGGCCCCAAACCCCGCTCGATTGGGTGGGCAATCTGGTGGGATGGGGATTTGCTCCGTGAACTGTTCGGCTTCTCCGCCGTCACCAAATGGAATTGGGAAACCGGGACGGAGGAACGAATCTTTACCCCGCAAGGCCGCGGCGCCGGGGGTGGGCCGAATCTGGCGGGCGATGTCCTTGGTGACTGGCGCGAAGAAATCCTCGTGACGGCGCCGGATCGTCAATCCCTTCGGCTTTACACCACCACCATCCCGACCAACCACCGGCTTTACACCCTGATGCACGACCCGCAATACCGCCTGTCCATCGCGTGGCAGAACGTGTCTTATAACAAACCGCCGCACACCAGTTTCTATCTCGGAGATGGCATGTCCGCACCTCCGCGACCAAACATACGCCTCATCGGTAAAGGCGAAGCGATCTCACTGCGTTCGGCGAGGCGGTAGCTGTGTGTGGCTGCGTTCGTGAGAACGCGGCTGACAATTACATCAGCGCGAAATAGCCTAGCGATCAATGATGAGAAGCAAACGGATGGCGTCGCGTATCCCATTTCTTCTTCTTGGCTGTGCGCCGCTTTTTACCAGCTGCACAACTCCTCGCCCGGCTGAGAAGCCGCAGACTGAAGAGCCAAAGGTGGAGATGGTCGAGCCTGAGATACCAAGAACGGGGACCGTCACGAACCCAAAGCCCGAGACGCCCAGGCAGCTAATTGACGCGACAGTTAGGCTCGCTGGAACTGGCGCTTCACGGCTACACGCGAACTACATCTGGGCAACGCTTGAGAACCGTGAGCAGGACACAAATATCAATGCTTCCTTTGAATCGGCGCTGAACCAGACCAACTGCGAATCCAAACTCGCCTTGGTTCGCGCACTTGAATTGAAATTTGTCCACGATGCCAAGACTTCGGGACTCGACATCCTCGGGCCAGAGTTGAGCAAGCATTTCCGCGAGTTCGACTGGCAAGAGGATGATTTTCCCGGTGGACCGGAAGGCCCGAACGAAAAGTTCGCCGATGTGATGGTGGACACGCTCGACCTCGTGCGCCCCGAACGCCGGGCCAACAGCACACGCGATGCGGTCGTTCTGCGTGCCGAGGCCACGGAATCTGTTTGGAATTACATCACCAACCAGTGGGCGGCTGTTGCCGGACAGGAGCGTTGGAAGCTCAATCGTCACGCGCTGGAATCATTCGTCCGCATGCGCGAGCAAGCGAAGGCCGAAGGCGTTAACCTGATCATTCTCTCGGCTCACCGAAATCCTCAGGTTGCCCAGAGGAATGCAGCCCGGTCCGGCAATCCCAACGCGGTCGCGAGCTTCTCCTCTCACTCGCTCGGCCTCGCCATCGATTTCAAGCTGAGTCATGGCGATCTAAAGGTAGACGAAACCACCACGCGTCCGATGGCGGAAGTTGTGCGCATGCGCGAATCACCCGTGCACAAATGGCTGCTCCTGCGCGGCGAGGAATTTGGCTGGTATCCCTACCAGAACGAACCGTGGCACTGGGAGTACAATCCGCCGGGCTTCCGCGGAATCTACTGGGCCGACTTCCCCGGCGGCGCACCGGAGCGATGAATCATCATTGATGAACCTTAAAGAGGGATCGGCTGCGTTTCTCGCAGCTTCCGGCACTTGTCATGCGATGTGAGGCGAGATACTGTATGTGCATGGCTGCGGTAGAAGAGATCAAAAAACAGGCTCTCGCCCTTGGCGTAAAGGAACGCGTTCAATTGGCCGAATCTCTGTTGCGTTCGCTGCCGCCTGCTGCCGAAGACTCGTCTGAAGCCGAGGAATTGGCCGAAGCCGAACGACGTGAATCCGAAATTGAGACTGGCCGGGTGCAGGCTCTTCACGAGGGGGAATTCTGGGACCGCGTTGAAGCTCGGCGCCGGAAGTGAATGTCCAATTTCATCCCGCCGTTGAACAGGACATTGCGGATGCTCTCAAATACTACGACGAGGTTTCACCAATCCTTGGCGACGAATTCAAGAAGGAGTTGCGCCACTTCATCAGACTCGCCGCTGCCAATCCCGGAAGGTTTCACTCAGTCAGTTCCAAATTCCGGCGGGCCAACCTGCGACGATTTCCCTATCACTTTCTTTACCGCGAATTACCTGACGGCATCCGCATCACGCTGGTCCGACATCACAAGCGGCATCCGGATTATGGACTGCAGCGCGAGTGAAGACGCAGCGGCGTTCCTTTATTCCGCGTTCCGCATTCTACATCCCGCATTTCAAATAATCCCCGCCAGCTCTTGCAAGGTGTGCCAGTTGTCGAGGCGTTCTTGTTTGGCGCGGATCAGCGTCTCGCTCGGATTGCCGTCTTTGTCGAAGTGTTTGGAGAAGCGGCCTTCGGTGCGCGCGAAGCGGATGAAGTCATAGACTTCGTTCGTCTTCGGTTCGATGAAGAAATCCGTTTTCTCGGACGGATTACCCTGGAGGCTGAGGCGTTGGGCGATCTTGTCGCCTTTGCGCGGATCGTAGATCAGCACCGGGAACGTGCGCGTATCCACGGCCAGTTTGCTTTGCTGCATTGCCATGTTGTCGCCGACGCCGTGTTCGGGCTGGCACGTCGTATAAACGCTCACCACGGCCGGGCCGTCGTATTCGTTCGCAGCGATGATGGATTTGTAGAAGTGATTCGACATCGCGCAACTGGTCTGCGCCACGAACGTGTTCGGGTGCATCATGCAAATCTGCGCGAGTTCCTTGCGCCGCTCGATCTTGCCGGGAATCTTCGTGCCGTGGACGCTGAACTTGGTGTTCTGGCCCATGTAAGACGCGGTCGAAGACTGGCCGCCGGTGTTGGAATAAACCTGCGTGTCAATCACGAGCACCTTGATGTTCATGCCGCTGGCCAGCATGCGGCTCAGGCTTTGGAATCCGATGTCAAGCATCGCGCCGTCGCCGCCGATGACCCAGAGTTGTTTGTCCTTCCAACCCATCTGATCCCAGCGTGCGCGGATGCCCATGGCGTCGGCAGGCGCGTTCTCGAAGAGCGAATTCGTCCACGGCACGAGATACGGATTGTAGGGATAGGTTGAGGCATAAACCGTCGAGCAACCGGTCGAGTTGACGATGCCGATGTTTTCCTTGCCATAAACAAAACCCGTCGCCGCGAGCATCATGCGCAATGCTGTGCCTTCGCCACAGCCCATGCACGAGCCCGCGCCGCCGACATACAGCAACGACCGCTCGGCCAGCATCATGTCCGTGAGCAGTTTCTCGTTGATGAACTTCTTGGGTGTCTCGGGCATCTTCGTGTAGAAATTCCACGTGCGCTGATACCGCTTCAACGTGCGGTCGTCCTTCTTGAGCATCGCGAGCGCGCCGTGATCGCCGCAGGCGTCCACGCATTCGGCGCAGCCTTTGCACTTGGTCGGGTCAATGAAAATGCCGAAGTAACCTGGCTCGTCGCCCTTCTTCTCATAGACGTTCCAGAACTTGGTCGTCTTGCCGAATTGCTTGCGATAATGCTCGCGCTCGGCTTCATCGGGGATTTTGGCGAGTTCCTCATCCAGCTTTGACTTGGGGACGACCTTGCCGAGGATGGCGGTGTCCGGGCACTCGATGACGCACGCCATGCAGGCGACGCAATTCTCGCTGTTGAGCAGCGGGATCTCCGGCGCGATGTAGGAAAAGTCGCGCAGGATGCCCGTGCCGGCGGGAATGAACGAGCGCAACGTGCCGATGTCGGCGGGCAGGCCGAGTTCGGCGGTGCCGTCGTTGTACGCGCCAACGATGCGGTTGTTGAAATCGGCGACGTTGAGGACGTCGTCGGTGATGGGGACCTGGTTGACGCGGTTGGTGTCGGCGGGGGCTGGGGCGGTGAGGGTTTCGCTCATAAAATATTTCTGTGATTACTAGAATTAGCTGCGTTGCATCTCCTCTATCGCAAAGCTCAAATCGCGATGAACATTTTTGGAAGTTTCGGACGAGGCTTGTTGTTGGAGCAGATCAGCCAAATCTGTCCGCTTGAACTGTCCACAACGGGACGCTGCAAACGAACGCACTTGATCAGAGGAATCCTGCAATGCTTGCTTCAATAATTCTGTCAAATACGGCTCGGGAACAGTATTGGTGAACTGAGATTGAACCGCACGAAGTCTTATGGCTGCCTTTGGATCGCACGCGAGCATTCTGAATCGATTCAACGCATCGTCGAAATAATGGGACAGAATCACCAAGTAGTTTCCCGCGGTTTCCCAAACAGTCTTGTGGCAGTTTCGGAATGCCCCTTCTAGCTGATCGAGTGCGTCGGCTTGAAGCATCCTTGTTTGAACAACCGGATAAATCGCTTCTACCAATGCCGAATACGCTTCCAATGCTTCCGGACTCTTCGTGTGCCGCTTCGCGTTGTCCTTTTCTCTCTCGATAGGTTCGAGAAGGAAAATGCTCGGCTTAGCTTTGTCGCGGAGTGTCGGCATCGGAGTTGATTCAGTAATTACTTCGCAAACACCACTTCCTCTTCCGCCTTTGCCTTCGGTTGCGCCGGCGCGGAGATGATGCTCCACGGGATTTCCATCACGCTCTTCAAACCTTCGCGCACGCACTTCAGGTTTTCCTGCACTACGTGTTCGCCGCGCTTGCCGAAATACTTGCGGATGTATTTCTCGACCGACTCCAGCACGTGTTCATCGCTCATGCCGGAGCGCGACGCAAAGGGTGTCACCCGGATGAAGATGCCGACGAGGCAGACGCCTTGCATGCGTTGCTGAAGGTCGGGGTCAGTCGCGATCTCTTTCGCGATTTTCACAGTATCGAGGTAGAAAACTTTGAGCCGTTTGTTGCGGATGAGCTTCTGGCCGTAGGCGGGGATGTGATCCCACACGCGTTGCGGATCGGTCTCCGGACTTTGAATGAAAATGCTGCCTTCGTCAGCGATGCCTTCGAGCGGATTGCCGAGGTTGAAGGCGTTCACGTCGTTGAGCGGGATGAACTCCACGTGCGCCAGTTCGCTGTGCGTGCGGATGTGTTTCTCCGCGACGGTCAGGTAATAGGTCGTGGGCAGCCCTTTTTTCTCCGAGCCGTATTTCGGATACGCTTGCACGTAGATGTTGAACAACTCGCCCACGAACGATGCGATGAGTTTGTTGGTCGTGACCGAGCCAAAGCCGCCGACGGAATGGCCGCGCATGGAGAAGGCGCCCTGCGGACGGAGGTCCGGGTCGGCACTTTCAGCCAAGGTCAGCGCGTGTTTGATCCCGACGACCGAGAATTCCTTGGGATGCGCCGCCATCATGTTTTGCACCATCGAGATGAAATGTCCGCCGGTGACGTCGCGGGAGCCAAGGCCGGCGGAGACCGCGTAAATCTTAGGGATGCGGGTGATTTTGGCGTAACTGAGGTCGCCACTTGAACCGTAACTGAGTCCCGTAAGCGCGTCGGCGAAACTGGCTTTGATGCCCTGCACCAGTGGATTTGATTGCGCGAGTGGGTTGTCCATGCGTTCGACGACGGTCATGGCTTTGACGTTCTTGAGCACGTCTACCAGTTGCGTGGCCGGAAACGGCGCGAAGCAAGTGACATGAACCACGCCGACCTTGAGGTCCATTTCCTCGCGCATGTAGTCGGCAGCGGCTTGAGCGGTTTCCATCATGCCGCCCATGCCGACGAGCGCGTATTCCGCGTCGTCCATGCGATAAAAATCCACCATGCGATAGCGCCGACCGGTCTTGGCGTAATACTCGTCCATCGCCTCCTGCACGGCGGCGGGAACCTTGTCGTAGAAATGGCGCTGGGCGATCTTGCCCTTCATGTAGGAATCCTGGTTTTGCACCACGCCGGTCATGATGGGATTCATCGGATCGAACAGGCAGCGGAGTTTCTGATTCGGGTCGCCGACGTATTCCTTCAGGAATTCCAACTCGGGCAATTTGATATTCTCGATTGTATGCGTCGTGAGAAAACCATCCTGCACGTTCATGAACGGCGTCTCGCACGCCTCGGCCGCGCGGCGAGAGATGAGCGCGAGGTCACAAGCTTCCTGCGCGTTGCGGCCAAACAAGATTCCCCAGCCGCAGTCGGACACGCTCATCACGTCGTCGTGGCCGCAATGGACGTTGAGCGAGTGCGAAGTCAGAGCGCGCGCGCCGATGTGAAACACCACGGGCAAGCGCTTGCCGGAGATCGTGTAAAGCACTTCCTTCATCAACACCAGCCCCTGACCTGAAGTGAAGTTGGTCACGCGCCCGCCCGCGAGCGCGAAACCTTCGCACGTTGTCGCCGCGGAGTGTTCGGACTCCGGTTGCACGAAAGTGAGCGTGTCGCCCCAAAGATTTTTTTTGCCGTTGGAAACTTCGGTTTCGTAACCTGTGCCCATCGTGGTCGAGGACGTAATGGGATAGGCGCATGCACCATGAGTGATATTGGTCTCGACCCAGACGACGCCACCAGCGCCGTCAGAAGTTGCGGGGATTCCAGGGTAGGGGTGTGGCTTGGCTTCGTTGCTCATAAACAAATTGAGCGAGCTACGATGCCCTTCACGCCGGCCAGAACCGAATGGTCGGCGCGATGGAGCCGCGCCCGCCGTTGTGCTTGTTGGCGACAGAATTTAGGGTCGGTCCGCAGCTGAGGCAAGGGATTATCTCTGAAATTCAGGCGTCGGTGAACCGATCACTACGGCTTCTGTTTCCACGACGCGATACCCGCGCCTACCGGGCGATCAATGCAGCAATTCGCGCACGCGGGCGGGTTCGTTGGTCGGCGGCTGGCAGGCGGTGCCGGTGCACAGGTAAACCGTCGGCCCGTCCTTGGTGGGCAGGGTTTTCGCAAAAGGTTCAACTGATCCAGCATTGCCGAGCACGACCTTGTTGGGCTGATAGACCGAATGGGCAGCGCGCAACAGTTCGCGAGACTTGGCAGAAGCTAGGTCGCCAACGATCACAGCGCGTCGTGGCTCTTGGAGGGCGAAATCGAGAGAGTGCAACAAGAACGGAACAGCCTGTGGCGTGCGCTCCAACTTGGCATTGGCCCAACGCAGCGTGGCTTCCGCGGGTTTGCGGAAATCCGCTCGGTCCGTGATGGCCGCGAGTTTCAGCAACGAAAGCGTGGCGACGGAATTGCCGGAGGGTTCAGCGCCGTCGTAATCATCCTTCACCCGCAGAATCAGATCGCTGGCCGAAGCCGCTGCCTGCCAGAAACCGCCGTTCTGGGTGTCGTAGAACTTCACGATCATTGCTTCGGCCAAAGCGATGGCGAAGTCGAGGTGTTTCGGGTCGAGCGTAGCTTGGTAGAGTTCGATAACTCCGAAAAGCAGGAACGCGTAGCCTTCTAGCAATTCAACCCGGTCGCACTCACCGGCGCGCCAGCGGTGCGAGAGCGTTTTGGTTTTCGCGTCCCAAAGTTTCGAGCGGATGAACCCGACATTCGTTTCCGCCGCGGCCAGATACTTTTTCTCGTTCAATACCACTCCCGCGCGCGCAATCGCGCCGAGCATAAGGCCGTTCCACGAGGCGAGAATCTTATCGTCGAGATGCGGGCGGACACGCTTTGCTTGTACGGACACCATTTTGCTCCGCGCTGAATCGAGAAGCGTCTGATCACGGGAGTTCGCAGGCAGTGGCTGCACTATGCTCAAGACGTTCTGCCCGGACAAGGGCGTCGGATGGCTGTGGTCCACGAAGTTACCCTGCTTGGTGATGCCAAAGTAACGCACGGCCACATTAAATTCCTCGGGCGACAGCAGCTTCGCCAGTTCATCATGTGTCCAGCAGTAAAACTTCCCTTCGTGGCCTTCGCTGTCGGCGTCTTCGGCGGAGTAGAACCCACCTCCTGGATGCGTCATGTCGCGCAGGACGTAATCAAGTATGTCGCGCACTACGGCCGCGTGCTTTTCGTCACCGCTCACCAGAAAAGCGTCGAGATAGAGTTGTGTGAGCTGCGCATTGTCGTAGAGCATCTTTTCGAAGTGCGGGACGAGCCACTCGGCATCCACAGAATAGCGTGCGAAGCCGCCACCGAGTTGATCATGAATACCGCCCGCCGCCATGCGGTCGCACGTGTGCAGTACCATGCGGGTGGCTTCGTCGTCATGAAAGCGCTTCGCACTGCGCAACAGCAGCGAAGGTATGCTGGGTTGCGGAAACTTCGGCGCGCCGCCAAAGCCGCCATGGCGCGGGTCGTAGCCGTCCTTGAACAACTGCGCCGCATTTTGCAGCAGCTTTGCGGTAAGCACGAGGTTCGAACCCGCGGCGTTGGCGGTGGCAACTTCCATGCGGGCGTGAATCTCATCGGCGGAGGCGATGACTTCACCATGCCGTTCGCGCCAGACGGCGGCGATTTGTTCCAACACGGAGAGGAAACTGCCGCGCCCATAGCGATTGTCCGGCGGGAAATAGGTGCCACCGAAAAAGGGTTTGCGGTCGGACGTGAGAAACACATTGAGCGGCCAGCCCCCGCCGCCGGTGGTGGCTTGCACGAATGTCATGTAAATCTTGTCCACGTCCGGGCGCTCTTCGCGGTCCACCTTGATGCTGACAAAATGTTCGTTGAGATACGCCCCGATCTTCTCGTCCTCAAACGATTCGCGTTCCATCACATGACACCAATGGCAGGTGGAGTAGCCGATGCTCAGAAAGATGGGTTTGTTCTCGCGCCGCGCTTTGGCGAAGGCTTCCTCACCCCACGCAAACCAGTCCACGGGATTGTGCGCGTGTTGGAGCAGATAGGGCGACTTCTCCCGCGCGAGGCGGTTCGTATGCTTATGAGAGGCGGCTTCCGAATTCACGCTGATTCCTGGATTGACGGCCGTTTGGCGACAGGCACTCAGGGCTAACATGCAGAAAAGAAGTCCCGTCGAGACCGGCCTCATGCGGCACCTTAGACCGGGAGAGGAAAAAAGCAAAACTACAAATGTTGCACTGCCTGACTGACGGCCAAATCAGGGATAAACCGCGCGATAAAAGCGCTGGGGGAAGAATGGTGCGTTTGTATCGGTGAACCAGAACGTCCCAGACAAATCGCCAGTGGCCGTGCCAACGTTCGACCATTGAATTGAGGCGCCTAGGTTTGCTGCAGCTTGGATGCTGTAAATCACATTCGACAGGCCTGCGCCTTGGATTTGCATCATGCTACCGGGTGTTGAGGTGATGCTCGTTAACCTCTGAGGTGAGTCCAATCGGGTCAGGACCACATCGTTGCCATCCCCGCCGGTGTAACTAATCTGAAAGAGTGCGCCGCTGGCGGTGAATACCGCTCCATCTGGTAAGTTCTGGAACATGCCTTGGACTGCATCACTGCCGTCATTGGCAATGATGACAAACTTCGTTCCTGCAGTCGCGGGAAACCCGAGTAAAACCCGGAATCGGCAGCTTATCAGATTAACAGTTCCAAAGACATTAAGTTGGTCGTAGCCGACACCGGGGATCGCGCCATTTAATTCCACCCGGAATTCTGCCGACTGGATGATCGTCACGTTGCTGCACGTCAAAATCCCAGTGACACCGCCGAAAATGTCCCCGGGCGAAAGTGTGCTGATTGAGTTGTCGATGGTGATGTCGCCAACCGTGCCCGCGCCTCCCAGCCGGCCGTGCTCTGGGATAAGAATTGCTGACTGACGTTGCGAGCCGTTGACCAACAGGTTGCCGTTTCTGACAACAGTAGCGCCTTGGTAGGTATTGTTTGAACTCAGTATCAGCGTGTAACCGCCAAGTTTGGTAAATCCGTTGCTGCCGGTAACAATTGAGTTGATACTGAGTCCAACCGAACTCTCGACATTCATGCTGGCGTTGGTGCCAATCAGTTCAATTGGCCCCGAATTCGTTGCAAAGCCTGATCCTTGGAAATTCGAAGCGGCAAGCGTGCCGGAGAGTTTTAGTGGCTCTGCGACCGTCAGTCCGGTTGTCATCTGAAGCTGTCCGTTTTGTAAGATGGTTGTGCCGGCGGCAGTGGTACCCAACGCGCTGGCATTTGAGATTCGAACAGTCCCTTGCTGAACTTCTACCGGGCCGGTAAAGGAATTGCTGGAGAATAAGAACAAACTACCGCCTCCAGTCTTGGTGATTCCGCCGCTGCCGACGATTTGGGCCGAGACGCTATGGGTGTTGCCAGCAAAGGTAAGATTGCCGCCCGTGGTATCAATCACCGTACCCGAACTAGCAGTGCCCAACCTTAGGGAAGCCAAGAGGTCGGTAAAGAACGTTTGTGAACCACTCAATACGATTGAAAATTCAATCCTATTTTCACCTGCGAAGGAATTGCTCAGGATGATACCCCCAGTAAGCGTTACCTCCGATCCCCGCAAGACGTATCCCCCCCAGTCGAACCGAATACCGCTGAACGATGTGCCTGGCGGAAAGTCATTCGTGTTTGAAAGCCACTTGTCAGTGTATGAAAAAAGCAAGTCATCGCCCGCGACGGGCGCGACATCGCTCACCCAATTTGCCGGCGTAGACCAAAAACCATTTGACCCACCACCATCCCAAGTGCGCGTCGCGGCGTGCGCAGCCGGGATGAGCAAACAGACAATTGGCATCAGAATGAAAAACCACCGATCGCGGTCCAGCGAGTTCAGATAAGTGTGATTGGTTTTCATGAACGCACCTTGGGATTTACCTATACCGATTGGACCGACTGGTCCAGGCTGCGTCACGGACATTTTTGCATCGTCACCACGCGGGGCAATGCCTAGGCTTGCGCCCGTGCTGACCGACAAAGCCTGGCGATCCGAGGCCATCCTCCGACTCTTCCTGAGCGTGGTGGTTTGCGGCTTCCTCGGGGCAGTGGCCATTTCAGCGGTCAAGGCGGCGCGGTTCGACCTCGGGGACAAGCGGGTGCCGTTTATCCTGCTGGCCAGTGGTGCGACGCTTTTTGCCGGCGGGGCGCTTGCGGTATTGCGCCGGCCATGGGAGCTGGCGCGGTTCACCCGCAGTTTTGCGACGTTGCTAATCTGCCTGTACGTCGGGATGACGTTGGGCTGGTTTGCGATCGGCCTCACTGCGAAATTCGCCGGCGGCAATGACGTCCTGCTTATGGCCATCCGCACGCTGAGTTTTCAGGGAGCAACGTTGATTCTGATCCATCGGATGCTGAGCGATCATGGCACGAACTGGACGCAAGGATTTGGCTTGAATCACAGTATCGGCATGGCGGCGCTGTACGGCTTCCTGGTGGCGGCTACTTTCCTGCCGATCGGCTGGCTGGCTCAAGAAGGCTCGTTCAAAGTCCTTGGCTTGTTCAACCAGAAGCCAGAGATCCAACCGGCCGTGCAATTGTTGAAGGACACCGTCACTTGGTATGACCGGGCCGTGTTGGGCCTGGTCGTGATGGTTCTCGCCCCGCTGGCGGAAGAGACGCTCTTCCGTGGGATTCTTTATCCGGCCATCAAATCCGCCGGCCATCCCAAACTGGCGCTGTGGTTGACGTCGCTGGCGTTTGCCGTCATCCACTTTCATGCGCCGGCTTTTCTCTCGTTGCTGCTGCTGGCGCTGTTACTCACCTGGCTATACGAGTACACGCAAAACCTCCTCGCGCCGATCGTGGCACACGCTTGCTTCAATGCGTTCAATTTCATTTCCGGCATTTACGGGGAGCAACTCGGCGAAGCCGTCCGCCAGCTCCTTAATCCTGCCTGACCGATCGTGAACGAGTTCGAACTCATCCGCCGGCTCACTCAATCGCTGCCGACCAATGAAAGTGTCGTCACCGGCGCCGGCGATGATTGCGCCGTGCTGGAAATCGGCGCCGCCGACCGGCAGCTGTTGTTCAAGACGGACGCCGTGGTCGAAGGAATCCATTTCACGCCCGACACGCCGCCCGAGAAGATCGGCCGCAAAGCGCTGGCCCGTTGCCTGAGCGACATCGCGGCGATGGCGGGCACGCCGACCGCCGCACTGGTGACGCTGGGCTTGCCGAAGCAATTTGAGGTGGACCGGATTGAGAAGATTTACAAGGGCCTAAACGAACTGGCCCGGCAGCACGCAGTAGCGGTGGTGGGCGGCGAAACGACCAGCAGCCCGGAACGAATGTGGATTTCCATCGCGTTGATCGGAAGTGTTACGCGCGGGAAGGCGTTACTCCGTTCAGGCGCCCAAGCGGGCGACGCCATCTTTGTGACCGGCGAACTCGGAGGGTCGCTCGGGGGCAGGCATCTGGATTTTGAACCGCGACTCGCGGAAGCGCGCTGGCTGGCGGAACAATTCCCGGTTCACGCCATGATGGATTTAAGCGACGGATTGGCGGGCGACTTGCGCCATATTCTCAAAGCTAGTGGCGTGGGCGCAGAACTGCTGAAGCGCGCTGTGCCCGTGAGCCGCGAGGCGAAGCTCAAGGCGAAAACCGGCGACGCCGCCAAACCGGCGTTCGTCGCCGCCCTCACCGATGGCGAGGATTTTGAGCTGCTCTTCACGTTGGCGGCAAAGCAGGCGGTGCCGCTGGCCGACGCGTGGAGGCAGAAATTTCCCGAACTGAAACTGAGTTGTATTGGTAAGATCATTGCGGGTGAGGGCATCAAGCTGCGCGATGAGACTGGCGTCCGGCAGTTGACTGCACATGGCTACGTTCATTTCTCATAGCCCGGCGGAAACCGAATCACTCGGCGAGCAGTGGGGCCGCTCAGCGCCCCTCGGCCGGGTGTTTGCGTTGTCCGGTGATCTGGGTGCAGGCAAGACGCAACTCGTGCGCGGCATCGCCCGCGGGCTGGGCGTGGCGTCGCGGGTTCATTCGCCCACGTTCACACTGGTGAACGAATACACCGGCGGCCGGTTGCCGATGTTCCATCTCGATCTTTACCGGTTGGAAACCCCGGAACAAATTCACGGCGCCGGGCTGGAGGATTTTCTTGAACCTGCCGGCGTGGCCGTCATTGAGTGGGCGGAGCGGCTGACGAACGAGGACTTGGGAATGGTAAACGTGTTCCGGGTGCGGATTGAAACCCTCGGCGAAACCGAGCGGCGGATTACCTATGAAGATGCTGGCGCTTGAATTCAGTTCCGCGCTTCGCAGCGTCGCCGTGGTCAGCTTTGCGCCCGGAGGTCAGACGCTGGCTCGCAGCGAGGTGGTGGACGCTTCGCCGGCGAACACCATGAAGCCGTTTGAGCTGATCGAACAGGCGCTGCGCGAGACCGGACTCGAACGCGAGGCCATTGAGTGCATCGCGGTCGGCATCGGGCCAGGTTCATACACCGGCATTCGGGCGGCCATTGCGCTGGCGCAAGGCTGGCAACTCGCCAAAGAAGTAAAACTGCTCGGCATCAGCAGTGTCGAATGCATTGCCACGCAAGCGTGGGCGGAAGGCATTACCGGAAGATTATCGGTGGTGCTTGACGCACAGCGGGGGGAATTCTACCTGGCCGGATACGAAACCAGCAGCGGGAGTTTGACTGAAGTTGCGCCGCTCCGCCTGGCCTCCCGGACGGAAGCGGAAGCCCGGGCGCGGGCTGGCGATGTGTTATTAGGACCAGATGCACCCGCACTGGCTCAGAATGGTGAGAAAATTTTTCCGAGCGCTTTGATGCTGGCAGGGCTGGCCCGCGGGCGAACTGACTTCATCGCCGGCAGCGACCTTGCGCCGATTTATCTGCGGGAGGCGAACTTTGTCAAAGCACCTCCGCCGCGAGTGGTTTGACGGAGTCGGCTGCGACCTTACGGGTTCGTGGCCGGGCCGCGTTTCTCCGCGGCCAGCCGGTTGCGCTCCCGCCAGAATTCAATGATCGCGGGCAGAATCGACAGGAAAATGATCGCGAGGACGACGAGCGAGAAGTTTTTCCGGACGATTTCGAGGTTGCCGAAAAAGTAGCCGGCCGGAAGCAGCAGCCCGATCCAGAGCAAACCACCGGTCACATTGAACATCATAAAACGCCCGTAGGTCATCTTGCCGACACCAGCGACGAATGGAGCAAACGTGCGCACAATCGGCACGAAGCGGGCGATGATGATGGTCTTGCCGCCGTAGCGCTCGTAGAAGTTGTGGGTGCGCTTCAGATATTCCGGCTTGATGAGGCGCGGGAATTTTTTCTGGATTTTTTCGCCGAGGAAATAGCCGATCCAGTAATTTACGGTGTCACCCAAAACGGCCGCCACACTCAACACCACCAGCACGATCCAGAAGTTCAGGCCGCCTTCGCGGGCCGTAAGTGCACCGACTGCGAACAAGAGCGAATCCCCCGGCAAAAAGGGCGTGATCACGAGGCCGGTTTCGCAGAAGACGATCAGGAACAGAATCACGTAGAGCCACGGACCGAACTGGGCCACGAGACCATCCAGGTGCTGGTCCAGGTGCAATACAAATTCAATCGCGTGCTTCAAGTATTCCATGATGGGCCGGGGTTATAGCGGAACACTCTGGCTGGAGCAACGTCCAACCGTCTGTTTGCGCCGAAGCCGCAATTTTAAGGGTGCGCGCTACAGCGGCGCGCGCAGCCGGAAATAACGACCGGGCTTGTTGGTTGCCCCGCCGACATCCAGATATGTGGCGCTAACTACGCCAGTGCCGCCGACGTAAATGGGCGGGCTGCGATCCACGAAATTATTGGTCACGCTGCCCTGCGGGGTGCTGTTGGCGTACTCGAGGATGTTGGTGGTGCCGCCCAACGTGGAAAAGTTGAACAACAGATTATTGCCCTGTTTCGTGACGGATTTCACGGACAAAGCCAGCGACAACGGGTCGAGCCGGAAGAGTTCACCACCGTACACCGGGTGCGTGGCGTGAAACAACAGGGCGTTGTCATAAACACTCAAGAGCGTCGGAATGGAATCCAGGACGCCGGGGCTCAGATCCACCACCTGTTGCACGGACGTGCCGTCATAGCGCCAGAGTTCGTAGCCGGTGACGCCATCGTCACTGGTCATGTAGATGCAGTCGCCGACCGAACGGGCGTAAAGGCCTCCCGCACCGGCAAAGCTGGTGATGCGCGAGGTGTTGGTCCCGTCATCGCGCCACAGCTGCGTGCCGTTCACGCCGTCCGTCGCGGTGAAGTAAACGCCATCGTGATGCGCCGTCCAGAAGATCGGCATCGCATTCGTGGCATACACGTTGATCTGCGCGAGCTTGGCGAAATTTGTGCCGTCATAAACGAACGGTTCGTAGTCAGTGCCGTTGGTGGCGCCGCCGAGATACAGGCGATCATTGTGGGGCATGAGGCTGTAGTAGGGGCCGGGAACAAATGTGCCCACGCGGGAAGCATTGGTGCCGTCAAATTTCCACAAGCCGTAACCCGTGCCGTCCGTCGCGTAGAAATAAAGCTGGTTGCGAAATGCCACCAGGGAGAGGGGGTTGGCGCTGCCGCTGCCGGGGTTGATATTGGTGACGCGGACAATGTTCGTGCCGTTGCAACGCCAGATTTCGTCCCCATTGGCCGTGTCCTCGCCGCTGAAGTAGAACACATCCCCCAGCACGGTGAACTGGCTGAAGTAGCCCGGGTTCGCGGAGCCCAACGAAGTGAAAGTATTCGTGCCATCATACTTCAACATCGAGTCACCGCCGCCGCCGTTGGAATGATCGAAATACATGTTCCCCTTGAACTCGCAGAAGCCGTAGCGCGGATAGCGATTCGTGCTGACGATCGTGACGTTCGTGCCGGTGAGCCGGTAGAAGTACTGCGCCGCGCCGTTGGACGAGCCGGCCGAGAAGTAATAGGAGCCTTTGAAAATGCCCGCACCATTGGGAAGCGAACCATCGGTGCCCGAGTTGATGTTGAAGAACTGCGCGACGTTCGTGCCATCGTAAGTGCGCCAGAGTTCCCGGCCAGACGCGGCATCCGTGGCGGCAAAATACAACGCGTCGTTGTAAGCGATAAAGCCGGCGGGGCTGGCGTTGGCACTGCCGGGATTGATGTCGGCGACACGGGAAATGGTGGTGCCGTCATGGCGCCAGAGTTCGGTGCCGGTTGAGCCGTCCGTGGCGCTGAAGAACAACAGATTGTTGAAGACCGCGAGATTGGCCGGGCTCGAACTGCCAGCGCCTACAGCGATCTGCGAAACCCGGCTGGGCGGGCTGAAGCCGTCGTAGCGCCAGAGCTCCACCCCATTGGTGCCATCATTGGCGGCGAAGAAGAGCGCGCCATTGTATTCCGTGAAGTTCGCCGGGCTGGACCCCGTCGTTCCACTGCGAATATCTGCCACTGGAAAGAAATTGAATCCGTCGGTTGCCCACAACTCGGCGCCACGGGTGGAATCAGTCGCTTGAAAGTACAGCAAACCATTGAACTCGTAGAAGCCGGAAGGGTTGGAGCTGGTGCCGCCCGGATAGATATCCACGATGCTAAAGCCAAAGCTGTCGAGAATCCACAACTCAACGCCATAGGTCGTGTTGCTGGCCGAGAAGAAAAGTGCGCCGTCGTAAACCTTCAGATTTGCGGGATTGGAGTTGCGCGCGCCGGAATTCAGATCGCCCTCCTGAGTGGCGAAGACGCCATCAAACGACCAGAGTTCCGTCCCACTGATGCCATCGTTGGCTGCAAAATATAACGCGCCTGCGTACTCGGTCATCGGGCCAATGGAGGAACTGGCCGCGCCGCCATTGATGTCGGTGACAAATGAGACGGAGTTGCCATCGTAGCGCCACAATTCCAGGCCGTTGGTGCCGTCCAGCGCGCGAAAATAGAGTGTGCCAAAGATCTCGCCATAGTTCGCCGGAAAGGAGCTGGCGCTGCCATAGGCGATGTCGCTGACGCGGGTGACATTCGTGCCATCCGTCTGCCACAACTCACTGCCGAACAAATCGTCATTGGCCGTAAAGTGCAGCAACCCGTTATACACTCTCATGCCGCTGGGGCTGGCATTGTGCGGGGCCGTGTTTAAGTCAGCTACGAGGCTCACGTGCTCGCGGACGCCCGCCGCCATGCCCGGGAGAGTGATGGCAAACAATAAAACGGCGGCAAGTTGTACAGGTGGACAGCAACGGTGAATGACCTTGGTCAACATGAAGAATCCCTTTGTTCGGTAGCGGCGGGATTCAACCCGAAGCGGGCGACCGCGTCAAGCCAAGGCGCGTAAGCGATGGTGGCGGAGGCTGGCTTCCGGTCGGTTGTTGTTACCGGCCCGATTGGACAAAAAACGCGGCGTCCTTCCGGCCGCCGCGCGGACCAGATCAAGAAGGATTGCCAGCGTTGGCGCGGGTGGCGCCAGCGGCAGGCAATGGCTGGGGCGAAGCTTCGGCCACCTGACTGTTGGTGGCGGGCTCCGCTGGGGAGAGGATTTGTTTGTCAGGGCTGAAAACGTAGGTGGCCATGGCGAGCGCGGTGCGGGCATCGGCCCGCCATTGGTTGCTGCTGAGATACCAGCCCAGGCGCGATTGGTCGTCGGGCAATCGGGCAGCATTGGGCACTAATTGATCGAGCGTGATGCCCGCGCCCACGGCAACGGTCAGGAGGAACGCGCCAGCAATCCAGCGGCCATGTTGATTGATCTTCTTTCGCAGGTTCGAAATCGTTTTCATATTCAGTGCTTTCAGTTTGGTGCGCGGGTGGCGCATGGTAGAAATACCCGTGCCCGAGCGGTTTGTTTCAACTTATTTTCATGCGTCACTTCCTAAGCGACACGCCCGGGGTTTTTTGTCTAAGATCTTTTGCCGATGACCGCCCCAGCCAACCTGCCGTACAAAGTCGCGACGCTGCTGTATTGCTTCAATGCAGCGGATGAAATCCTGCTGCTAGAACGTACGCAGGAACCGAATCGCGGTTTCTGGAGTCCGTGCGGAGGTAAACTAAAGACCCATCTCGGCGAATCGCCGTACGCCTGTGCCGCCCGTGAGGCGGGTGAGGAACTTGGGTTGAGTTTCACGTTCGCGGATTTTCACCTGACCGGGATGGTGAGCGAACATGGTTTTCAAGGCCAGGCGCACTGGCTGATGTTCTTGTTTGAACTGAAGCCTAGGCTGAAGGAACTGCCACCGCAGATGAGCGAGGGGCGGTTTCAGTTTTTTCAGCGCGGGGAAGTGGAACAGCTCCGCATTCCGCAAACGGACCGCGAGCGCATCTGGCCGTGGTTCTGGCAGCATCGAGGTGGCTTCTTCGCCGCTCATTGTCACTGCCACGCAAATGGACGCAACGATTGGACACTGGAAGAGTCTCTGCCGGTTCACGTGGGCCGGTGACCCGGGAATCCCCCGGGCGCCAAATGCCCAATCGTCGGTTCGTCTCACATTTTTGGCGGATGGCAATCAGGTTGGGCCGGTTTGCGTAATCCAGACTCGGCAACTGAACCGATGTGTGAGAAGGTATCGGCTGTCAGCAAAGTCAGCCGATTACGTGGCCTTCGACTTGCTTGATTTTTGCGACTTATGTTCTTGGCCGCCGTTCGCCAGATAATCATTTCAGCTGTCTGTTTGCCCCTGATCGTCAGCGGCGCGTCTGCGGGCGTGTTGCCGGTCTGGCAACTGGGAAAAGACGATGATCCTTTCGCATCCGGTTACAATGGCCCGGGCGAATTCAACTCGGAGAACTATATCAACGATCCCCGCCCCGGTCGCGTGACCCGGGTCCCCGGCGATCCGCTCTACAACGCAGGCAACAATCCGACGCGGGACGACGATTATTATTTTGCCGGCACGTATCCGATTGGGTTTAACAACCTGACCACGAATCTGCCCGTCGCGTTGAATGAGGCGACGAACGGTTTTGAGCGGGCGCTGACCGATGGTGATCGGACGAATCGAATTCATTTTTTCCTGAACGCCAGCCAGACGAACGCGCTGTGCCGTCTGCGGCTGAGCATGGAGCTGGTGTGGGGCGGCGTTTGGCTCGCGCTTTCCAATCAGAGCGGGCTAGGCTTCGGTCAGCACAATATCGAGGTGCGCTACAAGGGCGCCGGCCAGTCGGTTTTGCTGCTCCAACGGACGATTGACCGGGACACGCGGTTGATTGTGGACTTTCCCGCCACGAACGTTCTTGCCGGTGCCGGACCGAACACGATTGAAATCGTGCGCACCGGGCCGATCACGCCCAACATTGGCTATTGGGTACAGTTCGATTATGTCGCCCTCGAAGCTGACACCAACGCCCTTGCCGATGCCGATAGCGACGGCTTGCCGCGCTGGTGGGAGGAAGAGGCGCAATTGAGCGACGCCAATGGCGCCGACGCCGTTAGTGATCAGGATGGTGATGGCCGAAGCGCCTTGCAGGAATACAGTGGGGGCGCGAACTCGACGGATCCCAATCTCGCCGACAGCGATGGAGACGGATTAAGTGATGGCGCGGAATTCGCCCTGGGAACAAACCCGAACAAATCTGACACGGACGGCGATTCACTCACGGACGCTGAGGAAGTGAACGGCGTGCCCGCGTCGAATCCGCTGCTGGCCGATTCCGACGGTGATGGCGCCAACGACGCGCTGGAACGCCGCGTTGGCTCGAACCCGGCGAGTGGAAGCAGCACCCCGACGATCTTTCGTGGAGGCATCGGGATTCATTTCGTTTCCGAAGCAGACCGGAACGGCACGCTGGACACCAACGAAGTGGCTGGAATCGTGCCGCAAATTCGCTGGAACGACACGTTGCCAGTGCCTTCCTGGAACTTCCCAGCCGGCAACAAGACGCTCATTCAAAGTCCCATCACTAATCAAATCGTCCGCAGTGACGGGCTCGCGTTGACGAATCTCACATTCAGTTGGACTGGCGACGCGAGCGAAGCGAGCTTCAACAAGGGAAGCAGCGACCGCAAATTGATGAACGGACTGCTGCGCGCCTACGCGTCGACGCCGGCCGTGGTCACCGTCGGGAACATCCCGTTCTCGAACTACGACCTCTACGTGCATGTCGGCGGCAGCTATGACGGGCAGCGCGGGCGCTTGCGTCTGGGTGCGGACGCCAGCACGGACCGTTTCTTTGAGTCCATGTCCACGGCGCCGCAGTCGGAATTCGTCGAGATCAAACCCGGGCTTGCAAACTTTCAGAACGGCAATTTCGTCCGTTACCCCAACCAGACGAACTCAAGTTTTACGCTGACTTTGACGAATCTGGATGGATGGACGATCGGCATCCACGCGGTGCAAATCGTGGACACCGCACTGGATTCCGACAGCTCCGGAATTCCAGATTGGTGGGAAACCAAATGCAAACTTCAACCTGCTTCGGCCGCGCTGGCCACTGCGGATACCGATGGCGATGGCCTGACCAATTTGCAGGAATACCAACGCGGCAGTGATCCACGCAAGGCTGACACTGATGGGGATGGATTGGCAGATGGCGGGGAGTCCGCCACCAACGCGATTTCAGCAGATAGCGATGGCGACGGTTTGTCTGACAGGGCGGAACTCACGGCGGCCATTCCCTCAAATCCCAATCTTGCTGACACCGATGGCGACGGTATCAATGACTTCGACGAAATCGCACGGGGTACCGATGCCACATACAATCCCTCCAACAACGTCGCATTCCAAGGTTGGGTGCCCGTATTCAAGAGCTCGCCGTCGCGCTGGGAATGGACCATTGAGAACGTGCAATTCGTCTGGGATCACGGGGCCGGCGGCCTTGCGCCCAACATCTGGAATGAAGACTTCATCGTGGATTTTGCCGTGAGGAATCCCGCCAGCAGCGACTGGCGTACATTAGGCATGGGGTTGCGGCACTACCGCGGCTCGCTTACTTACCTCTTTCACTCGGAACGGACAGGTGGTTTTAGTTATCCGAATCAGCCGGCGAGTTCGATCTGGGAATCCGACTATGGTAACCCGCCCGCGGACCTCAAAGCCAAGCTTGGATTCAGCGGCTACGGACCGGCAGACGTGTCGTCACGACTCAAGTTCCGGATGTTTGCCCAGCGCGGCGCATCAAGCAGTTCATGGGTGGTCAGCTTCTCGATCACGAATCAGACCAGCAACACCCTGGTTTTCATGAAGTCGTTCACGAACTGCACCGCCGCCTCCACAGTGCTCGACAACGGCACGGCGCTCTGGGAGAGCTACGAAGATGTCGTGGGCATGGCCAGCATGAACGTGCACGACGGCGTGCGACTCTTTATTTCCACAAACGGACTGGAGAACCTGCCGGCATTTGCCAGCGCCCGCGACACGGACAACGATGGCATGCCCGATGTCTGGGAGGTCACAAATCTGTTCAACCCGAATTCTCCCGCTGACGCCACGCAAGACGCCGATAGTGACAGCCTGAACAATCGCGATGAATTTGTGCTGGGCACGAACCCGCGTGCCGCGGACACCGACGGCGACGGTATCAGCGATTCCGTGGAGCGCACCTACCTCTCGAATCCATTGCTTGCCTCCAGTAAACCAGATTTCGCCGGCGCGACCTGGCCCACTGGGGAAGATCTTGATGGCAACGGTCTGCCGGATGCGTGGGAAATCCGCTTCCGCGCCTTTGGCCTGACGGCGAACGGGGATGCCGATGGGGACGGCTCATCCAACGCCACCGAAGCGAAGTGGGGGACCAACCCGTTGGACGCCAACTCGAAGCCCGCCATCGCGCTCAGCCAACAACTCAACGACGTGACCGTGGCGTGGCCATTCATTTCCGGCAAAAGCCAGTCACTCTATTTTGGTAGTACCCTCACGAACTGGAACTTGTTCAACCTCGCGCCGCTCATCAATGGCGGCGAAGCCAGCGTGCGCTTCACGAATCGCATCGCGCAGACGAACCGCGAGTTTTACCGGGTCGCCACGAGCGACCGCGACACGGACGGCGATGGCGTGAGTGATTGGGCGGAAACCATTCTCGGCAGCGATCCGACGCGGGCAAACAGTGTGCGCGCTGCCATGCCGATCATCAACAGCACGGGTGCGGTGACGGGTTCGGTCTATGGCGACTATGCATCCTTCGTCGAACAAATGCGCGGTGGTCCATCCGGTGGCGGCACCGGACTCGTTACCCGCGCGCAAGCCGCGCGCTTTCTCCAGCAGGCGTCCTTTGGCCCGACGCATCGCGCACTGGATCGCGTGCAGCAACTCGGCTTCACGGCATGGATTGACGATCAGATCACCAATCAGCCCGCTACTTATCATCGTCCCTACATCGAAGCGATCTATCGCGACTTCAATGGCGCACGCACCGAACTGACTTACTCATTCAACGAGATGGACCAGTTCATCAATGGCAATAACTGCACCACGCCATTTGCGCGCGCCGCGATTGGTGGCCCGGATGCATTGCGCCAGCGCGTGGCCTTTGCGTTAAGTCAAATTCTCGTCACGTCCCGGCGGGACCCGAATCTGGAAAATAGAGCGCTCGCGATGACGGATTTTTACGACACTTTTGTCCGTAACGCATTTGGCAACTATCACGACATTCTGCGCGAAGTCTCGCTGCACCCGGTGATGGGTCGGTATTTGAGTCACGTGGGCAATCAGAAGGCGCGCCCGGAGTTGAATCAGTATCCCGATGAGAATTACGCGCGGGAAGTGATGCAGTTGTTCAGCATCGGACTCTGGGAGTTGCATCCCGACGGCACGCGTAAACTCGATGGCTTGGGGCAGCCGATTCAGACCTACGGCACGGCGCAGATCACCGAGATGGCGCGCGTGTTCACGGGGCTCTGGTTCGGCGGTCAGGATTGGGGCAACGGTGGCTGGAGCGACGACGACAGCCTCGCCCCAATGCAAGTGTGGGCCGAGAAGCATGACTATGCGGCGAAGACGCTGCTCAATGGCTTCACCATCCCTGCCCGCGCGCCCACGCCGCAGAACGGCCTGCGCGACATTGACGACGCATTGCGCAGCCTGTTTGAACATCCGAACACGCCGCCGTTCATCAGCAAACAATTGATTCAATTCCTCGTCACCAGCAATCCTTCAACGAATTACGTGGGGCGTGTGGCGGCGAAGTTCGTCAACAATGGCGCCGGCAAACGGGGTGATCTCGCCGCGGTGGTGAAGGCCATCCTGTTGGATGAGGAAGCGCGCGACGCGCGGTGGTTTGCGGGCGCGACTGAGTTTGGCCGGCTGAAAGAACCGGTGCATCGCGCGATGGCGATTGCGCGGCTGGGACATCTCGATAATTACACGAACCTGATTTGGTGGACGTGGGGAGAATTCAATTCGGCGGCATTGCAGGAGCCGGGTTACTCGCCGAGCGTCTTCAATTTCTTCCGCCCGGATTACCTGCCCCCCGGTCTATTGACGCAATCCGGAATCGTTGGACCGGCATTCCAGATCACCGACAGCTATTCGAGCATTTCGTTCCCGAACAAGCTGTGGGAAATCACTCAAGAAGGTCTGGCGCTTTACAGCGAATACCGTTTCCCGCCGGATTACGTGGAACTGGTCAGCGTGGCGAATGATTCCGGCGCGCTCGCGGACCAGGTGAACCTGCTGGTCTGTGGCGGATCGATGACGGCCGCGACGCGCGATGTTTTTGTGAACACGTTGAATCAAGTGCCGGCTTACGACCGCTTGTTGCGGGTGCGGCTCGCGGTATTTCTAGCGTCAGCCTGCCCGGAAGGAGCGGTGCAAAGATAGTTATGAGCAAACCCATTTCCCGTCGCGGATTCCTCAAGCAGCTCAATTGTGCCGCGGTCGGCACTTCGGCCATTCTTAACACGCTGCTCAATCTAAAGCTCGCCAACAGCGTCTCGGCGCAGGGTGGCCCACTCGACAACAAGGCGCTCGTTTGCATTTTCCTGAGCGGTGGCTGCGACTCGTTCAATACACTCGTACCCTGGGAACAGAATGCCTACAACGCTTATGCCGCCAGCCGGGGCGCTTATGGCAGCAGCGGCGGACTCGCTCTGGACCGCAATGCGCTGCGTCAACTGGCGGCGCCGTCGGCGAATTACGGCTTGCATCCTTCCTGTGCGAATTTGCAGGCGATGGCGAACGGGACCAACAACCTCGCCTCGACGGCTGGTAACTTCACTGGCAAACGACGGCTGGCGTTCATCGCGAACATCGGCACGTTGATTCAACCAATCACCAAGGCGCAGTTCAATGCATGGGAGAACGGCAACAACGCGGCGCTGCCCGTGCCCAAGGCGTTGTTTTCGCACAGCGACCAGATCGAGCAATGGCAGACCGCCGTGCCGCAGGGGCTTTCGCAACTGAGCGGTTGGGCCGGGCGGTGCGCCGACATTCTGCACAGCTATTACAACACGGGCGCCAATTCGATGAGCATTTCGCTCAATGGCAACAACGTGTTTCAAGCCGGCAACAGCACGCAACAGTTTGTCATCACTCCGGAAGGGGCGCTGTCCTTTGAAGGCGACTCGGGTGGGGCGGCTGGCAATCCGCTGTTACTCAAGAACGCCGCGTTGCGCAGTACACTGGACCAGACTTACACCAATCTGCTCACGCAAGGATTCGCTCAACTCACCCGGCAGAGCGACGACGCGCAACAGTTGTTCCAGGCGCAGTTCAACTCTGCCGGTGCCAGCCTTGGCGGTGCGGTTGACGCGCTGTTCCCCGCCGGGAATAGTCTCGCCGCGACCCTCAAGTCCGTGGTCAAGACGATCAAGATCCGCTCGCAGCTCGGACTGCGCCGGCAGACGTTTTTCGTCAACTACGGCGGCTGGGATCACCACGGCGAATTGCTCAACACGCAGGCCGGGATGCTCGCGACCTTGGATGCCGCGATTGGCGCATATCAACAGGCGCTCGAAATGCTCGGGCTGCAGAACGACGTTGTTTCATTTACCAGCTCCGACTTTAGCCGGACGCTCCGTTCAAATGGCTACGGTACCGATCACGCCTGGGGCGCGAATGCGATGGTCTTCGGCGGAAAGGTGGATGGCGGAAAAATATTCGGCACGTATCCGAGCCTGGCGCTGGACGGGCCGGACGACGTAGGCCGGGGTGGTCGCCTGCTCCCGAGTCTTTCGGCGGACGTATATTTCGCGGAACTGCTACGCTGGTTCGGTGTGTCGGCGGGCAACATGAGTTACGTGCTGCCGAACATTGCCAACTTCTGGAATCCCAATTCCCCCACGGCGCCGCTCGGTTTCATATTGCCGTAAGTGCGTTGGTCCGCTAAGTCCATCGGGCTGATGGGACTAATGAGCCACTAATGAAACGGATCGTCCTCCTATTACTGGCACTTCCTTTGGTGGCCGTGTTTTTCCTGCTGATCACGCGGATGCGGTGGAAGTTTTCAGCTCCAGCGAATGCTTCCGTATCCGCACCAACGACCAACGCGACGGCGAACGTCGACGCGAACGCGCTGGCAGTGGAGTCGAAACCGCTGCCACAGATTTCGGAGCGGCCAATGCTGGGGAAGACCATTCTCCGCGACTATGCAAACACAAATCTCCCGCCCCAGAACGATCTCACATTGATGTCGCGGCTGATGGAGAACTCGCTGCTGCTGCTGAAATCGGCTGGCAATCGTCCCCTCAGCGCCAACGAAGATTGGGCTGCGTTGCTGCTGGGGAAGAATGCCGCGCAGGAACATTTCCTTCCGAATCACCACGTCGCCCTGAATCCCCAGGGCCAGTTGATTGATCGCTGGGGGTCGCCGTTGTTCTTTCACGCGCTTGGTACTGGCCGCTATGAAATCCGCAGCGCCGGGCCGGATAAGAAATTATGGACGACGGACGATTTACATCGCAATGCCGATGGCAGTTTTCGCCGCGGCGCCGAATTGAATCCGGCCAGTCTGTTCGGCGGAACGAATGCCAGCGTCGGAAACCGCTAGGCGCAGCTACTTTTTCCGCCGATCCAACCACGGCATCTCACAGATGCGCTCCGCGCCGATTTTTTCCGCGAGCAGCGCCTTGTTCGTCCGGCTGGCGATATCCGGCTTTCGGGGCATGACCAGCACGATGCTGGCCTGCTTTGCAAATGGCTTCGGCAACGCCGCCAGCACGAGCAACACTTGATTCACTGCCCCCAGCCGATTCGGGCATACAATGATTGGGGAGGCATGCAGTGCTACAATGAGATCGCGCGAATCGAAATCCTCACCCATCGGGCTCAGCAATCCACCCGCCCCTTCGATCACCAGCATTTCAAATCGTTTGGCCATTCGCTGCACCTGTGCCACGACCTGGCGCAGGCGCACAGGCTTGCGTTCACTCCGGGCGGCGAGCACCGGCGCCAGTGCCGCCCGGAAATGCCAGGGATTTACTTCGTCCAGCGTTAGTCCGGCCCCCGCGAGGCGCTGCAGCACGCGGGCGTCACCGCGGCCCCCGGAGCAAACCGGTTTGAGTGCGGCGACGTTGACCCCGCGGTGCCGTAACAGCGATGCCAGCGTCGCGGCGAAGAAAGTTTTCCCTGTTCCTGTGTCTGTACCAGTGACGAAAATGACGCGCGCGCTCATGTCATGTTTAGAATTGCCAGACGCCGGCCCGGAAGGAAAGCTTCGCCGATGCGAAAGCTGACGCCAACCGTCAAAGCCACTTACTACCTCGAAGTCATTTCCTCGTGGTGTCATTGGGCCGAGCCGACGTGGGCGGAACTGAAACGCCGATACGCGGGGCGTGTGGAGTTTGACTGGAAGATCGCGCAGATGCCGCCCGACGCGTATCCGGTCTCCCGCAATCAATGCGAGTGGTTTTATCGACGGAGTGGCTCGATTGTGCAGTCGCCCTACATGCTCAACTCCGGCTGGCTTGAAACCGACATCAAGGATTACCTCGTGCCGAATTTGGTCGCCGAAGCCGCGCGCGGCTTGGGGGCGACAGATGATCGCGTGCGGCTGGCAATTGCCGAGGCGGCAGTCTTGAACGGAAAGAGGGTCGGACGTTGGGACGTGTGTGTCGAAATCTCCGCTAAGGCAGGGAAGTTGAACAGGGCCAAACTCCTTGCGCGCGCGAAGTCGAAGCCAATTGCTGACGCGGTAAAGAAATCGAGTGCTGAGTTCAGTTCATTCCAGGTCAACCAACGCCCCACATTCCTCATTGAGGACGACATCGGCGATCGCGCAGTATTGTCTGGTCTTGTGAGCATGGATCCGCTGGTGGCGACGATTGATGCAATGCTTGCGGATGCTGCGGCTTACGCGTCGTGGGAAGCACATTTTGGTGGACCGCCGGCATCCTGATTTGAGTTGCACGCTAGTGGTTATCGGCGCAAAAATTCGGCGACAGGCATGGCGCGTCATCGTTCAAACCGGATGGTTTTGCTGTTTGGCCTCGGGCTGCTAGTGTCCCCACGCGCAAGCGTGGCCGGCATGCCGTCATACGACCTCAACGACGTCTATCGCCTGCGGTTCGAGGAAATTTCCTTTTTTCTAGTGCTCCTGTTGATGTGTGCGCTCGCTTTGAAATTCCTGTGGAATCATGCCGCGAAAGGATTTTCGTTTCTACCACAGATTAAGTACCGACATGCGCTATGCCTGAGCCTGATCCTGGGCGTGGCCATGCTGTTGGTGCTGGCGATGATTTCCGGCATTCGCGAAGTGCTCACGCCTGGGGCATGGCGGCGACAAGGCAGCACCTACCGGTTGAATGATCCCGCACAGGAGCCGATCCGGCGGCGCAGCCTCGAACAACTTGGCGCCGCGCTCCAAGATTACGCCCGCAGCCATAACGGCAGCTTCCCGCCCCACGATTACGTTCCTGAGATTGCCAGCAAACTCTGGGAGTCACCCGATCAGCAGGGTTCGCATTACGTGTATTTCCCCGGCCGGGTTACCAGCGAGCCGACGGCCTTACTCGCCAGCGAGCCGTTGTCGTTTGGTGAGTACCGCTTCACGCTGACCGTAGGCGGCGTCATCGAGAAACTCGACAACGAAGAAATCAAACGGCGCGCGTGGGTAAAACCGAAGCCATGAGTTTTCCCCCGCCGCCTGAAACGCCACCAGCCTCGAACCACATGCGGGTCTTTTGGCGAATTCTGTTGTTTGGTTTCCTCGGCTTGGTGTTGCTGGCGTTCTTCGGCCCATTCATCCAGTTGCCGGTTGAAATCCTGATCGCACTGGCAACGGGTTGGCTTAAATTTCTGGTCCGCACAATTCCTCAAGTGCACACAAACTGGAGTTCTCTGGGCATGGCCGGTGTGTGTGTAGCCAGCATTCTCTGCAGCGCTCACTGGTTCCTGCGGTGGATTTCCCGCCACACCCGGACGGCTCGCGGCTGGACCGAATCCTGGGATTGGCCGTGGAAATGGACGTGGTGTGCCTTCGCAGGTTTCAGCCTAATGTTTGTTGTCGGCATGGCTGTCGGCGGCGCAGCGCATCAAATTGGCTGGATGGCTTCGAGTCCCGAGCCGCTCGTGGAATCAAGGCGCATGCGCCGGATCATGGATTATAATAATCTGCGCCAGCTTGAAGCTGCCGTGGACCAGGCGGAGCTCGAATGCAAGGGTGACGTCCGCAAAATGCGGGAATGGCTCTGGCAGGCCAATGAGGCCTTTCCCACGAAATTCGCCGAAGACCTGCGGCTCCAGTACCATGTGTTTGGCATCAGCCAAACCGATGGCCGGCTCGTCGGCTCACTCATCTTTCCGCGCGATGGCCAGGCCTTCTCCCGCGTGGGCGGCCACTTCCGCTTCGAGGCCAAAAGCGACAACGTCCCGCCGAAAAAGATCGGCGAATTGATCGAGCAGTATCGGTCGCGCTTGGTCGCGTTATAATAGGGGCGATTCCCTTCATGAACACCGAACTCGCCGATAAGGTCGTTCTCATCACCGGCGCCTCGGGGGGCATCGGCTCGGCTATTGCCCGGGCCTTCGCGGCGGAAGGCGCGAGGCTGGTGTTGCACTGCAATCGCAATCTGGCCAATGCGCGCAAGCTGCAAAAGGAACTCGGGCAAGCTGAGTCACTTGTGGTGGCGGCTGATCTGACGAAGGAGGCCGGGGTGAAGAAAATCTTCTCCCGGGCAGGGAAATGCTTCGGTCGGGTGGACACTTTGGTGGCGAATGCCGGCTGGTGGGAAACGCGCGATGTGCCGCTTCACGAAATGTCACTAGCGCAATGGCGCAAGACAATGGATGGCGTGCTCACCTCGGCATTCCTGTGCGCGCGGGAATTCTTTCGTGTGGTCGCGAAACAAAAGCGCGGGAATGCCGTGTTGATTGGCTCGACCGCGGCGGTGTTCGGCGAGGCGGGCCATGCGGACTATGCAGCGGCGAAGGCGGCGATGGCTTTTGGTTTGACGCGCACCTTGAAGAACGAACTCTCGCGACTGGCGCCGCATACGAAGGATTACTGTGGCGGTCGGATCAATTGTGTCTGTCCGGGCTGGACCGTGGTGCCGCGCAATGCGGCCAAACTGGGCGACGCGAAGGTGGTCCACAAGGTGACTGCCACCATGGCGCTGCCGAAAATTGCGCGGCCTGACGACATGGCTAACGCGGTGGTGTTCCTTTCCTCCGACAAACTCGCCGGGCATATTACAGGTCAGACCTTGGTGATTGCTGGCGGCATGGAAGGCCGGATGTTATGGCAGCCCGGTGAAGTGAATGCGGACCTGGCGTAACGGTCATTAATTCGAGCTGAACAGATACCCGGGCAACAACTCACGCACCCGGACGATCCGGTTGAGGTTGTGTTCGATTTCCCCGGCAGATAGGCGCGCGCCAAAGCACAAGGCGAGGGCGTTTTCCTCGACCTCCAAATTCAGGTCCCCATTTGCCAGCAGATACTCGATCATCTGGGGATTGCACACGTCGTAGGCAAAGCGTTTGTCGCGCGAGCGCACACAGAAGGCCCGGGAGAATTCGGCGGATTCAAAATCAATGTCGTCATAGCCGAAGGCCTGGGCAATTTTCGAGCCCCACCCTTCGCGAGCGACGGTGAGTTCGGGGAACGCGCGCGGGAGTAGCAGGATGAAAAAGGAGAGATAGTGATGATGCGTCTGGCGTTGCCCCTTGGAATTTGTGGAATGCGTTTCGTAGTGATAATCAAACGCCATGACTTCGTGGCCCGCGTACTGGCCACGGAGCACATTGAACGCATAGCGATTGCTACCCTGGTCGAGCTGTTCCAGAAATTCGTATCGATCCGTAAGACCATAATCCTCCTCAGGATCAAAGGTCAGGCCGAGCCGGGCAGCCAGCGCGCCGAGTTCCTCGCGCCGTTTCTTGGCGGCCAAAATGTTGAAAATGATCCCGGCGACGATGAGTCCAACCACCAGGACAACGATCAATATTTCCATTTCGTTGGCGGCAGGATGCTCGGTGCACGCCCGGCTTGAGAAGTATTTTTCTTTGGCGCAATTGTAAACGGCCGAGCGTGACATGCGTTGGCCGACAGCCCGCTGGGTGAAGTCTTACAGCCGAACTGGCGATGCTCGATGAGCGGACCGGGTTGATGCCGTTTGCGCGGGTAGGCAGCCGCGAGCGACTGGAGTCCATAACTGAGCACGGACCTTGATCTGGCGGAGGCGATGTGGTGGGCTGAACTAGGCGTCTGCAGCCGACGCGCTCAATGCGGTGGCGGGAGAATTGGTGGGCTTTGTCCGGTCGGTGCCAAAGAGAAGCAATTAACCAGGAATCGAGAGATCATCCGGGAAATCCGGTTTCTGTTCGTTTGCCTTGGTGGATTGGGGCGCATAGTCTCTCGTACTGCCAATGACGATGGATGATTCGAATGCGGGAACTACTCCGCGCCCACCAAGTCGCGTCAAGCGGTGGATGCAAAACCTGGCTCTGTTCGCCGCGGTGTTTTTGGCCTGCGCGCTCGTGGCTGAGGTGGTCCTGCGGCTCATGGGTTATGGGAATCTGGAGATTTACCAGCCCGACTTAAAACTCTACTGGCGACTGAAGCCGGATCAAGATTGCTATACCAAGGTGGATCGCCGGCCGGTGCACATAAATTCGCACGGCACCCGTGGCGCCGAGTTTTCCGTTGAGAAGCCGCCGGGCACCGTACGCGTGCTGTCGCTGGGAGATTCACGGACCTTCGGCTGGGGACTGAAGGAACGCGAAACCTACTCGGTCGAGTTCGGCCGGTTGCTTCAGGAAAGGTTGAAGTCATCGGGGGCGACCGGCAACCGGGTGGAAATTATCAACGCCGGGGTAAACGCATGGTCGTTTCAGCAGATGCTGGTGTTCTACCGGGATGTCGCCGCAGCTTGGAAACCGGATTACGTGCTGGTGGCCGAGGGGAACTTGTGGACGCAATTCTCCGAAAAGAACAGCCCGGAGTTCGCAGAGAAATTCATGGCGCGAGTGCGACTCAAGAATCTGCTGCGGCGATTCGCGCTATATCACTACGTAGTGGAAGTGAAGCTGAACGATTTTTACGCCCGGCATCGGACGAAGTTCATTCCCGTGGATCCAAAGCAAGACGCGTTGTTCAAGGAACAGCAGCAAAGTGATCCGAATACCGCGTTTCGCGAGGCGATTGAGGGCATCTGCCAGGTCGCGCAAACCAATGGCGCGGTGCCGGTCCTGTTGTTCCTGCCGCGGCTGGATGAACTGACGGCGACGAGTCAAGTGCCGATCCGGGCGATCAAGCAAGACTTGGCCGCCCGGTTTCAGACGCCATTGGTGGATGTGACGGGGGAGATTGCGCGGGGCGGAAAAGCGCTTTACCTAGACGCCGACCCGGTTCATTTTAACGCCGAGGGAAATGCGATCATTGCCCGCAAGATTGTGGCGAGTATCAGGTTGACCCAATGAGCCGGTTTTCAATCATCCGCGAATTCTTCGACTTCCTGCGCGAGCGGAAGAAATGGTGGATCGCGCCCATTGTGATCTTCCTGGTATTGCTGGGAGGCTTGCTTGTGTTTGCCAAGGGCTCGGCGCTGGCGCCCTTCATCTACAGCCTGTTCTGAACGTATGGAGCAGGGCTTTCGGCGACCAGCCAGTATTGCCATGACTGCCTCACGGATCGATGCATTGTGCGAACGCGGCATCCTTCTCTTGGTGCTGGTGATACTTTGCTTTGGCCCGTTGGCGACTGGTGCTGTGCGGACGCTGGAGTTCCTCATTATTCAGGCGCTGACTCTCGGGGTGCTGAGCTTGTGGTTTGTCCGGATGTGGTGGGGCGAGCAGCGGCAGTGGCTTTGGCCGCCCATTTGTTGGCCGGTGCTGGCGTTCGCCGCGTACGCAGTGGGCCGGTACCTGCTTGCGGATATCGAATACGTGGCGCGCTGGGAGCTGCTGCGGGTGCTCGTTTATACGGCATTGTTCTTTGCCGTGCTGAATAACCTGCACCGCGCGGAGAATCTTCAGATCATTTCTTATGTGGTAATCGGGGTGGCGCTGTTGTTGACGTTCATTGCGGCCTGGCAGTTTCTCGCTCGCGGGGACAAGGTGCCATCGCTGGGCGCGGTTCTGGAGTCGTGGTTCTTCGATCACAAGACCTGGTACATTGACCGGGTTTACGTCACTCGTGCGAGTGCTACCTACGTAAATCCGAACCACCTCGCTGGCTTTCTTGAACTGCTGGTGCCGTTGGCGCTGACATACACCATGGTGGGTCGCGGGCGTGCCTTGACCAAAGTGTTCCTTGGCTATGCGGCGTTGGCCATGGTGGTCGGCATTGGGGTATCGGTGTCGCGCGGCAGCTGGATTGCCACCACGGTAGTATTGTTACTGCTGTTCGCGATCCTCGCCATCCACAACACGCATCGAGTGCCGTCCTTGGTGTTGATGTTCCTCATCATTACCGCCTGTACTTTTTTCATAACCAAAACCGAATTCTTCCAGCAACGGTTTCGCGACACGTTCACCAAGGGGATCGAGCGGGATACGCGCATCCTGCTTTGGGATGCCACGGTGCAGATGTGGCGCGATCATTTTTGGACCGGAGTGGGGCCCGGCCATTTCGACTTCCGCTTCCGGGAATACCGGCCGGAGGAAATCCAATTGCGTCCCGATCGTGCGCACAACGAATTCCTGAACCTGCTGGCAGATTGGGGAGTGGTGGGCACGGCGCTGGTGGGAGCGGTTTTGGGCTGTCTGTTTGTAGGCGTGATCCGCACGTGGAAGCATGTGCGGCGGCCGGAGAGCGATTTCTCTGGCAACCGCAGCAACCGGTTCGCTTTTTTCCTCGGCACCTTTCTCGGGCTGCTGGCGGTGTTCGCGCATTCCATCGTGGATTTCAACATGCAGATTCCGGCCAACGCGATTCTCGTCTTTTGCCTGGCGGCCCTGTTGAGCAGCCAATTACGGCACGCCACGGAGCGCGTCTGGGTGCGGGCGGGGGTGACATTAAGAGCCGCATGCAGCCTCGCGATCGTGGCGTTCGTGGCCTATGGCAGCATGCAAGGAATCCGGCTGGCGCGCGAATATCGCTGGCTCACCATGGCCGAGGCTCAAACGTGGCGGTCCATGGGGCAAGTTGCGGAGTACGAGAAGGCCTACCGGATTGAGCGGATGAATTTTGAAACAACGTGTGCGATCGGCGAGGCCTTTCAAACCCACAGCGCACAAGGCGGGGAGGACAACGCCCTCCTCGCGACCAACGCCATTACCTGGTTTCAGCGGGGCATGGAGTTGAATCGGTTCGACCAGCGAAACTACGCCGGTGCCGGTTGGTGTTGGGACTGGATCGCCTTGCGCCAGGATGAACTTGCGGGACTGCATCAAGTAGCTGAGCGGAACCTCATGCAGGCGGAGACGCTCGATCCCAAGGGCTATTGGACCGTCAAGGACGTCGGCTATCACTTTTATCAGGCGGGTAATTATGCCGCTGCTCGCGCGTGGTTCGAGCGGTCCATGCGTCTACGGCGGGATGAAAATCCGTCAGTGGCACTCTATGACTTTTGCAGCCGGAAACTGGCAGAAAGCGCAACCAACGAATTTCCGATGCGTTTCCCCTGACTTCCGAGCAGGGTGGTCATCGGGATTTGACCCGAAATCACTAGTGTTTTTGCGGGTTTTTCAGAAGTCCGGCGCTAGCCCACCGGCGGAGGGTGGATTCGTAATATTCGGTTGACAACCAGTCACATCGGACTAGACTCGCCCGTGAACAATTAGTTCCTGCACACAGGAGCGCCTATGAAACAAACACGAACACTTGGTTGGTTGGTCACATGCGGGGTCGCCTTGGCCATGGTCGCAAACGTCTCCGCTGGAGACGCGAAAGAACGGACCGGAAAAGTTGTGCGCGTCAAAGGCGCGGCACGCTACTCAACCGGCAACAATGTGTGGCAGCCGTTAAAAGTGGGCGAAACGCTCAAACCCGGCTCAATCCTCCAAACCGCCAAGGGCTCCTCGGTCGATCTTAGCTTTGAAGAACAATACGTCGCCGGCGGAACGAGCAGCGTCGGCGGAGCGGGGCCTGGTGGTGGCCTCTCCAAGAACCAGCTGAATACCTTCCGTCCTTCGACTGAGCAGGACATGGTTCGCTTGGGTGAAGACACGGTGGTGTCTGTCGATAAACTTTCCGTGGTTGAGACCGGCTCGGATACGATTACCGAGACCGAACTCGACTTGCGCAAGGGCCGATTGTTCGGCACTACCAAGAAGATGTCGGCGGGCTCCCAATACAAGGTGAAGATCCCGAACGGTATCGCCGGCATTCGGGGCACGATCTATACGCTCGGCGCCGACGGCGCGGTACAGGTGCTCGTGGGTTCAGTTGTCGTGGCCTACACTCAGCCCGATGGCACGGTGGTGACCCAGGTGGTTAACGGCGGCTATCAATACGACGCGAAGACGGGGCAGGTGACTCCGATTCCTGACTTCAACCAGAAGGAAATGGTGCGTCAGGCCAAAGAAGCCCGTATCGGTCCGAATACTCCCCCCATGACTTTCGCGGTGGACCAGACGCTCTACTACGTTTCCCCGCGCACCGGCCAGAATGGCAACAATGGCGGGGGCGGCGACTAATCGTCGTGCTTCAGTTTCCAAACCAGAGCGACCTTGAGTTGCTCTGGTTTTTTTGTTTAGTTCGCCCGCGTGCAACACAAGTCCGTCAAACCCACGGCGGTTTTCATCGCGGCGGTGGTTATCTTGACGGTCAGTTTGGTGGCGCTCGCCCGGTTGGATTTTTTCGAACGGTTTGAAAACATCACCTACGACCTGCGCGTCAAAGCAGCCAGTCATTTTCCGTCACCGCTGGCCACCAATCTTGGCTTTGCCTTCATCAGCGATGATACCATTGCGGCGGTCAGCGACGGGTCGCTTGATTTTCGCTACGGACTCTACTGGCCGCGGCATGTTTACGGACGCTTATTGCGGGAACTGAGTGCCCAAGGCGCGCGGGCTGTGGCGTTCGACGTGGTTTTCCCTCAGCTTCGTCCGGACCACGCGCCAGTTTCTCTGCCGGCGGCGCAGTGGCCGGATCTTGATCCCTTTCTCCGCCAGCTTCACCCAACCATTGAACCTTCGACCTACGAAAACGACGGCGCGAAATTCTCGCTGGTAGAATCCGACGACTTCTTTGCTTGGCAACTCAGTCGCTCGAGCATCGCCATTCTCGCGGCCGAAAGCAACGTGCGCCCGGCACCGCTCTTTGCTACCAACGCCACGGCCATCGCCGATATCTCAGCCGATGTGGACAAGGACGGCGTCTTGCGTCGTGCCCGCGCGCTTCAAGACTACCCGCGGTGGCATCCTGTCTTCATAAAGGCTGAAGCTGAACACAACTGCGATCTGCGCCATGCGCGGATCGAGCAGGGCCACATCGTCGTCCCTCGTGACGGGGAGCCGGACCTGCGCGTAGCAATTGACGCGAATACGAACATCAACGTTGCCGACTTCGTGGGCGGCGCAGACCGGTTTGAACCTGCGTTTACCGTCGAGCGCGTCTGGCACATGGGCGTGCAATTGGCCGCGCGCGAACTGGGTCTCGATTTGGATCGCGCGCAAGTGAACCTGGCGGCCGGCTTCATTGCCCTCACGGGAACCAATGGCGTGCGCCGGGAAATTCCCGTGGATGCCAATGGTTATCTGCTCATCAACTGGGGCGTGAGCGTGCAACATCCGCAGTTAATGGCGGAGTCGGTGGAAAGCTTGCTGGCCCAGGATCGAGATCGGGCCCGCGGGCAAACCGAAGCGGTTACGAATCGCTGGCGTGATCGGTTGGTGGTGATCGGCTCGGCTACGGTTGGCAACGATCTGACCGATCATGGCGCTACGCCGTTGGAAAAAGACACCTTGTTGGTTAGCAAACATTGGAACGTGGCTAACTCGATCATCACGGGGCGATTCATCCGGCGGGCGAACTGGCCGACGGAACAGTCGGCCATTGTTGTGTTGGGCGTCATCACGGCGCTGATGACCTGGCGGCTACGCGGTTTCATGGTAGTCAGCGGACTGTTCCTGATTTCGGTGGCGTATGTCGGCGTGGCGTTCTGGCTGTTCATTCGTGATCGTTACTGGTTGCCCTTGATGCTGCCGGTGGGCGGCGCGCTGATTGTGCAATACCTCATGCTGGCGACTTATCGTGTGGTATTCGAGGAGCGAGAACGCCGACGAACCAAGTCCATATTTTCCAAGCTGGTGGCGCCGGAGATTGTCAGTGAACTGCTCGAAGCGAAGAATCTTCCGCTTGGCGGCGCCCGGCGTGTCGTTACGGTGCTGTTTGCTGATGTGCGGGGTTTCACCGAACTTACGGATAAAGCGCAGGAACGCGCCGACGAAACTGTGCGTGTTCGGAAATTGTCGGCTCCTGAGGCGGAGGCGTGTCACAATGAGGTGGCGCGGGAAACATTGGAGACTGTAAACCTCTATCTCGCGACCGTATCCGGCCTCGTAACGAAGCATCGTGGTGTGCTCGACAAATACATTGGTGATTGCGTAATGGCCTTCTGGGGCGCACCACTTGCCAACCCGCAGCACGCGACGGCCTGCGTACGCATGGCCATCGAAGCGCAGCGCGCGATCTTTCAACTCAACCAGGACCGCGAAAAGGAAAACAAAACCATCGAGATCGAAAACCTCGCCCGCGCCTCGGCAGGTTTACCCGCGCGGTCTCCGTTGCCGTTGCTGAACCTTGGCACGGGGATCAACACGGGTTCAGTCACGGTAGGCTTGATGGGTTCGGATGAGCACGGCCTCAACTACACGGTCTTCGGCCGCGAAGTGAACTTGGCCAGTCGTTTGGAATCGGTCTCGGGCAGGGGCCGCATCGTCATTGGCGAGAACACGCTCCTGGAATTGCGCCGCGATGATCCTGCGCTGGCCGCCTCTTGCATCGAACTTGAAGTTGTCACACCCAAAGGTTTTCAGAAGCCGGTGCGCATTTTTGAAGTGCCATGGCAACAGCCTTGATCGCTTGGAGTTACCATTTCCTACTCGTCATTCCTGCCGGCTTTGCTACTGTGCAGTCATGCGGACCGCCATTTATCCCGGCAGCTTCGACCCGCTCACAAACGGCCATCTGGACGTGATCGAGCGCGCGGCGAAGCTGTTTGATCGTGTCATCGTGGCGGTGGCTAAGAGTGACAGCAAGAACCCGCTGTTCACCCTGGAGGAACGGGTGGAATTGGTGCAAGGGGCGGTACGCCGGATGAAAAACGTCTCCGCCGATTCCTTCGATGGCTTGCTCGTGGATTACGTGAAGAAGTGCAAAGCCAAGGCCGTGGTGCGCGGACTCCGCGCCGTGTCGGACTTTGAATTTGAATTTCAGCTCGCACTGATGAACCGCAAGTTGAATGACCAGTTTGAAACCATCTTTATGATGCCGAAAGACACTTACACGTTTCTGAGTTCGCGCATTGTGAAGGAAATTGCCCGCTTGGGTGGCGACGTGCGTGCATTTGTTCCGGTCCACGTCCGCCGCGAGTTAGGCCGCAAGCTCAAGGAAACTGCCGCTTGATATGCCACTGCTCGTCAACCTCCGTCATCTCGACAAGCGCAACCTCGCGCTGAAGGGGGAGCTGTCGCCGGCTGAGCTGGGAATTGACAATCGAGACGAGCTGGTTCAGGTGAAACAACCGCTGACTTACCAGCTGGAAGCGCAGCTTCTTGATGACAGTTTGCTGGTTCGTGGCAAGCTCGCCATCACGCTGGATTGCGAGTGCGCTCGTTGTCTTAAACCGTTCAAGTTCAAGCTGGTGCTGCGGGATTTCGCCGCCCATTTGCCGCTCGAGGGCGAGGAGGCGGTCGCCGTTTCAGGTGATTGCGTGGACTTGACGCCCATTTTGCGGAAAGATACTCTCCTTGAGTTTCCGCAACATCCGTTGTGCGAACCCGGATGCCGCGGCCTGACCGCCCGGAAGATTGGGAAGAAGAAACCGAGCGACCCCGCTGGAACCGACGTAAAATCGTCCGCGTGGTCGGCATTGGACAAATTGAAACTTTAGAATCGAGAATTTATGGGCGTACCTAAGCGAAAACCGTCAACGAGCCGCATGAAAATGCGGCGCGCATACAACAGCGTGCTGAAACTTCCCCAACTCGGCAAATGCCCGCAGTGTGATGCGCCCTATGTTCCTCACCGGGTTTGCCCGGCGTGTGGTTTTTACAAGGGTCGTCAAGTCGTCACCGTCACCGCCGGCGCCTGAGCGCGTCGCGGTCGCGAATGGCCGCACCATCCTCTATGCGCATCGCATTGGATGTCATGGGCGGCGATCACGGGTGTGACGTTGCCCTCGCCGGCGCAAGGCTGGCGCTCGAAGCGGATCCAAACATCTCCTCGTTGCTGCTGGTCGGCCAGCAGGAACGCATCGCGCCTGCCCTGAAGCGCACCGGACTATCCGATTCCCGCGTCCAAATCGTTCACGCCAGCGAAGTGCTGACGATGGATGACAAGCCGCTCGAGGCCGTCCGGAAGAAAAAAGATTCCTCGATGGTTCGGGCCATCGATATGGTGCGCGAGGATAAGGCCGATGCCATAGTCTCTCCGGGCAACACCGGCGCGCTCGTCGCGGGCTCAATGAAACTCCGCCGCATCGAAGGCGTGGAACGTCCCGCCATTACGGCGCGCATGCCGTCGCGCACAGGTGATTTCGTCCTGCTCGATGCCGGGGCCAACGCCACTTGCGAACCCCTGCATCTCGCGCAGTTCGCCGTGATGGGCAGCATCTATGCGCGGGAAATTCTCGGCCAGGCCAAGCCGCGCGTCGGCGTGCTTAGCAATGGCTCAGAGGAAAGCAAAGGCAATGATCTCACCCGGGAAGCCGCGCGGCTGTGTGCGCAGCTCGATCTGAATTTCATTGGCTACGTCGAGGGTTTTGATCTATTCGATGATGCCGTTGACGTCGTGGTGGCGGACGGTTTCGTCGGCAACATCGTCCTCAAGACGGCCGAAAGCCTGGGTTACGCGATGAAGGATATTTTGAAAGCCGGACTGACGGCGAATCCGCTCCGCAAGTTCGGCGCCTTGCTCGCGCGCGGCGGCTTGATGGAACTCAAGCATCGCATGGACCCGGAAGTTTACGGCGGCGCGGTCTTGATGGGCCTGAACGGAGTCGTGATTAAAGCTCATGGCTCAGCGCGGGAGCGGGCCATCATGAACGCCATCCGTGTCGCCGCGGAAGAAATCCGGCATGATGTGAACACTAAGATTGCGGCGGAGATCGCCCGCGCCAACGCGAAACTGGCTGCCAACCCCGCGCCCAATCCCCTTCCTGCATGAGCGACAAACAGAAATTCAAAAACCCGCGCGCCAAACACAATTTCCAGGGCCGCACCTGTTCCATCGCCGGCGTCGGCTCGTACGTGCCCGCAAAAATCCTCACCAACGCCGACCTTGAAAAAATGGTCGAGACGAGCGACGAGTGGATTACTTCACGCACCGGCATCAAGTCGCGGCGCATCGCGGCCGCGGATGAATTCACTTCGGACATGGCCACGGAAGCCGCGCGCCGCGCAATGAAGATGGCCGGCATTACCGCTGAACAGATTGATCTCATCATCGTCGCCACGATCACGCCGGACATGGTGTTTCCCTCAACTGCAGCGCTGGTTCAAAACAAGCTCGGGGCGAAGAAGGCGGCCGCTTTCGATCTCGAAGCGGCCTGCTCGGGATTCATCTACGGTTTGGAGGTCGGCCAGCAATTCATCACCTCGCAGACCTATGACACCGTGCTGGTGATCGGCGCGGAAAAGCTGTCCTCGATTGTGGATTGGCAGGACCGCAATACCTGTGTTTTGTTTGGCGATGGCGCAGGCGCTGCCATCCTGCGCAACCGTCCTGGTGCCCACGGCCTGCTCACCGCGGTGATGGGCGCGGACGGCGGTAAAGCCGATCTGCTCTACATGCCCGGCGGCGGCAGTCGGTGTCCTGCGACCGCTTCGTCGGTGGATGCGCGCCTGCATTACTTGCGGATGGAAGGGAAGGAAACCTTCAAACATGCAGTGCAGGCAATGCTCAGCGCGGGTAACGAAGTGATGCGCCGCTGCGAAATTGACATCACCAAGATCAAATGCGTCATCCCGCATCAGGCCAACCGCCGCATCATTGACGCCGTGGGCGAACGCCTCGGTGCCCAGCCGGACCAGGTGTTCATGAACCTGGACAAGTACGGCAACACGTCCGCCGCTTCAGTAGCCATCGCGCTCGATGAAGCCGTGAACTCGGGAAAAATCCTGCGCGGCGATTTGATTCTCATCGTGGTGTTTGGCGCCGGCCTCACTTGGGGTGCGGCAGTAATTGAGTGGTGATGTAAGCTCCGGCACGCGGCCGACATCCGAGAGGTAATATTGCGCTACGACAAGCACCTCTCCAAGATAATAGCGTTCGCTCCAGATGAACCGAACAGCCTACATTATCATCCGACCTAAGGACGAGTTGCTCCGAGTGATGCGTAGTTCAAACTGGGAGGCAGCACCCCTTCTGGAGGCACCAATGCTGTGGACCCGTGATTTTGGAGGATGTCATTCAACCGAGAGAGCGAATGATGTTGGAATCACGGTTCAAATTGTCTTCTTAGCATTATTGTCTGAGCAATATCTCACGGCGGAGCAGCGAGCTTCCGCGGTCGCCCGATTTCCACAGATGTATTCAGCGACTGGTGGACGCTTGAATTATTTGAGGGCGTCGAAGAGAGGACTGAGGACTTGGTTAATGAACTGGTAGATACACTGAAAGATGTACCGTCCAAGAAAGATCCGCTTGCCGATAACTGGATTCGCGTAATGGTTTCGAAAATATTGTCACTACGCTAAATTTCGCTGTTTCCAAAATTGCAATATGAAATTCTGGGTATGAACCTCGAAGACCATCTTGGCGATATCATTCGCAAGGCCCGGGGCATGTCGAATGTCCCCTCCGGCGCCGCGGCCCGCGCGGCTGGAATCAGCGAAGCCGAACTCGCCACGCTACAAGATTCGGGCCAGCTGCCTTCAGCTATCAAACTGGCACCGCTCGCCGAGGCTATTGGCTTGAATGCAACCAAGCTTGAAAGCATCTCGCAAGGCTGGCTACCGGCCGAACCAAACCTCAGCCGCTGGCCCGGTTTCCGGATGTTCACCTCCGCTGGCGATGATCTCACCGTGAATTGTTACCTGGTGTGGGATGAGGTCACGCGCGATGCCGCCTTGTTCGATACCGGCTTTGACCTTGGCCCGATTGCCAAAGCCATCGCGGACGAGCGACTTCAACTGCGTCACATCTTCATCACCCATTCGCATCACGACCACGTTGCCGCGTTGAGCGAAGTGCGCGAGAAATTCCCGCTGGCGAAGCTGCACTCCCATTCCCGGAGCGCGCCAGTAGAGCATCGCAATAAGCCGAACGAAATCGTCCACCTCGGTGGCCTGCGCATTACGCATCGCGAAACACCGGGCCACGCCTCGGACGGTGTGACTTACATCGTGGGCAATTGGCAGGACGACGCCCCGCCGGTCGCCATCGTGGGCGACGCGATTTTCGCCGGTTCGATGGGCCGGGGAAACGATTCATGGGAATTGGCGCGGCAGAAAGTCCGCGAAGAGATTCTCTCGCTGCCAAGCGATACGCTGCTTTGCCCTGGTCACGGCCCGCTCACCACCGTGGCCGAGGAGCGTGCCAACAATCCGTTTTTCTGATCTGCGGCGAGCAATTCTGATTTTGCAGCCGGCCAGCTTTGTGGCTAACTGGTTGCATGCTTTCCCTACCGTTACTCCGCCGTGTTAGACGTCCCAATCTATCTGACGGAGTTCGTTCCGGCTTCGTCACCAGTTGTCTGACCACTCTGCTTGCAAGTTGGTCGGTGGGAGTTCGAGCGGAGCATTGGCCGCAGTTCCGCGGGAACGCGGCGAATGGAGTAAGCGATTCTGCCGTGGTCGAAACCTGGGACGTGGCAACCGGCAAGAATCTCCGTTGGCAACAGTCGATTCCCGGCTTGGGGCACGCCAGTCCGATTGTTTGGGGAGACAAGATTTACATTGCCACCGCGGTGCGGCCGGGCGCGAAGGCGGAGTTAAAGGTTGGCCTCTACGGGGCTGGCGATTCCTATCAGGAGAAGGAAAAACATCAATGGCGGTTGCTGTGCCTCGACAAATCCAGCGGGAGAGTTCTCTGGGACAAACTTGAACTGGAAGCCGTGCCGCGACTTGAACGGCACACCAAAGCAACACACTGCAATTCCACACCCGCTACGGATGGAAAGCGCATCGTCGCGATATTCGGCTCGGAAGGACTGTTTTGCTTCGACATGGATGGGAAAAAACTCTGGAGCAAAGATCTGGGAAAACTTCACGCCGCGCCTGCGGATGACCCCTCGCTTCAATGGGGGTTCGCCGGCTCGCCGATTCTGTATGAGGGCAGGATTGTGGTGCAGGTAGACACTGCCTCGGAGCAGTACCTTGCCGTGTTCGACGCCGCGGAGGGCAAGGAACTGTGGCGCCGGCCGCGTAAGGATACGGGGACTTGGTGCACACCCATCGTCGCGAAGACCGCCGGGCGCACGCAGGTCATCGCGAACGGCTGGAAGGAGATTGGTGGCTACGATTTCAAGACGGGTGAGCCGCTGTGGTGGTTGAGTGAAGGGGGCGATGTGCCGGTGGCGTCGCCGGTGTTAGGAGGTGATTTCGTCATTCTCACCAGCGGCCATGGTAAATATCGTCCCATGCGCGCCGTGCGGCTCAATGCCACCGGTGACATCAAGCCGCCGGACGTCGCGATGACGAATGGCAGCATTGCGTGGGTGCATACGAAAAAAGGCAATTATCTCCAGACACCCATCGTAGTCGGTGACAAGGTGTGGGGCTGCTCCAATGACGGCATCGTGACCTGCTTCGATCTGGCGTCGGGCAAAATCAATTACGAGGAGCGCATTGGCGGGGGCGGGCAGGGCTTTACCGCCTCGCCGGTGTCGGCCGGCGGCAGACTTTATTTCACCGGCGAACTGGGGGACGTCTTTGTGCTGCCGGCAACGGACAAATTCAGCGTGCTTGCCACCAACAAACTGGATGGCCTTTGCCTCGCCACGCCCGCGATTGCGGATGGAACAATTTTCTATCGCACCACGGAAAAGCTCGTGGCGATTGGATCTCAGAAGTAATCAACCTGGAATCACCATTCCTGCGAGATTACTGGCGTGCAAACAAACGCTCGCGATTTCGAGCGCGCTTGCCTAAGCTCGCGCAACCTCGGATGCAACGGAGCAACGCCCTGCCGGAGTCAGATAGTTACGGTGGGCATTGCACCCGGTCCGATGGCACGGCAGACCTTCGTTGAATCCAACATGAACTGACACCTGATGAACGCTGCACTCTCCCTTGGCCCGCAGAAATCCTTGCGCGCGATTGTTTGCCTCCTTTCCTTGGCGATGCTGGCCTCCGTGCACGCAGCTGAAAAGCGGCCGATCACCGCGTCCGATCTGTGGGCGATGAAACGACTGGGCGCCCCGGCACTGTCGCCGGATGGGAAAACCGTGGTGTTCACAGTGCAGGAATGGTCGATTGAAAAAAACAAGAGCACCGCGAACCTCTGGTTGGTTGACACCACGGGCGGCAAGCCGCGTCGCCTGACCACCGCGCAGGCCAGTGATGGAGCGCCCGCGTGGAGTCCGGACTGCAAACGCATTGCGTTTGTCTCCAAGCGTGGTGAAGACGAGACGAGTGCGCTTTACGTCATCCCGGTGGATGGCGGCGAAGCGGAGGAAATTCTCGAACTGCCTTACGGAGTTCAATCGCCGCAGTGGTTGCCAGATGGACAGCACGTGGTGTTTGGGACGAGTGTGATACCCGAATTTGCCGGAGATCTGTCCAAAACGAATCTCGCCGCGATGAAGAAGGAGGCCAAGCGGCGCAAGGATTCCAAGGTGACTGCCAAGGTCACGGAGGACCGGCAATATCGCTACTTCGACAAATATCTGACCGACAAGCTGGCGTCGCGTCTGGTGCGCGTGAATGTGGCCACCAAGGAGCTCAAGGACCTCACGCCGGGCTATGACCGCTGGTTTCAATCGGATGGTGAGGTGAGTTTCCATATCGCGCCCGATGGCTCGCAGGTGGTCCTAGCGATGAACACCACGCCACCTCCGTATCGCGATTTCCTGAATGACGACCTCTACCTTATTCCCACTGACGGCTCAGGCACGCGGAAGAACCTGACACCGGACAATGCTGGAGACGATGACCGCGCCGTTTTCGCGCCTGATGGCAAGAGCATTTACTATCTCCGCACCGAGACGCCCTACTACAGCGGGGAGTCAGCCAAACTCTGGCGCCACGACCTTGCCACCGGAAAGAATACATCACTCACCGAAGCGTTGGATTATTCGATCGACAGCGTCGAAGTCTCGCACGATGGGAAAACGCTTTGGTTGCTGGCGGAGGAAAAGGGATTGGTGCCGGTGTTCAAATTGAACACTAACGGCACCGGGTTGACCGCGGTTCACAGGCAGGGCACGGCGAACAACCTCGAGGTGCAGGCCGGCATGGTCGTATTCTTGAAGAATTCTGTCACCCAGCCAGACGAACTCTTCGTGCTCGATCCAGTGACCGACTTGGCGCTACAACTCACGGAGTTCAATGCTGATTTGATGGCCAAGCTCGACCTTGGGCGGACGGAAGAATTCTGGTTTGAAGGTGCCGCAGGCGATCGCGTCCAAGGCTGGCTCACGTATCCACCCGGCTACGATGCGGCGAAGCGTTATCCGCTGGTGCAAGTGCTGCATGGCGGTCCCCACACAATGGCCCGGGACAACTGGCACTATCGGTGGAACGCCCATCTGATTGCCGCGCCGGGCTACGTGGTCGCGCAGGTCAATCGACATGGTTCGACCGGCTTTGGCGAAAAATTCGCCCGGAGCATTCTCAACGAGTGGGGCGACAAGCCGTTCGCGGACATCATGAAGTCCACGGATTACCTGCTGAAAAAACTGCCGAACCTCGATGCGAATCGTCTTGCCGCGACGGGCGCGAGCTACGGCGGTTACCTGGCGGCCTGGATTCTCGGCCACACCGACCGCTTCGCGTGTATCATTGATCATGCCGGCGTAAACAACTCTTACAGTCAGTTCGCCTGTGACGTGCCGCACGGCTTTGCGAAAGTCATGGGCGGCACGCCCTGGGAAAACGTGGAAGGTCTCCAGCGTAACAATCCGATGTTCTACGCGAAGAACTTCAAGACGCCGACGCTGGTCATCCACGGTGAACTCGATTATCGCGTTCCGTACGGCAACGGCCTGGAGCTCTATGGGGCATTGCAAGCCATGGGCGTTACGTCCCGCCTGGTTATTTATCCCAACGAGAATCATTGGGTCTTGTCGCCGCAAAACTCCATTTACTGGTTTTGGGAGTACCACGACTGGCTCGCCCGCCATCTCAAGATGCCGCGTACTGCCAAGCCGGAATTCGAAAGCAAGACGGAGTGAGCTGGAGGTGAATTCATATCAAATGCTGCCAAACATGAATGCCCAGCGATTCACTTTGCTTGCGCTCCTCAGCGTAGTCTTGAGTGGCGTCCTGTCATCGGCCGCCGAGAAAAAGCCCATCACGCATGAAACCCTGTGGTTGCTCAAACAAGTGGGCGCGCCGGTACCTTCGCCGGATGGCCGTCGGGTGGTCGTTCCGGTGACGGAGTCGGCTTATGACGAGAAAGATGAAGTCGCTGACTTGTGGATCGTGTCGGGCGATGGCAGTACGCCGCCTCGCCGCCTGACGACCGCCAAAAGCAAGGAGAGCAGTCCGGCTTGGAGTCCGGACGGCGGCCGCATCGCCTTTGTCGCCAAACGTGAGGGCGATGAAGCCGGACAGATCTATGTCATCTCTGTTGATGGTGGCGAAGCCCGGCGGCTCACTGAACTGACGCTCGGCGCCCGCGCCCCGCATTGGAGTCCGGATGGCAGGAGCATTCTCTTTCAGTCACCCGTGCATCGCGGGGCGACGAATGAGGCGGCCAACAAGACCATCGCCGAGGAGCGCAAAAAGGCGAAGTCCAAAGTCCGCATCTATGATGGTTTCCCGATCCGGCGCTGGGACAAATGGCGTGACGACATCCAAACGCATCTGTTCGTCATGCCCGCCGACGGCTCGGCGCCGCCAAGGGACTTGCTGGCCGGTACGAAGCTGGTTCAAAGTCGTGGTTTCGGCGGCGCCTCTGGCGAAGGTGCTGGCGACAATCTCCAACCGGCGTGGGCGCCGGACTCCGCTTCGATAGTTTTCACGGCCACCACGAATCAGGATGTCGCTGCTTACGCGGAAGTCCTTCACCACCTCTACGAAATCAAGCTGGCGGGCGGCGAACCCCGGGCGCTTACGACCGGTGATCTCAGTCATGGCAACGCCGGGTTCAGCCCGGATGGGAATCGGATCGCCTTCACCACGACCGCGGTAAAGGAACATTATTACTCAATGAGTCGGCTCGCGACTGCGGCCTGGCCATGGACTGGCGAAGTGACTGCCGTCGCACCCGCCTTTGATCGCTCGGTTGGGGATTTCGCGTTTTCGCCAGACAGCCAGACGGTTTACATCAGCGCTGAGGATGCCGGGCGCATTCGGATATGGTCGGTAGCGGCCCGCGGTGGCGAGGCGCGCATTGCCGTCGATGCGCCGCAGGGTGTCTGGCAGTCAATCAGCATCTCGGAGAAGGCCGTTGCCCCGGTGCTTTTCGCCAATTGGGAAGCGGCGCACAGTCCGGCGGAGACTTATCGCGTGGAACTTCCCTCGGCGCGCCAGACTCGTTTGACCAGCTTTAACACGGACGCAATGGCGTCGCTGGACGTGTTACCCTTGCGGGAATTTTGGTTCACCAACAAACTGGGTCGGGCGATTCACAACTACTTGGCATTGCCGCCGGCGTTCGACGAATCAAAGAAGTATCCACTGCTCGTGCTGATGCATGGCGGTCATGCCAGCATGTGGACCGATTCGCTCACCCGCCGGTGGAATTACCACCTGCTGGCCCAACCGGGCTACGTCGTGCTGATGACGGATTACGTCGGCAGCACCGGTTACGGCGAGAAGTTCACGCGGGATATTCTGGGCGATCCGTTGCGCGGACCGGCTGACGACATCAATGCCGCCGCCGACGAAGCCATCCGGCGATCCGCGTTCATTGACGGCTCGCGTCAGGCCGCGGCCGGAGCGAGTTACGGTGGGCATCTGGCGAATTGGATGGAGGCGACGACGACGCATTACCGCTGCCTCATCAATCACGCCGGGCTCACCAGTCTCTACTCGCAATGGGCCACCAGTGACGGGAACTATGGTCGCGAGCGGATGATGGGCGGGCCGTTTTGGGAGCGGACTCAGGCCTGGCTCGATCAAAGCCCGGCCACTTACGCCAGAGACTTCAAGACCCCGATGCTGTTGTCCATCGGCGAGAGCGATTTTCGCGTACCGTTGAACAACGGCTTGGAAATGTGGGCCCTGCTTCAGCGCCAGCAGGTGCCCAGCCGCCTGCTGGTCTGGCCGGACGAGAATCATTGGATACTCAAGGGCGAAAACAGCCGGGTGTTCTACCGTGAAGTCCACGAATGGCTGGCGCGCTGGCTGAAACCAGACCAGCGATGAAACAAACGCAGTCTAATCCCAGTTCATGACGTCTGGCACCGAACAACGCAAGCTGGCCGCCATCATGTTTACGGATATGGTGGGTTACAGCGCGCTCGCGCAACGTGACGAGGCGCTCGCGTTGGATTTGCTGGAGGAGCATCACCAGATCCTGCGCGACGTCCTGTTGATGTTTCAGGGCAACGAAATCAAATCCACAGGCGATGGTTTGTTGGTGGAATTCGCCAGCGCGTTGGCTGCGGTGCAATGCGCCATCGAGATCCAGCGCACCCTCGCCGAGCGCAACGAAAAGAAATCCGAGGAGCGGCAGATTCAAATCCGCATCGGCATCCATCTCGGCGATGTGGTGAAGCGCGGCGACGATGTGCTGGGCGATGGCGCGAACATCGCCGCGCGTATCGAGCCGCTGGCCGAACCGGGCGGGATTTGCGTGACGCAAGCGGTGTTCGAGCAGATCGAGAACAAAGTGCCGCAGCCGTGTGTGCGACTTGATGCCGCGGGATCGGGGGAAATGCCGGCCGGAGTCGGAGTTTTCAAACTGGTACTGGAACCGTCGCCGGCAGACGTGCACGCGGCGGATGCCAGTCGGAAGCAGCTGCAGTGGCTGGTGCTGGGCGTGGTGGTGGTAAACGTGATTCTGTTTCTGGTGTTTGGCTTGAACCGCAAGTCAGTGCAGGACAGCACAGCAGTGGAGCGACAGTTCACAAACTCAGTGATCGTCGAGGCGGCATGCGGCCAATGCCAGTTCAAGCTGCCAGGTAAGGATTGCGATCTGGCGGTGCGGATGGACGGCCAATGTTATTTCGTGGACGGCGCGCAAATAGATCAGTTTGGCGACGCGCACGCGGCAGATGGATTCTGTAACGCGGTCCGCCAGGCGCGTGTGACTGGACAGACCAAGAATGGTCGTTTTGTAGCCGTCAGTTTTGAGCTTCTGCCGGCGAAATGAATGACGCTGCTGAATTCGGCATGGCGTCTTCATGAATTCCTCGCGTTCGGATGTTGCGCGTTGAAGCTTGAATCTGCGCGACCGCCCGGTCATTGTTGCAGCCATCATGAAATCCCAACCTCGGTCGTTTAGCGGCATTGCTTTTTTTTACCCCAATTTGTTGACGACTCTTGTCCTTGCTGTCGGCCTTACTGCTGCCTCCGCTGCCGCGCCCAAGAAGGTTGCGTCGGTTGAAGGTATCACGGAATACAACTACGACAACGGCCTGCGCGTGCTGCTGTTTCCCGACGCGTCGCAATCCAAGGTCACAGTGAATCTAACGGTGCTCGTCGGCTCGCGCCATGAGGGCTACGGCGAGACCGGCATGGCGCATCTGCTGGAGCATCTCGTTTTCAAGGGCACTCCCACGCATACCAACGTGCCCAAGGCGCTGCAGGAGCACGGGGCAAGCTTCAACGGCAGCACGTCAGTGGACCGCGTGAATTATTACGAGACGATGGCAGCATCGGACGAAAACCTGGAGTTCGCCATCGCGCTGGAGGCGGATCGCATGATGAACAGTTTCATCCGCAAGTCGGACCTCGATTCCGAGATGACCGTCGTGCGCAATGAATTCGAGCGCGGCGAAAACTCTCCGGCGGGCGTGCTGGGCAAGCGCATCGAAGCCGCGGCCTACGAGTGGCACAATTACGGCAAGTCCACCATCGGCAACCGCAGCGACATCGAGCGCGTGCCGATTGAAAATCTCCAGGCGTTCTACAAAAAGTACTACCAGCCGGACAATGTGGTTTTGATCATCGCCGGCAAGTTTGAAGAAGCGAAGGCCCTGGATTTGATCACGAAGCATTTCGGCAGTATCCCGCGTCCAACCCGCAAGCTAAACCAGGCATGGACCGAAGAACCCGCGCAGGACGGCGAGCGCTTGGTGATTTTGCGCCGCGTCGGTGATGTCGCTGCGGTAGGGGTGGCCTATCACATCCCGTCTGGCTCGCATGAGGACAATGCGTCGTTGCAGGTGCTGGACGGAATCTTGAGCACGCGTCCGTCGGGCCGGCTTTACAAGGCGCTCGTGGAAACCAAGAAGGCGACCAGCGCATCAGCCGGGGCCGGCAATGAGCATGATCCGAGCTTGTTTTACCTAAACGCACAAGTGGCCAAGGACGTTTCCCCCGAAGAAGTCCGCGACCTGCTGATATCCACAACGGAGGAAGTCGCACTCTCCGGTGTTACCGCGGAGGAAGTCAACCGTTCAAAGCAGCAGATCCTCAAAGCTCGCGAACGCTCCGCGACAGACACGGCCGCAATGGGCGTCGCCCTGAGCGAGTGGGTGGCCAAGGGTGACTGGCGGTTGTATTTCCTCTACCGCGACCGCATCGAGCAGGTTACGCCTGAATCTGTGAAGGCAGCGGCGGCGAAATATCTGCAGCGCAATAACCGCACCGTCGGCATGTTCATCCCCACGGAAAAAGCGGAACGCATTGCCGTCCCGGCGAATCCCGACGTCGCGGCCCTGGTGGCAAATTACAAGGGGCGTACCGCGCTGGCTGAGGGCGAAGCATTTGATTCTGAACCCGCGAAGATCGAATCCCGCGTTGCGCGCTCCACCCTGCCTGAGGGCATCAAGGTCACTTTGCTGCCGAAGAAATCCCGCGGTGAGGAGGTGTTCCTCAATTTGACATTGCGTTATGGTGACGAAGAGTCTTTGAAGGACTTGGAGTCAGCAGCGGGTTTCCTCTCCGATCTGATGCTGCGCGGCACGAAGAAGCTTTCCTACCAGCAATTCCGTGATGAATTGGATCGTTTGGGCGCGACGCTTGGGGGCGGCGGCGGCGGTGGTCGACGCGGCGGTGGTCGTCGTGGTGGTGGTGGCGGTGGCGGAACTGGCGCCATCGGCTTTTCCATTCAGGCCAAGCGCGAGACATTGCCGGAAGTTCTCGGCCTGCTGCGTCAGGTGCTGCGTGAACCGCTGTTGCCCAAGGATCAGTTTGAGGTCATGAAACGGGAGCGCCTAGCCGGGATCGAACAGATGAAGTCCGAGCCAGCCATGCTCGCCCCGCGGCTGTTGCAGCGTGAGTTGAGCCCGTATCCCAAATCGGACATTCGCTACGTGCCAACCATCGAGGAATCCATTGAGCGGTTGCAAGGCGTAACTTACGAAGAGGTCGTGCAGGTGTATCGCGATTTTATCGGTTCACAGGCGGGTGAGTTGACCATCGTTGGCGATTTCGATGAGAAGACCTGCCTGCCGATTCTCAAGGATACATTCGCCGGCTGGAAAGCCGCCAAGCCTTACGCGCGCATTGCTTCGCCGATCACCACGCAGGCGACGCCGGCCCAGCACAAGATCAACACGCCGGACAAGGCCAATGCCACGTTCACTGCCGGACTGTTGTTCCCGCTCCGCGATGATGACCCCGACTATCCGGCTCTCGTTATGGGTAATTACATCCTCGGTGGCGGCACACTTTCGTCGCGACTCGGCAATCGTGTGCGGCAAAAAGAAGGTCTGTCTTACGGTATTACGTCGAGTCTTGGGGCTTCCTCGGAAGATCAACGGGCGACCTTCAGCATCTCGGCCATCGTTGCGCCGCAGAACCTGCCGAAGCTCCAGGCGTGCGCGCTGGAGGAAGTAAACAAGCTGTTGAATGAAGGCATCACCGCGCAAGAACTCGATCAGGCCCGCGATGGTTATTTGCAGTCCATGAAAGTGGGGCGCTCCAGTGATCCCGCTTTGTCCGGAACGCTCAATGGTTTGCAGCGGCTGGACCGCACCATGATGTGGCAGGCCGACATGGAGAAAAAGATCGAGGCGCTCACGCCGGAGAAGGTCAATGCCGCGCTGAAGCGGCACATTGATCCGAAGAAACTGGTGATCGTTGGGGCAGGGGATTTCGGCGAGGAAAAGAAGCCAGAGCCGGTGCAATAAGGCAGACACAGAAGGGAACGAAGGAAACGAAGTTTTTGGAAATAGCTCGGTTCACTTCGTTCGCTTTGTTTTCTTCTGTGAATCGATGCCATGCATCCTTTGTATCGAAAGGCGGATAAGTTGAGCCACACGGTGATTGGCGCGGCCATCGAGGTGCATCGATTGAAAGGGTCAGGGCTGATTGAGAGCATTTACGAGAAGTGCCTGCTGCACGAGTTGCATCTTCAAAATCTCGCTGCCGTCAACCAGCGACTGGTGCGGATTGAATACAAGGGCATCGTCTTTGATGAACCGCTGCGGTTTGACGTGCTGGTGGAAGGCTGCCTGCTGTTGGAGTTGAAATGCATCCAAGAAGTCCTACCCATTCACAAAGCCCAACTGCTGAGTTACATGAAGCTGCTGAGTGTGCCCGTGGGGTTGATTATCAATTTCCATGAACTGAAATTGGCGGACGGCCTTGTCCGTATGATTTTTCCCGGCGCGAACCAGTAAGGACATGGCATACAGAAGGAAACGGAGAAAACAATGAAGGTGGATGAGCATGAAAATCTTCGTTCCCTTCGTTTCCTTCTGTAAGCTTTTTCCCACAAATGCCGCTGCTCGAAATCAGGAATCTCCAGCTCGACTTTGTTACGGACGGTCACGCTGCCCGTGCGGTGGACGGCGTTTCGCTGCACATCGAAGCGGGCGAGACCCTGTGCATCGTCGGCGAGAGCGGCTGTGGCAAGAGTGTGACCGCGCAATCCATCGCGCGGCTGGTGCCGACGCCGCCGGCGCGATATGTGAGTGGAGAAATTCTGCTGAACGGACGCGACACGCAGAAGATGTCGGCGACCGAGTTGCAGGGGATTCGCGGTGGCGTGGTGAGTTACGTGTTTCAAGAACCCGGAGCCTCACTGAATCCCGTGTTCCGCGTTGGTGCGCAGATCAAGGAAGCGCTCAAACTGCACCAGCCTGAAAAGGCCACTGACGCTGAAGTCGTTCGTCTGCTCAAACTCGTGGGCATTCCCGCGCCGGAAGCGCGGATGCGGAATTATCCCTTCGAAATGTCTGGTGGCATGCAACAACGCGTGATGATCGCCATGGCGCTGGCCAGCGAACCAAAACTGCTTGTGGCGGATGAGCCGACCACCGCGCTCGACGTGACGATTCAAGCGCAGATTCTAGATTTGTTGCGCGATCTCAAGCAGCGCCTCGACATGGCGATCCTGCTCATCACGCACAACCTCGGCATCGTGGGCGACATGGCCGACCGCGTGGCGGTGATGTATGCCGGTCAGGTGGTCGAACTCGCGCCCGCGCTCGAACTTCTGCGCCGCCCCTTGCATCCCTACACCAGGGCGCTGATGGCCAGCGTGCCAAAACTTCAGGGTAATCACGATCGCTTGCAGGCAATTCCCGGCAACGTCCCGCGCATTGGCAATTTCCCGACCGGCTGCCGCTTCGTGCCGCGCTGTTCAATTGCCCGGCGGGAATGCTCACTTGCAAACCCTGAACTGGTCGAAGTTGAACCGCAGCGCTGGGTGCGGTGTCCATTTTGGAAGTAACCCGCCAAGAGAACATCGCGCGCCAGAAACGGAAAACGCGCTGGGTTTGCCAGCGCGTTTGCTTCTTTAATATTGGGAGTTGCTTACTTCAACCACGGCGCGACGCTTTCGCCGGCCCAGATTTCCGGGATGCTCTGGCGCTTGCGGACGACGCTGCTTTGCTTGCCGTTGACCAGCACCTCGGCGGCCTGCGCACGGGTGTTGTAGTTGGACGCCATCACGAAGCCATAAGCTCCCGCGCTGAGCAACGCCACATGATCGCCCTCGCCCACTTTCGGCAGCGGGCGATCTTTGCAGAAGTAATCGCCAGATTCGCAGATTGGACCGACCACGTCGGATGAAACCGTTGCGCCATTCTTGCGCGTTGTCGGCACGATTTCATGATAAGCGTCATAGAACGCCGGCCGGATCAGGTCATTCATCGCGGCATCGACGATGACGAAATTCTTTTTGCCCGTGCGCTTCACGAACTCAACGCGGGTCACCAGAATACCCGCGTTGCCGGAGATGAAACGTCCCGGCTCCATCAACACGCGCAATCCGAGCGGCTTCAGCAATGGCACAAGACGTTCAGCATAAGTGCGAGGCGTGAGGATCTTCTTGCCGTCCTTTTCCCACCAGGCGGCGCCGCCGCTGGCCAGCGCGGGATTGTAAACGATGCCGAGTCCGCCGCCCACGCTAAAGAATTCGATGCCATGACGGGCCTTCAGCCGTTCGGCCAGCGGCACGACCTTCTTCACCGCCTGCTCGAACGGCGACACGGTGGTGAGCTGCGAGCCAATGTGCATTTGCACGCCGCGCAACCGGAGGTTCTTTAGCTTCGCCGCCCGGGCGTAGACGCCTTCGATGTGTTCGATGGCGATGCCAAATTTGTTTTCGTAGGTGCCCGTGGTGATCTTGGCGTGGGTGCCAGCATCCACGTTCGGGTTCACACGCACCGCGACGGGAGCGATTTTTTTCAGCCGGGCCGCGACGGTGTTGATGCGGTGCAGTTCGGGTTCGCTCTCGACGTTGAAGGAGTAAACCCCGCGCCTAAGCGCGAATTCGATTTCGGCTGCCGACTTGCCAACGCCAGCAAAGACGCACTTGCGCGCGTCGCCGCCGGCGGCGATCACGCGTTGCAGTTCACCGCCGCTGACGATGTCAAATCCGCCGCCCAGATTGGCCAGCGTCCGCAGCACGGACTGGTTGGAGTTCGATTTGACTGCGAAGCACACGAGGTGGTCCAGCGGCGCCATCGCGCGGTCGAGTTCGGAAAAATGCCGGGTGAGCGTGGCTTGAGAATAAACGTAAAGCGGAGTGCCGTACTGCCGGGCCAGCGATTCCACGCTGACGCCTTCGCAGAACAGTTTGTTACCAACGTACCGAAAATAATGCATAGGGGATAACCTCACCAATCCCCAAGCCAAACTCCAGATAAAACCGGGTGTCGCGCAGTGTGTGCCGCGGGATTACCGCGCGCCCGCAAGCTTTTTCACGCGGATGCTGCCGCCGGAACTCCGCAGCGTGAGCAACGGGCCGCCGCCGTTGATCTTGCCCTGCAGTTCGCTTTTCTTCTTCGGGTCCTGCGGCGGGTTCACCGCGAAATCGCTGGACACGCTTCCCGCACTGGTTTTCGCATCCACATCCGCCGTGATATCTTCCACCAGTTCAATGGCCACGCTGCCGCCGGATGTCTTTAGACTGCATTCGCCGGCGGGTTGTCCCTCCAGACTGGCCTGGACGCTGCCGCCCGCGGTCGCGGCGTCAATCTGCCCTTTGATGCCGGAAGCACTGATCGAGCCGCCGGAGGTATGGACGACGGATTTGCCGACCAGGCGCGAACAAGAGATGGAGCCGCCGGAGGTTTTCGCGGAAACATCTCCGGTGATATCAGAAAGCTTGAGGCTGCCGCCCGAAGTCTTGACCTCAACCGGGCCCTGACAGCCGGCGACCGTGATGCTGCCGCCACTGGTGTTCGCATTGAGCGGGCCCTCAAGCTTTTCGAATTTCATACTGCCGCCGGATGTGTGCGCCTTTACCTTGCCGTGCAATCCGGTCACCCGCACCGAGCCGCCCGCGGTTTTCAGGTCCACGTCAAACTTCTCCGGCACGGCGATCACATACTCCACCTGTAGCGATTGTCCGAACCACGAGCTGGCCTGCTTGCCTTTCGCATTGACTGAGATCTTGTCGCCTTCCTTCGCAAATGTGATGTCATGCTCATCGAGGATCTTCTGGTTCTTGGCCTTTCGCGTGACTTGAATCTCGCATCCGCCGGAGGCTGCGGTGACGAGTTCGATCGAGCCGCGATCCACGTCCAGCACCAGCTGACCACCGGGCGCGGCTTCGAAGGTTTTCTTGATGACATCCTCAGCGGCTGCCCAAGCTGAAGTGGTGAGAGTGAACGCGAGCGCAACGAGCGCCAGCCGGCTAAGGAATACAGGGATCGTTTTCATGTTGGATTTATAGGTTTTTACGGCCGCGCCCGGAGGAAAACGATTTACCGGTGGCAGCCTGATTCAAGAGGGATAACCCGGGGCAGGCGACATTTGTTTCAACAAATTCATACGCGAAACTATCTTGCGGTGGGGCGTTGCTCGATGCGCGCGCGGTACATGTAACGGATGACTTCCATGCTGAGCTGCGGCTTGCGGGCGGCAGCCTGCCGATCGGGGTGCTGTTCCTCCCGGATGCGTTCGAGTTCCCCGGCATCCAGCCAGTAGCCGGCGCAATTCGGGCAATGGTCCACTTCCACCAGGCTGGTCGGGCTGAACCGATGGCGCTTGAGCTTGATGCCTTCACATCGCGGGCATTCCCGTTTACGCGCGGCATCGACCCGCAACGTGGGATCGTGCTGAATCGCAGTGAGATGCTCACCAGCGGCCTCATGCTGTTCATCCACCTTCTTGAGCTCAAATGCGTCGAACCACACGCCGCCGCAGCCACGCTGGCAAACATCCACGGCTACGGTGCCCACCTGGAGGTTGGTTAACTCCCGATCACATGCCGGACATTTCATGACCCTACTTCAACGCCATCCGCGTCCGGAATCAAGCCGGAATAAGCCCGTTGTGACAGCACCGGTTTCGCGATTGCGCCCCCCGGGAAGCGGCTCTAGTCTGTGCCGATAAGCCGCGGATTTGACCGCCGGCCGGATTGGGTGGTGGCGAAGATGTTTAAACGGCGCTCCAGGAAAACCAGAGGCAAAACGGTCCGGCGTGCGGTCGCAAAGCCAGCCCGCGGTGCGTCGCCGCGCAAGGCCACAGCCCACGCCCGCAAAGCCACCAAGAAGAACGTTTCGAAACCCCGCACCCCGAAAGCCAAGGTCCGTCAAACTGCCAAATCAACCCGCCGGGGGCGCACCAAGCACAAGACGCTTAAGTTGGCGTCAAAAGCCAAACCTGCTGCCCGCGCTTCTCGGGCTATCCGGACGAAAAAAAAGTTCGGTCGCACCAAGGCCAGAGCGGCCACGCCGACCCGGAAGCGTATTGTTACCCGCCGGAAGCCTACGGCGGACACGATTCCACCGTTTTTTCCCACCTTAGATTTGCCTGGAGAACAACTCACCGAATCGCCGCCGGTGTTTCTGGAGGTGGCGGGCGAGCGCATCGAAGTGCCCGCCGTCCTGCTAGAAACCGAGCACCCGCATTCGCCCGCCAGCGCGGGCGATGGGCGATTGCACGTGGCCGCGCGCGACCCACACTGGCTTTATGTGTATTGGGACCTGACCCGCGACCAGCAAGCGCGGCTGAACGCCGAGTCCAATCATGGCCACCTCATTGTGCGTATTTACCCGAACAGCCTGAACAGCGAACCGGCGACGGAGAATCACGTGCATCCCCAATCGCGTCATTGGTTCACCCACGTGGAGCTGCCGGGTGGTACTTACTACGCCGAACTGGGCATGTATGTGGACAACGAATGGCGGCGCGTGGCCGTCGCTGGTCCGGTGACGACCGCCCGGCGCCGTTTTGCCCTGGATACCACCGCTACATATGTAACGTTGCATCCTGATCGTCCACTGGCGGAACAACTCGAAGCACGGCTGGCGTCGGAGGGCGAAGCCGGCAACCTGTACGAACCGGAGCCAGCCCCGACGCTCAACGTGAGTTGCGCCAACGACTGGTCTCCGACGCAGCAACTTGCGGTATTGTGCGCGCTCGGAGTGATTCGTGCCGAAGAGTTGGCAAGTGCTGAATCAGGTGCCGAAACATCCGGGCCGGCATGGCAGGCGGCCGAGCAATTAACGGAGAGCGGAGGCCCGAGCAGCGCCGGCGGCGGCTTTGGCGAAGCGGCGGCCTCACCCAATTTCCTGGCCGATCTGCTTGCCACGGCTTCGTCGCCGGAAGCCGCGGCGTTTTCGCTTCCGGAGATTCCCAATCTTTCGTCATGAGCCGCTGCTCGCGCTGCGCCCAGTATTCCTGACATGCAAGGTTACCTCGCCCTCGTACTACACGCCCATCTGCCGTTCGTCCGGCATCCCGAACACGAACGTTTTCTAGAGGAGGCTTGGTTGTTCGAGGCGGTAACAGAAACCTATCTGCCACTGCTGCAGATCCTCGGCGGCTGGCAGCGGGATCAACTCCCCGCCCGGCTCACGCTCAGCCTCACACCCACGCTTTGTGCGATGCTGCGCGACCCGTTGCTGCAAGATCGCTGCGAACGTCATCTCGAAAGTCTGGTCGCCCTGGCGACGAAAGAGGTCCGCCGCACGCGCAAGCAAGCAGCGCTACACGCTGTTGCGAAAATGTATCGGGAACGCTTCACCGCTGCGCGCGAACTTTACCTCGCGTACAATCGCGATCTCGTCGCTGCGTTCGCAAAGTTTCAGGATGCCGGTTTTCTCGAGATCATCACCTGCGCGGCGACGCATGGAATTCTCCCATTGCTGGCGAGTCATCCGCCCAGCGTGCGCGGGCAACTGGCGACGGCGGTCGCTGATTACGCCGAATGTTTCGGGCACGCCCCGCGTGGCATCTGGCTGCCCGAATGTGCTTACAGCGAGGCCATCGAACCCTTTTTGCAACAGTCAGGCTTGCGTTGGTTCATCACCGATACGCACGGTCTCATGCATGCCAGCCCGCGACCGCGGGCCGGCGTGTTCGCGCCCATCTTCACGCCGAATGGGCAGGCCGTGTTTGGCCGCGACCGCGAATCGTCACGCCAGGTATGGAGTCGCACCGAGGGTTATCCCGGCGACCCGCGCTATCGCGATTTCTACCGTGATATCGGATTTGATCTCGACTTCGATTACATTCAGCCGCACGTGCCTTCGCCCGAACATCGCGGCTTCACGGGCTTCAAGTATCACCGCATCACCGGCGGGCACGGCGAAAAGCAAATCTATCAGCGCGCTGAAGCGCTTGGCGCGATCGCCGATCACGCGGCGCACTTTGTCGCGTCGCGTCAACGCCAGCTCGAAACGCTCGCTGCCGTCCTGGATCGTCCGCCTGTTTTCATTTCGCCGTATGATGCCGAATTGTTTGGGCATTGGTGGTCTGAAGGACCGGAATTCATCGATCAACTTGCGCGGTTGATCTGCCGGGAGAACAGTCAGCTTGCGCTCATTACCCCCGGAGAGTACCTGCGGCGGCATCCCACGAATCAAGTCGCTACACCGGCGGCTTCGAGCTGGGGCGAAGAAGGTCACTTGAAGGTCTGGCTCAACGAAAAGAACGAGTGGATTCAGCGTCACCTGCACAGCGCGCAGCAGCGCATGACTGAACTGGCCCGGCGGTTCGAACACGCCGACGCGCTGACTCACCGCGCGTTGCAACAGGCGGCGCGGGAATTGTTGCTCGCGCAATCGAGCGATTGGCCATTCATCATCCACACTGGGACGAGTCCGGGTTACGCGCGGCAACGCGTCGAAACGCACCTGGCGCGCTTCAATTCGCTCTACGGCCAGATCACGCGCAACACCGTCAACGAGCCGTGGCTGGCAGACGTTGAGCAGCGCGATAATCTGTTCCCGCACGTCAACCCGCAGGATTGGTTGTGAACGCCATGCACTCCGAGTGGAAGCAGGACCGATTCCTCGTCTCGACCGATCCAACAAAGCTCAACGTTGATGCGGTTCACGCATTCCTGTCCCACGTCTATTGGTGCGAAGGCATTCCGTGGGAGATTGTGGCGCGCGCTTTGCAAAACTCGCTTTGCTTTGGTCTGTATGATGATGGGAAGCAGATTGGCCTCGCGCGGGTGGTCACGGATTACACCACGTTTGCCTATCTGTGTGACGTCTACGTGCTGGAGAGCCATCGCGGCAGCGGCCTCGGCAAATGGCTCATCAGCTGTGTTATGGCACATCCACAGCTTCAGGGCCTGCGGCGATTCAATCTCGTCACCCGCGACGCGCACGGACTTTACGCCCCCTTCGGCTTCAAACCGCTTGCCGCACCGGAGCGCCACATGGAGATGGTCACGCCGGATATCTACAAGCACCTTGCCAGCGCAGCGTCCCAAACTTGAGATTTACGTTTGCTCAACTTAGACCAAACTAAGGGCGATGAATGTAAGGAAAGTTGCCATTGTGGGTGCGTCGGGTTACTCGGGCGAGGAACTCGTTCGGCTGCTGTTGAGTCATCCGCACGCGGAACTGACCGCCGTCACTTCGCGCCAGTACGCGGGACAGACCCTCGCGCAAATTTTTCCGCGCTTCGCGAATCATCCCAAGGCCAAGGCGCTACGCTTTACCGAGCCGAAAGCCGAATTACTCGCCAAACAGGCGGACATCGTTTTTCTCGCCCTACCGCATGGCGTGGCGGCGGAATACGCCGTGCCGCTGCTGAATGCTGGCTGCACCGTGATTGATCTGAGCGCGGACTTCCGGCTGCGCAGCGCGACGCTTTACAAGGATTTCTACGCGCACGATCATCCCGCACCCGACTTGCTGGCCAAGGCGATTTATGGCCTGCCGGAAGTTTATCGCGAGCAAATCAAACAATCGCAACTCATCGCATCGCCGGGCTGTTATCCGACGAGCATTCTGCTGCCGACGATCCCGTTACTAAAAGCGAAACTCATCAAGCCAGCCGGCATCATCGCGGATTCACTTAGCGGCGTGAGCGGTGCGGGCCGAAAGGCGGAGCTCGATTATCTATTCTGCGAGTGCAACGAAAGCGTTCGTCCCTACGGCGTGCCGAAGCATCGGCATCTTTCCGAAATCGAACAGGAACTCTCGATCGCCGCCGGGTTGGAGATCACGATCCAGTTCACGCCGCATCTGATTCCGGTCAATCGCGGCATACTCACGACGCTCTATCTTGCGCCGGCAAATCACTTTAGCACAGCCGACGAAGCGGCTGAACTCGGCGAGCAGATTTCCGCCTGCTATCGCGCGACGTATGCGAATGAGCCTTTTGTCCGCCTGCTCGATGGCAAGGCGTTGCCGGACACCAAGAATGTTGTCGGCACAAACGTCTGCGAAATTGCGTGGCGACTCGATCCACGCACGGGCCGGCTCATTGTCATGAGCGCCGAAGATAATCTGGTCAAAGGCGCCAGCGGTCAGGCGGTGCAGAGCATGAACATTCTTAGCGGCTGGCCGGAGACTGCGGGACTGATCTAGTTCAGAGTTCAATTTGAAATCGCCTGCCCGCAAACCACTGCCGGTCGTTTGGAATCCCGCCGATTACGCCGCGAACTCGGCGGCGCAACTGGCTTGGGCGCGCGAACTCATCACCAAGCTCAAGTTGCGAGGCAACGAACGGATTTTGGATGTCGGTTGCGGTGACGGAAAGATCACGGCGGAGTTGGCTCGCGCTCTGCCCAGTGGCTCTATCATTGGCCTGGACGGTTCGATGGAAATGCTCCGCTTCGCGCGCGAACATTTTCCCGCAAAGAAATTCCCCAATGTCGAGTTTGTCCACATGGACGCACGGCGAATCCAATCTTCCGAGCCATTCGACCTCATCTTTTCCAACGCCACGCTGCATTGGGTGGACGATCATCCGGCATTCCTGCGCGGCGCGGCGGAATGTTTGAAACCGGGCGGGCGTTTGATCATTTCCTGTGGGGGGAAAGGCAACGCCCAAGATGTGTTCGTCGCGTTGCGGGCCACGCTGCGACTGAAACGTTGGCGAAGCTTCTTTCGGAATCTTACCGCGGCGTATTTTTTCCATCGTCCGGAAGACTACGAGAAGTGGCTGCCGCGGTTTGGTTTTCAGCCAACAGTAGTGCGACTCGCCAACAAGGAAGTCCAGTTTGCCGGGGGCGCCGGCTTGGCGGCATGGATTCGCACCACGTGGCTGCCTTATACCCAACGCGTGCCGGTCGCACAGCGAGAAGGTTTCATCACGGATGTGGTCGATCGCTTCGCTGCGAAACACCCACTCGATCCTGCTGGCAAGCTGACGGTGCGCATGGTGCGACTGGAGATTGACGCCGTCAAAACCCCGGCCACCTTGGCTGACAAATGAAACTCCCCTACTACGAAGTCTCGGCCTTCACCACGAATCCATTCGGCGGCAATCCCGCCGGCGTTTGTCCGCTGGAGAAATGGCTGCCGGATGAAACGCTTCAACATATCGCTGCCAACAACAACCTGGCCGAAACGGCCTACTTCGTCCCCCGCGGCAACGATTACGAACTGCGCTGGTTCACGCCCACGGTCGAAATGGACTTGTGCGGCCACGCCACGCTGGCGTCGGCTCACATTCTGTTCACCGAACTTGGGCGCGCTGGCGACGTGGTGAATTTTCATTCGCGCAGCGGTGTACTCAGCGTCGCACGCGAGACGGATAAACTGGTCTTGGATTTTCCCTCACGTCCACCGGCGCATGCTATGGCCCCAGAAGGATTGATCCGCGGATTGGGCACGAAACCTAAGGAAGTTTTGAAAGCTCGCGATTTCCTCGCGCTGTTCAGCGACGAAACTGAGGTGCGCACCCTGAAGCCCGATTTCGCCGCGCTCAAGCGACTCGACTGTCTGGGAATCATCGCCACAGCACCGGGTAAGGATAGTGATTTTGTCTCGCGCTTCTTCGCGCCGGGCGCGGGCGTGGACGAGGACCCCGCCACCGGCTCGGCGCATTGCACGTTGATTCCTTTTTGGGCGGCGCGACTGGGCAAGGAGGAATTGAACGCCCGGCAGGTCTCGCCACGAGGCGCGGAGTTTTTCTGCGAACTGGCAGACGATCGCGTGAAAATCGGCGGGCATGCCGTCACCTATCTTCGCGGTGAGATTTTTCTTCCGGATGCTGGCGCACCGCCCACAATGGCGCGGTGATTGGCAAACGGTGGACTCGGCGGGAACTCTGAATCTACATGGAATGGCTGCAGCAAATGTCCGTGAACCAGCCGGTGGCGTGGGCGGTTCTGGTTCTTTCGCTGGTCGGGGCGGCGGGCTTGGCGCTGGCCAGCGTGAAAGTGCGCGGCGTCGGCCTCGGCATCGCGGGTGTGTTGTTTGCTGGCATCCTCATCGGACACTTCGGCATCCACATCGACCATGGGATTCTGGAATTCGTCCGTGAGTTCGGCCTGATCCTGTTCGTGTTCACCATCGGCTTGCAACTCGGTCCGGGCTTTTTCGCGTCGCTGCGTCGGGAGGGACTCAAGTTCAATCTGCTCGCCGCCGCCGTCATCTTTCTGGGAGTAGCATTGACACTGGGCCTGGCAAAAGCTCTGGGGATTGATCTGTTTGCCGCCATCGGTTTGTTCACCGGGGCGACGACGAACACGCCGTCGCTGGGCGCCGCGCAACAAGCCATGAACACGCTGAACACAAACGCCGAGCGGGCGGCGCTGCCGGCGCTCGCGTATGCCGTCGCGTATCCGGGTGGGGTGTTCGGTATCATTGCCACACTGCTGGTGTTGCGATTTGCGTTCAAGATTCAACCCGAAGCTGAAGCCGAAGCCTATCGCGCCGAACAGCGTAAAGGTGCATCAGCCGTCGAGCGCATGAATCTGATCGTCGAAAATCCCAACCTGGAAAACCTCGCCATCGCCAACGTGCCGGGGCGACGCGAAACCGGCGTGATCATCTCCCGGATCCAGCGCACTGGTGAAAGCGAAGTGCGGACGGCAACGGAACAAACCATTTTGAGACGCGGTGACATCATTCTCGCGGTCGGCCCGCGTCAGGGCCTCGAGCGATTCCGTGTCATCGTTGGCCGCGAGAGCGAGGTGAATCTCATACAGACGCCGGGCCAGGTCGCTTCGTTACGGATTGTTGCCACCCGCAAGGAAGTGCTTGGCCGCACGCTCGGTGAGCTGGCCTTGGATGCGCGTTTCGGCGTCATTGTCACGCGGATCACGCGCGCCGACCTCGAAATGACCGCGCTGCCGGAATTGCGACTGCAATTTGGCGACATGCTCCAAATTGTCGGCGCCGCGGAAGCGCTGCCCAAGGCGGCGCAGGAACTGGGGAACAGTCCCCGCGCCCTGAACGAAACCAACTTCACGCCGATCTTCATCGGCATCGCGCTCGGTGTATTGGCGGGAATGTTGCCCATCGCCATTCCCGGGATGCCGGTGCCGGTGAAACTGGGGCTAGCGGGTGGGCCGTTGATTCTCGCCATCATCCTGGGCCGCATCGGACGCATCGGTCCGTTTCTCTGGTATATGCCGGCAAACGCCAACTTGGCATTCCGCGAACTGGGTATCGTGTTGTTTCTTGCGTGCGTCGGATTGAAGGCCGGTGAGAAATTCTTCAGCACGGTGTTCACCCCGCAGGGACTGACGTGGTTACTCGCTGGCCTGGCCATCACGGTGGTACCACTGCTTGTGATCGGAGTAATCGCCCGGCTCTCGCTGCGAATGAATTACACCGCCATCAGCGGCCTGCTGGCCGGCAGCATGACCGATCCACCCGCGCTCGCATTCGCCAATGCCATCTGCAAATCAGACGCGCCCTCGGTTGCCTACGCCACCGTCTATCCGCTTACCATGCTGCTGCGCATTGTGGCGGTGCAGATTTTGGTGCTGATGTTCGGCAGGTAAGTGGCCGCGGCGAGAATTTACATTGCGACGTCCCGCGGCGTAGGCAAGCTTTCCCGGCTCTCTGAATGAAATCAAAATTCAAACTTGTTGAAGGTTCGATCTGTGCGCCGCAGGGATTTCTCGCCAGCGGCGTGTTCTGCGACATCAAACGGCTAGGCACGGGCAAGGGCTCACAAAAGGGCAAAAAGCGTGATCTGGCGCTCATCGTGTCCGAAGTGCCGGGCGCGGTGGCGGGGATGTTCACGACGAATCAAGTGTGCGCTGCGCCGGTGAAGGTATGCGCTGAACGCGTGAAGGGTGGCAAAGCGCAGGCCATCGTGGTGAACTCGGGCAACGCCAACGCCTGCACCGGCAAGCAAGGCATGAAGGACGCGCGGGCAATGACCTCGGTGCTCGCGAAAGAATTGCTTTTGCCCGAAGAACAGGTGCTCGTCGGTAGCACGGGCCGGATCGGCGTCACGATGCCGATGCAGAATGTGAAAGCCGGCATTCTACACGCGGTGCAGATTCTCGGTCACGACGCGCCTCATGCCGCTGAAGCCGCTGAAGCCATCATGACGAGCGACACCAAGCCGAAGCAGATCGCCGTCGAATTCAAACTCGGGGGCAAAACGGTTCGTATTGGCGGCATGTGCAAGGGTGCGGGAATGATTCAACCGGGCATGAGCGCCACGGGTGCACGCCCGGCCGCGCTTCCGCATGGCGGATTGCACGCCACCATGCTGTGCTTCATCACGACGGACGCGGCAATTGAGGCGAAGGTGCTGCAAGCGGCCTTGCAGGAAGCCGTCGCAAACAGTTTTAACCGGATCACCGTAGATGGCGATATGAGTACGAACGACACGGTGTTGGTGCTCGCGAATGGACTCGCAGGAAACGCGGAGTGCGGAGTGCGGAGTGCGGAGTTTCGGATCTTCCAAGCCGCGCTTTCTCACGTTTGTTTGGAACTGGCGAAGATGATTGTGCGCGACGGCGAGGGTGTGCATCGCGTGGTGACGGTGCGGGTAAACGGGGCCAAGACGATCCACGACGCAGACGCCGCGGCGCGGGCAGTGGCCAACAGTGCGCTGGTGAAAACCAGTTGGCACGGCGGTGACCCGAACTGGGGGCGCATCATTGATGCCATCGGTTACTCACCGGCCACTGTGGTTGAGGAAAAGGTGGACATTGGTTACAGCGCGCCGGGCAGCCAGAAGGTTCTATGGAGTTTGAAGCGCGGGCAGCCGACGAAGACCACGTTCAAACAGCTTTGCCTTGCGGTCGCGCCCAAGGAGTTTGAACTGCACATCAATCTGAACCTCGGCAAGGCGGGCGCGGTGATGTATGCAGCGGATTTAACCGAGCACTACGTTGACTTCAACAAGGGCGACGTGACAGACCCCACAACACTGGGCGGCTAATCGTTGTAGCCGCCGACGTCAGGAGGCGGATTCGACTCGCGATGTGACTTTCCGCCTCCTCACCTCGGCGGCTACGCGTTCACCAACTCACAGTTTGTAGAATTGTTCCCAACCCTTGCGGGGCGGAACGCCAGCGAGCAATTCGTTGGCGAGCTTGTGATTCGTGATCTGCTTCTTCTCGCGGTCGAACTCCACCTTGGCATTCACGCGTTGGGCAATGATGCCGATAGCCATGGCCTGACACAGCGGGCCGGCAATGGAGAACGGCGAACGCGTCTTCTCCTCGCTTTTTGCGGCGAGCAAGAAGTTCTTGAAGTGATTCGACGGACTCTTTGGCACATTGGGCAATTTGGTCGCCCATTCCGAGGCCTTCTCCGAGCTGAGCATTTGCAGCGTGGTCGCGTGTGAACCGCCCTTGAAGGCAATGCCTTCGCCGTAGATGACTTTGCCCGGCGGCTTTTTCTTCGTGTCTATGCTGCCGCGAGAAGGCGGCGGAATGTTCGGGTCCACGACCGCGTCGCCGAAATTGTCAGGCAACGGCGGGAGATTTTCCTGGCCGTCATACCAAGTCATTTCGAGCGCGGGCATCGAGCCGCGTTTCGGGAACTTAAACTTCAGCGTCGAAGCCTGTGGGAAAATGAAAGGGCTGTAGCCCTCAAGGATCGGTTCCACTTCCGTGGGCAGGCCCATGTCCAGGAATTCGTGCGCGGTATCGAAGATGTGCGCGCCCCAATCGCCGAGCGCGCCGTTGCCGAAGTCGAACCACGAGCGCCAGTCGCCGTTGACGTAACCCTTGTTGTATTTGTGATCCTGCGCCGTCGCGAGCCAGCAATCCCAGTCGAGCGTCTCGGGCACGGGCTGCTCGGGCAGATAGCCGTCCACCTTCATTCCGTGCCAGCGGCGCGGGTTGTTCATGAACGCGGTGATCTTGGTGACGTTCCTGATGATGCCAGCCTCGGTCCACGCCTTGAACTGGAAATAATTCCCCTCGGAGTGTCCCTGGTTGCCCATCTGGCAGGCGACCTTGTATTTCTTCTCCGCTGCCATCATGAGTTCAATCTGCCGGAAGCTGTGCGCCATGGGCTTCTCGACATAAACGTGTTTGCCGAGCGACATCGCGAGCATGGCGATGGGGAAATGCGAGAAGTCCGGCACGCCGATGGACACGGCCTCGATGTCCTTGCCCATCTTGTCGAACATCTTGCGGAAATCCTGGAAGCGCTGGGCATTCGGGAGCTTCTTGAGCACTTCCTGTGTGTGCGGTGCGCCCATGTCCACGTCGCATAACGCAACGATCTCGGCGACGCCGGTCGCGTTGAGGGCGTTGGTGATTTCCCCGCCGCGATTGCCGATGCCGATGCAGGCGAGCTTCACCTTCGCACCCTTGGTCGCAGACTTTTCTGCCTGTCCGAAAACCAACGGTGGCGTGAACAATGACACTGCCCCGGCTGCCGCCACGCCTTTGAGGAACTGGCGGCGGCCCACGGGCTTGGAAAATCGGTTTATGCGTTCGTTTGATTTCATGGGGATTATTCCTCGTTCAAGTGCAAAACTCAGTTGGCCGCCGGCACGCGGATTTTGATGTTGCGGAAGGAAACTTCGTCGCCGTGTTCCTGCAACAGAATGTGGCCGTCCGGCCATTCGCCAAAGCCCGGAATGGTTTTGTATTTGCTTTGCGCGACCAGCTTGCGGAAGTCCTCCGAGCCGCGCTCGTATTCCAAGACCTTCGCGCCGTTGAGCCAGTGCTCTACGTGTTTCCCGTTCACCACGATGCGGGCGGTGTTCCATTCGCCAATCGGATTCGGCTTTTTATCCGCTGCCGCCGGCTTTAGATCATAAAGCGAGCCAATGGTGCGATTGCCATCGCGACCGGCCTTGGCGTCAGGATGTTTGTCGTCGTCGAGGATCTGGAATTCACAGCCGATGGCCGAACCGACTCCCGCTTTCGCCCCAGTGCCGGTGATCGGATCGAGGTTTGGCTGGACGAAATACTTGATGCCACTGTTCGCGCCGGGCGTGATCTTGAAATCCACGAGCAGCTCAAAATTCGAGAAGCGTTCCTCAGTAATGATGTCGCCGCCGCTGGCTGATTCCGCGCCTTTGCTCGCATGCACCACCAGCACGCCGCCGTGAATGTGCCAGCTTTGTTTCGGGAAGGTCTCAGCCTTCGCACTGCGCCAGCCTTCGGTGGACTTGCCGTCCCACAGCAATTTCCAACCTGCGGATTTTTCCTCTGGTGTGAGCGCGTTCGGCGTAGTGACGACTTCTGTGATTTTCAGGTTGCGCCAGCGGACTTGCGTGCCGTCCTTTTCCTTATCCTTACCGATGCCGTGGACTTGCAGCGCGATGAAACCGCGTGCGGTCACCGAATCCTTGAGGTCGGCGCAGGGCGTGCCATTGAGCCAGGTCTTGAGCGAACTGCCAATGGCTTCGACTTTGACGTGATTCCAGTCGTTCGGCTTGAAAATCTTTAGGCCCTGGGCGCTGAACGCTTTCGATTGCTCGCTCTGTTCGCCGCCGGCGGGATACAGCCAACCGCGCCGGGATTCGTCGTAGAGGCCAGCCGTCCACATGCGCTTGCGGTTCACGTCCGGATCAATCTCGACCTGGTATCCATGCACTCGGTTCGCCGGAATCTTGTTCGTCTTGCCCTCCCAGACCAGTTCGGTCGGCTTGTCAAAACACTCGCTGCGAATCTGCACGCCGGAATTCAGCTTGGGATCAACCTTGAAATCGTACTCCAGGATGAAGTCGCCGTAGGTTTTTTCCGTGCAGAGAAACGTATTCGGCGTGTCCAGCGTCGAAGTGCCGACGATTTCCTTGCCTTCGATGTGGTATTTGGCCTTGCCGCCGCGTTGCACCCAGCCGGTGAGGTCCTTGCCGTTGAACAGGTCCTGCGGCGTCTGGGCGGACGACGTGAACGCAGCCATCGCAACGCATAGCGAAAGAAGGGGTTTGAAAGTTATCATATGGTTCTATTCAGTGGCAATCCGGCATCAGATGCAAGACGCCAATCGGGTGATTCGATTCAAACTTTTGTTCGATGGCGGCCTGATGCCATGGAGCGCGGCTGTGTCACGACCAGCCGCAGCCGGTAGTTTCCCAGTGGCAGCGACGCCTCGTCGCATTGGTCATGAGTTGAAAGAGCTTCCGTGGCGACGAGGGCATCGCCGCTACTTCCCGGCAAATCAGGACACTACACCGCAACCATGCGAGCGCGCTCCTTGCATGAATGAGAGTTGCCGTTCCCGCCGCGCTCGCGTAATCATGCTTGGGCAAATCAAACTCCCGCAAATGAATACAACGCTCACACTCACCATGGCCGCCGCGCTCGCACTGGTTCAGACCACCCTTGCCCAGGAAACCAACACCGTCATCGCCCCCGGCGCGAAGCTGGAAAAGCTCGCGGGCGATTTCAAGTTCACTGAAGGCCCGACCGCCGACAAGGACGGCAACATCTTCTTCACCGATCAGCCCAACAATCGCATCCTGAAATGGAGCGTGGACGGCAAGCTCAGCACCTTCATGCAACCCGCCGGCCGCGCCAACGGGATGTTCTTCGACACGCAGGGCAATCTCATCGCCTGCGCGGATGAGAAGATGGAACTCTGGTCCATCGCGCCCGACGGCAAACACACCGTTCTGGCGAAGGAATACGAAGGCAAACCCATCAACTCATCGAACGATGTGTGGGTACGAGCCGATGGCTCGCTCTTCTTCACGGACCCATTCTACAAGCGCGAATGGTGGACCCACGACAAACCTCCCCAAGGCACAGAGCAGGTTTACTTTCTCAGCGCTGACCGCAAGACGCTCAAGCGCGTGACCACCGATCTGGTGCAACCCAACGGCATCATCGGCACGCCGGACGGGAAGAAACTCTTCGTGGCCGACATCAAAGCCCGCAAGACTTACGCGTACGACATCCAACCAGACGGCGCGCTCGCCAACAAGCGCCTGCATTGCGAACTCGGCTCCGACGGCATGACGCTCGATGAAGCCGGCAATCTCTATCTCACGGGCCGGGGCGTGACGGTGTTCGACAAAACCGGAAAGAAGATTGAGAACATCGCCGTGCCGGAGAATTGGACCGCCAACGTCAGCTTTGCCGGCAAGGACCACAAAACGCTCTTCATCACCGCGAGTACGGGGCTCTACTCGATTCAGACGAAGCATCGCGGGGCCAATGCGGCGAAATAAGAACTCTTAGTGGTCAGACATACGCATGAGCCATCCTTCCGAACTGATTGATGAACTGTTGAAACAGCATCTGAAACCCGCCATGAAGGAATTGGGATTCAAATGCAAGTCTTCAACTTTTTACCGGCAGAGTGGCGACGTAATAGAGGTCCTTTCGCTTCAAAAGAGTTCAAACAACGATTCTGCTGAAGGAAGATTCACGATCAACCTCGGCACGTACTGGCCGAATGTTCAAGCTGTTTGCGGTGGTGAGGCTTCAAGCTCGCCGCCAAAAGAGTATGAATGCACGGTTCGGCAGCGTCTTGGCCCGCTGTTTGCAGATCGCGCTGACTATTGGTGGAGTGTTAACCCAAATACCAACATTCAAATTGTCGGTGCGGACGTGGTGGAAAAGATTCGCGACTTTGGCTTACCCTGGCTAAGGCGCGCTACATCGCTAGACGAAGTGACAAAACTTGCTCAGCCAAAGCAGGCGATCGTCTTTCACACCCTTCGCGGCGAAACCGCCCTAGCGACTGATTTGATTAACCAAGAAATTGCCAGAAGTAGTCACGCCAAAGGTACGTATCGGTTTCTTGCAACAAAACTTGGACTGCAAATATCATCAGCTTCGTAAGTGAGTTCAAAACACAGCTAATGCAAGACCTGATCTCCAAAGCCGCGATGCTGCTTGAAGCGTTGCCGTACATCCAGAAATTCAGCGGCGAGACGTTCGTCGTGAAATACGGCGGATCGTTCATGGACTCGCCCAATCCGGCGGTACGCAACGGCGTGGCGCGCGACATCGTGTTTCTCGAAGCGGTCGAGATCAATCCCGTGGTCGTGCACGGCGGCGGCAAGGCCATCACGCGCGCAATGGAGCAGGCCGGGTTGCAGGCGAACTTCATCCAGGGCATGCGCGTGACGGACGATGCGTCGGTGGACGTGGTGAATCGCGTGCTGTCCCACGAGATCAATCCCGAGATCGTGAAGACCATCGAGGCGCTCGGCGGGCAGGCGCGCGGGTTTTGCGGCGCGGAAATCTTCAAGTGCCGCAAGCTCTGGCTCGACGACAAGGAAAGGCCCGGCGCGAAGCTTGACATCGGCTTCGTGGGCGAAGTCATCGCGGTGAACACCGATCCGCTGCTCCAGTGCATCCAACGCGGCGTCACTCCGGTCATCAGCCCGGTCGCGCTCGGCGAGGACGGGAAGATCTACAACTGCAATGCCGACGTGGCCGCCGCCCAGGCTGCCATCGCGCTCAAGGCCAAGCGGCTCGTGTTCATGAGCGACGTACCCGGTTTGATGCGCGATCCGAAAGACCCGACCACGCTCATCACGCATCTACAAATCAGTGAAGTGCCCGGGCTCAAAGCTGCCGGCATCGTGGACAAGGGAATGATTCCCAAGGTGGACAGCGCGGTGGCGGCGATCAAATCCGGCGTGGAGAAGGTTTCCTTTGTGGACGGCCGCGTGAATCATTCCGTGCTGCTGGAGATTTTCACGGACGAAGGCGTGGGGACGGAAGTGGTGAAGTAGAAGGCGGACGGCTTTCCACTCGACACTCATTTCGGCCAATTCTACGTTTGACCTTGCTCGAGAAGTGGCTGCACGGCCGCAGTCACAATAAGCCAATCAAACGCTCACGATGACCTTTGGATTGAAACTCATGGCGGTGTTGAGTTGGCTGGTAGCTGCCGCTGGTTTGGTGTTAGCACTCTTTGTTTTTGTCACAGACGGGTATCTCGATGGTTCGGTCGGATACGATCGCCTCGAAGTGGTTATCTCGCTTGTTTTGCCGTTCTGGACCTTGAGTCTCATCAGTGTCATCGCCTGCGTTAGTGGGAGCCTAGGTTCCGCTTGGAAGTGTTTGCCGTGGATATTACCTTCCGCAGCGCTAGTTGCGTTGACAGTTATTCTGGTAATCATTGGATGTTTCCCGCAGGCCTGATGGCCAAATCTGCCGCGACGCTCCCGCTTGCCCCCTCTTCTACTTTCTGGCAAACGATGCCCATGCAATTCCGCGTTCGCGCTCTTCCCGCTGTTCGTTTCGTGCTGTCGCTGGCGTTGTTGGTGACTTCCTCTACCGCGCGTTTGCACGCCGAGGACGAAGAACCGCCGAAGCAGCAGAAGGATTGGTTCATTGAGAATTACACCAAGCGTGAACATCGCATCCCGATGCGCGACGGCGTGAAGTTGTTCACGGTTGTTTACACGCCCAAGGATCGCACGAAGGACTATCCCATCCTGCTCCACCGCACGCCTTACAATCTCAAACCCTACACCGTGGACGCGGGCGCGAAGCCAAGTGAACTGCCGGATGAATACGTGCACGAGAAGTTCATCTTCGCGCTGCAAGATGTTCGCGGGCGGTTTGCTTCGGAGGGTGAGTTTGTGGACGTGCGGCCGCACAAGCCGAAAAAATCCGGCCCGAAGGACACTGACGAAAGCACCGACGCGTGGGACACGATCGACTGGCTGGTAAAGAACATTCCGCGCAACAACGGCTGCGTGGGCCTGCAAGGTATCTCGTATCCGGGTTTCTTCGCCGCGCTGGGCATGGTTGACTCGCATCCGGCACTCAAAGCCGTGTCGCCGCAGGCGCCCGTGGCAGATTTGTATGACGGAGACGATGCGTTGCACTGCGGCGGTTTCTGGCTCGCGCACAATTTTGGGTTCTTCACGTTCTTTGGCGGCAAGTTCGACAACCTGACCCGGCAGGACCCGCCGGAGTTCGATTTCGGGACGCCGGACGGCTACGAATTCTTTTTGCGCAGCGGAACGCTCATTGAACTGGGGCAAAAACATTTCAAGGGCGAGAACCGTACGTGGGATTACATGATGTCGAACATCACCAACGCGGCGTGGTGTGCGAAACACAACATCACGCCGCATTTGAAAAACGTGCGCGCCGCCGTGCTGTCGGTGGGCGGGTGGTTCGATGCGGAGGATTTGTCCGGCACGCTCAAGACGTATCGCGCCTTGGAGAAACAGAATCCCGGCATCTACAACGCTCTGGTCATGGGCCCGTGGGATCACGGTGGCTGGCATGACGAGGGCGTGGATTCGCTGGGCCCGGTGGAATTTCACTCTGACACGGCGGAGTATTTCCGGAAGGAAATCGAGATGCCATTCTGGCGCCGATATCTGAAAGGCGAAACCGAAACGGTGTTGCCTGAGGCGTGGGTGTTTGAAACCGGGCGCAACGAGTGGCGGCGTGAGACCGAATGGCCGCCCGCCACCGCCGATGCCAAAGCACTCTATTTTCATCCCGACGGCAAACTGAGTTTCGATCCGCCGACGGAGACAAGAGACGCATTCGATGAATATGTGAGCGATCCGAATCGGCCCGTGCCGTTTACTGAAAAGATTTCGCCGCGCATGCCGAAGACGTACATGGTCGAGGATCAGCGTTTCGCCGCGCGCCGTCCGGACGTGCTGGTTTATCAAACCGAGCCACTCACAGAAGATGTGACGATTGCCGGCCCAATTTCCGCAAGTCTGTTCGTTTCCACCACGGGCACGGATAGCGATTGGGTGGTGAAGCTGATTGACGTTTACACCGGCGATCACCCGGATTCCGGCGGAGTGGAAATGGGCCACTACCAGCAACTCGTCCGCGGCGAGCCGTTGCGCGGGAAATTCCGCGAGGGCTTGGACAAACCGAAGCCGTTTGAGCCGGGCAAGGTCACCAAGCTCGAATGGGTGATGCCCGATGTCTGCCACACGTTCCGCACGGGCCATCGCATCATGGTGCAGGTCCAAGGCAGTTGGTTTCCCCTGCTCGACCGCAACCCGCAAAAGTTCTGCGACATCTACCGCGCGAAGCCCGAGGATTTCCAGAAAGCCACGCAACGAATCCATCGCACGAAAGCCACACCTTCGCTGGTGCGCGTTAATGTGCTGCCGCAGGAGCGCGGTGAGTAAGCCGTGGCCGCGACGCCCTCGTCGCAGATCACTAACGCGACGCTTATCGAAACTCCAGCGAGTGACAGAGGTGTTAATTTCGCCCTTCGGCGACGGGGCGTCGCCGCCACCTGATAAGCTGGCTGGAAAACGCGTTGAGCCGTGGGAGCACCCGTGCCAGACTGGCCGCGTGAACAACCGCGACGCCTACATCCTGCGCGAAAGCACCGGCACAAGCGGCGTGCTGGAAACCGCGCGGGCTGCCGTTGCCGTGCTGGCGGATCATGACATCCCACATCTCATCATCGGCGGCATCGCGGTGCAGGAGCACGGTTACCCGCGCGTCACAATTGACGTGGACATCGTTGTGCCGGACGTGCTCGAAGCCGCCGAATGGCTGACCGCCAGTTTGACCGGACCGTTTTACAAGGTGCCCGACCACCCGGACCGCGTGGAAGACCGGCGCACGCACACGTCCGTGGATTTGCTGCCGGCGGGTGCAGTGGTAAAGGTGGGCTGCAAAGTTCCTTTCCCACAGCCAACGCAAGCCCGGGAAGAACTCCAGATCGCTTCACTGGAGGAACTCGTTTCACTCAAGCTCGACAGCTGGGCGAACAGTCCGTTGAAGCGGCTGCGCGACAAAACAGACGTGGTGGAACTCATTCTCCGCCGCAAACTCCCGCGTGAGCTGGCGGTGAATCCTGCTGTGCTTGCGCTCTATCACGAAACTTGGGACGCGCTCCAGGCTGAGAAATAATTTGCGACTCAGCGCAGACGAATTACGATGCGCGCCTTGTTGCAATGAAAGAAATCGTTCCGACACCGCCGCCGATCGTCCGCAATCAGTTCGAATCGGTCCGGGAATTGTTTACGAAGTACGTCGTGCCCAGCTACGGGCGCTTTGAACTGGCGCTCAGCCACGGCGCGGGCAGCTACCTCTACGACGTTCACGGCAAGCGCTACCTCGATCTCGGCGGCGGCATTGCGGTGTGCTCCCTCGGGCACGCGCATCCGGCCATCACCGAGGCGCTGGTAGAGCAGTCGCGCAAGCTGATCCACATTTCCAATCTCTACTATCAGGAGCCGCAGGGTCGGTTGGCGCAGGCGCTGGTGCAGATCCTTGCTCCGGGCAAAATGTTTTTCAGCAACAGCGGCGGCGAGGCGAATGAAGGTCTGTTCAAGCTGGCCCGCAAATTCGGTCACGACGAAGGACGCTTTGAAATCATCACCACGGTGAACTCATTCCATGGACGGACGCTTGCGGGCATTTCGGCTACCGGCCAGGATAAAGTGAAGAAGGGTTTTGAGCCGATGACCCCGGGCTTTCGCCACGTGCCTTACAACGACCTTGCGGCGATGCGCAACGCGATCTCGCCCGCGACGGTCGCGGTCATGATCGAAGGCATCCAAGGCGAAGGCGGGGTAACGCCGGCCACGCCGGAATATCTACTGGGTCTGCGCCGGTTGTGTGACGAGAAGAAACTGCTGCTCCTGATGGATAGCGTGCAGTGTGGCCATTTCCGAAGTGGGCGATTCCAGAGTTTTCAGCGAATTCTCGAAGGCGTGAACGGCGCAGAAAGTTTCTTGCCCGACGGCGTTTCGATGGCCAAATCGCTCGGTGGTGGATTCCCGATGGGAGCATTTTGGGTGCGCGCGTCTTATGCGGACCTGCTGGGCGCGGGCACTCACGGGACGACGTATGGCGGTTCACCGCTCGCGTGTGCCGTGGGGTTGAAGGTGCTGGAAGTCATCCAGCGGGAGAATCTGGCGGAGAACACGCGCCACACCGGGGAGTTCCTGAAACAGGGTTTGCAGCAGTTGGCGGCAAAATACCCGCACGTGATTTCAACCGTGCGCGGCCTGGGCCTGATGCTTGGGGTGGAACTCGCGGCGAACATTCCCGCGCTCCCCACCGAAGGCAAATCGCCCGCTGCGCTGCTGGTGGCGCGATTGCAGGAGGCTGGATTGCTCGTGATTACTGCCGGCGCGAATGTGCTCCGGTTTCTTCCGGCGTTGAATCTCAGCCGGGTCGAAGCGCAGGAAGGTTTGCAGATTCTTGAGTCAGTGATTGCGAAACTTGCGGCGTGATAGTATTCAATTCTCCTTTGGGACTCCTCCCGGATAGCGATGAAGCATTTATTGAGCATTGAGAAATTGTCGGCGGACGACATGGAGAAAATCCTCGCCGACGCCGCGGTCATGAAGCGCAACCGCGGCCAGCACGTCACGCAGCCGCTGGCGGGACAAACCTGGGCTCTGATTTTTTCCAAATCCTCCACGCGCACCCGCGTGTCGTTCGAGGTCGGCATCAGCGAACTTGGCGGGCGACCCATGTTTCTCAGCGCGGTGGACATCCAACTGGGGCGGGGCGAGCCGATCAAGGACACGGCGCGCGTGCTGGGCCGCATGGTGGGTGGGGCGGTCTTTCGCACCTTTGCACAGGCGGATGTCGAGGAGTTCGCGCGGTACGGAAACATCCCGACAATCAACGCGCTGACGGATGAGGAGCATCCCTGCCAGATCCTTGCCGACCTGCAAACAGTGCAGGAACGATTGGGCGGCATCGCAGGCAAGGTGGTGACATTTGTCGGCGACGGTGCGTGTAACGTGGCGAGCTCCTGGATTTTCGCGGCGGCGAAGCTGGGGTTTGAATTGCGCATCGCCGCGCCGAAGAAATTTCAGCCGGACACACAATTGCTGAAGCGCGCTGGGGGCAAGACACTGTGCACGGACGACCTCGCCGCAGCTGTGACTGGTGCGGATGTGCTCTACACGGATGTCTGGGTTTCGATGGGCAAGGAAGCCGAGTCAGCTGAACGCATCAAGGCGTTGGGCGAGTATCAAATCAATCAAGCGCTGGCGAAACTTGCGAAACCGGGGGCGCTGGTCATGCACTGCCTGCCGGCCTATCGCGGCAAGGAAATTGATGACGCGACGTTCGAGACGCATGCGGCCACAATTTTTGATCAAGCAGAGAACCGGTTGCACGCGCAGAAAGCGATCCTTAACTGGGTGGTCTCTTAGCCACGGATGGAACACGGATTGAACACAGATTCGGATACGAAGCCGCCGTGGTCACGTCGGAAGAAGCTCAAAGTCGCACTAATCGTCGCCGCGTGCGTTATTGGCGGAACGCTTATCTGGTTTCGGATGAGTTATCCATACGGGCCAAGTCATTGTTGTGCGGCTGAGCTTGGGACAAATCTAATCCGGTTCGCAACTGATCACGGTGGCTGGTTTCCACAGGGAGCGCGTTCACCCGAGGGATCATTCAGCCTGCTGCACACCAACTACGAACCCAATCTGCAACGGCTGCGCGGGAAGATGGTTTCGCTCGCCACTGCCGAGGCGGCGTGGCAGCGGCAAGGACAGTTGGACACGGACTCTTGCGGCTGGCATTACGTCGAAGGGCTGTCGGCGACGAATGATCCCACTCTCGCCATTGCCTGGGACAAGTCGTGGGGACTGGGCCACAACGGCCAGCGCATCCGGAAGTTTGGACGCGAGGTAATCTACGTGAACGGATCGACCGTGGCAAAACTCGTTCAGGACTGGCCAAAGTTCGCGGTTGAACAGCAGGAGAAACTCGCGAAAGCCATCGCCGCGCGCACCAACGGCGGTCCACCGATTCGCTGGAGCGATGAGGAGACGTTGGGAACAAACCGGTTTGCGGCGCCGTTGGCGAAGATAGCCGGCTGGGGGAACGAGGAGTTAAAGCTGGCCAGCGCTGCGAAGTCTTTGGCGCCCGGCAGAAAATGATCAACGGGCCAAGTTGGCGTCGGGTCCGCCGGCGGCGTACTGCCGGAGATACTTGATGGCCACCTTCAGATCTTTGGGATATGGCGCGGTGATACTCAGGCTGCCGTTGGTCATGGGGTGCAGCAGGGCGATGGCCTCAGCGTGCAGCGTTGGACGACCCAGCAGCGGGCGCTCTTCGCGGCCGGGCTTCAGCCGGTAATCGCGCTTCAGCCGGGAAAGATACAAAGGTCCGCCACCGTGCAGGTCGTCGCCGACCACGCGCAAGCCTGCGTGGCGCAAGTGGAGGCGAATCTGGTGCGGACGATCGGTGACCGGTTCGCACTGGACCAACGCAAAACCATCAAAGGATTCCATCACTCGGAAGCGAGTGCAGGATTTCCGGCCTTGCTTCAAATCCAGCCGCGATTGGTCGGGGATTTCCGGGTGCGGCGAAAGCTTGGCGTCGACTTCAAATTCTGTCGCGCGCGGCGTGCCGTAAACCAGCGCGAGGTAAGTTCGACCGGCGGCCCCGATGCCGAAGCGGTCGGCCAGCACTGCCAGCGCTGGCTTATTTTTGGCCAGCAGCAGCACCCCGCCGACTTCCGCATCGAGCCGGTGGGCGTGGCTGAGGAATTCCAAGTTCCGCTCGGCCGCCCACGGTTTGCCGGCGGCAAGCGCGGCATGCAGCAACGGCATCAACGCGGGGCGATCGGGTTCAACCGCGCTGGCAGTAACCGGAAGTCCGATCGGCTTGTCGAGCGCGAGCAGATGCTCATCCTCGAATAGCACGGGGATTTCCCAGAATTCCCGGGTGGCGGGGGAACTGAGTTTAATGGGCAGGCTCATGGTGTGGGCCCGCAGCCGGCGGTGATCAATTGATCGGCGCAGCGCCCGGCGTCTCCGGCTGGGTCTGCTTGCTCAGCGCCGCCATGATTTCCCGGAAGCCAGCGTCACGCTGGGCTTCGGCTGACACCCAGGCATTCACCGCATCGTTCTGGCGGCCTTGCCGGATGGTCGACATGTAGGCGGGCAGGGCGGTAGCCGCTTTGGCTTCGTCCACGGGAAGCTTTTTCTCAACCTGCAAAATGAAGCCGCCGCCGTCATTGTTGGGCACAAAGGAGCTCACTTTGCCGACGGGCGTCATGAACATCACCTGCTTGAATTGGTTCAGATTCACGTGGGATTCAACTGCTGGGACGTTGGTGGAGCTGAGGGAGAATGGCGTTGGCGAGACGGCCTCGGCTTTGGCCTCCGCGCAGGCGGCAGTGAACGTCTTGCCGGTGGCAACCGCATTACTCAAGGTGTTGGCGAGGGCCATGCCCGCCGTCCGGGCCGCCAGGGCAGACTCGTAAAACGCGTAGTCAACGGCCACTTGGGCGCTAACTTGTTCGTAGGGCGGGACTTCGCTGGGCAACCGGGTGTGGAGGGCGATGATGTAAACGGCGTCCTTGCCCATCACCGGGCCGACGACGGGTTCGACCTCAGTGAGGCCAAAGGCGGCGCGAACGAATTCTTCGCCGACGTTCAGGCCGACCGGCGCTTCGTTGGCAGTGAAGGGCGGGGTGACCTCAACCTTGAGGCCATTGGTGGCAGCCATAGCGGCGAGGTTTTCCACGCGAATCGGGTCGGCTTCCATTACCACGGCCGCGAGACCATTGGCCTTCGCGCGGGCTTTCATTAAGGCGAGCCCGGTCTGTTGTTCGTGGAGGATTTCGGCCTGCGCCACGGCTGGGGTCTTGTCCGTGTAAAAATTGGTGCCACCGCGCTGGTCATAGAGCGCCTGCAACCGTTCCGACAGGTTGGTGACCTGATTGATTTCCGTGACGGCGTCGGCGAAGAAATTGGTGGCCTCCAATTTGACGTAGCTGACGGTGAGCCGCTCGGGGATGCGGTAACGCGCCATCTGGTTGGTGAAAAACTCGCCGAGCGCTTGGGCCGTGGGCGTAACGCCGGACACGTAGTTGGATGGATGGTAGAACACCGCGTGAGTAACGTACTCCTGATGTTCGCGTTCGTAGAGGGCGCGCGCATCCTGTGGCGTGACCATTCGCCCGGGCGCGCCGGCCATGCCGAGCAGTTGCTGGACGGCAATCTCATGGCGCAGATAGCGCTCAAAGTCCGCGCCGGTCAAGCCGCGCGGAGCCAGGACCTGCCGGACGAATTCAGCCATGGGGACGGCGTTGCCGCGATTCATGCTGCGGAGCATTTCATTGGCGGCCTTGGCCACGGCGTCGAGCGAAACGTGGACGCCCAATTGCTCCGCTTTGCGGAGCAGGAGGATGCGGAAGTAGGTTTCCCGCTGCGGATCGAAACCCTGACGGGTGGCGTCGCTACCGGGCCATTCGCCAGAGCTGAAGAAGTAACGCATCTCCATCTCGCGATACGTCTGCACGAATTCCCGATCGGTGACATTGCGGTCGTAAATCGTGCCGCGGTTTACGGGGCCACCCTGGTTGCTGCCCGTATACGCCCCCATCCAGACGAAGGAAATGATGACGGCCGTGATGGTGATGCCCCACATCCAGGTGGAGTGTTTGCGAATTGTTCCGATCATATTGAAAACAGGGGGCGAAACCTACCTGTCTTTGGCGACTCGGGTCAAACGCAAAAAGCGTCTGATCGGACTTCTCCTATCTCACCCGCCTGAGCCTCAGGCCTTTTGCCGTGGTACGGCTTCTGCGCTCTTCGCCTGAATGGTGGGAATTGAACGCCAATAACGACTTTTATGAAGAATCTGTTGAAATCCCTCACAGTTTGCGTCGGGTTCTGTCTCAGCACTGGGCAGCTTCCGGCTGCTCAGACCAACCTGCTGCAATACCTCAATGTCCGGGGCACATTCATTTATCAGGGGCTGACCGTCACAAATTCGACCGGAACGACCGTTACCAAATCCACCACCCGCAAGCCGTTTGGCAACGCCGATTTGATCCGGCGGCTTGGCGCGCTCGGGGGCATTAACTTCTCCAGTGCGGCAAAACTGGTGATCATCCGCCAGTTGCATGGCAGCACCGTGGATATTGTCGTCGAGGATGGCGCGATGCGTATGGATGCCGGATCTTACGTCAATATTGAGTTCGGGGACGACCCCATCCTGGAAACTAGCTCGAAGCGCCAGGACACCGGTGCAGTAAGCGCCACCCGTTACCAGCTGCTTCGGTTGACCCTGAAGGATGCCGGGAACTTCGGCAACCTGGGGATGCAGTTTGAGACGGAGGGGCTCGTCACGATCAAGCGGAAAACTCTATTCCTCGACGGCCATCCGCATTTCGTGGACCGTGCCACCGCCACCATCCTGACAGGCGCGGGCAAGTCAACGAACGCCGGTGGCAACGAGCACGAATTCCTGGCGCAACTGGCGTTCACCGTGACCGGTGGTACGGTGGAAGTGGTCGAATAAGCCAGCACACCCTCAGTCTCCAGCGCGTCGCGAAACCGCGACGCGCTTTCTTTTTTGCATCCCGCAGTTGGGGTTGTTTTTTAGCTGCCCACTCGCGATGTATTGTGTTGAAATGCCGCGGGCATGAGCCAGACACACCCATTGACGACGACGACGTTTGAACTGCCGGGTTACCGCGTGGTCAAATCGCACGGGGTGGTGCGTGGCATTGTGGTGCGTTCGCGTTCCATCATCGGCAACATCGGGGCGAGCATCCAGAGTGTGTTTGGCGGCAACATATCGCTTTACACCGAGTTGTGCGAGCGGGCGCGGGAAGATGCTTTCAATCAAATGCTCACTCATGCCGGACAGACGGGTGCGAATGCGGTGGTCGGCGTGCGCTATGACGCCACCGAGATTGGCCAAGGCATCACCGAGGTGCTGTGCTATGGCACGGCGGTAACGGTGGAACCCCAGCGCGCATGAGGCAGTTGCGATCTGATGGTTTGATGGGGCGCTTGCTGACGGGCCTGACCCGGATCATCAATCGGTATCCGCGTTGGTTCATCTATCCGCAGCTGGCGTTATTCGGGTTGAGTGTTTATTACACCGTCACGCACCTGCAGTTTAACACGGACCGCTCGTCGCTCGTTGGGGCGGACAAAAAGTACCAGCGGATCTACCAGGATTTCCTGAAGGAGTTCCCGACGCCCAAGGACCTGGTGGTGGTGGTGGAAAGCGAAAAACCGGAGAAGAACCGCCAGTTCGTGGAACGACTGGGGGCCAAACTCGAGGCGCGCACCAATCTATTCCGCACGGTTTTTTATCGCACTGATTTCTCCAAGCTGGGGCCGAAGGCGCTGCAATTTGTCGGCCAGCCGGAGTTGGAAGAATTGCGCAAGGCGCTGACGAACATGCGCCCCTTTCTCAACCAGTTCACGCACGCGACGAACCTGGTCTCGCTCTTCGACCTCATCAACCGGCAGTTTTTCAATACCAAGCAGGAACGGTCGGCGGAAACGGATTCACTGATCGAGGCCCTCCCGGCGCTGGAGCGGATTCTACGGCAGGCGGCGGATGCAGTGCGACGGCCGGGCGTGCCGCCATCGCCGGGGGTGGCGGCGCTATTCAAGGCGGGCCCGGACTCCGAACGCAAGCCCTACGTCAACTTCGACGAAGGGCGGGTCTATCTGGTGACGGCGTGTCCGCGCAATGACAAACAGAGCGCCCCTGCCATCCGGGTTTTGCGAACGTTGATCGAAGAAACCAAGCGGGAAGTGCCGGGACTCAATGCGGGGTTGACGGGCGAGAGGGTGCTGGAGATCGACGAGATGGCCCAATCGGAGCGGGACACGCTCGGCGCTACGGTGCTGTCGTTCATTCTAGTGTTCGTCATCATCATCTTTGGCTACGGCAAGATCAGCCGGCGCATCAAGGCGGATGGGTGCCTGATCGTGGGCATGGCCTACACGATGGCCTTCACCACTTTCGTGGTTGGGCATCTGAACATTTTGACGGTGACGTTTGCGCCGATTTTGGTCGGCATTGCCATTGATTTCGGTGTGCACCTGATTGCGCGTTACGAAGAGGAAATGCAACATGGCAAGACGGTCGTGGAGGCCATGAGTGTTGCCATGGTCTGCACCGGCCAGGGAATATTCACCGGAGCATTGACCACGGCGGGTGCATTCCTGGCGATGTGGTTTACCAATTTCAGGGGCATTCAGGAGATGGGAATCATTTGCGGTGGTGGTCTGGCGATCTGTCTGATCCCAATGATGACGTTGTTACCCGCCCTGCTGCTGGCGGGGCGGCGGCTGGGGGATGAGCCAGTCGTCGGCGGGCATTCAGACCGTCGGGAACGAATCGAACGGTTATGGCTGAATCGCCCAGGTTGGGTGATGAGCCTGACGGTGCTTTCCTGCATCGCTTGTTTGTGCATGTTTGGCCGCATCCGCTTTGATTACAACCTGCTCAACATGCAGAGTGACGGTCTGCCGGCGGTGGAGTTCGAGCAACTGCTGCTGGAAGCGGGGGCGCGCACGGACGCCTCACCCAAATCATTGTTGTATGGGGTGGTGGTGGCCGATACACCTGCGGAAGCACGGCAGCTGGAGATGCAGCTAACAAATCTGCCGGCGGTCGCAGCGGTGGAATCTATGAGCCGCTTCCTGACCGATGAACAGACTAACAAACTTGAAACCATCCGGCAGATTACCCATGAACTCAGCGCGGTTCAGTTTAGTTCCACGGATCCACGGCCGGTGGACATCCCGGAATTCAGCCGGACCTTATACTCATTCTCGGGATTTCTGAGCGCGGCGATCGGTGAGATCAAAAAGAAAAGCCCGGACCTGATACCCACGTTTGAATCCTTGCGTGAGGCCGTGGAAGAGTTGCGCCGGGCGATGTTGCAGGGGAATCAATCCGAAGTGGAACGCCACAGCCGAACTTTGGGGATATTCCAACGCGCGATGTACGACGACTTGCGAGCCACGTTCGACGTGTTGCGCAACCAGGACACCTCCGGCCCGTTGCGGGCTCAGGATCTGCCGCTGGCATTGCGCGACCGGTTTATCGGCGTGACCGGCCGGCTGCTGGTGCAGGTTTATCCTCGTCATGATGTATGGCAGCGCGAATACCAGGAAGCATTCGTGAGACAGGTACGCAGTGTGTATCCGGAAATGACTGGTACGCCGGTGCAGCTCTACGAATACACGTCCTTGCTCAAGAAGAGCTATCAAGACGCCGCGCTATACGCGCTGGCTGCCATCTCATTGCTAGTGCTGTTTCATTTCCGCAGCTTGAGCGCGCTCTTGCTGGCGCTGCTGCCGGTGGTTATTGGCGGCATCTGGCTGGGTGGATTCATGGGCTACTACGGCGTGCCGTTTAATCCCGCCAACATCATGACCTTACCGCTGGTGATCGGGATCGGAGTGACCAACGGGATCCACATCCTGAACCGTTTTGCGGAAGAACAGCAACCCAGCATCCTTGGCCGGAGTACCGGCAAAGCAGTATTGGTCTCGGGGCTGACGACGTGTGCAGGATTTGGCAGCCTGATACTCGCGCAGCATCGCGGCATTGCGACTTTGGGTGAAGTGATGACTGTTGGGGTAGCCGCGTGTATGATTGCAGGTTTGGCGGTGCTCCCGGCAATCCTGACCTTGTTGTCGCGAGGGAAAAGAAAACAACCCAGTGCCGACAATGCACGATCGACACTGGGTCGGGAGGAACCGAGGAAAAACCTCAAATAGAGGTAAAACCTCAATTGCAACTATATTATAAATGTCAGGTCGACCAAGTCAATTTAGAACTGGGCCGGAAAACCCAGTCCACTCTATGACGGCATCGTTAACGGCCTCGGTTTTGAGACGATTTTGCGGGATCAGCGGAAAAGCTATTTTTACTGCAAAATCGAGCATTTTAGCCGTCCTGAGTGTGACGCTGGCTCCGGCGGCTTCGTTTGCGGGCGAAGATTCAGTAACAGCATCCACCAACGTTTCCACGGATATTGGGCCGCTATATGCCGATTACAAATTGACCTTGGAGAGTGGCAGCCGGACGGAAGCCATGGGGCCGCTCTATTATCGACTTGAACAAGAGGACGCTACCACCTTCGCCATACCGCCGCTGTTTTCGTGGTTAAAGCATCATGCCACGGACAGCGAAGAAATGGATTTCGCCTATCCCTTGCTTACGTATGACCGATTTGGCAAAGAGTACCGCTGGCAGTTGGGCCAGTTGTTGAGTTTTTCCGGCGGACAAGACCAGAGCGAAACTAATGCGCATCGCTTCACCATTTTTCCCTTCTACTTTCAGCAGCGTTCCCCCGACGAGTCCAAGAATTACACGGCGCTCTTTCCGGTGGTCGGCCGGTTGCAGAGCCGGATGTTCCGGAGTGAAGTCGAATTTGCCCTGTGGCCGGTTTATCTCAAATCCATCCGCCGCGCTGCTGTCAGCAGCCTGCCAGACGACCCGTTTCTTGCCGCCCGATACCAATTCTTGAGCGCCCGGCGCGGTGAAATCACCACGTACAATTTTCTATATCCGATCTTCCATTTGCGTTACGGCGATGGACTGAAGGGCTGGCAATTCTGGCCGCTGATCGGCCATGAAGAAAAGGTTGTCACGCAAAAAACCAACAATTGGGGCGACGTCGTCAGCATTCCGGGCCATCACAAGGATTTCCTGCTCTGGCCCATCTGGTACAATCAACGTCGCGAAATCGGCAGTGCCAACCCCGAACACGCGCAAGCGCTGATCCCGTTCTACAGTTTCCTGCGCTCGCCGCTGCGCGATTCAACCTCTTATTTGTGGCCGTTGGGCCTCACGATTACCGATGACCGCGCCCGCAAATACAAGGAAGTCGATGCGCCGTGGCCGTTCATTGTATTTGCCCGTGGTGAAGGCAAGACGGCGAACCGGGTGTGGCCGTTTTACAGCCACGTGGCCAACACGAATCTCGAGAGCCGCTTCGTATTGTGGCCGATCTACAAGCAAAACAAGTTGCATTCCGCGCCGTTGGACCGCACCCGCACTCGAATCCTGTTTTTCCTTTATTCCGACGTGGAAGAGAAGAACTCTGAAACCGGCAAAAGCAAGACGCGCCAGGACTTCTGGCCGTTGTTCACGCATCGGCGTGATTTCGATGGCACTTCGCGGCTTCAGATCTTATCGGTGTTGGAGCCAATCCTGCCGCAGAGCAAGAGCATCGAACGAAATTACTCGCCGGTGTGGGCGCTCTGGCGGAGCGAGAACAACCCCACGACGAAGAGTTCCCACCAGTCCTTCCTCTGGAATCTCTACCGGCGCGAATCCCGGGCGGGGGCGAAAAAATGCTCGCTCCTTTTTGGACTTTTCCAGTATCAATCCAGCCCGGATGCGAAGCGGGTGCGGATTGGCTTCATCCCGTTTGGCAAAGCGGCAAAGCCAGCCGCCGGGCCACCTGTCGAGTCAACCCCCGCCGCCCGGCCCTGAGACACCATTGATATGTTTCAAAACATTGGCGAACTGACCTTGTTGTTCTTCCGCACGCTGGCGGCGTTGCCGTACGTCTGGCGGCAACGGCAAAAGGTGCTCGACCAGTTGTTCGAGATTGGCAACGCGAGCCTGTTGATGGTGTGCGTGCTCTCGTTCTTTATTGGGGCGGTCATGGCGGTGCAAATTGGGCCGTCACTCGTGGAACGTGGGCTGGCGAGCGCGGTTGGCGGTTTGGTGGGCTTTTCAATCGCGCGCGAACTAGCGCCTATCATGATGGCAGTGCTCATGGCGGGCCGGATCGGGTCGAGCATGGCGGCGGAGATTGGGTCCATGCGTGTCTATCAGGAAGTGGATGCGCTGCGCACGATGAACATCAATCCCATCCATTATCTCGTATTGCCGCGGCTCGTGGCCATTGCGATTGCGCTGCCGATGCTTGTGTTGTTCTCCATTCTCGTCGGCTGGTTGGGCGGGGCGATTGTCGCGTCCGCCACGCAGCAGATCGATGTTGGGTATCAGGCGTTCTTCGCCAACCTGCGGGAAATGGTGGATTTGGACGACGTGGCGCATGGCGTGTTTAAGAGTTTTTGCTTCGCCCTGATTATCGGGACCGTCTCCTGTCACCAAGGCTTGATCACCATTGGGGGCCCGCGCGGCATCGGCCGGTCCGTCACCAAGGCCGTGGTCAATGCCATCGTGTTAATCGTCATTTCGGATTACGTGCTCTCGCGTATCTTGCTCAGGTGATGAGTGCTTCCTCCAACAACCACAATGCCGCGGTCAGCGTGGAAGTGCGCGGGCTGAAAAAGTCTTACCGCAACCATCCCGTCCTGCAGGGGATCGACTTTGCTGTCAAGCCAGGGGAGATCTTCGTGCTGATGGGGCCGAGCGGCAGCGGCAAGAGCGTGCTGCTGCGGCACATCATCGGCCTGGAGTCGCCCGACGCGGGCGACATCCGGTTGAACGACGAATCCATCAGCGACGCGGAGGTGCTCCAGAAATACCGGCTCGCCTTTGTTTTCCAGTCCGGCGCGCTGTTTAGTTCCCTGACCGTTGGCGAAAACGTCGGCCTTTATCTCACCGAGCATCGCTTGAAACCGCCGGAGGAGATCGCGCGCATCGTGGCCGAAAAACTTGAGGTCGTGGGTCTCGGCGGAACGGAAGATAAAATGCCGGCCGAGCTTTCCGGCGGCATGAGGAAGCGCGTCGCCATCGCCCGCGCCCTGGTGAGCGAGCCGCAATTGATTCTTTACGATGAACCCACCAGCGAACTCGACCCCCTGTCCACCATCGTCATCGGGGAGGAAATATTGAAACTCAGCGAAGCCACCCATGCGACCTCGCTGGTCGTTTCCCATGACCGCGATCTTGCTTTTGGCATTGCCGACCGGATCGCCATGATTCACGAGGGCGGTATTCTCGCCATCGGCACGCCGGAGGAGATCAAACGCAACCAAAACCCGGCCATCCGCCAATTTCTGCAAGCTGATTTCAAACGCCAAACTTAAAACCTATGAAAAACACCCTTGAAACCCGGCTCGGCCTTTTCGTGGCACTGATCGTTATCGCGGCCATCCTGATCATCAATACGCTGGGCGGGGTCGAGAAATTCAAGAAGGGCATCCGGCTGCATGCGCTCTTCAAATCCGCCCAGGAACTCAAGGTGGGCGATCGCGTCAAGATGGCCGGGGTGGAAATCGGCCGCGTTGAGAAAATCGCGCTCGCCGAAGACCGCGTCAAAGTCACCATGAAACTCAGCGCCAATTCGCCGGTGAAGTCGGACAGCGTGGCGAGCATCCGGTTCGCTGGTCTGATGGGGCAGAACTTCGTTAATGTGGAATTCGGTTCGACGACCGGCGTGTTGCTGACGGATGATCAGACGGTCACCACCGTCGAACAGGCCGATCTGTCCGTCATCATGGCCAAGCTGGATAACGTCGCCACGGGCGTTGAGAACCTGACCAAGAGCTTTTCCGGTGACACCATTGATAACCTTTTTGGCCCGTTCACCGCCTTCTTGAAACAAAACCAGGAGCCATTGACGGCCAGCATCGCCAACCTCCGCTCGGTGTCGGGCAAGATCGCTTCCGGCGAAGGCTCGGTCGGCAAGATGATTTACGACGAGGCCCTTTACACCAGCGCGCTCAATGCGGTCTCCAACTTAAACAACACCGCCAGCGAAGCCAAGGCCACCCTGGCCGAGGCGCGCAAGGTCATTGACGGCGTCAATGCGGGGCAGGGCAGCATCGGCAAAATGGTCAAGGACGAGAAGCTCTACCAGGAAGCGGCTGAGTCGATGACCAATCTCAAGGAGATCCTCAAGAAGATGAATAGCGGCGAGGGAACGGTGGGCAAGCTCATCAACGACCAGGAATTCTACAAGAACGCGAAGCTGACGTTACAGAAAGTGGATAAAGCCACCGAAGGCCTCGAAGATCAGGGTCCGCTCAGCGTGTTGGGCATCCTGGCGAACGGGTTGTTCTAAAACCTTTCCGATTAGAACTGCCGTTCGTAATCCTCCGGCTTGCGCGCCTTTTGTTCGCGCAGTAGCCAGTAGCTCTTCGTCGCTCGATCCAGCTTGAGTGATAGAAAATCTTTCCCGACCACCCGCGCCAGCAAACCCACCGGCGTGATGACGAGATAAAAGAACAGCGTCAGAATCACGTGCGCCATCACAAAGCCCAGCACAAACGCCAGGCTCATCCAGATGATGTAAACCCAGCGCAGCAGCTTGGGCGCGATTATTCCGAAAGCCATCAACACGCCACCGGGCCAAGCGAAATACGGTGTGCGATTCGGATGCCGCCACAGGAACAACAAGCCGATTGCGACAAACACGCCGCCCACCACGAGCCCGAACTTCCGCAGAGTTGCAGTGTCAGTCTTCAGTTGCTTGATGTCTTCGCGGATGTTCATCTTGGATTTGTAGCTGCCGACGTAATAAGGAGGCGGATTTCAGAATGCTTCTCTCGCTCCGCCTCGTTACCTCGGCGGCTACGGCGCTGTCGGGATTTGTTGTTTACCTTCAATCGAGTTCAAACTCCTTCAACCAGTTGATATCCTTGTCGAGTGGCTTCTGTTCCTTCTTTTCCAGCAGAAAATTTCCAATGAGCAGATAATCCATATTCGTCCGCATGAAGCACAGATAGGCGTGCTCGGGTGTGCCCACGATCGGCTCGCCGCGCACGTTGAAGGACGTGTTGATGATCACTGGGCAGCCGTATTTCTCGTCGAATTTCTTGATCGTCCGGTAATACATCGGGTTGTGGTCTTCCGTCACCGTCTGGACGCGGGCCGAATAATCCACGTGCGTCACCGCCGGAATCGTTGAACGGATGGCGAGCAGCTTCTCCAGACCGAATCGCCTCAGCTCCTCCTCCGTCATCTCGCGTTGACGCAATTTCGCGACCGGTGCGACGAGCAGCATGTAGGGGCTCTCTTCCTTCAAGTCAAACCACTCACCGCATTTCTCCCGCAGCACGCTCGGTGCGAAGGGCCGAAAGCTTTCGCGGAACTTGATCTTGAGATTCATCACCTCCTGCATCATCGGCGATTGCGCATCACCAATGATGCTGCGCCCCCCCAGCGCCCGCGGCCCAAATTCCATCCGTCCGTAAAACCAGCCAATAACTTTTTCGGCTTTGATAAGGTCGGCGATTTTCTCTGGCAACTCCGCATCGCTCAACTCCGTGAACGGAATGCTGTTCTTCGTCAGGTAGGCGTGGATTTCGTCGCGCGCGAAATCCGGCCCGAGATACGAACCTCGCTGTGAATCGCGAACGCCGTCCGCCTTGCGTTCATTGCCTAGCACCTGATGCCATGCAAACAGTGCCGCACCCAGCGCGCCGCCAGCGTCACCCGCCGCGGGTTGAATCCAGATATGGTCGAAGATGCCTTCGCGGAGAATTTTCCCATTGGCCACGCAGTTCAGCGCCACGCCGCCAGCGAGGCAGAGATTCTTCAAACCGGTCTGCTGCCGGACATGCTTCGCCATGCGGAACATGATTTCCTCCGTCACGTCCTGCACCGAGCGCGCCAGGTCCATGTCCTGTTGCGTGAGCTTGGATTCCGGCTTGCGCGGTCCGCGACCGAACAAGGCGCTGAACCGTGCATTCGTCATCGTCAACCCGACGCCGTAGTTGAAATACTTCATGTTGAGCCGGAACGACCCGTCGTCCTTGAGGTCCACCAACTCGCGCAGAATCACGTCCACATACTTCGGCTCGCCGTAAGGTGCGAGGCCCATCAGCTTGTATTCGCCGGAGTTGACGCGGAAACCCGTGAAGTAGGTGAACGCCGAGTAAAGCAATCCCAGCGAATGCGGAAAGTGCAGTTCGCCCAGCATCTCAATCTTGTTTCCGCGCCCCGCGCCGTAGCTGGTCGTCGTCCACTCGCCCACGCCGTCCACAGTGAGAAACGCCGCCTCTGGATACGGCGACGGAAAGAACGCCGAAGCGGCGTGCGACTCGTGATGTTCCGGGAACAGAATCTTGCCGGTGAACTCGGGGAGTTGCTCATGGATGAGCGTCTTCATCCAGATGCGCTCGCGAATCCAGAGTGGAATCGCCATCAGAAATGTCTTTAGTCCAGTGGGCGCGTAAGCCAGATAACTGTGCAGGATGCGATCGAATTTAAGGAACGGCTTTTCGTAGAACGCGACGTAGTCCACCTGCGCCAACGTAATGCCTCCTTCACGCAAACAATACTCAACTGCATTCTTCGGAAACGCCGCGTCGTGCTTCTTGCGCGTGAACCGTTCCTCCTGTGCCGCAGCGATGATTTGCCCATCGCGCACGAGGCACGCGGCGCTGTCATGGTAGAAGGCCGAAATTCCGAGGATGTTCAAGCGGCGGGAAGCTAGGCGAAGGGCCGCCAACGGTCACGCCGAAATCTTGATCACAGCCACACCCGCTGCACAAACCACCACGTGCCAGCCAGGGCAATGACCACCGAACAAATGGGCACGGCGCGGCGGGCGAACCATTCCTTCTTGCCCAATTGCCAGATGACCGGAAGCACGATCGCGGCGATGACCAATTGCCCGAGTTCGACACCCAGGTTGAAGGACAGCAACGGAACGGCCACGCCCCCTCCGCCTGCACCGACGCCCAAATCACGCAGCACGGACGCAAAGCCAAATCCATGGATCAATCCAAACGCAAATGTCAGCAACCAGCGGCCCTTCGGCTCGCCTTTGCGCAAAAGATTCTCCACCCCCACATAGACGATGGACAACGCGATGAGCGGTTCAGTGATTGAAGGCTTCAACGCAAACCAGCCCAACGTCGCCACGCCCAAGGTGATGGTGTGCGCCAGCGTGAAACTGGTGATGACCAGCAGCGAGGCCTTGAAGGTTCGCGTGACGATCAGCAACGCAAACAGGAACAACAAGTGATCGTAGCCCATGCCGATGTGTTCGACGCCGAGGATTAGAAATCCAAGAAAGGTCTGCGGCGCACCCTCGCGTGCGGCGATGGTTTCCGAATCCAGCACGATTGTGATGACCGGCGAATCCTGGTTGATCAGGCGTTCGGCCAGTATTTCCTCGAGCGGTCCGACCAACGTGACAAACATCCGATGGCCTGGCGTCATCTCGCGGATTACATCGAAGCGCATCTCCAGTTCCTTGAAGCTGCGCGTTGGAAAATCCAGATTCACGAACACGTTGTTCGTGTCATCGAGCTGGCAACGGACTTCGGTCGGTTCAAGCATGTCCGCATCGCACCGCACCGTGCAGTTGGTGGCAAACATCTGGTTCAGCCGGTCGCGGGCGTTTGCAAACTCGGCGTGCGAGACCTTGCCGTCTTTGTTGGTGTCGAGATCGGCCAGCGCTTCTACGTCACGTACGGCAAACGTGAGTTCGGTCTGCAGCAGCTCTGCTTTCAATCGCACGGTCGCCGTGCTCAGGCCAACATCGTGACCTTGCGCGCCAATGACAATAGTCAGCCAGCAAACCATCGTGATGAGCGGGTGCGCGGCCCGGCGCCTCGATTGAATCGGGCGGCTTATTTTTTGAAATCGAATGTCCATGTCAGTCCCAGGGTCGCAATGAACGCGGGCGAATTTCGCGTCAGTCCTGCGCCGGCGGCTAAATCCAGCACCACATCGTCGCCTGCCTGCCAGCGCGCGCCAAAGTTTGCAACGGCGGTGGTTGCCCCGCCGGCCACCGGTGAATTGGCGTAAACCTCGCCCACCATTTCCCAATTCTTCCGAAGCCGATACCCCGCCGCAACGCCGTAGTGCAGCACGTCGTCAAATTTTTCTCCCGGCGGATCGCCCAGCCACGAATAACCGACATTGACGTGCGCGCTGAATCGTCCGCCAAAACTCTTTGAGGCAATCGCCGTCAGATCGTAATCCACTTCGCCCGATCCCAGCCCAAGTTCACGGCTGGCGGTCGGCACTTTCACGCCAAACGCCAGCGCCACACCGGGGCGGGTGTTGGTTTCGGTAAGGAAATTCCATTTGGTCCCGAGCACGAGATCGCGAATGCCCGTGGCGAGATCGTCACCGCTGGCGAGTTCTTCGCGCTCCTCGATCTGACCGCCCGAACCGATCCCCAGTTCCAGTCCCCACCCCAAGCCGAGCGTCAGTCCAAGCGGAAAATCCCAGTGGCGCAACGGTCCATCGCCGACATAGCCAACGCCTGCTTCGAGTTCAAATTGGCCACGATTAACCGCACCGGCGTCATCCACAGTCAACGGCCGGCCCGCGTGCAGTTTCCCCGTGCTGACGAGCAACAGGGAGAGGCAGATGGTGCGTGCGTTGATCATGGCAGTGGCTGGAAAGCTTGAGCGTCGCACGCTAAAACGAACGGCGGCCGAACAACTCTGTCCGACCGCCGTCCTGCGGTGGGGAGGGAATTATGGGTGCGAATGATTCCGGCCGTTGTGCGGCGTGCCAGCGTACGGGAACACCTTGTTGTAGCCCGAATCATTGGCGCTGACGCCATCAATGCCGTCGGCGACTCGGATGACCAGCGGTCCGCGCAGGTCGCTGATCAACGCGCTCACGGCAATGTCCACGACGTCGTCACCGAAGCGACGGCCATTCGGCCAACCGCCGGGAATGAGCCCGCCGTTACCGAGTGGATCCTGGATCGCGCTTTGCAACACGTCGCCGCCAAAAACGCTCAACCGGGAGAAGCCGGCGTCGTCAGGATTCACCGGATGTCCCGGCCCGCTTCCCGCGACGCGAACTGGCCCCGTGGAGAGATCCACCTTGATCAGATCGGGAATGAAAATTCCCGCAATGTCCGTGCGATTGGTTTCAATGGCCGGGCCGCTGCCGGCGAAGACGATGGCGTTGATGAGCCGCGCCAGTTCGGGATTCTCGGCGTATTTGCGGAACAGCTTGTTGTCCTGCGAGGGGCTGGTGCGGTTGTAGAGATCCTTGTCCGCGATGGCGACGAGCCCTTCACAGAACAGCGGATTGCCCTGGCGGCCGACCTGCACCCAGCGGCCAGTGTTTTGGTCTTTGTCACTCCGCACGACTCGGAATTGTCGGCGGCTCGTCGTGGCATAAACGCCCACGATTTGTTGATCGCCGCCCAATTCACTCACGGGAATGACAAGGCTCAGCAGATGCATGTTGAAACCGCCCTGAGAGTCCTTGCCCGGGCCGCGCAATTGGAGCAGGTCAAAGATGGATTGAACGTCCGCGTAAAAGCCATCCTCCCGCTGGCCAGCAAAAGCGCGATAACCATTGGGGTAAACAAATGTGCCCTGCTGGGTGTAGCGGTCGAATTCCGCAAACGTGGCGCGCCCATCTTTGGCCGGGTTCTCGCCATTGTCGCCCTGATTGTAGAACGGCGTGGCGATGCCCTGGTTGTTGGGCGGCACGATGCCGATGCCGATCATGGTGCGTTCGTCCGTACGGTGATTGACCTTCGTAATGGTGTAAGTCTGCGTCAGGTTCTGCGCTGCGTCGTTCAGGTTGGTGACGACGCCCAGGTAAGATTGCAGAATCGTGCCCTGCGTCTTGTAACGCGTGGCGAACTGGAACTCGTAGCTGTAAGTCGGTCGGCCGCGCGCCACGTCGTCGCCGGTCGCCACATGGATTTGATACAGCACGTTGTCGTCGAAGTTGTATTTGTTCGGTCCGATGCCCGGCTCTTCGTGCGGATACACCCCGAGCGCAGTGACGAGCACCTTTTGACCGGCGGCCAGGCGCACGAACGCATACACGTCCGTGGTGTTGGCGGCTGGATCGAGCGTGATTAGCGGCGCGTCCATGTGGCTCGACGCTTGCGCCGGCGTTGCGAGCGTCGCCACCAGCAGCAACGCTGCGGTGCGACACGAATTGATGATTGATCGTTTCATTTCTAACCTTTCTGTTTTTGGTTGTGCCTGGGATTAGGTTGCGGCGTTGATTATTCGCCGCCCGCGGAAAACGTTCCGCCGTTCACCGTCGCTGCGACAGCGCGTGACTGCTGCAACCGCGCCGCGACCGTGTGAAGATGTTTACGTTCCGATGGAAGCAACAGATGCGCGAGCGCGCTGGATTTTTGGAAAAACTTTTCTGCATCGTCGATTTGGCCGGCCCGCGATGCGATGACAGCAGCATGAAAAAACAACCGCGCGTCCTGCGTGCCTTCGGCCAGGGCCCGCGCAATGCTGCGTTGCGCTTGCGGTAGATTTCCATTTGCCAGTTCAGCCCACGCGATTGCGTCATGCGTGAAAACATCGGCCCGCGTGGCAAGCTCCTCGCGTGCGAGATGGAGTGCGAGGGTGGGTTGCTCGCCACGCGTGTCCAGAAAGAGCGCAAAAGAGCGCGGGTCAGCCGACGCACCGGGACGGAGCAGCCGGGCTTCGACTGCGCGGGCCTCAGCGGATCGGCCCGCGGCGTCCAGTGCGTCGGCCAAGGCCCATTGATAATCGGGAAGTGGATTCTGTTTCTCAGCGAGGGAAAGTGCTTCAATGGCTTCAGTCAGTTTTTTCTGCTCCATCAGCATTTTGCCGCGGAGTAATAGAGCCGGCGCGTAATTCGGGCGCAGTGTGAGAGCGGTTTCGCAATCGCGTTCGGCTTCGGTGAAGTCTGGGAGCGCCGGCGTCCGCGCCGGCGTACCAGTCTGGTTGAAACACGCCGGCAGGGATGCCGGCGCTCCCAGTGCCTGCCACTTCAGAGTCGCCAGCCGCGTGAAGACCCACGTCGCAGTTTCCCTGTCCTTCGTACTCACGGCGCCGGCTGCCGATTCCATCATCTCGATCGCTCCTGCCAAATCTCCCTTGAGCCAGCGGATGTGCGCCACGCGCGTCGCAGCTTGGGAATCCGGCTTGAGATCTGCCATCCTTTGATAAGCCTCAATCGCTTCTTCCAGCTTCCCTTGCTCCATCAGCGCATCGCCCAGCACGCCAAAATCGCAGGCCAGTCCGCGCGCATTGACCAACCCGCGCGCGACGGCTTCCGATTCCGCAAAGCGATGCAGGTTTTGCAAAACATGCGCGCGCAGCAGCGTTGCGGCCAAGCGGGTGGCGGCGACGCCCTCGTCGCCGTTTGCGCCATTTCGCGACGAGGCGTCGCGGCCACTTTCCATCGCGAACGCGCATTGCTCGGCGAGTTTGTAGAAACCGGCGTCGAATGTTTCCCGCGCCTTGGCGACGAAAAGCCAGCCGAGGCGTTCGAGGGCGATTTCCGTTTGCCTGCCCGCCCGGATCTGTTCCTGCCGCTGGTGGATTTCCACGTCGGTTCGGTTCGTGCCGCCTTGGTAGGCAAGCACGATGGTCAAAGGATTGGCGGCCGCCGCGGCTTTGCGGGCTTTTGCTGACTGCGGTTTCCCAGACTTGTCCCCACAGCCAGTTCCCAGCATCGCCACGGCAAACGCCGCCAAAAGGGTTCTCAAAATTGTTCGTTTCATCGTCGGTCAGAAGCGGGATTGCTTTTCACGAGGGATTACGTGGAGCGGCGCAAGACAGATGCGGTGGATGCTGAAAGAAAAAAGTTTTTCCGTGCATCCACTTTGCTGCGGCAGTCGTATTATCCGCTCAGACTCGAATCTCACTCGAACATGCAAACGCCCCTTACCGCTGAGAAAACTGCCGCCTTGAACCAATTCCCGCTGCTGACCGCGCTGCGCGAACGTCGTTCCCGGCGCTTCGGGCTGGGAATGAAAATTCCTGGCGGGCCGCTGGCTTACGAAAGCAAGCATAAGCCGCGTCCGCTCACGGAGGATGAAATCGCTGCGCTGGTGTTTGCCGCATGCGGCATTACCGGCCACGCGCTGGCGGACTTGTGTTACGCCAAGGACGGCGGCGGGAACATCATGGCCGGGCTGGTCGCGCGGACGATCGCCAGTGGTGATGGATTGCAGACCGTCTCGCTCGTCGTCACGAACGACGAAGGAACTTGGCTGATTCGCAAGCCGCGCGAGTTGCCGGCGGGCTTAATTCCTGAACTGATCGAACTCGGGAAACGGGGTGAGTTCACGGAGGTTTATCGTCGTTGCCGCGTGAAGATCATGGACGGACGCGCGAAGACGCCAAGCGAGCCGCTGTTCAACATCAACGCGAATCGCTGGTCCGCACACGCGCCGGGCACGACGTATTTCCTGCCGATCAACGATCTCACGTTCATGTATGTGAACGGGCTGCTGGAGATTCTCAATGAACACACCGGCGCGTTCATCCTCGATGAGCGGAACAATTTCCTGCCGGCGGGCCTGACGAAGTTTGCGCGCAGTCGCGGCGGGCATCTCGAAGACGATCCGCACAAGGGTCGCGTGGCCACGGTGCGGCAGGTGGAGCAGTTCGTGACCGAGTTTGTGACCGTGGAGCAAGGCATGATGCTGCAAAATCTCGGGCTGATGGCCTCGGCGCTGGGCCTGGGTGGTTATCCGAACTTTGCGAATCACGAGTTCGCGTGGTTTCAGGCACTGGGTTTCCGGATGCAGGAGATGCCGGCGAGCCACTACGTGGGTGCGGGCTGGTTGCCGTCGCTAATGATGAAACTGCTCAAGCGCAATCCGAGCATCCCGTACCCGGTTGGCCTGGAGCGCGACGGCGAGGTGTTGCTGAAACCGTTCTGTCCGCCTTACTACGCCTCCATGGCCGACGCGGTGCGCGCGGTGGTGGAAATCAAATACGGCGCGAACGGAATCTTCCGGAGCACCGGCCACGGCAGCTCGTGGGCAAAACACGATTCAGTGGTGAACGAAGTGCCGCGCGTGAGCGAAGCGGCCATCGCGGCGACCATCGCTTACTGCGAATACTTGTGGCAACGCTACGGCAGGTTTCCAGTTTACATGCCGCCGTATCGGACTGTGCTGGGTTTTCAAGCGTGTCATCTGGACGTGGAGTTTTACGAGAAGTTTTACCAGCCGGAGGCGTTGGCGAGAGGTTGAGGAACGGCTAGGAGAAACCGCGGACGCGACCTCCTGTTTATGCACCCCACAGGTCATACTCGCTTGTGTGGTTCTTAACGTAGCTCAACACCAACTCCCATTTTGGAAAAGGTTCACTCCAAAACCTGCGGCTGACGTTTTCAAAATGCTCCCAGTACCGCTTCTCATTCTGCACTTCCAACAGGGAGAGTTCGTCCTGGCGGATGAACCGGTCAGTTGAAGGCGACGACTTGGGAAAGATTGAAAGCACCTCTCCAAACGACTGCATGCCTTTGTCATCGCCGACAATCTGCAATCCGTCCCGAACATCCTTCCAAAAATCTCCGGCTGAATTGAAGAAATACTGATCAAACCCGCCATTGTTAACTTCTATCGCCATCCACTTAAAAGCGAAGACCATCCTCTCGCTAAGGGTCGTAGGAAGCTTTTTGGAAATCTTCGAGCCGACCAAAACCTCAACAGCACCAAGAATTGCATACAGATCATATTTTGGTTCTTTAGCTAGAATCTCGTGGATAGTTCGCCCAGCATCGCTGCGAACCTTGGCGATATGTTCTTCCGGCGCAAACATGTTTGGTCTCCTCTGATACGGATGAACTGCTACTGAGCCAGTGGCCACGCACCGCGTCTATTGTTGGTTTGCAATCGGGCCCTTGGCATGGATTCATGAAGCCCGACTTGCGAAATTCCATCAAGGATTTTCAGGCATCGTTTTTGGCCAATCCCAAAGGGATTGCATCACTCAGCCCAGGGTTGGCGGTCCGAGCCGGACTGGCGAGGAGCGCCTACCCTGGGTGTGCAAAACAAAATTCAACAACCCCAACGGGGTTGTATCGTTTTGACATCGCGATGGGATAGTTGATCCAACCCCTTCAGGGTTGTTTGTGTTGGTTCAGTTACCCAGGGTAGCTCGCAAGCTTGCAACCCTGGGCTGATGGAGGCATGAACCCAAGAGATCGCTGACACTTTAGACTCAGGACATCGCTGACACATGCTGTGTGGGTATGTCCACACGCAATCATCTCACTTTGGAGCAAAGGGTTCAGTTTTGTCAGGCGGCT